>Ga0268297_1004_pt1 | contig 539711 bp, 453 predicted proteins | sample MetYM2_FD_190384 | JGI IMG/M metagenome (GOLD analysis project Ga0268297, IMG submission 190384) | Soil microbial communities from Anza Borrego Desert, Southern California, United States - Methylocaldum Y-M2 | ecosystem: Environmental > Terrestrial > Soil > Desert | place: USA: California...
TCCTGGAGCGCGGCAAGGACTGGGCGGGGGCCATGGCGGAATATGAGGCGGTCCTGGCCAAAAACCCGAATGACGCGCTGGCGCGCAACAACCTGGCCGCCCTGCTCAGCCTGGATGCGGCCGACCGCGACAAACTCCAGCGGGCGCTGGCGTTGGCCCAGCGGTTCGAGACGGCGACCGAGCCCGCGTTCCTTGACACGCTCGGCTGGATTTACCGGCAGTTGGGGGATTTGACGACGGCGCGGCCGCTGTTGGAAAAGGCCGTGGCGCAGGCGCCCGAGGTGCCCATTTTCCAGTATCACCTCGGCATGGTGTACCTCCAGGCGGGCGATAAGGCCCAGGCCAAGGAGCGCCTGGAAAAGGCCGTGGTCAAGGATAGCGATTACCTGGGCTTCGAGGAAGCGAAGCAGGCCCTTGCCGGCGTTTCCAAATGACAAGCTTCATGCAGCGCGGTTATGCCGCCATCCAATCCCGAAACACGGCAGAAGCTGCCGCGTGGTTCGAAAAGGCGGTGGCGGAAAATCCGAAAGATGCGCAGGCCAAGGCTTGCTTGGGACAAGCCTTATGCTGGCTGGGTAGACGCGATCAAGGCATCGTCCATTTGCGCCAGTCCGGTCAGTTATTGCTGAAAAAAGCGCGCAAGAGCCGGGACATCGGTTTGCTGCTCGGGCTTACCGAGCAGCTGCAATTCTGGAACGATTATCGGGGATCGCTGGAGTTGGCGAAACAGGCGGTAGAGATCGATGGCTCGCAGGTTCGCGGTTTTCAGCTGCTGACCCTTGCCTACTCGAGGTTGAATCAGAACAAATCGGCATTGGCGGCTTGCCGGCAGGCGGTCAAACGGGCGCCGCATAGCGCTATGCTGCAAATTTTATTGGCGAGCCTGGAAACGGCCGACGGGAGTTGCGACGAAGCAAAACAAAGGCTCGAAAACGTTTTGAAAGGTTTTCCGACGCCTGAAGAAAGATTCCGGGCGCATAAGGAATTGGCGCGGATACACGACAAGCTCAAGGCATACGACCAGGTGTTCGGCCATTTGCACGCTGCCGCGGATGCGTCCGCCTTGCTGCCGGAAGTCAGAAAGCAGGATGCCGCTCTAGTTCCGAATTTGATCAAAACCAACACCGCCGGTTTTACTCGGGAACTTTTGGCTCGCTGGTCGGAAACCGCGCTTCCGCAGGATCATCGAGCGCCCCCGGCGTTCCTCGTGGGGTTCATGCGCTCGGGGACTACGCTCACTCAGGAAGTTCTGGATGCCCACCCGGATGTTTTCGTTGCCGACGAAACGGACTTGATTTTCGCCTTGGGGAAGGAACTGGACCGCATGTCCGGGTCGACCGGGACGACGCCCGAACAGCTTGGGAAGCTCGATCTGGCCGGCGTGACGCATTTGCGCCGGTTCTACTGGAACCGGGCGCGGGAACGCTTCGGAGACAAGATCGACACACGGATTTTCGTGGACAAGACTACGATGAACACCATCGATTTGGGACTCATCAATTGCATTTTTCCGGAGGCCAAGCTTGTTTTCGTCATGCGCGATCCGCGCGATGTGTGCTTGAGCTGTTTCATGCAGACCATGATTCCGAACCCCTCTACCGTCCAACTGCTGAGCTGGAAGGGAACGGCGGCCTTTTACGCGCAGGTCATGGAGTGGTGGATGTGCATGAAAACGCGGATGACGCTGGATTTTCTCGAGTTCCGATACGAGGATGCCGTATCCGGATTCGAGACGACCTTCCGCGAAGTGTTCGCCTTTCTCGGGCTTTCCTGGGATCCGGCGGTTGCCGATTTTCACAAGCGGGCGGCGGGAAAATACATCAATAGCCCCAGTTTCAACCAGGTGGCGCAGCCGCTTTACGCCTCGTCGGTCGGGCGCTGGCGATATTACGAACCGGAGTTTGCGCCGGTGTCCGAGATCCTCATGCCGTTCGTCGCCGGCTTTGGATACGATCCCTGAGGATTTGAGACATATTCGTTTAGAACATTTTCCGGCTAGGCTAGCGCCCCCAAGGCGCAGTAGGTCGGCAATCCTTTGCCGACACGACGAGACATCTTTGTCGGCAAAGGATTGCCGACCCACGATTATAGTGTTGGCGTGGAAGCTGGCTTCAGCCGACGATAACTCCAAATCGCTTTCAATCCGGTATTCATTTGGAATAAGTAGGTCGGAAATCCGATTCCGACGGAATCAGGCCATCGCTTTCCGTTTTCTCATGCTCGAAAACGTCAAAAGGCCCGTGATAAAGAACCAAACGGCCGCAGGAAGGGGAACCGGCGAAGCCTGCAGATTGCCGTTGATCCACACGTCGGCGTGAAGACCTTCCGAGGCATTCGGGCCTAGGCTGAAAAGCAATGGCCCCGATGAGCCTGACGTTGCCGCATTATCCAGACCGAATACCGAGGCATTCACGAAACCAAAGCCCAGACTGGGAGAAACATTGGTGAAGCCCGGAAGGAAACTGTCGGAACTGCTGGTCCTGAAGTAGTCGAGAAATATATCGGTGTCCGCAGACTGCCCGCTGGCGGTAGCAGTCAATTCGAAATCCAGAGCAAGTTCGATGGCATAGCTGTCGCTGCCGAGGTTGTTGAAATCCAGGCGGAACCACCCCAGGTGGGAAGAGGCTACCGTACCATCGGTTACATTGCCGCCTACTGCGAATGTCCGACTGAAACTGGTTTCGACGCTAACCGGGCCCACGGTTGGATTGTCGGCTGCGATTGCGCCGTCACCGGTGGTCGCCACATAGGAATCGGGAGCGCCCGCCTGCTCGAAATAACCGAGAATTTGGAGTCCCGACAAGTCACCCGGATTGCTGAGGTTGGTGATGTTAGTGATGGCATAGGTCAGTGTCGCGTCGCTGCTGAACGCACTGGCCGCCAGTGTCGTTTGGGCGCTCGACAAACCCATTACCACCAAGGTGGCTAGTACTTTGTAGTTTTTAGTAAGCGGTTTCATGCATATCTCCTAAAAATAGAGGCCGGTGCGAATGAAAGCCGGGCACTCATTGATTGCCCGGCTTTCGATCCGCGGCAGCCGGATCCATTTCGGCCTGACTACGGTTCCAAATAATTTTCGAACGGCAGAATCGGATCGGTCGCGCCGTTCGCCCCAACCGCCGGAATCGTCAAGGTGTCCTCTGTAGCCAAATTCGGATCCAGCGGATTGCCCGCCGCTACGGATTGGCTATCTCCGGTATGCCCGTTGGGAACGATGATCTCCGGATGATCGAACGGCGCCTTTTCATAACGTACCCGGTCGTCGGTAAAGGTTTTCAGGAAGGCGATCAGATGGGCGCGCTGATCGGGGTTGTCGGCCAATGCCGCACTGTCCATCAAGGAATGCTTATTTGGATTGTTGACGTTGCCGAACCTCGAGTAGAACTCGATAACCTCTTCCAGCGTGGCCATGCTGCCGTTGTGCATGTAAGGTCCCGTCAGTTCGATATTCCGTAATCCCGGAATTTTGAACACCGCTTTCTTGGCCACGGCGAGCTTGGCCGGTGCCGAAGCGAGAGCGGCATTCGCGGCCGCAACGGTCGGAATGTATTTGCGAAGCGAGTTCAGGCAGTTTTGGTCGCGCAATACGCCCTCTCTGCTGCCGTCGATTTCGATGCCGTCGGGCTGGGTGAATACCGTGGGGAGCGAGGTCGCGACATTACTCGCCAAAGGCGTCAGAAAATCGCAACTGCGGACGTTGTCGACGCCCGGATCGAGAATCCCTGAATCATTGCCGAGCAAATATTGAACGTACTGATCGGAAAAGGACAGGGGATTGCCGAAATCGTCGGCACCTCCCACTCCCGGATCGGCATCCGGATCGCCGACGCCGGTGTTGGCGAAGCCCATGTCCACCAACTGTTGACCGCCCATGACGAGATCGCGGGTCACGACATTGACATAGCGGTTGATGCCGGCAGCCTTCGCTCCGTTCAAGGGACCCAGCGCATTGGGGCCGTACTCGATCAAGCTATGATCCGGACCGAAATACATACCCGGCGTGGGTGTCACCAAAGTGCTGTTCGTGACCATGGCGGCGGTGGTCATGGTCGGGCCGGCATGACACAGGTTGCAGTGATTGTCCACGAAGGTCTGGAATCCATCCGTCAACACGTCGATTTCTTCCTGAGTCTTGCCCATGCCCTGCCAGGTTGGCCTGTGCGTCTGCGGATCGCGAGGCGACAAGTCGATGGGGGCTTGATCGGATACCAGCGTGGACTGATAAAGCTGAAGCGCTATGCCGAAAAACATGGAAAAGTTGGCTTCCATCTGGTTATAAGGCGTTTGCCCGGAAGGCGCGCCGAACGGACCAAGGCCGCCGTAAGACCAGTACTTCGGATTGAATGCCTGAGTGATCATGTTCTTGTAGGTCGTGCTCAGTCCGGGTTTCAGACTCCCCGGCGAACTCAGGCTGAATGGTCCCAGTACACTGTCTTCATGATGGACCTTCTGATGCTGCAAGGGCTGGCGCAGCAGCAGCTTTCTGCCGATGGCCGGCCACGTGCGCTGCCTGCAACTCATTTCCGAGTCGCTCAAGGGCGGCCCCATGGCCTGAGAGGCGAGCGAGGAGTTTTCCAGATGCAAGCGCTGCTTGACCACGCTTCGCGCATTGATTTTTACCCAGACGCCGGCATCGGGATCGCGGTCGCCCCAGGGACTGCTGCCGTTGAAGATGTTGTTGGCTCGGCCGTCCCAGAAATTGCGGTGGTTGAATACGGCGTTGATGACGGTGGGCGTGTTCCTGGGCTCGACCCGTCTCGTGCCGACATGATTGACGTGAAATACGGGATCGGCGCTGCGGGCACATTGATCGCTCGTGCCGGTGAATTTCGAAGCGCCAGTAAAGTCTCCGCTGAACGTGCCGGATGAGGAAACGACGTCGTCGGTCGAGAAAGCGATTCCGCTTTCTTGGTGCAAGGGATCGTTGAACCGGAAAGTCGGGAAGTCGTTGCGGGTCAGTGTGTGGTTGGCTCCCCCGGAGCCCGACGGCAGTGCCTCGAAAGTGTGGCCGCTCGGGTTGCTGCTCTTTTCCCCCGGATTCAGCTGATTCTTGACGCGCCGGTCCGCTCCGGCATGGTAATGGCAGGAGGCGCAGGCCATGCCGTCGCTGCCGACGTTCATGTCCCAAAACAGAGCCTTGCCCAGGGCGATGGCCATGTTCTTGTTGACGACGATGGGATCGGAGCCGTCCAAGAGACCCGGAACGGGAGGAATGGGCACTTTCTGCAAGGGCACGGGTTCGGGGCCATGAGCAAGTGCCGACTGCGCGATCAGCAGGCACCCCCCCAACACAATGTAATTGATAGACCGCATCTTTCACCTCGAAATAAGCGGCCTAGGAACCTCTCCCCCGAGGCCCTGCCGCTCAAAATGCTTATCCGTGTTCGTAAAAATGCGGGGCAGGGATGATGGTCCCTAGCCCCAGTCAGCGTAGCCCGGATGCAGTGAAGCGGAATCCGGGAGCATCTCCCCCGGATTCCGGTTTGCAGCCTTAATCCAGGGTACTCGCCACTTGTGAAATCAAGCGACGGTCAGATGCGCTTTCTTTCTGCCGAGCGATACCAAGCCCATCAAACCGGTGCCGAACAGCCAGACGGCGGCAGGAATGGGCACGGCACTGACGACGGGTGCGCCAAGCACGACGTTGTCGAGTTCCATGCCGAACTGCTTGCCGTCCGCCGGGGTTTGCGGATACCCCTTGTAATGGATCCAAAAGGCGCTGATGTTGTTAAACGCCTCGTCCAGCGTCAGCGCGCCGCTGAAGCCGTTGGCTACGATCTGATAAGCGACCCGGGTCAGGTAATTGGTGCCGTCGCCGGTGTCGAGGCCGGGATTCTCGGCGGTGCTGAAGCCCAGGATTTCCCAGACGTCGTTGGCGCCGGCATCCGGGTTCTCGTCGTTGATCGGCGCGTGAAAATCCATGGACTTGAGGCTGAACGCGGTGCTGTCCTGAGCGCGCACGTAGATGCCGGTGGAATCGGAATGGTAGCCGAGCAGGCGGTTGCTGGCGCCGCCGTTGCGGTGCAGGTGGGCGATCGGGTTGGAGGTGTCCTCGACGATGCCGAGCGCGATGCCGTCCTCGTAATAACAGCCGTTCCCGCCGGTGCCGGCGCAGTTGCCGCCGGCCACGGGCGCCAGGTTGGGCTTGCCGGCATAGGAGGAGAAGGTCATCCCCTGAAAGTCGATCGTCACGTCGCTTACGATCGCGGCGCTGGCGCTGCCAGTAGTCAAGGTCAGCGCGGAAAATATCATTCCGGCGATTGTCTTCGATTTGTTCATCTAAAAATCTCCATAGCGTATGAATCCGGTATCCCCATTCGTCCAGGACAGATATGGCCCGGCGAAATAAAGAATTCCGCGACAAAGGACCGGGCGTGCGATGCCGACGACCGGCCGGTGAAACGCTGACCCAGCCGGTTCCCGGCTAAATCAGGAGGGTGCGGCCGCTGCGTTACTATCCTGCGACAAGGACCATTCCCCCGCGGCAGTAACGAGCAAAATACATACCACGCCCAATTCGTCTGAAGGCCGTTACTGCCGTTCCGGGCAAAACCCGCTCACCCGCTTTAAACCACACCTGCGTGATGGATATTCCATCAGATCGGACTTGGGGGAAGCGTTCGAGTCGAGTGTGGGATTTGAAGCCTCTATCTGCGTCATATGCCTCATGGCCGAGGAGCGGCGGTCCGCTTCCGGGGCGGGCCAAGGACGTGCCCTGAGGTCGCGATCCAGGCTCTAGCGTACGTCCGGCGGCGGAGGCAAGTACGTGGCGCTGTCGGCGCCGCGATCTCGTAACCGATGGCACAGCCTGTGCTACCTAGGGCGGTGGTTAACAGCCTGTCACCTCGGATTTACATGCAGAACAATGAAAACATTTCTTCTATCGGCTCTTCTGCTGCTCGGCTGCAGCGCTTCGGTTTATGCCGTTCAAGAGGGATCGTCGGTACCCGGGTGCCCCGCGGCATTACCCGGCAATAACGAAAAACTGGACTTCGGGGCTTATAAAGGCAAAGTCGTGCTTGTCGACTTTTGGGCCACTTGGTGCCCGCCGTGCAAGAAATCCATGCCTTTTATTAACGGATTGCGCAACGAACGTCTGAAGGACGGATTCGAAGTCGTCGCCATCAACGTGGACGAAAACACCGAGGACGCTCTGCGATACCTCGAAGCCCACCCGGTGGATTACGTCACGGCGTTCGATGCCTCGGGCGAGTGCCCGCGCGTTTTCGAGGTGAAGGCCATGCCGTCGTCTTATCTTGTCGACAAACAAGGCAAGGTGCGCGCGATTCATCTCGGCTACCGCGACGATGATCAGGACGCTATCCGCAAAAAAGTAGACGCGCTCTTGGGGGAATGAGATGACATTCTTCCGAAAGCTTCGACTGGCGCGTTTGCGGCAGCCGATTCTGCTCTGCGCCCTCGTGATTTGCCAGGGCTGCACCAGCGTCGCGCCGTGGGAAAGGGGCACTCTGGCCAAGCCGGAGATGTCCATTACGCCCGATCCGAGCCTGACCGGCTTGCGCGACCACATTTTCTCCAGCAAGGAAGGCTCGCAAGGCGGACATGGCGGCACCGGGGGCGGCTGTGGCTGCAACTGATCCGCATTCATCGCGTCTCTGCCGATTTGCTCGCCGCGCCGCGTCGGCGGGTCAATCCTTCAGCGGAGAATGGGCTTTTCCACTCCGCCTTTCGCGCCGGCTTTGTTCAGGCGGCGTCCGGAAGGGATTCCAGACCTACTCACAGTACGTCCGCTGGCGACTCGATGTAGGTCGGCAATCCTTTGCCAACTTCTCGGCATGGGTTCCCAAACAGGAGTTTGGGAACCAGCGTAAGGGATTCCCGGCCTACGGCCCGGCGGCTCGACGTAGGTCGGCAATCCCTTGCCGACGGCTCGCTTGGCGCGGTCGGTGTCGGGAAGGGATTCCCGACCTACGGCCCGGCGGCTCGACATGGTTCGGCAATCCCTTGCCGACGGCTCGCTTGGCGCGGTCGGCGTCGGTAAGGGGTTCCCGACCTACGGCCCGGCGGCTCGACGTAGGTCGGCAATCCCTTACCGACGACGATGTTAGCGCCGTCCTCGCGAAGAAGGGGGCGTGAGAAATGCCGGTCAAATCGGAAAAGCCCAAGGCGCTTCTCGCCTTAACGACCGCCGCCCTCGCCCTGCCGGGCATGGATGTCTCGGCCGCGGTTCCGGTCGCGCAAGCGCAAGGTAATGTCCACTTCGGTTATTACGAGGAAAGCGATGACCGAATGCAGGTCGAGGTTTCCCACGGCGATTTCATTGTTCCGGTTTCCGACCGGCTCGAATTCACCTTCAGCATCGACCGCGATACTTACAGCGGCGCCACGCCGGCGTTCAGCATTCCGGAGACCATGGCGGATCAGCTCAAGTACAAGCAAAAGGCGGACGGAACGCCCGCCAGCGAGCTGACTCCGGCGGACGTGGTTTCGGCGGCTTCCGGGGGCGTGACCGCTGCCGGATTGACGATACTCGGCGGACTCAACGCCTACAAAAAGTTCATAGATGCCGGGCAGGCCGCGGACGCGCAGACCAACACGGCGATAGATCAGTGGAGGGCCGAGAATCCCGAGCCTCCCTCTCCGCCATCGCCGCCGACCATTCCCGGCGGCGTGACAATCGATTTTCAGGGGATGACCTTCTCCTCCTATGCCGGCAAGGCCAACCTGGCGCCCGTGGCCGGCGGCAACTGTCCTGGCCTTGCCTCTGCCGGGTGTTATTACGAGGACGGCATGGCGCTCGGCATCGTCGAGGACACCTCCAACCCGATCGCCCACCTGCACCGCAACGGCGGCGCCAGCAACCGCCTGCTCGGCTACCATTCCGATTCCACCGGCATCTACGTGCGCGCTGTGAACGGTTCAGCCTTCAGTCTCGACTCGATGGATTTTCTCGCGCCGCTGGGCGACGAGAACCCCGATGCCGGCGCCAACGACGCCTGGGAGATCCTGGGCTTCAGTACCGCCGAGAATCCCGGCCTCGACACCGGCGACGGCACCAATTATGCGACTCGGGTCGCTTATCAGATCGTAGCCAACGGCTTCAACGGCGCGCTGACGCTGGACGAAGCGTTTAACAACATCAACGCCTTCTGGATCCATTACAAGGGGTATCCGCAAACCCCGGCGGACGGCAAGCAGTTCGGCATGGAACTCGACAACGTCAGACTTTCCGGCGTAACCCCTCCGAGCGGACGAACGCCGGAACAACAGGCGTGGGATGCTGCGCTGGAAAAAGAAATCGCCAGAATTGCACGGCTTGCCGCCATCTCCCAGTTCCGCGCCGTGCTCGACACCATGGTTCCCAAGGGTACGAAAACGGTTCAGCGGTTCCAGACGCAACCCCGCGAAACGCGCACCATGCCGGTGTTCGGCGCCAAGTACTATTTCGACGAAGCCACGCTTGCCGTATCCGGCGGCTACTCGCTCGAACCGGATTTCAAGTCGAGTTTCGGTTCGATCAATCTGAGCCACGAGTTCAATGAGAAACACACTACGGTTTCGGCGGGATACAGCCTAACCAGCAACGATATCACCCGCAGCAGTGCCGACCACGGGAGCCATCACGCAACCGATCCGAATCATAACCCGACCGATTATCCGGAACTCCGCGAAGAGAGCGTTTTTCACGGCTTCAGCACCAGCATCGCGCAGGTGCTGGGCAAGAACACGCTGTTTCAGGCCACGGCCAGCTATACCAATCAGAGCGGGTATCTCACCAATCCGTATAAGTTCGTCTACGTGCGCGGAGAAATCACGCCCGAGGAATACTATTACCTTTGGCAGGCGCCGCCGGGCGAAGTCGACTGGAAATCCGTGACAGATCTCGAAGTCGTCGGGATCGAGCTGTTTCGGGAAAGACGGCCCGACGAGCGCAACCAGTGGGCGTTTTCCGGCCGATTGAACCGGCACATACCGGCGCTGGATGCGTCCCTGCATTTCGATTACCGGTACTACTTCGACGATTGGGGCATCGATTCTCACACCTTCGAGCTGAAGTGGTATCAGCCACTGCCCTTCGGCATCATGGCGGCGCCGAGCATCCGCTATTATTCGCAATCGCAAGCCGACTTCTTCGCTCCATACTTCCTTGCGCCCAGAGCCGACGGCTATTATTCGAGCGATTTTCGCCTGTCCGGCTTCGGCGCCCTGAGCGGCGGCATCACGTTCAGCAAGCAGTTCACCAAGGGCATTCGGCTGGAAGCGGGCTTCGAATATTACAGCCATGCCGGCGATCTGAAGCTGGGCGGGGGCGGCGCGGGGGATTATGCCGACTTCAACTATTTCCTGGCTCACGCCGGGCTTAACGTCAATCTGTCGGCACCCGGCTCATTCTCGGGCGGCCACCACGAACACGGCTCGCACCATCACGGACATAACATGCCCGCCGGCATCATGTTCGGCCATATGATGGACCGGGCCGACAGCCTAATGGCGGGCTATCGCTACATGTACAGCAATCAGGCTGGCGGCATGCTGCACGGTACCAACAGGGTCGGCAGTCAAACGCTGATCAGCAGCGCCTGCGGCGACTCGGGATGTCTCTCCCGGCCGAAGGACATGACCATGCACATGCATATGCTGGACATCATGTATGCGCCGACCGACTGGCTGAACCTGATGCTGATGCCCCAGCTCGTCGACATGGAGATGGAGTCAAAGCCGTTGCCGGGGGCTCCGGAAGACGACGAGCATGGAGGCGGGCACAGCAGCGACGGTTTCGGCGATACCTTGATGGTGGCATTGGTCAAGCTGTTCGACGTGTCCGGGCACCGCCTCAATCTGGGACTGGGGGTTAGCGCGCCCACGGGCGATGTCGACATGACCGTGGATGGCGGGGCTACGGAGGGCGGCGAATTACAGGATTACGGTATGCAGCTCGGTAGCGGCACCTGGGATTTCAAACCCAGCCTGACCTATACCGGACAGGCGGACAAGTGGTTCTGGGGCGCGCAGGTAAGCGGCACCAAGCGGCTCGAAGGCAGAAACAAGTCGGGTTATGCCCTGGGCGACGTATTTCAGACCACCGCCTGGGGCGGCTACAGCCTGACGAACTGGCTGTCGGCTTCGGTGCGCGGCGTTTACACCGTTCAAGGTTCTATCCGTGGCGAATTCAACCGCGAGCATTCGACCACCGCGCCGGTGGACTTCCCGTCCAACTACGGCGGACGCTATTGGGATGTGGGGCTGGGTCTCAATCTTTCAGTACCCAGCGGCGATTTCGCCGGCCACAATCTTAGCGTCGAGTGGTTGCAACCGGTGTCGGACGATGTCAACGGTTATCAGCTGGAGCGTACCGGGACACTGGCCGTTACCTGGAATTATGCGTTTTGATGGGCCGGGTTGGTTTCGGGATCGATTTACGGCCTGTGGGAGCGGGCTTTAGCCCGCGATAGTTCGTAGGTCGGCAATCCGTTGCCGACAAACCCCTGTGCCAAGCTGGGGCGTCGGGAAAGGATTCCCGACCTACTACTCTGTGTTATAGCAACTATGTGGGCTCGGCACACTGGTTCCCAAGCAAGAGCTTGGGAACCAGCGGTAGCAGCGTATAGGATGTGCTGACGAAGGAAGCGCATCACTTAGAGCCTATCCCAGTAGGTCCCCAAAACCCTTCGACAGGCTCAGGACAGGCCCTTCGACTCGGCTCAGGGCGAACGACCTACTGAGATGGGCTCTTATTGCAACCCTTCCGGAATGGCCTTGAATTCGAACGACCTGAAGTATTTCCGCTTTGCCTTCAAGGCAATGGGTACCCCATGCGAAATCCAGCTGTTTGCCGAGAGTCACTCGGAGGCCAAGCGGGTATCGGATGCAGCCATGGGCGATGTGCGTCGCTTGGAAGCGCGCTATTCGCGCTATCGCAACGACAGCCTGCTATCCGCCATCAACAGGGTCGCCGCCGAGGGTGGCCAGGTTGCGGTGGATGACGAAACGGCGGGTTTGCTGAATTATGCGGCGACCTGTTACGAACAGAGCGACGGGCTTTTCGACATCACCTCCGGCATCTTGCGGCGTGCCTGGCGCTTCGAACAAGGCAAATTGCCGGACGACGCGCAAGTGCGCGGTCTGCTCGAGCGGGTCGGCTGGCACAAGCTGAGGTGGGAACCGCCGGTGCTCGAATTTCCGGTAGCCGGCATGGAGCTCGATTTCGGCGGCATCGTCAAGGAGTATGCCGTCGACAGGGCCGCGGCGCTGTGCCGGAACGCGGGCGTTCGACACGGCGTGATCAATCTGGGCGGCGACATCAAGTTGATCGGCTCGCGGGCGGACGGTAGTCCGTGGCGAGTCGGAATTTCTCATCCGCGCCAAGAAGGCTCGATGATCAAGACCCTGGCGTTGCGCGAAGGCGCGGTCGCGAGCAGCGGGGACTACGAGCGCTGCATCGTCGTGGACGGTATCCGATACGGTCATGTGCTGAATCCCAAAACCGGCTGGCCGGTGCGCCATCTCGCCGCCGTCAGCGTGGTGGGGGACTTTTGCGTGGTCGCCGGCAGCGCTTCGACCATCGCCATGCTCAAGGAGGAAAACGGTCCGGCCTGGCTGGACGCCATGGGCTTGCCGCATCTCTGGATCGACGTCGAGGGCAACGTGGGCGGCTCTCTGGCGGAATCGGCAGCTTATTCCAAATCGCGTTCAATCCGGAATTGATTTTCGTAGGGTGGGTGAGGCCGCAAGGCCGTAACCCACCGAGCGGCCTCGGACCTGTCCTGAGCCAAGTCGAAGGGTCGGTGGGTTACGCTGAGCCGAGGGGCTATCCCACCATCGATGGGTTTCGCTTCGCTCTACCCATCCTACGATGAATGTTCATTCGCATGCCGAATGGAATTATTCGTAGGTCGGCAATCCTTTGCCGACTTCGCTTGGCTGTCAACCCGTTACGTCGGGAAAGGATTCCCGACGTAACGAGGCCGCGTCATTGCAATCGGCTCCCCCCTCGCCCGACTTCATCCTCATGCGCGATATGCCGCTGAATGCTGGGGCATATACCTCATTTCCCGGATTCGCGCCTGCTTGTAAAGCCATGGAAGCACCGTAGTGCCGGGATTTGGACACTGGCACGACACTTGTTAAGTATCGGTTGCGCTTAGCTTGCACTTCTTACTCCATTCGGCATGCGAATGAACGTTGCCTAGGGTAGGGTACGGCCACCCTACGAAAATCAATTCCGGATTGGAAGCGATTTGGAATTACACCGTTTTGCGGCGCGGACGGCTGAAGCGAAGGGGTATGAGCAATGCGGGTTAACGGCGTCGTATCTCAACTTCCAACTTGCAGGGATTCATATGAAACAAACCATATTGGCCAGGGCGATCGCAATGGCGGTTGCCGGCTCGGCCCTTTCTTTAGGGGTTGTTGCCGAGGCATCGGCACACACGATGTACAACACCTATAACGCCGGAACGCCCTATACCGATGCGGGAACCGACGGCTGGGTCTATGGCGGTATAAACAATCCGACCTATCCGACGGTATCGCCGGGTTGGGTCGGAACCGCCAGCCCTACGACGCTGCCGTTCGGCTACACTGGTTATTCGACGCTGAATTGGGCCGCCGAACTCCATAACGCGGGTGATTCGCTCGAAATTTCCAGAGCCGATGCGCAAGCGAGATATGGCGTTGCAGCGGATATCGATACTGCCAGGGGCGCCTGGATCGACACGGAGGCAACCCCGCAAGGCTGGTCGCACGCCACCGATATCGGGTTGTTGAGGTCGCACAGCGATGCTTATGTCACGCTGAATCTCTCCGGCGTCAATTCGGAAATCGCCAACTTCGGGATTACGGTATTTACCGGCATGGACACGGGAACCGGGTATCAGAACCATCAGGCATGGAACAGCCCGCTTCAAGGCTTAGATTTCACCGCGAGCGACCCGTTCGGTACCACCGGCGTAAGCTATTTGACCCACGATTCAACCGTCGACGGGGTCAACGGTCTGACCTTCCTGGCGGAGGCCGGTCAGATTTATTCCATTTATCTGGGCGGTAGCGGCGGAGCCTTTTGGAATCAGAACAAAGACTCTTACGTGCTGAACATCACGTCTTCTCCGGTTCCGATACCGGCCGCCATTTGGCTGTTCGGCAGTGCTTTGGCCGGGATGGGATTCGTCGGGCGGCACAGACACAAGGCCGTCGCCGCATGATGCGGGACAAGGCGGTCGAGCTTGCCTTCGAGGCTGGGCGCACCATGTGGCATGCGCCGGTGTCGGCGATATCCGGCCGTTTCATCGCCTCGGCCTCAGCCGATCGCCGCTTTGAAACGGTGTAGTGAAAGAGCTGTCTGACTGACCCTCCGGATGATTTGGGTCGCCACATGCTGGAATACCCGCACTACAAACATGGGATATCCCGCAGCTTCCGTTAGGTTCGTCATAGAAATAGCGCTATATCAACGGTTTACCTCAGGCGCGCTTATTGCTCTTGGGGTATCGGCCGGTTCGACCGAATTCCGGTTCGAACGCGCTTTGTGCTACGGAAAACCCGAAAACCATTGCCGGGGAAGGGGAGCGTAGACCGTAGCAGGGCGGAGTCCCTTTTGCACCTGCCACTCCCGCCGCGAGGCGGGTTCGGAAAGCCACGGGTCTTGTGAGTTTGATCCCAAGACGGCCGGGCCGCCTCCCTCGGTGATGGGGAGATCGGAGCGCCTTCCGCTTTTGACGGGAGCGCTGCGGACATCGCTGCCTATGTGAAAACAAAGACCAACTCCATAGAACAGCACGAGGTAATTTCCTATGTCCAAAAACAAAAACAAACTGACCAAAGCGGTGGCCATGGCCCTCGCCGGTACCGTCTTGTCCGTAGGCGCCGTTTCCGGCGCCCAGGCGCATACGATGTACAACACCTTCACCACCACTGAGCTGTCCGCCACCGACGGCTGGAACTATGGGGGTATAGGCAATCCGACCTATCCGACGGTATCGCCGGGTTGGGTCGGAACCGCCAGTGCCACCACGCTACCTTTCGGCTATGCCGGTACGTCTCATCTGAACTGGGCGGCCGAGCTTCACTCCGCGGGCAACACGCTCGAAATCTCGAAAGCAGATGCAGTAACGCGTTACGGCTTCGCCGCGGAAATCGATACCGGCGCCGGGGCCTGGCAGGACGCAGGCGTCAATGGCAGCGGAGTTCCGACGGCCAACGGGCCGACCGGCTGGAGACATCAGACCGATATTGGCTTGATCAAGGCCGAAGAAACTATGTGGGTAACACTGAATCCCGTGGTGGTTACGGGAACCGGCTACGACATTCAGAACTTTGGCATCACCGTCTTCACCGGCATGGACTCCGGTACCGGCAGTTACTCTCATCACGGCTCCTGGAACTGCCCCGGATGCACACCCGCGAAACCTTACGAAGCCGATAACCCGTTCGGCACCGTAGGACTGAGCTACTTGACTCACGATGGCACCGTCGACGGTGTAGACGGTTTGACCTTTCTGGCCCTGGCCGGTCAGGTTTATTCCATCTACCTGGGCGGCGCCGGCGTGGGGAACTGGAGTCAGAACATCGCGGAGTACAGCTTGAATATCAGCACCGCACCGGTCCCGGTCCCCGCGGCGGTTTGGCTGTTCGGCAGCGCCCTCGCGAGTTTGGTCACGCTGGGACAGCGCCGCAAGAACGTCATGGCCGTTCCCGCCTGAAACAAGACCTCGACGTATGTACACGCCTTCCTTTCCGCGCTCTAAGCGGGGAACTTTTGTGTGGAATCACCCATGAGACTGCGTGATTTGCCACGTCGGCGGCGTTTGCATGCAATTTATCTGTTTGATTGGCAATGATTATTTAGTGGCATATTTATTGTTTCAGCAAAGGCCGGGTCCGCCGCTTAGGGGGCTCGTAAAAAGATGCGATACACACGGATTCGCAAGGAATCGGCTGGCAGGGATCGCCCGAGGGATCTTTGTCGGGATGGACCGCCGTTAGGTCTGTCCGAATCGCCACACCCGCCGCGAGGCGGGGCCGGAAAGCTTCGGGTCTCGATGCTATGGAGTATTCGAGACGGCCGAGCCGCCTCCTAATGTGATGGGGAGGACCGCGGCGCAGCTCCATTGGGTACGGTGAAGCGCCGCGGACATCACTGTTAACGAGCTTTTGGACGACCACTAACAGTGACGAGGACGAATCATAGTATGAAAACCACGGCAACAATACTGGCCCTCGCGGGAATGCTCGGGGGAACATTGGTCGCTGCGCCCGAGGCGCACGCGCACGCCACGTTCAACATCGCCGGTTACGGCGACGGCACCGGCGGCAGCATCAACGGCGCCGACGGAATGCCGGGCACCGACGCGAGCGGCGTTTGGACCAACGGCGGTGTCGGCTATACCGGGAGTCTGCCCGTCATGTGGTATGCGGGCATGCACAGCGCGGCGCCGGCCGGCCGCACCATCGAGACCGGCACGCCCACATCCACCAACGGCAGCAGCCTGCAGCGGCAGATTGCCAACTATAACAACAATAACGATCCCGACCTTCCCACGGATCGAATGCTGCGGGTCGGCGGCCTTTCCTGGTCCGATCCCGACAACGGCGGACAGGGTTGGGGCCATGGAGCGGACTTCGGCCTGATCCATTGGTCCTGCGGCGGCAGCGCCCAGGGCTGCGTGGATGCCGGAGTATCGCAATTCAAAATCACTCTGGCGGACGATCTTGCCGACGGGGGCGCCAACCTCAAGCTCGGGTACGCGCTTTACGGCGGTTGGGATACCGGCTCCGGTGCCTCCAGACACCAGACCTTCTTCACCGATCCGACGCCGGTAAACAATCCACTGGGCTCCGACGATCTCACCCTGCTCGGTTGGGGCGTGGCATCCTCGGTCGGCGAGACCTTGTCGCAGGTATTCGACCTCGACACCACTTATGGGGGCGAATACACGATCATCATCGGCGCCTTGGGCGGCGTAGCCGGCAATTATCAATTGACAGTCCAGCCGGTTCCGATTCCCGCTGCCGTATGGCTGTTCGGCAGTGCCTTGGTTGGCGTATTTACCATCGGCCGCCGGACTTCGAAACCGACTCCGGCATAACTTGGCAACCAGAGAGGCAAGAGTGCCCGGGTGGAACGATCTCCCGGGCTCATCCGATCGATCTGGCCATAGAGCATTGATATGTCCCGGCTCATCCGAACACGGCAGACGCGTGCTCAAAGCGATGCCGGAGGCCTTGGGGTTGATGACCGGTTTCGGCGGGTGCCGTAACCATTCGTTTAACAATAATTTCAACGTAGTGACAGGGTCGTCCAATGCGGGCGGTGTCCGACACCTCCTCGCGACCAAGGTTTCGCAACGGCCGAGCGAGGCTCAGCGGTTCGCGCGTTGGTCGTCCGTAGGAGTGGGATCGCCGTCTGTATAGCTACGTTCTTCCAATAAATCCGATCCTGGTACGAGTCCGTGAATAAAAATACGTTTCCACTTTTGGCGGCGCTGGCGCTCATGCTTGGGGGTACGGTCGCCTACCTGCTGCTTACCGATACCGAAGTTTCCAAGTCGGAGCTGGTCACAGGCCATGGCGATGTCGAAACCCTGAAGAACGCGTACAGCCGCTGGAAAACCGCTTATGAAGCTGACGGCGGCGATCGTTTCCTGACCATCCCGCTCGGTTATTCGAAAGCCTTATCCGGAGAATTCAGCCGGGCGCAGGGACGCATGCGGCTCGACCTGCTGGAGGGATGGATGACGGTCGAAGTCAGCGGACTCGATGTGGGAGGCTACGAGGTTTGGCTGGTCGACAACAAAACCGGCTGGCACAAGGCGGGTGGACAGGAGAAGGCCAACGCCATGCAGAGGCTCGGCCGTCTCGAACCGAACAGTGAAGGGAAACGGATCTTGAAGACCCGTCTCGACGGCTTGGCCATGAGCGGATTCACTTTGGATCTGGTTGCCGTTACCCGAGAGAAACGAAATCCCGAAGAGGGGGGCGTGCTGTTCGGTACTCCGGGTTTCATGCAGAGGCTTTATTACGGCGACAAGCCTTGGACCGTGACCCGTGTGGGTAGCTGGCCGAATCTTCCCCGACAGGATACCGGCTTCGCGGCGAAGCCGTTCGAATTCATGCTGCCCAAGCTCGCTCATGCCGATGCCAAAAAGCGGAACGATCTCGATGCGGTTCTAGGCGCGGAGATTGCCCGAGGGCGGGAGATTTTTCTGAATGAAACCTTCGGCGGCAACGGACGCACCTGCGCCACCTGCCATCGGCCGGACAACAATCACACCATCGACCCGAAATACATCGTCAAGCTTCCGAAGGACGATCCCCTGTTCGTGGCCGAATACGACCCTGCGCTCAAGGACTTGGAAAAGCCACAATTGCTGCGTCAACTCGGCCTGGTTCTTGCCAATGTGGACGGCTTCGACCGGCCCGGCGTCATGCGCAGCGTGCCTCATACCTTGGCCCTGGCGGCGTCGATCGGCACGGAAACTCTGGCGGACGGCGGCGAGTTCGAGGAAGACGCGAAATTTGCCAACGCCATTGGCTGGTCGGGGGACGGCGCGCCGGGAGACGGCTCCCTGCGGCTGTTCGCGCAAGGCGCCATCGCCCAGCATATGACCCGAACGCTCAATCGGGTTCCGGGTGTCGATTTTCGTCTGGCCACCGACGAGGAATTGGACGCCCTGGTCGCCTATATGCTGTCCCTGGGGCGCAGCGAGGACATCGTGCTGGCTGACCTGACGTTCACCTCTCCGTTGGTGGAGCGCGGCAAGCAGCTGTTCGACACCAAGGAAAATCCCGTCGACGGCAGCGGCAATCCGATCTTCGGTCAGACGGCCAATTGCAATGGCTGCCACCAAAATGCCGGTGCCAACAGTTCGACCACCAAGAAGAATCCGACGCGTGACAGCGGCGTGGAAAACATGCGGGATCAACCGGCGCGCCTGGTCGATGCCAGCATTCCCTATGATGGGGGATTCGGCAAAGAGGAGCACCACGCAAGAATCGACTGCGGTCCCGACTACGACCAGCCCTGCTACGGAGACGGGCGGTTCAACACCCCGTCATTGGTCGAAGCTGCGGATACGGCACCTTTCTTCCACAACAATAGCGTCAGCACGATCGAGGAAGCGGTGGCCTATTACAACACCGATGCGTTCAATAATTCGCCCGGCTCATTGACGTCGTCCGGCAAGAACCGGCACGTCAAGCTCGACTCGTCCCAGGTCGTCGCCGTCGCGATGTTCCTGCGAACCATCAACGCGCTCGAAAACATACGGAGTTCCAATCGGATGGATCTGCAAGCGCAGAGCCTGAGCGACCGGAGCGCGACAGACATCATCCGATTGGCGGCGGCCGACACGAAGGATGCCATCGAGGTTCTGACGGAGGGTACTTTGATCGTATATCCTGAGGCCCTGACGCATCTCCGTCAGGCGCTGAAGCTTGAGAGGAACGCCGCTTCCGGCCGCGCCAAGGGTCAACGCAATGAGCTGCTGGCTAGAGCCGTCCAGCTCAAGGAAAAAGCGCGCGACTCGATGGTAGCCGGACCGCAAGAAGCTTTTCCGGTTCCGGAGACGGATCGTGGTCCCTCCAGGGGGAAGGGGTCGAGAAAGAAGTAGACGAGAGGATGCCGAAGGACGATCCGTCGAGGTTGCCGGGCGACTGGCCTAACCCTGGGGACTCGTTCTTTCGGGCGTAGGTTGTCTATCCCTAAGTACATTCCGCAAATATTTGCGGAATCTCGACTGATTGGCTTGACTGGCGGGGTTGTCCTGCAGGTTGCCTATGCCGCAAGACTTCCCTGAATGTACGTAGAGCGTTTTCCATCCCGGTGTACGGATTCGTTCCAGGAGGGGAGAGCGTAGGTCGGCAATCCCTTGCCGACAAAGCCCTTCGCCGAGCCGATACGTCGGCAAAGGATTGCCGACCTACAGGGTGCTACAGTCGTAGGTCGGTAACCCTTTGCCGACGGGCTTTGCGTCGGAAATCGTCGCCTTGGTGTTCCCGGAGACGCCGTTTGCGATTGGGAGGGTCATTCGGGCGCTCCAATCGCAAACGGCCTGGCCGGGAGCGCCGGCCAGCCCCTTCCCGAAGACGCCGTTTGCGATTGGAAGGTCGCGACTAAAGCGACCGTTTGCGATTGGAAGGGATTCCCGACCTACTCGCGAGTGCCCGTACAGTCGGTATGAAAATGCCCTAGGTAAATCCATAAGCCGATGAGCCAACGTATGCAGATCCTTTGCTTTCGAGTTATTCAGCCCCGAATCACGGGGACACGCTTCGCAGAACGAAGTTTCTCCCGAGCTATTTATCCGACGGGAGCTAAGACATGGTGAGGAAGTGCCGTATCTCGGACTCGATGTTCCGGGAATAGGAATGTAACAAAAATGTTCGATTTGATGTGTTACAAGGCTGATCGCTTAGCAGAAGTTTTTATCGCGGACATTCAAGCGTCGAAGGAAAAGAACATTAATCGCAGAGTGGGTTAATGCCTCGCAGCCTAACCGACCTGACAAAAATCGAAACCGTATTGAAGGCCATTTGGAATAAGTGCCTATCCCAGTAGGCTCAAGTAACCCTTCGACAAGCCTGTCCTGAGCCCTTCGACTTAGCTCAGGACAGGCCCGTCGAAGGGCTCAGGGCGAACGGCCTGCTGGGATAGGCTCTAAGAACCTAAAGAAGAGTTCACAGTGAAAAAAGTAGCGCTGATCACCGGGACGACGGGGCAGGACGGGGCCTATCTGGCGGAATTTCTGCTGGAGAAAGGCTACGAGGTGCACGGGCTCAAACGCCGGGCGTCCCTCTTCAACACCGACCGGGTCGATCATTTGTATCAGGACCCGCACGTCGAGGACCGCCGTTTCATCCTCCACTACGGCGATCTGACCGATGCGACCAATCTGATCCGCGTCGTGCAACAGGTCCAGCCCGACGAGATCTATAACCTCGGCGCGCAAAGCCATGTTCAGGTATCGTTCGAAACTCCGGCCTACACCGCCGACACCGACGCTCTCGGATCGCTGAGGCTATTGGAGGCGATTCGCATTCTGGGGCTGGAGAAGAAGACGAGGTTCTACCAGGCTTCAACGTCCGAACTCTACGGCAAGGTTCAAGAGATCCCCCAGACCGAAACCACACCGTTTTATCCGCGCTCGCCCTACGCCGTGGCCAAGCTCTACGCCTACTGGATCACGGTGAACTACCGCGAGGCGTATGGGCTTTACGCCTGCAACGGCATCCTCTTCAACCACGAGTCGCCGTTGCGGGGCGAAACCTTCGTCAGCCGCAAGATCACCCGTGGTCTGTGCCGGATCAAGCTGGGCCTCCAGGACTGCCTTTACCTCGGCAACCTGGATGCGAAGCGCGACTGGGGGCACGCCAGGGACTACGTCGAAATGCAGTGGCTGATGCTGCAACAGGACGCGCCCGACGACTACGTCATCGCGACCGGCGTCCAGTACAGCGTGCGCGAGTTCGTGACCCTTGCCGCTGGGGAACTTGGGATCGAGCTCCACTGGGAAGGGACGGGCCTTGCCGAGCGGGGATACGATGCCGCTACCCGCCGATGCATCGTCGCGGTGGACCCCCGCTATTTCCGTCCGACCGAAGTCGACACCCTGCTGGGCGACCCTAGCAAGGCGCGGGCGAAGCTCGGCTGGGCCCCACGCATCAGTTTTCAGAGCCTGGTCAAGGAAATGGTCGAAGAGGATCTGAAAGCGGCGGAGCGCGACGCCCTGTGCCATCAAGCCGGCTACCGGGTGTTCGACTACCATGAATAAAGACGCCAAGATCTACGTCGCCGGCCATCGCGGTCTGGTCGGCTCGGCCCTGGTCCGCTGTCTCGAACGGCAGGGATATACCCATATCCTGACGCGGACCCGAGAAGCGCTCGATCTCACCGATCATGCGGAGGTGAAGCGCTTTTTCGAAACGGAGCGGCCCGAAATCGTCCTCGATGCGGCCGCCAAAGTCGGCGGCATCCGGGCCAACGACACCTACCCGGCGGACTTTATCCGCGACAACCTGTTGATCCAAACCCATTTGATCGACTGCGCCTATCGGAGCGGTGCGAAAAAGTTCGTCTTTCTCGGCTCCTCCTGCATTTACCCCAAACACGCGCCGCAGCCTTTGAAGGAAGACTACCTGCTGACGGGTCCCTTGGAGCCGACCAACGAATGGTACGCCGTGGCCAAAATCGCCGGCATCAAGCTGTGCCAGGCTTATCGACGCCAATACGGCTTCGACGCCATCGCCCTGATGCCGACCAATCTCTACGGACCGGGCGACAATTTCAGCCTGGAAAACTCGCACGTGTTGCCGGCCCTCATCCGCAAGTTCCACGACGCCAAGGTGGCGTGGGCGAAATCGGTGACCGTCTGGGGCACGGGCACGCCGCGGCGGGAATTCCTGCACGTTGATGATCTGGCCGATGCCGCGGTGTTTCTGATGGAGACCTATTCGGACGAAGCCATCATCAATATCGGCGTGGGCGAAGACCTCAGCATTCGCGAACTGGCCGAGATGATCCGGAAAATCGTGGGTTTCGAGGGCGACTTGGTGTTCGATCCGGAAAAACCGGACGGCACGCCGCGAAAGTTGCTGGACGTGTCGAGGCTCCACGCCCTCGGGTGGCGGGCGCGGATACCGTTGAGGCAAGGGATCGAAGAAACCTATCGCTGGTTCCTGGCTCACCAACACGAGTTGCGCTGGTAGGGATGTGGAAAGAGCTAGGGTGTTTTGACGGTAAATAACCGTTTGTTGGACGAGTTTCCCTAAAGCTGTAACAGCAGCCTGTTACGGTATCGAAACAATCCGGGGTTTTAGTAAGAGCCTATCTTGGTAGGCCGTTCGCCCTGAGCCCTTCGACGGGCCTGTCCTGAGCTAAGTCGAAGGGCTCAGGACAGGCCGGTCGAAGGGTTTTGGAGACCTACTGGGATAGGCTCTAAATAGAAAAAAAAGAAGGCCACATTCTCTGGGAGAGGGCAGGGGTTAGGGTAATCGAAGGAAGGCTTCTTTTCTTACAAACAGAACTTGTGAATCGATGCAAGATCCTGAAAAGGCGACAAGAACGAGAATTCTGGTATTGGTCACCGACGCGTTCGGCGGTCATGGGGGAATCTCCCGATTCAATAAGGATTTTCTTGGCGCATTGTGCAGCCACCCAATTTACGTTGTGTCCTAAGGCAATCGGAACAGTGTTAGATGTCACTACTTAGCACATTGAGCTTTATTGTTAATCATCCACTTAACTCGGAACGGCGATTGGCGTCGATCAAGCGTTTCGTGACTTGGCAGATTGGCAGCCGACTTGTTCCGGGGGCGGTAGCCGTTCCTTTTGTTAACGAGACTCGTCTTTTAACTCGGCCGGGCATGACAGGGGCGACCGGTAATCTTTATTGCGGCTTGCATGAATTCGAAGACATGGCGTTTGTTCTCCATTTTCTTCGCGAGGAGGATTTATTCGTAGATGTGGGTGCGAATATTGGCAGTTACACCGTTCTCGCAGCCGGAGCAGTTGGGGCGAGGACAATTTCCATAGAGCCAATAGAGGCGACATTTTCTAGTTTGCTCGACAACGTCCGCATTAACGGCCTTGACGATCGAGTTCGAGCAATGAATCTCGGTGTCGGAGCTGAATCGGGAACACTACGATTTACACAAGCTTCGGACACCACGAACCACGTAGTGAGCTCAATAGATTCTGACGGGGATACGATTGACGTGAGAATCGAGTCGCTCGACAGCGTACTCGCGGGTGAATCGCCAAGGCTTATTAAGGTCGATGTTGAAGGATTCGAAACAGAGGTTATCGGAGGCGCGGAGCAGACTTTTTCCAACCCGGCACTGATCGCAGTGCTCATGGAGCTAAACGGCAGCGGCAATCGTTACGGATTTGACGAAGATAAGCTTCACCAGATGGTGTTGGAATATGGCTTCGAATCATATTCCTACGTTCCGCTTGAACGGCGTTTAGTTAGTTTAAACGGCAAGAAGAATTTATCCGGGAATACATTATACATTCGCGATATCGGGGTGGCAGCGAAACGCTTGGAAGGGGCTTTCCGTTACTCTGTATTGGGCATGACGATATGAATCATTTCTTCATAGAGAACGCTCGGTTAGATCTGTTTATCTATTCGCCAATAAACTCAGAAACTAAGAGTAATTGCCTGAATTAATGAGTACCGTCAGAATAACTTATATTTACTTGTCCTAGCTTCGGTCGCCTTGTTTCGGGTTTTTCCATATATCTATAAGAAAATGTCATCAAAGTCGCGGATACTGGTATTGCTTACGGATGCATTCGGGGGACATGGAGGAATCTCCCGATTCAATAGAGATTTTCTTGGTGCATTGTGCAGCCATTCAAAAGCTCCGAAAGTGGTCGCTTATCCTCGGCTGGTGAAATTTCCGATCACCGAAAGTTTTCCCCCAGGCCTCGATTATGAAGTGCGCGGCGTCGGAGGTCGGCTTCGTTACGTGCGTACGATCGCAATAGACATGCTACGCGACAGGCGCTTCGATTTGGTAGTGTGCGGACATATCCACCTTCTGCCTATCGCCTGGCTGTTGAGCAAGTTGGCGAAATGCCCGCTGGTGTTGATTGTGCACGGGATAGATGCCTGGACGCCCACCCGTAGCCGATTGGCCAACCGGCTGGCTCGGCATGTGTCGGCTTTTATCGCCGTTAGTGAATTGACCTCAAAGCGTTTTGCCGAATGGTCCGGGATCGATCCTGCGAAAGGCGTTGTAGTGCCCAACTGCGTGGACTTGAGCGCTTTTCGGCCCGGCCCGAAAAATGCCGAGCTGCTTGGCCGTTACGGTTTGGAGGATCGGACGGTGCTCCTGACTCTGGGACGTCTGCCGTCATTCGAGCGGCACAAAGGCTTCGACGAAGTTATCGAAGTCCTGCCCCGTCTGGCGGAGAAGATTCCGAACGTTGCCTACCTGATTGCGGGCGACGGCGAAGACCGGATGCGCCTGGAAGGGAAAGTCAAATCCTTGGGGCTAGCTGACCGTGTCGTGTTCAGCGGAATGGTCGCGGAATCGGAAAAGGCCGATCACTACCGGCTGGCCGATGCCTATGTGATGCCGAGTCGCGGAGAGGGTTTCGGGATTGTTCTGCTGGAAGCCATGGCCTGTGGCATTCCCGTCGTCGCCAGCAAGCTGGACGGAAGCCGTGAAGCGCTCCGCGAAGGACTCCTCGGAGAATTGGTCGACCCGCTCGATCCGGAGGACATCATGCGGGGCATCTTGAAAGCTTTGCAGAAGCCTCGCAGGGTTCCGGAGGAGCTTGATTATTTCTCCCATGCCAGCTATCGGCAGCGTGTTCATCAGGCGTTCGAAGACTGCCTGGCGATAAGTAAATGAAAAGCATGGAATCGAGAAGCCGATTGATCAGGGAAGGCGGTTGGGCGGCCCTGGCCCAGGTGATGTCGGCCTTGGGCGCTTTGGCGGGGGTACGGGCCTTGACCGAATTTGCGCCTCCGGAAACCTATGGCTCAATCACGCTGCTGCTGGGTGTTTTCACGGTCGCGCAAGGTACGCTAATAAATCCGATTATGCAGGCTTCGCTTCGCCTCTATCCGGAGTATGCCGAATCCAGGCTTGCCCTTTTTCGGAAAACTTTGGTGGGCATGCTGCGGCGACGAATCCTCATCGTGCTGGCCACTTTGGCGTTGAGTTGGCCGATCATCAATCACTTCAAGGTGGGTTCACTCGGCGTAGTGGTGTTGATGGCGTTACTGTTTACTCTCGAGGGATTTCGAAACCTCGAAACGGTATTGCTGAACGCCGCTCGCCGACAGCGGGCCTATTCCCTGATAACCATTTTCGAGGCTTGGGGCAGGCCTTTATTGGCTATCGCGGCGATCTTGTTGTGGGAGTCCAGCGTCGAATCGGTTTTCGCCGGCTATGCGGCAGCAACCGGCTTGGCGCTGATTCTGATTTACCTGCTGGGGCAGTCGGAAGGCAGGATGAGTAACGGCAAAACGAAAACTTCGGTATGTCCGGCGCTGCGCGAAGCCGTCGCACGGTATTCTCTGCCGCTGGCTCCGCTGGCCATCATGGATTCGGTGAGCGGCGTCGGGGATCGCTACATCCTGGCTGCATTGCTCGGCGTGGATAAGGCAGGCATCTATGCCGCCACTTATGGATTATTGAGCCGGCCTTTTTTGATGATGGCCGGCACCTTCGATCTATCGCTTCGTCCCGTTTATTACCAGAGTGTCGCTGCCGGCAATCATGGTCATGCCCGCAAGATATTGAAGAGATGGCTCATCCTGATCATTCTCATCTCGGGGGTGGGTTTCGCTCTATCGTTCCCTCTCAAGGAATTGATCGTGGAAATTTTTCTGGCGCGTGAATACTGGGTAGGCGCGAATCTCATACCGTGGATCGCAGGCGGATACAGCTTGCTCGTCATTTCGAACGTTTTCGAGAAAGTTTGTTACGCATACGGTTTTACCGGACGCATCCTGGTGGTTCGAAGCATCGCAGCCGTCTCCGGTCTGGTGATCGCCTATTACGGCATCGTCCTCTGGGGCATGCCGGGCGCCGCCATCGCCGTGCCGATTTACTTCGGCCTCCAGATGGTCATGAACATGATCGTGGCGGGTGCAAGCAGTTCGGAGCAGGGCGCCCAAAGCCTACAAACTCGCAATGATGGCGAAGATAATCGGCATTTGATGACTGTCTCGAAATGAAAATCCATCAAGTTTTGCAAAGCGTCGATAATCCTTCGGCCGGGCCGACTTACTCGGTCGGCGCGCTTGCGCATCATCTTCGACTTCGAGGGCACGATGTTACGGTCGCGGCTCTCGGAAAAGATCCGGAAGAATGGCCGCATCGGGCGCAGCTGCGCACCTTCGACGGTCCCGCGTGCCGCGTCGGGATGGCGCCAACGGCGGCCGTTCGGTACCTCAAGGACGAAATGATTCGCCAACCGGGAATTCTGCACGGTCACGGAGTCTGGCGTATCGCCAATCTGTTTCCGCTCTTTCTCGGAGCGCGGCCTCCGGTCAAGCTGGTTTGGAGTCCACGCGGCATGTTCAGTCCCTGGAGTTGGGCATACAAAGCCGCCGTGAAAAGGCCCTTTTGGTATAGCTTGCAAAAGCCAGCGCTCAAGCGGGTCGACTGTTTTCACGTCACGGCGCCGTTAGAACTGGACGATGTCAGACGGCTGGGGTTTCAGCAACCGGCGGCGATCATTCCCAACGGCGTTGATCTTCCGGATGTCTCGGATATCCCAAAAGAGGGGAAACGCGTCGTTTTTCTCAGCCGCATTCATGAGAAAAAGGGCTTGCACCTGTTGATCCCGGCTTGGTGCGCGATCGCGGATCAGTATCCCGAATGGGAATTGCTTATCGCCGGGAAAATCGATTCATCCTACGGCCACAGTATGGTGCATCTGGCGCGGGAGAGTGGCGCACCCCGCGTGCGGTTTTTGGGCGAAGTCTTGGGGCAGGACAAAAAGCAACTTTTGGCATCGGCCCGACTATTCGTATTGCCTACCTTCTCCGAAAACTTCGGAATCGCCGTTGCCGAAGCCTTAGCGCATGGGACGCCCGTCATCACCACCGTGGAAACGCCGTGGACCGAACTGGATGCACGTGGCTGCGGATGGTGCATACAGCCGGATCTGGAGGCATTGAAACAGGTGCTGGGCTTAGCAATGGGGCGTTCGGACGGGGAACTCGATGCAATGGGGAGGGCAGGGCGGCAGTGGATCGAAGAGGACTTCGGATGGCCGAAGTTCGCCGGAATGATGGAGGCTGTCTATCGGTGGCTGCTCGCCGATGAGCCAAAACCCGATTTCGTAATTTCCTGAGGCGCGAAATGGGCAAGAGAAACATATCTTCCTCAGAAGCACCGACTGAACGTGGCGGTTCGTCTCCTTCGCGGCCTCTATTTGGTTCATGGGCTTCGGTTCTTGCCGGGTTGCTGTTTGCGGCGATGCCTGAGCTGACAATTTCCGCAACGCTATACAGTCAGCCGGCCTACCAAAGTCCGGTGCGGGCCGAACCGGATGATCTTCTGCTTCTGCCCGGCTATGGATTCGCTCCGGACGATGTCGTGGTGTACGAGGCGGTTGACGATACGACTCGCGAACTTCGGCCGCCGTCCTCGGTACCTCGGAATTCGACGTCTATCACTGGCATTGCGCCGGTAATCAGCCGCGCCGATATCCCCAATTCCTTGACCATCAGGCTGCCGAAGGTGATAGAGAGTGGCCGCACTTATGCCTTGTGGGTGCGGGGGCGGGATCAGCAATGGAGCAACGGTGTATTGATCAACGACGCCCGGCCACTCTGGATCAGTCCGGCGTACGTCTATGAAACCGACTCCGTGGCATCGCTTCCCCGTTATCTGAAGGTCATCGGTCGGAATTTACAGCCCGTTCCCGGCAAACTGACGCAGGTAAGACTCGTCAATGTCGATCCGTCGAAACCGGCTTACACGCTTTCTGCTTCCGACGACGGCAATCCCGACACTGCGATCGAGCACTACGTGGCTAGAGTCGATTTGCCTGCCGTCCTGCCGGCAGGTGTTTACACGGTCGAGGTTAGCCGTGACGGCGTGAGTTGGGTTCGATTGGACGAGCAGAAGCTGTCAGTACGGCCCGATCCGGAACAAACGGTCGAGTTTCCGGTTTCCCGGTACGGATGTTTCCCCAACGACGGAAAAGACGACACCCGTTGTGTCTACGATGCCATAAGGGATGCCGCGGAGGGGCCTCTAGGCGGCACCGTGCTATTCGGCAAAGGCGTGTGGAACCTTAGCGATAGTTCGGCGACGCAATTTAGGGCAGGTATCGTTGTCCCCGAGGGTGTAAACCTCATCGGCGAAACTGCCGCCGCAACGACGGTGATTCGTGGTGCCAGATGGGACGACAAGCATCAGGGACCGTCTCCAACTTTTACCTTGATGGGGCGCAACACGGTGCAAGGCATTACCTTCAAGGATGCCCGCAAGTACAAGTCGACTGCTCGACGGGCTTCAATCTTGCAATTGGGCAAAATCTGGTACACGGCAAACGATGAAAAGGAGCCGAAGACAGTCAAGGACGTCGTGATTACGAAAAATGTTTTCGACAAGCCGTTTCGCGCTGTGGTTAACGGCGGGCTGCCGGTCGAGCGCCTTTTCCTGACCTATAACGAGTTCGGTGCTTACGATACTGCCCTGTTTATAGACGGGGACCCGAACAATCTGAAGGAGAAATTCCACATGGACGATTCCGTCGTCGCCTTCAATACGTTCAGGCCGGGCAGCTACATGGACGTCTCCATCAGGCAGGGAACCATCGCCAGCCAGATCGGTGCGTCCAGACGGCTCGATTTCAGCGGCAATACAGCGGATGGAACCTCGACCAAGTTTTTATACAACCCGGCGACCGATCCGAAAGGCTGGCGCGCCGCCTTCTTCTGGCACCTGCGGAATAACCAGGAGAAGGTACTGGTGTCTGAGAACACGGCAACCTGTACGGCCGATAAGACCGGCGACGGCGAAGCGATAGCATTCGACAACAACCATAACACCTTTGCTTTTTCCAAGGCGCAGAAGGTGCTGGCGGCGACGTACGATACCGTCAGAGTACCCGGTCCTCTGGTCAAGCGGCAAAATGGGAAACCGACATCCTCAAGCTATTACGACGAACACTGGGTGCAGATTGCTCAGGGACGGGGCCTTGGGCAGGTGCGCCGCATCGTTTCCTATCAAACCGATGCTGCGGGAGTGACGCTAACTGTCTCGCCGGCTTGGGACGTGTTCCCTAAAGCGGGAAGTCGGTTAACCGTAGGTCGGGAATTCTGGCAGGTTTACACCGTGGATAATCTGGTAGACCATCGTTCACCGCTTTGCCTCAAAAGCAATCGCAAAAGTAGACCGACTGATCCAGAGGGCGGCGGTGTGATCGGAATGTGGGCGCAGGCCGCCGACTCGGTCATCGAAGGCAACCACCAATACGACACCTCCGGTATTACCTTGCATTCCTTCTATAGTGCCGTCGATTCCGTCTGCCCGGAGTGTAAGGCATCGACCTTTTTCCAATATTTCCTCGAAGTCCGGGGCAACACCATCGATCACGAATACAACTGGAACTCGGACTGTAGCTGGTCGGGAATCATGGCATCGTACGGGGCTTCGCCGACGCCTGCTTCCACGCCGCCGATAGCTGCATATGGGATTTCCATCGCGAGAAATACCGTGATTCAGGCGGACGGCTTTGCCGGTGGGGCGATATCCATGGTACCGAGTTGGTGGGATGGTCCGACACCCAACAAATGGAAGGTCATTAACAACACGCTAGTTCACCACAACGTCATCAAGGACGTAGTTGGGGCCGCACCGATAAAAACTTGTGTCGGTGGACAACTCGGCCGTGTTGGTTTGCTCACAAATGCAGCAACAGTTTGGAATACCTCGCTGTACTCCAATACATGCACCAACGTTGCAAGCCAGTTGCGTGTGAAGGATAAAGGCAGTAATACCCAAAAAATTACCGCATCATCTGTATCATCCGGAGTATGCGAGTGACGATTGAAAGAGGATGGATTCTCTGTCATCGAAGTTTTTATTAGATAGAGGGTGACACGCTGAGGCCTGTCTTTAAATATCGTGAGCGCTTGATTTCGGGCCTATTGACAATAATTAAATCTTCGATTTTTTGCTAATCCAATAATGACTATTGCAGTAGGTCCACACTCGTACCTCCGTGGCAATCATGCTTCAAAAAAAGTTGTCCCAGAAAAAAGACGCGGGTTTTTGTCGCGTTTAATGTTCTATGGTGGAACGAATGTCTTATTTCTTCTGATTCTTTTCATTATCGATTTCGCCAACACACCTACGGGACACGACCCTGCACCTTACCTTGTATTGCTTTTCGCGTTGCTTTCGTTTCCCATGTTTTTTATAGAGGAAAAGAAAGGCCCGCTCATGATATCAGTCATGGCAGGTCCCATTTTCTTTTTATTCTTTGGTGCGAGCGATTTTCTGTCATACCTGATCGACTTACCCGGTCGATGGAAAGCACCGTCGGCTTCAATACTGATAGACGCCGAACTTGCCATTTTGGCTGGGCTTAGTTTCTGGCTTATTGGTTACGTCGTTGCCGTAGCAGTTTTTCGTAGACGTTCCGATAAATGGTTAATAACGGATTGGCGGTTACGCGAATTGGTGTGGTTTGGTTTAATTTGCGTTGGGCTATCCCTTTGGTCGACATGGGACATATTGTTGACTTCGGGACGATGGGAAAAATACGTAAGTCAAGGCGCGACGAAGGATAGTCTACTCGTGTTAGCGCGTATGTTAGAGCTGCCGGGCGCAGTATTGCTGTCACATGCTTATCTAGTTTCTAAAAGTCGAATTCTGCTGGTTCTGATATTGAGCATCGCCGCAATAAAAGTGCCGATGGGATTGATGCTCAACTCCAAGGAGATTGGATTTTTTTTTATATTGATATTCATCACAACCAAGTGGCTTCACGACGGTAAGATTCCCCAACGTTGGGCAATCATCGGAATTTCGCTTGTTATTTTTTACGTCCCTTTATCGTATGCCTATAGGGCAACACTTGGAGAGCGGCATTTATCTGCTGCTCAAGGTATTGGCGATTTCTCCAGTTTGTTTAACAAGGCGTTAACAGCCAATCAAAAAACCAACGACGTTATATCAGGTATACGAGCTACGGTTGGTCGTGTTGACTTTAAATCTATAGTGGAGTTGATAGTCTCTCGGGTCGGGAAAGATGTGCCATATCAGGACGGGCATACGTTGGTGGAGTTGCCACTCGTTTTTATACCAAGGTTGATTATGCCGGATAAGCCGCACATACCAGTGGGGCAGTTATTCAACAGGGAACTACATCTCTCTCTAAATCCAGATACCTATATATCGACATCATTCCTTGGCGAGTTGTATTGGAACTATTCGTGGTTGGGTGTGATGCTAGGCATGTTTCTGATTGGAGCTAGCCTTGGTGTGATTGGTGTTATCAGTAGTTTACAGAATACTTTAACTGTCACGCGTGTGTTGATACTGGCAAGCGCAGCCTATCTTCTAGTCATAAAGTCTGAAACGGGGATAGCTCAGCAATATGCACTTTTCCTTCGGTCGACAGTGTTAATTCTGGTTCTTCATTTTATTATGAGGAGTCGCCGGGTAACGCAATCAGGTGTATGAGCAAATGGCATGAATCACGGGAAGGAAACGTTGAACGCATCAAGCACGAGGTTTGAAGTAATAGATGGGATTAGGGCGCGGCATTCATAACCCCGTTATTTTATCTATTCTCGGAAACGCGTGGTGCGATATATCCTGCTTTTAAACAGGATGTATGTGAAATGGTTTTTAATGCCGCGTTAGCGGTCACGATATTTTTTATACTATCGGAGGATGCTCTCTCCGCGTCATTTTTTGGTTCGCGCCAGAGAAGTGTAATTGGCCGACAAATCGTAAAACGTTATTTTTAACTCGCTATCGCCATTTTTTTCTCCGGTTTCACAGTTCATCTATTGATGGAAATAAATCTTAATTATTCGGCGAAAGCAGCATCTATTGTAAACCGAGAGGATTGGTTGAGGAGGATGTTGCCATTTAAGGCTGATCCATTAACGATGTTATATTGCTCTTATATCTGGGTATACAGAAAGCATTCTATTGCGAATTCATATAATTCTTTTCTGTGGACGATGTCGATCGCGTCGGTTGGATCATTGGTTGTTTTTTTTTGTATCTCCAGATGTATGAACAGTTAGGGCATCCTATTGTCGTTCTTTGTGCCATGATTGGAATGTTCTATGTTTTCGATCTGTATTGTGCATCATTTATGTGCGACGTATTACTATGCTATTTAAATAGTATTGGTCATTTTTCGCTCTCGAAATGATTCGTTGCCAATCAGGTCGGCGCCGCGGTCATTGTTATGGGGATATTAGTTTTGGGCGGACTTTCGAATGGAGTAAGTGGAGCACATTTATGGTTCAATACTATTATGGCGGCTATTGTGCTCTACGTTATTTATTGTAATAATTTTTTGCAAAGTAATTTTGTATCCAGAATTTCGAGGGTGCTAGAAGTAATTTCGTTTCCGGTCTATCTATGCCAATTTGCTTTAATGATATCGGTAACCTCGTATTTGATAGTATGGTCATATGCTAACCATACGCTAACAAACTCTTTTATTTTCGTTATTATAACAACCTCAATTATACTTATTTGGGCGCTAATGAACATATTTTTGGCCGTGGAGCGATTAACGAGTCGCTTTGGTAGTCCTGCGTAGTTAATGCATGTCGTGAAGTTAATCCACCCTAGTTGTTGCTTTTAAGGTTTATAGATGGTGCATAGAGTACATGAGCGATATGCGATGCTAGATGGATGGCGGGGAGTAGCTGCGCTTGCTGTAGTGTTTCATCATGTATCACATGTACCGGTAGGGGGCCCTGCCGTCATGTGCTTCTTTGTGATTAGTGGCTATTGCATTACCGCGAGTGCCGAGGCGGCGCTGCGTAACGGAATGTCTTTTTGGAGTTACATGAGACGGCGGATCAATCGTATTTATCCACCATATTTGTTTTCGTTGCTATTTTATATCAGCACTAGAATTATAAAACTAGTTACGACGGGTATTAACGATCTAAACAGACCGGTAATCGACTTTATCCAATCGGCTACACTCACGCAGTGGTTGACACTAGTTGTTTCTCCGGCTACAAATCCAATTGATAATCCCAGTCTTTTTGTAACTGCTCATTGGTCTCTTTGTTATGAAGAGCAATTTTATTTGCTAATGGGGATTCCTCTTTTTATAGCTACATACGCGCAGAGGAAGAATGGAGCGAGAGACATTTTTAAGCTTGTCTGGATATGCGTCGCATTAAGTGTTGTATTCAATCTATTTATAGATCACTTATCGTACGGCTTATTTTTGGAATATTTTGCAATGTTTGGCGTTGGGTGTCTGGTGTATTACAGGTTATCCAGACTGAAAGGCAACCCTATGCGATGGAGCATCGATCTGTTGCTTGCCATGGGTTGTATTGTTGCGATGATGGTTACTCTCGGGTCTGAACGAGATTGGGAGGTAACTCGGTATGACGATCTGATGTTCGCCTCAGGGTTTGGACTACTGTTGATTGCATTACACCGGTTTGAAAACTGGTATAGGAGATCCCGTGCTAGCTTTATTCTTGGAAGCATTGGTCTGATTTCATACAGCCTTTATCTCGTTCACCAGTTCAACCTTAACATTGTTTTAGCATTTACCGACCGAATACTACCCGAGGAAACTCCGTATTTCGTTTTGATTGGCAGCCAAATTGCAGTACATGTAATAGTGGCAGCTGCATTTTGGTTTTTTTTCGAGAGGCCTTATCTAAACCACGGATCGTGGGTTTTTGGTAAAAGACCTGTTTTTGTGTTGTCGAGATCAAAAGAATGACAGCCCCTGAAGTAGTTAATAAAACGTCATTCGAACCGGGAAGCACAACGAAGAATAAAATTCGTGTTGCGATAGTGGTTTCCCATCCCATCCAGCACCATGTTCATTTATACCGAGCACTCGCTACCGTGCCCGAATTGGAGCTCAAGGTGTTCTTCGCGTCAAATATCGGTGCAAAGAGCTATTTTGATCGGCAGATGGGTGTGGAAATCCGCTGGAATACGGATTTGCTTGAGGGTTATGCTCACGAGTTTTTGCCGGAAGCCGACGGTATCAGGGAGACCGGATTGTGGGCGGTGGATAATCCTAGCATTAGTCAGGCGCTAGCGGCATTTAAGCCTCAGGTGCTACAGCTTCACGGATATGCTCAGTTGACCTTGTTGCGCGCTTTAGTTTGGTGCCGATGGAAGCGAATACCTGTTTTACTATGGTCGGATAGCTCTTTAGTGTTTCAACGGGGGAGAATCAAGAGCTTGATAAAACGTCCAGCAATTACTCTTCTGATGAGTCAATTCGACAAAGTTCTCACTACCGGTGATAACAATGAGGCTTATTACCGGCATTATGGCGTTTCATCAGAAAAGTTTCACCGCTGTCCGTTTACGGTAGATGAAGGTTCGTTTTCAAAGGCATGGAACCGGAGATTCGAGATTCGGGAATTCTTGCGAGACAAATATGGAATAGCGCGGGACGCCTTAGTGTTATTGCTCGTCGCAAAGCTTGTACCTTGGAAACGGCCTAGGGATTTGTTGGATGCCTTGCTGCTTTTGCGTGAGCAACCATCGGAAAGCAGAGAGGTTGTGGCTTTCTTTGCGGGAGACGGGGCGTTACGGTCCGAGTTGGAAACCTATGCTAGTCGGGAAAATCTGCCGGCGATATTCGGCGGGTTCATCAACGTAGACCTGCTGCCCTCAATCTATGCGATGTCCGATGTATTGGTTTTTCCCTCGGATCGCGAACCTTATGGTCTTTCGGCCCGAGAGGCCATTTGTGTGGGATTGCCGCTGCTCGTAAGCGACCAGATCGGTTGTGTCGGAAAAACCGATGCCGCACGGCCAAATGAAAATGCCATTGTCTATCCCAGCGGGAACGTTCAATCCCTGGCGAACGCAATCAGCACCGTTATCGCCGATTCCAACCTCAGGCGTCGCATGGGAGAGCAATCGCTGCGCATCGCGGAGGAGATGAGTGTCCAGCATAGCGTTAAAGGTTTTCTCGACGCAGTTCGGGCGGTCTTGGATGACGGTGCAACCATCGAGAATTACTCCTGATACAGCTCTTTATTCAGTCACAGCCTATGTCCAGATTCGCGAAGCTTTCCCACCGTTCTGGCAGCCCGCATCCATTGGGAAACCGCGTCTTGCGAGCGCTATGGGGTTGGGCATGGCTGCTGTTGTTCCGTCCAAGTCCCCGAACGTTCCACGCGTGGCGGCGGGCTTTATTGAGGCTATTCGGAGCTCGTATCGGCAAAGGGGTTTATGTGTATCCCTCCTCGAAAATTTGGGCGCCGTGGAACCTGGAGATGGAAGACCACAGCTGCTTGGGGGATCACGTGGATTGCTATTGCGTGGACAAGATTCACCTCGGCGCTCACGCCACGGTCAGCCAATACAGCTATTTGTGCAGTGCCAGCCACGATTACACGCGCGCCGACCTACCTCTGGTAACAGCGCCCATATCGGTCGGGGCAGGGGCTTGGGTAACGGCGGACGCTTTCGTGGGACCGGGCGTCGTCATTGGCGAAGGCGCGATCGTCGGAGTCAGGTCTACGGTGTTGAAGGACGTTGAGCCGTGGACAGTGGTGGCGGGGACCCCGGCTCGGAAAATCAAAGATCGAGTGATGCAGGAATGACGTTTTACCCTCATTGGGCGATGACGTTTCGCCGCCGCAGGCGAATTTTGCGACGGCAATGCGCGCGAGCGGTTTTTCGTGTTCAACATCGAAGAACCGCATTGCCGAACATGGAGTGTCTTCACCTAATGGAAAACGTGTGATTAGGAATTCGGAATGGCTAACCATAAGATCATTTTCGTCAACCGGTACTTTTACCCGGACCATTCGGCGACCAGCCAAATGCTGAGCGATCTAGCGTTCGACCTGGCGTGCGAGGGTTATCCAGTGAACGTCGTCACCAGCCGCCAGCTTTACGACCGGCCTACTGCCGAACTGACCAAGGCGGAGGATATACGCGGCGTTCGCATCTTCCGGATTTGGACCACGCGGTTCGGTCGGGCCGGATTGCTCGGCCGGGCATTCGATTATGCGAGTTTTTATCTTTCCGCATTTTGGGTGCTGTTGCGGTCGACGGCCAAGGGCGATGTGATTGTCGCCAAGACCGATCCGCCGCTGATTTCGGTTATCTGTGGGCTGGTCGCGGTCCTTCGGGGCGCTGCTCTGGTGAACTGGATTCAGGATCTGTTCCCCGAGGTGGCGACGGAACTCGATATGAAAGCGATCGGTCCGGCCATGCCTTTGGCCCGGAGCCTACGGAACTGGTCTTTGCGTAGAGCGGCCTGCAACGTGGTATTGGGCGAGTTGATGGCGCAAAAGCTCTCGGAACAGAGGGTCGATGCGGAGAGTGTTCGGGTGATCCCGAATTGGGCGGACGGCGACCATATCAAGCCCTTGGCGCCGGAAAACAACGAATTGCGCCGCGAATGGAGACTCGAAGATAAGTTCGTCGTGGGTTATTCCGGGAATCTCGGGCGGGCTCACGAGTTCTTTACCATCCTTCGAGCGGCGGAGATCCTCCGGGACCGGGATGTGAGGGTGATGTTCCTGTTTATCGGCAGCGGCGCGCAGCGTGTTGCGCTGGAGCAATGGATCGAAGCGCACGCCTTAACGAACGTGTTGTTTCGGCCGTACCAACCAAAAGAAAAGCTCGGACTCAGCTTGAGCGTTCCGGATGCGCATCTCGTTTGTCTTAAACCCGGTCTCGAAGGGTTGATCGTCCCCAGCAAGTTCTACGGTATCGCGGCGGCCGGTCGGCCGACGCTGTTCGTGGGCGACCCGGACGGCGAAATCCCGAGAGTCTTGAATGCGGTGAACTGCGGGTACGCCGTTTCCGCCGGAGATCCGGAAGGACTGGTTCGGCATATAGAGGCCTTGAAGTCCGATCCGGATGCTTGCCGGCAAATGGGGCTGAGAGCACGGACCGAGTTCGAGCGGCGATTCAGTCGTCCGCGGGCCGTCGCGGCCTGGAAGGACCTGCTGGATTCCTTCGGGTCGGAGAAAGCAGCCGAGAGCTCGGATTCGAGCTATTCAAGGACTTTCTAATTCTTTCGGGCGATGAATTTGAGGACGGGGCGGTATCTTGAGTCGGTGTCGGTTGTCACTCGTGTGTCGGCATCTTTCGTTGCGTGGCGTGTCGCATGGTGCGCAGTGATTTCGGTGTTTGCCATTGCATTGCTGCTTGGCAGCCGTGCGGGCGATTTTTTGGCTATCGAGTCCAATAATCCTCGGCAAGCCGACTTGGTCGTGATTCTGGGCGGCGGGTGGGAAACGCGAGTGGCGACGGGCGGATCTTTGATGCGCGACGGGTGGGCTGAGCATGTTCTTTTAACCGGAGTACAGAAAGCGCACGATCGGAATGGGGAACCGTCGAACGATCCGAGATATAGCTATCTCCGGTCGTTGGGAGTGTCGAGTGAAACAATTCTGCTGGACAGTTCCGCCAAAAGCACATGGGAAGAAGCGCACGTTATAAGGGATTTGGTTAAGAAAAACGGCTGGAGCAGCGTCCTTATCGTTTCCGACCCGCCACATTTCCGGCGGCTCGGATGGGTTTGCGAGCGGGTATTGGGTGTCTCGAATATCGATTATCGTTTGATCGCGAGCCGGCCGCGTTGGTGGAATCCAAGTCTGTGGTGGGAAAACAAAATCTCGGCTTCCTTCGTCCTTAAAGAATTCGTAAAGCTTTTTTATTACCGCGTTAAGTATGTTTGAGTTTAGATATCTTGGGTAATAGGAGGCTATTCCAGTTGACCCGAGAAACCCTTCGACTTTGCTCAGGGCGAACGGCCTACTGGACCAGTGCCGTTAAGGTAAGCTGCCATGCCACGTAGGGAAGGTCTCGCGACTAAAGCGATGTTTGCGCCTTGCGCTGGTTGTGCTGGTTCCCAAACTCCCGTTTGGGAACCCAGTTTGGGAAGCTCCCGCTTCTCGATTCGCGTGCGGTTTCTGGAAGCTAGAGCTTCTCGGGTAGGACGCCCAAACGGGAGCTTGGGCGCCAGCGGAATGGGCTGTTTGCGATTGGAATGACGGGGTAGGACTTATTCCAAATTGCTTTCAGTCAGGAATTCATTTTGTAGGATGGGTTTCGCTTCGCTCTACCCATCCTACGATGAATGTTCGCTCGAATGCCGAATGGAGTTAAGCGGATGATATCGCCTTATTTGGGGCAGGCACTAAGAATAGAAATAGAGAAAGGCCGGACATAATGGTTGCAACAGATTCGAAAACTGAATTGTGGGACATCGGACTCAAGTTTTGGGGGTGGTTCAGCCTTTTGATAGGGATATCGGTATTTACATTTTTTGACGGCCTCAAATTCGTCTTCGGATACTGGACGACAAGCGAGGAATACAGCCACGGTCTTCTGATTCCGTTCATCACCGCTTTCCTGATCTGGCAGAAAAAAAACGAACTGGCCCGGTTGCCGTTCGAAGGCTCCTGGGCCGGTGTAGGTGTCGTCGGCTTGGGGTTGGGACTTTATTTTCTGGGCGAATTGGCGACGCTCTACATCATCGTCCAGTATGCCTTCCTGGTCGTCTTGTTCGGCCTGGTTCTCGCGGTGACCGGGTTCAAGATATTCAAGCAGATTTGGATACCGCTGTTCTTTTTGTTTTTTTCGATTCCCTTGCCCAATTTTCTCTACCAGGGCCTGTCGAGCAAACTTCAGCTTCTTTCCTCGGCACTCGGCGTCTCTTTCATTCGGGCCTGCGATATCAGCGTTTATCTCGAAGGCAATGTCATCGACCTCGGCTCGTACAAGCTTCAGGTGGTGGAAGCCTGCAACGGGCTGCGTTATCTCTTTCCCCTGATGAGCCTCTCGTTCATGTGCGCCTATTTCTTCAAGGTGGCATTGTGGAAACGGGCCGTAATTTTTCTCTCCAGCATTCCGATCACGATTCTGATGAACAGCTTTCGCATCGGCATCATCGGGGTAATGGTCGAGTACTGGGGAAAATCGATGGCGGAAGGATTCCTGCACGATTTCGAGGGCTGGGTGATCTTCATGGCCTGCACCGGTCTACTGGTCGGGGAAATGTGGCTGCTGGCCAGGATCGGGCGGGAGCCGCGGCCGTTGCTGGAAGTGTTTGGTTTGGCGTTTCCGGAACCGTCGCCGAAGGATGCGTTGTTCCGGGAGCGCACCTTGCCGCGCCAATACTGGCCGGTGCTGGGGCTTTCGGTCGTGGCATTGGGGGGGGCTCAACTCCTGCAGCATCGGGAAGAATTCGTTCCTCCTCGTGCCGAGTTCGTCGATTTCCCCATGCAACTGGCCGATTGGACGGGGCGGCGCGAGACGATGGAGCAGCAATACATCGATGCGCTCAAATTCGATGACTACATTCTGGCTAACTATGTCCGCGACGGGGTCATGCCGGTCAATTTTTATTCCGCCTATTACGCCTCCCAGCGCAAGGGCGAGTCGATACATTCGCCCCGCTCCTGCATTCCGGGCGGCGGTTGGGAAATCAAATCGCTGGAAACCGTGAATGCCGATCTTCCCGGCGAGGAAGGCGATCCGCTTAGGATCAACCGCCTGGTCATTCAGAAAGGCGAGGATCGCCAGCTCGTTTACTACTGGTTTCAGCAGCGCGGGCGCAATCTGACCAACGAATATGCCGTGAAGTGGTATCTGTTCTGGGATGCGCTGACGCTTAATCGTACCGACGGCGCCCTGGTGCGGCTCACGACCTATCTTCCCCGCGGAGAGGAGCTCGCGACGGGCGAGGCGCGGCTCAACGAGTTCCTGCGTGTCTTGAAGCCGCGATTGAATCGTTATATCGCGGATTAGACACATGCGCTTAATTTTGCCGAAGTTGTACGCCAAAGCCGTTAAGTCAAACTGTCATACCGGCAGGGAGTGCCGGTATCCAGAGCACGGGGATGTGATCCAGGCTGATGCTATCCCTGGCTTCTGGGTTCCGGCATTCCCTGCCGGAACGACGGTATGGAGCTTAATTTAGCGGTATTGGCAGGTACGGATAAGGATTTTCTATGCAGCTTTTTGTGCTGTTCTTGACCACCCTGTTTCTAGCCATGGTGCTGGTGGCCGCACTGATCCGATTTTCTGCGCCGCTCGGCCTGGTGGATGTTCCCGATGCGCGGAAGGTCCATGTTTCGGCGATTCCACGGGTGGGCGGGATCGGCATGGTCATTGCGACCATCGTGGCGCTGCTCCTGGAGTTCGATCTCGATTCCGGATTCCGGATCTGCCTGCTCGGCGTGGGCATTCTAAGCGTGTTCGGCTTACTGGACGATCGCTACGACCTGAACTACAAGATCAAGTTTTTCGGTCAGTTCGTGGCGGTGCTGGTGGTGGTCGTTTTCGGCGACATCGTGATCCGCCGCTTGTGTTTTTGGGACTGCGGACCGCTGCCCGATGCCGTCGCTTACCCGCTGACGGTGTTCTTTTTGCTCGGCGTGACGAATGCGATGAATCTGGCCGACGGTTTGGACGGACTGGCGGCGGGACTCAGCATTCTGAGTCTGGCTTGCATTGCGTTTCTAGCCGATTTGGCCGACGGCTATCAAACAATAGCGACTGCTGTTGCCATCCTGGGCGCCATCTTGGGATTTCTGCGCTACAACACCCACCCGGCCATCGTGTTCATGGGGGATACGGGCAGTCAGTTTCTGGGCTTCTCGGCGGGCGTTCTTGCCGTGTTGCTTACGCAAAAGGTCAATACGGCGCTGAGCGGTTCTTTGCCGCTGCTGATCTTGGGATTGCCGATCATCGACACTTTGCTGGTCATGGGGCATCGGATACTTCGCGGCGTGTCGCCGTTCAAGCCGGACCGGAACCATTTTCACCATAAGCTCCTGTCTCTGGGTTTCGACCATTATGAGGCAGTGCTGACGACGTACGTGGTCCAGGCGTCCTGCATTCTTCTCGCGTATTTTCTCCGTTACGAGTCCGACCTGTTGGTTCTGGGGATCTATTTGGCCCTGTTCGCCATGGTCGGAGCGTTCTTCCCGCTCGCACGGGCGCTCCGTTGGCGCTTGCATGGAGTCGACCGTGGCCAGGCGTCGTTTCTCACCCGAAAATTGAATTTGATTCTGGAGAAAGCCTGGCTGGACAAAACGGCTTTTCAATCCGTCCGTCTCGCCGTGCCGTTGTTCCTGGTTGCAACCGCCGTCACAACGAAGGAGGAGGATCTGGACGAGATTGCGGTGTTTGCCGCGGGAATTCTGGTGACCTGGCTGGTTTGGGTAGGGGCTCGTCTTCCCGGTGCGGGTTTCATCGAGCGCGTGGCCGTTTACTCGAGCGTGATCCTGGTGGTTTATCTCGCCCAGACCGCCGGTTTCGAGTACTCGGAGGCGGAGCGCTGGTTCAATTACGCTATCGCCTTGCTGGCCGTCATCGTGGGCGTGGGCGTGCGGTTTTCGGGGCGCTACTTCACCCTGACGCCGTCGGACTTCCTGGTGATGTTCGTGCTGTTGGTCGCGGCGAACTTACCGGTTTTTAGTCAAGTCAACTACGCCAAGATCGCCGTCCAATCGGCGATCCTGCTGTACGGCGTCGAATACGTCCTGCGCCGCGGGAGCGGAACCGTCTGGGCGGTGCGGAGCGGTGGGATGCTGGCTCTGATCGCGCTGGCTCGCTGGATGGTTCTTTGAGCCGCGTTCTCCGTACACTCGAACGCGGCCCGAGATCAGCGGAGCGTTTCATCCCAAAAACGGCGGGTGGCGCCGTGATAGGTGCGAATTTATTCGCACAGTCAACGGCTTATTCCGTTCGGCATTCGAATGGACATTCATCGTAGGATGGGTAGAGCGAAGCGAAACCCATCGATGGTGGGTTAGCGCAGCGTAACCCACCGATTCGCGGTCGCTCGGTGGGTTACGGCCTCGCGGCCTAACCCACCCTACAAAAAATTGATTCCTTGTCGGGAATGGATTCCCGACCTACGACCCGGCGGTTCGACGTAGGTCGGCAATCCCTTGCCGACGAATCCCTTCAGCCCTGAATGCCTCCTTCCGTCAGCTTCGCGGGATCCAGAAGCTCGGACAATTCCTCGCGCGGAATCCCGGTCATTTCGGCGGCCACGTCGATGATCGGCCGTTGCTGCTTGTAGGCCGCTTTGGCGATTTCCGCCGCTTTGAGATAGCCGATGACGGGATTCAGCGCGGTAACCAGAATGGGATTGAGTGCCAACGCTTTCTTTAAATTGTCTTCACGAACGACGAAATCGGCGATGGCCTTATCCGCCAATTGACGCGAGACGTTCGCCAGCAGGTCGATGCTTTGCAGCAGATTGTATGCGACGACCGGCAGCATGACGTTGAGCTGGAACGATCCGGACTGGCCGGCGACAGTGATCGTGGCATCGTTGCCGATGACTTGTGCGGCGACCATGCAAACAGCCTCCGGAATCACCGGATTGACTTTGCCCGGCATGATGGAACTGCCGGGCTGTAGCGCCGGCAGTTCGATTTCACCTAGACCCGCCAGGGGGCCGGAATTCATCCAGCGGAGATCATTGGCGATTTTCATGAGGCTGACCGCCACGGTCTTCAGTTGGCCCGACAATTCCACGGCCGCGTCCTGGCAACTCAGGCTTTCGAAAAACGAGGCATTGGGCGCGAACGGCAGGCCCGTGGCGTCGGAAAGCGCCTCCGCCATTTTCGCCGCGAACTCCGGATGGGCGTTGATGCCCGTGCCTACGGCCGTGCCGCCCTGGGCGAGTTTGTAGATACGCGGTAATGAGGCGCGCAGACGCTCAACGCCGTTTTGGATTTGCAACGCCCAGCCGGAGAGTTCCTGGCTCAGGGTGACGGGCATGGCGTCCATGAGATGGGTGCGTCCGGTCTTGACCACGTGCCCGATCGATTGCGCCTTGTAGACGATCGTGGTCTGCAAATGCTCCAGTGCGGGGATGAGCTGTGCGTTGACGGCGAGCGCAGCGCTGACGTGGATCGCCGTCGGAATGACGTCATTGCTGCTTTGCCCCATGTTGACGTGGTCGTTGGCGCTCACGCTTTGTCCGCAGGCACGGGAGGCAAGCGTGGCGATGACTTCGTTGACGTTCATGTTGGTGCTGGTGCCGGAACCGGTTTGGAATACATCGACCGGAAACTGGTTGCCGTAACGTCCGTCGATTATGTCCTGCGTTGCCCGCTCGATGGCCTCGGCAAAGCCGCAGTCCAAAACGCCCAAGTCTCTATTTACGCGGGCGGCGCACTGCTTGATCAAGGCTACGGCCGCGATAAAGGCCGGCGGCATCCTGAGTCCGCTGATCGGGAAATTTTCCACCGCGCGCTGAGTTTGGGCGGCATAAAGGGCATCGGCCGGCACCTGCAATTGGCCCATGCTGTCTTTTTCGATGCGGAAAGCGTTTTGGTTCATGACATTGAAAATCGGTTAAGTGTTAACGGATTAGTTAGGCCGCATGATGTTTGATAAGCCGGACTAGGACAGGCTATGGAGAAACTCGCCTAACCGTTCTTCGTCGAAGGGCCAGCCGAGTTCGGCACCCGATGCGGAATCGCGCACGACCGGAATCCGTACGCCATAGCGGTGTTCCAACTCGAGTTTCTCGGCGATATCTACTATCTCGACGGGAATCTCGGCGCCTTTCGCTTGAATCGCTTTAGACAGCAGAAATTCCGCGTCTTCGCACAAATGACAACCGTGTGTGCCGTAAAGTATTAGTCGAATCAATCTTGCTCGTCCTCGCTGGATACGGCCGGAAGTTTGCGCATCGTCGTCCGGTTCCGGAGCGCGGCAATCTGGCCTCGGTGATAGGGGCAGTGACGGATGTCACGGGGACATCGCTCGCGAGCGGCTAAGCTTATCAGATTAGAGGGGAAACATGCCGAACGAAGATTGTTCGACCGCTCCACAAGCGGGGGGCCTTACGGATAGAGGTACTCAAGCAGCGGCGATGTCGTTTTTCTGGCGAGGACAAAAGAGAAAACGCCCGTTTCATGTCGCATCGGATAATGTCGGGCGTGGTTTCATCACGACGTCCGAAGTGTGGGCGTTTATGGCAGGTATTCGTCGACAGCGCGCCTGTCCCATCGTTTCCAGCTTGGAAACGATGCGGGGTAATCGATCCCGGTCGCCAAACGGTCGCCGGAACCGCTATGCTTAGCCCTCCGTTTAGCGAGCAGCGGGCGCGTGCCGCGCGCGTTGTTCGCACGGAAAATCGCCAGACGGTTGGGCATTCTCCGCGTTCTGAATTACCGAAATGACCGCCGGCCGAATCTGTTGATTGTCAACGAGGTAATTTGTCACAGACGGCGAAATGAATTTACTTGCAGACTGGCAATTCGCCCGGTTTGCCTTATCGAGGAAGCGCTCTGCGCGGCAAGCTCCATCGAAATCCTGAAGGGAGAGACGGCACGATGATAACGTCTTTGATCCGCACCACCCGGCGTGCGAATTTGCTGAGGGTTGGATTTTGATTTGTAAAGGTTCGAAAGTCGTCAGAAAACGGTCAGTTTTTGGTCAAATATGGTTTGTTCCGCCAACTGCAATGCTAACCACGAATGCCGGAGCCTGTAGGTATGGAGATCGGTAAGAGTTTGCTATTCGGCCCTTTTCGGCTAGACGCCGGAAACGCCGTCTTGTGGCGAGGGTCGGAGGTGGTGGGCTTGCCGCCGAAAGCCTTTGCGCTTTTGCACTACTTGCTTATGAATCCCGGCCGGCTGTTAACCAAGGACGCTTTGCTCGATTCGGTCTGGCATCGCCGCTATGTCAGCGAGTCGGTTCTTAAAGGATGCGTCAACGAATTGCGCAAAGCTCTGGCGGATGATCCGAAGTCACCCACTTACATCGAAACGGTGGCGAAACACGGCTATCGCTTCATTGCCGAGGTAATGCAGGCAGACAGCCGGGAAGTTCGTGCGCCGGCACTGTCGCCAATAGCGGCCAATCGCGCCGCCCATGATGTGAATTCGATGTATTGGGTAGGGCGGCGGAGCGAGTTGGAATGGCTGGAAGCACGCTTCGAACGGGTAAGGCGTGGTGAGCGCCAGATAGTCTTCTTCACCGGCGAGGCCGGGATAGGCAAGACTACCCTAATCGATATGTTTCTGGCTCGCGCCAACGGCACGAATCTGGGGCTGCTACGCGCCCGATGCGTCGAACAGTGCGGTGCGGGAGAGGCGTTTATGCCTTTGATCGAGGCTTTGGAGAACGAATGCCGCGGAGCTGGCGCGCAGCAATTGGTCGACCGGCTGCACCGACATGCACCGACCTGGCTGATGCAAATGAACTCGGTCTTGACGCCCGCGGATAAGGACAAGCTCAGCCAGCAGGTCCTGGGCGCAACGAATGCCCGAATGCTCAGAGAGGCGGCGGAGTTTTTCGAGAGCATCAGCTCCGAATTTCCCTTGGTCCTGGTGATCGACGATTTGCATTGGGGCGATTATGCGACGGTCGATCTTATCTCTCTATTAGGGCGTCGAAGTTCACCGGCTCAGTTATTCGTCATCGCGACATACCGACCGGTCGACGTAAGTTTGACGCAACACCCGATCAAGCGGATCAGGCACGAATTGCAGGCGCGCGGTTTATGCGCCGAGCTGGCCTTGTGTGGTCTGGGCGAGGACGAGATCAAGGAATACTTGGTATCGCGCTATCCCGAAGAGGCGGGGCATGAGACTTTATCGTCGTCCATTTACCGATGGACCGAGGGCCATCCCTTTTTCATGGTAAATCTGGTCGAACATCTGGTCGATTTGGGGCGCCTCACATCGAGTTCCCACGATACGGGCTCGAAGCTGGCGATACCCGACAATCTCTTGGAAATGATAGACGCGCAAATCGATCGCCTGAGCGCTTCCGAGCGGCGCTTGCTCGAAATGGCGAGCGTATTCGGCGTCGAATGGTCTGCGGCACTGCTGGCAGCCGTATCCGGCGAAGATTTGGCGACGATCGAACTGTGTTGCGATGAACTCAGCCGGCGCGGCCAGATGTTGAAGTCATGCGGTGCCGACGAGTGGGCGGACGGGATAATGGCCGGACGCTATGGTTTTCGGCATTCCCTCTATCGCGAAATCCTTTATCGCCGCCTTGCGCCCGGGCGCCGGATGCAGTTGCACCGGTCCACCGGAGAATGCTTGGAAAATGGATACGGCGAGAAATCCAAAACGATCGCGGCGGAATTGGCCAATCATTTCGAGCAAGGCAAACAGCTGTCTAACGCAATCATGTATCTGCGTCTGGCGTCGGAGAACGCCGTGAGCCGCTATGCCAACCGAGAAGCGATAGACTACATCAGCCACGCGCTACGCCTGTCCGAGTCGCTTCCGGAGGCGGAACGCGAGGCCTTAATCATGGAATTGCTGTTCAGACGCGGTGTCGTAAAGCGTTCCATGGACGACACCGATGGCGCCATGGAAGACTTTTCGGCTATTCGCAAGCTTGCGGTCAGCGCGGGTCTTCCGCTTTGGGAGCTCAAAGCCTTGATTGAACAAGGCAGGGTTTGTTATTGGATGGATCGGCCCCGCTGCCTCGCGTTAGTGACCGAGGCGGTAGAACGCGCTCTGGATTTAAAGGACGAGATGATCGAAATCCTGGTTCGAGGCTCCTGGGCCGGATGGCATAACACTTTGCAGGGATGGAGCGAGCACTACATCCGGGATTGTCGAAAGGCCATGGATATGGCCCGCGCAACGCGGAATCGCGAATTGCTTAACGCCAGCCTCACCTTGCATTCCAGTTTCGAATACGCCAGGGCCGACTATCGGTCGGCGATCGCTCTGGCACGCGAGGCAATGGAGATCGCTCAGAACAGGGGCGACGCGTTGCAATACATGGTTTGCGAGGCCCTTTGCATAAGGTCGATGCTGCACATCGGAGAGTGGGGGGAAGCCCGGCGCCATATCGCCAAAGCGTTAGAGATGGCCGAAAGGAACGGCAATGTCTTTGCGATCATCCATTTCACTCTGCTCATGAGCTGGTTACACGAGCAGGCCTTGGATTACGAAGGTGCATGGAGTCTGTGCCAGGCCGCGATGGAAAAAATGCACGACCAGCGGGATTCCTCGAATGCCTTTTTCGGACTGATCCGGTCGGGCGCGGCCCATTTGGGTTTGAGGCAACACGCCGAAGCCTTCGAGAGTTTCGCCAAAGCCGATCAGCTGCTGGATGCCTGTCAGGGACTGATGGATTGGTACCTGCGGCCGCTCTTTCATTTGGGCCTGGGTGAATACTGGCTGACGCAAGGCCAGTGGGAAAAAGCCGAAGAGCAGGCCAACAAGGTTTGCGAGCTCTCGGCCTTGCCTCCCGATCCGGCTTATCTGGCGCTGGGACATCGGCTGTTGGCCGAAGTGGCCATGGGCCGAAAGGCATTGGATACGGCTGGGGCGGAAGTCGAACAGGCGTTGTCCCATCTCGGTACGATCGAGGCCGCACTCGCGGCATGGCGGGTGTACGCAACCGCTGCGGAGCTGGATAGCCGAAGGGGACGCCTCCCTGAAGCGGAAACCTACCGCCATCGCAGCGCAGCGATACTTCGAGGCTTGGCCGAATCCATGGACGAGGCGGATTGCCTGCGTCAGTCGCTGCTGCGACATCCGCTGTTAACCGGCATTTGCGAGTAATTCCAAATCAAAACTTCGCGTGAATTCCGCCGAACACCGTGGTTCCTGGAGTGTAGCGGGCGTAGATGCCGCCGGTTCGGTTGTTGGTGATATTGTCACCGCGCACATAAAGATCGAGTTGCGGCAACACGCGATAGGTGGCGATGAGATCGACACGGACGGTGTCGTCCGTGGCCAAAGTCGCCGCGCTATCGTTCCATTGCGAGCCTTGGTATGTTGCATTCGCGCGGAGGCTCAGCGGCAAGGCATCCAGGTTCCACTGCGTCCAGATGCGGCCGGATTTTTCCGGATGCACCGGCAAAGGCCGGTCGTTGTCCAGATTGCGGCTGTACTGATAAGTGAAGTCCAGACCGCTGCGGAGCTGTTCGGACCAGAGAACTTCCAACGAAGCCTCTGCTCCGGCGATGCGGGCCCGCGGCGTGTTGCCGAGGCGAACAAAGCGTCCCAAGCTGATTTCTGAAGTGATCAGGTCGTTATAGCGACCGTAGTAGCCGGTTACGGAGATGTATAGATTGCGGATCGGCACCCAATCGAATCCGGCATCTGCCGTCAAGCCTTTCTCCGGTTTGAGAATGGGACTGCCCAGGAGCGGCATATACAGTTCGCCGTAGCTGGGGGCGCGGAATGCGGTGCCCGCGTTGGCCCGGAGGCTCAAGGATGACGAAACGTCCCAGCGAGACCCGAAATGCAGTAGCGTGTGTTTGCCGTAGTCGTCGTGGCTTTCCACCCGGACGCCCGCTTCTTGGTACCATTTCCCCAAATCGGCCTGCAGCTCGCCAAATCCGATCACGGTCTTTCGCTCGTCGTGGAATTGCGACGATTGCAAGGGATGTTCACTTTCCCCATGCTCGTGACGCACCTGCCCACCCCACACCAGTCGCCAGGATCGCTGGCGCGTCTGATCGTTCAAAAGTGCGTGACTGTTGCGCCAATCGGCGAACATCAAATGACTTCTGAAACTGAACGGTAGACGGCCGGCTCGAGCGGCGACGTCGTTCTCGGTGTAGGCCAGCTGCAACCGACTGGTCCAGTCATCGGTCAGATGCGCTGAGGCGGTATTTTGGGTCAGCCAGAGTTTTTCGTGAAAATCCGTGGTCGCACTGTCGACGAACGTTGGAAGACCGGCCGGAGTCACCCCCGGTAGATCGGCGTCCTGCCATGAGTCTTTGTAGAGGACGCTGCCGTCCACGGCCAAATCCGGCGTGAACCGCGCGCCGTATCGCGCTATCCCTAAGGTGCTGCCGAAGCGGTCCCGCTCCGGATTGCCCCGGTCGGGTATGGCGTCGTACGCGCCGTCGAATTGGTTCACCCGACTTCCGGTGACGGAAATGTCGGCATGCTCGGCCAGCAAGCCGCCGCTCAGTGTCGTGCGGAAGGTTCCGAAACTTCCCCCTTCCGCGTGAACCAAACCATAATCTTCCGTGGTCCGTTTGGAACTCAGCTGAATGCTGCCGCCCAAAGCTTGGCTGGTGTAGTAGGCATGGTTGGAACCGAGAACCACGGTGGCTCCGCCCAAGGCTTCGGCGGGAATGGTATCGAGCCAGCTCAGTGCCGGAAGTGCCGTCAGCAACGGTACGCCATCGAATGTCACCATGCCTTGGGTGTAAGTCACCCCGCGTACCCTCAGTCCCACGGCGCGGCCCTCGCTGCCCCGGAGCACGAAAACGCCCGGCGTTCCGCGCAGGAAATCGTTGATATTGCTGTACTGCGAACTTTCGACGTCATTCCGTGACCGAAAAGTGGCATTGTTCGTAAGCGCTCGTGAGAGATTGTCGGCGGTTTGGGGCAGACCGTCCGTGGGAATCACGGTCACCGGAGGCAGTTCCGTCATATCCGCTCGTGATGAAGCCGGTGCACACTGCGCAATCAGTAAGACCGCGGCCGGACCGGCCAGACCCCGTTTGCCCACCTTGACCATGAATCGTGTTTAGCGATTATCGAAGGCTAATCCGGTTCGTAAGCCAGGATCGGCGCCAGCCACCGTTCGGCTTCCCTAAGCGTCACGCCTTTCCGTTTCGCGTAATCCTCGACCTGGTCGCGGCCGATCTTGCCGACGTTGAAATATTTCGCCGCCGGATGTGCCAGATACCATCCGCTGACGGAGGAAGCGGGGTACATCGCGAAAGACTCCGTCAAGCGGATGCCGCTGTTCTGTTCGGCTGCCAGCAGTTCGAACAGCGCGGCCTTTTCGGTGTGGTCCGGACAGGCGGGATAGCCGGGGGCAGGGCGGATGCCCCGATACGCCTCGGCGATCAGTTGCTGGTTGCTGAGCTGCTCGTCCGGCGCATAGCCCCAGAACTCGCGGCGAACCCGCCGGTGCATCAGTTCGGCGAGGGCTTCCGCCAGACGGTCGGCCAGGGCCTTGAGCATGATGCTGCTGTAGTCGTCGTGGTTGGCGGCGAAGCGGTCGAGATGTTTTTCGATGCCGTGGCCGGCGGTAACGGCGAAGCCCCCGATATAGTCGGGCACGCCGCTCTCTTTCGGCGCCACGAAATCGGACAGGCAGTAATTGGGCTGGCCGGGCGGTTTCACCGCCTGCTGGCGCAGATGGCGAAGGACGGTCAGCGTTTCCTTCCGGGTATCGTCGGCATACAGCAGGATATCGTCTCCCGATGCGTTGGCCGGGAAGAAGCCGACCACTGCGCGAGCGGTAAGCCATTCTTCCTCGACCAGGGTTTCGAGCATGGCTTTGGCGTCCTTGAACAAGGTGCGCGCATGCTCTCCGACCACGTCGTCGTCGAGAATTTTCGGGTAGCTGCCGGCCAGTTCCCAGGTATGGAAAAACGGCGACCAGTCGATGTAATCGACAATTTCCCGCAACGGGTAATGGTCGAAGACCCGTAGACCTAAGAAAGTCGCATGTGGCGGCACGTAATGCCGCCAATCGCCATGGAAGGCGTTGGCGCGTGCCGCGGCGATCTCGTGCAGCGGGTTTTGTGCCTTGCGTCCCGCGTGGCGTTGGCGCACTTCTTCGTATTCGCGCCGCGTTTGCGCGATGAAATCGTCCCGCAAATCTTCGCTTAAAAGACTTCCGGCGATTCCGACACTTCGCGAGGCATCGGTCACGTAAACCGCCGGGCCGCTGTAGTTCGGCTCGATCTTGACGGCGGTATGGGCGCGCGAGGTGGTAGCGCCTCCGATCAGGAGCGGCAGAGTGAAGCCCAGCCGCTCCATTTCCTTGGCTACATGGACCATTTCGTCCAGCGACGGCGTGATCAGACCGGACAGTCCGATGATGTGGACATCATGCTCGCGCGCCGCGTCGAGAATTTTCTCGCAAGGCACCATGACGCCCAGATCGATCACTTCGAAGCCGTTGCATTGCAGCACGACGCCGACGATGTTCTTGCCGATGTCGTGCACGTCGCCTTTGACCGTGGCCAGCAGGATTCTGCCGTTCGATTGAATCGTACCGCCGGCTTTTTCCACTTCCATGAAAGGCATCAGATAGGCCACCGATTTCTTCATGACACGGGCGGATTTGACCACCTGCGGCAGGAACATCTTGCCGGCGCCGAACAGGTCGCCGACCACGTTCATGCCCTGCATGAGCGGACCTTCGATGACGTGCAAGGGGCGCGCGTATTGCTGGCGGGCTTCCTCGGTGTCCTGCTCGATGAATTCGTCGATACCCTTGACCAGCGCGTGCTCCAGGCGCTTCTCGACCGGCCAGTGCCGCCAGGCGAGGTCTTCTTTCTTTTCGACGGCTCCGCCTTCGTCCCGGTATTTCTCGGCAATGGACAGAAGCCGTTCGGTGGCGTCCGGATGGCGTGCAAGGATTACATCCTCGATGGCGTCCCGAAGTTCCGCCGGAATGTCTTCGTAAATCGCGAGCTGTCCGGCGTTGACGATACCCATGTCCATGCCGGCGCGGATCGCATGGTAAAGAAAGACGGCGTGGATGGCTTCGCGCACCGGATTGTTGCCGCGAAACGAGAAGGACACGTTGGAAACGCCCCCCGAGATCAATGCATGGGGCAGAGTTTCCTTGATCTGGTGTACGGCTTCGATGTAATCGAGACCGTACCGGTTGTGTTCCTCGATGCCAGTGGCGACCGCGAAAATATTTGGGTCGAAGATGATGTCCTCGGCCGGGAATCCGACTCGCTCGGTAAGTATCTTGTACGCGCGGGCGCAGATTTCCACCTTGCGCTCGCGGGTGTCCGCCTGGCCCTGCTCGTCGAAGGCCATGACGATGACCGCGGCGCCGTAGCGGCGGACCAGCTTGGCGTGGCGGATGAACGCGTCTTCGCCTTCCTTGAGCGAAATCGAGTTGACGATGCCCTTGCCCTGAAGACATTTCAGTCCGGCTTCCAGGATGTCCCATTTGGACGAGTCCAGCATCACCGGCACGCGCGCGATGTCGGGTTCAGAGGCGATCAGGTTCAGGAAACGGACCATGGCGGCCTGCGAGTCGAGCATGCCTTCGTCCATGTTGACGTCGATGATCTGCGCGCCGTTCTCTACCTGCTGGCGGGCGACGTCGATGGCCTGCTCGTACTTCTCCTCGCGGATCAGGCGGCGAAAGGCCGCCGAGCCGGTGACATTGGTACGCTCGCCCACGTTGACGAACAAGGATTCGGGGCCGATGTTCAGGGGCTCGAGCCCGGCCAGGCGGCACTTCGGTTCGATAGCCGGCAGATGTCGCGGCGGGAAATGCTCCACGGCGTCGCGAATGGCTTTGATATGGGGCGGGCGAGTGCCGCAGCAGCCGCCTACGATGTTCAGAAATCCCTGCTCCGCCCATTCCGCGATTTCCTTGGCCATGGCTTCCGGCGATTCGTCGTATTCGCCGAATTCGTTGGGAAGTCCGGCGTTGGGGTGGGCCGAGACATGGGTGTCGGCGATGTGCGAAAGCTCTTCTATGTACTGCCGGAGCTGCTTGGCGCCCAGCGCGCAGTTGAAGCCGATGGAAATGGGTTGCGCGTGGCGCAGCGAATTCCAGAAAGCCTCCACGGTTTGCCCGGACAGGGTGCGGCCAGAGGCGTCGGTGATCGTGCCCGAGATCATGACCGGCAAGCGGAGTCCGCGGTCGTCGCAGTACTGTTCCACGGCGAAGACGGCGGCCTTGGCGTTCAGAGTGTCGAAGATCGTTTCGATGAGAATGATGTCCGCGCCGCCGTCGACCAGGCCTTGGGTGGCTTCGTAATAAGCGCTGACGAGATCGTCGAAACTGACGTTGCGAAAGCCGGGGTCGTTGACGTTCGGCGAAATCGAGGCGGTGCGGTTGGTCGGGCCCAATACGCCGGCGACGAACCGCGGCCGGTCGGGAGTCTTCTCGGACATGGCGTCGACCGCTTGCCGCACCAGCCGGGTCGCTTCCACGTTGAGTTCATAAGCCAGTTCCTCCATGCCGTAATCGGCGAGGCTGACCCGATTGGCGTTGAAGGTGTTGGTTTCAATGATGTCCGCACCCGCTTCCAGATAAGCGTCGTGAATCGCCCGGATGATCTGCGGCTGAGTGAGGCAGAGCAGGTCGTTGTTGCCCTTGAGATCTTTCGGCCAGTTCGCGAAACGCTCTCCGCGATAATCCTTTTCCTCGAGCCGGTAGCTTTGGATCATGGTGCCCATCGCGCCATCCAGGAAGAGAATCCTTTCGGAAAGAAGTTGTCTCAATAGTGCGGTGCGGGCGTTCAAATCGGTCATCGTGGGATATTCCGGGGTAAGGGAGAATTCGAACCGGCGTTTTGACGGCAAAGAGTTCTATTTTAGAGACAGACGGTCCGGCAATAAACCGGTTCATGCGCGGCAAGCCGGTGTATTCCTTGCCATAAGGAAATGAATGATGTCAAAATTCGGCTCGCTTTCAAGAATAGCAAGCTGTTCCGCCCCACGGATGCCTCTTTTTTTGCGGGGAAGAGCAACCGCTACAATAAACGTTCCGGGGAGATTTCTATGAATTTTCGAGCTTTCGGCGCAGCCGGCCTGATTTGGCTTGTTGGAGCCATGGGGACGACCGCTTTGGGAGAAGTCCCGCTAAAAGACAACAGCGAAATTGTGGGTACGTGGCGCCTCGAGTCGGTGGCTCCGGCACTTAATAAACCCAAGATCGAGGAAAATAGGACCTGGGAATTCAAATCTGACGGTACCATCGTCACTTCGGGTTACAACCGGCATTTCAAAGCGGAAGATCGGCACGAGTGGAAGTACAAGGTCGTGGACGGCAAGATCGTGGCGGATGATCCGGGGCGGCCGGGAAAAACGATCGATTACATGGTCTACGAAAAAACGCCCGACCGAATGATCCTGAAAGGCGGTATCGAAGGATTTTATTTCTTTAAAAAACAATAATTAGAGGAAACCGGATATGAATAAGTTTTTTCAGTTCAATAAAGATGACCGAACGATGTGGCTGGGCATGTTGGGAATTAGCGCGATCTTTATCGTGCTGATGTCGTTGTTTACGACCACGTCCCCTTTCTATTACGCGAAACGGATTCTGATCACGATCTTTATCATGTTTCTGCCGGGCTACGCGATTACCAAGCTGTTCTTCGATCATATGGAGTTCACGGAATACAGGGCGCTCGATAAATTCTTGGTTTCGTTCTTCTTTTCCATAGCCACGGTGCAAACCTTGTACTTCATCGCGACCTACGTGCGGACTTACGCCTTAAACGTGGATGAAGATGTCATCAGCAGTAACGCGATCTCGATATCGATTGCTCTCTTGGTTACCGCAGTTGCCTTTGGCGTCAAATTTTATTTGAACAAAAAGAAAACGATCGCATCTTAAAAATAGGCTTTGTTCGGCAGGTTTGATGACAACTATGAGTTCCGGTGATTCTAATTCAAAAAGACCTACGGTATTTCAGGTGATTGCCAGTGTCGTCGCGGCGGCTTTCGGCGTTCAAAGCTCGGCTAACCGGGAGCGCGATTTCGCCTTTGGCTCAGCCAAGGCTTATATCATCGGCGGCATCATTTTTACGGTGCTGTTCGTGGTGGCCGTCATCGCCGTGGTGAATCTGGTGATCAAATCCGCCGGGACGTAGGAACGCTTGAACGGTGACGCCGTCAAAAACCCCGCAGGTTTGCCGCGGGGTTTTTCTTTGCACAGAATTTCGGCGTGTCGCTTGTCGAGGAGATCGGTTGACGAATTCTGGAGGCGACGATTAATCTTCCCTGAAGCGGTGCCCATGCCGCTTCGTTTCGCGACATAACGCTTACGTTTAGTAAGCGATTCAGGGATCCCTAAGGACTAAACGGAGGCTAGGATGGCCGATATTCCCACCAAACATGTCTCGTACTGGATCGATTCCACGCCGGAAACGGGCTATCCGGAGCTTCCGGGCGATCTTTCCGTCGATGTAGCCGTTGTCGGTGCCGGTATCGTGGGCCTTACCACGGCGCTTCTGTTGAAACGGGCTGGGCGCAGCGTGGCGGTGATCGACTCGCGGAAGATCGTCGGGCAGGTCACGGGGCGAACCACCGCCAAATTGACCTCGCTCCACGGTCTTATTTATTCCTATCTGATCAAATCTTTCGGCGAAGACGGCGCTCGCGCCTATGCCGAGTCGAATCAAGCCGCGATCGAGATAGTCGACACCATACGGACGCAACTCGGCAGCGACTGCGATTTCGAGCGTCAGTCGGCATTTACCGTTACCGAGTCGGAGGAGCAGGTGCCGGCATTGGAAGCCGAGATGGAAGCGGCCGCGAAGCTTGGATTGCCGGTCGATTTCGTCACCGAAACGAGCTTGCCTTTTCCGATTGCCGGCGCGGTGCGTTTCGATCACCAGGCGCGTTTCCACCCGAGAAAGTATCTGCTGTCGGTCGCGCAGGCCGTAAATGGCGACGGCTGTGCGGTTTTCGAGAATACTCGAGTGCTGGACGTCGAAGAGGGTACCCCGTGCCGGGTGCTGACCGATAAAGGGAAAGTCGAGGCGCGAGACGTGGTCATCGCCACCAATATTCCCATTCTGGATAAAGGCGGATTCTTCGCCAAAGTGTTTCCGAGACAACATGTCGTCGTCGGGATTCGAGTTGCCCCGGAGCAAGTCCCCGACGGCATGTTTCTGTCGGTGGGAGAGCCCAAATATTCGGTTCGCGTCCATCCGACGGATAAAGGGCCGTTGCTGATCGTTTCGGGACAGGGCTATCGGACGGGGCACGCCGACACGGCGCAGAAGTCGAGAGAGCTCAGGTGGTTCGTCCAAAACCGCTTTCAGGTCACCTCTATCGAATACGAGTGGATCAATCAGGATTACGACGCTGCCGACCGAGTGCCTTATATCGGTCATCTCACGCCCGGCTCGAAGCACCTTTATACGGCAACCGGATTCAATGCCTGGGGTTTAACCAACGGCACGGTGGCCGCTACGATCATTTCCGACGAGATTATCGGCAACCACAACCGCTGGGCGGAGCTCTACCGGGCTACGCGCGTGAATCTCAAGGCATCGGGCGGAAAGTTGCTGAAGGAGAACGTCCATGTCGGGGAAATGTGGTTAAGGGACAAATTGGCGTCCGGTCATAGAAAAACGGTGGAGACGGTTGCGCCCGGGGAAGGAGAGATCGTCGATCTCCACGGTAAAAAAACCGCCGTGTATCGAAACGAGGAAGGCCGAATTCACGCCGTATCCGCCGTTTGCACGCATCTCGGCTGTATCGTTCACTGGAACAAAGCGGATAAGTCATGGGATTGTCCTTGCCACGGCTCGCGCTTTGATGCGGAGGGGAAGGTGATATCCGGTCCGGCGCGAAAGGAACTCGAGCCTGTATCGTTGTAGCCGGTCACGGGAGACGGTAAAGAAAATTCAGCCGTGAAACATCGTCGCAAACTTCCCTGGATTCGCCGCTAAGCTTGGGCGGTTGTCCCAGAATTCTTGATCGGTAATCATCCTGATTATTTTTCGTGTCGCATTTGAGTAATTATTTGTTCAAGTCGCGATACTTTTTGTTTTTCCGGAGATGCATCTCTAGTCAGGGCTCGGTTCATTGATTAACGGTCGAGCAGGTGCGCTCGCGGGCGTCGTGCGGCCGGTTTGACTGGATGGTCTAAACGGATTTGGACATTAGGAGAAATCCTTAACGCCCGGTAAAACGTCTTTTTACAGTAGCGCACAGGGACGTAAACGCTATGCAATCCGACGAACACCCCGCCGATTTACGGCAGACTCCTGAAAGAGGTGGCGCCGCGCTTTGGACTGCGGTGGCGCTAACCGTTTATTCCGTGTGGGGAGCCGTTCATGCAAACGACTACCGAAGCATCGACGGTTATGGAAATAACATCGCCCATCCGACATGGGGTATGGCCGGTGCTTACCTGCTGCGCAGCGCGAGCGGAGCTCACTATACGGACGGCATTTCCTTGCCGGCTGGGGCCTCGCGTCCGAGTCCCCGCGAAATCAGCAATGCCGTTTTCGCCCAAAATGACGATCTGATTCCCGCGAAAGGCCGCCAGAGCGATTTCATGTGGACCTGGGGGCAATTTTTGGACCACGATATGGGACTCACCCAAGGAACGGCCGAAAGCTTTCCGATCAAGATTCCAGCGGGAGATCCGTTTTTCGATCCCCGGGGAACAGGCACAAAGACGATGCCTTTCTCGCGCGCCATCTTCGATCCGGCCACCGGGACGAGCACCGGCAACCCGCGCGAGCAGATCAATGAAATTACCGCTTACATCGACGGCTCCATGATTTACGGGTCCGACGAGGCTCGTGCCCACTGGCTTCGGACCGGGCCGTATCTGAAAGGTTCGTCCGGCAATCTGCTCCCGTACAACGACGGGACCCAACCCAATGCGGGTTCGCCCGAGCAACCGAATTTTTCGTCGGATCTATTCGTCGCGGGCGACATCCGGGCCAACGAACAGCCCACGCTTGCGGCCATGCATACGCTGTTCATGCGCGAACACAATTACCAGGTCGACCGAATTCGCGAGGCAAATCCGGATCTCGACGACGAAGAACTGTATCAGCGCGCCAGGGAAATCGTCATCGCCGAAATTCAGCATGTTACGTACGAGGAATATCTGCCGGCGCTTTTGGGGCGAGGCGGTCTTCATATGAGATCGAGCTACGATGCCGGGGTCAATCCGGGGCTCAGCTCGCTTTTTTCGACAGCCGCCTTTCGGCTCGGGCATACCATGCTCAGCCCGTCAATCTTGCGTCTCAACGAAGACGGTTCGCCGATCAGGGAGGGCGCGCTTTCATTGCGGGAAGCATTCTTCGAGGCCACGCCTCCCATGCTGGCCGGCCGTGGCATCGATCCTCTCATCCGCGGTGTGGCGGTGCAGCGCATGCAGGAGCTGGATGAAAAAATCGTTGATGATGTTCGCAATTTTCTGTTCGGTGCGCCGGAGGCCGGCGGGTTGGATCTGGTTGCGTTCAATATCCAGCGCGGCCGTGACATGGGATTGCCCGATTTCAATACCGCGCGTGCGGATCTTGGCTTACCCCGCAGATCCAGTTTCTCCGAGATCACCTCGGATCGGGCTATGGCAACGAGCTTGGAGCGCCTTTACGGCAACGTCGACGACATCGATATGTTCGTGGGTCTTCTCTGCGAGGACGACATGCCCGGCACGATGTTGGGCGAAACGCTGAGAGCCATCCTGATGGATCAGTTCCACCGCACTCGTTCCGGAGATCGCTACTGGTATACGAGGACCCTGAAGGGGAAGGATCTCGCTATGGTGCGCCAAACGCGCTTGTCCGACATCATTCGCCGCAATACGTCGATACGGAAGATTCAGAAAAACGTGTTTTTTGCACCGAATCACGATCGCTGAGGCAGGGGCCAGAGCACCCGATGGCGATTAGGCGGAGGCTTATCGCGGTCCGGTCGATGTCACCGTGAAAGAGCAATGACGGCACTGACGGTTGACTTACTGTGGCACTCCGTGCCTATCACCGGGACAATCTGCGAACGTTCCGCTCGCGCCAAACGATGGTATAAGCGTCCTTTGGTACCATTCGTATTACAATCGGCTGAATCACGGGCATGGGTTGAAGATGGGCAGGATAGCTCAATTCGATGATTCACCGGTGGCTGTGGCGGATGGATTTACTTGGTGCAGCCTTAACTAGTGAAGAAACTTGTCATGCAAATCTGGGTCGATGCCGATGCCTGTCCGAACGTCATCAAAGAGATTCTGTATCGTGCGGCGGAAAAACGGCAAATTTCGCTGACTCTCGTCGCTAACCAGCCCCTTCGAACGCCGCCGTCGCGTTATATCCAGGCCATTCAGGTGCCCGCCGGGTTCGATGTGGCCGACAACAAAATCGTTCAGGCAATTCAGCCCGGCGATCTCGCGGTTACCGCGGATATCCCGTTAGCCGCCGAAGTCGTCGAGAAGGGTGGTTATGCGCTCAACCCGAGGGGGCAGTTCTACACGAAAGACAATATCCGCGAACAACTGACGTTGCGAAACTTCATGACGGAGCTGCGCAATAGCGGGGTCGAAATGGGTGGCCCCTCGTCGTTGAGCCAGGGCGACCGCCAGGCGTTCGCGAATCAGCTGGATCGTTTCTTATCCCGACAAGGCAGGAACTGACCAGAGCTTCACGTCCACCGTGACCCTATTCGATCGCCGTGCCTCAGCCCGTCAATAGCGCTCGAAGCCGGTCGCGGCGGCCGGTTCGGGTTTCGGTTCCGCCAACAGCGAGCGCTTGACGAAGAAGATAGCCGCCATCGGCATCGCCAGTCCGACGATGGCGACGGTGATGAACAGCGCGCCGAGTTCGCTGTAATCGGCTGGAATTTCTACGGCTCCGGTGCTGGCATTTCTGACCTCGCGCGTGACGGTGAATATCTGGTTCAGATATTTGGTGCCGAGTTGCGAGAGCGATAGCGCCAGATTGGTAAAGGCGGCCATCACCGCGAAATAGGTTGCCTTGAGCCTTTCCGGAGCCGAGTTGGCGATCCACGCGAGCATCGGGATCATCGCGATCTGGCCCAGGGGCGACTCGAGCGCCGTGTCGATCAGGGCGATGAACCGGGCATCGACGACGCCGCCGGTGCGGGCGGCGGTCCAATGGTGAAATCCGTAGAACATCGCGATATTGGGCAAGAAAAGGACGGCGCCGGCAATGGTCAAGAAGGCAATGATATAGGTGATCGGACGCTCGGCCATGAAGCGGCGGAAGATGAACATGCCGAACAGCGTCAATGCGCTGGCGACCAGCGAAAGCTGAGATAGAAACTGTTGATCGAAACCGAGCTCGTCGATCATCCACCAGGTCGAACCGGCGCCGGTCGTGGGGATCGCGCGGAATGCGAAAATCACGATAGCCGTGGCGTAGAGTTCGTGTCGCGCGCGCTCGGGAAGGTCTCGGGTCAATTGCCGCATCAGGAACAATACGATGCCGAGAGAACCCGCGAAGATGATTTCCTCGTTGAGTGGCACGGCGGCCAAGCCCATGCTGGCCGAGAACAGGACGAACACCAGGCCGCCGCCCAGAATCCACCAGTTGGCCTCGGGCAATTCGTCCATGGGTCTTCCCAGGAACCGCTCGATCTGGTCCATCTCGAAGCCTTGGGCGGCTAGCCGCTGTACGTCGCGCCAGCGCAAAGCGGCGGCCAACGCCACGCCAAGAACGGAAACGGCCGGAATGATCAGCGCCAGGCGGTAAATCTGAAGATAAACCGCCGCTTTCTCCAATTCGCCAAGGTTTTCGACGCCGCTGAAAAGGTATACGTTGACCGCCGCGACCAGAACGGTGCCGCCGATGATCGCGACTCGCCCCAGGGTCTGCATGGTGGTGTGGGCCAGGCGAAGCTGTTCCTCGCCAACCGGGCGGCCTTCACGATCCACCCGCGGGACGGCCTCGACGGTCATGGCGTCCGCCACCGTATCCTGCAATACGTACCCGATAGGCGCCAGCAGGGCTGAAAGAACGTACCAGGTTTCGATCGGCATGAGCTCGCGCATGGCGTCCGGTTTGTCGAGCAGACCGATCATGATCAAGAGGCTGGCGGAAATCAGCCCGGCACCGAGAATGATGAGACCGGACTTGTGGCGCCAGATCAAGTCGACCAGATGCCCCATAGGCATCTTCAAGGTCCAGGGCAGCATCATCCAAAAGCTGAGGGCGGCCAGGAACTCCGCGGACAGGCCCAGATATTCCTTGACGAAAAAGGTGCCGACGATGCCGGTCAGCCCGGAAATTCCGGCCGCCATGTAGACCATGAGGGGCGGAAGATAGCTCAGGCGCATTTGGCGGCCGAGGTCGAGAACATTGCGGTCGAGCCATTCTCTCCAATGCATGGGAATCTCTCTCCTTGGTTGAATATTCCAAGCGATTGTAGAACAAGCGATCGAGCGGTCCGAGCTTTTTGGTTGCAAGTCAGTTCGGAACGATCGTCTCCTTCAGGGGCTTGGTTTACCTCGGCTGCCGATTTTGATAGAACCGGGCGGGTGAATACGGATACGGCGCGGTCGCTTCTGCGCCGGAAGCAAAAGAGAACGTCACATTATTCCCGAAAAGCATGGAGACCAGCATGAAATTGCATTCCTTGGCACAGATGTTCAAGACCCTTTTGTTCGGTGCGCTGATCAGCGGAATCGTCTCGGCGCCGCTGTTGGCGGAGAGCGCTACGCTCGACCAATCGCTGGATCGGGCGCTTCAAGGCGATCACCGGGACCCCGGAAATCGTGAGCGGGACAAATACAGGCATCCCAAGGAAACCCTGCAATTTTTCGGACTGCGGCCGGATATGACGGTAGTCGAAATATCGCCCGGACGCGGCTGGTATACGGAGATTCTGGCTCCTGTCCTGCGTGACGAGGGAAAGCTCTACGCGGCCGGCTTCGGCCCGGTTCGGCCGGGCATGCCCGATTACGCCGTCAAGATACAGAAAGCGTACGAAGCCAAGCTCAAGGCGCGCCCGGACGTCTACGACCGGGTTGTGCCGACTTCGATGCAGAATCCGAAGGAGGCCGATTTTGCACCGCCGGGCACGGCCGATCTGGTGTTGACCTTCCGGAACGTGCACAACTGGATGGCGGACGGTACGGCGGACGAGATGTTCAAAGCCATGTACCGGGTTTTGAAACCCGGCGGTACGCTGGGCGTGGTCGAACATCGCGCGAAGCCCGGCACTTCGCTCGAGGATATGAAGAAAAGCGGCTATGTGACCGAGGATTATGTGATTGCTTTGGCCGAAAAAGCCGGTTTCAAATTGGCCGACAAATCGGAAATCAACGCCAATCCCAAAGACGGCAAAGATCATCCGGAAGGCGTATGGACTCTGCCGCCGACCTTGCGGATGGGCGAAAAAGATCGGGCACGCTACCTCGCGATCGGGGAGAGCGACCGGATGACTCTCAAGTTCACCAAATAGGCGTTCGGACGGACGGCTACCCGAATCGGACGCTAACGTCGCCGGGTTCGATCATCGCTTTGCTTGAGTTGCAGCCACCGGGCTATGAGCAGTGCGGTCAAGATCAGCCAGCCGTAAGGGTAGGGGATGGCCCCGACAAAGAATGCGCTGAGCACGGCGACGAGCAGCGCTCCCAATGTCAAAAGATAGGTATCCATGGCGCCAAATCTCCGAAGATCGCGGACTGTCCGTATATTAGACCGCGCCGGATGGCCGAGGTAGCCGCTCGATGAAAAGAAGCGTGGAAACGGGCGTCGGCAAAGGATTGCCGACCGTTGTCCATTAAGGTCGGGAATCCTTTCCCGACACTTATGTGTCCGCAAACGGAGCCCTCTCCATTTAGAGCCAAAGGAAACGAGATCAAAACGGCTCCTTGAACGGGCGCAGGTCCAATTCGTGCGTCCAGGCACTTCGGTGCTGATTGTGCAACTGCCAGTAGGTGTCGGCAATCGCATCGAGATCGAGCAGTCCGTCGGCGCCTTTTTGGGCGACGAATTCGGGAAATGCGTTTCGAGCCCGCTCACCGTCAATGACGCCGTCGATGATGGCGTGCACCACGTGGATGCCCTGCGGTCCGAACTCCCTGGCCATGCCCTGAGCCAGCGCCCGTAGAGCGCTTTTTGCCGCGGCGAAGGCGGTGAACGGAGGACGGGCGCGTAGCGAAGCGCTGGCGCCCGTGAAGAACAAGGTCCCGTGCCTTTGATCAGCCATCAGCCGCGCGGCTTCCCGTCCCACCAGAAAGGCGGCGTAGGCGTTCTGCAGCCAAAGCTGTCTGAACATGTCGCCGCTGGTTTCGAGCAGCGGTGCCCGGCGATTGCTGTCCACGTTGCAGGCGACAATGTCCAGCTCGCCGGGATCGCCCGAAATCGTTTCGAACAAGGATATGACGTCGCCTTCGACGGTGGCGTCGGTTACGACGGGAACCGCCCGGCCGCCGGCCGCTCGGATTTCCGCGGCGACGCGCTCCAGTTTTTCGGCGGTGCGGCCTCCGAGATAAACCCTGAGCCCCTCGCGCGCGAAGCGGCGGGCGAGGGCGGCCCCCAAACCCTTGCTAGGCCCAACCCCGATGACGACAGCTTTATGGTCGTTCATATCATGGTACCCGTTCGGTTCGCTAACTTCGGCTAAAGATCAAGCCGAAATTATTGGCCGGCATATCTATCTTCTCGCTCAACCCCAGGGCATAAGCGCTCGCCGCTTTTTCCAAATCGGCGATGTCCTTCAGGCCCCACTCGGAAACCCCGGCTGAATGGATCATCTGATCGAACTCATGATTCGATGCGGTGGTGTATCGGCCGTGGTCCTTGAAGGGGCCGTAGATGAACAGAAAGCCGCCCTCGTTCAGCAATTGCGAGGCGCACTTCATCATGCCGTCGGCGACGGAAATCGGAGCCACCTGGAAGATATTGATGACAAAAATGACGTCGAAGCGCCGCTCGTCCGGGTTCGGCCAGGTCTCATCGCGCGTCAGATCGAGCTGGCTCGGCCGTGCGACGTTCTGCACTCGGTTTTCCCAGGTAACCCGCATGATGTTTTCCAGTGCGTGCTCGTTCAGGTCGGTCGGATGGAACGTCAGATGCGGGAAATGTGGCGCGAAATAGTTGATGTGCATGCCGCTCCCGCTGGCGAACTCCAAGACGTTGCCCGGCATCGACGGGAATTTCTGCTTGAAAACCTCCAGGATCGGATCGCGGTTGCGGTGCCCCGCCCAGGAAACATATGGGCTTAAGGGATGCGGATCGAGCGGCGGTCTTTCTTGAGACATAAAAGTTATCCTCGTGGAATGTTCTTTTTGTAATGTTGTAATCAGATTGCGTCAACGTCCTAAAGGGGACGTGCATTTTGCAGCAGCTTGTGTGCCAGGATTATGTAACGAAAAACATCAATAAAATCAGTCGTGTAGTAATTATCTACCCGGGGCGTTTATGAAATGTTATTTCAGTGGATGAAAAATCATTTCTTAATTCGAAAATCAGGTTTAGGCTATTAAGTCCATGATGTAGCACGAGCGCCCTTTATGAACCAGGCAAGCTTTTCGCAATTGACGCCGATTGGATTTCTCCAGACCTTCGTCATCGAACTGATGGATCTGTGCGAGGAGGCGGGCACGGCGCAGGCGGAGCAGATCATCGAGCGAATCGCCCGTAGCGCGGGCCGGTTTTTCGAGGAGACGTTCCGCGCCGAATACGGCCTCGATGAGGCTCTCGATCGAGAGCGCTACGCGGACTTGATCATTGGACTCAAGAATAAGATTGGCGGCCATTTTTCATTGGTTTCCAGCGATGCCGAGTGCATTCGTGTGGCCAGCAGTTGCTGCCCGTTCGGCGAGGGGGTGAAGAACTCGCCGGAATTGTGCCGAATGACGTCCAGCGTGTTCGGCGCCATCGCGGCGCGCAACTTCGGCTACGCCAAGGTCGTGCTGGAGCGGCGTATCGCGCTCGGCCATGACGGCTGTCAAGTGGGAGTCTATCTGAATCCCGAGACCGCCGCAGGGTTGTCGGGGGTCGAATATCGAAACCAACCGGAGTCTAAGCCGGATCAGACGCTTGCCGGCGACTTACAAGCCCGCATCGAAGAGCGCATGCATCGGATATGGTGCCAAATGAGCGGCCGCTGTCCCACGCTCCCGGGCGTCGAACGGCCGGTCATCGTGGCACAGTCGCCCGCCATGCAGCAGGTATTGCGAGCGATCGAAATCGTGGCGCCTACTCCGGCCACGGTGTTGATCCGCGGCGAGACGGGAGTAGGCAAGGAGCTGGTCGCGCGTGCTATCCATGCCATGAGCGAGCGCAGCGAAAAACCCTTCATCGCCGTGAACTGCGGGGCGATTCCCGAAGGTTTGGTGGAGAGCGTGCTGTTCGGCCACGAGAAGGGGGCATTTACGGGCGCCGTCGAGGTTCACCGGGGTTATTTCGAGCGGGCCGATGGCGGAACCTTGTTCTTGGACGAGGTGGATTCACTGACGCCGGCGGTGCAGACCAAGCTGCTCCGGGTATTGCAGGAGGGCGAGTTGGAGCGGGTAGGGGGGCACCGCACTTTGAGTGTCGACACGCGGATCATTGCCGCCACTAACTGCGATTTGGAAAAGGCAGTAGCCGAAGGGAGTTTCCGCAAGGATCTGTACTACCGTATCAACGTCGTGAAATTGGCGATCCCGCCGCTCTCCGAACGACCGGAAGACATCCCTCATCTGGTCGACCTGATCTTGAAGCGTTTGGCCGTTCGCTACCGGAAGCAAATCCATGGCGTGACGGCCGAACTCATGGACAGGCTACGGGCATACTCGTGGCCCGGCAACGTTCGAGAGCTGGAAAACGTCCTGGAACGGGCGGTGCTGTTCACCCAAAGTAACTTCATTAAAGACGCCGAACTCGGGCCGAATCGCGCCGCTCCTTTGGAAAGCGGCTGGAAGGCAATCCGTAAACAGGTCTTGGACCGAGCGGAACGCGAATACCTCGAGCAGGCGCTGAAGCGTTTTCAGGGCGACGTCAACCAGGTGGCGGAATGGATGGAGCTGACGCCGCGCGCGGTATATCTGAAACTGAGCGAGCTCGACATCGATCCGTCGCTGTTTCGCCCTCAAAGGTCCAAGACAGCCAAGGATCGATAACCCGGTTTTAGAGCATTTTCTGATTCGGTGTAAGGGAGCCCCATATGTAGGTCGGCAATCCCTTGCCGACGTACCGGCTCGGCAAAGGGCTTTGTCGGCAAGGGATTGCCGACCTACGTTCTTCCTTCCCGACACGAATCCGTACACTGGGATGAAAAACGCTCTAGACCAGAACTTGTCCAAAAACGCCGATTCAATGAGCATATCTGACGGAGTCGACTTATGAGTACATCCAATTCCTGGCATCTGGAAGGCAGCTACTTCGAAGCGTGCAACTGCGAAACGGCCTGCCCGTGCGTGTGGTTCAATCCCCCCAGCGAAGGAGATTGCAAGCTGCTCGTCGCCTGGCATATCGATAAAGGTCGTTCGGAAGGCGTTACGCTGGACGGGCTCAATGTGGTTTTGGCGTGTTATGCGCCGGGACACATGAAGGAGGGCAACTGGCAGGCGGCGCTTTATCTCGATGAACGGGCGGATAGTGCCCAGTCGGACGCTCTGGTCCGAATCTTTTCCGGCCAGTCCGGCGGACATCCAGCGGTACTGGCCGGGTTCGTCGGCCAGGTACTCGGTGTGAAGCACGTGCCCATGACCTACGAGGCTCTCGGCAAGGAGCGTCGTCTTCTGATGTCCGATCTCGCGGAAGTGAGTATCCGCGCCATCGACGGCATAGCCGGCGGCGAGGCCACGATTGCCAATCCGTCTCTGTGCGTGGTGCCGTCTCACCCTTCCGTGGTGGCGAAGTCGGAGTCTTACCGCTATCGGGATTATGGTTTCGATTGGGAGTTTTCCGGGCGCAACGGCTATTTCTCCCCTTTCGTATATCACCCCTAGGTCATGACCGTTTCGGCGAGAATTTCTAAGAGTACGATCCAGGGCTTGCTGATTGCAGCGGGACTGGGCGCCGCCACGATCGCCGCCTGGTGGGCGCTCTATCAGCAGCAAGTGGCGATGAACAGCTTGCCCATGGACCGGATGTGGATGCCGCCGACCGGTACCTGGCGTTGGTCTTTGACCGATTTCGGGCTGACCGCGTCGATGTGGCTGATCATGATGCTGGCCATGATGCTGCCGGTGGTTGCGCCCATGACGATGCTGATCGTGCGTATCGACCGAGGGCGACGGGCGGAAACGCGGATTAATCTGCCGACATTTCTACTGGGTTATTTCGTGCTGTGGGTAGGGTTCGGGATCATCGCCACTTTGCTTCAGTGGCAGTTCCACGGCTTGAGATGGCTGACCCCGATGATGGATAGCCGCAGCTCCATGGTGTCCGGGTCCATTCTGATTATGAGCGGCCTTTATCAATTCACGCCATGGAAAACGGCTTGTCTGAGCCACTGCCGCGCACCCATGGGATTTCTTCTCAGTCATGGACGGCCCGGCTGGCGCGGCGGATTGCGACTGGGCTTGCATCACGGTCTTTATTGCGTGGGCTGCTGTTGGGCGGAGATGCTGGTGATGTTCGCCGTGGGCATCATGAACGTCCTGTGGATGGGATTGATTACCCTTGCGATCTTGGCGGAGCGCTACGTTCCCGGCGCAGGGGAAAGCACACGAAAACTGATCGGCTTCGGGTTGATTGCCTGGGGTTGCGTGCAGTGGCTGTGACGCGAAGGAGGACGCCTGAGACGCGGGGATCGGGACTCAGGTTTCACCCAAGGTTCTCCATCGGACGAGTTTCGAGCTCCGTTTTCTGTCGACCGAAGTTTTTTGCCGGCCCCCCGTCGCCTGTACCGAATTGAACTTTGCAGCGGCGCAAGGGCAAGGTCTTGCCTTGACGAGGGCTGCCAGCGCTCGGATGTATTTTAAGTTTCATTTTGTTTCAGGATATACCGCGCCGTTTCAATGCCGTTTCAGGTGAAACGTCGAAATCGCGGTGCAGCCGATTCCTGGCCTGCTAGAGAAGGGTTATACGGCTTGGCACGGAGCTTGTTAATACATTAGCAAACTGTGATATAGGGCTAATCCCTCCGGAAACGATGACGGGCTGCATCCGCCGTCATCAGCGAGCATGCGGGACCAACCCTAAAGAACGGCGTTTCCCCCCCTGGCCAGGGACGGCTTTTTCTTTCGTGAGACCGGATAACAATGGGTAACGCAGCGCCGTGGCCCACGAATTAATAACATCCGGAAACTCGATATGAATAACGTCACTTCAGATTTCTCAAAGGGACGCGACCATTTCCGGTGGGAAATTGCCTTGGCTCTGGTCCTCAAGATTGTCCTGCTGAGTGTCTTGTGGTTCGCGTTCTTCCGGCATGATCCAAACGTCCCGAAACCCGCCGTCGCGGATCTGTTTTCATCAGACCGCACGCCTCTTGTCCGCCAGGAGAGCATCAAATGATATCCGGTGAAGAAATCGTCAACCTGTCGAGGCTGCAATTCGGCCTCACGGCCATGTATCACTTTCTGTTCGTGCCCCTGACCCTGGGGCTGGCCTTCATTCTGGCCATCATGGAGTCGGTGTACGTGATGACCGGGAAGGTAGTCTATAAAGACATGACGAAGTTTTGGGGCAAGCTGTTCGCCATCAACTTCGCAATGGGCGTGACCACCGGCATCACCCTGGAATTCCAGTTCGGAACCAACTGGGCCTATTATTCCCACTACGTCGGCGACATCTTCGGCCCTATCCTCGCCAGCGAAGGCTGGATGGCCTTCTTCCTGGAATCCACTTTGGTGGGCCTGTTTTTCTTCGGCTGGGACAGACTGACCAAGGTTCAGCACCTGGCGGTCACCTGGCTGGTCGCCTTCGGAACCAGTTTCTCGGCCTTGTGGATTCTCATCGCCAACGGCTGGATGCAGTACCCGGTCGGGTCCGCGTTCAACTACGAGACCCTGCGCATGGAGATGGCGTCGTTCGCGGACGTGTTCTTCAATCCGGTGGCGCAGGTCAAGTTCGTGCATACCGTTGCCGCTGGGTATGTCACCGGTTCCATGTTCGTGCTGGGCATCAGCGCCTGGTACCTGATCCGGCGGCGCGATCTCGGCTTCGCCCGCCGTTCGTTCTCCATCGCGGCAGCGTTCGGTTTGGCTTCGGTGCTGTCGGTGATCGTTCTCGGCGACGAAAGCGGTTATACCTCGGGCGAGGTACAGAAGATCAAGCTCGCGGCCATCGAAGCGGAATGGGACACCCACGAGCCGCCGGCCAGTTTCACCATAATCGGATTCCCGGACCAGGAAGCGGAAAAGACCCATTTCGCCATCAAGGTGCCCTACGTACTGGGACTCATCGCCACGCGCTCCGTCGACGAGGATGTCAAGGGCTTAAAGGACCTCCGGGCCGAGAGCGCCAAGCGCATCCGAAGCGGCATGATTGCCTACGGTCAGTTGCAGAAAATTCGGGCAGGGGACAAGAGCGAGCCGACCAAGACTTTGTTCGACCAGCACATCACCGACCTCGGGTATGGCCTGTTGCTGAAGAAGTACACCGCCGATCCGGCCAGCGCTTCCGAGGAGATGATTCAACAGGCGGCCAACGATACGATTCCGCGGGTGGCTCCCTTGTTCTGGACTTTCCGCCTGATGGTCGCGGCCGGGTTCACCATGCTGTTCGTGTTCGCCATGGCCTTCTATTTCTGCGCGACGCGCGTAGCCGACCAAAAGAAATGGCTGCTCAGGCTCGCCACCTGGTGCATCCCGCTGCCGTGGATCGCTTCGGAGGCCGGCTGGTTCGTGGCGGAATACGGCCGTCAGCCCTGGACCATCTCGGGCGTGCTGCCGACCCATCTGTCTGCGTCCAACATCAGTTCCGACCAGCTCTGGTTCAGCATCGGCGGATTCGTGTTCTTCTATACCGCTCTGCTGATCATCGAGATGTTCCTCATGATCAAGTACGTGCGTCTGGGGCCGAGCAGTCTGCATACCGGGAAGTATTACTTCGAGACGAATCCGGCGGCTTCAGTGCCGTAATACCGGGAGAAAAACCATGTTCGATTACGAGACTCTAAGAATTATTTGGTGGCTGTTCACCGGGGTGGTCATCATCGCCTTCGTCCTGACTTCCGGATTCGATTTCGGCATCTGCGCGCTTCTGCCGTTCGTCGGCCGCAACGACCTCGAACGCCGCGCCGTCATCAATACCGTCGGTGGAACCTGGGAAGGCAATCAGGTGTGGCTGGTCCTTTTAGGAGGTGCCTTGTTCGCCGTGTGGCCGTTGGTCTATGCGACTCTGTTCTCGGGGCTGTACGTGGCCATGCTGCTGGTGTTGTTCGCCTTGTTCTTCCGACCGGCGGGGTTCGATTATCGAAGCAAGCTGGAGAATCCCGCCTGGCGCAATGCCTGGGATTGGGGGCTGTTTATCGGAGGTGCGGTGCCGCCGATCCTCTTGGGCGTTCTGGTGGGAAATCTGGTTCAGGGCGTGCCGTTCCATTTCGATGCCGATCTCCGGCCGTATTACGACGGCAGTTTCTTCGCCCTGCTCAATCCCTTCGCGCTGTTCTGCGGCGTGCTCGGCCTGCTCATCAGCCTTTTTCACGGTGCGATTTACCTCAAGTGGCGCACCGAAGGCGTGCTCTACCGGCGAGCACTGGCGGTGGTGCGGGTCCTGGGGCCCGTGGTAATCGGCGCCGTGACCCTGGCGGCTCTATGGGTTGTCTTCGGGATGAGTCTTCCGGAGATCACCGCCATGCCGGGTACGGATGCCCCGTCCAACCCGCTAAACAAGACGGTGGCCATGACGTCCGGCTGGCTGCGTCAGTTCATGTCCCATCCCTGGATGCTGATCGCGCCCGCGCTCGGTTTCGGGGGGTTGCTCATGGCTTGGCGTTCGGCCTTGGAGCACACGTCCGTCGGAGCTTTCTTGTTCAGTTCGCTGGGCATCACCGGGGTGCTGCTATCGCTCGGCTTCGGGCTGTTTCCGTATCTCGTGATTTCGTCGACCGATCCGAATCACAGCCTGACTATCTGGGACGCGAGTTCCAGCCATTTCACCCTGGCTTTGGCCTTTTGGATCACGGTGATCTTCCTGCCCATCGTTCTGGCTTATACCCGCTGGGCGTATAGGGTGTTGTGGGGTAGCGTTACGCCGGAGAAAGTGCTGAAGGATCAGCATTCTTTATATTGAGGTAGAAACATGTGGTATTTCGCTTGGATATTGGGTGTCGGTTTCGCTTGCGCATTCGGCATCATCAACGCGATGTGGCTGGAGGCAGAATGCAATATGGACGCCGGCGAGATCGGCGCGTCGCGTAGTTCGTCAAAGTAGCTCGACCAAAAGTCTGATTAACAACTAGAACGGAGGAGGCTGATCATGGCCCGCATCATTATATTAGGCGCCGGCATAGGCGGCGTTCCGATGGCTCTCGAAATGAAACAACTGGCCCGGAAAGAAGACGAGGTCTGCGTCATTTCGGACAGCCCGACTTTTCACTTCGTCCCGTCGAACCCTTGGGTGGCCGTCAAGTGGCGAAAGCCGGACGACATCAAGGTCGAACTGGCGCCGATGCTCAAGAAAAAAGGGATTAACTTCATCAACCAAAAAGTGACTCGGGTTCATCCCGACCGAAACCAGGTCGAGCTGGCCGACGGCAGCAATGTCGATTACGACTACCTGGTCATCGCCACGGGGCCCAAGCTGGCATTCGATGAAGTGCCGGGATTCGGTCCGCACGGGCATACGCAGTCCGTCTGCCACGTCGATCACGCCGCCGAAGCCGGCGAATTCTGGGACGAGTTCGTGAAGGACCCGGGCCCGGTCATCGTCGGTTCAGTCCAGGGTGCATCCTGTTTCGGGCCGGCCTACGAGTATGCCTTCATCGCCGATTCGGATCTCCGCAAGCGGGAGATCCGCGACAAAGTGCCGATCACTTTCGTCACATCCGAACCCTATATCGGCCATCTCGGCTTGGGCGGCGTGGGCGATACCAAGGGCCTTTTGGAAGGCGAGCTGCGCCAGCATCACATCAAGGCCATCACCAACGCGAGGGTGGACCGTATCGAGAAGGGCGTGATGCATGTAACCGAGGTGGATGAGAAAGGACAGGAAAAGCAGAAGCACGAACTGCCGTTCAAACACGCGATGATGATTCCCGCCTTTAAGGGTGTCGATGCCGTGGCCGGAATCGAAGGGCTGGTCAATCCCCGCGGTTTCGTAATGATCGACGAGTATCAGCGCAACCCAACCTACAAGAACATCTACTCGGTCGGCGTCTGCGTGGCCATTCCGCCGGTGGAAGCCACGCCCGTACCCACGGGATCGCCCAAGACCGGCTACATGATCGAATCCATGGTGACCGCTACCGCGCACAATATCCGCGAGCAACTGGACGGCAAGGAACCCTCGCATAAAGCGACCTGGAATGCCCTTTGCCTGGCCGATCTCGGCGATACCGGCGTAGCCTTCATAGCTCGCCCCCAGATTCCGCCGCGCAACGTCACCTGGGCCAGCAAGGGGCGCTGGGTACACCTGGCCAAGATCGCGTTCGAGAAGTACTTCATCCGCAAGATTCGTAAAGGTATCAGCGAACCCTTCTACGAACGCTTGGGTTTGAGGCTGATGGGTATCGTGCGGTTAAAAAAGAGCTAATGATTCGTGGTCCGGGGCTCACAGCAGGTAGATCGCCGGACTGAATAGGGCCGAAAAAAACGCCGCCGTCTTGGTCCAATTGGCGAAGACGGGCGGCGCGGGGATTCGTAAATGACGCGGCCGATGCGTTTATTCAACCAGAGCGCTGACATTTACACCTGCCGCGTATTTAACGAACTACTGAATTACTTGAAGCGAGAAATCAATATACCGAACATCGTTCCAAGTGCCAGTACTAACGTCGTAGCTTCTAATACGGCCATAACAACCTCCGGTCTTAACTTAAAAAACCAAGGAAAACACTTGGTATTTACTGTAATGACCGTGAGACAGTTTGAAGGTTCCCTGGTGATTCTTACCGACAAATCTCAACCGGGACCGCTCAGTTGGATGAGCTTTCGGTAATCGATGGCGATCTTCAAGCCTACAAAGCGGCTGGACATTTTTACCAGTTCGTCCGTAACCGGATTGAAATAAAGTTTGGCTACGGCAATCCGCCTATTTTCGCCTTCTTCACCCAGCGGAACGGCGTCGGCCTTGAATCGGTAAACATAGAGCGTCATACCGTCCTTCAGCGATTCTTCCGCCGGGTGGCCTAACACTTCCAAAATTTTTCGCCGGTTTGGAGGGGCTGCCGAAACCCTCGGCAGGTCTTCCGCATCGACCTTCAACTGTCGACGTCCCTCGTCGACTTTGCCTTTGCCTAGAGACCTGATCGATGCCTCAAGAAACGTCGCGGGAGCCATCTCCAGAAAAACCGGCGAGAAATCCCAGCCGGAGAGCTTGTCTTTCCCGTTGAACGTCATGCGGAAAACGATGGTTTTTCCCGGCTGAGCAGGGCTATCCATTTGGTGGAAATCCAGGTACCACCGGTACCCCTGCGGCAATTTTTCGATTCGGCTGGGATGGAGTTTGGTTAGATAGCGGAAATCCTCGCTCAATAGCACCGGGTGCAAGAAATCAAGGTGAAAATGGTCATCGGTCACCTGAACCCGGAAATTCCGTTCGAAGTCGGCCAGTTGATTTTTTGCTTCCAGCAGCCGGAAATAAACACATCCGCTCAGGGCGAAAAGAAAAAAGGATAAAAGCAGCGTATTGAAAAGACTTCTTGTGAATCTCATAGCTCGGCGCAGTTTCGGTAATGGCGGTAATCGCAGATCACCACATTGATTCATGCGACGACCGGAAAAGACCGGTCGATAGCCGATAGTTTGGTAGATTTAGTAATTGTCAGGCAGGTTAGGATAACGCAATGTTACGCGCGCGGGGATTTCAGGCGCGCCATGGATATCTGGAAAGACAGTGAGACAGAGTGGGGCCGGCGGTGCAAGCGGGAGAAGCCGTGATTATCCCTTCCATCGAAGGCACACGAAAGCCCAGAGATTATGAATGCTCATTCCGATCTTCGATCCGTCGCGGATTGCAAAGAGCATTTGTAATGGACTTGAAGAACAAGAAATCAGTCATTATAATTTCCGCTTCTTTGGGCCGTTAGCTCAGTCGGTAGAGCATTGCACTTTTAATGCAGTGGTCGCTGGTTCGAATCCAGCACGGCCCACCAGGAATATCAAAGGCTTGCAGCGATGCAGGCCTTTTTTATTTTGGCGTGCTGCCCAAATTTTGCGCAAAAGTTTTTTGAGGTCGCGCGGCCAATCCGGCGGCGCGGCAGCGGGTGGTCGATCGGGTTCAACGTGAGTGCCTGGCCGGAGTTCGGGAACCGTGCGACTGGGCAGATTTTGAGGACGGGGCGGCCGGTGTGCATTCGTTACCGTGGCCTTGAGAGTTCGGCGCATCCGCCCGCAGCGCCTCTAAGTCAGCTTTCTTCCTGAGTAGTAGCCGTCTTTCTTTCCCCAAAATGCGCGCATTCGAAGGCGTCCAGCCGGATCCTTCACGCAACTCCCTTCCCGCCTTGAAAGTCTCATTAATCAGGCAAGCGCCGCATGGAAGCATTTCCGAGTGGTGACGAATCGTGGCCTTCATAACTGTTCCTAGATGACCCGTTACCTCAGGCCTATGCCCAGTTCGGCCAAGGCGTGGCTGGGTAGGGGATGTGAATGGCGATGCAAACCCGATGTTCTGATAGGGGCGTCCGCGCAAGACGTGGGCGTCATAGACCATATCCGCGGCAACGATGCGGTCAACGGCGGCCCTCACGCCGACCGTGACGTCTGTGCAGCCGATCAGGGCGATACCGTTCTCAACTGTAATCCGTAATGTAGGCCAAGCATTTTTTGGCTGAGAGACGGTGGTAGCCGGAAACCTGAACCCGGGTGCCGCTGGCCGCCATCGGTTCGCCTTGCCGGATTATCGCCGCCGTAGTGGAAAGTTACGTAGTGCCGGATCACTAGATCGTCGCCGGACGAGTGAAAAGGCTTTTCCCTAATTCCAAGCAAAGACGGGCTGAGCTTATGGCTTTCCATCCAAATCGAAGGGATTGGGAAGATGCTGGAAGTACCGGGCGGTCGATTTCTGAATCATTTCAAAATTCTGGATAGAACGCTTACGACTGCCATCATCCGACTCGCAACCGTAAAGATGCACATTGCTTTCATTGTTCGACCAATGTCCTGTCGTTCAGAGCATTCGTTTCCGGCCGCGCTTCATTTCATCTAGCAACCGCTCGTTGACGCTTCGTGCGTGCTCGATATCCCAGATCCGGATGGCTTCGTCGAGCTCGACTTTACCTTCGTCGACCATTTTGCAGAGCCCGATTCGTAGGGCATAAAGCTTGATGATTAGCGGATCTTCCGGGGTGTCGGCGAGGTTCTTTTCCCATTCGGCCGTTTTTTGCGGATCTTTGCAGTAATTGACCGGACGCTCTTCGGCATGGAGGCAGTGCGGTAGGGTGAATGTCAAAAACAAGGGCCAGTATTTCATGAGGTTTTCTCTACGGGTATCTGGGGTTGTCCGCTATTTGGCCCGTCTCGGTGAAAATCAATAAAAATGGGGAAAGCGACAGAGCACCGTAAACGGAAGACATCATAAGGGCGGTCTGTCGTTATCGTAATCATTCCGGGAGTCGAAAACCGGCATCCGGAAGGCAACGGAGTGTTGCCTGCTTATTTCCGCCTTGAATTGTAAACCCGTGAGACCCATCCAGAATTGGCGCGGGAGACGCTTGCATGCCACTCCGCAATTCTTGCGTCGAATGGCGGATTGGGGCAGCGAATGTACAGCCGAAGATATCGTTTAAAACGTTTACGCGCAGTTGCGCGCTAAGTACATTCCGCAAATATTTGCGGAATCTCGACAGATTGGCTTGATTGGCGGGGTTGTCCTGCAGGTTGTCTATGCCGCAAGACTTCCCTGAATGTACTTAGAGCATTTTCATGCCTACTGTACGGGCATTCGCGAGTAGGTCGGGAATCCTTTCCCAATCGCAAACGGTCGCTTTAGCCGCGACCCTTCCAATCGCAAACGGGAACTTTGGGAGCACCAAAGTCCCCCTTCCAATCGCAAACGGCGTCTTCGGGAAGGGGCTGGCCGGCGCTCCCGGCCAGGCCGTTTGCGATTGGAAGGGTCATCCCAGCGCTCCTGGGATGACCGTTTGCGATTGGAGCGCCGAAGCCCCCCTTCCCGACGCCACGTCCCGACCGAACGTCTTCGTCGGCAAAGGATTGCCGACCTACGAAAGCTTGAGTCGATAATGCAGATCTCTAATGGGTGGAAAGCGACGAAGGAGGAATGGGCGATCCTTTCCTACTACCAGCGTTTCGAGAGTCTGGTTGCGTTTGTCCTGACGATCGTGATCGGATTGACCATTCTGGTCGCGCTGATTGCCCTTTTGGCCGTAGTTCGCAAGTTCATTATTCTCGAAGTTCAAGACGTGAGTGCCGGTCATCTGCTGGGGTTGGCAGCGATTACCCTGGTTTTGGGTCTGACTTACTGGCTAATCCGAGAGGCGGTATAAGACGGAGAGGAAGTCCGGGATTTTATTCGGTCTTTTTATGGCGGGCTAAGCACCAGGATAGGCCAGTAGGTATCGGTAGGATAACAATGCCAAATGACCGATTCTTCTTGAAACTTGGCGAACAGCTGTTCCTCGGCATATACCACGCCGTCCACACATGAAACATAAGCAAACGGTCCGAACCACTCCGATGGTTCGCCAGTGGCATTCTCAAACGAGATTCGCACCGGCTCTTTGCAGTCGTATCGCGTAAAGTGTCGGCCTTGAGTTTCCCAAAAATGATTGCGATAGGCTGCCACGATGCTTCCTTGCGGCCCTTGGCGAATGGCGTTGCCGCCGACGCGAAACCAGGGCGCCGGTCCGATCTGTTCGGGCCGACCTCCCGCGCCGCTATCGAATGTCAATCGAATCATAAGCTTTCTTCTATCGAGCTTTCATAATATAGGCATCGGGCGTGGGCCAAAGTTTTTGCTCACAAGCACGCTTTGAACGTTTCTTTATCATGGAGTATCGACGTGGCTGCTGTGCGGTTTTCAGCGTGCTGCGGTTTGGACGCGTTGCGCAGGCTCCTGAATCATGCGTCAAAGTGCTCCCCGCTCGAGCGCAGATATAACGCCTGACCGGTGCTGACGATAGCGCATCTCCTCGGCATCCGCTGGTCTCAATCTGCCCTCTTTGATCAGCCTCGAAGCATCGCCTTGGAGTTTCGGGCCTGCTTTATTGCGGTCCTCGATTTCTGTTATTTTATGAAATGTGAGCTTCATTTTTTCAGCCTAATTGATGCCGGACAGGCGCGATCTTCGATGAACTCCACTCACTTGGAGTGATCTCATAAATTGACTGTGAAACCAATTAGGGATTACCCATATGAAACCAGGTGCCATAGTTAATGCTACATTCAATAACTGTCATTGTATTGCCAGAATTACTGGTGTTGGCAAAAAGTATGGAGAACCCTTCTTTCATATTATATTAATCTCGCCATGTGTCATGGATACCGGAACTATACCGGCGGGAACCAGGACCTGGGTATGGCCAGAGATGGTTACGCTCGGAGTAAATGATGCCAATTAGGTTTTATCTTTTCCGGTTATGAACAAAGTGGCGATGGGCAAAGCAGCTGCCGATCAGACAAACGGGTTGGCGGTAGCATTGCCCATCGCCGGCGGTATCCGGACTTTTGATGTTCAAGGGACGTGTCGAATGCGTCACAACGCGCGACAAATCGGACCCCCGTTGTACTCGGTTGGTCATTCGGGCGCTATGTGTTAGGGTGCGATCCATTCTTCTCGATATTCCGTTGCATACTCCATGACTGACGAGTCATCCGAAACGGCACCCGTTCGACTGCGTTGGGAGAAGGAATCCCGGTATTACGAGATTCATCTACAACAGGACCTGTGGGGCGATTGGGTACTGACCCGAATCTGGGGGCGTCGAGGGTCGCCTATGGGCCGGATGAAACATATGCCGTGCCCGTCATACGACGATGCGGTCGCGAAGTTGTCGAACGTTCGCAATCAGCGTAAGCGGCGAGGATATGAGCCGGTGTCGGTATGACTCGCTTTATCCCGCGCGAATCGATATTGCTTGAGTGGCTCATCCTTCTTTTCTGTATTCTGAAACCTTTATTGGAACCGAGAGCTTTTATGTCCGATTTCAAGAAATACCATTGTTTGGAATGCGAACACATCTATGATGAAGCACAAGGCGATCCCGACAGTGGTATTGCGCCGGGCACTCGTTGGGAAGACATTCCCGACGATTGGGAATGCCCGATATGCGGAGCGCCGAAAAGCTTTTTCAAATTGATGGAGTGATCTTGCGTGAACGATTCGCGAGATTCTGCCGTGCGGTTCGAGGGGAAGGGTGGCTTCTTGATCGAAGCTGGTATAGAAGAAAGGGCCGATCCGCTACAAGAAGACCCGCCACGGGATTAATCTTTATAGATCATGGTCGTTCTGTCGCCAGCCTTGATCTACCATTTAGATTCAAATCTCAATTCAAGCTTGATATTTTCTGGCCGAACGCGAAGGCATAGCACGTTAAGAATACGCCAGGCAACGACAAAAGACCTGCAATACCAGGTATAGGCCTCAAGAATATACTAAGCGCTATACTCCCACAGTCCGACGTAATTTCCCAGTTTATCGGGAGTCAGGGGATTATTGGAAGGCAAATATTGTTCCGGCAGTTTAATGGAATCCTGTTTTGTGCGGCTTTCTGTTTTTCCAACGGCAGCCTGCGTAGGACGGGCTGCCCTGGACTCGCGAGCGAAGCGGGACAGCGTAGCGCGGCGAGGCCGATTTACTCGTCTCACTCCTGAAACTCGCCCTTCGGGCCGTGCTTCGCACGTTCCAGTTCGCTCCCGACGAACTGGTGCACGGCAAAGCCGCCCATAGGGCGCCGGACAGGGATTGTCCGGCATGAGCCCCATCGATCGCGAACGATGCCTGTCCTGAGCTCAGTCGAAGGGCCTGTCCTGAGCCCGGTCGAAGGGCCTGTCCTGAGCTCAGTCGAAGGGCACTTCCCGATGATCAGTACATCCTACGGACTGCATTTGTCGAAAATCGATCTTTGTGCCGAAGCAATTACACGGCACCGATATGAGAACTGCCGGAGCTGAGTGAGCCGCCACAGCGGGGCTCAATAACAGGGGCATTCCAAGCCAAACCGGATGATTTGCGCGAAATCCCATGCTTTTAGACTCGCTCCGCCCACCAAGGCGCCGTCTACCCCTGCGATACTCATGATCTCGGCGATATTGTCGGGTTTCACGTTTCCGCCATACAGAATTCGGATCGTCGATGCGATTTGCTCGCCGTACAGGTCCATGATCAAATTCCTGATAAAGTCGTGCACTTCGCTGATCTGTTCCAATTTTGCGGGTTTTGCGCCCTCTCCGACGGCCCAGACGGGTTCGTAGGCAATCACGACTTCGCTCGCGGTCCTCGGCGAGACGACCTCAAACGCCAGTCTTAACTGCCGATCCAGCAGATTGAAGGTCTCATGGGTTTCTCTGGCTTCCTTGTTTTCGCCGACGCAGAGGATCACCTGAAGTCCGTGGGCCAAGGAAGCCTGAACCTTTTTCTGTATGACTTCGTCGCTCTCGCCGGCCCGCTCGATCAGCTCTTCTTCCAGAAACCGCTGTATCCCCGTCAAAACGTCTTGGTTTGCTTCCGAGGCCAAGTGTTCGAGGGCCGCGAGAATTTGCCGGTCGGCGTCGTCCTTGGTCCTGAGCAGCTCCAATTCCTGCAAGAGAAAACTTTTGGATAACCGTTTTGCAATACTGGGTCCGAATCCGAAATATTTGCCGAGATTGGTCCGGCGATCCGAATGTCCGATGATGACGCGGTCGACGCCGATCGACGCGAGCATTTCGGCTGAGATCTCTCCGGTAAACGCGCCTTTGGATTCGAAGAACGTGTCCTGTGCCAGCAGGAACACATTTCGCCCAAGACCGTATTCCGTCCGGAGAAAATCCGGCTTGATGTAATCGGCTAGCGTAGAGAGTCCGGTGAAGGGAGGAGCTAAGCCGATATCGACGTCTTTTACGCCTTTGCAAAGATCGAAGATTCTTGCGGCGAGCGCGACGCCGGACCGTGGGATCACGTTCATTTTCCAATTGCCGGCCAGGAACGGCCGGATCGCTCCGGGATCGCCGATCTCCGCTTCGATCTTCTGCCATTGATTTGCCGTTCTTTGGCGATAATAGTTCCGATATACGCTTGCCGTTTTCATGATTTGTTTTTCCTTCTGATCCGGTGTCGCGGTCTCATCCGCCATCCGCGTGATGGGGCGCCGCCGTTCGATTTATCATGGGGACTGTGCGCGCATAATACAACTCGACCTTTATTGTAGCGTCCGGTCACATACCGATAAGTTGCTCGAGCGTCCGGCCCGCCGAATCGACAGCGCACTCGCATGACTTACTCCACATTTTTTTCCTTGCGTCTCGCTTTTTCGGCTTTTTTCTCGAAGTTATCCACTGTCAAGACTTGACATGCGTATTCTGTGTAAGCCGTCACTTACAGGCAGAGCATAAGTGCTTGATTTGAAGTTGTCGCCTTAAAAAGTTGCGTAATATCAGTGAGATATGTCAATAAGTGATAATGGCGCGCCATTCTGTAAAGAACTTGGTCAGCTTAATGTAAAGGCTTGAACAGCCGATATCGGCAAGCTTTGTCCACGGACTTATCCACAGGGTTGTCCACGGAAATTGTGGATGAGCGGAAGGCAACTGAAGCTCGGGCCGACGCACGAGATTGCTGTGGGGCGAAACGCCTTAGAGAATTTTCCGATTCGGTGTCAGGGAGTCCAATATGTAGGTCGGCAATCCCTTGCCGACTTATCGGCTCGGCAAAGGGCTTTGCCGGAAGGGCAGCTCTGGCGCTCCCAGAGATGCCGTTTGCGATTGGAAGGGGCGCGACTAAAGCGACCGTTTGCGATTGGAAGGGTCGCGACTAAAGCGACGTTTGCGATTGGGAAGGGATCGCCGACCGACGTTCTTCCCGCCCGACACGAATCCGTACACCGGGATGAAAAACGCTCTAATCGATACACATGCGGGTTGGGGTCCCCGGCGCTGTTGCCGCGATGGTCCGGACGATGGAATTGACCCTGCCGATAACTTCAAAATCCGTGAGTTTAGATCTGCCGGGATAGGTTCGGCATGGCACTAAAGTGATTGGCAACGAGCGTTTTGAGGCTCTGCGGCGGACCTCTCTCTGTCGATCGATCGAGGATTACGTTGAGAGCGGGAGATTGCCATTAAGAATCACTGTCTCAATGGTATTGGGCACGATCCGATTGGAGACAACGGCCTCATGAACTCATCCGCAACTCATCAAGTCCGGATCGTCAGCGCCGTGCCGGGCCGGCTGCGAATAAAATCCCGCGGTACCTATCGCAATCCCGCATTACTGAATCGAATAAAGGGCGATTTGGAAGCAAAGCGCGAGATTTCCGGAGTGCATGTCAATCCGACCACCGGAAGCATTACGGTCCATTACGATTCCGGCCGCTGCGACAGAGCCGGGATACTCAAGTGGCTTCAGGATATCGATGTCCTCGCGGAAGACCTGATGCGTGCGCGCTCCGCAGTTCCGGCAACTGCGGAACCTTTGACCGTGATTGACGCGATCAATGATTTGAATACACGTTTGAGCCACTGGACAGGGCTTCCGATCGATCTTCGGACGGTGTTGCCGCTGGCGTTTGCCGGAGCCGGGCTCTGGTCCATGGTTCGGAACGGGCTCATGATCGAAAAGTTGCCCAGCTGGCTATTGCTCTGGATGGGGTTCGACCTGTTCGTCAAAACCCGGCCGCACGACCGGGCACGGTCGCCGAGACGTTGAGCGTATTCCGGGCCGAACGCATCCGGGGTAGTCGTCCCGGTCGGCTGCTCGAGGGAAGTCGCGTTGCGGCTGGAAAGCAGACCGCTGCGTACTCGGAGCGTCGGCGATCGTCGCGCCGGCGAATCGGAAATCATTTCAACGCCAACATCCCGCAGAAGTTGTACCAGCGGAAAAAGACGTCGCACGATTTGAAGCCATTCCGCAGCAATAGCTCGCGATTTTCCTCGAGATGGTAGGGAATCAGGACGTTCTCTAAAGCTTCCCGCTTTTGGGAAATTTCGAGTTCGCTGTAGCCGTTGCGCTTCTTGAACTCGTAATAATGCTTGATAAACAGACGGTTGATGGTCGAGTCCTGACTGAGCACTTTTTCGACCAGGATGAGGCAGCCGCCGTCGTTCAATCCGTGAGCGATGCTCGAAATGACCCGGTCACGGTTGAGCGGACGGACGAATTGCAGCGTCAAGTTCAGGATGACCACAGAGGCGTTCAGAATGGGGACGCCGTCGTCCAGGCTCAGGCAGATCAGCTCGTAAGTGTGTGAAATGCTGTTTTCTTGCAGCTTTTTCCGTGCTTTCTTCAACATATCGGGCGAGGAGTCCACGCCGATAAAGGCGACCTCTGCCGGAACGACCGGATCGAGCCCGATGAACGTCGTGCCGGTCGAACAGCCCAGGTCGTAAAGATTGGTTCCGGGGACGGCAAAATCTCCCGCGAGCTCTCCGATCATGCGTTGAATTTCCGCATAGAAAGGGACCGAGCGATCCAGCATGTCGTCGAAAACCTCGGCGGTATCCTTTCCGAAATCGAAATCGGTCATCATTGGACGCTTTTCTTTGAATAAATCGTCTTTAGTCATCGTATTCAAATGGACTCTTTCGCTAATCTGTCCGGCGACCGCCGATCCTTTTCAGGGCCGGACCGGCGGCGGATGCGGATCACGAGCAGCACGATCAGGGCACTCATCCAGGCCGCGGTGAGATAACCGATCATCCCGTCGTAAGACCCGGTCAAAAACGACCAGTATCCGTTCGGAACGCCGTTCGTTGCCGCTTTGGTAGTCTTGATGACGCAGACCCACCCGGCATGTATGCCGATGCAGTAGCCCAAGCCCACGGGAAAAGCTACCCGAATCCAGGCGAGAAAGACTGCCGCGAGGAATAATGCGAGAAAAGAGGAGGGATCCAGGGTCGGCAGATTGGCCAGGGCATCCCCTGCGATTCGAAAACCTGTAGTCCAGTCGACATCGGCCGCTGCGGGTTTCAAGTCGCTGCGCAAGAAATGGAGAAGGGCGAAATAAAAGGAACTGATGGCGACGGCCGATAGGGTTCCGGCCGCTTTTCGAAGTGCGGCGAACAGAACGCCGCGGAAAATCGTTTCTTCTATGATTGCCACGACCAATCCTATGCCGAGTGCCTTAAGTGCGGTCATTCCGAGGCGATGGGCGTTCGACCAGGCATCCATATCGATCTCGCGAACGTCCAGGGCGATCAACGCCAAGGCATGAAGGGCGAGCATGGCGGCTCCCAATGGAACACCGACCGCGACCTGGCGGGACAGCTCGGACTTGGTTCCCACCCCGATGTCCGGACGGCGCAGGCTGAAGAATTTCGCCGCCGGAATGATGCTGAGAAGGAGAAGCAAATGACCGCTGCGGTTTACCAGGGTATGAAACCCGATGGCACCATCCGTGATCCAAAAGATCGGGTAGGCGAAAAACGCGGCGAGCGAGGCGCAAAGAAGTATGACCAACAAAGGTGCCAGCACCGCTGAACTAACGATTCTTAGGGAAAGCATGACAAAGGATTTGAAACATTGATGCGCTAAAGCCGATGGCGCGTTAAATGGTCGAAAGTCTATCTCATATGGCGCATGGTGGGTAAAACGGCACCGTTCGGTGCGAAGCCGAGCGTTTCCGAACCCCCTGCTGGGTACAAATGCACGAGCCTGCGAGGCGGCGCTCCTTATGTCGCATCGGGCTTGAGCGACGATTCACCAAAGCAGTATTAATCACGCCGTCTCCGCCTCCGGTGCGGGCGGCCTCGATAGATATCTCTGTGCCTGCACAAGGGTGCCTTTAGGAATGGACATGCAAGAAACGGATTTTACGCGGCGTAGGCTATGTCTTGGTCTGATTCACCGACGTTCATGTTGGTTGCCTACCGTTCACGGTTGGATGGTTCTTTTTCTCGTTTCCTTGAGTTCCGCCGCCTTCATCGTTGGTCGTATCCATCCTTTTTTATCGATCAGCGACCCGATTTCCGGGGGCGGCCTTGTGGCAGAGGGATGGATGCCGGATTACGCGATGGAGCAAGTGATTGCCGAATTCGAACGCGGTCGATACACCCGGCTCTACGTCACCGGCGGCCCTATCGAGAGAGGACGGTTGCTCCAGAAATATGGAACGTCCGCCGAGGCGGGCGCCGCCATGTTGGTCGAACTGGGGCTGGATGCCGATGTAGTCCAGCCGGTTCCGGCGCCGCGGAGCAGGACGGATCGGACGTACATATCCGCTATCGCTCTACGAAACTGGTTTGCTCGGAACGGGATTGAGGAACGCTCGCTGACCGTTGTGTCGCTCGGGGTTCACGCCCGCCGAAGCCGTCTGTTGTTCCAGACGGCTATCGGGCGGTCTATCCCCGTTGGTGTCATCGCCGTCGAGGATGAAAGTCACGACCCGATGCGCTGGTGGCGGTCCAGCGAGGGATTTCGAACCGTAACGGACGAGGCGATCGCTTATCTTTACACTACCCTGATTTTTTATCCTGGAAGGGAGATCATGGCTCGGTAGTGTGACTTGCCGTCTCTACCCCGATCGCTCGAGGTCTTTCCCGTTATGAAGCCTCGATGTGGCGTTCGCTCGTCGCTCTCCACATTGCAAAAAGACGTTCCGTTGGTCTCTTACGGTTTTAAAGAGGGCGGCTCTTGTTTAGAATCGATCAAAAAAGGAGTGTCATGAATAAACAGGATGTTTTGAGGTACTGCCTAGTCAGTATCGTTTTGGGAGCATGTTGCGGTTGCTCTTGGGTTGGCGCCGCGACGCCGCGAGCAGTTGATGATCCGACCGCTCTGCGCGCCAGAGGATCGAAAACAACTAATCCATCTCCGGCAACTACGCGCTATGTTCGTCCGTTCGGCCCGAACGCGCCCTGGAACCGACCGGTGGACGGGCTGCCGCGCCATCCCCAGTCCGATGCCTTGACCAATCGCCTGTGGCAATATTCGCCGTCGCGGGTCGGCAATTTCAATCTGTCCTTCAGCGGCTATACCTATCCGGTGTACATGGCCGGCACCGCGAAAGGCTCTTACCCAGTCCGAGCACCATCATGGAACAAACTCAACGGTACCAAGATCCCCTGGAGCCCGGATTGGAAGCCCGCGACCGGCTCCGATAGCCAGGTGATCATCCTCGACCCGGACAGCGGGCGCGAATGGGATTTGTGGCAGGCGAGTTTCGATGGGGCCGCCGTCCATGTTTCGAACGGCAATCTGGTGCCGGGCTCGTACTTGACCAAGGAAGACGGCTTCAAGCCCTCGCGCGGCTGCGGCATTCCCTACCTCGCCATGCTGGTGAGACCGGAGGAGATTGCCCAGGGCAAGATCGAGCACGCGCTGTCGATGCCGAGCCGGAACACCGCGAAGACCTTCGTGGCGCCGGCCACCAAGTCGGACGGCCGAGCTACCGACAATGGACTGCCCATGGGCACCCGGTTTGCGCTGAACATCACCGATGCCGAGATCGACGAGTGGGTGAACGCCCTACCGAGCCAATTGACCGGCCAGACCCGTCGGGCGGCGCGGATCATCGCCGTGGCCCTTAGGGATTATGGCTGGTTCATCTCCGACACGGCCGGCGGCGCGCACTTCCAGTTCGAGGACAACGCCACCGCCAAAGCCAAATGGGAGGCGCTGGGCTTGGGGGAGAAATCGATTGGCTGGAAAAACTACCCTACCGATCTGCTCGATGGCTTGCTGACCAAACAGCGTATCTACGCAATCGCTCCTAGTAACTGATACAAGATGTACCGACCGCAGGCTCGGTTGTGGCTGGTGCTCGGACGAAAGAAAGAGAAGGGGAAGCGAGGGCCGAGTGTAACACCTGAGGACACGCTGACTCGTGTAAGTAGCCTTTCTTAGGTAGTTGTTCGAGTTTTATATCAGTGGTTTAACCAGCACAATGCACCTACGTATTCGGGTGCACAGGGATGTTTCAAATGGCCGAAAAAGTGACCGGTCTAGACTCTGCATCCAGTCGGTATCTCAGTTTATGCTCAAACGCGTTAAGTTGAGCTTTGCACATAGGTTTTGTTTTTAAGGAGCCTTTAGTGGGCTTCTTCGTTTCGCAATAGGTTGTTTTAGCCGCAACCCTCGCCAGGTAGCTTGATAGGTTAACTCAACGAGTAGGGTTATGCCGGAGTCTGCTGTTGGCAACGACGCTTTGGATTTTTCGCAAGGCAAGGAACGTCGGATAGATGCTGTAACCACCCAACACAGAAACAATAAGAAACACCCGTGGGAGTCAGTAATTTGGTACGACTACATTCGGCTTTGAAGGCAGCCTCGTTGTGGGCTATGAGTTATGCGTCCGGGGTGCACACGCAATATACCCGATTTGCGCTTATCGGGCATGCACGCACGGGTTCAAACCTCTTGTTGGACGTATTCCGGTCCAGCTCCGAGGTCGAGATGTTCCATGAGATATTTAGCTCGGATAACCGGATTATCGGGCAAGGTTTTAATGAAGGTATCTCTCGTCTATATAACGAATATGCACGCTGCGTCCGCGCGGTCGGGTGCAAGATTTTTTATAACCATTTGACCAACCAAGAATGGACTGAATTCCAGAAATTGAAGGAATTCAAGATCATCCACTTGATGCGCCGTAATCGCTTGAGGACGCTGGTGTCCCTGGCCATCGCATTCAAAACCGATATTTGGCTGCAGAGGAATTTGCGGAAAAAAGTTCCGGTTGACCGAAAGAAAGTCCACCTGGAACCGGAAAATTTGGTTGCGCAAATAATGCAGATCCAAAATTGGGAATCCCAAACGCGTGGTCGATTCGCAGACCACGATATGCTCGAAATTTATTATGAAGATTTGGTGGACGACTTCGATAGCATAGCCTTGAAGGCAATTAACTTCGTAGGCGCCAAACAATGGAATTCAAATAGGATCGCGTATAGGAAGCAGAATCCGGAGCCGCTCCATCAGCTTATTTCGAACTTCGACGAAGTTAGGGGGGCATTGAAGAATACGCCATGGGAAAGATACCTTGAATGAGTTTGCCGAACGAGGGAGTGACCATGGATATCGTAGAAATTTCGAAGAAGCTGCTGACTGAAATTGGAGCTCAACTCGATATACATCGCTCGGAGAAAGATATTTTGCCGATTTTAGGTCAAAGGGATTTTAGAGCTAATTCGTCAACAGCTTTTTGAAGGCCATGCTTCGAAATGCCCCCATTTTGATTGTCGATTTAGCGAAATACTACGGAGGCGTGGATGTACGCGTTACCGCCTTAGCGCGAATGCTTCACGGCGAACGTCCTTACGCCGTCGCGACTTTGAAGGGATCGGCATTGCATCAGCGCCTGGAAGCCGCTGATTTAGTCTCGTTCCCCGTGCCGTTTTCACGGGGCGATCCGAGAATATTGCTCTATTTGTATCGCCTAATTCGAAAAGGCGGATATAAGGTAGTGGATACTCATAATCCGCAATCCCAGTTTTGGGGGGGATTGGCCGCAACATGGGCAGGTGCAAGAAGTATTTGCACTGTTCACAGTGCGTATGGGCTGGAATACGCCAACACTCTGAAAGGGCGGCTATACGAGCTGGTTTTGCAGTTGAGCTATCGGCTCGGTTTTCACTTTATCGCCGTATCGGAATCGGTACACCAATATCTCGCCGAACTAGGCATTCCATCGACACGAATTTCGCTAATCCACAACGCCATAGAATATACCGAGGAAACATCGGCCGGGCGGGCTGCTCCATTCTTCAAGGAGCTAGGATGGAGTTCCGACGTGTTCGTAGTCACGGTAGTCGGCCGGCTCGAATCCGTAAAAGGTCACAGGTTCTTGTTCGAGGCATTGGCACGCCTGGCGAAGTCCAGGCCTCGGCTACGGTGCCTGGTCGTGGGAGATGGCTATCTGCGCAGCGAATATGAAGAACTGGTAAGGAAGGCGGATCTCGAACAGATTGTCCACTTTGCAGGCTTTCGCAACGATGTCTCCGTCCTCTTAAGCGGCAGTGACGTGTTTTGTTTGCCTTCTCTTTCCGAAGGTCTGCCGTATGCGGTCCTGGAGGCATGCAATCATCGTCTCCCCTTGCTTTTGAGCGGAGTGGGAGGGCTAGCCGAGCTATTCGACCACGGAAAAACCGCGTTTCTTGTTCCGCCAGCGGATGTGGATGCACTGGCGAGAGGAATCTGTTGGCTCATGGATTATCCGGTCGAGGCAAACGGTTTAGGCGAAGCCGCTTTTCACGCTGTCAAGCAGAAGTCCGGTACTAGGCAGATGTACGGGAAGACCTTGGAAATTTATCAATCTGGTTTACCTCTATAGGCACTGAGATATTTCGAGTTAAACCGGTGACTACGAAACGATCGAAATATCACGGGTTTTGCACCATTAACCAATGGAACGGCTAACCGTAAGAACAAGGGCAAGGGATTGCATAATGCGCAGTATTTCGGAAAAGGTAACTATCAAAACATTCCGAGGGATATCCGGTCTCGAGGAAATCGCAACGGAGTGGGAGTTCATAACGAAGGTCATGGATGGCAAGCGATTTTTTCACCTCGCGGACTGGTACCGTTGTTATCTAAATGCTCTGGAAGACCAGCCCGATACGGTGTTATTCACGGTGGTATATGTAAGCGACAATCCGGAAGCCATTTTCCCACTGAAGATATCATCGCAACGAATATTCGGGCTGAAGATGAGGGTGCTGCAACTCCCGAGCCATCCGCACATGTGCCTCAATGATTTTGTGGTTGCTAAACCTGAACGCGTAAAAACTTACGTGCCTCTCGTTTTAAAACATCTGAAAGAAGTGCCAGGCCTTTCCTGGGACTATATTTATCTCCCGCGTGTCCTTGAAGAATCAGCCGCAGTCACTGCACTAGCTGAACAGTCTAATATCTGGAATGTTCGAAGATCCTGTGGGCAATGCGACTATTTAGTTATGCGTCCTTATAATCTAATGTTTCAAGGGTTTTCGAAAACTTTCAGAAATAATATGAGACGAGCAAAAAAGCGTGCCGAAGATTTAGGAAACATAACCTACACGTCTGCATCAAAGCATCCGGAACTCGGCATGGCTTACGAGGCTTTTTTAGATGTTGAAGCCTCTGGTTGGAAAGGGAGAAAAGGATCTGGTACAGCCATAAAACTAGACAAAAAGCTCGAGTCCTTTTATAGGCTGATAATGGAACACTACTCCCGATCAGGCGGATGCGAAATTCATATTATGTGGCATGATAAAAAGCCTATATCTGTGGAGTTCAGTCTCATTACGGATAGTACCCTTTATACCGTAAAGATCGGTTATGATGAAAACTATTCATTCTGTAGTCCAGGTCATCTGCTTCGCGAATATCTTATGAATTATTATGAGAATAAGGGTGGAATTAGTTTTAATAATTTGATTACGGATGCATCATGGCATAGTGGATGGAAGCCACAATTTTACAACGTATTTCACTACTATCTATGTAGGCCGACCGTGCGAGGATGGATTGCTTACGTATATCAAAAAGCACTTCTTGAAATTCGCCCGGTATGGTTGGTGTTGAAGCCGAAGTTGAGGAATTTGAATATCATACCCGGGCGATTTGCTCGTGCTTGACTAATAGGCAAAGGAGTCGCAATTCGTTGAGTAAATACGTAGCAAGTGAAACTTCATGTGTCGTATTAGCAAGGTTGTTTAGAGTGGCCGATAGTTCGATGATTTAGGCCAGTCATGAACCTTTCGACACTGTCATCAATGCCGTTAGACAAAGACATCAAGGGATTATGATGTTATCAATTTTTTGGTTATGTCTAGGCTTAATTTGTTACGTCTATATCGGATACCCCATCTTAATTACAGCGCTTGCCTCGGTAAGACAACGTCGAATCGACGCAGCGCCGATTCACCCGACAGTCAGCTTGATTGTTTGCGCTTACAATGAAGAGGATATTATAGGCAGGAAAATTGAGAACAGTCTGTCATTGAATTACCCGGCGCATCTGCTCGAGGTGATAGTGGTTAATGATGGGTCGACGGATAGAACGTCATCAATAATCAGTAAATATACCGATAAACCGGATATCACTATTGTTCACTCCCCTGTGCGGGAAGGGAAGGCTGCCGCGATGAATCGGGCCGCCGCTCTAGCCAAGGGTGAAATCCTGATTTTTTCGGACGCACGTGCCATTTATCGTGCCGATAGTCTAAAGCTTCTGGTTCGGAATTTTAATGATCCAGAGGTCGGATGCGTTAATGGCAACAGGCGTTTGCACAAAAACAGATCGCCGATCTTCGGCTCCGAGAAATCGTATTGGGGCTACGAGGCTTACATTAAAACGAAGGAAACTCAATGCGGGTCGACCGTCAGTGTCAGCGGGGCGATGCTCGCCATTCGCGCATCGATATTCGAGCCTATACCGACCAATATGATTCTCGATGATGCCTGCCTCGCCATGCAGACATTGCGGAAAGGATTTCGAGTCATCTACGATCCGGCGGCGCTGTGTTTCCAAAGTTCGGCGATGTCCACGCGCGACGAGGTTTTGCGAAGGCAGCGCATTACAGCCGGACGCTTTCAGATGCTCCTGGATGCTCGGGCATTATGGCCATGGAACGACAAGCTCGCAATTTTCGAATTGGTATCTCATAAGGTCATGCGTCTCTTCCTGCCGTTCTTCAGTGCCGGTGTCTTTCTTTCCAGCGCGGGATTGATGTTTTTACCGGATACTCCCGAAATAGTGATTGCATTATTTTGGGCCCAAATCGCATTTGGTTTCCTGGCCGTTATTGGATGGATCTCGGAAAAGTTCGGTTGGAAGGTAGGGCTGTTGGGGATTTGGTATTACATCGCGAGCGGAAATTTTGCGTCCTTCCGCGGTCTGGTGAGGTATTCGAAAGGTAGGCAGACCGTTCTTTGGGACAAAGCGCGCCGTACGGAGTGAGGGCAGATTCGTTCTGCGAGCGCTTTCCTTTTCGATGGTGAGTTCGGTCTGCTGATGAAGCGGTAACGACTCCGGCAAGCGGATCGCAGCTTCCAAGGACGTTCGATCAGTGTTGTGGCTGTGGGGTGTGGGGCGCACGGATGCCCTGAGGCCCATCGAGACGGCACGACGATAGTCCGCGGGAAGTCAGGCGCCGACGGATCGTCCATCGAAAGGAGGTGCACAGCCGTCGAGCGGGGTAGGGCGGCCTCGAGACCGCCCATCCGCTGACGACAGCGGGTTTACCCAGCCGAGTGTGTCCACTGTTCCCAAATGCCGGCCACTCCGTTCGAAGGTCTTTATGGGGACGGGATTCGAGCCAGGACCGGCACGCCGAGCTTTTCTTCAACACCTTCCGGTGTGTAAAGCCCGCGTCGCTTCAACTCAGCAAAGTAGGCCACGATGAAGGCAGCCAAAAGCCCAAAAAGCGCACCAACCATTACCTTTAAGAGTCTTGCCGCGTTTAATGGCTTCGGAGATATCGTGGGCTCCTGGAAGACGCGGACATTGGTAACTTTCTTGAGGTCCAGTTCTTCGGAAATCTTGGTTTCCTCGAGTTTGCTCAGATAATCACGATAGAGGCCTTCCTTTACCGCTAGCCGCGTTTCAAGATTAAGCAATTCTCCCTTATGCATATTGATGACCGATAGTTGATCGTTGACCTGCCTCAGGGTCTGCTCGGCATCCTTAATGGTTGTCTGGACGCTCAGCAATTCGGGCTCGAGGTGGGTCGTTTCCAGTTCCAGCGCCCAGTAAGCCTGGTTCGGCTGACGCCGAATCTGCGCCGCTTTTTCCTCTTCGTTCTGGCGCATGAATGCCTTCACGTTATCGATGTCTTGTCGAACTTCACTCACGGTTCTGCTGTTTTCATTGTATCTCCGCAAAAGCTCCTGCTCCTTCAGCTGAAGCTCGAGGAGCCTTTGCTGCGCAAAGTCCACCCCCGTGGACAACGGATCATTCCGCGGAACCCTGTTTTTCAACTTTTGCAGAGCGGCCAATTTATGAGACAGTTCATTAGCCCTCGATTTGGAAAGCCGGAGCGTTTCCTCTACGGCCGACTGTCTTTGCAACAGTAACCGTATCTGTTCGTCGACGTTAATTATCCCGTACTGTTGCTTGAAGTCGCGTAGATTCTGCGTGGCTTCTTGCAGGCCTACGGTGTACTCGGCGAGTTTTTGCTCGAAAAACGGAGCGCGGGACTCTCCGTAAATTCGGACGTGCTTATCGATAAAACTATTAACGAGCAAGTCGACGACCCGCTTCGCGACAACCGAATCCGGATGGGCAAAATAGACGTGGATGACGCCCGAATTTTTCACGCTTTTGACGGCGAGAGCTTTGTCGAAATTCAATAGCGCCGCATCCATTACGGATTGATCCTGAGGATTGGCGTCTTTAAGTTCAGGGTATAGCGTTTTGATGCCTATCGAAGTGATTACTTTTTGCCGTAAGTCTGTGCTATTCAGAAGCTCCGACTCCGTGTTGAGCAATTCCTCCATTTTGAATTCACGCCTAGAGCTACTATAGGGGCCGCTGAATTCAGGTATGTATTTGTACTCACGACCCAGGTTGAACAACAACGCGGCATGTGCCTCATAAACCGGTTTTTCAAGAATTGCGGTAATTGCTCCAGCCGATAAGGCTACTAAGAAAGCCACCAAAGCCTTGCGTTTATGCCTGATCACCATGGCGACCAAATTAGAATCTCGTATTTGACGATTAGAGAGCATCACTGTTATATCCCTATAGTGAGTTATTGAAAAAGTTAAGTAGAGAGCGAACGCTTACCAGAGTGAGCCATTTCCCACTCGGCTGCTTGCGGTAAAGAAAGGGCAATTCCCATCAGAATCCAAAAATATTTTGGATAAGAGTCGTGCAGAAACAAGCTGCTCACAAGAAAACCGAAAACTCCTATGCTAAAGGCAGTTACCAAAGTTGCATAGTCGTGGCGTCCTGCTTGTTCGAACGTGTATCTTGCCTGCTTCAGGCTCTTGACCATAAACCATAGCAGAGCTCCGAAACTCACCAAACCGATAAGTCCTCGTTCAGCGGCTATCTGAAGATAAAGACTATGTGCGTTTCGATTTTCGCCGCGATTCATAAGGTGTAAGTCCTGGCTATAGCGCTGGAAATTGAAAACATAATTACCGGCTCCAACTCCGAACAACGGGTTATCCGCGAACATACGCAACGCGATTTGCATCTCCGCCTTGCGTCCGTCGACCGAAATGTCTGCGGCGCTGGTTTCGGATGGATCTTTCTCTCCGGAAAACGTGGCGACCATATCGTTTATACGAGTGACATAAGCACTCGGAGCAAGGGCGAGCAGGCAGATTAGTACGGCGAGGCCTGATGTTAACACCTTGGGAGAAACGCGAATGTGCATAAGTGCAAGGCACAGCATTCCGAATATGCCCACAAGTGCGCCGCGAGAGTAGGTGAGACTGATGGCCAGGAGTACCAAAGCGAGCGTAATTGCCGCTAGTGGGCGAAGCAACCGAATGGGTTCGTTTAACAGCCGCTCGATACATAATGGCACTATGGGTAGAAGGATAAGGGCATAGAAATTGGGGTCGGTCAAAGGGCCCGATATCCGATAATCGCCCAATTCCTTTGCGAGCTCATCATATTCGGCATTTGCAAATCCAGCGAACTTGAACCAATAAGCACCAGTAACAAATTGGGCAAAATTCATGGATACTAAGAATAGTGCCCCGAATCCTAGTGCCCAAATCAAGAGCCTAAACGAGGCGGCAGTTCGTGATATTAGTATTATGAGAATACAAATCATTCCTTCCCTGATGTTATTGAAGACGAATTCCTGTGCGTCCCGAAAGTAGTCCGAATAGGATAACGACGCCAAGACGAGCAGCATGTATATCAGGACGAGCAGGGCCGGTTTGGCGGCTCCAACGGGTCTATCGCCACCGATGAAGCGAAGCGTGAATGCGGTGAGCAGCGCGGCGCCGTACAACTTAGTCGGCGATGGTGCACCGTGCTCGATGGCGACATCCGAGGCATTCGTATAAATGATGAATGTCAATGCCGCCAAACCCCAGTCGGTACGTGCAAAAGTGAGAACGGCGGCTGGAATTCCGACAAACACGACAATGAACATCAGTGCCAATTGAAGAGCTTCCAGTTGGGAAATCAATACAACCGGCACCAGCGCACTCGCGCCTAGGGCCAAAAGATCCCATTTTTGTGCGGCGATCCGCCGCCCGATCCCTTCAGGTTGGGATAGCCAAGTCCATGGTTTTGCAGACACTCTTTTCTCCTTATGTTCGATCGAAAATTGCACTGTTCTCCCTTAAGGGAACAATTTGCATCGCGAGCCCGTCCGGCTCAGTTTGCTAACAACCGAGTGAGCGCCGGGTCAGTATTACCTGGAAAGTTCGCAGAAGGATTTCCAGGTCGAGTCGGAGACAGGCTCGCTGAATGTAAGCGATATCGAGTTGTGAGCGTTCGTCGAACTCAGTCTTATTTCTACCCAGAATCTGCCACAAGCCCGTGATTCCCGGTATCGCATCTAGGCGTTCGGTTTGCCAGAGCCGGTAGGTTTCGGGGCGGAAAGATGTCGGCCGTGGTCCGACTAACGTCATTTGGCCGAACAAGAGATTAAAAATTTGCGGGAGTTCATCCAGGCTCGTTTTCCGCAATATCTTTCCTACGCGGGTTATCCGCGGGTCATTCTGGATTTTGAAGTCTGGCCACTGTAGTTCGTTCAAGTGCATGAGTTCACATTTGAGCGCTTCAGCATTTGGAACCATGGTTCTGAATTTAAAGATACAAAACCGATAGCCGTTCTTACCGGTCCTTTCTTGTAAGAAGAAAATGGGATCTCGTGGAGATTCCAGTTTAATGAACAATGAAATAATTAATATTAGCGGTATCCACAATGGACTCGTAAGTATTACAAATAGCATGTCGAATAGCCGCTTGGCTATCAAGTAACCCTGGTTATTGGAGATTCTTAGTCTTGGCTTGAATCGACCTAACCAGTCGAGATCATTTCCATATCGCTCTCTTAGCGTTGGGGTAATCATGCAGCTTGCTCCTCGGTTTCTTCGACAGGCAGGGGCTGCTTGCCATCCACGATATTTGACTCGGCGGTTTTGATTAAGGCTTCAAGTGTGAACCCATCGCTTGGAAAAGACGCTGCACCAACCGATACGGGAAGGTCCAGATCCTTCTTGGCGCTCGTTTGTATCCGTTGAGCCACGGTATTGCATGCTTCGAGACTTGTTGACGGACACATGATTAACAACCGGGAGTCATGCTCGGTACACATTAGGATCATGTCGCTGCGTCGAAACCCGGCGACGATCCGGTTTATTAACTTTACCGTCAGATAGCGCTTCAAGTAGCGTTCGGCAAGCTCATGAAATATCATTTTTCGATAGTGGGATAGCGAGTATTTGTTAAGGTTTTCCTTCACGTCTAATACGATAACGCTAAGCGGATTTCCGGATCGCCTGCTTTGATAAAGATATGTATTGATTTCATTCATGGAGTCCGGGAGCTTGGCGATCGGTTTATGCAGATCTTTCAAGAGCATGCTTTCCAGTTCCTCTGAAACGTAAGCCATCCACCTGGCGACGGCATGGGAGAAATACACCGATATACTCAGGAGAATGGTTTCTAAAAAACCGAAGATGTAATTATTGTATTGGGTATTATGGCGTGCCGATAAAGCGAGGTTTGTACTTATAACTAATAGGAGAGGCAGGTATATGGAATGTTTGGTCCAGAATTTCCAGCCCGCCACGATAGTGAGCACCGACAAGGCGGCTAAAATTTTTGTGGGAGTGGAGATGCTGGCGATCGAACCCGTTCCCAGATCTAAGGTATTTAGGCCGAAAAGTATAAAGACAGTCGTAAGCAGACCAAGCAAGTCCTTTGAAATAGATTTCATTTGCAAACACTCCTTTTCTGCAAACTTTATTCTCTCTATCTGTCCGTTAAGATTCTCCGAATAGTGAGAGGGCGCTGCATCAAGTCCTTGTGCTGCGCGCAATCGCTGTATGTATTTTTACCTCCGATAAATTGAACGATAAGCCGTCAGGATAGCTCCAAGGCGGCGGGTTTGACTTCCGCGCTTCGGCCGGCTGTGCGCAGGCGCTAAATTCACCTTGGGTGCAGCGGAATGAATGTCGACGTCGACGTCGACAGCTCGAGCGATCGGGACCGCTTCAAAGCCGTCATAATGCAGATCGAAAGTTTTGCTGCACTCCGACAAATTTAGATGAGCTAGAGGACGGTATTCAACATCGTGATGCAGGAACGGCCAGGCAACGAGACCGGCCGGAGAGTAACGCGGCCGCGACAATCCGCCTGCACGGCAGTGTCTCGGGTTCGCGTGAATGGGGGTGCTGTCCATCGCCAGACTCCAAAAGTCGATTATCCTCCCTGGGACGGACCGGGACTGCGCGAAGTCCGGCCGAATGCGTTCACTATATCAAACAGTCGCGTAATCAGAATAGACAAAAATCAACAAAAAATCGGCTTTTCGAAGCTCGATATTGTTAAGAATAACTTTGTTTGAATCTTTCCGCTGCCCCGGCAGTCCAACTGGCCGATAGAGGTTCAACTAAGTCATAGCAACTGAGCCGGTTTCGAAACATGCGACGACGGCCAGTGTAACAAAGGCGTTAAGCCGCCACTCGCCCCGGTCGAGATAACAGCCAGGAGGAACTCGGCGTGATGCACGCAACGGGCGACGTGTATCAACAATGCAATAGGGAATCGCATCTCTTGGCGTATCGGCAAGATTTATATTAGAGTACGAAGCGCCAGTCGGTTTGTGTATCGCACGATGAACAAGGAGGGCAGACCGGTAGGGTTCTGCCTTAATAGTGCTGTAAGCAGAGTTGGGACTTATGACATGACGTCATAAGAATGGCCTGCGAACGAATTCGCGACAAGGGATTGAACAATGATTCATGCTGGCAGAAAGACCGTACATGCCGTGGCGTGGAACTACGCGTCTTTTGCACTGAGCAAAGGCGTCGTACTGATCACCATGGCAGTACTTACCCGGCTCTTGCCACCCGAAACCTTCGGGATAGTCAGTCTAGCGACAATCATCATTTCATACTTTTCGCTGCTGCAAGACTTGGGTTTAGGAAGCGCCCTGATACAGCAGCGAAACGATGTACAGGAAGCGGCGAACACCGTTTACGCCGCGAATCTGGTCATCGGAATTCTTTTTTTTCTTTTTACCTTCGCCATAGCTCCGGCGGTTGCCGTCTTTTTTCGCGCACCGGCGGTCGAGCCGATGTTGCGGATACTTGCTTTGACGTTCCTCATCGATCCTTTCGGTTCGGTCCACATTGCGCTTCTTCAGCGGGATTTGGCGTTTCGCAAAAAGCTGATACCGGATCTCGGGCGATTGCTTATCAAAGCAGTTGTCACGATCGTTCTTGCCGTCAAAGGATTCGGGGCATGGTCGCTGATCATCGGACAGCTATCGAGTTCGCTTTCGGGCGTCATCCTAGCGCGCATCGCACTGCGGCAAAAACTCAGGATGCGCATCAAAAAGCCGCAGCTTGGCCGCCTTTTGAAGTTCAGCATACCCTTCATGGCATTTAACCTGATTAACGCACTTGTATCGAATATCGAGTTTATCGTTATTGGACGAACCCTCGGAGATGCGGCGCTCGGGATATATTCGATAACTTATCGTATCGTCGATCTACTGATTATGAATGTGTGGGTGGTATTGGCGGGAGCGATGTTTCCCGCGTTAGCGACGATACAGCACCAGCCCCACTTGCTGCGACGAGCATTTCTTTCGGTAACCCAATACGTTCAGGTTTTTATTGTTCCGATCTCTCTCGGTCTCATTATCACGGCGGAACCTATAGTCAAGGTTTTGCTCGGGGCTCAGTGGTTGGGCGCGATTCCGATTCTCCGGTTGCTGCCCGTTGCATTTCTTATTTTCTCGATCGGAACGACAGCGGGTGATATCTATAAGGCAATTGGACGCCCGGCACTGTTGTTAAAAATGGGCATACTACACATCATAATACTGATTCCTTTACTTCTCGTGGGTGTTCAATACCAGCTCGTAGGGGTGGCATTGAGCCTAATCGCAACGGCATTCCTAGTCAAAATCGTTCATTTGTTCGTAATCGTACGGGTGATAGGGGTTACGGTGTCGGAATTGATGCGCGCACTCAGGCCGGCGTTTGTCGGCGGGACCGCGCTCACCATTGTTACCACCCCGCTGGTCTACAGCATCGGCGATCAGCCTCCCGTGGTGCAACTGTTGGTTGCCGGAGTAACGGGAGCCGCCGCTTATTTCGGAACACTATGGCTTTTAGAAAAGGAGGTCGTTATTAAGGGAGCAAATACGATACTCGATGCCGTCAGGCGTTAAGGCAGCGAAAGAATGCTAGATGTCGAGCTTTCGTAAACCAGGTACCGAATTACGTCACGTATTTTTGTAAACCACGATTTATCTAATGGACAGGATGCTATGAACGGAGTCAACCCGATTGCGCGAGGTCGCAAAGCTATTTCCGGTCGTCTGGCACGGCTGATGACGCTGATCATCATCATGGGCTGCTATGGGTGTACGGTTAACCGGCCCGTCCTTGATCCCAGCGTGGCATTGGCCGAGGTGGAGAGCAGGTATGAGGTTCCGCCTAATTACATCATTCAGCCCGGAGATCAGCTGGACGTGAAATTCTTTTATACCCCTGAGTTCAACGAGTCGGTAATCGTGCGGCCGGATGGCAAGATTTCTCTCCAACTGATCGACGACGTGCAGGCGGCGGGGATAAACCCGGCGAAGCTCGACGAAGTCTTGACGAACGCCTATTCCGGAGAGTTGAAAGATCCCGCCGTCACGGTGCTTGTCCGGACGCTTACCGAGCCAAGGGTCTACTTGGCGGGCGACATCGCAAAGCCGGGATTCATCACGGTAAGAAACAAGATCGGGGTCCTCCAAGCCATAGACGAAGCCGGGGGATTCCTGGAGACTGCAAATATCAACGATGTCACCGTCATCCGAAAAGGACCCAACAACCAACCGTTGACGCATGAAGTCGATGTGGAAAATATCCTCGACGGCGAGTTAAGCGATTCGGATTTTCTGCTTCAGCCTACGGATGTCGTTTTTGTGCCGAAGCGCGGGGTGGCGAAGGTTGCGGGTTTCATGGATCAAATCCGGAAAATACTGATGCTCAACGGGCTCTTCATACCGCTGTTTTGAGGTTTGAGGAAAGGACCAGCAGTATCTGGGACGATTTAGGACCGTCGGCGGACTGTGCCGCCTATGAGATCGCGAGCGACTCGCGCCTCATGACGCATGAGCAGCCTGAGGGAAAGGTTGGCGAAACCGATTTTTCCGGTGTTCGGTTGATCTATGAATGCATCCCGGGGCGAGAAAAATCCCGCCCGAGGATGGATCGACGTGGCCGAGTGTTGAAACCCGGCTGAGGGAGAGTTCGGAGTAGAGCTGGGCCCACCGACGATTATCGCCTCTCGCAATCGAATCGCGGGGAGGCGGATACGGCGACGTGGGTTCAGAACTGCTCGGCTTGGGCTAGCCCAGTCGGTATTTACCCTGCGTGCGGTCTCACTTTGAGAGGGAACGGACGAACTGTCTTATCTCGAGAAAACGCGCACGCAGGGTTTCCGTACCGATAAGCTCGATCAGTATTGGTCGCTAGGAGCTATCGCATAGATACGCTGTTTGGTCAGCAAGCCATCGAGCAGATCGGTGGGATAGTTCTTATAGTTGATGTATTGCTCTCCCAAGCCCAGCGCCTCCCATTTGGCTTTGGCGGTGGCGTTGTCCTCGAACTGGAAGTGCGCGCCGCCGGCCGTGTCGGAGATGAACCAGCCGTAATCCCTAAGGGCCACGGCGATGATCCGCGCCGCCTGGCGGGTCTGGTCCGACAATTCGCTCGGCAAGGAGTTCACCCACTCGTCGATCTCGGCATCGGTGATGTTCAGCGCGAACCGGGTGCCCATGGGCATACCGTTCTGGGTAACCCGACCGTCCGACTTGGTGGCCGGCGCCACGAAGGTCTTCGCGGTGTTCCGGCTCGGCATCGACAGCGCGTGCTCGATCTTGCCCTGGGCAATTTCCTCAGGTCTCACCAGCATGGCGAGATAGGAAATGCCGCAGCCGCGCGAGGGCTTGAAGCCGTCTTCCTTGGTCAAGTACGAGCCCGGCACCAGATTGCCGTTCGAGATGCGAATCCGGGAGCCGTTAAAGTTCACCTGCCACAAATCCCACTCCTGTCCGCTGTCCGGGTCGAGGATGATCACCTGGCCATCGGAGCCGGTCGCGGGCTTCCAGTCCGGGCTCCAGGGGATCTTGGTACCGTTGAGGTTACCCATCCCCGCCTGGACCTGGTAAGAGCCTTTCGCGGTGCCGGCCATGTACACCGGATAGGTATAGCCGCTGAAGGACAGATTGAAATTGCCGACCCGCGACGGCGAATATTGCCACAGGCGATTGGTCAAGGCATCGGACTGGGGATGGCGCGGCAGCCCGTCCACCGGTCGGTTCCAGGGCGCGTTCGGGCCGAACGGACGAACATAATCGTCGGCGGCACCGGCTGATTGAGCCATGACCAGGGTCGCTGCTATCGACAGGCCATGGACGGCTTTGCGTACGATTCTATGGCTGCGACCGTCGGCAACTCGTTTTTCGGCGCATTTGGCTGAAGGAAGGTAAGAGTTTACAAATTTCATGGTTTCTCCCGTGGGATTTTTTCGCTACAAATTCGAGGCATAGCGGCTCTTCGCGGCCATGCCAGGTTATGTAAGCTTCAGTGCGACGGCTGATCTAAACCGCCGTAATCACCGAGCTTTAGCGTCCCTGGGACCAACTCCATCATTCCTGACAGGTTCAGCGTTGGTCGAACTACCGGCTGTTCAAGCAGTTCCATTCGTTTTCCAAAAGTACGAGCACCCCCCCTTTTAAGCTATGGCTGAATCCCATGTGTCTTAAGTACCGCTTCGAATAACTCAGTGATGAAAAAGGCATCAGCCACGTTTGATGAAGGCAAACGTCGGTGACATTCATTACTGGGTTATTCAAGGCTGATTGAGTAGGCCCGAATGTTTTTCGGGGGAACTGCTCTGGGAGCAGCGTGTTGCCCTACTCACGGGGTCGGATATCCGAGACCGCCAATTACCTAAGGGGCACAAAGGCAAGCATGTTTAACGCTTCAGTTTCCAAGCAAAAAAGCGCAAGTGGATTGAAGTAAAACCAATTTTTGTTGTCGGGTAGTCGCTCGTCACTTGCGTAGCCGATGAAAGCATGTGCCGTGCCAATATCGATCAAACCTAGAGCTGACGCGGGATTGGCTTTTTGGGGGTGTCGCCGACTACGTAGAATTACTTATCAATCGACGCTGATATGCGACAGAGGATCGCTCCTATCCAAAAAGATGTGTGGTTCGATGGAAGAGGACGCGCCGGGCGTATGCAGCGAAAATGGGGTCACTGGAGGGGGCGGAAATGACACCCGAAACGCATGTAAGGGATCGGAAAGTCGAGGGGTCGCCGGAGAGCGACGGTTAAGCACATACCCCTTGCACCATAGAAAGGCGACACAAGTCGTGATTGTTCGTCTTTTCTCATCCGACGACTGTTTGATATAGTGAAAAACGTTTCGGCCGGACCGTTCTCGTTCCCGGCCCGTTCAAGGAGGATAGTCGACTTGCGGAGAGTCTGGCGATGGACAGCGCACCGTTTCCGCTTCATCTAAACCCGAGGTCCCATTGGGGGCCAGCATTCGCTGCTCCGTCCGACGGGTGCTATTCCTCGGAGCAGATCGCCATTCCCTCGATCGCGTGCGGAATTCAAGCTGAGGGAAACCGTAATCTCGCTGACTAGCCAAGGTTTTTGATCTTCCGTGTGGGGTTTATCGAGGGCGGAAATCGCCGGGCCTCACGGTTGTTGGATCATCGAGCGATTCATGGCGTCAGTGCTGATACAGGGAAGTTGTCGGTACCTTATATATAAGACAGGGATTTAAGATGAGGATATTTGTCGTCGAGCCTACGGGCCAGGGAGGGTTGGTGCACTATGCCTACGAGTTATGCACCGGACTCGCGAATGCCGGAGCGGACATCACTTTAGTGACCGCAGATGAGTATGAACTCAGCGGCTGTCCGCATAATTTTCGTGTCGACAAGCGATTGCATCTGTGGAAGATCGTCGATTCGCGCGCAGTGCGAAAGCAGCCGCGAGGAGTCCCGGCGAAAACGTGGCGCCGGTTTTGGTGGACCGGCCGAAGAGTGTTGAGGTTTTCTCGACTACTCGGCCAGTGGATTCGCCTGACGAATTATCTGATCGCCGAGAAACCCGACGTCATTCTGTTCGGACGGTTCTATTTTCCCGGAGTCTCGCTTTTTCTTCGAAGGCTTAAGCGTCATGGCCTGGTCTTGGCGGACGTGTGCCATGAGTACGAGTTTCGCGATCCGAGCTTGTCTCGAATCAATGCCCTGATCGATCGGACGACGGGGTTTTTCGAGAAAACCGTATATAAAGCGTTCTCCGCTGTGTTCATCCACGGGGAAATAAATCGGGATCGGTTCTTGGCCGAGCTCGAGGTGCCTTCCGAGCGCGTCCACATCATCCAGCACGGGGTGTCCAGTCTATTTTTCAGTCAAGCCCAAAAGGTCGGCTTAGCCGAGCGTTATGGCATCGAGGCTTCCGACCGGCTGGTACTGTTTTTCGGCAATCTTCGGGTGAGCAAGGGCGTTCCCGATCTCCTTCGCGCCTTTGCTTTGATCGAGAGCGATAAATATCGAGCCAAATTGGTTGTCGCAGGCTACCCGACGCAATCGGTCGACGTAAACGAATTGCGCAGACTGGCCCGGGAGTTAGGAATAGAGCGGCGCACGATTTTCGATATTCGTTACATACCCAACCATGAGGTGAGCGAATTGATTCAGCTCGCTACGGTTGTGGCCTTTCCGTATCTCAGCGCCACTCAAAGCGGGCCACTGATGATAGCCCACGCTTTCGGTCGGCCGGTCGTGGCGACCTCGGTCGGCAATTTTCCGGAGGTGGTAAAAGACGGAATCACCGGTCTCCTTGTGCCGCCTGCGTCTCCGCCGGCCTTGGCCGGTGCACTTGGAAAGATTTTAGCGGCCCCGGATCTCGCCGAAAAAATGGGCAAGGATGCCAAAGCGCTCGCCGAGACACGGTACAGTTGGAATTCCGTAGCCAGAGACATGTTGACGGTACTCCAAGACATCGCCTTGGGACCCGCCGTCCGCGGAAAGACAGCTTCATCGGCAAACGACGCACGGACGGTAATACGATGATCAAGATCGAGATCGTTCAATCGGAAGAGGGATTTCTCGCGCTCGCATCGGAATGGAATGCCTTGCTCGACGCATCCGGGCTGGGAAATATATTCCTCACCTGGGAGTGGATATCCACATGGTGGACCTGCTTTGGCCGAGGACGCTACAAGCCGTGGGTCATTACAGCTCGCGACGGAAACGATGGCCGGCTGGTCGGGCTGTTGCCGCTCGCTTTGCAAACGGTAAATCTCGCCGGTCTCCGCCTGCGGCAACTATCGTTCATGGCCGGCGACCGGGTCATCGACCATCTCGACGCGATCGCTAAACCAAGCCATAGCCATGCGGCGATGCCATTCTTCGTCGATTGTCTGGTCGGAAAGTCGGTCGAGCACGATGTCGTCCGGCTCGATGCCATGAAAGCCGATTCGGCCTTTGTCAAGGCACTCCTCGATACCATCGAGCAACGGCCTGATGATGCCAGCCACATGGCGATCGACTCGGTCTGCCCTTATCTTTCGCTTCCCGATACGTGGGACGGTTATTGGGCCTCGATCGGAAAACAAAGCCGATATAACTTCACCCGCAAGGCCAAACGGCTTCAGGCCCGAGCGAGCGGGCCGGTCAGCTATCGAAGGGTCGAAACGAAAGCAGAGCTTTCAGATGCTATCCGTGAGCTCGTGCGTTTGCATCAGGCCAGGCAGCAGCAAAAGGGTAACCCCGGAGCGTTCGCGCAGAAGCGGGCGATCGAGTTTCATACCGCGGCTGCCGAGCGTTTTCTGGACAAAGGATGGCTTCGGCTGTACTTGCTTACCGTCGGGAGCCAGGTGATCGCGGCCATCTATTGCTACAAATTCGGCGGCAAATTCAGCTTTTACCAATCGGGCTACGACCCTGCTTGGGCCGAGTGCAGCCCGGGCGCCTTAATCATGCTGCATGCGGTTCGAGAGGCGATCAGCGAGGGTGCCGAGGAATTCGACTTTCTTCGCGGCGAGGAGCCTTACAAGTCGTTATGGACCAGCACGGCGAGGACGGACCTGCGTTTACGGATTGCCACGAGCATGCCTGGCTGGCTGATTCTCAGAGCATATCAGCTGGCCTACCAGGGCCGCCGCGCCATCAAGGCGAATCTCGGTTGGGGTAACCGCCATGCCAAAGCCGCATCCTAACCGCATACTGTTCATGATCGATTCTCTTGGTATGGGAGGTGCCGAGCGGATGCTGTTCAATTATCTCCAGCATCTCGACAGGAATCGATACGAGCCCCGTGTTTGCGTGTTTCGGGTCCGTGACGGAAATCCCATTGCCGCCGAAATCGAGAGGTTGGGGGTGCCGGTGGATCTGCTGCCGGCTTCGGGTATCCGCGATTTCACGAATGTGGTGTCTCTCGTGCGCTATCTCCGGAGTCACGGAATCGATCTGGTACATACCCAACTCGAAACGGTCACGGTACACGGCGGTATTGCCGCCAAAATCGTCGGTCTCCCGACTGTGCACACTCTGCATACATTTGCCTATCCCGAAGCGACGTCAAAAGAAATCCGCAGAAGCGAAGTCGCGTGGTTCGCCCTGAGAAACTTTCACGACAAAATCATCGCGGTCTCTGCGGCCGTCGGCGATTATGCCGTGGCCAAAGGGCGTGTGCCGCCGGAAAGGATTTCGGTGCTCTACAACGGAATCGATACGAGCTCCTTTCGCCGTCGCAATGAAGCAGACCGAGCGGCAGTGCGCAAGACCTTCGGGATACCGGCGGATGCGGCATTGGTCGTCACGGTTGCGGTATTGCGTCGGGAAAAGGGAATCCAATTCCTGATCGAAGCGTGGCCGGACATCCTCGAAGCCGTGCCGAACGCCTATTATCTGATCGTCGGTGCCGGCCCTTTCGAAAGTCAGTTGAAGTCGCTCGCCACGACTTACAAATTAACGGATCGAGTGTTATTTGCCGGTGCTCGCAACGATATTCCGGAGATATTGGGAGGCAGCGACCTTTTCGTGCTTCCCACACTCGACGATGTGCTTCCGACCGTGTTGGCCGAAGCGATGGCGAGCGGTTTGCCGATCGTGGCGAGCCGTGTCGGCGGAGTCCCCGAGATGGTGGAACCCGGCAAGAACGGTTTGCTTGTCGCTCCTGCCGACCAAACGCAACTGGCGGAAGCCTGTGTTCGTCTGCTGCGTACGCCGGACGAGGCGCTGCGGCTGGGGCAGGGCGGACAAGACGTCGCCGAGACGCGTTTTAATGTTCGAAATCAGGTGCGAAAGCTCGAAAACATCTATCAGGAACTTCTGGAGCGGACAAATTCCTCCTGATAACTTGGTATTCGAGCGCCGCCGTCGGCGAACCTGGTGCCATTCGTCGTTCAGCTGACCTCCGCATTGGAACGATAAAGTACATGGTGCACCTTGCATTGGAACGACATTCGAGTTAGTCCGGGGTGGACGCCATAGCGTCTAAGTTCCAGCATTGGCGTATGTGCCGTATTCGGTCCCTGAATGGTTGTTGCTGCTGCGAGGATTCCGAAGTCTTTAAGAATATGAATTATTTTGTAATCGTAATCGGTGGACCCACCGTTCGGGTATGCGAATAACCGGCAAGCTTGGCCCGTCCAGTCGGATATCGAACCAATACTTTCATCGATTTCATCACGTGCTGCCTTAAGCGGAACTCTCGTAAGGATCGAATGAGAAGCCGTGTGAGCCCCAAAATGGATTAGCCCGGAGTTAGTCATGGCAGTTATCGCGTCCCGATCCATGATCCGAAAATCCGATGAGGAATCGAGAAGACTCCTATCAACCTCGAGCTTCTCGATAATTCGCTCGAGCTGTTCCAGAAGATCGCAGTGTTCCAGTTTCTTGAGGTAACACTGTAGTTTTCTCGATGCAATGGCCTTGGCGTTTACTGTGGATAGGTTAAATTTAAGGCCTTGCCATTCAAGAGTCGGCATAAACGTATTTGCGATCGCCTGAATCAAGCGGCAAAACCAAATCGTCTTCGAAGTTCCGACAAAGCCGGTGTTTACGAATACCGTTGCCGGAAAATGGAATTCCCGCAGGATCGGAAAAGCGACGTCAAAGACATTTTGATAACCGTCGTCGAACGTAATGACCACGGTCGGACGGTCGATGGATCCGGATCGCAGCCGCTGAATCGCGTCCGGCAAAGCGGCGACTCGGCAATACTTGGCGAGGTATTCCATCTGCTCTCGAAACTGAGCTTCGGTAATAAAGCAGTAATCCGGCACCGATAACGGCCGCCGCACTACGCCATGGTACATCAGTATCGAGAGTTTGTTTTTGTATAACGATCTTGGCAAAAGCCAAGATAATCGAAAAGCAGACTCGGTTAATGTAAGAGAATCCCGCTCGATCGGTTTGATAACTGATTCTGGGTTTGACATATAGCAATCCTGCCATGGCTTTAAAGTCCATTTTAAAGTCACTCTCGTTAGCCGATGATATTTCGGTTAACGATGGATCCCGAGTGTATCAGGTGATATCGCAGCATGATCAATGAAGATGAGGCAATCATAACGGACAGAGGAATATTATGTACAGTAAAAACCGCTCGAAAAACGGTTTTGATGATTCGGGAGCGAGCAAGATATGGCCGATGCTTCAATGGAGTATGGAACACGCATCTATGACTCTTGCCAGGACCGATATCTCATGACCGGACAGTCGTGTTACTCGACTAACTAAGTATCATACGGGCTATTTTTGAATTCCGGAAATTATGTAAGCAATACATTACGAGTGATCGGCCGGTGTGACAAAAATACGATTCCTTGAGATTAGGCCGAGCCGGTTGTGTTTCCACCGAATATCGAGATAAACACCGTTGCGCTTGTCGTTTTTCGATGAATACCGCGGCCCGGCCGCTGGCAGCCGGATTTGCGGCGACACGAGCAGGTATCGAGCGCCGGAAGGTGCCGCTAGGTTATACTTCGCGCCATTTTGCGGAATCGGACCTTCAATCGTGATCGCTACGATCGTTATCGTTTTCTCCCTCGTTTATATCGGCATGATTTTGGGCGGCTTGCCTTTTCTCCAGCTCGATCGGACAGGCATTGCGGTGCTCGGCGCGATCGCCTTGATCGCCACCGAGTCGCTCACGCTCGAGGAAGCGGGCAGGGCGCTTCACGTTCCCACCCTGATTCTTCTTTTCTCGTTCATGGTCATTTCGGCTCAGTTGCGGCTGGGCGGATTTTATACGCTGGTGACGGAAAAACTCGGCACGCTCCGGGTGAGTCCAGCTGTGTTCTTGGCGGCCCTGATCGCTGCGGCGGCGGGGCTTTCCAGCGTGTTCAGCAATGACGTCGTCTGTCTCGCGACGGCCCCGGTATTGATCGATGTCTGTGTGAATCGTCGCCTCGATCCGGTGCCTTTTCTGCTCGCCTTATCCTGCTCGTCCAATATCGGCTCGGCCGCCACGCTCATCGGAAATCCGCAAAACATGCTGATCGGCGAGACCCTGAAAATGTCGTTCGTCGATTATCTTCGAGACGCCGCGGTTCCGGTGGGCCTGGGGCTTGCGATAACCTGGCTGCTGATCGCGCTGATCTGGCGCGGACGTTGGGAGTTCGAGCCGAGCGGGATCGGAGTCGACCAAGATCCGCGTCTCGAACGGCATGCGCGTTTCGATCCTTGGCAGACGATAAAAGGGCTAAGCGTTGCAGCCGCGCTGTTCGCGGCGTTTCTGTTTTCCGGTTGGCCGCGCGAAATATTGGCTTTAGGCGGCGCCGGCGTACTGTTGCTGTCGCGGAAACTTCATTCGAGGCATATGCTCGGTCTCGTGGATTGGCAGATCATCCTGATGTTCATCGGGCTATTCATCGTCAACCATGCCTTGGAGATGACGGAGCTGCCCAGGCAGGCCGTGTCGGCCTTGGCGAACGCCGGACTCGACTTGCACGATCTCGGGCCGCTTTATGGCGCATCCTTCCTGCTCAGCAACGTCGTGTCCAATGTACCTGCCGTGATGTTGCTCCTGCCCATGGCCACCCATCCGGACGCGGGGCTGCTCCTTGCCTTGTCGAGCACCTTCGCCGGCAATTTGCTGATCATCGGAAGCATTGCGAACATCATCGTCGTGGACGCAGCGGCACGCCGGAACATCGTGATCACCTGGCGACGTCATGCGATGGTGGGGGTGCCGGTAACCCTGCTTACCATCGCTGTCGGTGCCGCGTGGTACTGGTCGAGAATGAGATGATGCCGATGGTCCTTGTTTAGGGTAAGGGAGATCGTCCCGTCTTGCATCACGCGCAACGACACGCCGCCGACCTCATTGCGCGCATTCGAAAACTGCAAACTTCCAGAGTTCCGGGAGTTGTGATGTCCGAATGGAAAGCATTGTCGATTACTTCACCCGCTAATCCGGTCGGCTCTCTGAATTCGACGGCAGGTTGGGATCGTTCCTCACCCGAATCCACGGTTCTGTGCCGGGTTCTTGAACTGCCTGGCCCGCCGCTTCTGCAGCCAGCGGATGATCCCGGTGACGTACAGCACCGGACAGGCGAGGCCGGAGAGGAACACCAGGATGCGGCCGGGTAAGCCGAAGACTTTTCCGGAATGCAGCGGCCATTGCCATTGCACGAACACGTCGCCGCCGCTGCCATGGGCGGGATCTCGCACCTGCAGGAGCTCGCCGCTGTGCCGGTCGAGCACCAGGCAACGGGAATCGAGCACGTGGGGGCGCAATTCGGGGATGTCTCGGTAGCAAGCGGTGAAAAGCCCCTCGTCGCTTGGGGAGAACGAATAGAACTGCGGCACGCCGCCCGGATATTCCGACCGCGCCAGGGCGGCTTCCAAATTGATTGAAGGCATATTCGTGCCCGGATTGCCCGATGCGGTGGGCTCCGGCGTCAGGGGCGAAAAGCGTTCCACCAGCCAGCGGAACTGCGCGGGAAGATTGAAGTAAAGGCCCGACACGAGGAGGGCCAGAAGCACGATCACGGGGTAAAACCCCGAGACCTGATGCAGGTCGTGGTTGAAACGTACCTTGCTGGCGCGCCGCTTGATGGTGAGTACCCGCCGCCATTTGCCATCCAGGGGCCACCAGAGAATAAGGCCGCTGAGGACGGAAACGACCGACAGCGCGGCCATCGCTCCCACCAGAATGACGCCGAAGTCCTTCAGCAGGAGAGCGTAGTGGAGCTTGAAAACAAAGCCGATGAGGCAATGCCGGAGCGGATTCCGGGCGTGATAGAAGACGCGCCGGCCCACCGCTTGAGCCGTGTAGGGATTCACGGCGATGTTGAGCGCGGCCGCTTCCTCCGGCGGCGGTGTCGGCGTCTGTTCGGGATAGTAGAAGCTGAACACGTAATTCATGCCCGTACCGGCCGGCGCGTCGAGCCAGCCCGACTCCCAGCCCGGCGCCGCGGCTCGCTCGGCTGCGGCGAGAATCTCATCCAAGGGCTTGCGCTCTGCTCCGGGCGGGATCGATGTGTGGTACAGGTCAGGGTTCAGGGACTCGTCGATTTCATGCCAGAACACCAGCACCGAGCCGGTGAGTCCGATCACCGCCAGGAACAAACCGAGCCCCAGCCCCAGCCAAAGGTGGACTTTCAGCCAAAGCCTGCGCCGGGCCTGGAGACGTCTCAGCCGGCGGCTTCTTCCGCTTTCGCGAGCCCTTCGATGGGTGGAGGGGGTGGCGGTTCGATTCATGTTCGGTTCCAATCTCCCGTCTCGTCCGGTTTCCCGGAACGATGGACGGGACGGGATATTCCGGTGGCGGTGTTCGTTCAATACTCCAGACGTAACGACCCCAGGACGGTCAACGGCTCACCGACGGTGATTCCTGCGCGTGGCGCGCCATCCAGCGTGTTGGTCGCTTTGAAGTAAGTCTTGTCCAGAATATTGGTGACATTCACTTGCGCCGTTAGCCGCGTCGGCCCGACATTGAAGCGATAAGCCGCCATGGCATCCCAGCGCACGTAACCGGGAAGCTGAAAGCTGTTTTCGTTATCTCCCTCCCGCTGACCGGCGACATAGGCACCGGTGCCCAGGCTCAGCCCTTTGAGGAATTCGAACGGCAGGTCGTATTTGACCCAGAGGCTGCCCGAGTTCTCCGGAACGTTGGGAAGCCGATTGCCTTCGTTGTCGGGGAATTGGTTGTCCCGCTTGATTCGGGCATCGGTGAACGCATAGGTTCCGATAACGCTTAGATCCTCGGTAATCCTGCCGGCCACATCCAGCTCGATACCCTGGCTGCGCACCTGGCCTTGGGTCTTATAGAAGGTATTGCCCGCCGAATTCGCCACATCGACCGCCTGGACGTTCTCCTTGGTGAGGTGGTAATACGCCAGGCTGGCGATGAGACGGCCGTCCCAGAATTCGGTCTTGGTTCCGATCTCGTATTGCGTGCCGGTTTCCGGCGTCAGGATCTCGCCGGTGAAGGAACGGCCCAGGTTGCTGCCGATGGACTCCACGAAGTTTCCGTATAGCGATAACCATTCGAAAGGACGGTAGAGGATGCCGACACGCGGGCTGAAAAACTGGGTTTCCAAGGCATCGAACTGGTTCTGGGTGAAGAGCAAGTGGTTCCAGCGGTTGGTGTTCTTCTGATGAATCCAGTCGTAGCGTCCGCCGCCCAGGATGTGCACTTGGTCGAACAGGGTGATCTGATCCTGGAAGTACAGCCCGTACCACTCTTCCAGGGAGGCCGTGTCGTAGTTGAAGTTCTTGCGCGACGGAAAGCGATGGGTGTCGAAATTGAACGCGGGATTTCGCCTCGGATCGAACGGGTCGAAGCCGTCCATGCCGGGAGGCCAGGGCAAGCAGTTGCCGGACTGGCCGGGGCCGGCGCAACCTTCGCCGAGTTCCTGGCGCCGATAATAATCGCCGCCGAGCAGGAGATTGTGCTTGACGCCGAAGGTTTCGAACTTTCCGTTCAAATCCAGGCTCGTGGCATAGGTGCGCCGGGGATTTTCGACCTGCCACAAGCCGCGATGATATTCGTCGTTGCCGAAATCGACGACCGGTCGATAACTTTCCCGGTAATCCCGGTCATCGTAGATAAAAGTGTGTTTGAGTGCCCAGTCATCGTTGAAGGCATGGGACCAGTTGAAATCCAGCAATATCCCGTCGTGTTGCGTGAAATCGCCTCGGTCGCCCATGAACTGACTGCGCTTGACCTTGGCCGGGCGATCACCGAGGGCGACGATGCCGCTGTCGATGACCGAATTTTCGTGGGTGTATTCCAGGGCCAGATTGAAAGTGGTTCGTTCACCGAGTTTCCAGCTGATCGAAGGAGCGAAAAATACCCGTTCCTGATCCACGAAGTCGCGAAATGAATCCGAATTGAGATAGGCCAGGTTGACGCGATAGTTCAAACCATCGGTCAAAGGCCCGGTCGCGTCTATGGTCGTTCGATAGAAATCATAGGAGCCGAACTGCTGCTGCAGCGCATAGTACGGTTGATCGAGCGGCTGCTTGGTCACCAGGTTCACCATCCCGCCCGGCTGAATACGGCCGTAGAGAACGGAGGATGGCCCCTTCAGAACCTCGATTTGTTGCAAATGCGCCGTTTCGAACGTGGTTCGCCCCAAGCGGACGCCATTGCGGTAAATCTGGGCATCGGCGGTGAAGCCACGGATCGTGAAGTTTTCGCGCAGATCGCCAAAACCGAAATTCTTCTGCACGCCGCTGACGTTTTTGATGGCATCTTCCACGCGCACCACCTGTTGATCCTCCATCACCTGTCTCGTCACCGTCTGGATCGACACGGGAGTCTCCATGATCGGCGTGTCGGTCTTGGTCGCGGTGGAGGTGCGGATCGCGGCATAGCCGGGGTTTTCGTCCTCCGCCGAATCGGTAACGGATACCAGGTCCAGGGCGACGCTGGCGTCCTTCGACGCCTGCGGGTCCTCCTTCACCGCCACCAGCGTCTTGTCCACCCATTCGTGACGCAGGCCGTTCCGGGCCAGCACCCGCTTCAAGGCCTCGTCGGCCGTCATGCGCCCGCGTACTGCCTGGGTCTTGAGTCCTTGCACCGCGGCGTCGGCGTACATGAGCTTGATGCCGGATGTGTCGGCCACGCTGTTCAGGGCGGCGGACAGCGGCTGCGCGGGCAAATCGAAATCGAAGCGGTCGGCGCCTGCAAGGGCGTCGCGTCCGGCCAAGGCGAAAATCAGCGCCAGAGCGGACGGCTTCAGAAGGGCGTTCCCCCGATGCCCCGGCTTGCGAACGGGGCGGTCGCTATGGACCATGGTCGTCTCCTTTGTTGTGGTTATGGGTCTTGCGACGGCTGATCGTCTTCAAAACTCCTTAACGAAGGAGAGCGGGCAAACCGGACATTTTTTTGTCGAAGGGGGAAGAGCTCATCTCCGCGTGGACCGCTCCAGCACGATCGTGTCGCCGCTCGAGCGCTCCGCCCGGACCGGCAAAATTTTCTCGACGGCATTGAGGAAGGGGGCCAGATCGTCGGCATCGAAAGCGCCGCTCAGGGTCTCCCGGCCGAGGGCGGGGTCGGCGATAACGAAGCGCACCGGGTGATAGCGTTCCAGTTCGGCGGCAACTTCGGCCAGCGGGGTGTGCTTGAATACCAGGCGGCCGTGGGTCCAGGCTTCGATCTGCTCCGCGTCCGCCCGTTGCCGGTATCCGAGCCCGGTGCTCTCGCGGTAGCTGTTCCGTTCACCCGCCGTCAGCCGCTGTGTCTTGGCATGGCGCGCGTCTTTCAGCTCGACCTCGCCTTCCAGCACGGCTATCGTGACCTGTTCCGGCCATTTGCGAACGTCGAACCGGGTGCCGACATCGCGGATCGACAGATCTCCGGACTCCACCACGAAAGGATGGTGCGCATCGTGGGTCACGCTGAACAAGGCTTCGCCGGATTCCAGCTCGACTTTCCGGCTCCATCTCGACCAGTGCACGGCGATCCGGGTGGAAGTGTTGAGATCGATGCGGGAACCGTCGGCCAGCGTCACGCTGCGCCTTTCGCCCATGGCAGTGGCGTAGCGGGTGGTTTCGACGCGGAATTCATACCACCATCCCGCGGTCAGCGCAGCCGTCAGCAAGACGGACAGGAGGAGGGTCGGCAGGGCCGAGGGCTGGGGGCGTGCCCGGCGGGCTTCGTCGAGGCCGGGCACGGGAATCTTCCGCAAACTGTCCATGCTGGCCCACACCTGCTCGGCCTCCGCGTAGGCCGCCCGGTGCTTTTCGCTTTGCGCCAGCCAGGCGGAGAACCGGGTACGATCCTCGTCGCTGCAATTTTCCGATTGCAGGCTTACGAACCACTCCATGGCCTGTTTCAGAATGCGATCGTGAGGTCCGTCGAAAGGGGGCATCAGCGGAAATTCCCGTTTAAGCCGAACTGCGGATCCTGCATGCGCCGGTGACAATGCAGCATCGCCTTGACCAACTGGCGCTGTACAGTCTTTCCGGAAATCCCGAGACGCGCCGCGATTTCGCCGTAGCTCAAGTCGTCGATCTTCCGCAGCAGAAACACATGTCGGCACTTTCCGGGCAGCGATGCGATGGCGTCCAGCAGGATTTCGCACTGCTGACGGAGCGATGCCAGCTCGTCGGGAGAGAGCTTGGGACAGGTGAGATCGTCGGCCAGAGAATCGGCGCTGACGAAGGTTTGCCGGTTTTGCCGCAAATAATCGATGGCAAGGCGCTCCGCCGTGCGGAACAGGTAGGCCGGCAGGTTGTCCCCATGCGCCAGCGCGTCCTTGCGCACCAGGCGGAGATAAGTCTCCTGGCTCAGATCCTGCGCGGTTTCCGGACACTGCACGCGGCGCACCAGAAAGGCCACGATCGGATCGCGGTAATCGCGAAAAAGCCGGAAAATCTGGTCGTGGGTGAGGGAGGACATGAATGGCGTCGGATGGATCGGAGGAAACGGTTGGTCTCGGTCCAGGTTAATACCTGGACTGAAAAAGCAAGCTCGATGCCATCCGTACACGGCAGCGCAAGCCCTGTGGGAAAGTCTTTATGCAACAGTGCCATACGAAAATCCCGTGGTTCCGGATCGGGAGCGTGCCGCTATCCGGCGCAGTCCGTATGTGTCATTTGCCGCAGTGGGAATCGGCGGAAAGATCGTGTGTCGCGGGGGCAATCCCCCCGACCGCCTCGGATAAAACGGCCGGACCATGCGCCTATTGCCTTGGCGGAGCGCCTGGCCGATGCGCGATTCCCGGAACTTTCCGCAGTGGTACATATCTTGCCCGTAACATTTCCGGCCATAGGGGAGGCATTCGCCCGGATTCCGGTCGATCACTTTCGGTCCCGACAGATCCGCAAAAACCGCAAGACACGAGGACATTACGTGGATTCCAAACCCATCATCCGGTTCGGATTACGGCAAAATCCGATTCTGACCGTGCTTCTGCTTATCGGCATCATCGGGGCATTCCCGCAGCAGACGCGGGCTGCTGGCAACGGTTCCAAGCCGCTGATCCTGCAAGCTGCACGGGTATTCGACGGCGTCAATATGAATACCGATTACGCGGTTCTGATCGTCGACGGCAAGGTGGAGGGCGCGGGGCCGTCACGGCAGGTGCGCAATAACGGCGCGCGCATCGTCGATCTTGGCGATGCCACCCTGCTTCCCGGTTTCATCGAGTTGCACGGCCATTTGGCCTTCCAGAACGTGCCGCGCGAAACGGTGCTGCGCCACGGTGTCACCACCGTCCGCGACGTGGGCGGGCCCTTGCTGGCGCCCTCCGGCGGCGACGGGAGGCTACGCCTGTTGACGGCCGGTCCCATCATCACCGTGCCCGGCGGCTATCCCATCCCGGTGTTCGGCCAGCCCGGTCATGGCCATGGGCACGGCGAGGTGGCGGCGCCGGTCGAATCCGTCGAGCAGGCTCGGCAACTCGTGCAACACCTGGTTGCCGGCAGTGCGGCCGTCATCAAGATCGCACTGGAACCCGGCGGCGAAGAGGGCGCGTCCTGGAGCACGGGACATCCGGCGTCGCCGCCGCCGCCCTGGCCGATGCCGTCCCTGGAAATCGTCCGCGCCGTAGTGGAGGAGGCGCATAAGCTGGGCAAACAGGTATCGGCCCACGTGGCGGAACCCAAGGGCGTAGCGCGAGCACTGGCGGCCGGCGTCGACGAGTGGGCCCATGTCCCCTGCGAGCCCATACCCGACGAATTGCTCGACGAGGCCGTTCAACAAGGCGTCAGGATCATCACGACTATCGATACGCTGTCTCATTGCCGCGGGATACACGCGAATGCCGCCAAATTGGCGAGCCTGGGCGCCCAGCTTTACTACGGCGCCGAAATCGCCCATACGGAAATTCCCTGGGGCATCGATGCCCAGGAGCTTCATCTGATGGCGCACCTGACCGGGATGACGCCCCTGGAGGTGTTCCGTACCGCCACGTCCAAAGCGGGAGAAGTCTTGGGTCTCGCTCCGCTCGGCACCCTGAGCGTCGGTGCTCCCGCCGACCTCATCGCGGTCAAGGGTAATGCGCTGGAAAACTTCAAACGCCTGGAATCCCCGGATTGGGTGATGTCGGGAGGAAAAATCGTCGTCAATTACTTCGGCCGGTAATTCGATTCCTCGCCTCCCCCCAACCCGCGGGCCGGGGCGGCTTTTTGGACCGCTTTGCCCGCCACTTCTGCAGCCAACGGATCACGCCGGTGACGTACAGCACCGGGCAGGCGAGGCCGGTGAGAAAGATCAGGATGCGGCCGAGCCAGCCGAAGGCTTTGCCGGAATGGAGCGGCCACATCCAGTCCAGAAAGGTGTCGCCGGCGGCGGTTCGGGTGTCCGGATCGTGGACGGTCAAGATCGCACCGGAATATTGATCCACCGTCACCCGCCGTTCCGACCAAAAACGGCTGAGACCGGGTACGTCCCTTATGCTGATGGTGTAGACACCCGTTTCGCCTTCTGGAAGGCGCAGCCAATTGACCCTTCCCTCGGGATAGCTCCGGCGAACGCTGGCCAGGGCGCGATCCAAACCGATGGGAGACCGTCCCGCCGCCGGGGTTGACTGCGGATTGTCCGTAAAAGACCGGCTGTTCGGCGAAAGCAGTTTGACCGACACCTTGAAATGATCGGGCAGGTTCATGTACACGCCGGACAGGAGCACCGCCAGCATGATCAAGGCGGTGTAAAAGCCGAAGGTCTGGTGAACATCGTGATTGAGGCGCTCGGGGCTGGCGTTCCGCTTGATGGTCAACACCCGCCGCCAGTTGCCGGTCAGCGGCCACCATAAGATCAAGCCGGTGAGCACCGAAATGATCGAAATCACGCCGATGATTCCGACGACGACCGCGCCGGGTTTACCCGCCAGCAGGGCAAAATGCAACTGGAACATGAAAGGCACGAAGCCGTCCGGGAACCACCGCCCCCGTTCGATCACGGCTCGTGTTCCGGCCACCTCGGCCGTGTAGGGATTGACGAAGACGTGCCGGAGTTCGGGCGTGGATTCGTTGTCGGTGGCGATGCGGTAGAAGAATTGATACGCCCGCCGGTCATGCCGGGGATAAATGATCGAGCCGATTTGCGCTCGGTCCGGCATCACCGAGCGCGCCGCGTCGACGATGTCATCCACCGGGCGGAAATGTTCCTGTCCCTCGACCGGATTCGCCAAGGCAATGATGCCGGGATTCAGCCCGTCGTCGATTTCCTCGTAGAAGACGAGAACGCTGCCGGTAATGGCGAAAATCGCGAGAAAGAATCCGAGTATCAGTCCCAGCCAGCCGTGGACTTCGAGCCACAATTTTCGGCGCGCCTTGAGCCGCGACAAGCGCGCGGCCCGCCATGCGTCGACGCCATTCGGGGATTGCCGTACGACGCTCATCCATCGATTCATTATTCCTCCCTCATTCGATCAAAATTCCAGCCGAATCGAACCCATAGCCATCAGCGGAGCACCCGGATAAATGCCGACACGCGGTGGTGCGCTCTGGAAAGGATCGGTGGATTCGTAATAAGTCTTGTCCAGAAGGTTGCGGATATTGAATTGCGCGATCAGGTTGGCATCGCCGAGTCGGTAGCGATACGCGGCAAAGGCGTCCAGGCGGACGTAACCCGGCAAGACAAAGGTATTGGCATCGTCGCCTTCGCGCTGACCGGCGATGAACACGCCGGCGCCGAAACTCAGGCCGTTCAGCGGCTCGTAGCGGCGGATATCGTACTTGAGCCAGAGACTGCCCGCGTGCTCGGGCACGTTGTTCATCCGGTTGCCCTGACGACCTTCGTTGTCTTTCGTGATGCGCGCGTCGGTAAAGGCATAGCTGCCGATGAGGCTCAGTTCGTCGGTGATTTGCCCCGACACATCCAGCTCGATGCCTTGGCTGCGCGCTTCGCCGATGGGGGCGACGGCATTAGGGTCGGGGCTGCTGAAATCCCGCGTCAGGATGTTCTCTTTGGTCAGATGATAATAGGCCAGCGTTGTCGTCAAGCGTTGGTCGAAGAGCTCGGTTTTCAAGCCGGCCTCGAATTGTTCGCCGATTTCCGGATCGACCGTGGCGCCGCTGCCCGTAATGGCGTTGTTCGCGCCGAACGAAGTGGTCCAGTTGCCGTAAACGCTCAGCCAGTACCAGGGCTGATAGAGAATGCCGACTCTGGGGCTGAAAGCTTCATCTTCGCGTGACGGCAGATCGGCTTCGGCGGCACTGAAGGAATCGCCTAGGCCGCGACCTGTCGTTGCCCAGTCATAGCGCCCGCCTCCCAGGATGTGGAGCTTATCCCAAAGCGTGATGCGATCCTGGAAATACACGCCGTACCATTCATCCCTGAAATAGGAATGATTTCTCCCGGCCGGAAAAGGGGTGGCGAGGGCATTGGCATAGAACGAGCGGTCGATGCCGTAGACCGGATTGTAAATGTCGATTTCCAGGCCCGGCACGGGACTCAGGAAATTTCCCCGGGTCAGGTAGGTGCCTGTCGATCGCAGGAAGTCGAAACCGACCAGGGTTTGATGCCGGGTTCCCCAAAGTTCCAAATTCCCGGTCAGATCGAGGTTGGTGGTATAGGTTTCGGATTCAGCGGCTTGAGAAAAGATATTGCGGAGATAGGTACGGTTGCCGGTGCCGGGATCCAGGAACTGTTGCACGGTAAAGGCATTCGCCGGTTTGACGGAAAAATTGTCGTCTTCGTTAAACGAAGCCAAGAAGCGGTTACGTAAAGTCCAGGTTTCGTTAAAGGCATGGCTTAAAGTAAAGCCGAGATTGACCCTCGACAAGGTATCGATCGGGTCGTCGGGATCGATAAAGGAGCGGCTGATGGGAATAGGTGCCGGGCGGTCGCCGATGGCGAACAATCCCCGATCGGCCTGGTATTCCTGATACAAAGCTTCGACTTCCAGGGTCATTTCCGTGGCATCAGTCGGTCGCCAAGTCACGGAAGGCTGCACCAGGATCCGGTCGTTGAAATTGAAATCGCGGAACGATTCGTTGTTCTGATAAGCACCGGCAAAGCGGTAGCTCCAGGACCGGTCCTCGGTAATCGCTCCGGTCGCGTCCCATTCCGTCCGATAGAAATCGTAAGAGCCGAAACGCTGTTCCAATGAATAATGGGGCGTATCCTCGGGACGTTTGGTCACGACGTTGATCATCCCGCCCGGCTCGATGCGGCCGAACAAAATGGCCGCGGGGCCTTTCAGTACCTCGACGCTTTGCAAATTCGCCGTATCAAACTCAGGCGCCTCCCCGATAGAAATGCCGCCTGCCACAAGGCCGTTACGAAATACGCGCTGGTTCCTAAAGCCTCGGATAAGGAAGCCGTGGCCACGGCCCAAACTGGTTTGGGGACGCACACCGCTGACGTTTTCCAATGCATCCTTTATGCGCGTGGTTTGTTGATCCTGCATGACCGCGCGGGGTACCACCTGTACCGAAACCGGCGTGTCCATGATGGGCGTGTCGGTCTTGGTGGCGGAGAAGCTGCGGGGGCTACGGTGTAGCTGCCCCGATCTGTTTCTTCCAGCGCCTCGTCTTTCACCATAACGGGGGACAGATGCACTTCCTGGTTGTCAGCCATGGCCGGACGGATCGGCTCCGGAGCCCGTTCCAGCGTGACGGCCCTAGCCCCGGTATGACGATGGACGAGGCCGGTTCCGGCCAGGAGCTTTCTCAGGGCTTCAGACGGCGGATAGCGTCCGGCGACCCCGGGGGAACGCGCGCCCTTCGCGAGCTCCGCCGGGAAGCCGACCTGCCAGTCTGTGACGGCTATGAATTCGTTCAGCGCGTCTTCCAACGGCTGGGCGGGAATCGAAAACGGCATCGCCTGCTCGCTCCGGGCGGCAGCTTCGGCAGCCGAGGCTCGCGGGGAGAAGGACAATGCCGGAAAAGTCAGCGCGATGCCAATAGCGACTCGAGTGAGCGTCCGTGAGAGGATGACGGTGGACTGATGATTTGTTGTTCTTGTCATGAATGCTCCCAATGCCGGTGTCGTATGCCTGATTCAGGCTCTGGTTACCGAGACGTTTTAGGGGGTGGGAGCACACACCTCGCGCCGAAAGAATTTTCATCGCGCATTCAGCGTCTTTGTCGGCAAAGGATTGCCGACCTACATTTTGGGCCGGGATAAGCCGCCGCAGGTCGCGAATCCCTTCGCGACATTGCGCCGCTCGACCCGCGGCTTGGTCTTGATTTCCAAGACGGTATCTATGGTTTCGGCGACCTTGAGATGGACGATTGCAACCTACGGTCATTTCACGGGCTACGGCAAGCGAAACGCGTTTCCGGCATATCCAGGGGAACGCCGATTAACGCTCTAACGCACTACCGTCAGATAGGGCGAGACCGTCGTGACGCGGGCGCCGGCGATGTCCGCGAGGGCACGGACCACGGCGGCGGTGTCGTCGAGCTTGTAGTTGCCGGTGACGCGGATCTTCGCAAGCCTCCCGCTGGCGATGACGATGACGCCGGGATGATAGCGGTCGATTTCGTTCAATACGTACGCCAAGGATTGATCCTTAAAAATCAGCCGCTTGTTGAGCCAGGCGAAGGCGCGTCCTGGGTCGATGGTCTCCGGCGGCGTGACCGTTTCCTTTGAGATCGATACACGCTGCCCCGCCGTTACCTTAACGCTTGCGCCTTTCTCGTTGCCGCAGGCGACGATGCCGCTGTCGACGACGACCGAGGTTGTCTCCCCGGCCCGAACCGCGAACCGGGTGCCCACCACCCGCACGGTCGCGTTGCCGGTGCTGACGATGAAAGGCCGTGCGCTGGCGGGCCGGACCTCGAAATAGGCCTCGCCGGCCAGAAGGCGAACGCTGCGCCGATCGTTGTTGAAATCGAGCGCCAGGGCGGAATCGGTATTCAGGACGACGGTGGAACCGTCCGCCAGTGCGATACGGCGCTGTTCGCCGGCTACCGTGCTGTAATCGGCGCGCCAGCGGTCGATGAGTCCGGTTGCCGCCAGAATCCAGCCGGCCAGCAGCAGGACGGAGGCGGCCACGGCCCAACGGTGGGACGTTCGCCGCCGGCTTCGGGCGACGACCGGCGGGACCGCGGCGGGAAATCTTGCCAGCGCCTCGGATAAAGCCGGGGAATTCCACAGATTCTCCACGCGGACGTAGGCCTCGGCATTTTCGGGCTTGGCCGCACGCCAGGCAGCGAAGGCTTCCCGCTCGGCCGCGCCGGTTTCGCTGTCCCGCAGCCGCGCGAACCATGCCAGCGCCTCGGCTAGCGGCGTGCCGGGCGCCTTGGGATCGTCGTCGCCGTTGGAAGTCATGAAGAGGATAGGGTCCGCGTGAAATGGAGGCGTTACAGGATAAGACGTTCGGGGCGTGCCGGAACACACTGGCGTCAGAGGATATCGTCTCCCAAAGCGGACACGAGATGAGCTAGCGCCGCATGGACATTCTTTTCCACGGCGCTGCGGGACAGGCCGATATGGCTGGCGATGCGTTCGTAAGGCCAGTGATGGAGCTTGTGCAGGATCAGAATTTGGCGCCGGCGCTCGGATAGGCCAGCCAAGGCTTCGAACAGCCTTTCGACATCCTGCTGCGTTGCGGCATGCTGCTCCGGTGTCGGAGCCGAAGCCGGAATTTCGGCAACCGTTTCGGCGTCAACGTCCGGACAATCGGTCCGGCTGCGGACCTTCGCCTTGCGCAAATGATCGAGAGCCAGATTGCGCGCGGTTTGGTAAAGAAAGGCTTTCAGGTAGGTGACGTGTTGGCTCTCCGCCGCGCCCATCACGCGCACATAAGCTTCCTGTGCCAGGTCCTCGGCCGTCTGCCGGCAGCCCACCATACGGAACAGAGTGTGAACGAGCGTTTCCCGGTGATCCAGGAACAAATCGCTGACGCAGGCGGAAGAATGGTCCATTGACGGTGGACGGGGTTACGGCTGGTTTTTGTTATTTCGGACTTGAGCGAGGCCACTTTCTCGTGGTGGCAAAGAGCTCAAGCAATACAAATGCCATGGGAAGCGGGCCGGAAACCTTGCGGTTGGGCGATACATGAACCGGATTGCTGTGTGAATTGCCGCACCTGGTGTGGCATAGCTCGGGTAGCCGGCTTGGCGGGCAAGATAAGACGCGAATTTTGAAATGATCTCTACTGCCGCGAGACGTCGAGAAACGCCTTACCCTGATCTACGATCTTTGCCTGCCGCTCCTGCAACCGGCGGATTAAGCCGAACACGAGCACCGCCGACAGGGTCAGACAGTATTAGAGTCGAACGTCTGCTGTAATCGGCGTAGGGTTTATTAATCAGGCCCGTAAATACCCTCCTGGTATTTCGGGCCGCCGCCCAGGCCGGTACACGCCCGGCCTGGGCTCACGCGGCTTGTCGCCGCGCCGGGGCATCCCTGCCCCGGATTAACCCGGCCTATATTTATAGGCCGGGTTAATAAAAGGGCTTTGTCCGGGACGACATACCCGGTTTCTCGTGTCCCGGTTTCGATACTAATGTCACTCTTTCGTGCGGCATTATGATTCTGTTAGGCTTAGCGTGCCCTGTGTTGTTTACGGCATGGGGTAGGACATGTCGATTCCGATGAATAGCACCTAAGGAGGCAAAAATGAAGACGAAGATCATTCCATTGATGGGCGCGTTGGTTTTGACTGCGAGCGGGATGGCTTACGCCTGGGACGCGCATACGGACCAGGCCATCGAGCACGCGGCGCAGGCCTTGGCCCATGGTCAGGATAATCATGCGCCACAGGCGACCCAGCATGCCGAAGAAGCTCTCACCCATGCCAAGGCCGCCGAGAAATACCACGATGAAGCGACTAAGCACGTGAAAGAGGCGATCAACCACCTCAATCAGGCGGTCGAGCACGGCAAGATGGGACACGCCGATATCGCCGCCCAGCATTCCGACGAAGCGTTGAAGCATCTAAAAATGGCAAGATAAGAACTTTCGCTTCAATGCAAGCGGGCAGGTGCGTATTCTCTGTCCGCTTTTTTTGTCCCTAGAGCTTCAAAAACGGCGTTCGGCGAAAACGGCGAGCGCCGCTCGACCTTTACCTCAGAACAGCCCTCTCCTGCGGGGTTTACGCTCGAAGACTTCATAGCAAACTGGAAAGCGCTCCAGCCGTTTCCCTTGCGAGTCATGAATGGGTCCTCTCGAATTGCGTGTGTTCCCGCACAGCTGGGTGACAGCCCTCAATTCCTTCCCGAAGAACAGGGCGACCAAGCCACACGATGCTTGGCCAGCAAGGCTTCCGGCGTTTGGCACCAATTTTGTAATCAATTTTGGTGCATAACCTCAACTTGTACTGTGGCGGATGATTGAACGAGTGCCAGGTATTCCCCGGCATCGCTCTCCCATCCGCCGTTTTTTTGCATGGGTTGGGTATGCCCGAGTTCGTATCGGGAGCCGACGACTCGCGAATCGAGCCGATTCCATCGCGACTGATGCAAATTGAGCTCTCCTCGAACTGGCGGCCGTTGCGAGCGGAACGATGAGAGAAAGACGCTTTGCCGTTGCTCTTGCGCCGTTGCAGCGATTCCGGCAGGGAAGGAATCAAAATGCATCCGTCCTGGCTGTTCAATCAATACTAAAGGAGACCTTATGCAAAGAATCGATACGCTATTCGCTCTGAGGAGACTGGCCGCAGCCGGTGCGCTTGTGCTTGCCGCTTCGGTCTGCTCGATCGCTCATGCGGAAGCGCCTTATAAAGTCGAAGGAAAAGCGGTGGACAAAGCGACTTTCAATGGGTGGAAACTCTACAAGCGCCAACGCTGCGAGACTTGCCATGGACCGACCGCGGAAGGAGGGGCCGCTTTTCCCAATCTGGTGACCGGCTTGAAGAACATGAGCGCGGAAGATTTTAAAGCGACCGTGCTCAACGGGCGCAACAACATGCCGGCCTTTAGCGGCAACAAGGCGGTGGTCGACGGAATCGACGGCCTGTACGCTTACCTGAAGGGGCGCTCGGATGGGGCGATCCCTGTCGGCGAACTACAGGAAATGCCGTAGGCTGAAAACCGCCACGAGGCCGGGGAGCCCGATGGCAGACCGGCCTCGATCCGTCCGGCCGCGTTCGCCGTCGAGACGAAACCGCTGCCGTTCGTGGATTCGTTACTCCCCGAGATCTTCGGCATTCGCCGTCAGGGCAGCGACGGGTGTTCCGACGAGTCTCACCCGCTGCTGCGCCACATCGGTCCAGGCTACGTAAATCTCATCGCCCGCCTGCGCCAGGCTGATATGGCGGCTCGGCCAACGCGGGAATCCTCCGCGGTACAGGCTTGTACGGCCCAACAGGGTGCCGTCTGGCCGCAGCCGGGCCATCCACAGTTCTTCGTCTGGACCCGCCTGTCCCCGCCAAGCCGCGATAGCCGAACCATCCTCCAACAGCAGCGTGTCGACGTAGCCGTTCGCATCGGCGCCAAGCTCGACGGGTTCGCGGAAATGCGCGCCCTGGTCGGCTGAAAACGCCGCTTTTACCCGCCCCACGCCGTCCGCTGCGGTGAACCAGGCGACCACGGTCCGTCCATCTTGCGAAGCCACGGCGGGGCCGTTGCTCGGACAACCCTCGATGGCCCACCGGTCGGCATGCACGATTCCATTCGAACGGATGCCGCCCGAGCTCCAGCGAATTAGGGCGATATCCCGGAGCTCGCCTGGGAGATGATCACGGTAAGTCGTCGATAGCGTGTTCCCATCGGTTACCGTCCGGGTCTCGCAACAGGAGCAGACGTCGGGATCGAGCGTCGTTTCGGCGCTCGCGCGTCCGTCAGCACCGATCAGCGTGGCCATAAGGCGATAACGATCCGGATGCCGCCGGTCGGTCCACACCAGCGCGAATCCACCATTTTCCAGGGGAGCGGCGGACATTTGGGCATCGTAGATGCGAGCGGCGGCGGGGTAGGGGCGTTGCGGTTTGCTCCACTGGCGCCCGCCGTCCTTGGATATCGAGACATGAATGTCGGCCGCGTAGCGATTCTTGGCCCGGTCCTGATAGGTCATCCATACCGCGGCCAATGCGCCACCCTTCAGTCCGACCACGAGCGGCGGCGCGGCGAACTTGTAGCGGCCCTCGACGACCGTATGCGGCGCGGCCCAGATTCCGCGCTCGCGAACGGCGAAACGGAAGCGGCTCGATTGCTCGTCGCCTTCCACCCAGCTCAACAAAAGCCGCTCTCGGTCGAGTCGGACCAGATGGTGTTGGCGGCTGCCCTGCGCCGCGGGGGTATCGATTTCGTGCACGAGCGTTTCCGACGCCGTCGAGGGGGCTCCGGCAAAAGAAGCCAGCCACAACACTCCCGCAAAAACACGTGAAAAGAACGAATGCTTCGTTTTCATGGTGACTTCCTTGAGTCTTGCGCTAATTCGTCCGGCCATGGCTTACATGGCACACTCGGAACTTGGGCATGCTGCAACGGTTCGGCCGGAGTTCGAGGAGGTGAAATATCTTTTCGAAGCCATATCCTGCTCGATTCCACGTGTGGGGAATAAAGACAAGTCGCTGAAAACCGGACAAATCCACAGAGTGGTCGCGGCCAGCCTTTCCCCTGAGCACCCCCAAGCGCTCGGAAAGGCTGACCGCTAGTCGGCACAAAAATAGAAACAAACTTCGCGCCAGATATTATCTCATCGTTATTTCAATGGTTTAGGGAAGGACTGGGTTTTAGAAGGGCGGGCCATTAATGCATTTGCCGCACTGCGCCGAGTGAGATCCCGCATCGGCTATGCGACAAAATGCCCTATTGGATCAATGATTTAGGCGGCGTACGATAATCCCATCTCGTAGCAGTCATTGGTTTTCCTCCGGGACCCAACCGTACGAGTGCGTGAGATCTCCTCATTCGATCGGGATGCCGTTCAGTCGACATCCCGTTTTTTATTCCCTGCCATAACCCGAGTCACGACACTTCGATTGCAGCACTCGTAGCAGGGCGCAAATTCCTTATCCCGCAAGCAACCGACATACGGGCTATTTCATGATCATAGCCGCGAAAGATCGGCTTGCCTGTCGCGCTACAATCTCCGGGGTCGGGATCGTCCGGCCGTTCCTAACGGGCAGAGGAAGCGGCTGCCGAACGGTCCGTCGACATCTGTCTGAGTCTCGGCGTAAAAAGAAAGATCCGCTTCAAAATTCCACCCGCACCGAGCCCAGCACCGTAAACGGCGAGGCAGGTACGACCGCGAGCCTGGGCGCGACATTCACGAACGGATCGGTCGACTCGTAATAGGCTTTGTCGAGCAGGTTGCGCAGGTTCAGTTGCGCGGTCACGCGGGACGGGCCCATGGTCCAGCGGTAAGCGGCGGCGGCGTCGAGCCGCACATAGCCTGGCATCTTGAACGTGTTCTCGTTGTCTCCGTCGCGCTGACCGGCCGCGAACACCCCGACCCCCAGTGAAAATCCGTTGGACGCGTCGAACCCGTTGACATCGTATTTGAGCCACAGGCTTCCGGAGTTGTAGGGCACATTCGGCATGCGATTGCCCTGGTTGCCCGAATTATCCTTGGTGATCTCGGCGTCCGTGTAGGCGTAGTTGCCGATCAGGCTGACGTAATCCGTGATCCTTCCGGAAATGTCCAGTTCCATGCCTTTGCTCCGCGCCTCGCCGATGGTGTCGCTATCGGTCGGATCGGCCGTACTGAGGTCGGGGGTGAGAATGTTTTTCTTGTTGATGTTGTAGAAGGCAAGAGTCGCGGTCATCCGGCCGTCGAAGAATTCGGTCTTGACGCCGGCTTCGTACTGCTCGCCGGTTTCCGGCGTTACTTTCCCGAAGCCCGGTATATTGTTGTTCGATCCGAACGATTCCGCCCAGTTGCCGTAGATGCTCAACCAGGACCAAGGCTGGTAGAGAATGCCCACCCGCGGGCTGAACTCGTCATCCTTTCGGTTCCGTCGGGCGTCGTCCGCCGCGGAATAGGAAGTGTCCGAATAGCCGCGTCCGATCGTCGCCCAATCGTAGCGACCACCGCCCATAATGTGGAGTTTTTCCCAGAGCACGATGTGGTCCTGAAAGTAGACGCCGAACCATTGTTCCTCGGCGCGAGAGTAGAGTGGGAACGCCAGGCGGTCCTTGTCGAACAGGGCGGCGTCTACGTTGTAGCTGGGGTTGAAAATATCGATGGCGAGCGCCGGATCGCCCGCAAAATAGTCGCCGCGAGCATGATACTTTTCCGAGTTCTGGTAATAATCGAAGCCTACCAGGACTTCATGTTCGGTGTCCCACAGGTCCAGTTTTCCGGTGAGATCCAGGTTGGTGGCGTAGACGTCATGGTCCGACCGCTGGTGAAACAGGTTGCGGTCCAGCGTGCGGTTGTCGCTGCGCAGGGCCGAAGCGTCGAACTGGGGCGAAGGCGTGATGTCCAGATTGTCGGCATGGAAATACCGCGCCAGAAAACGGTTGCGCAAGGTCCAGTCATCGTTGAAGCGGTGGGTGAGATTGAAACCGACGTAGACGTTGGAGATGTTGTCGACGGGATCGTCCGGGTCGTCCAGCGCTCGGCGAATCGGAATGGGTGCCGGGCGTTTCCCGATGACGGGGATGCCGTAGTCGAATTCCCGATCCTCGTTGAAACCTTCCACCTCGATCGAGATTTCGGTGGCGTCGCTGATCCGCCAGGTCAGGCTCGGGTTGACCTGAATCCGATCCATGGAGTGGAACTCCCGAAACGAGTCGCTGTCCTGATAAGCGCCGGTAAAACGGTAGAGCAGCGCTCCATCCTGGGTCACCGGCCCGGTCGCGTCCCAGAGGGTGCGGTAAAAATCGAAGTTACCGAACTGCTGCTCAAGAGAATAATAAGCCTGGTCCGACGGCTTCTTGGTGGTCAGGTTGATCAGGCCGCCCGGCTGAATGCGGCCATACAGCACCCCGGCGGGGCCTTTGAGCACTTCCAGGGACTGCAGGTTGGCCGTATCGAAGCTGGTGAAGCCCACCCTCAGTCCGTTCCGGTATTGATTGAAGTCCTGAAAACCGCGGATGATGAAACCGTTGAATACGCCCAAGGAAGGTTGCGGGCGCACGCTGCTCACGTTTTCGAGCGCTTCCTTTAAATCGGGGGTTTTCTGATCGTCCATCACCGCTCGCGGGACCGCCTGCACCGACACGGGTGTGTCCATGATCGGCGTATCGGTCTTGGTGGCGGTGGAGGTGCGGGTTACGGTATAGCTTTGGCCGTCCTCCTCGGTCACCGCCTCGCCTTTCACCATGATCGGGGACAGTTGCACTTCTTGCCTATCGACCGCGGGCGCGGGCTTTTCGGCTCGGGCGAGGGTGACCGTGCCGCCGGGCGTCACGCTGTAGGTCAGCGGCGTGCCGGCCAACAGCCGGTCTAGCGCTATTTCGGGCGGGTACTCGCCTTTGAGTCCTCCCGTTTTCAAGCCTTCCGTCATTTCGCTACCGTACAGAAGCTGCCGTCCGCTCTGTTTGCCGAATGCGAGCAAGGCGCTGTTCAAAGGCTGCGGAGGAATGTCGAAACGGGTGTTTTCCGCGGCACCGGCGGTGAAGGCGGACAGTAAGGGCAGGCCGAACACCAGCACGCGGCATTGGTTGCGGGGCCGATCGTTCCTGAGTCGGGACGGCTGGGACATGCGGTTTTTCTCCTGATCTTCTTGCTTTTTTTCGGCGGGCAAAATAGTCGGCCCACGAGAGCTATGACGGAGTCGGAGAAAAAAACCACATGGCGTAACCGACGGCGGATTTTACGCTGGGTCCCAAACTCCGGTTCAGGACCCATGTCGAGAAGTTCCGGCTTCCCGATTTGGAACCCAGAGCATTTTCATGCCTACTGTACGGGCACTCGCGCGTAGGTTGCGAATCCCTTCGCGACACGACGCCGCTTGGCCGAGCGCCTTCGTCGGCAAGGGGTTGCCGACCTACGACGGTACCGGCGTAGGTCGGCATCGTTTCCAATCGCACACGGCGTCTTCGGAAGCGCCGAAGCCGCCCTTCCCGACGCCACGGCCTGGGCGAGCGTCTTCGTCGGCAAATGCTTGCCGACCTACAACTTCTAAAGCTCATGCGCGGCGCGGAACCGTCGCAAGCCGAAAATCTCATGGCGCCCGATGGACGCGACAGGTAGGACGGTCGCGCGGGAATACCTCGCGGGGTGAAATATAGAACTCAGTCTAACGTCCTTGCCGCAGCCCGTGGGTAGAACAGCGAAATACGGGGCGTCACGGCTTCGCTCGTCCCGGATTTCGTTTCACTTCATCCGGGCTACCGGACTTGCGGCTTGCTCAGCGCAGGATCACCCAGTAATCCGTCAGGCGGGTGATGCGCAGCGGCGTGGTTTCGGCGATGGCGTCGATCACCCTGTCGGTGTCGGCGAGACGGAAGAGCCCGCTCAGGCGCCGGTCGGCGAACGATTCGTCGAGCAGCGTCACCCGTCCTTTCCTGTATCGGTTGAGCGTGGCGACCACCTCGGCCAGAGGGGTTTGATCGAAGATCAGATAGCCTTCGCGCCAGGCGGCGGCATGATCGACTCCGCTTTTCCGCAGGACGACCCGGCCGTCCGCTTCGAGGCTGGCGGCTTGACCGGCTTTCAGCGAGACGCGCTGGCGGAACGTGCTGGCCTCGACCACGCCCTCCAGCATCGCGATTTCGGTCTTTTCTTCCGACTGCCGGACGGTAAAGGCCGTACCCACCGCCTTGGCTTCGCCGTGGCGGCTGGCAGCGACGAACGGACGCGCCGGGTCCTTGGCCACTTCAAAAAACGCTTCGCCGCGAAGCAGTTCGATCCGCCGCGTCGAATGCTCGAAGCGAACCGCGACGGCGCTGTCGGAATTCAAACTGGCGCGGGAACCGTCGGGCAGCAGAACATCATGAATTTCGCCCTTGGCGGTTCGATAATCGGCCCGCAGCGCGAGCATGGGGTCGAGAAAAACCAGGCCAGCGATCAGAATGAAAAGGCATGCGATGGCCCAGCCAACGCGTACGGAGTGGCGCGGAAAGCCGGTGCCGCGCGAACGGCTTAGGGCAGGATCGGTCTCAGATCGCAATCGTCGCGGTCTCACTATCGCTTCCGCGAGGTTTGCGCGAGCAGTTTCCAAGGGCAGGGGAGACGATCCGGGCAGCGGCCGGCCGCGCAGCGGTTCCAGCCCCTCCCAAAGCGCGAGCGCGTTGCGCCAAGCTGCCTCGTGCTCCGGGCTCTGCGCGCGCCAATGTTCGAGTCGCTGTGTCTCGGCCGTTGTCGGCGTGCGCGTCTTCAGAACGATCAGCCCATCGAGCGCCTCGCTTACCAAACGGTCGGGATCGTGGGAGGGTGGGGATTCGGGCATAAAACGGCCGTTGTCTTAGGAGCCTCGTGAAGATAGACGAGCCGCCGCGAAAAAACCACACGCCACGAGCTAATCTTCGTGTACGCGGCGATTCAAATGCAGCAGCGTGCGTCTCAGATGCTCCTCCACCGTGCGCAGGGAAACGCCGAGCCGCTCCGCGATTTCCCGCTGTTTCAAGCCTTCGAACCGGCTCAGATAAAAAATGCGTTGGCTCAGTGGCGGAAGTTCCTCCAGCGCCGCCGTCGCCCGGTCGAGCTGCTCCGAGGCGAGCGTCGCGGCCTCGCCGGTCCGTTCCTCCGTCGGAAGAACGCTGGGATCGTCCTCGTCCAAATCAGCTAAAAAGCTTGGCCGGTTTTTGCCGCAGCGGTGATGGTCCGTAATCAGATTCAGCGCGGTCCTGAACAAATAAGCGCGGGGATTGGCGATGCGGCTCAAGTCGCCGCTCCGCCAGAGCCGCACGAAGGATTCCTGGCAAAGGTCGTCCGCGGTTTGAGCGCAACCCAGTCGGCCGAGCAGGAAGCTCAGGAGTTCCTGGCGGCAGTCCCGGAAAAGCTGAACTAGAAGTTGATGATCGGAAGACAGCATGGGTATCGAGAAAAAGGGACTCCTCGATACAGCAAGCCTCATGCCGAATCATGTAAACGATTGATCGGAAAAGGCTGGATCGGTAGGCACGGCTGTTTCGCTGCAAGCGACTGCGGCAAATCACACAGTGCTCTTCCAGCGGTCAGATTTCATTTGTTCGCGGCTGATCGCGAAGCCGTCGGTCCGCTACGCCGGCCGTGCGCCGCGCCGCCTTCCGTTTTTGCAGCCAACGGATCACCCCCGTCACGTACAGCACCGGACAGGCGAGGCCGGTGACAAATACCAGAATGCGGCCTGTCATGCCGAAGGCGTGGCCGGAATGGAGCGGCCATTGCCAGTGGGTGAAGACTTCTCCTGCCGTTCCCGTAGCGGGATCGTCCACGTCCAGGATTTTTCCGGTATAGCGGTCCATCACGACGCAGCGGCGGCTGAGAAGACTGCCGGGCTCCGCCACGTCGTGCTTGCACACGGTGTAGGTGCTGGTCGGCTCCGGCGCGCCGTAGATCCAGTCCGGGCGGCCGCTGGGATAGCGGGTATCGGCGATGGCGACGGCCTGTGCCATGCCGATGGGCTCGCCATCCGCAATCGGGGTGGAGCGAAACCAATAGCGGTAGGTGACCGGCGAGAACAGTTCCAGAACCGGCACCACATGCCGCGGCAGGTTCATGTAGATGCCGGAGAACAGCACGGGAATCATGATGAGCGTGGTGTAGAAGCCGAAAGCCTTGTGCAGATCGAAATTGAGGCGTTCGGCGCTGGCTCGGCGCTTGATCGTGAGCGCCTGCAGCCACTTGCCGGTCAGCGGCCACCAGACGATGAGGCCGGTCAGCACCGAAATGATGAGCAAGGCTCCGAGAATGCCCACGAGCACATAGCCGATCCTTTCGCCGAGAAAAAAGGCGTAATGCAGCTCGAACACGAATCCGATGAACGTCCTCGGAAAAGCGCTGTCCGAGCGCTTCATCAGGCGCCGACCGATCACCTCGGCGGTGTAAGGATCGACCGCGACTTCCCAATTTTCCGATTCACCCTCCGGCAGGGCCGGCACCTGGAATCGCAGGCGGAACACCGCCGTGTCATTGCGCGGGTAGTTGGCGAAGGTCAATTTCGCGTCGGCCGGCATGGCCCGGATGCCGGCCGCGAAGATGTCCTCCAGTGGACGGTAATTTGCCTTTCCTCCAGGGCGAGCTTCGATCGTCAGCAGTTTCGGATTCAGCAGTTCGTCGATTTCCTGATGGAACACCAGGATGCTGCCGGTAATCCCGAATATCACCAGCGTCGCGCCAGCGACGAGTCCCAGCCAGAGATGCACTTCCAGCCACAGTTTCCTTCGGGTTTTCAGATTGGCGAGACGCCTTAAATTCTGGAGAGACATGGTCGATTTCCGATTTGAAGTCGCAAATTGTAGGGACGTAGATGTATCGCCGGGTTATGTCTTTCGTGAGGCCTCATGGATCTAATTCCAAATCGCTTTCAATAAGGCATTCATTTTTGTAGGGTGGGTTAGGCCGCGAGGCCGTAACCCACCGAGCGACCTCGGACCTGTCCTGAGCATCGTCGAAGGGCTCAGGACCGGCATCGTTCGCTACGTACTCGCCGAACCAATTCAATACCGGTACTCGAATCCCCCGAACACCATGCGGGTGGCGCCGGGATTGAATTGCGCCACGTCCTGTCCTCGGGCGTCACCGGTAACGAAGACCGAGGCGGCGTAGCGCTCGTTGGTGAGATTGCGTCCGTCGACGAACACCTTCCAATGTTTGCCGTCGTCCCAGCCGACGCGGGCGCCCAGGAGAGCATAGGCATCGGCCGCAAGGGTGTTGGTGAAATCCACCCAGTTGGAGCTGACCGCCGTTACGTTCGGCCCGATGTAGAAACCGCCGGGATGCTGGTAGAGCGCCTCGAAGCGGGCATTGTGCTCCGGTATGCCAGGCAGCCGGTTGTCTTTCAGCACCGGATCGTCGTCGAAGTGGAAATTGCTCCAGGTGTAACTGCCGCGCAGGCGAATGTGGTCGTCGGACGCGATCAGGCCCAGCGGCACAATGCTTTCCAAACCCAGTTCGATACCGGTGTGCTGGGTGTTGCCGGCATTGGTGGTGGTAAACACGGTCGGGTTCTGCGGATTGGGAACGACCAGGATTTCGTTGTTCAGCCAAGCATGATAGAAAGCCAGATCCCACTTGAATCGTTCGTTCCCGCCACGCGTGCCGATTTCGACCGTGGAACCGGTCTGGCTGACGCGCCTGGGCGTCAGAAAAATATCGGCCAGGTTCGAAAGGGGCGGTGGTTCGGCGCTCCGGCTCAGGTTCCCATAGAGTTGCATCTCCGGCATGGCCTGCCAGGTGAAGCCAAGTTTGGGATTGAAATTGAAGAAATCCTGATCCGCCTGGTTCGGCAGCCCCCCGGCTAAAGTGCCGAAGCGGTGTTCGTAGGCGGCTTTGCGGTAATTCACCTGCCCGCCGAGCACCAGAGTAAAGGTATCGGTCAGACCCAGCTGATCCTCGACATAGGCTTCCACGCTGTTCCATTCGTCGCGCTCGTTGGAGCGTAAAGATCCTCGCTTGCCGTTTACGACGTTGAAATCGCGGTCGTTGATCCACTGCCATTGCGCCAGTCCGCCCCAGATGACGCGGTTTTTTAAGCCGAACAAGTGCCCGTTGATCTGATGACGCCAGGAAAATCCTGCATCTTGCCAAGCATCGCGAAAGAAACCGAAGTTACTGAAGGAGAACGAATAGTCCTTGTTGAAATAGTAGGCGCCGACATCGAACCGGTCGCCGTCATCCAACAGCATGGTGTGGCGCAGGTCGACCCGATAGGCGGGGAAGCCGGTCGGTGGGACGCCCGTGCTCGGGTTCTGATGGGGATTTTTCTTGAGCTGTTTCTTGGTGATTGCGGACACGCCTTCGTAATCAAAATCCTGCACGTCCACATGCAGGCGGGTTTCATGGCGATCGTTCCAGCGATAGCCGAGATTGCCGTAGCCGTAGAACAGCTCTTGCTCGTTATGTCTCCGGTTGCCGTTGAAATCGATGTAAGAGAACGAGCCGAAGGCGTCCCAACCATTGCCCAGCACGCTACCGCCGCTGATCTGGGGTTTCACGTAGCCGTTGGTGCCCAAGGTCATGCCGACCCTCAGCGGGTCCGAGGTATAGCCGGTTGGGGTCACGAAATTGACGGCGCCCCCCAGGTTGCTGGCCCCGTATTCCAAGGCGTTGGCGCCTCGATACACTTCGATGTACTGGATAGCGTCCAAATCGATCGTTTCGATATCCGATGCGCCGTTGGCGTTGGTGAACGGAAGCCCGTCGCGGAGAATCTTCACGCCGCGGATCGGCGAAATCAACGAATTGACGTCGGAACCCCGGATGGAGAGACGCGACCCGCCCGCAACGCCGGTCGTGCGGTCGCCGACGTATACGCCCGGCGCATAAGCAAGCGCGTCGTTCACCGTTAGCGCCGCGCCCTCCCTGATTCGCTCCCCCTCGATCAGCGTCGTCCCGCCGGGCACTCGCTCCAGTTTTTCCCGCGATTCCTCGATGGAGGGCGTGGTAAGGCTTTGAGGCTCCGCTTCACCGGTAACCGAAATGGTGGACAGTTGCACCGAGTCGTCGCCGCTCCCTCGGGTCTGAGGGGCGGCAGCGGGCGCGATGTTCGGTTTGGCAGCGGGCTGGGCGAGGCGTTCGATGGTGACGGTTCCGGGACCGATGAAGCGATAGCCGAAGCCGGTACCGTCCAGCAGCTTGTCCAGGCCCTGCTCCGGCGTTAGCGTGCTCGATAGTCCTCGGGACTTGGGGCCGCGGACGAGATCGGCATCGAAAACCAGTTTCAGGTCGGACTGGTCGGCGAACTCCGTCAGTGCATCGCCGAGCGGCTGTGCGGCGATGGCGTAGTGTCGCGCATGGCTCTTTTCTTTTTCAGAGGCCTCGGCCGGAACTACGATTGCCGCGATGACGACCGCTAGTGCGGTGAATGATCTTTTCCCCGGAGGAAAGTAGTTTGGGGGGTTTGAAACTGGGTCAAAAATGTCGGCGTCTTTGCATGTGTTCCGGTTCTTTTTGTTTTTCATGACGTTCTCGAAGGAATTCAGAAAAGGGATGTTTCTTTTCTGAACACGTGCGAACGCCAAAACCATGAACCGGGAAAGCAAAAAAATTTTCGTCGAATCGATGCGAACGAGATGGGGGTTCAGCGATGCAGCAGTACCAGCCAGGGACTCAGCCGGGTAGACCGGATGGCGAGCGCTTTCTCGACGGCCGCGAGGATGGCATCGGAATCGTCCAGGGAGAACACGCCGGTAACGCGCAGATCCTCCAGGCGATGGTCGGCAATGAGGATCTTTCCCGGCCGGTAACGGTCGAGTTCGGCGACCACTTTCACCAGGGGCTGGTCCTTGAATATCAGCTTATGTCGCTGCCAAGCCGTCGCTTGGCTCAAATCGGTCTTCTCCGGCGAACTCAAGCCGTGTGTCGGGCTGTAGGTGACGCGCTGCCCGGACGCCACCCGCACCGCCGCCTGCGCGGAATCGGCCCGTCCGTCCGCGAGCCTGACGCTGACGGCGTGTTCCTGGACCGTCACAGCGATGTCGCCGGCCGTGCTCTCCGAAACCTCGAAGACGGTACCCAAGGCGCGGATCACCGCCGGGCCGGTTTCCACCTCGAACGGCCGGGCGGCGTCGGGCGCCACGGTGAACACGGCTTGGCCATGGCGGATACGAATGCGCCGTCGCGATGGGTTCCAATCCAGCGCAATGGCGGTATCGGTGTCGAGCAGCACGGTGCTGCCGTCGTCCAGGCGTACCAGCTTCTGCTCTCCCGTGCCGGTGGCGTAATCACTGAGCCAAAAATCGCCGAGATAGAGTCCCTGTAATCCCAAGGCGAGCAATAGCGCAGCCGCCGCGGCCCAGCGGGCAGGCCGGAGCCGGCGCCGACCCGCGGGCGAGATCGGTGAAGGGCGCTTTTCCGGCAGTCCGACCGCGGCGGGCTGCTCTGCACGGAGATCTCCTGCCTCGTCACTCAAAACGTCCGCGACCGAAGCCCATAGACTCTCCGCTTCTTGAAATGCGTCCGCGTACTCGGGCCCCTCCGCCAGCCACTCGGCGAAGCGCTGGCGATCGCCGTCCCCCGCCGCACCCGAACGTAGCAGCACCAGCCAATCGATGGCTTGGTCCGAGAGTAGTTTGCGGCGATCGCTTGGGTTCATGAACGGTACGGTCGGGTATGTCGGAGAGACTTATGTATATAAGACGGACGGAAGAAAAAAAACCGTATCGCTATGGGCATGAAACGGCGGCATCGATCAGGTGGTCTCGTCGTCGAGCCGGTCCCGACAGTGTTTTAGGGCTTGAGCAATGCGCTTCGCCACCATTCGCTCCGATACGCCCAGCCGTTCGGCGATCTGGACATAGGTCAGGCCGTCCGCGCTGCTCAACAGCAGAGCCGTGCGGGAGTCCACCGGCAATTCCGACAAGGCCGCTTTCAGACGATCCATGGTTTGCCCCAGACTAACCGCCTGTTCGGGGGCCAAATCCGGGCTGGGGACGGTTTCTGCGGCAAGCGCTTCGTCGTCGTGAGCGGCTTCGTAACGGGATTTGACGGTCTGCTTTCGCAAATAGTCGACCACCAGGTTCGCGGCGATGCGAAAAGCCAGGGCGCGCGGATTATTGGCAGGACTTCGTCGCTCGCTCTGATGCAGGCGCAGATAGGTTTCCTGGACTAAATCGGCGGCGGTTTCCGGACATCGGAGGCGGCGCATGAGAAAGGCGAAGATTTCGTCCCGACTGTCCGAGAAAACGCTTTCGGTGCCGAGCGATGAAGGATTCATAAATTGGCGATGGGATTCGGTGCCGGTTTGGTGGGAAACGGATTGCGTCCGGAGCTTGTGTAGGAGACAGTTGCCTGGGTTTCCGCGAGCTATGTTGGGGAATGTATTGATTTTCGTGAACAAGCTTTCGACCTGCATCGACGCCATGATCGTGCGATGTGGTCGCGGTCAGCCTTTCCATCAAGCGCCCGAGGTGCTCGGAGAGGCCGACCGCTGGTCAGCATCAATAACATAACAAACGGCGTGCCAAATCTTTTTGCCTTTATATTTCAAAAGTTTATTAAATCACGCGGTTTTCGAATGGGGGGAGCTTTAATGCATTTGCCGCACTGCGGCGAGTGAAATGCCGCATGGTCCATGCGACAAAATGTCACCTTGAATCAATGGGTTAGGTTTAATAGGATAATCCCATCTCGTAGCAGCTATTGGTTCTCCTCCGAGGCCAACCGTACGAGTGCGTGAGATCTCCTCATTCGATCGGGATGCCGTTCAGTCGGCATCCCGTTTTTTTTTTGCATTACGCCCATGTCAATTCGCCCGGATCATAGCGGAGAAATGTCGGGTTCATGCCTCAGCACAACCCGCCTCGCCAAATTCGATTTCTCTCTATAAAGGTCGCGCTCAAGGCGTTTTCGCGATACGCCTTTCGCCCGACGCGCCGCAAGCGGGCTTCCGGAAACACGGACTCAGCCTCGCTGACGGCGGACGCAATCGGAATCGGCGTCGCTCCGGGCGTTATTTTCGAAGTCAGGCCGCGCGGGTCGGCCCAGCCATCCAGTTCGACCGGGGAGAACAGATTGACCATTGGGCGGACGTAATCGAAAAACACCAGATAGACGCCGCTGAACGCCACGACCGCGAGTACCGGAGCGCTGTAGATGCCGAAAACCTTGTGCGGGTCGAATATGAGGCGCTCCCGGCTCGCGCGGCGCTTGACGGTCAAGGCCCGGACGAGCTGATTCCGGCTCGGCCACCAGAGGTAGATTCCGGTCAAGACCGAGACCAGCAGCGCGACCCCACCGGTGGTGCGGGAACTCGTGCCAGGGGATCGATGTGCGATCTCTTCGCTCGGATGGTCTGCCGGGTCAAAAGCTTCATCTATACCCCCCGATGTTATTGCTTATCCTCGTGGAGGTAGACGGACCGCGCGCAAAAAGCCGCCAAGCGGGTTGAGATCTTTTAACGAGCGGCATGTGCTCCGTCGAGATTTTTCCGTCAAACGCCACAGATGACTTAGGCTTTTGCCGCTCCGACCTAGAATCGAAGGCCATTCACGGTGCCGCGATTGCCGATATGCCGCATCCTTCCTTAAGTTCCGTTCACTCGAAGTATGGCTGCGCAGCAAGCGTTGCGTGACCTCGGCCGCGTTTTGTCGTCTGGACGAAACGTAGTCGATGCTTGTAGCTCAAATTGGCTCGATTCTTTCTTTGCTAAGTCCGCACGTTTCCTTTGAGACGTTTTCCATTCATTCCAATTCCAAGGAGGATTTCGATATGTTGATGGGTGCGCTTGCCGTTTTTACTTTAGTTGCCGCTATGGGCTTGATGATGATCCGGGACGCCTGGCGCGGCCAATCCGTGGGGCCGGCTTACTCGCTGGTTCATGCCGCCGCCGCGCTGCTGGGCTCCGGTTTGGTGATCGCTGTCGCGCTGGATGGCGACCAGCGGGTTTATGCCAATATCGGCATGGCCGTAGTCATCATTCTTTTGGGAGCTGCGATGGGATTCGCCGCCAAAAGAGGGAGATCGGCGCCTAGAATCGTGCTGATGGCCCATGCAGCCCTGGCGGTTGCTTGTTATGGGCTGTTGGGTTTTTTCGCTCTGAATCCGGACGCGACGTTGATGTAGTCGTTTCTCGAACTGCGCCGAGGTCTATACATCTTCGTATCCTCTGATTTTGAGAGGAAAACCCTGACCCCCGCCCACTGGAAAGTGTTGCAAAGGTCCAATTTATAGGCTGGGCTGAGGAACGAAACCCAGCATTTTCGCGGATTGCTGGGATTTCTTCGTCATCCCGGCCTACTTTTGCTTTTGCGACACCCGGTGGGAGAGGGGACTTATGCTCGGTGATTCCTGAATGGTCAATACTGGAATAAGCATTAGCGTTCTCGCCGATGGGTTCCCAAGCGGGGAGCTCGGGAACCCCCGAGTTCAGGTGGGTAGGGATACGATTCAGGCGTTCTCAAAAGCGGATCGTCACGCCGCCGATCACCGTTCGGCTCGGGCCCGGGCGCAAACCGTTCGAGTAGTCTGAGACATACAGCTTGTCCGTCAGGTTGCGACCTTGAACCCAGAGCGTTACCGGAGTGTTCGGGATGGCATAGGTCGCGCGCGCCGAAAGGAGGGTGCGGCTGGGGACGGCGCCCACGACGATGGGCTCGCGGAGGTCGATCACATCGCCCGCCTCCAGAGGGGCGCCGTCTTCATCCGTCAGGATGGGATCGCGGGTGTTGGCCGGGTCGGTGAAGAAGCTGTCCATATGGGTCAGGGTCGCGCTGATCTGCCAGCCGCTCGTGTGTTCCAGGCCCAAGGTCAAACTGCCCGTGTGCAGCGGAACCTCGGGTACTTGATTACCCTTGCTGTCGCCCTCGGTGAATCTCGCGTCCGTATAGTTGTAGGCCAGCATGCCAAAGAAATTATAGGGCGACTGGGTGTAAGCGGCCGAGTCGACCCGCACCGCGACATCGACGCCGACGGCCTCGGAATCTTCCGCATGGATGAATATGTCCCGCCCGGTGTTCGGATCGATGAAGGGGAGTTGCACGAGCGTGTTGTCCAAGACGTTGTAAAAGCCCGCCAGTTCGAAATTGATGCCCTTCACGAAGCTGGAGCGCACCCGATCTGCGAGTTGATACCGGTCTCGGGAACCAGCGGGAAGTCGCTGCCGCGAGCCGGCGCGGGCGTATAACCCCGCTGCACGCTGGCAAAGAGCTGTGTGTCCGTGAAGCCGCTGTAAAGAAAGCTGATGCCCGGCAGCAGAATCGATGTGTTGTCTTCCTCTTTCGGCTCGGGGCCATCCTCTGCGGCGAAAACGCGCGTCTTGTTTTGGGTGTAGCGCTCCATGCGGAGGCCCGGAGTTATCGTCCAGTCGCCGAAGCGCATGGCGTCCTGCAAAAACGCGGAGTAAGCCGAGGCCTGATAGCGTTCGTCGCGGGTCAATGTGCCGCGATCATCCACGTCGAGTACCTCGCCGACTTCACCTTCCGTGCGCCGATCCTGGAAAAGGTGGCGCTCGAAACGCAAGCCCCATTGAAACGTGTGATCCAGGCCGAGTGCATGAATGTTGCCGTATTCCATGCGGTTCTCGACACCGTAGGTGCGGTAATGACGATCACGGCTGATATTGGTTATGAGTCCTGAGCCTAGGGCAGGCGGATCACCGAACTGTTTTCACCGCTGCCAGGCGGCGACGAGTTTGAGGCAGGCGCGGCGCCATTCGCAGTCGGGAACGGTGCATTGGAACCGTTCCTCGGTGCGGTAACAGGGGGTGCGCTGCTGGGCGCGTTGGACAGCCCGGACCCAGGCGGCCGGGGGCGGCGCGTCAGGTTCATCGGGTGTGGGGCGGGCAATCCGAAGTGGTGGTGCGGCATCCATCGGGCGGTCCATCCATGCAAAAGAGGGCGCCGCTCGCAGGCGGCGCCGGCAACCCAGTGAGGCGAATAGCAGGCGCGGGCGGACGGCGGGCGCGGAGGAAGAGGGGGCTCCGCGCCCAAGCGCCCGCCCGGCGCTACGAGAAGACAGTGCAAGACAGGTGCCAGCCGTCAGGCCCGAGAACGTGGGCGCTCGCGCCAACCGCCAGTCGGACGGTGCGGGAAACGGCTGAGTGCGGTTAGGCTTTTCACCCGGCGCCAGGCTTCAGCCGGTCATCGAATGATCGCCGCTACCTGGCGCGAGCTCGGGCCCTGCGCACCGGCACCTGGCCGGCGACGAAGGTCGCGGTGGTCCGGATGATCACCGGCAATGCCGGTATCGCATCGACCAGGGGAATCACAGGGATCGGGTCGCGGTCACGATCGAGGCGCGCCGCTGTCCATCCCCATCGGGCGGAACGTGAGCATGATTCCCGTGACCGTGCCGAGCACGGTCATCAGCCCCACTTAGAGCCTATCCCGGTAGGCCGTTCGCCCTGAGCTTGTCGAAGGGTTTCTTGAACCTACTGGGATAGGCTCTTATTCACGCCCGAAGTTCTTCGGGAGCAATGCCAAGGCAAAAAGCACGATGAGCAAGAGAAACAGGATTCCGGCGATGGCCATGCTTTCAAGCCACGCTTGGCCGTATGCCAGACCCTGGGCCAGCCGGGCGCCTAAGGTTTTCCATGGCGGGCGAGCCGGTTTCCGGACCGCCTTATTCCATAAACTTTTCATACCCGTCCAGGCACTCAGCGCCAGCCGTTCCGCCGGTACGAGCACATCGCCCGCCGGTATCGGCGGGGCGGACCGGGCGAACCGGCGGCCGAACAGATAAGCCAGCAAGATACCGCCGCCCACCGGCCATAATTCGCTCCAGAGAATCCCGGGTTCCAGCACATGCTCGAAAAAGGCCCGCGCCGCGTCGGCGAACATGATCCAGGTGAGTGCCAACACGCCTAGCAGCGCCAGCCCCCAGGTAAAACCCAATCCCCGGCTCCCGCTGCCGTGGCTTTCCGTCAGCGCCTCGTGTCGGACCAGGTAGAGGAAGCGTACGAGCAGCAGCGTGGTGCCCACCGCCGCGAAAGACAATGCCCAGGCCAGCCAGTCCTGCGATGGTTCGGGCGCCGAGCCGATGGCTCTCTTGAGCGACTCTTTGGCGAGCGCGCCGCTGGTAAAGGGAGCTCCCGCCAGCGCCAGCGCGGGCAGCAGCAGCCCGGCCGTGATCCAGCGAAGTTTCCGCTCGTCGCGAGCGGTTTCCCGCGCGACTCCGACGCCGAGGAACAAGGCTCCCTTGGCCAGAGCATGATGGACCGCATAGACCGTAATCGCCGCCAGAGACGACGGCCAGCCGGCCGGTGCCGCCAAGCCCAGTCCGACCGGCACGGTGATGAGTCCCATTTGGCTGATGCTGGAATAGGCCAGCACGGTTTTGGAGTCCTTTTGGACCAATCCCACCCCAGCACCGTAGAACGCCGCGGCGAGCCCTGCGGCCGTCAGTCCATAGCCCCAATCGGGAAGAGCCGCCTGCCCCAGCGGCAGAAAGCGCAGCCAGCCCAAGAGACCGGCCTTGATGATGACTCCGCTCAGCACCGCGCTGGCGGGAGTGGGGGAGACCGGATGCGCCAAAGGTAGCCAGACATGAAGCACCAGGACACCAACCTTGACCCCGAATCCGCCGAGGAACAACGCCACGATCAGATTTCGCTGCGGCGATACGGCGACCGCCTTCGGAATCTGGTCGAGAAACAGACTTTCCGCCGCGCTCGCGCTCAGCAAAAAAGCAACGAGCAGCATGGCCTCCCCAAGGATGGCCAGGATCAGATAGATGCGCCCCGCTCGGTGCGGCTCTTCACCGCCCTCATGCACGATCAAGCCATAGGCGGAAAAAGTCATCAGAGAAAAGAATAAATAAAAACTCGCCACGTCCTGGGCCAAAATGACGCCGAGATTGCCCGTCATGGTGCTCAGAAAGAACCCGCCGAAGCGGCGGCGCTTCGAATCGGAGGCCAGATAAACCTGAGCGTAAAGGCCGGCAATCAGCCAGAGCAGAGCGGTGAAGATCAGAAACATCCGACCGGTGGCATCCAGTCCCAAACGCGTGCCGAGCAATAACCAGGACAGATCGATGCGGAAATCCGGCGCGGCGGCCAGAACCAGGCCCGGCAATGCGGCCCAGGGCGCGATAGGCCATATCGGGGAACGCCTTGAGGCCATGAATAGCGCGATCGCCAGAAGGGAAGGAGCGAGCAGCGCGGCGGCGACCAGCCAACCGGGACTCACGAAACGTACTCCCGGGCCGTGACCAACTTGGCCCAACCCAGCGGGCTGAACCACGAGCCCGCGAACAGTCCGGCGGCAAGGGAGAGAAGAGCGGTGATCAATGTGGGCACCAGCAGCGTCGGACGGGTTTCGAGCTGATCGCGTTCGCGTTTCGGCCATTCTCCGCTCGCGGGCAGAAACCAGATGCGACGTAGGACCGGCAGGAAATAAGCGGCGTTGAGCACGGTGCTGACGGCAAGCACAGCGAGCGCCCAGTAGTCCTTCGCGGCTATCGCCCCCAAGCCCAGATACCATTTGGTGACGAAGCCGGCGACCGGCGGGACGCCGATCATGCCCAAGGCCGCCACGGTAAACGCAACCATGGACCAGGGCATGCGCCGGCCGACGCCGTTCATTTCGCTGATCTTGTGAATGCCCAGGGTTTCGGCCAGATCGCCTGCGCAGAAGAACAGAGTGATCTTCATCAGTCCCTGGTGTACCAGGTGCACGACGCCGCCGATGGTCGCCAGCGGACCGAGAATGCCGATTCCCAGTACGATGTACGACACCTGACTGACGGTGGAATAGGCCAGCCGCCGCTTGAGGTCGTCCTGAGTCAACGCCCGCACCGAGCCATACACGATGGTGATGCCCGCGACCCATGACAAGGGACCCAGCACGCCCAGGCGAGCGGCGAACTCCACCCCGTACACGTCGTAGGCGATGCGCACGATGCCGAAGGCCCCGGCCTTGACCACCGCCACTGCATGCAACAAGGCGCTTACCGGGGCGGGCGCCACCATGGCGACCGGCAGCCAGCCGTGGAGCGGCACCAGCGCAGTCTTGACCCCGAGCCCCGCGACCAGAATCGCGAAGATCGCGAGCAGGTCAGGGTAATCAACCACCGAAACCCCCGCCAGCACACCGCGCTCGGTGAACTCGACAGACCCTACCACCTCGTACAGCCAGACGACGCCCACCAGCAGCAGTGCGCCGCCGGTCATCGTGTATTGCAAATAGACCTTCCCGGCGCGCAACGCGTCCGCTGTACCGCGGTGCACCACCAAGGGATAAGTGGACAACGTCAGCAGCTCATAAAAGATGATAAAGGTGATGAGATCGCCGGCCAGCGCGATGCCCATGGTGGAGGTCACGCACAGGCTGAAAAAACCGAAAAACCGGCTGCGATGGGGCGATCCTTCCAGATAGCCGATCGCGTAGATCGTAGTGAGCAGCCATAGGACCGAGGAAAGCCCCACGAACAGCATGCCCATCGCGTCGGCGCGCAATACGAAATCTTGATCCGGCAGCAGAGGCAACCGGGTTTCGTAACGATGTCTCTGGAACACGCCCCATACCATGATGCCCACCAGCACGAGCTTGGCTACCGCGCCGATCAGATTGAGCCAGGAGCGGGTGCGATGCTGTTCCTCGCCGACGAAGAAAATGAGCAGGCCGGTTATGAGCGAACTCAATACCACCAGGAGGGGCAACCAATCGTCGAAAGTCATGGGGCCACCGTCGACGGTGCGGAGGCTTCGAGCAGAAGGGGCGCGCCCGTCTGCAAGAGGCGAAGCGGATAAGCCGCCGCCAGCCCCAGGGCCAGGGCGATGCCGGCCAAAGACAGCGCGGCTAAGGGCATGACCAAAGGCACCGGATGGAACGCAGCGTACTCCCTTGGTGGCAGAAAACAGCGGCGCAGCACTCGAAAGATATAGGCGGCGGACGCGAGCCCGCCCAAGACCAGAACGGCGGCCCACCACCATTGCCCGGACGACAGCGCGGCATTGAGCAGCAGCCACTTGGCGATGAATCCTCCGCTCGGCGGCAGACCCATGAGACTGACACCAGCCATGGCGAAGGCGAACAGGCTGATCGGCAGGTGCCGGCCGACGCCTTCCAGCCGATCGATCCGGTCTTCGTCGGTCACTTTCAGCATGGCGCCGGCCGCCAAGAACACGGCGGCCTTGGCCACGGCATGGGACACGGCCAAGTACACGCCGCCGCTCAAGGCGGCCGGGGCACTCGTAGAAGACGCAGCGGCAAGCGGAAACGTCAGAAACAAATAGCCGACTTGAGTCACGGTCGACCAGGCGATGAGCATTTTCAGCTTTTCCTGGTGAAACGCGAGCCAAGCCCCGGCAAACACGGCTATGGCGCCCAGAGAGCCGATTCCTTGTGTAAAGATTTCGGTCAGCGCGGACGGAAAGACCTCGAACCAAAGGCGCAGCAGCATGTAAAAAGAAGCCTTGATGACCAGTCCCGACAGCAGAGCGCTGACCGGAGCCAAAGCACTCCCGTGCGCAGGCGGCAACCAGAAATGGAGCGGAAAAAGGGCAGTCTTCAGCATCAGTCCCACGGTAATCAGGCTCGCCGCCAATGTGTTTGCGGGTTCCGGGCGGAACAATCCCGCCATCCGCTCCAGTGACAAGGTGCCGTAGGCGCCGTACAGCAGGGCTACGCCCATGAGATACGCCAGAGAGCCCGCCAGCGCCGCGAGAAGATAGCGGAGCCCGGCAGCGAGCGAGTCTCGGTCGCCCGCGAGCACGACCAGACCGACGGCGCTTAGACTCAACAGTTCGAGGGTTACGTACAAATTGAAGAGATCGGCCGAGAGAAAAACGGCGTTGAGCGCCCCCCACAAAAGCCACCAAAGCGGCCAGAACCGGATGCCGCGGTTTTCGTCGCCGGCAAAATAACCCAGAGCATAGAGGCTGATGAAACTTCCTACTGTCGCCGTCATGCCCAACATCGCGAGGCTCAGCCCGTCTGCTCGAAGATCGATCCCGAGAGGTGCTCCCCAGCCTCCGATCGGATAGTGCTGGAGACCCGCATTTTCGAAATCGAGAATGAGCCGTATCAGCGAGAACCAAATGCCGGTCATCGTTGCCGCCAGCAGGCTTCTGTGGCCGCGCGGTCCGAACAGGAAGGAAAGAGCTCCGGCCATTAGCGGAAGCAGAATCAGCAAGGGTATCCATGGCGCGGCGGACGAGATGCCGATCATGGCTCGGGCCGAGGATCGTTCGGCAGGCGGGTTTCTCCGGTCAAGTCGTAAAGACGCCGGACCAGCGCCAGCCCGAAAGCGGTGGCGCTGACCGCGACGACGATTCCGGTGAGTACCAGGGCTTCCGAAACCCGGTCCGGCGGCGTTCCGGCGACTCGCTGCGGCAGCCCCACGAGGACCAGGAACACGCCGCTGCCCATGATGTTGAATACGATCAGTTTGCGCACCAGATGAGCATGGACGATGAAGCCGTAAAAGCCGAGGGCGAACAGAACCACGCCGGCCATGGCATAGATCAGCCCGCCGCCGATCATGACTGTCCCGCTCTTTCGCCCTCCGCCGAGTGCGCCGGTCGGGACGGTGACAGGCATCGAATGCGGGGAGGTGCCGCGCCGATGAAAGCGGTTGCGAGAATCGCCGCGATCGACACGGTTAACGCCGACTCCACCACCAGGATAGCCATCGCCGCTTCCGCCGTTCGGTATTCCAGCAGCCTCGAACCCTCGAACAGCGGCAGAGCGGCAACCGCAAGAAATACCCCGAGGCCCACAACGAGGCATACACGCAACCATGCATTCGGCGACTCGAAGCTTGGAATCGTGCCGGTCAGGCGCAGCAGAACGCCGCCGCCCGCGAGCACAGCCCCCGCTTGGAATGCTCCACCCGGCCGGTGCGCGCCCGCCCATAACAGATATCCCGCAGCGAGAACGATGAGCGGAACTATCAAGCGATTCAGAGCCGCGAGCACGGGGCTCGAATCGGTTGCGGCGTCGGGTATGGTGGCGGGGCCGGGAGGCCGGAATGCCAGGATTCCCAGCACGGCCAACAATAGCACGGCAATCTCCAGAAGAGTGTCGTAGCCGCGATAATTCAGCAGCACGGCCGTTACCGGGTGTCGGACGCCGCTTTGCTCCAGATGCGCTTCGACGAGTTGCGCCAAGCCAAAGTCCGGGCGGGAAAGAGAGACTATCGCCGCGATAAGGCCGATGCCCAAGATCCAAGCGAGCGCGGCGGCGATCTGCCGGATCGGTCCGTACACCGCGCTCATGATGGGTTCCTTCCTGCACGCCGGCGTCCGCGTTTACCGGTGATGTGCGCCACGGCGTCGAGCATCAGGGCTCCGGTTAGCCCGGTCCCGATGGCGGTTTCGGCCAGGGCGATGTCCGGAGCGTGCAGCCTTACCCAGGCCAGCGTCATCAGAAGGCCGAAGGCGATGAACAGCACCACCGCATTGAACAGATTAGGGGTTGCCATGGTCCGCCAGGCAATCCAAATCAGGATTGCAGCCAACGAAAAATCCAGTATTTCGCCGAGCATCACTGTGGTTCCTGCCAAGTGGAGACTCTGGTCCGGTGTTCGGACCGCAGGGTATGGCGGGCGAGCAGATGACAGGCCGTGGCGCTGGCCGGCAGCGCGAGCAGCCAGATCAGCAAGAGTTTCAGTATCACCGCCCAGGATTCGGTCTGCAGCATCAGACCGAAAATGACCAGGCCTAACCCTAAATTATCGGCTTTGGTGAGGGCATGAATTCGGGTGTACGTATCGGGAAAGCGCAATAGACCGACGGTTCCGGCAAAAAAGAATGAAACGCCAAGAAACAGCGAGAAGGCAGAAAGCCATTGAAGCGCAATATCGTTCACGACTCGTCATCCCCGTCGCTGCGATCGGAAAACCGCCTTACGAACGCCACTGTCGCAAGCACCGCGAGCAGCACGAAAGTCAAGGCGACATCGCGGAGCGCCGGCAAGTTTTGCGCCTCCGCCAACAACAGCAAGACCGCTACGCCGGTCGTGCCGAACAACTGTGCCGCCAGCATGCGATCGGCCGAGGCAGGACCGCGCACGATCCGGAGCAATCCGGCGGCGATGTTGAGGAGCAGAAAGAAAGCGAGCGCCAGATTCAGTTCAGGCATGGGGCGTATCCCCGGCTTGATTCAAGGAGAGGCCGAACAGAGCCGCAACCCGTTCTTCCACCGTTCGCAGGGATTCGAGAATGGGCAGATCCTTGTCGAGAACATGAACCTGCAGCCGCTGCTCGTCCAGTTCGGCGACCAGGGTGCCCGGCAGCAAATTGACGGTGTTGATGAGAAGTACGCAGGCCGCCTCGTCTGTCAGCCGCAGGGAAAAATCCACGAATGCCGGCGCCAGAGGCATTTTCGGATGCAAGGCGCGCCGCGCGACATCGATGCCGCCGAGCAGCGAGTGCCAGAGAAAGAAACCGAGAAAACGGGGCAGACCGTACAGGGGCCTGTATCCGGACGGATTGATGAGGAAGCTTGAAACAAGCGCGATGAGAATGACCGGCACGCCGAAGGCCCAGGCCGACGACCCCTCCGTCAAGGCCCACCAGCATAACGCCAGGAACAGAATGCGCTTGAGTCCTGATTTGACGAAAAAATCGAACATGACCTCGACTTTCCATGTCAACCGTGGCCCCATCATATCAGATCGTCCGGAGCGCTCCATCCTCTTTTGATAACGCGCAGAAGCCCACCTATGGGGCTGGCGTAGGGTGCATTACGCTGAGGCTAGAGCATTTTCATACCTACTGTACGGGCACTCGCGAGTAGGTCGGGAATCCTTCCCAATCGCAAACGGCGTCGTCGGGAGCGCCGAAGCCCCCCTTCCCGACGACACGTCCCGCCGAGCGTCTTCGTCGGCAAAGGATTGCCGACCTACGAAAGCTTGAGTCGATCTAGCCGAGCCGAAGGCGCCAACGACTCCAGCAGGCCTGTTTTGCCGTACGAGCGAGATGAAAACGCTCTAATACGCCGAAAGGGATGTCCCCATGCGGCGAAATACGCGAGTACGCTATTCCGCCTTATGCAGGCTGATGTTCGGGAATAGCAAGCAGCAATTCCGACGCGCCAAACTGCTGAGATGGCACGGGAAAAGTGCCCTTTGAGCAAATTCCAGCGAGTCGAAAAATCAGCGTCTTCCGGCGGCAATGTCCAGACGCAATGGAGATGATCCGGCATGACGACCACGGCATTGACCTGGAAAGGCCTTCGTTCTTTGACATAACGAAATGCGGCACGAAGGAGATCGATCTTTTCAACCAATAAGTGGTTGTTGCGCCGCTTCGCGAGATTGACCGTGAAGAACCATGTTGCGCCGGGAATGTAAATACGGCGGTAGTCCGTCATGTGGATTTGAAACGGTACTCGAACGATGCGCTTCGTGCCTCAGCGCATCCTATGGCTCTGCGGTATCCGATCGAGCATTTCGATAACGCGATTTCGAATCCTCTGATGGACGAGTTGCGACATCATGCCTACAAGGCCCAATGCCCGCGATCAGGCGATCCATTTGCAGCGAAGCTAAAGGCGTAGCGGAAAATAGGTCGGATGCATGGCGATGTTAGCCCGAGTCATCGCCGAAGATGTCACTCTGCGCTTCGAGGAGTTTCTTGGCCTGCTTGTGCCACTTGCCCTGGGGCGTATCGAACACCTGTTCAGAATCTTCCTTACGGATGACTGTTGGAACAGAGTATCCAGTGATGACAATTTTGCCTGCCTCGTCAAGCTTACGATGGATTTCAAGGACGCAAACAATCCTACTGCCACTACGGAAGGATACTTGCTGGGCTCGAACCTGGTAGGTAAATGTAGAGTCCGTCATTGAAAAAGAAATAGGCTCGCCATCGTAAATCCCTTTCCATTTGTAGTTTCCTTCTCGCAGGACAGGAGACACAATTTCAACCACTGCGTCTTCTACCACGTCTGGCTTCAGTTCCTTCGAATTAACTATGAAAAGGCGGAAGTTAGAACGTTCAACCATTCGCTCCTCGCCTAGAGGGCGTCCTTCTTGATCAAGATGCGTAAATGAAACTGCGCGGACCTTTGGGTATTGCTCAATTTTTTCGTAGAAGTTTGATCTGCGAATCAGAACCTTCGAGCTCTTGACCAGTTCATTAGCTGCGCGCTCGCTAGAACTCTGTCCGGACTCGTCCATATCTTCCTTTCCAAGTTCACGGCGCAGCTTTTCGATATTGAGTCTCGCCTCTTCAGCTTGTAATTGGAAAAGCTCGGCCTCAAGCCGTTGGCGCTGTTCATCGGTTGGAGGAAAACGAGACATGATCAAGGTAAGAATAGCCACCGCAAGTGCGGCCTGCGGTGATCCCGCTATGCGCCATATATTCCGTAGCCCACCTTCTGATAGCGCTTCAGCTTCAATGCTGTACTCGAATCCGAGGAGGCTCAAACACTCCCTGAACAGCGCCAATAGTTCGCGTTCTGCGTCATTCCGGACAACGGCATCCATGACATGACTTTCGTCGCCGAGATAATAATGAAGCTCCAGCTTTTGAAAGCAGTTCGTCATCAAAATGGTCTTAGCACTCGTGGCCTAATGACGCTGTAGAAAAACCTTTTTTCATTCTTTGTATATCCAACACGGAGATTTTTTCGACCGGGTCTGTATATAGGATGCGCTGAGGCACGAAGCGCATCGTTCGCGATCGATGCGCCTCCCTTCGTTCAGCGCATCCAATTGTCCTTGGCGCCATTCACTAAATGCATTCTTCCCTCACGCATTATCCGGCACGAAAAAGAACGGGCTGCCTTCGTGGCCGGCGTGCTGGAGCGGGGCGTATTGGGGCATTTGTTCGAAGCCGGCTTTGGAGGCCGAGGCTTTGACTTGGCCGGCTACGGCGCGGAATACGTCGTAGTCTTCCAGGATTCCCTTGTTTCCGCGCAAGACGCTCAGGAAGGCGTTGGCGAATACCGAATGGCCGCCGCCGCCCAGGTCGAGCACGGGTTTTACGCCGCCGGAGGTCAGTACCGTTCGCGCCTTGCGGGTGGCCATGATCTTCAGCCACTTGGCGCGCTTGCTTTCGTCCATGGCGTCCGGGAGTTTGGCGATGGCCGAACCGGTCATGGCGCCGGAATAGCAGGAGTCGGCGACGACCAGGACGTGGCGGGCGGGCATGATGCTGAGGAATTCGGTGATGCTTTGGCTGGAAATCCAGTTGGCCGGATTGCCGACTTCGGCGTCGGTGGGCAGCCAGTAGGCGAGGTTCGTGTTGGGGTCGATTTCGCCGTGTCCCGCGTAGTAGATCAACAGGTTGTCTTCCGATGTCAGCTTTTTGTGGATTTCGTTCAGCGCCGTCATGATTTGATGGCGGCTGGCGTTGAGGAGGAGCTTGGTGTTGAAGCCGTAGCGTTCGCGCAGGATGACGTCCAGGCTCTTCGCGTCGTTGGCCGGGGTTTGCAGGGCAGGGTAGGCGCTGTAGCTGTTGTTGCCGATGATGAGCGCGTAGAACTTGCCGAAATGGATATCGGTCGGCCGCCCCGCGCGTTTGCTTTCAACCGGCGCCGTGGCCGTCGTCTCCGAAGGCTGCGCGGATTGCCCGATGAGGGTGAAGTCCAGGCTGGTGACCTTGTTTTTCTTGTCGGTCGCGGTGATCTTGACCGAACCCGTGGATTCGTCGGGATCGATCGGGTACCGGAAGATACCGGAGGTATCGGGCCTCAGAGGCTTGTCGTTGACGATCAATGAAAGCAGTTCCGCCGAAGACTCGATTTTCCCGACGATCTCCCTGGCTTCCGGCCCGATCTGAATCACCCGCGCGCCACGAGTCATGGTGACGGGCGGGTCGATGATCTCCACCTGCGGGCCCGCCTGGGCGAGCATTTCCGGAGCGGGCTGTTCCTGAACCTTGAACGCCTGTTGTTCCACCTTTTCCTTGAGCAGGGCGATCTCTCTGGCCTGGTTCTGAAGCTCGGATTTTCGGCGGTCGATCTGCGCACGCGAGACGTCCCCGTTCGGCTTGGCCTTCTGAGTCAGCCATTGGGTGAGTTCGGACGACCTCTTTTGATAGTCCTCCATTTTCGCTTGGAGCGCGGTTTCGGCTTCGTCCAGTTGCTTGCGCGCGGAATTGACGGTTTGACCGTTCGTTCCGGTTCCTGCCGGGGAACCGGCCTTCGCCGGGGCCGTTTGGGTCCGGACCGCCGCCAGTTCCTGCTTGAGCTTTTGGCGCTCCCGGCCGAATGCGGCCGTCATCTGGCTGACTTTGGCTTGCTGCGTTTTGAGCAGGGCGGTTTTCTGCCGGAGTTCTTCCTCGATCTCGCGAATCTTCGGATCGTCGCCGGTCGATGAGGCCGCCTTTTGTTTCGCGAGCTTCTCCCGAAGGTTGTCGATTTCATCCTGAGATTTGCGCAGAGCATCCTGCTGTTCCTGTAGCTGCTGTCGGGTCGCGTTGAGTTCGCCGCGGAGTTCCTCGGCTTCGAGACGGCTGCGCTCGGCGGCCTGGCGCAGGGTTTCGATTTCCTGCCGTTGGGCTTCGGACGCCGCGACCGCCGGCGTGAAATTCAAATCGCTGCCTTCGAGGCCGGATGCTTTTTGATACCAGCGGCTCGCGGCAGAACTGTCTTTCGAGACGCCCAAGCCTTTTTCGTAGAGATGTCCGAGGTTGATCTGCGCCTGGGCATTGCCTTTTTCAGCCGCCTTCCGATACCACTCGGCCGCTTTCCGATAGTCGGGCTCCTGCCCGAGGCCTTTTTCGTAGATCTGCCCGACGTAGAGCTGGGCCGTGGCGTCGCCTTCCTGGGCCTTGGGCAGCCAGACCTTCAGGGCGGATGAATAATTCGCGCGGTCGTAAGCGACATATTCGCCCCCGCGCACTTCGCAGTCGGCGGCCGTGGTTCGTATCGGACGGCGGGCGCTGAGATAGGTCATTTGCGACCCGAGTTTTCGCACTTGGCCGGGAAGGAGGCAGTCGACCACGAACAGTTTGTCCGCATCCTCGATATAACCTTCGACGGCGCGCGCCGCTTCCTCCTGACTGACCGGCTGAGAGGCGCAGCCGATCAGAAGGGTGGCGGATACGGCAAGGGCTAAGGATGTCTTACGCAGCGGCTTCATGGTTGCAGTTTCTCCGGTGATCGGGGCGGGATGGCTTAGAGCGTTTTCCATCCCGGTGTACGGATTCGTTCCAGGAGGGGAGAACGTAGGTCGGCAATCCCTTCCCAATCGCAAACGGTCGCTTTAGTCGCGACCCTTCCGACAAAGCCCTTCGCCGAGCCGATACGTCGGCAAGGGATTGCCGACCTACATATCCGAATCCCTTACACCGATTCGGAAAACGCTCTAAAAATGTAGCATTCATTGTGCAAGGGCGCTTGCGGAGTTTGATCCGAGATCGGCCGTCTTTTGCAGAATGCCTTTCCAGACTTCTTGCCAGCAACAGTGGTGATCGAAGTTGGGAAGCACGAAAACCTGGGCCTGGGGGCGCCGTTTGGCGATCGGTTCGAAGACGGAGGGCGGGACGATTCGGTCGGTCTCGCCGAGATAATGGTATTCGATGACGCCCTTAGCCTTGATTTCGGCTGGGTTCAGCGAGCCTGCAAGAGGGCTGTATCCGTGATGGGCGGTCCAGGACTCGATGTCGAGATTTCCGGCCAAGGTCACGACTGCGGAGGTTTCCGGGAAACGCGGTGCCAGCAGAACGGCCAGCGCGCCGCCGCCGCTGTGTCCGAACAGAACCAGCCGCTCGAAGCGGTTTTTCGAAAGGAAGCTCCGCAAGGCGTGCGCCAGGCTGTCGACCACCTCGGGGCCGTACCTTCTATGCGTCCACAGCGCCGGCGAACAGCCGAGATCGGCCGAATGCCCGTAATAACAAGGACGCCCGAGATAAAGAGCCGGGCCTTCGTCCAAGGCCATCAGCCTCAACATGACCGGATCGCGGGGAGTAGGGTCGTCCGAGATCGTCCTGCGCGATAGCCAGGGCGTTCCGTCGCCTTCGAGATAGAGATGCAAGCTGTTGCCGGCGCCTGTCGCACCAGGCTTGAAAAATGCCGCGAGCCTGAAGCCGTTTCCCTCCAGATTGAGCGGCCGGTATCCGAAGCGCGCCGCCGCGTCTTCGATCCGCCGAGCGGGCGATGCGCAGCCGGCTACCAGCAGGACCGATAACAACGCGGCGGCGACGAACCTATTTGGCGGGCGCTTCATCGGTCGGTTCGGGAGATCCCAAGTCGAGCCGGTCGCTGGTTACGCGCAGTTTGATGATGCTTGTGGTATTCGGAGGGATCGCAGCGGAGGCTCGCCATTGGGCCGAATCGAGATCGCGGTAAGCCGCGAACACCCCGACGGCCTTTGCGTCGGGTTTTGCTTCGAAAGAAAGCTCGCGCTTCTCTCCAGGACGGAGAATGAATTCCTCCTTGCCCGCGAGGTCGCCGCCGAGGACGCTTTTTTCGTTCTGATAAAGCTGGAAGAAGTCGGCGCCGTTGAAGGCGGCCAGCTCCTTAAGCTGATACACGCGAAGCAACAAAGGCGACGGACGGCCCTCGCCGTCGAGATTGATATCGGGCAGCGCCTCGATCCTCAACTGTACGACGGTGGGCGATGGTGGAGTCGGTTTGGGCTCATCCGCCGCACATCCCGCGAGGAGAAGAAAGGTTACAAGGATCGGGAGAACTGTGGTTACACGCATTGGGAAGACTCTGGCTGACTCTATAAACGAAGGAAATTCTGGCGTTACACCCTAAATCAGAAGCGTTGTAGGATGGGCACAAATCTGCCGGGAGCAAATTTGAACAGGCGAAGCCTAGCCGAAGGGCGAGCCCCACGGACGGGCGAGTAAAGCATAGCGTGCCCATGGAAGTTGGTGAGCGGTGGGCGCGGCCCAAGGGCCTTTGCCCGTGCAGCGCGGTCTTCTTCCCTCTTTAAGTGATACACCGGCTTTGAGCTTAGCTCTCGATGCCGTGGTCGGCAAGCGGCTGGTATCGTATCCGAACCGCGTTTTGCCTGTCCGGCGTTCGCGTGTAAGCTATCGGCGACTCGATGGAACGAATACAAACGGTTCAGGGAAGGCAGGATGGGCTGAGACCCTGGATCGCTTCGGACATGGCCGGTTTTTCCGGGGGCCTCAGTTTTCCGTCGTTACGATTGTCTATGCTTAATGCCTGACAATCAGGGGCTCAACCGAAGCACGCATCATGGCACTCATCCTCAAAGTTCTCAGCTACAAGGGCGCTCCCGTTCCGGAGGAACCATCCTGCACCTTCGACCAGGAAGGCGGTTCGGTAGGTCGCTCGCCCGACAACCGCTTCGTTTTGCCGGATCCCGACAAGTTCATTTCCCGCCGGCACGGCTCGATCGAGTATCGGAACGGCGTTTACTGTTTCACCGACTTGAGCACGGCGGGCACCTATGTTGTCAATAAAGACCTTCTCCTTCAGCACGACACCGCGCCGCTGTCGAATGGGGACGTACTGAAGATCGGCGAATATGAAATCGCGGTCGTCGAAGTGTCGCTTCCGCCGGCAGAGCCCGAGGAAGCGCCGTTCGGCTTCGATCCGTTCGAAGCTTCGCACGAGGCGCCCGCCGCGCCCGTACCGGAATCTGCAGCTTGGCCCGAGCCGCCGACGTGGGACTCGCCGTTCGATCTTCCTCCGCCGGAACCGGAGAGATCCCAGCCGTCGGGACCGAGTTTCATCGATCAGCCCGACGCATCGCCTTTTCATGACAGTTTTATTCCGCCCGATATCGCTGACAAACCGGAAGATGCGGCACTGCCCGATTTCGATTTGACAGACCTGTTGCGTGACCTGGATGCGAGTGAAAGTGGATCGGGGCATCCCACACCCGCTCCGGAAAGTTGGGAACCGCCGGACGATTTCTTTAAAGGGCTCGATTTGAACGAACTCGGCCCCGGCGCAACCGAGTCCGCCGACTCGCATGATTCGATGCCCGAAACCGGACCGCTCGGCGGATTCGAGGAGATGCCGGGTTCTGCGAGAACCGAGAGCGCCGCTCACGGCGGACAAGCGGCGGAACGCTGGCCCGATGCGCCGATACCGCCTCGTGCCAGCGTTCCGCCAGTGGATGACGCACCGGTAGATCTAAGCGGTGCGGCCACGTCGCCGGCCGCTCCGGAACCTGTTTCGGCCGTGCTGCCGGACGGTTTCTCCTCGGTTTCGAAGAGTGCGGCCGACCGCGAGTTGTTCGCGTCTTTTTTGGCCGGTGCCGGAATCGCGCCCGCCGCTGGATGGGTGAAGGACGAGGACATGGCGGCGGTTATGAATACCGTGGGCGTTCTGCTCCGCAGCTTCGTCGAGGGCATGATGACCGTCATGCGGGCACGTGCGGAATTGAAAAGCCAATTTCGCGTTTCTGTTACCACCATGCGTCCGGTTGACAATAACCCGCTAAAATTTACCCCGAACGTGGACGACGCGCTCAAGATCATGCTGGCGCGCAACCATCCGGGATTCTCTGATCCGGTCGAGGCGGTGCGGGGGGGATTCGCCGACCTCATGAATCATCAGATGGCCATGACGGCGGGGATTCAGGCGTCGCTGGCGGCGGCCTTGAGGCGGTTCGATCCCCAAGGGTTCGAAAAGCTTTACGAGGATGCCATCGTCTTTCAGAAGAAGGCGAAATGCTGGGATGCCTACGGAAAAGCGTATCCGGAACTGGTCAACGAGATTCTGGAGAACTTTTTCGGAGAGGAGTTCGGGGAAGTTTACGAGCGGCAGATGCGCATACTGCAATCGGCCCGTTCGCGATAAGAAAATACAACAGGAACCGATATGTCCGAATACAGCAGAGTGGTGTGGTCGGAGGGAATGTTTCTCCGTCCGCAGCATTTTCAGCAACACGACCGTTATCTGGAGGCGTTGGTCGACGGCCGGTGCCGCGGTCTGCGACCGTTCGATTGGGGGTTCGGCACGCTGAAGCTCGATCCGCGGCAACTAGCTGTCGGCAAACTGGCGCTGGTTGAAGTGCGGGGCGTTTTTCCCGACGGCACTCCGTTTAATCTGCCGGATGACAACGAGCTTCCCTTGCCCCTGGATGCGCCCGACGACGTTAAAGACAACGTCGTGTATCTGTCGCTTCCCGTTCGGCGCCCGGACTCGGCCGAGATCGACAGCGAAGCGTTCGAGGACAGTTTGGCTCGGTATCGTCTCGGCGAGCGCGAGGTGCGGGACCACAATAGCGGCGCCGACGGACGGTTTCCGGTGCAAATCGGCAAAATGCGCACCCGCTTGATGCTCGAACGGCAGGAGCGCTCCGGCTACGTCTGTCTGGGGGTAGCCCGCATCATCGAAGTTCGCGCCGACAAAACGGTGGTCCTGGACGAGCGATATATCGCGCCGGGCCTCAATTGTTTCGGAACGGGGCTGCTCGGCGGATTCCTTCGGGAGCTGCACGGCTTGCTGCATACCCGCGGCGAAGCCCTCGCCGGCCGCGTGGCCGAGGCCGGGAAAGGCGGCGTGGCGGAAATCGCCGATTTCATGCTGCTTCAGATTATCAACCGTTACGAGCCCTTGCTGGAGCATCTGGCCAACACCGCGGCGCTGCATCCCGAGGATTTTTACCGCCTGGCGGTGCAGATGGCTGGCGAATTGGCGACCTTCTATCGTCCGTCCAAGCGGCCGATCGGCTTTCCGGTATATCAGCACGACGATCTGCAGAAATGTTTCACGCCGGTGATGGAGGAGCTGCGCCAGCTCCTCAGCATGGTGTTGGAGCAAAACGCCATTCAAATCCCGCTCAGCAAGCCGAAGTTCGGGGTATACGGCGCGAAACGGCCGGACCTCAAACTTCTGGAGAATGCCGTTTTCGTTCTCGCCGCCAACGCGCAGGTACCGCCGGAATTTCTGCGCAACCACTTCCCTCCCCAGGTCAAGATCGGGCCGGTGGAGGAAATCCAGCAACTGGTGCGGTCGGCGCTTCCGGGAATTTCCGTACATCCCTTGCCGGTGGCTCCCCGTCAGATTCCCTATCACGCCGGCTTCTCCTATTTCGAACTCGACAAGCAAAGCGAGCTGTGGAGAAAAATGTCGGTTTCCGGGGGATTCGCGATCCATATCGGCGGCAATTTTCCGGGGCTCGAACTGGAATTGTGGGCGATCAAGAAAACCTGACGCCAATGCACGCCGCCCGTGAACTGAATCCGACATCCCATCATGCCGAGTGCATTTTTTGTTGCCATATGGCGGGTTAAATGTTCGAAAACTCGACTAAGGTGCCGCTAAGCGCGGCGATGGTTTCAGAGCGGGGAGCCGCCCCGCACGCGGGGTACGCTGCGAAGTCCGTCCGTGGACCTCGCCTTTCGGGCCAGCGTACCGCTGTCCCAATTCGCTCCCGGCGAATTGGTCTTTGCGTGGCCAAAAGAAAGGAACCAAAGACAAATCGGCCGGGAGCCGATTTGGGCGCCAAGGGCGCGCAAAGCGCGAGCGCCAGGGACGGTGCGAGCCCAAAGGCCACCCGGCGAGCACCCTTATCCTGCGCGTTTCGCCCGGCACCGGGGGCGACCGAAGGCACTTCCGTGTGCCTCGGTCGCCGCACGCGATCCATCGCGTGCTCCTTTGGACAATTCCGGTTCCGGGCTCCAATGCTCGGGGCGCTCGAACGGGACCAAGAAGACGTGTAGCACCCGCTACCGCGGGCACTACACCAAAGCAGAAAACGCCTTAGCCGTCCAGGAAAAGCCAAAGTGAATTCAGACGATCCCTTCGCACCCTTCGACGACGAAGACAAAACCGTAATACGGCCGACGCCCGGCGGGCGTCGCCGTGCCACGCCCGCTGCGGCGGCACCGCCACCCGAACCGCCTCCGATCCGGGTGCCCGACGTGCAACTGGATGCGCGCCGGCAAGCGGTATACGGCGAAAATCCGGTGGTGACGGCGGCGCTGTCGCTGCTCTCCCTGGTTTCCCGGCTGCGCAGCACGGCGGTCCATCAAGCGGTGGCCGAGCTTCAGCAGCAATTGGTCAGCGAGCTGCGCGGTTTCGAAAACCGGGTGCTGCGGCAAGGGGTCACGCAGGAGCATGCGCGCATCGCCAGCTACGCGCTCTGTACCTTGCTGGACGAGACAGTTCTGAACACGCCTTGGGGCGCGCAAAGCAACTGGGGGCACCAAAGCCTTTTGGTGATCTTCCACAAGGAAGCCTGGGGCGGCGAAAAGTTCTTCCAGTTTCTCGAGCATTTGGCGCGCCAGCCGGCCCAAAATCTGAACCTGATCGAGTTGTTCTGGCTGTGTTTGAATCTCGGCCTCGAAGGCAAGTACCGCATCGTGCAGAACGGCGCAAGCCAATTGGAGCGCGTGCGCAGCGAGCTGTATCAGCTGATTCAGCGCCTTCGAGGAGATTTCGAGCGGGATTTGTCGATTCGTTGGCAGGGGCTCAAGGACGTACGCAACCCGATCGTCCGCTACGTGCCGATCTGGGTGATCGCGGCGGGTGCCGCGGCATTGCTCGTTCTGGTCTATTTGGGCTTCGCCTTTGCCGTCAATTCCGCGTCGGACCCCGTCGCCCGCGATCTGTTCGCTTTGGCGAAAGACGAGGTGAACCTTCCGGTTCAAAAGGTCGCGACGCCGGCACCCGTACCGGCACCGAAACCGGTCTCGAAGACGGAAAGATTCAAACCCATACTGGCTTGGGAGATTTCCCGGAATATGGTGGAAGTGGTGGACGATCGAATCTTGCGGATTCGGAATTCCTTCGACTCGGCCAGCGATCGCGTTAAGCCGGAGTTCGTTCCGATGTTGGCCAAGATCGCCAAGGAACTGGAGTCCGGCGGCGACGGCGCCCTGGTCACCGGCCATACGGACAACAAGCCCATCTTTTCCGCCCGCTTTCCGTCCAACTTCGAGCTGTCGGCCGCCCGCGCCAAACATGTGGCCGATGTTCTGGAGTCGTCCGCCGCCTTGCAGGGCAGGATTCGCTTCGAAGGGCGGGCCGATTACGAACCGCTAGTCCCGAATGACTCGGCCGAGCACCGGGCCATCAATCGGCGCGTGGACATCCTGATCCAGTGAGGCAAGTCGTGAAAGGCGTCATCAATTTCTTGAAAAAAAAATGGGTAATTCAGGCGATCGGGATGATCGCCCTATGCGCCTTGATCTGGTTCGTCGGCCCATTGATCGGGATCGCCGGTTCAGAACCCTTGGCGTCCGAATGGGCTCGGGGCTTGACCATGGCCGTGGCGGTCGTGGTCTGGGTGATCTGGCGTTTGGTGGCGGAAATCCGGGCGGGACGTAAGGAGCAGCAACTGGTGAAGGATCTCGCCGCACCGGGCGAGGGTGGCGAGGGAAAATCCGCCGAAGCGGTGGCGGCCGACGAGAATATCGAACTGCTGACCGAGAATTTCACGAAGGCTCTGAAACTGCTGCGCGAAACCCGAGGCGACAAGCAGCACCTGTACGAGCTGCCCTGGTACGTCATCATCGGCCCGCCGGGTTCGGGCAAGACGACGGCTTTGTTGAATTCGGGGCTTAAGTTCCCCCTGGCCGACCGGCTGGGCTCGCAGCCCATCCGCGGCGTCAGCGGTACGCGGAATTGCGAGTGGATGTTCACCGACGAGGCCGTACTGATCGATACCGCCGGTCGGTACACCACTCAGGAGAGCTATCAGGCGGTAGATGCGGCGGAGTGGGGCGGCTTTCTCAAACTGCTGAAGCAACACCGTCCGCGCCGGCCGATCAACGGGGTACTCGTGACCCTGAGCCTCTCGGATTTGCTCCAGCACACCGAGGAAGAACGCGCTTTGCATGCCAAGGCGATCCGTCAGCGCGTCCAGGAGCTGTATTCGACACTGGGAATCCGATTCCCCGTCTACATGCTGTTCACCAAGTGCGATTTGGTCGCGGGATTCAACGATTTCTTCGCCGACCTCACGCAGGAAGAGCGCGCTCAGGTTTGGGGCGAAACCTTCCCGGCGGAGGATTTCAAGCAGCCGGTGGATGTATTGGCCCGGTTCTCGTCCGGCTACGACGAACTGCTTCAGCGCTTGAATAGGCGCATGCAGAGCCGCATCCAGGATGAGCGCGACGTGCAGCGGCGCAGCCTGGTTCTCGATTATCCGCAACAGATGGCGCTCTTGAAGCCGGCAATGGAGAAGTTTCTCGAAGACGCTTTCGGCGCGAACCGCTACGAGGTCCGTCCGCTGCTGCGCGGCATTTATCTGACCAGCGGCACCCAGGAAGGAACGCCGATCGACCGAGTGATGGGCATACTCGCCGCCACGTTTCGGCTCAACCGCCAGGCGACGCCGATCTTCAGCGGAAGGGGAAAGAGCTTCTTTCTCACCCGCCTGCTGAAGGAGGTCATCTTTCAGGAAGCCGACTTGGCGGGCCTCGATCCCCGCGTCGAGCGGCGCCGGCGTCTGATACAGGCCGGGGCTTACGCATCGGTGCTGGTCCTGACCCTGGGCTGCATTATCCTTTGGCTGGTGAGTTACCAGCGAAATACCTCCGCAATCGAGCAGGTGGAGAAAGAAATCGAACGCTACCGTGCGGCTCGCGTCGATGGGAGCGATTGGCAGTCGAGCCTCCGGACCTTGATTCCCAAGCTCGATCCGTTGCTGGCGATCAACGACATCTACGAGAATTCCGGCGCGCTGACCCATTTTGGGCTTTATCAGGGGGAAAAAATCCAGCTCGCGGCGAATCATGCCTACGAGCACTGGCTCAGGGATTATTTCCTCCCGGTCAACCTTCAGCGCCTGGCGCAGCGCATGACAGGCCCGGAAGCTTCCAACCCCGATATTCTTTACGAACTTCTGCGGGTCTATCTCATGCTCGGCCAGCCGGATCGCATGGACGCCAAGATCGCAGCGCCCTGGATTCGCAGCGATTGGGAAAGCCGTTTCGGCACCGAACCCGATTTGCTCGCCCGATTGAATCTCCACCTCGACAATCTTCTCAAGTTGCGGCTCGATCCTCAGCCCATGGATGAAGCTCTGGTCGCCGGCGTGCGCGCGAAGCTTTCGCAAGTTCCTCAGACCATTCAGCTCTATGCCCGTTTCAAGAACGAAGCGCTACTGGATCGTTCTCACGATTTCAAGCTCGACTCCGCGCTCGGGCCCGACGGTACGCGGGTGTTCGTCGCGGCGGACGGACGGGATATCGGGACGCTTTCAGTGCCGGGCTTGTTTACGGCTTACGGTTATTCCGAGCTGTTTCTCAAGAAAAGCTTCGATTTCGTCAAGGACGCGGTGACCGAGAACTGGGTGCTCGGCAAGCAGGCGAACGTCGATTTGTCCGAAATTCAACGCTTGCACGGCGATTTCAAGACGCTTTATCTAGCCGATTACCAGAAGGCGTGGAGCGGCCTTTTGGATAGCATCAAGCTGCGCCGACCCAAGGACATCAATCAGACGATCGAGTGGCTGGACATATTGTCTCGCCCGACCACCCCGGTGCGTCCATTGCTCGAAGCCGTTGAAAAAAATACCTCGCTGACCAAGATCGCTTCGCTTACCGCACAGCTTCTGAACAAAGTTCCGGCTGTCGCCGAGGCGAAGGTCGACGACCGTACCCGGAAACTGCTGGATGCCGCGCGCCAGGTGGACGCCGGCAGCGCTCCGCAAGCCGACCCGGTTCAGAGCGTGGAGACTGCGTTCGAAGACCTCGGCTATCTGGTGCGGAGCAGCGCGGATCGGCCGGCGGCCCTGGATTCGACCCTGCAAACCGTGGCCTCTCTGCGGGATTACATGCTGCAAATCGGCAGCGCGGCTCTCAGCGGCGAACAGGCGCTGAAAAGTGCCTCCGGGCGAGTCGCGGGTGGTGGCGGAGACGTGCTGCTCCAGGCCAAGAGCGAATTCGGGCGCTTGCCGGAACCCTTGAAAAGCTGGTTTCTCTCGTTTCTGACGGTGGGATGGAGGCAAACCCTGGCCGGAGCCAAGTCCGAATTGAACGGCATGCTCAAGACGGCGGTGGCCACTCCGTGCAAGGCCGCTTTCAGCGGTCGCTACCCCTTCGTGGGCGGCAGCTCGAAGGACGCGACGCTGATGGATTTTGCGAAATTCTTCGCGCCGAACGGCGCCTTGGATCAGTTTTTCCAATCCAATCTGAAGACCTTCGTCGACGTCAACCGCCCGGTGTGGACGGAAGTCGCCATGGACAACCAATCTCTGGGACTTTCGCCGGCGACCATCCGCCAATTTCAGAATGCCGCCGCCATTCGTTCCGCTTTTTTTTCCGCGGGGGGGCAAATGCCCGCGGTGTCGTTCGAACTCAAACCGAGTTCTTTGGATGAGAACGTGGCGACTTTCCGCTTCAACCTGGAAGGGCAGGAGGTCGTTTATCGGCACGGCCCGGAACAAGTCACGCGGCTCCAGTGGCCGGGACCGTCGGCCGGAGCCGGCGTTCGAGTCGTGTTCGAGGCCGTGGACGGAAGGCAGGTCAGCCGCTCGAAAGAGGGCAGTTGGGCTTTTTTCCGTCTGCTGGATGAGGCCGTGGTGCAACAAACCGAGCTTCCGGAGCGGTTCCTGGTCACGTTTAGAGTGGAGGGTTACAGCGCACGCTACGAGCTGCGCGCCGGCAGCGTGACGAATCCGTTCGGGCTCGCGGCGTTGAAGTCCTTCATCTGCCCGGATGCTCTATGAATCGACTCGCTCAAGTCGGCTTTTACGGCAAATTGCCGGCTCTTGGAGATTTTGTCTCCCGGCGTCTTCCCCGGCATTTCATTGATCATTGGGATCAATGGTTGCAGAGCGCCATAGGCGCCAGCCGGGAACAATTACGGGATTCGTGGCTGGACGTTTATCTGACCAGCCCGATTTGGCGTTTCGGGCTGAGTGCGGGCGTCTGCGGGAGTGACGCCTGGGCCGGCATTTTGATGCCCAGCGTGGACAAGGTCGGACGGTACTTTCCGTTGACCTTGGCGGTGCCCGTGGCCGAACCGCAGAACCTGCCTTTTTTGTTCCGCCGGGACTGCGGCTGGTTCGAGGCGCTGGAAGCGCTGGCCTTGTCCGGGCTGGAAAACGATTTCGATCTCGCTGAATTCGATCGGGAGTTGGAGACATTGTCTCTGCCGGATTTCATGAAAAGCAGTTCGGGCATTAGCCGTTCTCAAAATCCGCGGGCGGGCAGATTCGCACTCCACTTCGAGATGGAAAACTTGAGTCAGGTATCTGACGTGCTTATGGGGCTCAGTGGATGTTTGCTCGACCGTTTTCTTCCGGCTCATAGCTTGTGGAGTACATCGGGATCGGAACACATCGAAGCCTCGTTCCTGGTCTGCGAAGGGTTGCCGCCGATAGACGCATTCGTCGCCCTGATGACCGGAAGCTGGGAGCAACGCGGATGGGCCATCAGTACCCGGCGCTTGCCCGATTTGCCGGCTCGGACCTCGGCTGAGCCGAAAAGCGCAGACGGAACCAGCCGACCTGCGTCACCGGAAAGCGGGCCGTCCGGACTTCGTCGCTGGCTTTCTCACGGCATCAGCGTGGTTGGCAAGCGGCGGAAAATCAACGAGGACGCATTCATCGAGCGTCCGGACATCGGCCTGTGGGCGGTGGCCGACGGCATGGGAGGACATCAGGCCGGCGATGTCGCGAGCCGTGCGATCGTCGAGGCATTGGCGGCTCTGCCCGCTACGTCCGGTCTGGATGAGTCCGTAAAAAACGTCGAGTCGGCTCTGAAACGCGTGAACGACGAATTATGGGAACTGGCCCGCCAGAGTTCGACCGGTCAAATCATCGGCAGTACGGTCGTCGTGTTGTTGGCGATTGATGATCGATGCGCCTGCCTGTGGGCGGGCGATAGTCGGCTTTATCGCCATCGCGCGGGCCGATTGGAACAACTGACGCACGATCATTCGCCGGAGGGGGAGCTTTCCTGTTTCGAAATTCTGACGAATGAGAAACGGACCCAGCGGGAACGTAGCAACGTCATCACCCGCGCGGTCGGGGCGGACCCGGTGCTCGTGCTCGATATCATGACGTTCGACTTGATGGAGGGCGACGGATTTCTGCTATGCAGCGACGGTTTGGATAAAGAAGCGGGACCGATCGAAATCGAAGAGATTTTGGAAGCCGGCGATTGCCGGGAGCGCGCGGAGTCCTTGATTGCGCTCGCTATGGATCGCGGCGCACGAGACAATGTGACCGTGATTGTCGTGCAGTCGCCTTGACAGGTTAAGACTGCGACGGCTAAAAGATAAAACAAAAAATAAGAAGACAAATAGCTTCCCGGGGGGGATATGTGGGAACTCACAGAGGAAAAGAACGTTCGGGCGACGATACCCGCACGTACTTCGATGATTCGTCGAGGACTGGTGTGGTCATGTACCATGTGCTGGATCTCGGCGGCAGCCGCGAATCCGTTGACGAGCGGAGCGACGCTGAACCAGACTCAAACCGACATGGCCAATGTCGCGTTCGACGCCTGTACTCAAAGAAACTCGCTGCTTTCCGAGGATTTCAGAGACCGCTGCGACGCTCTCGTTGGCGCCGCGATTTCCGCTTCGGATAGCCAGATTCCTTCGGTCGGCTCCGAGCCGGTCGAAAATGCCCTTCAAATAGTCTCGCCGGAGCAAATTCTCCAGCACGGAACGACAGCCACCCGGGTAACTGCCGGCCAAGTGGCCCTGGTCGATTCGACCATAGGCGCGAGGCTCGCAACTTTGCGCACCGGCTTGGGCCTGGCCGGATTACAGATGTACCGAAACGGCTTATCGGCGGACCGCGCCTATGCCGGTTTGGGCAATTCCTTCGCCACCGGAGGTGCGGCCGGCGACGGCTCGTTCAGTCCTCTCGGCGTCTGGATCAACGGTAATTATCATTTCGGCGACGTCGATTCCACCTTCGATCAAAAAGGCTTTCAGTTTAAAAACTTCGGTTTTACCGCCGGCGCCGATTACCGCTTTACCGACAATTTCATAGCGGGTCTCGCTTTCACCTACGCCCGCACCAACGCGAATTTCGACCGCTCCGCCGGAGGTACGGACAGCGATGCCTACACCGGATCCATTTATGGGTCGTTCTATGTGACGGAAGGGTTCCATATCGATGCGCTCGGTTCCTTCGGCGGCATCGATTACGAGACTACCCGGAACATCAGTTATACCTTGCCGGGGTTCGAGACCGTCAATACTCAGGCTGTCGCTAATCCCGGCGGAACTCAATATTCCTTCAGTATCGGCGGAGGCTATGACTATTCGATAGCCGGGTTGACCCTAGCGCCCTATGCGCGAACGGAATACATCGGCCTGGATGTGGATGCCTATCGCGAGCGGCAGGGCAATGGTTGGGGGATGAGGTTCGACGAGCAGCACGTCCAGTCGCTCATTTCCACGGTGGGAAGCCAGATTTCGTACGCTTTCGGTTTACCCTGGGGCGTGATCACGCCCCAGTTGCGAGGCGAGTGGCATCATCAATTCAAGGATGACAAGCGGACAATCGGCGCCAGCTTCCTCGGCGATCCCGCCGCGCAGCAGTTTGCCGTCGTGACTCAAGGACCCGATCGGGATTATTACACCTTCGGCGCCGAGGTTTCGGGGGTATTTTCTCACGGCATTTCGGCATTTTTAGCCTATGATTTATTGCTGGGCTATCGCGATATCGAAAGTCACAAGTTTACCTTGGGAACTCGCGTCGAGTTCTAGCCGGCAAGTCGGCGTAAACGAGATCGAACAATAAATATTCTCGTGATCCTGGTTGAAAGCCGGAGTCGTCGAGACCAAACGAAAAAATGCTTGCGACGATCGGGGGATTATGGGCGAGCTAAACGTAGAAGCCTTTCTGACGGAAGTATCGCCGGATGCGCCTTGTGGGGAAGATCTTCAGTACGACAACGCATTCATCGCACTGGAGCAGAAAGCCAAAGGTACGCCGGAGCAACAGATCGGGGATCGGATCGAGCCGGCACAGCCGCCGAACTGGAAAGAAGTACGCCGAGACGCGATCGAATTGCTGGAGCGCACGCGCGACCTGCAAGTGATCCTCTATCTCATCCAGGCTCTTGTTCATACCGCCGGGCACCCGGGACTGCGCGACGGCCTGGCGCTTCTGGAAGGCATCGTCAGCAAGTTCTGGCCCGATCTATATCCGCTCCTCGATCCTGAAGACGACAACGATCCGACGCAGCGCGTCAACATCCTGATGGGATTATGCGACTTCGAGTCGGTATTGCGCCCGGTCGCGCTTGCGCCTCTGGTTGAGTCGCGTGCGCTCGGACGCTTTAGTCTGCGGGACGTGCAAATCGCGACCGGAAAGTTGCCACCGCCCAGCGACGGAAGCTCCTCGCCCGAGATTGCAACCATCAATGCAGCGTTCATGGACGCCGACCCGGAGGTTCTGGCGTCGACCCGCGAGGCGGTTGTCTCGAGTTTGGAAAGCATCAAGGCCATCGAAAGTTTCGTAACGGATCAGGTCGGTGTCGGCGATGCGCCGAACTTGGCTCCGTTGAGGGACTTGCTCAAAGAAGCACAGCATGTGCTCGGAGAGTATGCGGAGGAAGGCGGCGCCAGCGACGCGCAGCCCGAATCCGAGGGTGAAGTGGCGTCCGCGCACGATTCGGCCGCCAGACCATCTGCGGCTCGGCCGGGGGAAATCGGCAGCCGCCAGGATGTGATCAAGACCCTGGATTTGATTTGCGACTATTACGCTCGATGCGAACCCTCCAGTCCGATTCCCTTGCTGCTGAAGCGCGCGAAGCGCCTGGTCTTTATGGATTTCATCGAGATCGTCAAAGACCTGGCTCCGGACGGCCTTTCGCAGGTGGAGTTCATCAGGGGGCGTGACCCGTCCGAAGACGGCCAGTATTAGAGCAAATAACGAAAGCGTGAGCCCTACACTGATTCATAAAATGGCGACGCAATCGCCGTTCCTTCTCATCCGGTTAGTCATAAACGTCGATCGCCCAGATATCAAAAATACGATATGCCGTAACAGATACGAAATATCGCAATATTGTTTTGCTCGAACTGGGTGATCTTGAGAGCTGGAATTATTGCCAATGTGAACAAAAGCGATTCAAAACAGTGTGTTGGTCTATTTCGATGGAGAGATATTGATGGTTGGCATCGTTGTTGAATTTGTTTGGTCACGCTGGTCGATGATGTCGTTACTAAGGAATGAGCGGAGTGGGGTGGTAGACATGCCACGATAACCGGTGCGCTGGGCGCGATTTCGAAGCTGGAAGCGATTTTATCGATCGAATAAAGCCCGCGTAACCATGAAAATGTGAAATTGCTGTAGTTCTATAGCCTAAGAGGAGATTTGCCGTGGCAGAAAGTAGCCAGAAATTTATAGCTCGAAATCGCGCACCGCGCGTACAGATCGAATACGACGTGGAAGTTTACGGTGCGGAAAAGAAGGTCCAGCTTCCTTTTGTAATGGGCGTCATGTCGGATCTCTCCGGCAAACCGACAGAGCCGCTGCCCCCGGTCGCGGATCGGAAACTGCTGGAAATAGATGTCGACAACTTCAACGAACGGCTCAAGGCCATGAAGCCGCGGGTTGCGTTTCAGGTGCCCAACACCCTGACCGGCGAAGGAAGCCTCAGCGTCGATATCACTTTCGAAAGCATGGACGATTTTTCGCCGGCGGCGGTCGCCAGGAATGTCGAGGGCCTGAACAAGCTGCTCGAAGCACGCAGCCAGTTGGCCAACCTGATCACCTACATGGACGGAAAGACAGGCGCCGAGGAGCTCATCGCTAAGGCAATAAACGACCCGACATTATTGCAGGCACTCGCCTCGGCTCCGAAGCCGGCGGACGAAGCCGCTGCGGACTCTTCGAGCAGCGAGGGATAAGTCATGGCCGAATTAGAAACCCAAACCTCAGCTCAGGGCGCCGAGCAGCTCGGCGAGCTTGGTGATTTTACGAGCCTCTTGAACAAAGAGTTCAAACCGAAATCCGACCGAGCCAAAGAGGCGGTCGAGTCGGCGGTGACCACTCTGGCGGAATTCGTCCTTAAAGACGTATCCAAGGTCTCCGAGGACGCCGTCAAGACCATCCAGTCCATCATCGCCGAAATAGATCGCAAGCTCACCGAGCAGGTGAATGCGATCATGCATCACGAGGACTTCCAGCAGTTGGAAAGCGCGTGGCGCGGCTTGCAGTATCTGGTAAACAATACCGAGACCGATGAGATGCTCAAGATTCGCGTCTTGAACATCTCGAAGAAAGAGCTCGGAAAAACCCTGAAGAAATTCAAGGGAACTTCCTGGGATCAAAGCCCGATCTTCAAGAAGCTTTACGAGGAAGAGTACGGGCAGTTCGGCGGCGAACCCGTCGGCTGTATCGTGGCCGACTACTATTTCGACCACTCTCCGCCGGATGTCGAACTGCTGGGGGAGATGGCGAAAGTCTGCGCGGCTGCGCATGCGCCTTTCATCGCAGCGGCGGCACCGACCGTGATGCAGATGGATTCATGGAACGAGCTGGCCAACCCGCGCGACCTCACGAAGATTTTTCTGACTCCGGAGTACGCGGCGTGGCGCTCGCTACGCGAGTCGGACGACTCCCGTTATATCGGCTTGGCCATGCCGAGATTCCTGGCTCGGTTGCCTTACGGGGCGAAAACCTGTCCGGTCGAGGAATTCGATTTCGAAGAAGAGACCGAGGCAGCAGACAGCCGAAAGTATGTCTGGGCCAACTCGGCCTATGCGATGGCCGTCAATATCAATCGATCCTTCAAGCTTTACGGCTGGTGTTCGAGAATCCGCGGCGTGGAATCGGGCGGCGCTGTGGAAGGGTTGCCGGTGCATACCTTCCCGACCGACGACGGCGGCGTGGACATGAAGTGTCCGACCGAGATCGCGATCAGCGACCGGCGTGAAGCGGAGTTGGCCAAGAACGGCTTCATGCCTCTGATTCACAAGAAAAATTCCGATTTTGCGGCGTTCATCGGCGCGCAATCGCTCCAGAAACCGGCCGAATACGACGACCCCGACGCAACGGCCAACGCCAATCTGGCGGCGCGGCTGCCCTACCTGTTCGCCACCTGCCGGTTTGCCCATTATCTGAAGTGCATCGTCAGGGACAAGATCGGTTCGTTCAAGGAGCGGGACGACATGCAGAAATGGCTGCAAAGCTGGATTTACAACTATGTCGACCCGAATCCGGCCATGTCCGACGACATCGACAAGGCGCGCAAGCCTCTCGCGGCGGCCGAGGTAATCGTGGAAGCGGTGGAAGGCAATCCAGGCTATTACACGTCGAAATTCTTCTTGCGGCCGCACTACCAGCTGGAGGGGCTAACCGTTTCGCTGCGTTTGGTGTCCAAACTACCCTCCGTGAAAGGCGGCTAGCAGATCGAGTCGAAGAGCTGGCAACTAGGGGGATTTGGAGGTGACGATATGAGATGACACGGCAAACTCACATTGCCCAGCGGAGCCGGACGGAGTGTATTCCATCCATGTTTGATCAAGTTTTAATCAACCAACAAGTACCAATAAGTAAAGGAGAAGACCATGGCAGTCGACATGTTCATTAAGATCGACCCGATTAAAGGGGAATCCAGAGACGATAAGCATAAAGAAGAGATCGACGTTCTGGCTTGGAGCTGGGGCATGTCCAACAGTGGCACCACCCATATGGGAAGCGGCGGCGGAGCGGGTAAGGCCAACGTGCAGGATCTGAGCTTTACGAAATATATCGATAAGGCGAGCCCGGACTTAATGTTGAGCTGCTGCAACGGCAAACATTTCGACAAGGCCGTGCTGGTGGTTCGGAAAGCCGGCGAAAAGCCGGTGGAATACCTGACCATTACCATGGAGGAAGTCCTGATCACCTCGGTTTCTACGGGCGGCTCCGGCGGCGAGGACCGCTTGACCGAAAACGTCACGCTCAATTTCGCCAAGGTCAAGGTGAAATACATAGAACAGACCGAAAAGGGCGCGGAGGGCGCCAAGCCGGAGATGGGCTGGAATATTGCTGCGAACGTAAAACAATAAGTTTGCACGGTATTTTTCGGCAGTGCCCGCCGCTGAGCGGGCACTATTCATCCCCTCAATTTCTCCCATCCGCCTATGTCAACCATCGCTGCTGAAGAAAGTCTTCGGGAAGGCCGCCTGGAAGATGCGCTAGCGCAACTCCAGGACCAGGTCCGCCGGAATCCTGCCGAAGCGAAGTACCGGATTTTTCTCTTCCAGTTGTTGGCCCTAATGGGGCGCTGGGAGCGCGCTCTCACGCAGTTGAGCGTGTGCGGCGATCTGGATGCGGCAAATCTCGCAATGGTGCAGACCTATCGCGAAGCCATACGATGTGAAGTCCTTCGCGAGAAAGTCTTCCGCGGGGAGATTTCTCCGCTGATCTTCGGCAAGCCCGAGCGATGGATCGCGCTTCTGATAGAAGCATGCAAATGCGCCGCGCAGGGAGATTATCCGATGGCGATCCAGTTCCGGGATCAGGGTTTCGAATCGGCGCCGGGGACGTCCGGTACCATCGACGGGAAGCCGTTCGAATGGGTGGCGGATAGCGATAGCCGTCTGGGACCGGTTGTGGAAGCCATAGTCAACGGTCGCTATTACTGGATACCTTTTTGCCGGATTGCCCGCATCGAACTTGATCCGCCCAGTGACCTTCGAGATTTAGTCTGGCTTCCCGCACAATTCACCTGGGCCAACGGCGGTTCTGCCGTGGGTCTGATTCCTTCCCGTTATCCCGACTCGGAAAAAGCCGATGACGTAGCGATTCGCATGGCCCGGAGAACCGAATGGCAAGAGCCGGTCGAGGGCTACTCGCTGGGCATGGGACAACGCGTATTGGTAACGAACGAGGGCGACTTCTCGCTGTTCGATGTTCGAGAAATTGCGATGAATACGGACACGATCGAAAACGATGGCTGATCTCACGCCGAAGGAACGCCTGCAGCCGTCGCTGCTGGATCGCCTTACCGACGACGAACCGGACAAACAACAGGAGTCCCGCGACCAGCGGGTGATGAATATACGGAATTTGCGCCACAGCGTATTGCGCGACTTGGCGTGGTTGCTGAATACCACCGCCATGGAGTCGCTAGTAGATTTGGAAAAATATCCTTTCGTGGAGCGTTCGGTATTGAATTTCGGTATCCCGGCCCTGGCCGGCACCCCTCTCTCCGGTGCCGACCTTCCGGCGATCGAACGAAAGGTCAAACAGGCTATTCTCGACTTCGAACCGCGCATCCTGGCGGATTCGGTGAGGGTGAAGGTCGCCGCCTCGGACAGTATGAATCTCAAGGCCATGACGTTCACCATCGAAGGTGATCTGTGGGCTCAGCCGCTTCCCTTGCATCTTTACATCCGCACCGAAATCGATCTCGATACCGGCTATGCGCGGGTCAGCGATTTGAACGGATAGACTATGGATCCTCGATTGCTTCAGTACTACAACCGCGAGCTGCAGCACATTCGGGAGGTGGGTGCCGAGTTCGCCAAAGAGTTTCCGAAGATTGCGGGCCGGCTGGGGCTGGACGAGTTCGAGTGTTCCGATCCGTACGTCGAGCGCCTGCTCGAGGGGTTTGCGTTTCTCGCGGCGCGGGTTCAACTCAAAATCGACGCCGAGTTTCCGCGTTTAACCCAACATCTTCTCGAGGTCGTTTATCCGCATTATCTCTCGCCAACACCCTCGATGGCCGTGGTGCAACTCCAGCCCGATCTTTCCGAGGGCGCGCTGGCCGAGGGATTCTTGGTGCCGCGCGCGACCTCGCTCAGAAGTCAAATCGGCAAAGGTGAGCAAACCGCCTGCGAATATCGGACCGCTCATGACGTCACGCTATGGCCTCTGCAACTGGTGGAAGCGCAATACCTCGCCACGCCCAGCGCAGTCGCCAATTCGGGCGTGCCGACCAAACCCGGCGTGAAGGCCGGTTTACGTCTTTGTCTCCGGACCAGCGCGGGTCTGCACTTCAATCAGCTCAAGCTGGACCGGTTGCCGATTTTCTTGCGCGGTACCGGCGAACTGCCGTTCCGTCTTTACGAGCAATTGCTTGCCGATACGCTTGCGTTGGCGGTCCAACCCGCATCGCGGCCATCGGAATGGGTCGAGATCATCGACCGGACGCCGATATCGCGGCTGGGATTCGGCGATGATGAAGCCTTGTTGCCGTTTGGTCCGCGCTCGTTTCAGGGCTACAGGCTGCTGCAGGAATATTTCGCGTTTCCGGAGCGCTATCTGTTCGTCGGGTTGAACGGCTTACAAAAAGCCGTCAGTCGTTGTGACGGCACCGAGCTCGAGGTCATCGCCCTGTTCAAGCGCGCCGAGCCTCATCTCGTCAACGCCGTCGATGCCGGCAATTTCTCGCTGTTCTGCACGCCGGCGATCAATTTGTTTCCGAAACGCACCGATCGTATTCACTTGACCCATTTCGTGCCGCACTATCATGTCGTGCCGGATCGAACGCGACCGATGGATTACGAGGTCTATGGCGTCAGCGAAGTGACCGGTTATGGCGCCACGCCGTCCGATGAACGGGAGTTCTTGCCGTTCTACGGGTCCAGGAGCGGTTATCGGCGGCGCGACGAGAACGCCTATTACACGCTGCATCGTGAAAAGCGCGTGTTGTCGTCCAAGCAGCGCCGGCAGGGGATGCGCTCCAGCTATATCGGCAGCGAAGTTTTCATCTCGCTGGTCGATGCGGCCGAAGCGCCGTATCGCGGCGATCTGAAACAATTGGGCATGGAAACGCTCTGCACGAATCGCGATTTGCCCCTGCTGATGCCCGTCGGCATGGGCGCTACCGATTTTACCTTGCAGACCGGCGCTCCGGTGCAAGCGATACGGTGTTTGGCCGGTCCGACCAAGCCGAGGCCTTCGTCCGCCGACGGCGAAATGGCGTGGCGTCTGATCAATCATCTGTCGCTCAACTACCTGACGCTGACGGATAGCAGCGAGACCGAAGGTGCGGCGGCGCTTCGCGAGTTGCTCGCCCTTTATGCGGATCCGAATGATGCGACGATACGCCGTCAAATCGAGGGCGTTCTGTCGATCGGATCCAAGAACGTGGTTCGTCGGGTGGATGCTGCCGGTCCCATAGTATTCGGGCGCGGCTTGGAGATTGCCGTCGAGTTCGACGAATCCGCATTCGAGGGCTCCGGCTGCTTTCTTCTGGGGGCCGTTCTCGAACAATTCTTCGCCCGTTATGTATCGTTGAATTCGTTCGCTGAAACGTCGATAAGAACGGCGGAACGAGGGGAGATCATGCGATGGCCGCTACGTATCGGGCAGCGACACACGATCTGATCGAGCTCCTTCGCCGCGAGCCCTATCGCTTCGACTTCTTCGAGGCATTGCGGCTGATCGAGTGCCATTACGCGGACAAGCCGAGATTGGGGAAATCGGTTAAAGCCACTGACGATCCGATTCGGCTGAGTCAACAGCCGGAGCTCGAGTTTGCGCCGTCGACCCTGGCTTCGTTCGCATCCGGCGCGGACGGTTTTCCGCCGCGTCTGTCGGCGCGTTTTCTTGGGCTGTTCGGACCCAACGGACCCATGCCCCTGCATTTGACCGAGTACGCCCGCGAGCGGGTCCGGCATCATGGCGATCATACGTTTTCGCGTTTCGCGGATGTGTTTCACCACCGGATGCTGTGCCTGTTTTATCGGGCTTGGGCCAATGCCCAGCCTACGGTGTGCCACGATCGCCCCGAATCGGATCGCTTTGCGGCTTATTTGGGCTCCTTGTTCGGTATCGGTGTTCCGTCCGTTCAAAATCGGGACGCCATGCCGGATCGGGCTAAGCTTTACTTTACCGGTCTCTTGGCCGGACAAACCAAGCATCCCGAGGGTCTGCGCGCACTCATCGGCGATTTTTTCGGGATCAGCGTTAGCTTGCGGGAATTCGTCGGCGAATGGATGGACATCGCGACGCACGAACAGTCCCGGCTTGGAGTTTCGCCCTGCAGTGGGTCCTTGGGGTTGTCCGTAGTCGTGGGCGCCCGGGTTTGGGGTTGCCAGCATAAGTTCCGAATCGTGCTCGGCGCGATGGGAATCGATCGATATCGGGCGCTGCTGCCGGGCGGCGAAAGCTTGGTCGAGTTGATCGCCATCGTACGCAATTACGCCGGGGACGAACTGGTTTGGGATCTGAATCTGGTTCTTCGATATCAGGAAGTCCCATCTTTGCGACTGGACGGCGGCGCGCAACTGGGCTGGACAAGCTGGCTGGGGACGAGACAAGAAGAAAAAGACGCGGACGAGTTGATGCTGAATCCGTTTTTTCGGTGCTCGGCGCTTTGATTCGCCTGCCTGCACAGAGTTGAATTTTCTAAACGATTAAAAAATACCGGATCTAGGGGGGATCGTTTCATGGGAGAAATCAGCCGGGTCAAGCTTTTCGGCAAGCTTAATCGCATTTGCTACAAAGCTATCGAAAGCGCGACCGTGTTTTGCAAATTGCGGGGCAATCCGTACGTGGAATTGGTGCACTGGCTGCATCAATTGCTTCAGCTTCAGGATTCGGATTTGCACCGCCTCATCAAGCAGTTCGGCATCGATCCGGGCCGCCTCGCCAAGGATTTCACCGAGTCGCTCGACCGCTTGCCGCGGGGAGCTACGTCCATATCCGACCTGTCGTCGCACGTCGAGGAGGCGGTCGAGCGAGGATGGGTATACGGAACGCTAATGTTCGGCGAAAACCAGGTCCGCTCGGGCCACCTGCTCGTCGGCATTTTGAAGACTCGGGGGCTGCGCGGCGAACTGGTCGGCATTTCGAAAGAATTCGAAAAGATCGGCCTCGAAACGCTAACCGAACGGTTGGCTGAGTTCGTTGGCGGTTCGCCCGAAGACGGATTGGCCGCGACCGACGGATTTCAGGCAGGCGGAGCGGCTCCTGGCGAAGCGAGCGGAGCTATATCGCCTGCTGCCATGGGCAAGCAGGAGGCGCTCAAGCAATTTACCGTCGACCTGACGGAACAGGCGAGGCAGGGAAAGATGGACCCTGTCGTGGGACGCGACGAGGAGATCCGCCAGGTCATCGATATCCTTATGCGCCGTCGTCAGAACAATCCCATCCTGACGGGCGAGGCGGGCGTCGGCAAGACCGCGGTCGTCGAAGGATTCGCCCAGAAAATCGTGGCGGGCGATGTGCCGCCGCCTTTGCGCGATGTGAGCTTGCGCACCTTGGATGTCGGGCTCCTCCAGGCCGGGGCCAGCATGAAAGGGGAGTTCGAGAATCGATTGCGGCAAGTCATCGAGGAGGTCCAGGCCTCGCCCAAACCGATCATCCTCTTCATCGACGAGGCTCATACCTTGGTTGGCGCGGGCGGAGCTGCCGGTACTGGCGATGCCGCCAATCTTTTGAAGCCCGCCTTGGCGCGCGGCAACCTGCGCACGGTGGCGGCGACGACCTGGGCGGAATACAAGAAATACATCGAAAAAGATCCGGCATTGACGCGCCGCTTCCAGGTCGTCCAGGTGCTCGAACCGAGCGAAGAGAAAGCCATACGCATGATGCGCGGCGTGGTTTCCGTGATGGAAAAGCATCATCGGGTGCAAGTTTTGGACGAGGCGCTGGAATCCGCCGTCAAGCTTTCGCACCGTTATATCCCGGCGCGTCAGCTCCCCGACAAAGCCGTCAGCCTTCTCGACACCGCCTGCGCCCGCGTTGCCATAAGCCAGCACGCCGTGCCGCCCGAGGTGGACGATTGCCGAAAGCGCATACAAGCACTCGAAACCGAGCTGGACATCATCGGCCGGGAACGTTCTGTAGGGATCGACACGACAGCCCGCGAAAACCGCGCGCTAGCCGAACTGGAGGCCGAACGTGAGAGGCTGGCGGCGCTGGAAGGCCGCTGGAACTCCGAAAAGGAAGTGGTCGAAAAGATTCTGGCCCTGCGTCAGCAACTTCGGGAGCAGACCGGAAAAGTCGAAGGCACCGGCAGCGCCTTGGAGCAGGCGGCGGAACAGGCGGAACCCGCACCCGCCGTCGACCGGGATGCGCTGTTGTCCGAACTCAAGGACCTGCAAAGTCGGCTGCACGCGTTGCAAGGCGAACATCCGCTGATCCTGCCCACTGTCGACGGCCAAGCGGTCGCTTCCGTAGTCCAGGATTGGACCGGCATTCCCGTCGGACGCATGGTTAAGAACGAGGTCGAAACCGTGCTGAAGCTGGCCGATATCCTGGAACAGCGCATCATTGGCCAACGCCACGCCTTGGAAATGATCGCGAGGCGTATTCAGACCTCCCGTGCCGGTCTCGATAACCCCAATAAGCCGATCGGCGTCTTCATGTTGGCCGGCAGTTCGGGCGTCGGCAAGACCGAAACCGCCCTGGCTTTGGCCGAGGCTCTCTACGGCGGCGAGCAGAACGTCATCACCATCAATATGAGCGAATATCAGGAGGCGCACACCGTATCGACCCTCAAGGGTGCTCCGCCGGGTTATGTCGGTTACGGCGAGGGCGGCGTTCTGACCGAAGCGGTAAGGCGCAGGCCCTATAGCGTGGTGTTGCTGGACGAAGTCGAAAAAGCCCATCCCGACGTTCACGAGATCTTCTTCCAGGTATTCGATAAAGGCTGGATGGAGGACGGCGAGGGCAGGGTGATCGACTTCAAGAATACCCTCATCCTCCTGACTACCAACGCGGGGACGGACCTGATCATGAATCTGTGCAAAGACCCGGAACTGATGCCCGAACCCGACGGCATCGCCAAGGCTCTGCGCGAACCCTTGCTCAAGGTTTTCCCGCCTGCCTTGTTAGGCCGCCTGGTCGTCATTCCTTATTACCCGTTGAGCGACGAAATGATCGGTGCCATTGCGCGGCTGCAGCTCGGCCGCATCGAAAAGCGCATCCGGGAAACCCACAAGGTGCCGTTCAGCTATGACGACGAGGTGATCAAACTCATCACCAACCGTTGCACCGAGCTCGAGAGCGGCGGGCGCATGATCGACGCGATTTTGACCAATACCGTGTTGCCGAGGATCAGCGAAGAGTTCTTGATCCGGATGATGGACGGGAACGCCATAGAGCGGGTGCATATCGACGTGCAGGATGGACAATTCGGCTACCGGTTTGAATAAAAATAAAGCCGCGACAAAGTCTCGGCAGCATCCTCGTGGTGACCCTGTTGCTACGAGTCTGTAATCAAAACAAGAGTACGAACCTGAGGGGGAAATTCGGATGGACGTGTTCACCGAAGTCTATGACAAGAGTATCGAGTTGCTTAAGACGTCATCGCTGCAAAAGGACTGGAAAGACATCGAGTCCGGATTGAAGAAGCTGCTTCAATCCGATGGTCCGTCGGTCGATGCCGCACCGGTACTCGACAAGCTGCGCAAGCAGTTGGAAGAAGCCGCGAAGGGGAAAGCCTTGAGCGGCCGCGCGCAGTCCCAGGAGATCCTCAGCGCCTGTCAGACCGGCAATTCCGGCTACCAAGACCGTGCGGCGTGCATCAAGCAGTTCCGGCATTTCTATCTGGTGGCGAAGAAAGGTAACCAAAGCATATGGGTTGTCGACTCTCCGAAGCACTATGGCAAGTGGACCTATGATCTCTTCGCCGGCAGGAACGAAGCCCAACTCAAATCGGATCTCAACCACTGGCGCGAGGTGTTCGGTGAGGGTAATCGCAAGATGATGTCCGACGCGCTTCAGCTCGCCCGCAAGTGGAGTTCCGATGTGGAGGTCAAGCTGAGCGGCAAGTCCGGGGATGCGAACGACACGATCCGCCGCTGGTTTCACACCGACGGTGCCAAGGCCGGTGATCTCGATGCCAGCCGGGGCAAACTGCTCGACGGATTCAAGAAGATCACAGCGGCCTGTAATTCCGGCAAGGTGATATTTTCCGACCGTCCCCACAAGCGCGCGGACGGGTCGATGAAAAACACCTTCGCCTCGGTCAACAGCCTGGACGTCATGCCGGTGATCTACATTTACGAATTGTTTCTGCGTACCGGCAAGCGTACGCGTCTCGGAAACATTCCGAAGCTGTGGCTGTGCGCCCTGACGGTAGTCCACGAATTATCCCACAAGCTGGTTAAGACCGAAGACATCCGTTACGACTACGACGGACTCAAGCCCGGCAACGCATTCAAAACCGAAGATGCCTTGAACAACGCCGATAGCTGGGCTTACTTCGCCGGTGATCTTGTCGGCGCGATTCCCAAAAGTGCGATCAAGGAAGCACTAAGCTAAACCAGACGATTGCCCAATGTGCACACTTTTCCGGCAAAGACTTTGTAAGCTCATCATCGTGGCTGCGACGGTGTTTCCTATATTCGCATGGGGCGACGCAGCTACGCTGCCCCAAATAAAGGAGTCAGGCATGGAATCTTCCAAGAGACGTGCGCCGGCGGCGAAGCCGGTCACCCACAAAGGCATACGCTACGAGCAACTGCGTGCGGCCCGCTCACGAGGCTTCGGACAGAGCGGCGGCGTTATCGCGGCGGTCGACGAAGCCAGCGGTCAGGAACTCTGGACCTTGCAATTGTATACGACGCAGTACGACCCCCACGAGGAAACCGATGCACAGGAGGTTTATATCGAGGAACTGCGTATCGATAAGAAGTCCGAGACGTTGATCGCACGCGACGAGCGCGGGCGCACGTTTATAGTCAATCTCAAGGATCGCACGGTCACCGAAAAGCACTAGGCGACTGGGGCGTCCGACGGGCTGGAGCGCGGCGCAGGACGCACGAACACGGCGAATTGGCTCGGGTTTTCTGATTCGGTCGATGGAGGCGAATCCCATCGATCGAGGGCACTGAGCGTCCCGGATCAGGGATTTGGGTACGGGTTCGGGTCATTTTTTCAAAAAACGCGGCATAAAACGCTGCACGTGAGCCCCGACGGGGATTAGGAGAAAGTATGGCCGAGCAGACTGCTCGTGATTTGGTGGCGTACAAGAACTACACGCCGACGGGTCTCACTGAGACGAGACTAACCAGAAAGCTTACCCTGGACCAGGAGTGGGTATTCGGTGGATCGGGCGGCGTCGATATCATGATCAAGTTCGACAAGAACTTTTTCAAAAAGCACCTGTTTACTTACTCCAAGAAAACCAATGAGGTCGCACAGATCGCCTTCTTCCTCTCAAAGGAGGCCGGCGACCCGCCCGGCAGAGAAATGGACTTCTGGCTCCAGGCCGAATTGATCAAGCTCAATCAAAAACTTCGAAAGGCGCTGGAACACCGTGCAGAAGCCTATCGCTGCACTTGCGGGCACTATCTGATCTCTCACGCCTGTACAAACTGCGGGCATGGCCCGGCAAAACACAAGACCGGGAGTGGGGCGAATTGCGCATGCAAGGAAGACACTGGTGCCGGAATAAAATGCGGCTGCACCACTTATACCAACAGATGTGTCGAATCCGGCTGCGCTTGCGGCGGGTTTACGAATACGCCGACAGGGGCGTACGCAACATCCCGCAGCAATAGCGGAAAGGGACCCGATAACCCTTTGCAAGGAGCTCCTACGCAAGTAAATACGTGCATCATTCTCGACCGGATACCCATGGAAAAATTCAAGGACGTGGTCATCAAATCGTTCGAGACCGCAGAAACGACATCCCACACCTGGGCGATCAACACCGAAAAACACCTGACATGGGATTTCGGAATCGCAAACTGTGTGGTCAATGCTTCGCTTGGGCAAGCTCCGAAAGATTGGACAACCAGCACCGGTGTAACGGTATCGGCCAAAAAACTCAGTTTTACCCCGGCCAGCAGCGGAAAGCGGGACCTGTACACTTATCAGGTTTTCCACTTGAGCAATTGACGCGAGATACCGGTATGGCGGACTTACAAAGGCAATCTAGGATGTCCGAGATATCCGGTGTAAGGTCCGTAGATCGAGGCCAAACCCATCCTGTGTATCATCCGGATCGTATTTCGACCCCAGAGATGCATAGGATGAGCTAAGTAGCTTCTATAATTTCCTCTTGTGTTCCTTTAATCCCGATTCATTTTCTATTAGGTGTTATTTCGAATGGAGATTACATAAATGCCGCTAGCACAACCGAATACGAGAGGAGTATTCCCGGCGACGATGGGAGGGCAACCCATACCCGAGATAAAGGTCGCGGATAATACTGCATTAAGCGATATGGAAGATATCCATTTTGGTATGAATATCGATGAGGCCGTCAATGCCGATCTTTATCGGGATCTCGATCGCGGAAATCCGGTGGAGGCCGACCTTGTCGGCCTTGGCCCAAGAACCATCGATATCAAGCGGCGAGGCGGGAGAACCGCGGAGGATGACTGGGAAATACACTGGGGAAATGCGAGAGCGCGCGGGCTCAAAGGCATGGACGACACGAAGTTCCAAAACTTTAACCAGGCTAGGCCCATTAAGCACCGCCAGTTTCCGGCGGGTGCGCATCTGGGCGGCGTCGACGTAGGGGGAACAAACAAAGAATATAGCCTAGGTGCCACCACAAAAGCGGATACCGAAGGCCTTGAAATGGGTACGAGGTGGTCCAAAACCGCGCTTGAATATTCGCTGGCGCATGGCGGCGGAAAAATCCATTTTCACCTGGACGGAATGGGTGAATTATCCGGTATTTTCGATAAAACCGGGGATTATGGCTATAACGTCACCAGCCGCGAACTGCGGTACGTCAAGAGATTCTGGATGAGATTCCAGCATAAGGTGATATTTTATAACGGATATACGGCCGCTCTATTGCCGGTGATTGTCTGTCCTCCCTGGTTACCGAACTGGGAACCGGATAGCGCGACGAACACGTGCCGGGTATGCAATAAGGAATTCAGCAGAGTATTTCCGGTCCGGTGGCGTCATCACTGCCGCTTGTGCGGCAAGAATGTTTGCGACGTCTGTTCGCCCGACCGCGTCCGGTTGACGTTTCCGGTTCAGCGGCCCGGGCACGTACGTGAAACCGGCCCGGTAAGGGTCTGTAGACCCTGTTATTTGGCCTTCAATCGTGCGCTTCCCGCTCCGATATAAGCGTCGGCGATGCTGAAAAAGAAAGGCCCGAATTTCCACGCTCTGTACTATTCCGAAAGTTGATCTATGTTGGACGACGAACCGTCAGATTTCCGCATCGAGGAAGTAAGCCCCGAGTTGGCGTTGAGCGGTGCGATTCGCTTGCTGCAAGCGAATCGCCTCGATGACGCCGAGCGGATTTTCAGCGTACTACTGGAGAATTATCCGGACATTCCCGAAATTCTTCATTTCTACGGCATCCTCGCGCATCGGAGAGGCAGAGACGATCTGGCCGTCAAGTCGATCGAAAAGGCCATCGCCATTGCGCCGGCCTATGCCGATGCGTACAACAACCTCGGCAACATCTATAACAAAGCCGGCAAGCCCGAAAAGGCGGTGGACGCCTACCGCCGCGCGATCGAGCTGAATCCCGGAAACGTCGCTGCGCACAACAATCTCGGCACCGTTCTCAAGGATCTGGAGCGCTTCGAGGAAGCCGCGGAGCAATTCGCCAAGGCGATCGAACTGATGCCGGACAACGCCGAGCTCTATCACAATTTCGGAAACGTATTCCGGAAGCAGGGCAAATTCGGGGAGGCCGCCCAGGCTTACCGCAGAGCGATCAATCTCCGGCCGTACCGCTCGGACGATTACGAAAATCTTTGCCATGTGCTGTACCTGCAAGGCTTGGTCGAGGAAGCATTGCCCACGATCCGTCAATGGCTGGAACACGATCCGACCAATCCTCTGGCGCTGCACCGGCTGCATTCGTATGCCGGGACGGACGTCCCGGCGCGCGCTTCGGACGACTACGTCCGCATGACGTTCGACAGCTTTGCCGATAGTTTTGATTACGTGCTCAAGGGGCTCGACTATCGGGCTCCGGGCTTGGTCAAGGAAGCCGTCGCCGCATTGTACGATCGGGATCGAGTCGACCTCGAAGTGCTCGACGCCGGCTGCGGGACCGGGCTGTGCGGGGAATTCTTGCGTCCTTATGCGCGTCGGCTGACCGGCGTGGATCTGTCCGTCAAAATGCTGGAGAAGGCCCATGCCAGACGGCAATACGACGATTTGATCGAGAGCGAACTGACAGCCTTCATCGGACGGCACACGGATCGGTTCGACCTGATCGTCTCCGCCGATACGCTGGTTTATTTCGGCGATTTGAGCGCGGTTTTCGAGCGGGTAGGGCGGGCACTGCGCCGGGGCGGATACTTCATTTTCACGGTGGAACGTAACGACGAACGGCCGTCCGAAGGGTACAAGATCAATCTCCACGGGCGTTACAGCCATACGGAGGATTACCTGCGCCGTGAGCTGGAAAGCGCCGGGCTTTCCCTCCGGAGGGGCGAGCAGCAGATGTTGCGCTACGAGGCTGGTGTGCCTGTGGAAGGGTTTCTGATCGTTGCCGCGCGGTCTTGAATTCGATGGTTGCTCGCTGCGACCGGAAAGGTGTCTCGGGCGGAATCGCCTGAAATCATCGGTCTATATCCCAGGTTTGTTAGTATTCGACAAATTGTCTCCAATCATTCTAATGGGTTAGTTTTATGTCGTTCACCCAGGATTTCCGCTCCGCTTCCGTAACGAGTCCTTTGGGCAAAGACGTCTTGTTGTTCTTCCGGATGCAGGGGCGGGAGGAGTTCAGCCGCTCGTTCGAGCTTGAAGTGGATTTGCTCAGCGAGAATCGGAATATCGCAGCCAAGGACGTTCTGGGAAAGAAACTGACCGTCGCGCTTGAACTTTCCAACGGGGGCAAACGTTATTTCAACGGCTATGCCGTTCAATTCAGCCAGGAACCCGATCTCGGCGAATTCGCGCATTACCGGGCGGTTTTGCGGCCGTGGCTATGGTTTCTGACGCGCAAGACGAATTGCCGCATTTTTCAGGACAAAACCGTACCGGAGATCGTCAAGGCCATTTTCGAGGAGCATGGCTTCAGCGGCGACATTCAGGAATCGCTGAGCGAAACCTATCGGCAGCGCGAATACTGCGTACAGTATCGCGAAAGCGACTTCGATTTCATCAATCGGCTCCTGGAAGAGGAAGGCATCTACTATTTCTTCAAGCACGAAAGCGACAAGCACATTCTCAATCTCGTCGATTCCGCCAATGCCCACTCGCCGGTTTCCGGGTATGCGGAAGTCCCTTTCTTTCCCCCGGAGAATCAAGAACGGCGGCTCCGGGATCACATCTTCGCCTGGTCCTTCAAGCGGGTTATTCAGCCGGGGACTTACACGGTCAATGATTTCGACTTTGAAAAGCCCAAAGCCTCCTTGATCGAAAAGACAAACCGGCCGACGGAGGACGATTACAGCAAATACGAACAATACGATTATCCGGGAGGATACGTTGCGAATGCCGACGGGTCGCATTACTCGAAAGTGCGGTTGGAGGCGCTCCAGTCGGATTACGAGCGGTTTTCGGGCGAGGGTAACGTCGCGGGTCTGGAAGTCGGAGCCTTGTTCAAGCTGATCGATCATCCCCGGCAGGATCAGAACAAGGAATACGTGGTTACCGGAATGGAATTCCGGCTGCAATCCAACCGCTATAAGTCGGCGAGCGACTCGGCCGGCGATTTCGCGGAGAAGCTCGGCATTTCCGCCATTGCCAAGACGCAGCAGTTTCGTGCCGCCCATCGCACGCCGAGACCCATGGTTCGCGGGCCGCAAACCGCCATAGTGGTCGGCAAATCGGGCGAGGAAATCTGGACCGACCAATATGGACGCGTGAAGGTCAAGTTTCACTGGGACCGCGCGGAGAATCGGGACGAGACCAGTTCGTGCTGGGTGCGGGTGTCCCAGCCGTGGGCGGGAAAAGGATGGGGAGCGATTGCGATACCCCGTATCGGCCAGGAAGTGATCGTTGATTTTCTCGAAGGCAATCCAGATCAGCCCATCATTACCGGCCGCGTCTACAATGCGGAGCAGACCGTGCCCTATGCCTTGCCCGGCAAGGCCACGCAAACCGGCGTCAAATCGCGCAGCAGCAAGGGCGGGGGACAGGACAATTTCAACGAGATCCGCATGGAGGACGATAATGGGAAGGAAGAAATCTATATCCATGCCGAGAAAGACATGAACGTGGTTGTCGAAAACAGCGCCACGCTCAAGGTCGGTTTCGACAAGAAGGACCCCGGCGATCAGACGATAGACATCTACAATCACCGGACGACGACCCTGGAGCAGGGCAACGACAAGCTGCAGCTCAAGCAGGGCAATCGGGAAGTGGTGCTGGACATGGGCAACCACACCTTGTCGATCAAACAGGGGAATCAGGAGACCAAGATCGATCTGGGCAAAAGCACGCTGGAGGCGATGCAGTCGATCGAACTCAAGGTCGGGCAGAACAGTATCAAGATTGATCAAAGCGGCATCACGATCAAAGGCATGATGGTCAATATCGAGGGAACCAGCATGGCGGAACTGAAATCGCCCATGACGACGGTAAAGGGCGACGGAATGCTGACCGCCAAGGGCGGTATCGTCATGATCAATTAACCGAGTTTTAATCTCCGAGACTGAAAAGCAAAATGACTGAACCCGTTTTCACCAAGGTCTCTGCGCCCAACGCCGCGGCTGTGTGCCGTGATATCGACCTCGACGAAGCCGCACTCCGATTGCTGAATCCCGAAATGAGCCCGGCTGGCTTTTTACGCCTCCTTATGGAAAACGCCTTGTATCCCGAGGCCGTTAAATTCCTCGCACGGGCGCTTCCGAAACGGGAGTCGACCTGGTGGGCCTGCCTATGCGCCCGCAGCGCTTTAGCCAATGATCCTGCTTCGCCAGCGATAAAACCGCTCGAACTCGCCGAGCGCTGGGTTTACAAACCCAGCGAGGAACATCGGCGTTCGGCTTTTGCTGCGGCGGAGGCGCATCAGTTCCAAGGGGCGGGGAGCTGGGCGGCGGTGGCGGCGTTCTGGAGCGGGGGCAGCATGGCTCCACCGGATGCGCCGGCCGTTCCACCCGCGGACAATCTTACCGGGAAAGCCGTTGCCGGAGCGGTCATGTTGGCTGCGGTTCAGAACGAGCCGGAAAAAGCGCCGGAAAAGTACCAACGCTTCTTGGCGCAGGGCATCGACATTGCCTGCGGAGGCAACGGCCGGTTGGCCTCCAAGCTTGCCGGTGCGAATGCGTAATGGCGCGATCGAATGACTGATACAGTGAGGGCAATATGAGCAAACCCGCGGCCCGCCTCACCGATATGCATACCTGTCCCATGTTCGACGGCCCCAAGCCCCATGTGGGAGGGCCGATCACGGCTCCCGGCGCGCCCACGGTGCTGATCGGTTCTTTGCCCGCCGCTCGGGTCGGCGATGTGGTAACCTGTGTCGGACCGCCGGATACCATCGCTCAGGGTTCGGCCACGGTGATGATCGGCGGTCAGCCGGCGGCGCGCATGGGCGACATGACCGCCCACGGCGGTGTGATCGTCGTGGGCCAGCCGACTGTTCTCATCGGCGGATAAACGGATCGACCGTCATTTAAGGAATGCACCGGAAACGCGACGCCTCTCCGGCGGAGCTTAAGGTATTATCCGGTGTGCGTTCGGACCTTTTGCGCCGCTCTCCGGAATCAGGGGGATTTTTAAGTAAGTAAACACATCATTTCAGATTTTTAAAAGCCATTCATTCCACGACTTTTCTCTCGTGTGTTCGTCTGTTGTTCCCGCCGCGCCGGCTGTCCCTGCCTTCGGCGATTTAGAAAACCTCTGCGCTTGCCACGAATGTGATCTTTTGCAACGCAAGGTCCCGCTTGCGCCGGAGCAAAGCGCCCGCTGCTGCCGCTGCGGAGCGCAGCTCTATCATGCGCCGAAAGACACCCTGGACCGGACATTGGCCTTTTCCCTTGCGGCATTCATTCTGTTTTCGGTCGCCAATCTGTTCCCTATTCTGGAGCTGAGCATCCAGGGCAAGCACACGGAGGCGACGCTTCTCGGTGCCGTGCTCGAGTTGCAGAAGCAGGGCATGGGAATGATGGCCGGCCTGGTTCTGTTTACCACCATTGTGGTGCCGGCCATGGAACTTCTGGGACTGTTATATGTGCTGCTGCCGCTGAAGCTGAATAAGAAGCCGCCGGGTCAGGCCGCCGTGTTCAGATTGATTCAGGTGCTGCGGCCATGGGGCATGATCGAAGTCCTGATGCTGGGCATCCTGGTTTCCCTGGTCAAGCTCGCTCACATGGCGACTGTTCAGCCGGGCTGGTCGCTGTGGCTTTTCGGCGGTTTTATTTTCGTGATGGCGGCGACCGCTGCCTCGCTGGATAGCGAAGAGATTTGGGCGCGGTTCGGGCGGCGCTGTCCCGTCGCCACTCAGCGAAACTCAGGGGCCGGCTATTTGACGTGCCATGCCTGCGGAATGCTTTCCTATGCCCCGGCCGGGAAGCACGAGCAGCACTGCCCTCGGTGCGGTAGCGTGCTGCACGTCCGCAAACCGAACAGCGTCGGTCGGTGCTGGTCTCTCCTGATCGCCGCCATGATTTTATATGTTCCGGCCAATGTGTTGCCGGTCATGTCCACCTCTTCGATCGTCGGGGCTCAAGTCGACACCATCATGAGCGGGGTGATCTATCTGTGGGTATCGGGATCGTGGCCTTTGGCTCTGCTGGTGTTCTTTGCCAGCGTTATGGTGCCGCTGCTGAAACTGATGGCTCTCACTCTACTCTTGGTGACGGTTCAGACCGGATCGCGCTGGCGGCCGCTGGACCGCACCCGGCTATATCGGCTGACCGAAAAGGTTGGCCGTTGGTCGATGGTGGATATTTTTGTCGTTACCATGCTGGTGGCCCTGGTGGATGTGCGCCCTCTGGCGGCGGTCCAAGCCGGGCCCGGAGCCATTGCCTTCAGCGCCGTAGTGGTGCTCACCATGGTTGCCGCCATGAGCTTCGACCCGCGACTGATATGGGATTCCGTACAAGAAAATGTTCATACGAGATAACGATTCAAATTCCGCTTCGAAGACCGACAAGGGCGATGCGTTGCCGACGGCGGTCACAGCGCCGCCGAGCCGTTTCGCCTTTTCCGTCGTTTGGGTCATACCGCTGGTTGCGGCGCTGATCGGCGCCTGGCTGGCCTGGAAAGCGATCTCGGAACGAGGCCCTGTGATCACCCTTATTTTCATGAGTGCCGAGGGTTTGGAGCCGGGCAAAACGCCTATCAAGTATCGGGACGTAGAGGTGGGCAAAGTCGCCGATGTCGCCCTGAGCGAAGATCGGACCAGCGTCATCGTCACCGCTCAAATGCGTGACGGAACCGAGGATTGGCTGGTGAAAGACACCCGTTTCTGGATCGTGCGTCCGCGCGTGGTCGCCGGGAATATTTCGGGTTTGAGTACTTTGCTTTCCGGCTCTTATATCGGCTTGGACGTGGGGAGTTCGACGGAGCGGAAATACAAATTCCGCGGTCTGGACGTCCCGCCCATTCTAACATCGGATCTGCAGGGCCGGCGCTTCGCTCTCAAGGGCGAGGATCTGGGCTCTTTGGATGTAGGATCCCCTATCTATTTCCGACACATTGCGGTTGGCAAGGTGCTGGGCTTCGAAATGGATCCTGCGGGGACCGGTGTAACCATACAAGTTTTCGTGGAAACGCCCTATGACCGGTTCGTGACCGCCGACACCCGTTTTTGGCACGCCAGCGGTCTCGACTTAACGCTCGATGCCAATGGCGTCAAGATCGACACGGAGTCGCTGATGAGCATCATGCTCGGCGGAATCGCTTTCGCCATGCCGGCCGGCGACGGAAAAGTCGAACCTGCGACGGAAAACACGGCGTTTACCCTTTACGCCAATCGATCCGCGGCCTTCGCGCCACCTAAAACCGAACGGCGCGCGATGGTTTTGTATTTCGACGAAACGATACGAGGGCTTTCGGTCGGTGCGCCGCTCGATTTTAGAGGCTTGCCTGCCGGAGAGGTCACCGGCATCCGGGGCGAGTGGGATACGCAGAACCACCGTTTCCGTATTGCGGTCGATATCGGCCTGAGTTGGGGTGGGATGATACGCAATCAAAAACGCGAACTTATCACCACGACCCGCGAGGCCGTGGAGAGACAGTTGAGCCGAATGGTGGAGAAAGGGCTTCGTGCGCAATTGCGCACGGGCAACCTAATCTCGGGGCAACTCTATGTCGCTCTCGACTTCTTCCCGTCTGCGCCGTCGGCACGTTTGGACTGGACGCGGGACCCGCCGGAGTTTCCGACCATGCCGGGCACTTTGCAATCGCTCTCGGACAGCGCGGAACATATCGTGAAAAAACTGGACAAATTGCCGCTCGACGAGATTGCCGCGGACCTGCGGAAAACCATGGCATCGTTGAATCAGACACTTAAGAGCGTGGAGCGGCTGACCTCCAATTTGGATCGCGAGCTGATGCCGGAGATGAAGACCACGATTATCGACGCCCGACGGACCCTGACCGAAGCCCAGAAGACGCTTGCCACCGACGGACCGCTCCAGCACGATGCGCGCGACGCGCTGAACGAGGTTTCCCGGGCAGCTCAATCGTTACGCGTGATGTTGGATTATCTGGAGCGCCATCCGGAATCGCTTCTTATGGGTAAAGAGAAACAGCCATGATCCGTTTTCTGTGGATGACGATATTGATCGGTCTTTTCGCCGGGTGTGGCGGTTCCGCGCCGGCACGTTTCTATACGCTGATGCCGGCGAACGACCCGGTGGCCGCACGGGGCACTCTGAGCGATAGCGCGAAAATAATCGTGGTGGGGCCGGTGACGATTCCCGCCGCTTTGGATCAGCCCCAGCTAGTCGTTACCAAGGGCGAACATGAAGTCGAGGTTCTGGAGCAGCATCGCTGGGCAGCGCCGTTGAAGGACGAAATCACGAGCGCACTGGCCGCTCGCCTTTCCCGTCTGGTTGGCGATGCGACGGTAACCGCCTACGCCCAATCGACGTCTCTTGATCCGAATGTGCGGATTCTCATAGATATTTCCCGATTTGAACTTCGCCCGAAAGATAGAGCCGTTTTCGAAGCGCTGTGGACGATCAAAATGAATGACGAAACGGCGGTCCGCCGCGGACATACCAACGTGGCCATCCCTGCCGCGAATAGCAGTTACGTAGGGTTGGCAACCGCGCAAAGCCGGGCGCTCGACGCCTTGGCGCAGGACCTCGCCGCCGCGTTGCGAACTCGGTGACTCGATGCCCGATGTTCGTAAGCTGAAGAAATTACCCGAGGGATAGACGGGACCGGTTGGCTGAGGCTGCCGACCGATTCCGTTGAACCGGCCGGCGCTCGAAGTCGATTGTGCTGATTAGCTACGGCGGTCGTTATAACTCCCGTTACGCCTTGCTGCGGTAACGAAAGGGTTGGAGCTGCCGTTGCGCTCACCTCTGTCTTGGGGAGGACGGGCTTCGTTTACCGTTAGGCTGCGGCCGCTTACCTCCTTACCGTTCAAGGCCGCAATCGCGGCCTGAGCTTCCTGAGCGCTGCCCATTTCCACGAATCCGAAACCCTTGGAGCGCCCTGTTTCCCGATCCATAATCACATGGGCCGAGTATACCGTACCATGTGGCGCAAAAAGCTGGTGCAGATCATCGTTTCCAAGGCCGTAATTCAGATTTCCGACATACAATTTCCTGTTCACTAGATAACTCCTCAATACCCACTCAAATAACATGTGCGCCGAAGGTCAAAACATATATCCATCAATAACGGCTTCAGCTCCGCTCCTTGGTACGATAAATAAACTATCTTTCCGCACCTAATTCCATAAGTAATCGCCCGTAGGTAACTATATTCCCGTATAGCATTACGGCAGTCGCACTCTTCGGGGTATATCTGTGTCGCGACATCCGTAACGCTAATGTAACGAAAACGCAATAAATTTGGTTGACTCTCGAATACTTTCGGATCGTTCGTTGTCGTAAATCGACACCGCTTCTCAAGTAATATCGAGCCGGGTTTCTTGTTCAAGATGAGCGCCCTTAACCGCCTGTCCGGACAAGATCACTTGTTTGATTCCGTTTTTGTCAATATGAACCACGCTTTCCTCGCGTTTAAATGTCTCGGGGATAGCCGACTCATCATCGAGAATTACTTTCGGCGGATTTTGTTTGACTTTGATAATGAATTGAGGACTCCTGATTTCGCGTATATTGATACGTTCCATCTGAATCTTGAGATATTGCCTTAAACCGGCCGCACGAGTTTCCAAGGCTCTGCGTCGCCGGTTCATCCGCTCTTCGGCCTGACGAATCAGTTCGGCTTCGCCCTCCATGTGCAGGAGGGCGGCAGCGATGTTCCATGCTTTAAGCGAGATCTCGCCCGTAAGTGCTTCCAATGTGTCGTTGATCACATCCGGAGGCAAATCCAGATCCGTAAGGTTATTCAAGGCTTCCTGGTATTGCTCGGCAATCTCATAAAGCTTTGTTTCCACGCCGCTTACCCCTTCTCAGTCGCGTCCGGTTTAGCCCAGTCTTCCAATTTCTGAACGAGCCTATCGTAGACTTCAGGCGTCAACTCTTCGAACGCGTTCAACTTGTTCTTGCTCGCGGCTTTGACCCAACGCAGCACGCGCTCGCGGTCCAAGCCGAGTTCCTTGATCCGTGTCTCCAATTGCTCGATCTGTGTGAGGGAAAGGCTGCAGAACCTGTAGCCCCGGCCGCCAGCTTCCGAAGACGGTGTCGATTCGGCCGGAATCCGATCGTTGGCATCGCCTTCGCCCTCGGTGAATTTGCCGGTAGTAACAGCGGCTTGTAGCTTCGAGGCCGGCCCTAGCTGCATGTCCTCAAGGTCTTGCGTAAACACTTCGCTTAAGCCCGCCATCCGCAGAGTCGCATCGATATGCGCCGACTTTCCCGCCATCTTGAGGGCTTTATTCAGGTCCCCATTGTCCTGCTGCACGCTGCGTGCTCCAATGCCTTCCGCGACCGTCCGTTCCTGACTGTCTCGCAGTTCGCAGCGGAGAATGATCGTACCGAGACGCTGTCCCGACAGGGCGGCCTGCTCATAGGCGGTGAGATTGGGATAATGCACCGTCACTCCGAGCATCCCGCAAATTTTTTCGGCACCCGGCTTGAATAGACTCGGCTTGCTCCAGTGGCTGTTGATCGGGCACGACTCCGCTTCGCCGCGCCTGGCAAAGGCGCATCTTTCCCGATTGAAGAGGTGAATGCGGCCGTAGTCTGTGCCTTCCACCAAGGCTTCCCTTATCCAATTGAGTATCGCCGCACGATTATGCTTGCGCCGCGCCAGTCCCGCTTCGAATACATCATTCGGCAAATCCAGAGGGGAAACGCTCGGTAGTTCGACCTTTGCCGTTTTCCTCGCGACTTTTCGCGCTGTCGGCTTTTCGGGGCTCGCCACGGGCTGTTCTTCCTGTTCGAGATAGGCCGTGGACGGAATCGAAGCCGCTGGGGCGTCTACGGTGTCTTCGCGTTCTTTTACGTGATTCATAACTTGGTTACTCCTGCCGTACACATCACCTTTAATGCATTTCCCTGGGGCAAGGCTTGCTTGCGGGGTGCTATGGCGTTGTACCGCTCGTCTGGGAAGTAGAAAAAAGCTGCCGGAATATCCGGATCGAAGAGTGGTTATTTAAGGCGCCTCAGGTTACTGCCGACGCATCACAGCGCTGTCCTATGGTGGGGGTGGAAGATTGGCACTGGGGAATCGCTCCAAAAACACTTACAGTGACAATTTGCGGCCGAGATTTAGCGGGAAGCGACGTTGAGCCTGGCGCATGAAAATAGGTCAGGACCGAAGGCTAAGACTTGATTCCGGCTTGATTTAGGCAAAGTTATGCTCTTTAGATGCTGTGAATAAATAACCGATTTTCCATGTAACATTAAACAAAATTCGGCGGCGAAAGTTCCCTCAAGAATTAAAGAAAAATGTGATAATACAAAGAGTTGTCTTGGCTATAGCGGGGCAGCCAGGGGCTCGTTCGGATCTAAAGGACGTTGCGTTGGATTGGCCGCGGAAAATACTTCGCTTGTCGGTCTATAGGTCGATTGCCTAAACGCATTGTGATCGATCATGAGGTTGAGGAACCTTCGTATCTCGAGTCACCATTTCTTTGGCCGGGGTGGTTTCGTTCTTGGTTTGATGTTGCTAGCGCCTTTGTGGAGTGGAGGAGGAATGGCGGGAGCGCTCGAAGACTATGTTAATGCGCCGGACACCGCGTACCATTGGCGGTATGAGTCGGAAGCCCAAGAACCGTGGGGAACGCTGATCCGTTTGGAGTTGATATCCCAGAAGTGGCGTGGCGAAACGTGGAGCCACGGTCTTGTGATCGTCCGGCCGCTCGAGCTGCGTAATCCCAAGACTGCCTTTCTTCTGATAACCCACGATGGTGCCGCCAGCATCGATCTGTTGAAGACGGTGGCGGAACGAGCCGGAGCCATTGCGGCTGCGATTACCGGCGTTCCCAATCAACCATTGTATGGGCGTAGCGAAGATGCGCTTGTCGCTTATACGTTCGATCGGTATGCGGAAACGAACGACAAGACCTGGCCGTTGCTTTTCCCTATGGTGAAAAGCGCGGTGCGGGGCATGGATGCGGTTCAGGAGTTTGTGGGGCGGACATTGAGTGTCGGCATCGAGAAATTTCTGGTCGCCGGTGCCTCCAAACGAGGTTGGACGGCCTGGTTGACGGCAGCCGTCGATGGGCGGGTCAAAGCCATCGCGCCCATGGTGTTCGACATGTTGAACATCAAGACGCAACTGCAATGGACCGAGAAAGTCTATGGCCGGCAAAGCGAGTATATCCACGATTACACCGATCTGGGGCTGCATCGGGCCCTGGACGACAGTCCTCTGCAGCGGTTGCGCGTGTGGGTGGACCCCTACGCTTATCGCGAACGTTACAGAATGCCGAAGTTGCTGTTGCTAGGGACTAACGATCCTTATTGGACAGTCGACTCGCTGCGTCATTACTGGCATGACCTGCCCGAGCCCAAACTGCTGTTCCAGGCGCCGAATGCGGGTCACGGTGCGGGTAGTACTCTGGAAGCCAGGCAGACGCTTGCAAGCTTTTTTGAAATGGTCGCCGACAATCATCCGCTGCCCAGGCTGGCATGGACGCATACGCAACGGGGGGATGATACCGAGATGATACAGGTCAAGACCAACGCGAAACCGACCGCGATACGTCTTTGGACCGCCGAGTCCTCGGATCGCGACTTTCGTAACGATGCTTGGTCGAGTCGTAGCCTGGCGCTCAATCCGGAGCGGAATGGCGCCGCCATTCTCGTGCGTGCGCCCTGTGACAAATATCGTGCGTATCTGGTCGAAGTGGAGTTGCGCTCTCCGAGCGGCCACCCTTATCAACTATCGACCGAAGTCCGGGTTCTTCCCGATCTTGCCCGCATCGAATAAAACGGTTTCGGATGGCAGCTCAGCGTATCGGGTGTCATGTCGGAGCGAGAAATTGTCGTCAGATCCCGACGTCCAGGAGCGAGATTGCTCTTTTGGCTCCAATTTATTGATGACTACTGTATTGGAATTGAGCGAGTTGGATCCGCTATCACGATAGGCGGGAATCCTGGCCTTGCCTTTGCATAAAATACGCGGCGTTTTGTAATCAAGGGGGGAGTTCCAATCCATGCGCATTTTGATGTTGAAGCCGATCCTGGCCGTATTGCTTATCGTGTTTAGCGGATCTTCCGTGGCTTCGGGAAAACATGCCCACAAACATAAACATCATAAGCACCGCCACCACAAAACTGTTCATGTCCACGAGCATCACCACCACTATTACGACGACAGGCATCGGTATGTTCCGATAGAGCGACCGGGCTTGCCACGGCTACCGGAGCTGCCTCGCCTTTCTGATTTGCCGGCGCCTCCGCTGCCGAGATTGCCGCCTTTGCCGGGCAGGTAGAATCGCTTGGTGCCTGCCCTCGAGTAATGGTCTGGATCGGCTTGATCGTTATCTCGCGGAGACCGCACTCCGCTCGAATACAGCATCGACCTCGTTCCAAGACATTTGGCTTGTCGCCAACGTAGAGATGTTATAAAGTAACATAAAAACGCAGCGCTTGAGGTCCAAGCAATGAATGTCAGGACTCCGCCTAGTCAAAAAGTGTACACGATGTCCACCCATGATCACCGCGGTTGTGTCGACCGAGCGCTCCGCGTGGCGGAGCAGCTGTGCGCCCAGCGCGAAGTTCGGCTGACGCCGATCCGCCGCAAGGTGCTCGAACTCATCTGGGAAAGTCATCGCGCGGTCAAGGCTTACGACCTGCTCGACAAAATCAAACCGTTCGAGCAAGCCGCAAAGCCGGCGACGGTTTACCGGGCCTTGGAGTTTCTGATGGAGCAGAGCCTGATCCACCGTGTGGAAAGCCTCAATGCGTTTATCGGTTGCAACTGTTCTGAGCGGAGGCACGAGCAGCTGTTGCTGATTTGCGAACATTGCGGGAATGTCGAGGAGCGACCGGGAGCCGAGGTAATGGCGGCGGTCGCGAGTGAAGTGGAGCAGGCGGGATTTATTCTCCACCGGAAAGCCATCGAAATTCACGGCTTGTGCGCCCATTGCGCGCAGGACGTGGCTGACGCCTGAGCCAAAGCGTATCGGGCCGAGAGCTGTCGACTCGCTCGAATTCGTAACGTATATGTAACGCTATAACATTAGCTCGATAGGACCTTATAAGAAACATGAACAAGCGAGTCGTCCTGCTGATGGCTTCAGCCGCATCTTTTGCTTCGTCCGTGGCAGCCGAAGAGGAATCCGTAAAAGAATTGGAGCCCGTATTGATCACCGCGCCGGTGCATAAACTGGCCGAGGAAATGGCACGTCCCTTCAATGCCTTGAAGGGTGATGAGCTGTCTCGGAAAGTTGGCAATACCCTCGGCGAAACCTTGAATCAGGAACTCGGGGTGACTAGCTCGTCTTTCGGCGCCGGCGTCGGCCAACCGGTCATCCGCGGGCAAAGCGGTCCGCGCGTGCGAGTCATGCAAGACAGCCTTGGAATTCAGGACGTGTCTACCCTGAGTCCGGATCATGCCAATGCCGTCGAGCCGATTCTCGCTGAGCGTATCGAGGTGCTGCGGGGGCCTCAAACTCTCTTGTACGGCAGCGGAGCCATAGGCGGTCTCGTCAATATCATCGACAACCGAATTCCCGATCGGCTGCCGGAGAAGGTCGTTACCGGCGCGGCGGAACAGCGCTACAACACCGTATCCGACGAAACTACGAGTGTTTTGCGCTTGGACGCGGGGCAGGGCGTCTTCGCCCTGCACCTGGATGGTTTCTATCGCGATCGGAACAATGTCGAGATTCCGGGGTTCGCCATCGATGAACAGGCGGAAGCGGCCTCGCACGGCGAGGAAGGCCATGAGGAAGCCATCGCCAATACGAAAGGATATATCGCCAACACGGACGCGAGGGCACGGGGCGGCACGGTAGGCTTCTCGTTCATCGGGGACCCGGGCTTTTTCGGATTCTCCGTCAACCGACTGGAAAACGATTACGGCATTCCGCCCGGCGCGCATAACCATGGACATGAGCACGGTGACGAAGAAGCGGAGGGGCAGGATAGAATTCGGGTCGATATGGAGCAGTCCCGCTACGATTTCAAGAGCGAGCTCTACGATCCCGCGCCTTTCGTCGAGACGCTCAAAATGCGCCTCGGTTACACCGATTACCGCCATGTCGAGCGGGAGAACGGCGCCACGGGCACCGTGTTCAGCAACGAGGCGGTGGAAGGGCGGATAGAGCTGGTTCACAAGAACGTCGGTTCCTGGCACGGGGTAGTCGGCGTGCAGGTTCAGGACAGCGAATTCTCCGCCGTTGGCGAAGAGGCGGTAGTGCCGAAATCGGATATTTCCTCCTACGGTTTTTTCGCCGTGGAGGACATGCATTGGCGCAACGTCCTGTTCGAGTTGGGGTTGCGCGTCGAAGATCAGACTATTACCCCCGATAGCTTGAAGAGCGTTTCGCACACGCCGGTCAGCGCCTCGGGCTCGGCCGTGTGGAACGTTCGCGACGATGCGGCTGCGACCTTCGCGGTAACCCGCTCCCAGCGGGCGCCCCAGGTCCAGGAACTTTTCTCGAACGGTTTCCACGCCGCGACCAGGAGTTTCGAGCTCGGCAATCCGGCGCTTTCGGAAGAGACCTCCTACAATCTCGACCTCGGTTTCCGCTATAACCCCGGTTGGGTCAGCGCCGAAGTCAATTTGTTTCACAATTGGGTCAACGATTACATCTTTCAGCGTAGCCCCGGCACGGTTTTCAACCGGGAAACCGAGGAATTCGAAACCGTGTGCTCCGAGGAGGACGCGTGTATTCCGGTGCTGGAAAGTACGCAGTTGGACGCCACGTTCAAGGGCTTCGAGGCGAGCCTGAAGTTTCCGGTGTTCGACCAAGTCTTCGGGAAGCTGGATCTCACCTTGTTTTCAGACTACGTACGCGGCCGCTTCGATCATGGCGGCGATGTCCCGCGCATGCCGCCGCTCCGATACGGTTTTCAGCTGGATTACGGCTTCGAAAAACTCACCGCCTTCGCCCGGCTGATGAATGCCGAGGCGCAGAACAATCCGGGCGAGAATGAAACGAAAACGGACGGGTATTTGTTGTTCAATGTCGGCGCCGAGTACCGACTGGCGGTCGCCGACTATGCCGAGCTCATGGTATTCATAAGAGGCAAGAACCTGCTCAACGAAACCATTCGCAACTCCACGTCTTACCTCCGCAATATCGCACCGGAGCCTGGCCGCGCCGGAGAATTCGGGATACGCGTCAATTTCTGATGCTCGGAATCGCCCCGAAATTCACGAAATCGGAATGAATGCCGATCGGCAAACATTTTCAGCTCCCCTCGGCACACTTTAAGCCGACAACTTTCCATCCCGCCAACTCCACGCCGCGGCGAGAGCCTGGAATGCAGAAGCACGTCCCAGAGTGTCGGTTGCCGGCGAACTTACTCAGGATGGTCGCAATCAAATAAGACAAATTTGTACCAGCATCGTGGGCTTTGTCGTTCGTCGTCTGATGCCGGCTTATGAACCGACAAGCGGTCAAAAAACGCATATCGAATAGCCGGTCGACACTCGAACACTAATTATGTTCGTTGAGACTCTCCTTTGGCCGTATGCTGCGCGGGAGTAAACTGGAGTCTAGGTCTATGGAAAGCCGCTATTTCTAGTCAGATCAAATCCAAACGGAAACCACTATGACCAACGAATACATCAATTTGACCGATCCTGAAGGCAGACGTCTTACGTCTTTGCCGGTGATCAGGGGAACGATGGGGCCGTCCGTCCTAGATATTTCCAAGCTCTATCCCGAGGTGGGTTGTTTTACCGTAGATCCCGGTTTTGCGATGACGGCGAGCTGTGCGAGTGGAATAACCTTTATCGACGGCGAACAAGGAATTCTGCTGTATCGTGGATACCCCATCGAACAGTTGGCGGCCCGCAGCAACTTTCTGGAGGTCACTTATCTGTTGTGGTATGGCGAGTTGCCGAACGAAAGCCAATTAAGGCAGTTTACCCATGAGGTCGTGCACCACACCATGATCAACGAATCCCTGAGGCTCTTTTACCAGGGATTTCATCACGATGCCCATCCGATGGCGGTTTTGGTGGGGGTAGTGGGATCGCTTTCGGCGTTCTACCACGATTACTTGGATATCCACGATCCGAGATCGCGGGAACTGGCGGCGCTCCGCCTGGTTGCCAAGATGCCGACCATAGCCGCGGCGGCATACAAATACACCATGGGACAGCCGCAAATCTATCCCGATAATTCCCTGAGCTATACGGGCAATCTTCTGCATATGATGTTTGCCATGCCGACTCAGGTCTATGAGGTCGATCCGGTCGCCGAGCGGGCTTTGGACTTGCTGCTGGTGTTGCATGCCGACCATGAACAGAACGCGAGCACCTCGACGGTGCGCTTGGCCGGGAGTTCGGGGGCCAATCCTTTCGCCTGTATCGCCGCGGGAATTGCGGCACTGTGGGGTCCGGCACACGGCGGCGCAAACGAGGCGGTCATCAAGATGCTTCAGGAAATCGGGGATGCGAAGCACATACCCCAATACATCGCCCGCGCCAAGGATAAGAACGATCCGTTCCGCCTCATGGGATTCGGTCACCGCGTGTACAAGAACTTCGACCCGCGCGCGACGATTATCCGCGAGACCTGTTACGAAGTACTGGAAAAGCTGGCCGATACCAAAGATCCGCTGTTCGATCTTGCCCTTCGATTGGAAGAGATCGCATTGAAGGATGACTATTTCATCGAACGCAAGCTATATCCCAACGTCGATTTTTATTCCGGCATCATTTACCGCGCTTTGAAAATTCCGATGAGCATGTTTACCGCAATGTTTGCGGTAGCGCGTACCGCCGGTTGGATGGCCCACTGGATGGAGATGATGGCCGACCCCGAACAGCGTATCGGCCGTCCGAGACAGCTTTATACCGGCCCGGTCACGCGCGATTATGTGGCGTTGAAAGAACGGGGCTAAGCTGTTTCGCATCGAATAGATCCATATTCAGAGCTTAGCCAACGAAAAGCCGGAGCCGCATGGCTCCGGCTTCGCTTGTCGGTTTCGCCGTGCCGTTCAGGCCTTCTTTCTTAGCGGCACCGCGTTGGAATCGACGATCGCCGGCCAGTTTGTTCTCCTGCCTCTCGCCTGATACTTTGCGGTAAGCGGCTCGTTCAGATAGTCGGTACCCTGGCCGTCAAAAATGTAGGTGCGATCACGGCCTTTTTGCTTGGCGATGCGGCACGCGTTGTCAGCGCTCCGGAGCACTGAAGACGCATCGCCGCTTGCGGCCGTCAAAGCCGTAATCCCGATGCTGACGCTTACCCACAAATCCTTTCCTGCCCACGACAATCGGCAGCTCCTGACGGCGTCCCGAAGATTGTTCGCCACGATCCATGCCCGCTCGATCGGACAGTTCTCCAGCAACAGACCGAACTTGTCCTCGCCGAGACTCCCGAGAATATCGCTCTGCCGCAATCGTCTTTCCAGAGCCTGCCCGACTGATTGCAGCAATTGATCTCCAGCAGCGCATCCGTAGGTCTCATTGACGATCTTGAAGCGATCGAGATCGATATAGCAAAGTACATAGTCGGATCGGTTCTCGCAGGGAGCCGCCAAGAGATTTTCCAAGCACTGCTCGAATTCGATGCGGTCGTACAAAGCCTTGTCGACGCTTGCATTGGCAACCTTGAGCAGGTCGGCTTGTTTTTTCAAGGGCTCCGAGCGCTGAGCGTCCAATTCACCCAGGCGCTGGCGATAGTACGCCAGTTGCTGTTCGACGTCCTTGTCCTTGCTGATGTCGACGAGCGTGCCCTGCAGGAACAGCGGCCGGCCGGCGTCGTCGTGAACGACACTGGCTTGGTCCAAAACCCAGCGCGCCTTGCCGTCTTGTGTGATCACCCGGTATTCGCAACGGAGCGGCGCATGATGCTCATAGGTTCCTGCAAACTGCTCGATGACCATTTCCCGGTCGTCGGGATGGACCCACTTGATCAGCCCGATGCCGAGAGGGTCGTCCAGCCAGGTTTCCGGGGAGTATCCGAACTGTTCGGTCTGCGGGCTTACGTACAATAGCTTTCCCGGAGCCTCGAGCGAAGCGATATAGGTAATCGCGGGGATTTGTTCCACTAGAGCGCGGTATTTGGCTTCGGCTTTCCGTAACTGCTCCAGGGCTTCCTCCTTTTCGCGCAAAAGTCGAGTCTGGTTTACGTTGCGGGCAATCAGGTCCGGCAATCGCCGTACGAATTCGAGTTCACCGGTTTTCGCAACATAATCCGAGACGCCGCTCTTGCACGTGTCCGTTGTCGCCGCAGCTCCGTCATCGGAAGTCATCATGATCACCGGAGTGGATAATTCGCCCATGTCAGCGGCCATATCGGCGAGCAGCTCGTTTATGTCGAAATCCGGCAATCGCCGGTCGACCACGATGCAGTCGGGCCTCTCGGCCCGAATCAATTTCAGCCCCAGACGGCCGGTACCGGCTTCGATGACCTCGAATCGATAGATCGAATGCTGCTCGAGCGCCTGTCGACAGACTTGGCGGCAATCGGGGTCGCCGTCGATAAGCACGAGGCGGATAATCGGTGTGATGTTAAGGGCATTCATTGTGATAACTCGTTACAGTCCTGTAGGCATATGGGGAACGGTTCGTTCCGCGGCCAGATCCAGTGGCGGTGAAGGGTTAGCCTGCAATCTCGGATATTCAGTGTCTATCCCTTTTTGTGGTGCAAAACTCTAGACTAAGTTGCGGCATTCGGTAATAAGTACTGTTCCATACCGGTAACAAGAACCAATCCGCTTTATTAACCCGGCCTATAAATATAGGCCGGGTTAATCCGGGGCAGGGATGCCCCGGCGCGGCGACAAGCCGCGTGAGCCCAGGCCTAAGCGTGTACCGGCCTGGGCGGCGGCCCGAAAGACCAGGAGGGTATTTACGGGCCTGATTAATAGGTTTCGCGGTCGAACGCCAATGCCTGTGTCACATCATCTACGGTTTTCATACGGACTCAGAACGCTCCACGAATGATCCGTCTATCCCATCGACGCGCGTCCGTATTTACATTGGCCTGGCGATCGGATCATGAGCGGTGCAGGGTTTGCACAATTGAGTTCGATATGCTTTTCCGAGCATATCGCCAAAATCTTTTCCCTATCGAATGCGATTCCGATGCGTTTTAGACGCGTTTTAATGAAAAAAGCGGAGCACGAATTGATGAAGCGTTTGGTTTCGGTGTTTTCGGTCATTCTGCTGATGTTCGGGTATTCCGCCTGGGCGGCAGAGCCTTCCAGGCTGACCATCGCGGCGGCGGCCGATCTCAAGTTCGCGATGGAGGAGATCGCTAGGGCTTTCAGGAAGGAGCATCCGGAGGCAACGCTGGACCTCGTGACCGGATCTTCCGGCAGGTTCTACGAGCAGATCGTACAGGCAGCGCCATTCGATCTGTTCTTCTCCGCCGACGTCAAGTTCCCACAGCAATTGAAGGAGCAGGGGCTGACGGCTTCCGAGGTGCGGCTGTACGCTCGGGGACGCATCGTTTTGTGGAGCGCCAAGATGAACGCGGCCGACATGAAATTGAGCGATCTAGCCAAGCCCGACATTACGAAGATCGCCATTGCAAATCCCAAACACGCCCCGTATGGCACGCGTGCGGAGGAGGCGTTGAAAAAGGCCGGTCTGTGGCCGAAAGTCGAAAAGAAACTCGTGTTCGGCGAGAATGTGGCGCAGACCGCCCAGTTCGCAGAGACCGGCGCCGCCGAGGTCGGTATCATCGCTCTGTCGCTGGCCGAGAGTCCCATGCTCAAGCCTAAGGGCGGATATTCCTTGATTCCGGAGAATCTGCATTCGCCTCTGGATCAGGGTTACGTCATCCTAAAACGGGCCGAGGACAATCCATCGGCCAAAGCCTTTGCCGATTTCGTCTCCGGCGAAGCCGGCAGAACGATTTTCCGCCGCTACGGTTTTGTGCTGCCCGGTGAATCGGGCTCCTCGACATGAGCCGGCACGTTAATCCGGCATCATTCGGGCCAGCGGCGCCCGTGGCGCCGCGGCACAGCATAGCCGCCTTCGGCGGCGGAGCGCTGATCGGAACCCTGGGCGGTTTGATCGGGCTGGGCGGCGCGGAATTCCGATTGCCCCTGTTGATCGGGGCGTTTCAATTCGCGGCTCTGGAAGCGGTCATCGTCAACAAGCTTGTCAGCTTGACGGTAGTGGCCTCGGCCTTGCCGTTCCGCACCGACACCGTGCCGTTCGCTATCGTGGCGGCACACTGGACCGCGATCGTGAATCTTCTAACGGGCAGCTTGGTTGGTGCATGGATAGGAGCGGGCTGGGCGATTCGGCTCAAAGGGGAAACGCTTTATCGAATCATTGCCGTGCTGCTGATGGTCATCGCCTTGGTCTTGCTGTTCGGCCATGACGCGAGCAGCCAGGACCGTATGCCATTCCTGGGCATCGCGTTGACCGTCGCGGGTGTCGCGGCGGGTTTCGGCATTGGCGTCACGGCATCGCTCTTGGGTGTGGCGGGAGGGGAGCTTTTGATACCCACACTGGTGCTGCTGTTCGGGGCCGATATCAAGCTGGCCGGCAGCCTCTCCCTGGCAGTGAGTCTGCCCACCATGCTCGCGGGATTTAGCCGCTATAGCCGGGACGGGAGCTTCGCAGTGCTGGGACGAAACCGTCGTTTCGTTGGGATAATGGCGGCGGGCTCGGTGATAGGAGCGTTCCTCGGGGGCCGATTGCTAGGCATGATTCCCAGTACGGTATTGCTGCCGCTTCTGGCGCTGGTCCTGGTTTTGTCGGCGGTCAAGATTTGGCGCCACGGTCTCGAACGCAGCCGAAGTCTTTGAATCGTGGGGGAGGGGGAGATCGGCCGTGAACCGATTGCCGGGAATCATTCTTGCCGTCGTCAGCGAAGGGGATATTTCGCTGGTTGATGTCGCAGCTGGGGAAAATACTTTGACCGCAATGCTGGTGGAAACGGCGGAAACCGCGCCCTATCTGCGAGCGGGGAATGCCGTGTCGGTCTTGTTCACGGAAACGGAAGTTTCGCTGGGCAAGGTGCTGAGCGGACGCCTTAGCCTGCGCAACCGTCTCCAGGCCGAAGTGGTCGAAATGCTCAAGGGCGAACTTCTGGCCGAGGTCAAGTTGCTTCTGGCCTTCAGTCCCGGGAACGCGTTCGGCCGTTTTCTGGACGAAACCTTCGGACTGCGCCTGGTGTTCGGTTTCGAAGAGCTGGTAGTGGCATCCGTGCTGTTCAGTCTGCCGTTCATGGTGCATCCCATTCAATCCGGATTCCTGCATTTGCCGCGCAGTTTCACCGAAGCGGCTTACACGCTCGGCCTATCGCGCCGGGCAACCCTCCTTCAAACTCTGCTGCCCAACATCAAGCCTGCCTTGCTGACCGGGATCGTCATCAGTTTTGCCCATACCATCGGCGAGTTCGGCGTGGTGCTCATGATGGGCGGAACTATTCCGGGCGTGACCCGAGTGGCTTCCATAGCCATTTACGATGAGGTGGAATCGCTCAACTATGCCGCCGCCAATTTTTATGCGTTCTGTTCGCCCTGAGCTTCTCCATACTGCTCGCCGTGTTTTTTCTCAACAAACGCGGCCCGAGAAGTCTGTGACACTGGAACTCTCTATACGAAAAAGCCTGCACACCGCGGAAGGCGTCATGGCTCTCGACCTAGCGTTCGAGGTCGAGGTGGGGCGTTCAATCCGCTGGTCGTGAAAGTGGCGTCACCCTTCGAATCCGGCTCCGAGCGAGGATAAAGGAACTGTTCCGTCGTCGGATATCGCCGAATCCAAATGACAGCCGAAGAGTTATCTGGCGACTGCCCGCTCCGCTCGAACTGGGCTGCGCGGAACATGGTCGTATTTCAAGGGAGGTTTTCGGCAAGCTCCGGTCCGGTATGGGGGCGTAATCCTTAAGTTGAAAGGCCCGTTTCGGCGGTATGTGCTTGAGTCGTGATGAACGCTACGCAGGTAAAAAGTTTCCTGTTTCTGACCGTGCTTGCGATCATCGGTTTTGGGCCGTTGTCATTGACGTGTTTGATCGGCTTGTTCATCGTTGCCAGAAGGCCCGAATGGTTTTATCAGGTCGTCGAAAATCTTTATCGGGGCACGGCCTGCGGGGCGGTGGACTGCGCGCCGGGGCAACACGGACACGGTTCGGAAGCAAGGAAGGCCAGAATCAAATCCTTCCTGTGCCTTTTCATCCTGCTGGTGCTGGATATCGCTCCGGTTCCGGTGGCGGGCTCGATCGGTTTGTGCGTCGTCCTCATGCGGCCTTGCTGGTTCAAGACCTTGGTCGAAAGAATCTACTACGGCGTTTGAGGATGCCACGGCCATCCGATCGAAAATCCGCACGAAAGTCTCAAACAAAGCCTTTACGGTGTACCGGCTGAGGACGGGGTAACTTGCCCTCAAATTTCCCGATGAGCTGAGCGCCACGGTAATTCGTTGCCGCACGAGCTTTTACGCCGAAAACGAGGAGCTTCGATAGAGGCTTCCTCCAATCTTTGGATCTTACTTTGGACGCGGTAGGCGATCGCGGCAAGCCGCACGATCCGGGACGCTCGGCCGGGGTAACTCGAATGAGGGACAGATAGGCGGGCTCGGGGCAGATATTCGCTCGACGGGTAGGGATCGAATCGGGCATTCTTAGGTTTTGATGCTAAGTACATTCAGGGAAGTCTTGCGGCATAGGCAACCTGCAGGACAACCCCGCCAATCAAGCCAATCTGTCGAGATTCCGCAAATATTTGCGGAATGTACTTAGAGCGTTTTCATCTCGCTCGTACGGCAAAACAGGCTTGGCGGAAGTCGTTGGCGCCTTCGGCTCGGGTGAATGGATTCAAGCATTCGTAGGTCGGCAATCCTTTGCCGACGAAGACGCTCGGCCGGGACTTGGTGTCGGGAAAGGATTCCCGACCTACTCGCGAGTGCCCGTACAGTCGGTATGAAAATGCTCTAAGGGGCGGCCCGACAGGCCGATCCTCTAGAACTTGGTCGCAGAACTTGCAATGAGCACTCAGGAAACACAAGTTACCCCTTTACCCATCGGCCATATCGTCGAGGTTTACGGTCCTGTGGTCGATATCGCCTGCCGGTCCTTGCCGCCTTTGCATCGGTCTTTGTATGCCGCGATTGACGACGAGCATTATATATTCGAGGTTCATCAGCATCTCGATCCGACTCGGCTTAGGGCGATCACCTTGCATCGGACAGCAGGCTTGAAGCGCGGCATGGCGGTTTATGACAGCGAGGGCGCCCTGCGTGTGCCGGTCTCGCCGGAATGCCTGGGACGGCTCCTGAACGTTTTCGGCGCCCCGCTCGATGGCGGCGGACCGCTGCCGGACGCCGAGTTTCGAGAGGTTTTGGCGCCTCCCGCCGCGCTGCACGAAGCTGTTCCGGCCAGCCGTATCCTGGAGACCGGCATCAAGGTGATCGACCTTTTATGCCCGTTCGTGCGAGGCGGCAAGACGGGGTTGTTCGGCGGTGCAGGCGTCGGCAAGACGGTATTGATCATGGAATTCATGCACGCCATCGTCGCGTTGCATCAGGGGGTTTCCGTGTTTGCCGGGGTAGGGGAACGCATTCGCGAGGGGCACGAGCTTTGGCATGAAATGCGCAATACCGGCGTCATGGGTAACGCGGTCCTGGTGTTCGGACAAATGGACGAATCCCCCGGCGTACGGTTCCGGGTCGGCCTGACGGCGCTGACCTATGCGGAATATCTACGCGACTCTTTGGGTAAAGAAGTTTTGTTTCTCATGGATAACGCCTTCCGTTTCGTGCAGGCAGGAAGCGAGGTTTCGGGATTGCTCGGACGGATGCCGGCCACGGTGGGTTACCAGCCCACCCTAGCGAGCGAGGTTGCGGAACTTCAGGACCGAATCGTGTCGACCCATAGAGGCGGTATTACATCGGTTCAGGCGATTTATGTTCCGGCCGACGATATGACCGACCCGGCGGTAAATGCCATCCTGGGCCACCTGGACACCCGCGTGATCCTGTCGCGCGCTCAGGCGGCCAAAGGAATTTATCCGGCAGTCGATCCGCTCTTGTCCGGCAGCAAGATGATGGACCGCTATTTTCTGGGGAATCGCCACTACGCCGTCGCCGAGGCCGTGAGGGAGCATCTGGCCCGTTATCAGGAGCTGGAGGACATCATCACGATGCTGGGTGTCGAGGAGCTTTCCGAAAAGGACAGGCTCATGGTTCTGCGAGCCCGCAGGCTTCAGAGATACCTCAGCCAGCCGTTCCACACGGTTGCCGAACATACCGGCATTCAGGGGATTTCCGTTCCCTTGGAGCGAACTCTGGCCGACTGCGAAGCCTTCTTGCGCGGCGACTATGACGATTTACCGGAGGATCGCTGCTATATGCGCGGAGCAATGCAGTCGTAACCGCTAGTTCGATCATCGCGAGCGCATGGGAGTCGTCCTGTACCGGACATCTTGCCGACGATCCGCACTCTGCTAGCATAGGCAGTCCAACGACGGGGGGAATCGGCCGGCGAACGAGATTCCGTTGGCCTTGCCGGTCGCTGGCCCGTGCGGCATACACGATAACCAACGATAAGCAGTCGGAGCACATATTCATGGCAAAACCATTAATACAATTGGCATTGGACTCCTTAGACGTCGATCAAACCCTAAGGCTGGCCAGTCTTACGGCGCCCTATGTCGATATCTTCGAAATCGGAACGCCGTGCATCAAACATAACGGGATCGGTCTGGTTACCGAGCTGAAGAAACGGTTTCCGAACAAGCTGATTCTCGTCGATCTCAAAACGATGGACGCCGGCGAGTACGAGGCGACGCCTTTCTATACGGCCGGCGCGGATATCTGCACGGTTCTCGGTGTGTCCGGTCTTCCCACCATCGCCGGCGTGATCAAGGCGGCCAATGCCCATAATGCAGAAGTTCAAGTCGATCTCATCAATGTGCCGGATAAGCTGGCATGCGCGCGGGAAGCGGCCAAGCTGGGCGCCCACATCATCGGCGTGCACACGGGTCTCGATGCGCAGGCCGCTGGGCAAACGCCGTTCGCGGACTTGCAAGCGATCGCCAAATTAGGCTTGCCGGTCAGGATATCCGTCGCGGGAGGAATAAACCAATCGACGGCTCGCCAAGTCGCGAAAACGGGCGCGGACATCATCGTCGTCGGCGCCGCGATCTATGGCGCGTCCTCGCCCGCCGATGCCGCGCGGGAGATCCGCGAACTGGTCGAAGGCAAGCATCATAAGTTCATCATGTCGAAGCTTGCGGGCGTGCTCGGGTCTACGGATTCCAACTACGAAGCAAGACTGACTACGATGCTGGACAGGGCGTCCCGAGTTTTTATCGCGGGCGCGGGGCGTTCCGGATTGGTTGCGAAGTTCTTTGGCATGCGCTTGATGCACGGCGGTTATGACGCTTACATCGTCGGCGAGGTCGTCACGCCGAGCATTCGAAAGGGCGATTTGTTCATCGTCATTTCCGGCTCCGGAGAAACCGAGACGATGATGGCGTATACCAAACGCGCCAAGGAAATGGGAGCCAACATCGCCTTGATTACGACGAAAGACAGTTCGTCGATCGGCGATTTAGCGGACGTCGTATTCCGGATCGGCAGTGCGGAGCAGTATCGCAAAGTGGTCGGCATGCCGATGGGAACGACATTCGAACTGTCCACGCTGCTGTTGCTGGAAGCGACCGTATCCCACATCATACATGCCAAGAAGATTCCCGAGGAGCAGATGCGGACCAGGCACGCAAATTTGGAATAACACCCAAGGAGGGAAGCTTGGGAATTCCAGCGCCCCGGCACGCTGCGTCGGATCGGAAGCGGGCGTGTTTTCGTTGAAAACGCACTGACACATCCGGCGAATAAGTTTTTATTCGACAAGAGATTGTTCGCCGATCGGCCGCAGGTGTTCCGCCTGAATCACGCGGCTGTCGGCGAATATGGCGATTTGCCGCGGGCTTTCCGGCCCAGATTGGGCTGCTGCGCAAATGCTATTCTTTTCACTCCTTCGATACGAAAAAGAACGACGCCACGAGGAGTCATGTCCCATCAAGCCGATTCGCTGAAATCCATTTTTTTCGCCCTGGGCGCAAACGCGGCCATTGCCGTAGCCAAGCTGTTCGCCGCCATGCATACTGGTTCCAATTCGATGCTGGCGGAAGCAATTCATTCCTTCGCCGATTGCGGCAACCAGGGCTTGCTGATCCTCGGCCTCAAGCGGGCGAAGCGTCCGCCTTCGCCAGATTTTCCTTTGGGATACGGCAAAGCGATTTATTTCTGGTCGTTCATCGTCGCGCTGATTCTTTTCAGTATGGGTGGATTGTTTTCGATTTACGAAGGCATACACAAGCTGGAGGCGCACGAGGGGCTGGAGTCGCCGTGGCTGGCGGTCGGGATTCTGATGTTCAGCATCGCCATGGAAAGTGTCTCGCTTTACGGATGCCTGCGGGAAGTTAACAAGGCCAGGGGTAACCGAGGACTTTGGCGCTGGTTCCGCGACACGCGTCAGAGCGAACTGATCGTGGTTTTGGGCGAGGACGTAGCGGCCTTGGCGGGATTGGTGTTCGCTCTGATCGCTGTCGGGCTCGCCATGGCGACCGGCGATCCGGTTTACGACGCCGCAGGCAGTATCGCAATCGGTGGGTTGTTGGTATTGGTTGCCGTGGGCATCGGTGCGGAAGTCTCCGAGTTGTTGATCGGCCAAAGCGTTGAGCCCGAGATCAAGCAAGCCATACATAATCATCTGGACAAGTGCGAGGAAGTCGCGCAGATTTTCAATCTGATCACTCTGCAACTCGGCAGCGACGTAATGGTGGCGGTGAAGGCGAAGATGCGTCGAGTGGCCGAAATGAACGAAATGATCGCCGATATCAATCGCTGCGAGGCTGGTCTGAAAACGGCTTTTCCCCAAGTGAAATGGGTGTTTTTCGAACCCGACGCGGCCGATTGACCGGATCTGTGTGCCGTAATGCCGACGAGGCAATTCGGTTCGGGCCGAACCGGAATCAAGAAGCCTCTTGAAGAAGAATTTGGACAGAACGGTAAATATATGGTTTTCGGTACAAAGTGTAAGTCGCTACTTGGATTGAATTTTCGTTGTCGAAGAAGTATGGGCTGGCAAGCGACGTTCGCTCGATTGACAGCCGTGCAGCCACGGAGGCGCGATTCTTTTTGAGGGACCTGCATATGAAATCGAAATTCGAGACTATCCTGTTGCTGATGGTGGCGGCTGCCTTTTTGACTGCCTGTACCGGGAGCACTAAAAAGCACACACGAACGAGTGGCAAGCAAGTCCTCAAGGTGGTTAAGAAACATCAGTCAGTAGCGCGCCAATCGCCCATGTCGACTGTTAACCAATCTCCGATGCTTTCGCCGCATATTCTTGAGCCCAGACACCGGACTATCCAGGATGTGCTTTACCAATTCGGCCCGTATGCCGAGCAAGAGCTTAAGCCGTATTTCAGCAAGGCCGGTGTCTCCTATCCGCCTAGGAAAGTCACGTTTATTGCATTGAAACAGGAAAAGAAACTAGAACTTTGGGCCAAGGACGAGGGAGAGTTCCGTTTTATCCGCGACTATGACATCAAGGCCGCCAGCGGCGTGACCGGCCCCAAGCTGCGACAGGGTGACAAACAGGTTCCTGAGGGGATATACCGCATCGTCGGACTAAATCCGAATAGCAATTATCACCTGTCGATGAAATTGAACTATCCGAACGAGTTCGACTGGTTCCATGCTCAGCGCGAAGGCCGCTTCGATCCGGGATCGGACATTTTCATCCACGGCGACAGCGTATCCGCGGGTTGTCTTGCCATGGGGGACAAAGTGATAGAAGAACTGTTCGTGCTCACGGCACAGGTCGGAGAAGAAAACGTCAAAGTGATCATCGCCCCGCGAGACCCACGCGTGTTGCCGCTCGATCCCGATGGTTACGGGCTACCTTCCTGGACACCCGATCTGTACCGGACGATAGCCGCGGAGATGGAAGTTTTCTCCGACGAGGTCAAGGTTTCGAACAACCGGCCATTTTATCCGGCGCGTGCGCCGCTTCGGTAGTTGCTCTTTACCGATCCTTAGATCGGTGCGGGACTAGCTCAAGATCAAATGGTTTTCTCCCGCGCGAGGTAGCGCCGCTGCCCAAGGAGCCTCAGGCGAATTTGACTCGACTGTTCTTGATCCGCACAAGCCGCCAATCGGGCGGAAAGTTGTAGCGATCCAGATGAAACCACCCAATAAATAGTGTGGTCGGGCCGATCAGCTTGAATTTGAATTGGTGATGGGGCGGCGCGGACGGCAAAGCTGAAGGTGTAGCTTTCCGGAAGCGTCAGCGCAAATTGTTTGCGCGCGACGAAACTGCCGCCTTTAATTCTTGGAATCTATCCCACCCGCTCGGTTGCTCCGAGCCGGCTGAAGGATTCAGCCTAGCAGCACGGTATTGTGCAAGCTTGGCCGATTATGCCTCGAGCCCTGATGTCAGGAGGCGTGCTCGGTACCTTCGGAACTCTGCGTGCGGCCGCTCGCTTCCGCTTCGTCGACTATCCCCGCCACGTGCATCCGCAGGATGCATTTCACATATTTCCATAATGCGGAGAATGTTTGTTCGCTCAACTCGCGCTCGATGACTGTGGTCGACATGACATCTTCCTCCGAATTCACACCCACTCACCCAGGAGTTTGATTTCTATAATTCGTCGGTGGTAAGGGATTGCTCGCAAGCATAACGCTTCGATTGGCCTTTCGAAATACACATGATTTGTGCCAAGAGCCGCCGACGCAATGTTGCAGACTAGGCGGCTGTACTTTTCAACTGAAGCGTATCGATCGCACCCTTTCGTTATGAATGTTAGCCGATACGCGAAATTACGGAGAGCTTTTTTGTAGAACTCGCTTCGATAGTGGCAATTTTGGCTGGAGATGACCACACTTAAGGCCATCGGTATCTTGCCGTCGCGGGGTCCGGCACCTTGCGGGTGATACGGGACTTGAGTCACACTGCGACCAAAAAAGCATAACGACGTTACTATATTCAGTCGGTCAGTGTGCGCCCGAACCGAATTGAATTCCGGTACCGGCGACTGTGTTCGCGTTTATCGGAACAACGCGCCGGGGGAACATGCTGCGGCGAATAATACAAAGACGATTAATTATGAGTGCAGAATTTTCACAGATTAACCGATTGACGTGGCTTCGTTTCGTTCGCGGCATCAAGAGCTTCGTGTCTTCCGAAGTGGGCCGCAGGGCCGTAATGTTGTTTGTCGGCTTGATCATGTTTCTGTTTGCGATCAACGGTCTAAATGTCCTGAACAGCTACGTAGGTCGCGATTTCATGACGGCTATCGCAGAACGCAACCGAGAAGGTTTCCTGTGGCAGGCTTCCATCTATATCGGCGTTTTGGCGGCATCTACCTTGGTCGCGGTTTATTACCGCTTCATCGAAGAGCGTCTGGGTTTGCTCTGGCGGGATTGGTTGACCCGGCGCTTCGTCAATATCTATCTCGAACATCCCACCTATTACCGGCTCAATGACCGTCTGATAGCAAACGGGGAAATCGCCAATCCGGACCAGCGGATCGCCGACGACGTGCGGGCATTCACGGTTACTACGCTGTCCTTCACGCTGATGTTTCTGAACGGCGCTTTTACCGTTGTCGCTTTCTCGGGGGTGATGTGGTCGATCAGTCCGTTGCTCTTCGGCGTAGCGGTCGTTTATGCCTTGGTCGGATCCTTTTTGACCATTCGCTTAGGCTATTCACTCGTTGGATTGAACTATAACCAGCTCGACAAAGAGGCTAACTTCCGCGCGGACCTCATTCATGTCCGGGAAAACGCCGAATCGATAGCACTGTTGCGCCGCGAAGGTCGAGCTAGAGGCAGAGTCCTGCGCCATCTCGACGAATTGACGGCCAATTTCCGAAAAATCATCGACGTACAAAGAAATTTGGGATTCTTTACTACGGGGTACAATTATCTCATCCAGATTATCCCCGCCTTGATCGTGGCGCCTCTTTATATTCGCGGCGAAGTCGAGTTCGGCGTGATTACTCAAGCGGCCATGGCCTTTGCACATCTCTTGGGGGCATTTTCGCTGATCGTAACCAATTTCCAATCCATTTCTTCGTTCGCCGCAGTCATCGCTCGCTTGGGATCGCTAGCAGAGGCGATCGAGCAAGCACAGGCAACGCCGGTTCCAACGGGCGAAGTCTGCGCCCATCACCGTCGCACCTCCGAGTGTCCTATCTGCGTCAAGACGCCGGTTGCTCCGGCCGCCATCGAAGTGTGCGAAAACGATGGACTGCTTGCGTACGAGCATTTGACGCTGCGAGCTCCCGAGGATGATCACGTCATCGTCAAGAACTTGTCCGTTTCGGTTCCTTCCGGAACACGTCTTCTGGTTTATGGAGAAGACGACACCGCGAGAGTAGCGCTATTCAAGGCTACCGCAGGTCTTTGGGAAAAGGGCGAGGGGCGGATCATTCGTCCGGAACTCGATCAGATCATGTTTCTTCCCGAGCGCCCTTATCTTCCTCCGGGAACGCTTCGTGAACTGCTGCTCCGGACCGGCCAGGAATTCGTGATCGATGAAGCGCGTATCCGGGCCGTTCTGAGCGCACTCGACCTGGAGCCCATGCTTGCGCGGGCCGGGGGGCTGGATACGGAACACGATTGGGACAGCCTTCTATCTCTAGCCGAACAACAGCTGGTAGCCGTAAGCCGTCTGGTGATTGCCGCGCCCAAATTTGCATTCTTGGACCGTATTGACACTGCTTTGAGCACGGAGCAAGTTGCCACGGTTCTGGACATGCTTAATGTTAACCGCATTGCCTATGTCAATCTCGGCGGATTGCACGACGGACTCGAATATTATGATGCGGTTTTGGAATTTGCCGCTAATGGTGAATGGACATGGAAAGCACTTCAACCCGAGCAAGAAACCTATACGGAACGGTCCGCCGTCTGATGGGCTGCAGAAATGCCGGAAGCGCAAGGTTTCCGGTAAAATTGGTCTTTTGCTGTCTGCTTGCGGCAGTAATGGCCGGTTGTGCAACCGCCCCGCCGAAAAACCCTTCGAATCTGTGCTCGATTTTTCTCGAAAAAGAAGATTGGTACGTTGACGCCCGAAATGCGCAGCGGCGGTGGGGCATACCCGTACCGGTCCAGATGGCGATCATCAATCAGGAATCGAGTTTTGTCGAGGACGCGCGTCCGCCCCGTTACCAATTTTTGGGTGTTCTGCCGTTGTGGCGGTCATCGTCAGCTTTCGGCTACGGCCAGGTCAAAGACGACACCTGGGAATGGTATCGGACGAAAACGGGCAACGGCGGAGCGGATCGGGACGAGTTCGAGGACGTGGTCGATTTTATCGGCTGGTATGCGCATCAAAGCTTTACGCGCCTCGGAATCGCGAAGTTCGACGCCTATAACCAATATTTGGCATATCATGAGGGCCACGGCGGATTCCGGCGTAAGACGTATCTATCCAAACCCTGGCTGCTGCGAGTTGCCCAGCGTGTCGCGGCGACTGCGACGCGTTACCGTCGGCAATTATCGACATGTCAAACGTCTCTGGAACGGTCGTTAGCAAGCGACTGAGAGACTGCAAGAAGCCTTTTACTCCCGAAGCCATGCCCCCCGATGGTGAACGTTCCCTATCTTGCCCAAGCATCGCGCAATCGAATTTTTTATAAGCCAATCAATGAATTGTTTTCAGCGTTTCTTTGCGACCGCTCCTCTCGGTATGGAGCTTCTTTTGGCCGACGAGTTAAGAGCATTAGGTGCGGTGGAAGTTGCCGAGACCCGGGCCGGGGTGGCTTTCGGCGGCGACCTCCAAGCGGCGTATAAAGCGTGTTTGTGGTCCCGGCTGGCCAACAGGATCTTGCTCCCGCTGGAGCGTTTCCCTGCCGCAAGCCCGGAGGCACTCTACGAGGGCATCCGGCGAATCGAGTGGAGCGCTCATCTGGATTCGCAGGCGACCTTCGCCGTGGATTTCGCCTCCAGCCGGTCGAAGATCACCCATACGCTGTTCGGCGCTCAAAAGGTCAAGGACGGGATCGTCGATTACTTCCGCGAGCATAACGGCATTCGCCCGTCGGTGCGTCTCGATCGGCCCGATCTTCGGGTGAACGTTTATCTGGATCGCGATATCGCGACCGTTAGCATCGATCTTTCCGGCGAGAGTCTCCACAAGCGTGCCTATCGACAGGAAGGCGGTCGTGCGCCACTCAAGGAAAACCTTGCGGCGGCCATTCTGCTGCGCGCCGGCTGGCCTAGGATCGCCGAGAGCGGGGGACATTTCGTCGATCCCATGTGCGGCTCGGGCACCTTGCCGATCGAAGCGGCGCTTATGGCAAGCGATTTTGCGCCGGGGCTGCTGCGGCCTCATTTCGGCCTGTTCGGCTGGAAAAAACATAACAGCGTGCTCTGGCGGAACCTGGTGATCGAGGCGGAACGGCGCTGCGAGGCGGGGTTGCGAAAACTTCCACCGATCGTCGGCTACGACATCGACCGGCAAGCCGTCCGAATCGCCCTGGCAAACATCGAACATGCGGGGCTCACGGGTTACGTCCATGTGGAGCGCAAAGCCATGGGCGACGCTCGCCCCCGCCATGCGTTCGGTCTGGTTGCCGTTAATCCTCCTTATGGCGAACGATTGGGCGACGAGAAGACGCTGGTCCCTCTGTATATCCAACTGGGAGAGACGCTGAAAAATCATTTCGTCGGCTGGAAGGCGACTCTACTGACCAGTAATCCGGACCTGGCCTTCAAACTGGGCATAAGGGCGACACGCTATTACACGCTGTATAACGGGGCTCTCGAATGCAGACTTTTCAATCTCGATGTCGAACCAGAGCGCTTCTTCACCCCGCGCGAACCCGAGCCGCTAACCGAGGCGCAGCGTAAAACCCGCGAAATCTTTCGAAAAGCCAAAGCTGTGGAGACAGCGGACAGCGGAGCGGAAATGTTCGCCAACCGATTGCGAAAGAATCTCAAAAACCTTGGGCGCTGGGCGCGGCAAAACGGAATCCACTGTTATCGACTGTATGATGCCGACTTGCCGGAGTACGCCGTTGCCGTGGATGTGTATGAAGGCGAGCAGACTTGGGTCCATGTGCAGGAATACGAAGCTCCTTCAAGCATCGATCCCGCCAAGGCCGAAATGCGGCTGACTCATGCCGTGGCTGCAATTCCAAAAGTACTTGAAATCCCGCCCGAACAGCTTTTTCTTAAAATTCGTCGTAAACAGAAGGGTTTCGCTCAGTACGAAAAACAGGCCGATGTCGGACGGTTTCACGTGGTGGAGGAGGGCGGATGGAAATTTTGGGTCAATTTCGAGGATTACCTCGACACCGGTCTATTTCTGGATCATCGCATTACGCGCCGGATGATTCAGGAGCGGTCGGCGGATAAGCGATTCCTGAATCTGTTCGCCTATACCGGAACCGCCTCGGTGTACGCGGCAAAAGGCGGAGCGGCATCGACGACCACAGTTGACATGTCCCGCACTTATTTGGACTGGGCGGCACGCAATCTAGAGCTTAACGGGATCGGTGGCAGCCGCCACGAGCTCATTCACGCGGATTGTCTCGAATGGATCGATCAGGCATCGCGGGACAAGCGGCGCTTCGACTTGATCTTTCTGGACCCACCCACCTTCTCGACGTCGAAAAGAATGCGGCAAACCTGGGACGTGCAGCGGGATCACCCGATGCTGATAAAAAAATGCATGAATCTCTTGGCGCCGGGCGGAGCATTGGTTTTTTCGACCAATTGTCGAAAATTCAAGCTTGATGCCGAGGCGCTGGCGGGGATCAGCTTAGAGGACGTCACCCGCAAAACGATCCCGAAGGATTTCGAGCGCAATCCGAAAATTCATCATTGCTGGATAATCAGTCGCTGAGTGTTTCGAGGTGTAACGATGACGAGGCGGGTTCATGTTTTTGTAGGGGGGGTGGTTCAGGGGGTGTTCTTCCGCGCGGCTGCCTGTGAGCGCGCCTCGATCTTGGGACTAAGAGGCTGGGTACGAAATCTTCCGGACGGCCGGGTCGAAATCTTGGCGGAGGGCGCCTCGGAACGTATCGCGGAATTCCTGGATTGGTGCGCGAGCGGCCCTCCGTGCGCTAAAGTCGATTCACTGGAAGTGATCGAAGAAATCCCGGTTGAGGAATTCACTACATTCGAGGTACGCAGGCACTTTTAGCACGCCAAAGGCGGCCTGGACGTTCCTCCTGACTTTGCGGACGAGTTCCCCCAGAGACCTGAGGCACGCGTGGCTTTGGCTTTCCGAGCATTAAAACTTCGCTCATTCCGTCAGCAAAGAGTTACAATTCGCGTCATCGTGCCACACGCAAGTAACGCGACGCCGAATCGTTTTTCATTTCGAATTCCGCTCATAGCGCTCCCCTCACGCCTAATTATTCAAGCAATGTACCGAAAACTGAAATCATTGGTCGCGCAGGGGCTTGCCAAGCAAGTTCCTGCCACCGGCCTTGGTGCTTTCCGAATTGGCTTTTCATTGGTAATACTCCAGGAAATTGTTTTCCTATTTTATTTCCGGCATTTAATTTTTGATCCGGTACCATTTTTTGATAGAGCATCTCCCATACTGCATTTTTTTCTCCTTGCGTGGATTTGCGTCGCGGCATGTCTTGTCGTGGGGTATCACACTCGAAGGGCCGCAGTAGCTAATTATGTATTCTGGGTGACATTCGTCGTTTTCACCCCCATGTGGCAGGACTTCGACGGTGGATTCGATCAGTTGATGACGGGCTCCAGCTTTCTTCTGATGTTCCTGCCTACCGAGCGAGCATTATCCCTGGATAATCTGCGTCGTAAATTAAGACACTCGACATTGAATAACCGGTATGAGCCGCAAGACAAAGTAACGGTTCTTGCCTACTATATTCCACTTGCCATTTCCTTAGGATTACTCTACCTGGATTCGGGTATCCATAAACTTTCAGCGGATTTCTGGCGTAACGGGATGGGACCTTGGCTGCCGCCGACCATGCCTTATTACATGTCGGCAATCGATATGACGCCGTTGTTGAACATAAAGTCTCTGGAAATGTTTATCGGTTACACGATAATCGTCTTCCAATTCGCCTTCTTGTTCCTGTTTTGGTTCCGCCCCTTTCGGGTTCCTCTGTTGCTCACCGGGACGTTGTTTCACACGGGAATTGTGCTCTCGCTCAATATTTACCCCTTCGGCTTTGCGATGCTGGTCCATTATTTTTTACTGGTCCCGTTTAGGTGGTGGCGCAATCTGAAGAAGGCGTTCCAATTCGAGCAACCGAGGCTGACCGTTTTTTACGATCAACAATGCCCGTTGTGCAACCGCACCGTAATCGTCATTCAGCACTTCGATATTCTCAAGGCAATTGACTTCAAGGGCTTGCAGACTTATGCGAAAGAATATCGGGAACTAGATTCGATTCCTGAAAACAAGCTTTTACAAGATCTTTACGCTTTGGACGGTGAGCGGCGCCTGTATTCGGGATTGGATACTTATATCCGCATATTGGTCGGCATGGGATATACCGCCCCAGTCGGTTGGCTCATGAGATTGCCGGGCATTTACCATTTGGGAAACCGGTGTTATCGCCGAATAGCGGACCGGCGAGAACGCATCGTGTGCGATGAGACGTGTGCGGTTCAATCGCTGCCACCACCAATTGAGGAGCATCCTTTCGCACAATGGTATCAACGGTATGCGGCGACGGCTGGACAACAAACGCAACGCATCGCGAAATTCCTGATCGTGGTCCTGATGCTGCAACTGAACAGCACGATTCATTACGGCATCTTGTACCGCTGCGGAGAGGCTTGCGATATCGGCACTGCCGGCCGATTGCTGGATCACCTCAGCAATTCGGTCATCAATTTTTCCCATGCTTTTTTGGGAATAACGCCCCATGCCCTTTACATGCACGATCATTTCGCCGGCTACAATCACATCCTGGCCCTGACTTACAAGGACCAAAGCGGCCGGGAGCAATGGTTGCCTTTCGTGAACGAGGAGGGGCGGTTGGTTGCGCCAAATTGGGGCCGAGTGCAGTCGATGTGGGCGAACGTCGCAGTGACTTCTCACATGCACCAGGAGCGATTGAGCAAGTTCCTGAAAAAGGTTACGGCATTTTGGGGTACTGAGCTGGGATTGGATTTGTCGAACGCCGAATTTCTCGTCAAATTAAAGGAAGTGCGCGTTCCCATGGACTGGGAAGATGATCTGCGCCACAAGAATATCGCTCAGCCATGGCGCGATGTCGGAAAAGTTATTTGGCAACGCGGAAATTTTCGCGTCGAACTTCCGAACATCGATATAGAAACCTTGTAATGCTTTTATACCTGAGTTTTTTAGGTGTTGGCGGGTGAACGTCGGATGACTCGAAGACTCAGAAAGTGCCCGATTCGGCGTCCTGCTTACCTTGTCCGTGATGTTAACGGACTGCCGGTTTCAAGCCGATCGACTAAAATGGTTGGCTGACTAATGTTGGGGATAATCGACGATGTTCGAAATAATTAAGGCGGGCGGATGGGTCATGGTGCCCATCATTGCCTGTTCGATTTTGGCTTTAGCCATCATACTGGAGCGCTTCTGGACCTTGCGTGCAACCCGTATTATCCCGCCGCAGCTCGTTCCGGAAGTATGGAATCAATATCGGAAAAATCGGCTGGATACCGCCTACATTCGCAGATTGAAGGCGAACTCCCCGCTCGGCGCGGTTCTTGCCGCAGGGCTCGTGAACTATTCGCAAGGGCGCGAGGTGGTGAGGGAAAGTATCGAGCAGGCCGGACGCCAGGTGATCCACGATCTCGAACGATACTTGAACACCTTGGGCACTATCGCATCCGTGTCGCCTTACCTGGGGTTATTGGGCAGCGTCCTGGGTATGATCAAGGTCTTTTCCACGTTTTCCATGGCGAGCGGTATCGGGAATCCCACCAAGCTCGCCGGCGGCATATCGGAAATCCTCATTGCCACGGCTGCCGGCCTGGCGGTTGCCATTCCGAGCCTTATTTTCTATCGATATTTTCAGGGGCGAGTGATCGACTTCGCCGTGCGCATGGAGGAGGAGGCCGTGCGATTGATCGAGACTCTTTACAGCAGTCAAGAAGAGGAATAAACGGCAATGAATTTCCGCCCGCGGCGTCGGGACTACCCCGAGCTCAACCTGATCCCGATGATCGACGTGCTCATCGTGCTGCTGATCTTCCTGGTGCTGACCACGACATTCAGCCGCGAAGCAGAACTGCAAATCCGCCTGCCCGAAGCTACGGGTCAATCAACAGGTGAAGAAAAGGGCGTAGATGTCGTCATCGATACCGAAGGGCGTTATTTCGTAAATGAGCATCAGGTGGTAAACACGCAAATCGAAACCTTGAAAAAGGCGATTGTCGAAGCCGCGGGCGACAATAAGAATCCGTTGCTGGTCATCAATGCCGATCAAAAAACCACCCATCAAGCCGTAATTACCGTTTTAGACGCGGCCAGCCAGCTCGGTTTCACTCATGTGACTTTCGCCGCGAAGAGCGAGGCGATCGAAAATCCCTAGTCGTTCGAGTCGCGTGAAAAAGCAATTGGCTGGCTGGTTTCAGCGGGAATGGTATGAAAAGCCGCGTCCAAATCCTTTCTTAATTCCGCTCGAAGCCTTATTTCGACAAGTCGTTACGTTTCGCCGCTGGTCATATCGAAACGGACTTAAACGCATAAGCCGCTTGCCGGTTCCGATAATTGTGGTCGGCAATTTGACGGTCGGCGGCACCGGCAAAACGCCTTTGGTCATTTGGCTAGCTCGGTTTCTTAAGGAGAACGGATTTAGACCTGGCGTCATCAGCCGCGGCTATGGAGCATCCCACGGACGTCGGCCGGTTCGAGTCGCTGAAGATTCCGATGTGCATGCTGTAGGTGACGAGCCTCTGCTCATTGCCCGGCGAACCGGTTGCCCGGTGTTCGTTTTCCCGAAACGCACCGAGGCCGCAAAAGCGCTGTTAGAAAGAACCGACTGTGACATTATTCTGTCGGACGATGGGTTACAGCATTATGCCCTGTATCGTGACGTAGAAATCGCTGTAGTGGACGGTGCGAGGCAATTCGGCAATGGTCACTGCCTACCCGCAGGGCCTCTGCGGGAGCCAGTCGAGCGATTGAGTTCGGTAGACTTGAGGATTTATTCGGCAGAGGCTCCGCCCGGTGAATATTTCATGTCTCTGGACGGCGGAGTGGCCGTTAATCTGCAAGAGGAACAAGTAAAAGAGCCCCTAAGATCCTTCGGTGGGCGCGCTTTTTACGCAATTGCCGGAATTGGCAATCCGCAGCGGTTTTTCAGCCATCTCCGGAGCTTCGGGTTGAAGTTCGACAGCCGCGAGTTCCCCGATCATCATCAGTATCGGGTCGAAGACTTAGGTTTTGCTGAAGGCCTCCCAATCGTGATGACCGAAAAAGACGCTATCAAATGCCGAACGTTCGGCGCTTCGAACTTATGGTATGTGCCTGTCGAAGCGACGCTACCGACCGAGTTCGGAGTGAATTTGTTAACCATATTGAAGGCTAAATGCAATGGACAGAAAACTGCTTGAGATCCTGGTCTGCCCTGTTTGCAAAGGCGAACTTCTTTTTAGAAAGGAGCAGCAGGAGTTGATTTGCAAAGCGGACAGACTCGCTTATCCGATACGCGATGACATTCCGGTGATGCTGGAAAACGAGGCACGAAAGATCAGCCTTGAAGAATACGACGCTCTTTCGTAACTGCAGCACCATGCCGTCCTTCAATATCGTCATTCCGGCACGCTACGGGTCAAGTCGGCTGCCCGGCAAGCCTCTGCTTCCTTTAGCCGGACGTCCGATGATCGTCCATGTCTGTGAACGCGCCTTAGAAGCGGGTGATAATGTCATCGTTGCCACCGACGACGAACGAATCCGTGAAGCCGTAAGCCATCTGCCGATACGTGCGCTGATGACCCGAAAGGATCATGCTAGCGGTAGTGAGCGAATAGCCGAGGTGGCCGATCAATTGGGTTGGTCGGATGACGAAATCGTCGTCAATCTTCAGGGCGATGAGCCCTTAATGCGGCCGAACTTGGTGAGGATGCTTGCCATGATTCTGGCCGACCAGAGTATCGCTCAGGTCGCTACGCTCGCCACACCCATCAAAAGTCACATAGAAGTCTTCGACCCGAATGTCGTTAAGGCCGTGGTCGATAACACCGGCTACGCACTTTATTTCAGTCGGGCTCCCATCCCTTGGCATCGGGCTGGTTTTTCCTGCGACAGCAGTCTTTTGCCAGAAAACTTTCCGTATCTCCGGCATATCGGTATCTACGCGTACTCGGCCGGTTTTCTGCGGCGCTATGTAAGCTGGCCACCGTCCGAGTTGGAAGCCGTCGAAGCCCTGGAGCAACTGCGCATTTTGTGGCAGGGAGAACGTATTCTGGTCAGGGTAATCGAGGAAGCGCCTGAAGCAGGGGTTGATACCAAGGATGACCTACAGCGGGTCGACCAGCTATTGTCCATGCGTTAGTTCGAGGGGGTGTTTTTCTTTCGCATGGCCGCATCACCGGGCTTGCTTGGAGGGCGCCTGTGTTTACCGGAACTCGCCCCATCATCTGAGATCAGGATTTTCTCCCGATGCAAGTCAGTGATGCACATGTATACTCACTCTTCGGCGGGCAGCTAGCGCTACGGAGGGCTTCGCCGGAATGGTTTACTGAGCTCAGTTGATCATCAAAACGCGCATCTTTTGTGCTCACAGGTCATTGAAAGAGCCTCATATATTCCATTTGATGATGCGCCCCCTTATACTAAGTCAGGAGTGGCCATCCAGCGCATGCTGGCGGGGGTCTTCATCCATTTCTTAAGATGTTTAGGAGAATGATGTGAAAAAACGTAATTTGACGAAAGCGATACTTACGGCGCTGCTGCTAGCCAGCCCGTTGGCGATGGCGGAATCAGAATACCCAGCAGCAGACTTTGAGCCGGTAGTCATTACCCAAGACGCTGATTTAATCGCCAAGCACGCTGAGGCTGCAAAGGAACGAGCAAAAACCGTACAAACCATGCAGGCGAAGCAGGATTCGAGCAACTCGACGGCGGTATCAGCCGATCAACCCAGCTCTGGTGCTGCTGCCGCAAAAGCCGAGAATCCCTTGGCGGAAAATTATCCGATCGGCTTGATCGTTCTGGGTTTGGCTGGTTTCATCTTCTGGAGCAGCAGACAATCCGGATCTAATGTCCAGCCTGTTCAGCACGCACCTGCGCCAGTTTCGAGCGGTGCAGCGGGCGAAACCGGCGTGGCAAAGTACATGAAAACCCTTTCGGAACCCGCCAAAGCTGCTGCGAGCGAAACCGGCGTGGCTAAATACCTGAAAAATCTACCTTCAGCTGCCAAACCAGCGGCAGCCGTAACGGGGGTGGCGAAGTACCTGAAAAATCTCGAAGAGACCGCAAGATAAAACGGCTGTTATCGCCGAAAGTGATAGGTTCCTCCAAAACTTGGCTTTGGCAGGCATTAGACGCAGAAGCTGGTTAAGTCATCTCTTATGTGCTGGCTCGAATAATCCCGCATTTTTCGATTCATCGCCGCTATCCACCGATTGTCCCGACGCATTGTCGTGAAACTGCACATGTGTTCACGGTGTCGCGCGCTGGCGATGATAGATACGAGAGAGCGACAGAGGATCGTTGACACCTATCCCGGTTCTACTTTAGAGTTAACAAATAATGCGTTTAAAGAATGCATTTATAAAGATTAAGTTAATAAGTATCTAATCAACTATAACAATTGGAGTACCTATCATGGCAAGACCATTAATACAATTGGCATTAGATTCTTTGGACGTCAACCAGACTTTGAAACTTGCTGGCCTTGCGGCGCCTTATGTGGATATCTTCGAAATCGGAACGCCCTGCATTAAGCATAATGGAGTCAGCCTGGTCAGAGAATTGAGGAAGAAATACCCGAACAAACTGATTTTGGTCGATCTCAAAACGATGGACGCCGGCGAGTACGAGGCGACGCCTTTCTATGCGGCAGGCGCCGATATCTGCACGGTTCTCGGCGTGTCCGGTCTTCCCACCATCGCCGGCGTAATCAAGGCCGCCAACGCGCACAATGCAGAAGTACAAGTCGATCTCATCAATGTACCGGACAAAATAGCATGTGCCAGAGAGTCCGCCAGGCTTGGCGCCCATATCATTGGCGTTCACACGGGTCTTGATGCGCAGGCGGCTGGGCAAACTCCGTTTGCCGACTTGCAAGCCATTGCCAGACTGAACCTGCCCGTCAGAATCTCTGTTGCCGGTGGAATCAAGCAGTCGACCGTCCAGCAGGTTGCGCGTGCAGGCGCAAACATTGTTGTTGTTGGCGCTGCAATTTACGGTGCTCCTTCGCCTGCTGATGCCGCACGTGAGATTTGCGAGCTCGCTGGCGCCGCATAAAGGGGCATCTTATGCATCAAAAAACGATCATAGAAAAGATTTCTGGCGTCTTAGGAGCCACAGATCCCACCTATGATGAAAAATTGACTCGCATGCTCGACGAGGCGTCGCGAGTGTTTGTAGCTGGTGCCGGTCGATCGGGACTAGTCGCAAGATTCTTTGCGATGCGACTGATGCACGGCGGTTATGATGCATACGTAGTTGGTGAAATTGTTACCCCGAGCATTCGAAAGGGTGATTTATTCATCGTGATCTCGGGCTCCGGAGAAACGGAGACGATGATTGCATTCACCAAACGTGCTAAGGAGCAGGGCGCAAAAATCGTTTTGCTGTCCACAAAGAACAGCTCAACAATTGGCGATATGGCGGATTTCGTGTGCCAGATTGGCACTGCGGAGCAGTATGGCAAAGTTGTAGGCATGCCAATGGGTACCACGTTCGAGTTATCGACGTTGATCTTTTTGGAAGCTACGATCGCCCACATCATTCACGAGAAGGGAATTCCGGAAGAAGAGATGAGGACAAGACACGCTAATCTGGAGTAGTGTCTTAAGGCTAAGGCCAATATGTATGTATTATGTATTGGCCTAGTCGAATGTCAGGGAATCAAATCGTTACGCGCTGTGTGTTAACACAACTGCTCGCGTCCGAACGGTTGATACGCAGATCGCGAGCTTGGTCTTGTGGCCGGATTAACTTACGAAGAAGGTCCGGCCACGATGCCTGAGGGGTGCGGCACTATCGTAGTGCCCTTCAATAGACCATGAGCGAGCATTTGACGGGCCTTGTTGCCCGTTAAGATATTGCACCCTGGCAAAGCTCGTATCGAACAATGGTCTTGTGCCGAGACTGTTCGCTTTTCAGCGCCTGCACGTGCGTCAACCATGCACGCTTATATCGCTTTTCACGATGCCAGCGAAACCGATCGGATGGGCGTAGTGATAGCGCCTCACAAAAAATACTCCTCGCCGCCGATTTTCCAGACCGCCAGGTCTGTAGACTACAGATGAAGGACTCATCATCCGAGTCCGTCTCAATTTAAAGGCTCCGTTTCAGTTCCTGACTCTGACGCATGCGCAACTTCGCGCGTAGCTGCGGCACAGATTCCGGAATAGCTAGCTCGAGCAAAGCATTGCAAATGCTTGAGGCCGGCATGCGCTTTTATCTGAAGCGCTTATTGTTTGGTTTGTCGCAGTTTTTGAGAGCATATATTCTCGGCTTGGCCCGCCTTGATGAGAAGGGATACGGGGTACTTATTTTCGCGAAGGAATTTTTTCACTTCATCGATCGTAAGGCGCTTTGATTCTTCCTGTGCTATGCATTCACACAGGTTTATGATCGGGGAATCATCGCTTGTAATGACTCTATTCGGATTTGCTTTTTCTTTTTTCACGCACATATCAGCATACTTATGCTCAAAGGCGTGATGGTCCTCTTCACTAATAACATGAGCTAACGCACTGGCTGAAAATAAGCACGTTGCAATGATTAGAGTGACGCCCATTGTGCCCGATAATTTTCGGGGTAACACACGGGTCTTAGATTCATGGATAAATGAAGGGGGCATTTTGCTTCTCCAACTTAACGAATAGAAAACACGTCCGCCCAATTGATTAATTTTTCCTCGCTGAACCATGTCAATATATAAACGACCAGTTTTGGGCATCTTTCTTGGTTGACTCAATGCAAGATGGCGCATATTGGTCTGACAAGGCAGGAAGACCGGAGATCGGGCAGATCGCTCGGATGATTATGGGCTGGCGATCCTTGAAAAAACTATTGTCGAGGACTATTGCGCCGATAAGGACGTTTGGAACCAATGGAAAAGAAAGCGATTAATTGGTCCGCACCGTTGAGCTGAAAGGATCGCATTCCTCGAGGTCGCTTCTTGCTAGGGTGGACAACGTCGGCAATCAACGATGTCTGGCCGACGTTTTAATCGGTGTTCCACCCAAACTCTTACACGAAAATCGCGGCATCGAATAAGGCGACTACTTCTTCCAGATTGTCGACGTGTTCCACGTCGCCATAGATGTTGGCCGCTCTCCGGATCTCAGATTCGGAAATATTCTCAGCCGCGTAGTTAGAGTCTCCTCTATCCCTCAAGGTAGGATAGTCGGGTCGCAAGGAGTTTTTCCAACGTTTCCAAGGCCTTGGTGAAACCGTCGATACCCTCTGACAGTTTTTCCGAAGCCATGCGATTATCGGCATGCATCCGCTCGTAAGTCGCTTTGTCCATAGCGATTTTGTCGATCGAGGCACTAGCGGCCTTTTGCGGATCCAACTTCCGCGGCAGCTCGTCCTCGGTGGACTGTAGCTCGGACAACAGAGAGGGCGCAATGGTCAGGAGGTCACAGCCGGCCAACTCCGTAATTTCTCCGATATTCCGGAAGCTCGCGCCCATGACTTCCGTCTTGTAGCCAAACTTCTTGTAATAGTTGTAGATTTGGGTGACCGAAAGAACACCTGGATCTTCGGCGGGCGGATAAGAGTCGCGTCCGGTATCTTTCTTATACCAGTCCAGAATTCGCCCAACAAAGGGAGAAATCAACGTGACGCCCGCCTCGGCGCAAGCAATCGCCTGATGCAAGCCGAATAATAGCGTCAGATTGCAATGAATGCCTTCCTTTTCCAGCACTGCGGCGGCTTGTATGCCTTCCCAGGTGGCAGCGATTTTGATGAGCACGCGTTCTTTTGAAATGCCCGCAGCTTCGTACTGCGCGATGATCTCGCGAGCCTTGGCTATAGTGCTCTCGGTATCATAAGAAAGTCTTGCGTCCACTTCCGTGGAAACGCGGCCTTCGATGATTTCCAGAATTTTTAGGCCAAAGGAAACGGCCAACCGATCGAAAGCGAGGGAAGCTACCTGCGATGCCTGTGCATCCTTGCCCAGAGTCTGTCTCGCCCCTTTCAGTGTGTCGTCGACGATGCCCTGATACTGAGGCATTTGGGCGGCGGCGGTAATGAGCGAAGGGTTGGTAGTCGCATCTCGGGGCTTAAAGGTTTCTATAGCCTGAATGTCGCCGGTGTCGGCCACAACCACCGTCATTTCCCGGAGTTGATCAAGTAAATTCTTTGGCATAATCGAATCCTGCATTTCAAAGTAATGTGTGTCTGGAGAGCTACGGGAACATCCCGGCTCCCGATTACTATTGCATTTGGCACTACAAGCATTTCTGACGGAACTGCTTGATCAGAAATACTCTAAGGCCTGCTACAGCAATAACCGGCTAAGGATACATGGAACCAAACCGTCTTAACAAGAACGGCAGGCTTACGTGTGCGGGTCGTAGCCAAATCGGTTGGGAGAAGACTTCAGATACACTGGCAAGTCTTCAGCGGCGCCCTGACGCGTTTACGTTCTTTGGTCCAGAACGATGCTCGGAGCAATGTTTTTGGCTCCAACAGCTGTCAATGATTGACCTCAAAAGGGGGAAGAATCCATCAGCCGACGGCATGCTCGTGCGAATCTGGTGACAAAGCCGATCAGGCTGATAAAATTCCATCCCTACTTTCGTAAGCTAACCATAAAAAGTATCAAGGAGAAAAATATGCCTTCGCGTCGAGAATTAGCAAACGCCATACGCGCTTTGAGCATGGATGCTGTACAAAAAGCGAATTCCGGGCATCCGGGAGCGCCAATGGGAATGGCAGATATCGCCGAGGTGCTGTGGAACGATTATATGCGGCACAATCCGGCAAACCCGAAATGGCCGGATCGCGACCGCTTCGTTCTTTCCAACGGTCACGGTTCCATGCTCTTGTACTCGTTGCTGCATTTGACCGGTTACGACCTCCCGATCGAAGAGCTGAAAAATTTCCGTCAGCTCCACTCCAAAACACCGGGCCATCCGGAATACGGTTATGCACCGGGCGTCGAAACGACCACCGGTCCTTTGGGGCAGGGCATCACCAACGCGGTCGGCATGGCGTTGGCCGAACGTACGCTGGCAGGCCAATTCAACCGTCCCGGCCACAAAATCGTCGATCATTACACTTATGCATTCTTGGGCGATGGCTGCTTGATGGAAGGCATTTCCCACGAAGCTTGCTCGCTTGCCGGATCCATGAAGCTCGGCAAGCTGATCGCATTTTACGACGACAACAATATTTCGATCGATGGTGAAGTACGCGGCCACGGCAACACGCCAGGCTGGTTCATGGATGATACCCCGAAGCGTTTTGAAGCCTACGGCTGGCACGTCATCCCGAAAGTAGACGGTCATGACGCAGAGGCTGTGAAGAAGGCCATCGAGGAAGCACGCGCCGTTACCGACAAGCCCTCTTTGATCTGTTGCCAGACGATTATCGGTTGGGGCTCTCCCAATAAGCAGGGCAAGGAAGAATGCCACGGCGCCGCATTGGGTGCCGATGAAGTAGCTTTGGTCCGTGAGACCATCGGCTGGCCGCATCCGGCATTCGAAATCCCGTCCGAAATTTATGAAGCGTGGGATGCGAACGAAATCGGCGCGAAGGCCGAGTCCGACTGGAACGACCGCTTCGAAAACTATCGCAGCGAGTATCCGGAGTTGGCTGCTGAATTCGAGCGCCGCATGGCAGGCGAGTTGCCCCGCGACTGGGCAGAGAAGTCGGAAGCCTTCATCGCGAAAGTTAATGAGAAAGCCGAAACCATCGCGAGCCGAAAAGCGTCGCAGAACGCTCTTAACGGTTTCGGACCGCTGCTGCCCGAAATCATGGGCGGCTCCGCCGACCTGGCAGGTTCCAACCTGACCATCTGGTCCGGCTGCAAGAACGTGAATGCAGAAGGTTACGACGGCAATTACGTCTACTATGGCGTGCGCGAGTTCGGCATGTCGGCGATTATGAACGGCATCGCCTTACACGGCGGTTTTAAACCTTACGGCGGGACCTTCCTGATGTTTTCCGAATACGCACGCAACGCGCTGCGTATGTCGGCCCTCATGAAGGCACCGGTGATTTATGTCTACACCCACGACTCCATCGGTCTGGGCGAAGATGGTCCGACACATCAACCGATCGAGCAAACTGCTACGCTGCGCATGATTCCAAACATGCAGGTCTGGCGTCCGTGCGACTCGGTGGAAACGGCGGTGGCTTGGAAAACCGCAATTGAGCGCAAGGATGGTCCTTCATGCCTGATCTTCTCGCGGCAGAACCTGCCTCACGTGTCTCGCACTCCGGCGCAGATCGACGCCATCCGGCGCGGCGGTTACGTCGTTCGCGACTCTGATGGGACGCCGGATGCGATCATCATCGCCACGGGCTCGGAAGTCGAGCTGGCGTTGAAGGCGGCGGAGGAGCTTTCCGGCAAGGGTAAGAAAATTCGCGTGGTTTCTATGGTTTCGACCAATGTGTTCGACGGTCAAGATGCCGCATACCGCGAGTCGGTATTACCGTCTGCCGTTACCAAGCGCGTCGTCGTCGAGGCGGGTGTTAGTGATGGCTGGTTCAAGTACGTAGGACTCAATGGCAAAATCGTGGGCTTGGACCGCTTCGGCGAATCCGCACCGGCCGGCCTACTATTCAAGGAGTTCGGCTTTACCGTCGAAAATGTTGTCAAACAGGTGGAGTCGATTCTCTAGGATTGATTTTCTAGAGATTTGAGAAAGGGCCTAACTGGCGACGATTTTCAACGGATGCTCCCCTTCGGGCGGACGGTTGCCGAAAGGGAGCATACGCCATCCGGCAGTGCTCGGTTCAAGCAAGTCGCTTGGACGAAATCGTCGGTTGGCTGAATTTCGTCGCTAAGTTGGCGATCAGGAGGCGAGAGGAGTCGATCGATGGCTATCATTTCCTTAAGACAATTGTTGGATCACGCCGCCGAGCACAACTACGGTCTGCCGGCGTTCAATGTCAATAACATGGAGCAGGTCAAGGCCATCATGGAAGCCGCTTCCGCAGTCGACGCTCCGGTGATTCTGCAAGGATCCGCCGGCGCGCGTAGCTATGCGGGCGAGCCGTTTCTGCGCCATCTCGTTCTCGCCGCGGCGGAAATGTACCCGCATATTCCGATCTGCATGCACCAGGATCACGGTGCTTCGCCAGCCGTGTGCATTCGTGCCATTCAGTCCGGGTTCAGTTCGGTGATGATGGATGGTTCCTTGCTGGAAGACATGAAAACGCCTTCCAGCTATGAATACAACGTCGAAACCACCCGCAAGGTCGCCGATATGGCGCATGCGTGCGGCGTTTCCGTCGAGGGTGAATTGGGCTGCCTAGGCTCGTTGGAAACGGGAAAAGCGGGCGAGGAAGATGGCCACGGTGCAGTAGGCGAGTTGGATCATTCTCAGCTGCTGACGGACCCCGACGAAGCTGCCGATTTCGTCAAGAAAACCAAGGTCGACGCCTTGGCCATTGCCATTGGTACGAGCCACGGCGCTTACAAATTTACTCAGAAGCCGACCGGCAAAGTGCTACGCATCGACCGCGTCAAAGAAATCCACGCCAGGATTCCAAACGTCCACTTGGTCATGCACGGCTCCTCCTCGGTACCGGAAGACTGGGCGGCGATGATCAATAACTATGGCGGCGATATCGGCCAGACCTATGGTGTGCCGGTCGAGGAAATCGTAGAAGGTATTCGTCATGGCGTACGCAAGGTGAATATCGATACCGATCTTCGTATCGCGTCGTACGGCGCTATGCGCAAGTACATGGTCGAGGACAAAAAGAACTTCGATCCGCGCAAAGTCTACAAGGAAGCGCAAAAAGCTATGACCAGCATTTGTGCAGCCCGTTACGAAGCATTCGGTGCTGCTGGCCAGGCTTCGAAGATCAAAGTCATCAGTTTGGAAGAGATGAACAAGCGGTACAGCAAGGGAGAATTGGATCCGGTCGTCACTTAGACCGTGTTCAAAGCCCTTATTTTCGACGTGGATGGCACACTGGTGGATACCGAACGCCAAGGTCACCGCGTCGCATTCAATCGAGCTTTCGCCGAAGCTCGTTTGAATTGGGTTTGGGACGAAGCCCTGTATGGCGAGTTATTGACTGTTGCTGGCGGCAAGGAGCGCATCCGCCATTTCATAGCCAGTTATCACCCTGAGATCCCCTGCGGCGAGGGCGAACTAAGCCAATTCATCGAGAACCTGCACGCCGCGAAGACGCGCTATTATATCGACCTGCTGAACAGGGAAGGAATTCCGGCTAGGCCGGGTATCATTCGCTTGATCAAGGAAGCCAGGGCCGCAGGATTACGGCTGGCTATCGCGACGACCGCGTCTGCGGAAAACGTCGAAGCCTTGCTGGCGGCGTCTCTCGATACCGACGCACCGGATTGGTTCGAAGTGATCGCTGCAGGCGATATCGTTTCGAACAAGAAACCGGCATCCGATATCTATGAGTACGTGCTGACGAAATTAGGCTTGAAGGCTGAGGATTGCCTTGCATTTGAGGATTCGGAAAACGGCTTGCGAGCGTCGCTCGGAGCTGGCATTCCGACTCTGATTGCCGTCAACGACTACACCTCCGGTCAGGATTTTACCGGGGCAGTACTGGTAATAGATCACCTCGGAGAGCCGGAACAGCCTTTGACGTGCCTGAGCGAAGCTCCTTCGGAAGCGTTCAGTCTGGTCGATATTGACGTTCTCAGGCGATTATTTGAACGCTGGACTCGCGAAAAACAATAAAGCAACAATAAACTCGCGGTTCCTTGAGGAGTCCTCCATGTCGAAAAAGCACCCTGTCATTGCCATCACCGGCTCGTCCGGTGCGGGTACGACAACTGTAAAGAAGTCTTTTGAGCACATTTTTTTTCGGCTGGGATTAAAGCCTTTCATGATTGAGGGTGATAGCTTTTATCGATACACCCTCCTCGAAATGCATGAACGAATTACCCAGGCGCAGCAAGAAGGAAAATACCTCAGTCATTTCTCGATTGAGGCCAATATCCTGGACGAGCTGGAAAGGACCTTCAAGATATATGGGGAAACCGGCTCGGCTCGGCGTCGATACTATATTAGTGGCGAGGAAGAGAGTAAAAAGCACGGCGGCTACCAAGTTGGGACTTTCACACCATGGGAGAAAGCACCTCGTGGGAGCGACCTGATGTTCTACGAGGGGTTGCACGGCGCGGTCAAGACCGAGACCATCGATGTCGCGAAATATACCGATCTGCTCGTCGGCGTCGTTCCCATCGTCAATTTGGAATGGATTCAGAAAATCCATCGGGATAACTCTCTGTTTGGCTACAATCCGGAAGACATCACCGATACCATCCTCAGGCGGATGGAGGATTACGTGAAGGTGATTACGCCGCAGTTTTCTCGTACCGATATCAATTTTCAGCGAGTTCCCTTGGTGGATACTTCAAATCCCTTCATCGCGCGCGATATTCCGACGCCGGATGAAAGCGTTGTGATCATCCGCTTCAGAGATCCAACGAAGTTCGACATCGATTTCGAGTATCTGCTGCAGATGATTCATAAGTCCTTCATGTCCCGACACAATTCTATCGTTATTCCCGGGGGGAAAATGGGCCTGGCGATAGAAATCATATTCCGGCCGATCATGGAGCGTCTGATGGACGAGCGTAAAAAAGCGTAAAGGCTGCTGGAATCTTTCTGGATTTATGTAGCATTGGTATGGCGGACGCTACACGTTAAGGTTTCCATGAATAGGTCTACTTGTCGGTAAGGGGTTACCGACCTACGGCGGCTTTCTCCGGTCTACATGTTTGGCGTGCGTCACGCCGCAGCTGCGACGAAAAACAACTCAATAGGAAAATAAAGCAAGCCGACGGAAGACTGATAGTCCGCGGTCTCGGTTCAACTGTCGGCGCTTCTTCGACCTTGGCTGACGGCAGTCGTCACGACCTGATAAGCATCCTTGATCACTTTCTGCTTTTGCAGTTCGGAATTCAATTCGGCGTCGATATCGGTATTGAGCTGTTTCATGATCGTTTTGGCTATCTCGTCCTTGACAGATTCGAAATAGGCCAGCAAATCCTCTTCCAATTCCTCGAAATAGTTTTTTATGCCGCGGCGCGCGAATTTGTTGATTTGACGTTGTTGCTTGCGTGTGTAATCGAGCAAGCCGATCTTATAGCACTCGAGGGCACGATCGATTTCGTCGGATTGACCTGCAGTCACGGGCGATATCGGCTGGGTTTCCGTAAGGGCTCGGTAAATGCTCGTCAGTTTGTCCACCCCTAAAGCCAGCATTTGCTTGACACCCGCGTCAGGTCCGAGCAGGCGCGCGCTCTTTGCGATTTCCAGGGCGCGGTCGGCATTCTTCTGAACTAATTCCACGATGTCTTCTTTGTTCTGGACGGACTCGTCTGCCTCGTTAGCCATAATGGTACGTCCGAGTTCGTCGATGACACCGCCGTACTCGAACAGGAACACGTCACACATACCCTTCAGCCGGTTAACCATATCGCGGCCGCTCAAACGGTCACTTAGAACCGTAAGCACCTCATCCGGCAGCGCCTCGTTGGAAGAAATCCCGTCTAGCAGGCGCAATAGATAACGGCGTACGATCTGCTCCTCCAAGAGGTGTTGCAACTGACTGCGGAATGTATGCTGAATGTGAAGGTTTTCCTCGATTTTATGCGGCAGTCGGCTGACGACGCTATGCAGATCCAGGCCTTTGAGCAGTTCGTTCTTCAGCGCTTTGCGATCCAAGGTGTCGATGGCGTTGACGATTTGCTCGCCCAGCTGTTCTCGGTCTTCATCACGCCAGAATACAAATTCCGGCAGTACCTCGGTACGCAGTACCTTGATGTGTTCCTCCACGGTGGTACGAAGGTGCCGCAGGACTTCATCCTGGCGGCGCGATAATTCGCCGGCGATAAAGGTGCTTTTCATACTGTCATCGCTTTTGTTTTTGTAGTTTTGATACAGCGGTTCCAAGCGTTCCCGCAGTCGCTTGGCCAGATCGACATATTCGCTGCGCGCTTCGTCCAGGAATTCGGCTTTGGCGGTGTGAGCTAAATACTCGAACAGACTGCTGCGGAATGCGGCGAAATTCTTGGCTTCGTCCAGCGACTTGATAAAACCTTCAGCCTCGTTTCGTTCAGGTATTTTGCCGATGGCTTTCTGAAGAGCATCTACATGTTCGCGGATACTGCCGCTCTTTTCCAGGCGGCCTTCCTGAATCAGTTTCAGCAGCAGGTAATTAAGCGCCGATACCCGAAACACACGGTCCTTGGCGATATGAAACCCGTAATGATCGATTTTTTGCGCGAAGTTCGCCAACTCTTCCTTTTTCTGCTGACTGCTCAGCACGTCCCACTGATTGATCGCCCAAAAGGCGCGCTGCAGCACGCGCTTGCGTTGGCTGTGGATTTCGGCCAACAGCTCGATCTCTTCGCCTTCCAGCAGGTGAAACACCTTCATGGCGATGACGAACGCCTTGGCGTCGTTTTCGACGTACGATTTGGTCACCTTGCGGTGGCGAGGATTGACCACGCCTAATCCGGGCAAGTCGACGAGAACGACGTTTTCGGGGATGCTGACATCGGTGAGGAAGACTTCTGCCTGATCCACGAACAGCACGTCCTCGTAATCTTCGGTGACATAGCTCGGCAACTCCGCCAGAGCGATTTCTTTGACCGATCCGTTGAGTTTATTCCAGCCTTCGATCAAGGTTTTCAACTCATCGAAGAATTTTTGCTTGTTGAACGAGCCGAATTGGTTTTTGTACTGTTCGATATCCTTTGCCAATGTGCCCAGCAATTCGCCTTTGCTCAGCTTTCGGTAAGTATCGCTGCTCTTGCGCAACTCCTTGGACAACTCTTCGAGATACAGGTTTTTCAGCTCGTCTCGGGCGCTTTCGTTGAGGTAATGGATAACGGCCCGATTAGCGCGCCCTTTACGGATCAGCGTGGGAATGGCGGTGAAAGACTTGGTTGCCTGGGGCAAGATATCGTCGCCCAGCACGGCGTTGATGATGGTACTCTTGCCGGCCGAGAATGCACCCAGAAACGCCACCGGGAATTCCGGCGATTTGAGCCGTTCCAACCAAGTGCGCTTGCGGTTGACATAATATTTGAAATCGTCGGTGACTCCTAAATATGGCGCGGCGGCGTCGTAGGCTTCGAACAGGCGTGTGAATGCTTTGACGTAATTGCTGTAATCCGACTCTTTCATCCGTAGGTTTCCTGATTATTTTTAGGTGCCAGCGATATTTTAGGTTTAAGCTGCCGACAGTGGTAAAGGCCGAGCCATAAGACCATGGTCAATTAACGGAATATATTACCATTTATGTTACGCAGACCTTAGCGGCTAAAATCGATCGACTTTCCGCTGAAACGCATTCCGGGAATTGCCGTAAGGTCGTTCCAATGACGGACAAAAAACCCCTGCCTACCATAAGAAGGCGGCTCCAAACGGCGGACGACGAGTTCGGCGTACGGCTTTCCGGATCAACGGACCTGGACCGTGGTCGAAGACGGTTTCAGTGAGAGCATGATTGCATGAGGAAATTCATGGTAAGACGTCTACGCCGGTTTTTCTTAGGAATGCTTCTGATCGGCGCATCACCGACATGGGCCGAAGCGGAAACTCTGCGCATCCAGCTGGAAACGTTAGCGACCGAACACGGATTTGTCGTGCAAGGGCTCGATCGCCTAGGACCCGAATCTGCGCGAAATGCGGCAGGCGACCTGCCGACCCGGCTCAGGATGCTTCTCGAAGACTACAACTACGTCCTCATGAGTGATCGGCCCGGAGCGGTTGACCGGCTGTTGATCACCAGCGCGAAAACGCCGGCGCAAACGCGCGCCTTTAACGCCACCATCAAAACGACGCGGCTCGGCCCCCATCATCAGGTCGAAACGGTGTTGGTAGGACCAAACGGCGTGGCTTTTCCGGTTACTTTGATCGTCGACACCGGAGCCTCGACGCTTGCTTTGCCGGAATCGATGGCAAGCGAACTGGGTTTCGTTCCCGAAGCCCTTCAGCCGGGGGTCAGTCATACCGCGAACGATATTGTGCCGATTAAAGCCGGTATCCTAGAATCGGTTCGGGTGGGGCCCGTTTCGGCTGGAGCCGTGCCGGTCGCTTTTTTTCCGGACGACCGTCTCCGCGGTGCGAAGCTTTTGGGAATGAGCTTTTTGAGCCGTTTCCGCGTGACTTTGGACGAAGCAGAGAATGAACTGATTCTGCTTGCGAAATGACCTCTCTTACGCAGGGTATGGAAGACGTCCCGAGATCCAGCCGAACGGCGGCACGAATTACTAATAGTTAAGAAAGTAAAGCCACAAGTGCCCCCTCTCCCTCTGGAAGAGGGGGGTGAGAGCGATTCGAATAGGGCTTTACTTTCTTTACGCACGGTAATCACTTGCTTGGTTCAAGCAACGACCGGCGTGATTAAATGCCATTTGGAAATTCCGCTCATTATCCAGCAACAAGAGGTGCCATTATGAACAGTGACAGTGCGGACATCGGGCTAATAGGATTAGCGGTCATGGGCCAAAACTTGGCGCTGAACATCGCCGATCACGGCTATTCCATCGCAGTCTACAACCGCAGCTCCGAGAAAACAGCGGAGTTCATGGCGCGTTGTCGGCAGAAAGAGCCATCCGGCGAGCGCGTCGTGGGCTTTACCGATCTGAAGGAGTTCACCCAAGCCATTCGGCGTCCCCGCAAGATCATTCTACTGGTCAAGGCAGGCGCACCGACCGATCGCACCATCGAAAGCCTGCTGCCTCACCTCGATCCGGGCGATATCATCGTCGACGGCGGCAATGCGCATTGGCTGGACACCATACGCAGAGACAAGGAATTGACCGCAAAGGGATTTCGGTTTATCGGTTCCGGCGTCTCGGGTGGCGAAACCGGCGCGCGGTTCGGACCTTCTCTGATGCCGGGCGGTAGCCCGAGTGCCTGGGCCGAGCTCGAGCCGATCTGGCGCGCCATCGCCGCTAAGGTCGATCCGCAAAGCGGCGTACCTTTGGAAGGCGCCGCGCCCGGAAAACCGGTGGAGGGCGGCGTACCGTGCACTGCGTATATCGGACCGAACGGAGCCGGGCACTACGTCAAAATGGTGCACAACGGCATCGAGTACATCGATATGCAGTTGATCTGCGAAGCGTATTGGCTGATGAAACATCTGCTCGGGCTGGACGCCGGCGCGATCGGGGAGATCTTCCGCGAGTGGAATGGCGGCGAACTGTCCAGCTATCTCATCGAAATCACCGGGGACATCTTGGGACAGAAGGATCCGGCAGGCCCCGGTTTCCTGGTCGACCAGGTGCTGGATGCAGCCGGCCAGAAAGGCACCGGCATGTGGACGGCCGCCAGCGCATTGGAACTGGGCGCACCGGCAAATTCGATCGCCGAAGCCGTATTCGCCCGTGCCTTGTCGGCCCTGAAGGAGGAGCGGGTCGAAGCCAGTCGATTGCTGAAAGGCCCGGATCTTCAGCCGGCGTCCAATTCGGCAGAGATCATCGATGCGGTCCGGCGTGCGCTGTATTGCTCCAAGATTTGCGCCTATGCTCAGGGCTTTCAGTTGCTGTCGGAAGCACAAAAAGCCTACGAGTGGACGCTCGATTTCGGAACCATCGCGCAGCTTTGGCGGGGCGGCTGCATCATCCGCGCGCGCTTCCTGCAAAAGATCACCGACGCCTACACCCGCAATCCGGGCCTGAAGAACCTGATGTTAGACCCCTATTTCAAGGACGTACTGCATGAAGGGCAAAGCCGCTGGCGGCAGACCGTAACCATCGCCATACAGAACGGCATGCCCGTCCCGGCGTTCAGTTCCGCACTGGCTTATTTCGACGGCTACCGGAGCACCCGGCTCCCCGCCAATTTGTTGCAGGCGCAGCGCGATTATTTTGGCGCTCATACTTACGAGCGGACCGATCAGCCACGAGGCAAGTTCTTTCATCTCGACTGGCCGACGCCCGATCGTCCTCAGATAGAGGTCTAAACGGAAGATTTCCGGCTTCTGTTTTCGATTCGGGAGCCCTGGAGCAGCCGATACGACCAGTACAACCGACGTGCCATCCGACGGGTTAATGCTGAAATCAAACGGCTGACCGACCCGTCGGCTGACCCTGGTTCGATGGCTCTACAGCATTTTACAGTTTGGGTTAGCAGCCTCCTGGCTGTAGTAGGTCGGGAATCCTTTCCCGACATAGCGGGCCGACAAATGGCTTGGTCGGCAAAGGATTGCCGATCTGCGGCTCAAAGTCGCCCGTACGCGCGCATTCCGCATGGAAGATAGTTGAGTTACGGTTCGAGAGCATCTTGAATTCGGTTAGCCGCATTCTGCGCGGCTTCTATAACCTTCGCCGGGTTTACGCCGAGTATTTTCCCGTTATTCTTCAGCACTTGCCCTCCCACGAAGACCCATTCCACATTTCGGGGCTGGCCGTTGAACACGATTTGGCTAACCCAATCCCCACGTGGGGCAAAATTGAATTTCTCCGGATCGAGGATGATCAAGTCGGCCTGTTTGCCAGGCGTCAGCGAGCCCACACGGTCGGACATATCGAGCAGCTTCGCCCCGTCCACGGTGGCCATTCGCAACACGTCCGAGACCGTTGGATACACGTCGGGTCTGAGCGTCCTGGCGCGCTGCAGTCCTACCGCCGCCCGCATGTTATTGAACATGTCGCTGGTGTCGTTGGTTCCCCCGTCGAGGCCGAGACCTACCTGAACGCCGGCTTGTTTCAGCTCCGGAAGGCGAATCACGCCCGATGCCAAGCGCATATTACTGATCGGGTTGTGGAGAACGCGCACGTCCTGGGCTGCGAGTATCCCGATTTCCTCGTCGGTGAGGTGGATTGCGTGCGCACCCAGGAGATCCGGGCCGAGGGCGCCCGACTCCGCGAGTACGTCGAACATGTTTTCGTCGCGGTCCTCGATATTTTCCAACAGGTGAACATGGTGTTTTACGCCCAATTCCTTGGCCAGCTTCGCCATCGCTTTAACGTCGTCACGTGATGCGTCAGCCGGGTGGGATGCAACCTGAAAACTCGCCTTGGGATTGGGATCGATCAGGGTCTGCTTGACCAGCTTCATATGGGCGACAACGCCAGGGTCGTCGCGTCCGAAATACGCAAACACGAAACGCAGCCCCGATTCGGTCAGCGCCTGGAGTTCTCCCCGAACGAATTCCGGCGTAAAGGCGTGGGACCATTCGACGGTGGTGGTGACTCCGGTGTCGATCAGGTCCAGCGTACTCAGCCGTACGCCGGCATAGGCCTCCGAGCGCGATACGGTAATTTGCGGGTCGAACAAGGGAAGCACACAGGCATCCAGCCAACCCATGAGGTCCTGGTCTGTGCCGCAGCCCCGAATGAGCGACTGCCACAGATGATTGTGCACATCGACAAAGCCCGGCATGACGATCATCCCGGTGGCGTCCACGACACGCGCCCCGGTACTTCGCAGATGCTTGCCGACCGCCGCGATCTTGTCTTTTTCGATCAGAATATCGGCGTTCTCCACGATCCCCAAATCGCCCGCGCCAACCGAGGAATCCATGGTCAAGATGAGGGAGGCATTTCGAATCAGCGTTTTGGCGGATTCGGCCAAAGACACCGAACAGAAGAGGACTGCCCAAGCGATCAGGAAAAAGGCGATGATCGCCGGACGACAGAGGCGGACGTTTTCGATCATGAATCGATCTCCTGAGCAGAAAAGCGAATCGCGCCGTGATCAGGCTACGCTCGGAAAAAGCGATTGTCACGGTCCAAGCAGGTACTCTCGTCGCTCAGGCATCACTGCCACGACTGCAATCTGCATTGCGGCCCTGCGCGCAAACATACCCTTGGCTACCCTTCGGATATACCATTGTGAAGTTGATTCTCATCCTGGTTTTGTCCATGTCGTTCGGTTGCGCTCACCGGCAGTTCGTCACCCAACCCTATCCCCGATGGGGACAGGAGGTATGGCTGTCCAGAAATGACCGCGACAGCCCGTTGCCGATGCGCGTCCAAATGCCGCCACGACCCGCGGTCGCTCCGGCCTGTATCCTGATCGTCCACGGCATGAACGAATACATCGGCCGCTACGACGAGATCGCCGCCTATTTTGCGAGGCGTTTCATCGTGGCGGGTTTCGATCTTTACGCTCACGGCTTGTCCAATCCGAGCCTGTTGGCCGCCGACCGGGCCATTACTGGCGGGGCTTCCGAGTTCGACGTCAGCGATGCCTATTTGGCGCAGGCGAGCTTGCGCAATCTGGAGCCGATGCGGCGAGACTTGGATCAAGTGCTGCGGCGCCTGATCGAGGTCTGCGATCAGCGCGGTAAACCGGGTCTTCCGATTTTCATCCTTTCCCACAGCCTGGGTTCATTGATCTCCGCGTCTTATCTGCTCGAACAAGCGCCGGGGGACGATTTACGATCCCGGACACAAGGGATCGTATTCTTAGGCCCCGCCTTTTCGGTGACCGAGGTTCCGGGCTGGCGCGGCTATTTTCAAACGCCTGTCGTGAAGCTGTCCTTTTACGCCGAGGAGCATTTTCTTCGTTCTCATGGCGAGCCGCTTCCGTTGTTGATCGCCAACCAGGCATTGGCGCTCGTTACCGTCCCTTTGCTGGACGGACTGTTCGAGGTGCTGTCGTGGCAGGGCCTGCGGCATATCTTTTCCCCCACGACACCGGGTTGGGTGCCGGATTACTTGAGCGACTGGGAAGAGGAGAGGGCACGCCACCGCGCCGACGGCTATATCATCCGCCGCAGCATCCTGCGTTACGTAAAAGGGGTCGAAGGGGAGATCGTTCGTTTCAGACGGCATATGGACGAGTTGGCCACCCCTTATTTCCTCATTTATTCCGCCGGCGATCCGATCACGCCGGCCTGGGGCAGTCACGATTTTGCCGCCAAGACTTTCGATAAGCACCCGGATAACCAAATCCTGCCGCTCATCGATAAGGTTCACCACGAACAGCTGTTTTCCGCGCCGCCATTGCGTCACGAACTGGTCAGGAAAATCGAGGGATGGCTGGACCGCCGTCTTAGGTCCATAAACGAAGTTGCTGCCGAGAGAGCGAGCGCGCGATGATCCCAGGAGCGTGTAAAGAGGCGACTCAGGCCGCCCCGCCTATATCCGATTTGAAAACGCCGGCTCGCCGCGCAGCGATTTGTTCCCGTAGCGCCCGCTGTCGAATACGGTCTATCGGGAAGTTCCACATGATCGGCAGCCCCAATGCGATGACCAGGCACGGTAGCCAGCCGTAAATCACCAATAGCCATTTTTTCGCTTCGGCGGATTGAACGGGGGCGGACGGCTCGAAACCGAAGGCGGCAGGGAGGGCGGTGCCCAAGAGAACCCCCAGGGCGACGGCCAGTTTGATCGCGATACCCCACACCGCGAAAAAGAGGCCTGTCCGTTGCCGGCCCGATGCGACGATGTCGTGATCGACCACATCGGCAGCGATCGAGTTCGCCAACATGAAAATCGAAGCCAGGCTTGCGCCTCTCAATATGATCAAGGTCACATAGAGCACCGTATCGCCCCGATCGACCCAGGGAAACCCCAAGCTCCACAATCCGATCCAAAGCGCGGCGAGAATGATCGCCCGATGCTTGCCGATGCGATTCGCGATACCCATCCAAACCGGCACCATGGCAAGCGAGACGAGGTTCTCGGCGAGAATCATCGTGGCGAAGATGTCGGGGCGGCCGACCACATGGGTCAATACCAGTCGATGCAGCGTGGCTTGAATCAGGACCGCCGTACCCAGCAGCAGCAAGGTAATCAAGGTCCGCATGAAAGCCTGATTGCGCAATACCAGCCGGAGCCCCGCCCAACCGCCGAGGCGTTCGCCCGCCAGTTCCTCAGACGGAAATTCCGGCACTTTGGCCAGCGCTACGGTCACCAGCGGCGGCAAACTGACAACGATGATGATGGCGATAACCCGGAGCTGATCGCGGTTTTCCACGTACCCCAGATAGTCCAAGACGGATAGCACGCCTAGGAACAATATCTGGCCCAGCGCGCCTAATCCTTCGCGCCAAGCCGCTACATGCGTACGCTCGGTGTAGTCCGTCGAGAGTTCGGCGCCCCATGCCTTGTGGGGCAGATCCACCAGGGTGAAGGCGAAGAAGAGCAGGCTCGCCCAGACAAACAGATAGAGCAGCGAAACCTTGCCGGCCGGTGCGAAGATCATCCAGGCGGACAGCATCAGGAGCGGCGTCCCGATGGCAATCCAAGGCTTGCGGCGGCCCCATCGCGTCTTGAGGCGGTCGCTCAAAATGCCGATGAGGGGATCGCTGACCATGTCCAGCGCCCTTGACGCGGCGATCGCCATGCCTACCCCGGCGAGCGGCAAGGCCATGTCGTCGGCATAAAAGGCAGGGACAAAGAGCGCCACCGGCAAGGTCGCCACCGCATGCGTGAGATGCGGCGACGCATAGTACAGCATGATCTTGTGGTGAAGCGGCGGTCTGTCCATGATATTGCGGAAAGACAATAATCCCGGAGTCTACCCGCCTTGCTGACGATTTCAATGCTGGAAAGCGGTCCGGTTTCCAGTGGTCTCTTTAAACCGGGCGGCCGCATTTCATTCGTATGCCGGCACCGCCCGAAAAATCGACGGTGCGCTTCGCCGATCATGCCCAGGAGGAAGTTTTGCGGATTATCGTGATCAGCGATGCCTGGCATCCTCAAATCAACGGCGTCGTCACGACCTTGACGAATACCCGTCGCGCGCTGGAAAAGTCGGGACACACGGTCGAAATCATCACGCCCGATCGGTTTCGAACCTGGCCGTGTCCCGGTTACCCCGCTGTGGGTCTGTCCTTCCTGTGCGGCCCCCGTCTTCGGCCTCTGATCGAAGCCTTCAAGCCGGACGCGATGCATATAGCCACCGAAGGGCCGATCGGCTTCGCGGCTCGCCGTTACTGCCGCGCGAAAGGATTTCCGTATACAACGTCCTACCATAGTCATTTTCACGAATATCTGAAGCTCCGGGCCGGCATACCCTATTGCGTGAGCTGGACGTATCTCCGCTGGTTCCACAGCCGAAGCCATCGGGTCATGGTCGCAACGGAATCTCTCGCGAACGAGTTGGCCTCTAAGGGTTTTCGCAGGCTGGTGCGCTGGTCGCGGGGTGTCGACACAGAACTCTTTCAGCCCTGGGGAAAGGATTTTCTCAGGGACGAGCGCCCGATATTTCTGTACGCCGGCCGTGTCGCCATCGAAAAGAACATCGAGGCTTTTCTCCGCCTCGATCTGCCTGGCACCCGATACGTCGTCGGCGACGGGCCGCAACGAAAAGAGCTGGAAATGAAATATCCCGAGGTCCGCTTCGTGGGCTATCGGACCGGAGAGCCATTAGCCCGCTACATGGCGGCGGCGGACGTCCTGGTATTTCCCAGCCGGACCGATACCTTCGGCTTGGTGATGCTGGAGGCGCTCGCCTGCGGCGTTCCGGTCGCCGCCTATCCGTTGCGGGGCACACGGGACGTGATCCGGGACGACCGCGTGGGTGTCTTGGACAACGATCTCCGGCACGCTGCCCTTACGGCCTTGTCGCTCGATCCGCAGGGGTGCCGGAGTTACGCACGGGAATTTTCTTGGGACGCGTGTTCCCGGCAGTTCGTTGAAAACTTGGTCCCGATGGCGATGAGAACCGATTGAATTCGGCGCGGCTACGAAGCCATCCCTCACTTTTCGCCGTTTTCAAAAACGCAACGGACTTTTTGTCTCCTTGAGCGAGACACTCGGCACCGTATGGGTCTAACTCATCATCCTAGAAACGGCAGTTGACCGCTTAGATGGAGTGGAAAAGCCTTGTGGATTCTGACCGTTCCACCTTCTACCGATTTCACCACTTGGGTGAAGTCGCTACGCACCCGATTGCACGGCTGGCGAGCCGTCTGGCGGTGTTGCTCCTCCTTGTGGGGGGCGGCCCCACGGTGTCGTCGCGCCTTGCCATCCAGCCCGCCAGCCGCACACTCGGACGCGTCCAACTGGCGTTTCTAGGATCATCGTTTGTGCATGACTGAGCCGCACAAGGCCTGAAGGGCGCAGTAGTTCGCCTGCAATCGATGACTGGCGAAACCGTCGCGGAACATCTGCACCGTTCATGGCTAGCTTTGGCGCACGCGGCTAAACGCATCGCGCCAGGCTGAGAGGCAAAGGATGCGTGAGTTATATCTCGCTTAACATGGAGGACAGGATATGACTGCAAACGGCCAAAGGAACATCGCGTTTTCTCTCGGAGGGATAGGCGGCTCAAACGCCCATGGGGCCGGCTTCCTGCACGCCGCCCAAAAGGAAGGGAAAACCCCGACGCAGCTTTCCTGCACGTCCGGCATGATTTACTGGACCTGGCGCTGGCTGGAAGGGCACGACCTCGAACAGGAATTCAAGAACTCGGCCGATGATACCCGTTCGGAGATATGGCGCCAGCTGCCGCCATCCATGCTCCGATCGTGGCTGGCTTATCTGTATGGCGGCGAGGGCGTGTTCCGGCCGGCGATTCCGGAATATTTCACGCGCCTTTTCTCCCGATGGTATCGGACTCCCCCGGAACGGTGGTGCGATCTCTGGTTTCCCGCGCAACTCCTGGTGCCGACACGCTCCGAGGAGATTTATCACCAAATCGCAGAGGCGTTCAACGCCAGCGATATCGCGATTTTCTTCAATAGCTTCAGCCCGCGTTTAGGGACCGAGCACCTTCACATGAACACCGCCGCGTGGGAGGCGTACCGCGCGGTCCAGCAGGAGCGCCGGGAAAAACGTCCAGACGATACGCACACGCAGGAGATGCGGAAGAGCGGTGATCTGCCGTCGGTCAAGGCGGAGAAAATCACGGCGGAGGCGGTTCGGGATGCGCTCTGGCTCAGTCTTTACGGATTTGAGCGCGATGGAAAGCCTCAAGAGCGCATCGACGGCGCCTATGCCCGCCAGTTCATTCTGTCGGAGTTGAGCGCCGCCCATGTGATCTATATCCCGCGGCCCCAGCGGTATCAATGGGTGGGCGAGTTGCCGGAAAGCTTTATCGAGGTTCAGGACCTGGAGACGGAGCTTTGGTTCAACGGCGCCTATGCCCAGCAACTCGCCCGAATCGAGTTGATCAACCGTCTGTTGCGCAACGAACGACTGAAAGGCGCTCTGGAGGAGCAAGGCTTCCACGAGATCGAGCTGGTGCCCATCGAGATTCCGGTGCAGCGTGGCTTCTTCAACTACTTCATCGAGGACACGAGCGTCTTCTACCATGCCGTCGAGCAATCGGCTCTGGCCTTGCGGGATTAATCGGCTGCGATCAGGATGATTCTGACGCCTTTCTATCTCACGCTACCGCTTTGCATCGGGCAGCAGGAAAATCACCGTTCCTCGATATGACGGATGTTTCCGTACCGCGGCCAAGGCATCCGGGTCGTAGTCGCCGCGCTCGACGAGGCCAAGTTTAAATGGCACGGACAGCCCTCGGGCGGACAATCGCTCGAAATAGCGTCGGTGGTCTTTTATTGGTCCCGTGCCTTGGTACGCCTGGAATACGACTTCATCCACCACGCCTTGCAAGGCGTTTAGATCCTTCAGCTTTCCCTGGCTTGCCCAATCCATCAGGCCCGTTACGCTCAGGCGGTAGCGGGCCGGCAGACGGGCTCTGACCTGCCCGAGCAGTTCGCCGTAACGGTCGAGATTTCGGGTACGGGCATCGAAATCGATCTGGATTCCCCAGACCTGGTTACGTTTTGCCTCGAATGCGGCGAGATCGCGTTCCACCTGCCGTTGCAGCGGCTCCGGCCATTCCATGGCTTCGAGGCGGTACACCAGAACGACGGGGTGAGGCGATGCGGTTGGGGGAGGGAAGCCGCGGCGCTGGAAAAGCGTATCGCCGCCGCGCACCAGAAGCTCGCCCTCGAACAGATAGAGTCTGCCGGCGTCGTCCAGTATCCGCGCAAGATGCACGTTCGGATGCCAGGCCCAGTACTCAACAGCGGCGCGCGCACTGCCGAACCACGGCGCACAGCCGGCCAGAACGATTGCCGCCCAGGCGCGAAGCCGCCGCCTCACCAATAATATTTCTGCCCCTTGGCCCAAGGCGAATTCTTGTATTGGGTTTTCAGCCGCTTGAACCATGCCGCCCGTTGCGACTTGGGAATGTCCTGATCGCCGCAATGATTATTGCCCGACGAAGCGAAGCAGGTAGTGGCCCGATGCAGGGCATAGGCCAGGTCGTCATCCGTTCGCGCCAGGCCACGCCGTTCGATGGTTTCGCGGTAATAATCCATGCTGGTGTAGGTCTTCCCGCCGAAAGCATCCTCGGCCGGCGTGGCCGGCAGTCCGTAGTCGCCCGGTTCATGCCAGCGATGGAGATCGAAATCGACGGGATCTGCGTCGGCGATGACCGGAGCAGGGGCATTCCAATTCCAAGTGCGGAGAAAATCCCCCATGCAGTTAAGCCAGCGTCCCGAATCCGGCGTCTTTTGCAGGGCGGCGAGCAGTTCCCTGAACGCGGGACAGGTATAGCCTTCCTTCTCTCCCTCGGATGACAGCGGCGCCAACGTGTCTCCGGCCAATGCGAATTCGGTGGGCGGATAAGCGGCCAATATCAGCTCGGCTGCGGCGAAGTCGCGGTGCCGCACCCATTGGCTGACAAGCCTGAAATAGGCGAGCGATTTTGTACGGGGCGGCAGATCATCCCGCTTGAGGAGGCTTTCCAATAAGGGCGGTTTGGCCTTGTGAATAAAGTAATCCTGAACTTCGGGGAGGGCGACAGGGGAATCCTTGGCATAAACCCTGTCCAATCGGCCGGTTTCGTTCCAGGTCAAGGCCAATAGCCATTGCGCCTGTATTTTTTGCCCCGGATGTTCAACGGTTTTCAGCGTTTCCAGCCAATGGCTTTCGGCTTCCGGAAATTGCCGTAGCGCCATTAGGGAAAGTCCCCGCAATACCCAGCGGCTGTAGGCCAGGTTCGAAGGCTTTGCCGCGATGCGCTCGGATGCTGTCTGCCGGATCAGCTCCGAATAATTCTTTTCCATCCAAAATGCATGCGCCAAGGAGAGATAGGACCAGAGCGGTTCGAGCCCGGCGTTGGCGAAGTCGCCCCGATGCGCCGCGAGCATTTCGACATCCACCGGAGGCACCGACGGCTCGCCTTCGTTCTGCGGCCGCCAGGAGGCAAGCGTGCCGAGACTTGCGAGAATCGGCGAAGGCCAGAGGGCATCAACGATGTTCCCCGCCGGATCGGCCTTGCGTTCGGTTTCGTCGATGAAATCCAGGACGGTTTCGCTCGTCGTGCCGTTACCCATCGTCGCCAGCCAGGCTTGATAATCCGCGGCCAGCGCCGCGTTGTCCGCCGCCAGCCAATGAATTTTCCGAAACAAGCCCTTGGCTGAGTCGGCATATCGCCCTTGTGGATACGTCTTCAGGTAATCGCCGAACGCGGATGCCGCCCGGTCCAGAAAGGCTTTGTCGATATTCTCGGCACTCGGCTCGCTCCACAGATCGAATCGGATTTGCGCCTGATTCAAGGCCACCCGCCCCAACATGTAAAACGACGTTTCCCGCACCCAATCCGGCGCATCGGCCGAGAGGGCTTTGAACTGGGCCAGCGACGGCTCGTATCGGCCAGCGTAGAAGTTCGCCGCGGCTTCGAGGTAACGGGCATAAGGTTTGGCCGACCCCGATACCGGAAGCGGCTGATAACTCTCCATCGCTTTCTCGCACAAGCCTGCGAAGCGCAACCGCTCCTGACCCAGCAGCATTCTGTCTTGGCTGGGCAGGGCATCGCTCTTGACTGCCCTCAGAAATGCCTCGACGGCTTGGGCGTTATCAGTGAAACAACGGCCGTACCCGCTTGCGCCCAAGCGCTGCAAAGCGCTCGCAACACGGTCGCCGTCGACACCGAGATCGGCTGCTAGGGAAGTTACGGTGTTTTCAGATTCCGCCGCGGCGGGATTCGCCGGCTCCATGAACTCGCCGTAATGAAACGGCATGGCCTTCGGCCGGTAATGAACGACGCCCTGATCCTCGAGCAATAAGCCGAGGTTGGCTCGGCTGTCGTTGTCGGGCGCAAGAAAATAGGCATTGGGAAACTCGCCGCACCAGAAATCGCACCCATCGCCCGATGCCAGCGCGACGGCGGAAGCGAAAGAGAGTGGAAAAATCAGAAATTTAGCTGACAGCTTCATTCGGCTCATCCTCGAATGACCAGAACGAAACTTCCCCCTAAAATCGCCGCTGTGGCGGGTTGGCTCGTTTTTCATTCTTATTCTCAGGGTTGGGTTTATCGATATTGAAACTTCTATCGACAAATTCTAGGTAAGCCTTCGAAATCTACATACTTTGCGAGCACGGTAGGGCGGGTTAGGCGGCAGCCGTAACCCGCCGTGTATGCCGCGGAAATGCCGATTACGCGAGTGCGCAAATCCTCCCTCTTGGCTAAGACTCCAAAACGGATCGGCATTTAGGTTCCGGATCGAATCGCCTCCAACGATCTCGCCCCGACTCCCAGATCTCGCCACTTCGCCGGATGGCAGGTAAACAGCAGAATCTGGTGCCGCGTCGCGGCATCGAACAGCACGCGTTTCATCTGCGCGAGTCGCTCCTCGTCACTGTGGACGAGAGCGTCGTCGAGGATGATGAGGGTGGGGCGGCCGGCGTCGCGCAATAGCCCCGCATAGGCGAGCCGGCTGATGATGCCCATCTGTTCGCGCGCGCCGAAGCTCAAGTCCTCGAAGTCGCCGAGTTCCGATCCGTTCGATCCGACGCGCGTCAGCGAGCCGGGCGAGAGGTTTTCGTCGATGTCGAGGCAGGCGCCTGGGAACAGGAGCTGGAGATAGCGGTTGAGGTGTTTTTGCAGCGGGGCCTGAAGCCTCTGGGTCAAGGCGTGGCGCTTGTCGCGCAGCAGTTTCAGCAGGTGGTCCAGCGCGTCGGCGCGGCGGTGCAGTTCTTCGACCCTGCGCTGGATCTGCGCGTGGTCGCGGGCGAGTTCCGCGCGGCGCTCTTCCAGCCCTTGGGCGCCGGTCGTCTGAAGCTCGACTTGTAGGCTCATCAATTGGTCGCGGCGCTCGTTGAAGCGCTTTTCGAGCTGCTCGGCGCTGAGGCGGAAACGCTCGATATCCTGTTTCAGAATATCGGGGCGTGCTTCGGCCAATTGCCGGGTCAGCGCCTCGATACGGGCGACCAGGGTGGATTGTTCGGCACGGGAGTCGACCAGGTCCCGGTTCGCCGCCGCCACGCGTTCCGGCCGCTGCGGATCGTCTATGACGGCGCGCGCGGCTGCGAGTTCGCGCGTCGCGGTTTCGAACGCGGTCTGCTCTTTGCCGGCGGCGAGCTGCGCCTGGTGCAGGCTGTCGTTGATCCGCGCGAGCGATTGCCGGGCGGCTTCCTCGGCGGCTTCCGCTTCGGCGACGGAGGGGAATGCCGCCGCGTGTGGAGTGTTGGGCGGAAGCAGGCTCAGGGCTTGTTCGATTTCTTCGACGCGGGCTTGCTGGATGGCCAGTTCGGTCCGCAGCGGCTCGATGCCTTGCGGGGCGAGCGCTTTCAGCGTCGCTTCCGCCGTTTTGATTTCGGCAAGCTGCCGGGTATGGGTCTGATGGCGGACTTCGGCGGCCTCCAGCGAGGGCAAGCCGAGCCGCTGCAGCAGGGTTTCATGTCTATCGGCGAGTTCCTTCGCTTCGGCGCGAAGCTGGGACAGGTCGGAGCCGCCGGGCGCGATTTCGAGTTGGCCCAGCCCCGGCAGCGTGAGGGGGGTCGTTTCGAGCAGCAGTCTTTCGCCCTTGCCGGTGACCGATTCGGCGCCGATTCCGATGCTACGGCCGTCTTCGATCGCGAAGCGCAGTCGTGTCGCAGCCGTGTCGAGCCGGATTTGCGTTTCGCGAATCTGCCGGTGTTGATCCCGCAGCAACTCGAGATCTTTAAGCTTGATCTCGGTGACGGCGGCTTGCCGTTTCAATTCGACCAAGGCGGCCTGCTCCGTCTCGGCTCTTGCGAGTGCCTCGGCGGCGTTTTTCAGCTTCAGCCGGCCGGCGTCAAGCTCCCGTGTCAGGCTGAGCCGGGTATCCGCCTGACGGGCAAGGCGCAGCGTCTCGCGAGCCGCCTCGTGGCGCTGTTCCGCTTCGGCACGCTTCGACTGCCATTCCTCGACGAGCGCGGTTGCTCCTTCCAGCCTTTGCCGGATGGATTCGCGTTCTGCCTCGCGTGTTTCGAGCTCCTTCTCCTGCCGCCCGAAGGTTTCCAGTTGACCGTGCAGCAGCCTGATCCGCTCGTCGACCTGGGTCGCGCGCAATTTCTCGGTGGCTAAGGTTTCTTCGACGCGCCCGGTAGCCTCCAGCTTTTCGGCCGCGGCTCGTTCCTGTTCGCGAAAGCCGATCCAGGGCTTTTCGGCTTCGTCGGCGGCGTGTTCGCGGCGCAGGGCAGCGAGCGTATCGACTTTCTGGCGATAAGCGGCGATTTCCGAGTCGAGTTCACGAATGGCGTTCGCCAGTGCAGCCTCCTGATCGAGCGCCTCGGCATACACTCCCCGCGGCTTGCCGGCCGAAGGAGTCAGCAACTCGTTGCGGGCGGCTTCGACCGTCGCCAGAACCGAATCGCCGCCGCTGCTGGCTATCTCTCCCAGCGATGCGTTCAGAGCAGTACGAAGGTGGTCTATCGCATGCGTCACCGAGTCCCGAATGTCGTGCCCGGCTCCCTGCTGGATCCACAACAACCCCGGAATGCCCCAGTGCTCGGAACCGCTGGCGCCCCGGCCGGCGTAGCGAAAACCCAGGAGTTCCGCGAGATGGTCTTCGGCCTCGGCACTGTCCAGCCGCTGCGTGCCGATCTGCAACTCACAGCGCTTCTTGCCGAGAAAACTCTTGACGAGCCTGTAATGAGTATCCTCGATGGCGAACTCCAGTTCGACGGTGGGGGATGCCGATGTATCGCCCCAGGGACGCAGGTCGTCGACGCTGCCGGAACGATGCCGTTCAAAGAACGCAGCGCGGATGGCCGAGACGATCGTGCTCTTGCCGGCTTCGTTCGGTCCGGTGAACAAATTTAGCCCCGGTTCGAGGTCCTTGATCTCGATCGGTTGCCGGAACTTCTTGAACTGTTCGATGCGGATGCGGGAAAGTCTCACAAGGAACCTCCGGCTTTCGCGTGCTGAGCGTCGAGAATGCCCGCCAGCAGGGCCAGCGCTTCCCGGGCGACTTCCGCGTCCGCTCCGTCCTGGCTTGCGCGAAGCTCGGCGATGACTTCGCCCAGATAGCCGTCCGCTTTCAAGGCGTCGATGTCTTCGGCGGTCGGTTCGAGACGTAAAGCGGACGAATCGGCCAGGAGGCTCCGGGCTTTGCCGCGGGCCTGCTCGATAGCCACGCAAAGACGCCGGTATCCGTCGAGATCGGTTTGTCCGGACAGTTCGAGCTGCACGACGTCCGCCGGTCCGAAAGCCGAAATTTTCTGCAAGGCTAGCTCGACATCGCTCGGCACCCGAAGCGCTAGCGCTTCCGAATGCCAGCGGTATTGGCCAGTCGCGACCGGCGTCACCGTCGGCACTGCACCCGGCTCCGACAGCTCGACCAGCAGCGCCTGGCCGGACTCGTTGGATCTAAATCGATCGGTTTCCGGCGTGCCGCTGTACCAGGTGCGCGGATCGATCTGTTTCGTGCCGTGCCAGTCGCCCAGCGCGAGGTAATCGAGTCGCGCTTGCCCGGCACGTTCGGGGGCGATCGGGTTGGGCGAATCGATGTCTTCCGGCAGGATGCCCTGAACGCTGCCGTGGGCCAGTCCGACCCTCAGCATGCCGACGGACGTCTCGGCCCCGGCGAACCATTCGGTCAGGTCGGTATGGGTATGGCGCTGGGTCAGCGGCGCGGGCAGCACGGCGACGCCGATCGATTCGAGCAGCACGGGCTCCGGCTGCAGGCAGACGGTCACATTTGCGGGAATGGCCTTGAGGCGGAGCGCGCGGGTCCAGACGGATTCGGCGAGCGCCGCATCGTGGTTCCCCGGAAGCAAGATCCACGGCCCTTCGAAACCCGCCATCGAATGGAAGAGCCGGTGGATGGTCTTGTCTGCGACGCCCTGCGCATCGAAAACATCCCCCGCGACCAGCATGAGGTCGACTCGGTTTTCGGTTGCCAGGCTCGCGAGTCTTTCGACGGCCTTGAATCGAGCTTCCGCGAGAAGAGCGCCATCGTCCGGCTCGAACTGTCCGAACAGCTTGCCGATCTGCCAGTCGGCGGTGTGCAGTAGCTTGATCAAACGGATGTCCCCGGTTGTAAAGGGTTATTGACGATCGACGAATAGTTTAACGTGAATAACCGATTGACAAGCTCGGTTATCTTCAAGTAAAAACCTCACAAGACACATGGAATTAAAAAGCCGGGGCAAGGACCGCCGGCGAGCGACGGCGCACACTCTTGGGAAACGCATCACGCCCGGCCGTGCGTCAACGATGCTTGAGCCATGCCCGCGGGCGCTCGAGCGTCTGATCAGGCCGCTCATTTCCGCAATCCGTCGATCCACACGAACAAAAATATCAGGGGGAGTGGACGGTGAATTCCGAAAGCTTTTACGATGTCATGCGCCGGCAGGGCATCAGTCGCCGCAGTTTTCTGAAATACTGCGGGCTGACCGCGTCGGCTCTGGCCCTGGGACCGCAGTTCGTCGGCCAGATCGTCCACGCGATGGAAAACAAGCCGCGCACGCCGGTCCTGTGGCTACACGGCCTGGAATGCACCTGCTGTTCCGAATCCTTCATCCGCTCGGCGCATCCGCTGGCCAAGGACGTGGTGCTGTCGATGCTCTCGCTGGACTACGACGACACGCTGATGGTATCCGCCGGCCATCAGGCCGAGGCAATACTCGAAGAGACCATCCGCAAGTACAAGGGGCGCTACATCCTCGCGGTGGAGGGCAATCCGCCGCTGAACGAGGACGGCATGTTCTGCATCATCGGCGGCAAGCCTTTCGTTGAGCAGCTGCGTTACGCCGCCAAGGATTGCCTCGCGGTGATCGCCTGGGGCTCCTGCGCCTCCTGGGGCTGCGTCCAGGCCGCCAAGCCGAATCCCACCCAGGCCACTCCGGTGCACAAGGTGATCACCGACAAACCGGTGATCAAGGTGCCGGGCTGTCCGCCCATCGCCGAGGTCATGACCGCCGTCGTCACCTACATGCTGACCTTCGACAAACTCCCCGAATTGGACGCCCAAGGCCGTCCCAAGATGTTCTACGGTCAGCGCATCCACGACAAATGCTATCGGCGCCCGCACTTCGACGCCGGACAGTTCGTCGAGACCTGGGATGACGAGGCCGCGCGCAAGGGTTACTGTCTCTACAAAATGGGCTGCAAGGGACCGACCACGTATAACGCCTGCTCCACGGTGCGCTGGAACGGCGGCGTGTCGTTCCCGATCCAGTCGGGCCACGGCTGCATCGGCTGTTCCGAGGACGGGTTCTGGGACAAAGGACCTTTCTACAACCGCGTGACCGGTTTGAACGCCTTCGGCATCGAGTCGAATGCCGACACCGTGGGGTTGATCGCCGCCGGTGCGGTCGGTACGGCGATCGCGGGCCACGCCGCCGTCTCCGTCGGCAAGCACGTGAAAGGCAAAGAATCCGAAAACGATAAGAACGAGCGAGAACACGTATGACGGTCACTCAAACGCCGAACGGCTTCAAGCTGGACGACAGCGGCAAGCGTATCGTCGTCGATCCGGTCACCCGTATCGAAGGCCATATGCGCTGCGAGGTCAACCTGGACGAAAACAACGTGATCCGCAACGCGGTGTCCAGCGGCACCATGTGGCGCGGCCTGGAAGTAATCCTGAAGGGCAGGGACCCGCGCGACGCCTGGGCCTTCACCGAGCGGATCTGCGGCGTCTGCACCGGCACCCATGCACTGACGTCGGTGCGCGCGGTCGAGGATGCCCTTGGAATCAGCATTCCGGAGAACGCCAACTCGATCCGCAACATCATGCAGCTAACCCTGCAGGTTCACGACCATCTGGTGCATTTCTACCATTTGCACGCGCTGGACTGGGTGGACGTGGTCAGCGCGCTGAAAGCCGACCCGAAGGCAACTTCGGAACTCGCGCAGAGCATTTCGCCGTGGGCGAAGTCCTCGCCGGGGTATTTCCACGATATCGCCACGCGGCTGAAGAAGTTCGTCGAGAGCGGCCAGCTCGGACCGTTCGCGAACGGCTATTGGGGCAATCCGGCCTACAAACTGCCGCCGGAAGCCAATTTGATGGCCGTTGCGCATTACCTCGAAGCGCTCGATTTCCAGAAGGAAATCGTCAAGATTCACACCGTTTACGGCGGCAAGAACCCGCATCCGAACTGGCTGGTGGGCGGCGTGCCGTGCGCGATCAACGTGGACGACATCGGAGCGGTCGGCGGGATCAACATGGAACGTTTGAACCTGGTCTCGTCCATCATCGACCAGACCATCGAGTTCATCGAGCTGGTTTACCTACCCGATTTGCAGGCCATCGCGTCCTTCTACAAGGATTGGCTCTACGGCGGCGGCCTGTCGTCGACCAATGTGCTGGCCTACGGCGATATCCCGGAAAAGGCCAACGACCCATCCGCCGACAATCTGCGCTTGCCGCGCGGAGCCATCATCAACGGCAATCTGAAGGAGATTCACGAGGTCGATCTGAGAGATCCGGCCCAGATCCAGGAGTTCGTGACGCATTCCTGGTATCGCTATCCGGACGACGAAATCGGTCTGCATCCCTTCGACGGCGTGACTGAACCGAACTTCGTGCTCGGTCGCAACACCAAGGGCACCCGCACCAACATCGAAAACCTGGACGAGAGTGCCAAATACTCGTGGATCAAGGCGCCTCGCTGGCGCGGCCACGCCATGGAGGTCGGCCCGTTGGCCCGCTATATCGTCGGCTACGCAAAGGGAATGCCGGAAATCAAGGAACCGGTCGACAAGTTGCTGCGCGACCTCGGTCTGCCGCTGGACGCGTTGTTCTCGACCCTGGGCCGTACCGCCGCGCGAGGACTGGAAGCTCAGTATTGCGCAAGGCTGATGCGGCATTTCCAGGATAAACTGGTGAGGAACATCAAGGCCGGTGACCTGAGCACCGCCAACGTTGCCAAATGGGAGCCGAAAACCTGGCCCGCCGAGGCACGGGGCGTCGGCACCACCGAGGCGCCGCGCGGGGCCTTGGGACATTGGGTGAAAGTCAAGGATGGGAAGATCGAAAATTATCAGTGCATCGTGCCGACCACCTGGAACGGTTCCCCGCGCGATCCGGCCGGCAATATCGGCGCATTCGAAGCCGCGTTGATGAACACACAGGTCGAAAAGGCGGAAGAACCCCTGGAAATCCTGCGTACCCTGCACAGTTTCGATCCCTGTCTGGCCTGTTCGACCCATGTCATGGACCGGGACGGGCAGGAATTGACGCGAATCCGTGTTCGCTAGAGCGTTTTCATCGCTGATGTACGCTCGAAAAGGAAGCTGCCTTTGGCAGCCAGTGAGTTTGAAGCGGGTCTCGCCCCGCTGGCGAGTTACTTTTCTTTGCGTGCCCAAAGAAAAGTAACCCAAAGAAAGGGCACCCGGATGGCGCGCTGATCCTGCGCGTCGCCGGCTTGAGCCGGGGGCGGCAGAAGGCACCTCCCTATGCCTCTGTCGCCGCGCGCGATCCATCGCGCGCCCCTTCGGGCTATTCCGGCTCAAGCCGGCGATGCTCGGGCGCGCCATACGGGACAAGATAGAGAACCTCATACATCGGGCAATCTCATGCGTTTTAAATACGTACTTCCTTTGCTGATACAGTTCCTATGCGCCGGTCAGGCTATCGCCCATACCGGTTTTCATCCGGTGGAAGGATTCGCGAGCGGTTTCGTTCATCCCTTGCTCGGCGCCGATCATCTTGTGGCGATGGTGTGCGTGGGCGTGTGGGCCGCGCTGGTGACCACCGAGCCGGGGCGGTTGTGGCGATTGCCCGCGGCGTTCATGGCGGCCATGGTTCTGGGCGGTGCGCTGGGAGCATTCGGGGTGGTGATCGCCGGGGCGGAGCCTGCCATCGCCGCATCGGTCCTGGCGCTAGGGCTGTTGCTTTTGGGTAAGGTTCGGCTTTCCGGAGTGCTCGCGGGTTTTATCGTCGGCCTTTTCGCCGTGGCCCATGGCTATGCCCACGGCCTCGAAATGGCTCAAGGCGCCGCATTCTCGGCTTATGCGGCCGGATTCGTGATCGCCACGGGTGCGCTGCATCTCCTCGGCATCGTGCTGGGCCGTTGCCTGCTCCAGGTGCCGGGCATGTATCGCGTCGCCGGCGGGGCCGCCAGCGCGTTCGGAGTCGCTCTGCTCGTTCAGGCCTGGTGAGGGGGCTACCATGTCCGCTATCGATTCAGTGCAGAACCCGGTTTATGTCTACGAACGGCCGGTGCGCCTGTGGCACTGGGTAAACGCGCTGGCCCTGGTGGTGCTCGCCGTTACCGGTTACTTGATCGCTTCGCCCTTGGTCGCTCCGGATGGCGAAGCCAGCGAGCACTATCTGATGGGCTATGTGCGCTTCGTGCATTTCGCGGCCGGTTACGTACTGGCGGTCGGTTTCATCGGCCGCGTCTACTGGGCGCTGGTCGGCAACCAGTATGCGCGCGAGTTGTTCCTGCCGGCGATACACCGCGCCGAATGGTGGGACGGCCTCTGGCACGAAATCAAATGGTATCTGTTCCTGGTGCCGGAACCGCGCAAGCACGCCGGCCACAATCCTCTCGCCAACATGGCCATGTTCCTGTTCTACGTGTTTGGCGCGCTGTTCATGATCGTGACCGGTTTCGCGCTGTACGGCGAAGGCTTGGGGCAGGGGAGTTGGACCAGCCGCTGGTTCGGTTGGGTGATTCCCCTGTTCGGCCAGAGCCAGGACGTTCATACCTGGCATCATGTCGGCATGTGGTATTTGGTCGTGTTCACGCTAATCCATGTCTACGTCGTCATCCGCGAACAACGGCTGTCGCGGCAATCCATGACCAGCACGATGATCGACGGCTGGCGCAGTTTCCGGGACGATAGGCCGTGAACCGGATTCTGATTCTCGGCATCGGCAATGTACTGTGGGCCGACGAGGGATTCGGGGTGCGTGTCGTGCAGGCGCTGCAACGAAACTACGACTTTCCCGAATCGGTGCGGCTGATGGACGGCGGCACCCAGGGATTGGCCTTGCTGCCCTACGTGCAGGAAGCCGATACGCTGATCATCGCCGATGCCGTGGATTTCAAATGCGATCCGGGGACGCTGGTGGAATTGCGCGATGCAGAGGTGCCGGCTTATTTGGGAGCGAAGAAGATGAGCCTGCATCAGGTCTCCTTTCAGGAGGTGCTGGCCTTGGGCGAACTGCTCGGCCATACGCCGCGGCATTTGTACCTCGTCGGCGTTCAGCCTTGCGTGCTGGAGGATTACGGCGGCAGTCTCAGCGAGCCGGTCAAGGCCATGCTGGAACCGGCGATGGCCCGCATCCTCCAGTATCTGGCCGAACTCGACATCGTTGTCGAGAAGCGGACGCAGGCGGCGCCGGATTCCGATCCCTTAGGCATGGCGGCCTACGAGGCTCGGCGTCCATCGGCAGGGGAGGCCTGTCGAGTCGGAGATGAACGCTTTCTGGCACTGCGGAGCGACTGAGATGTGCATAGGCGTTCCGATGCAAGTCGTTCGAGCGGAACCGTTTCAGGCCTGGTGCAAGGGTGCCGACGGCGAGGCGATGGTCGACATGCGTCTGGTGGGATCGCAGCCGGAGGGTACCTGGGTATTGACGTTTCTTGGCGCGGCCCGAGAGGTTCTCGAGCCCGAGCGCGCCGCGCAAATTCAAGCTGCGTTGGCGGGACTCCGCGACGCCATGGCCGGCCATTATGACCCGGCCGCGGCCTTCGCCGACCTGGTGGACCGGGAGCCTCAGCTACCCGACTTCTTGCGGGAGCCGACATGACCCTGGCGGAAATGTTCGATCGGCTTTCGGGCAGCCCGGCCATTAACTTGGTGGATAGAGAGGGCCTGGCCGAGTTCGCCGCGGCGCATCCGCAATGCCTGGTCGGTTTTTTCAACGACCCCAAAGCCCATCCGGAGAACGCCGATCTCGCCGTTGTTCTTCCGGAACTGCTGCGCGCGTATCCGTCGCTGCGAGCGGCGGTCTTGAAACCCGAGGCCGTCGTATCCGTGGCCCGGGACTACGGCGTTGCGGTCTATCCCGCGCTGGTATTCTTGAACGACGGCCAGACATCCAAGATCATGGCACGCATACAAGCCTGGACCGATTATCACAGTCAGATCCAGCAATGGCTGGACAGGGAGGGTTAATGACCATGCTCGAACAGCACAGCCCGGTGGCCACCGAGAACGCCGCGCCGGTCACGCCTTTTGACGATCCCGAATGCGGCTATCTCTCGATGCCGCAAGGCATGCACAGCTTTTCGATGCCGCTGCCGGGGGAGATTCCCGCCAGCCAGGCCGGCATCGCCGTCGTGCGCCGATTGGCCGAGTGCTTGTCCGCCGAGTTGAACGGTATCGATTCGGACCGCATCGATCGCGATTCGTACGACGAAGAAACCCGCCGTTTTCTCGACCAGGTGTTGGGCGACGGGGAGGTCAGCGCCTTGATCGACGCTGACGATGTGCGCTGGGCGATACGCGAGTCGGTGTTCATCGGGGTTTGGCGGCTGCGCGAATTCCGCGCCGGAGGAATCGTTCGGGACTATCTCGAAGTCGGCTCGGTTCCGTCGGTGTTGCGGCATGCCGGAACGTACACGGCCGGCGTCGAACGGCCGCGGTCTTTCCCGGACGGCCTCATGAACGCGCCTTCGCTATTGACGGAGCTGTTCGCCAAATCGGTCGCCTTCCAGGAAGGACAAAGCGAGGTCATAAATCTGTCGCTGCTGCCGATGACCGAAAACGACCTGGCTTATCTGGTCGAAGTGCTGGGACTGGCCGGCGTGTCCATATTGTCCAAGGGTTACGGCGACTGCCGCATCCGTCTGACGGGCCTGCCCAATGTGTGGTGGGTCCAGTATTTTAATGTTAGCGACCAAATGATCCTGAATACCCTGGAAATCACCCCGATTCCGCAAGCGGCGCAGGCCACCCAGGAGGATTTCGAGGATTCGCTGCAGCGGATCGAGGAACTGCTGGCGATGCTGAAGGATAGCTGATCGTGGCCGAGGCAACTCGCTTCGAATGTCGCGTCTGCTGGCACGTCTACGATCCGGACGAGGGCGACGTGCAGGCGCAGATTCCGCCCGGAACTGCCTTTTCCGAACTGCCGGAAAACTGGTGCTGTCCCCGTTGCGACGGGGCGAAATCGGGTTTTCTGCCGTGCTCGGATGGTTAGCGCGTTTTCCGGTGTGGCGCCAAGATCTTCGTAGGTCGGCAATCCTTTGCCGACGAATACCCGCTTGCCGACCTGCTGCGTCGGGAAAGGATTCCCGACCTACGACTGTTCGGGAGATCAGCGCTGATACGGTCGTTTTTATTGATAGCCGAACCGTCGCGCGGTCGTGATTTACCGTTGCTCTGGGGTGGCCGTTGAGCACTAACATCGGCACCGCGGAACTGCTGATTCGCTGCGGCATTTCCTCCGAAACGATCGTGTCCGTGAGCATCACGCCAAGGCCGCTCCTTCCGGTCGAGCGCCTGGCGCTGGGCAAACCGCCGGAAGCGGTGCCCACGCTCTTCGGGCGGCTGTTTTCCCTCTGCCCGAAGGCGCACGCCAAGGCCGCGGCTAGGGCGCTGGAAGATGCGCTGGATATTTCCGTATCGCCGAATCTGGAGCGGCTTAGGGACTTGCAGACCACGGTGGAACGGGTTCGCGAACTGAGTCTGAATCTGCTGTTGGCGTCCGACGGACGAATTTCCCCTTGGCCGCCCCGTTTGATCACCCTGTGTCGGCGTTTGATCGCGGCACTCGGAGGCGATGCCGTGCACTGGCCGGCAGCGCCTTTCGAACCGAATGCCGCTGAATTACGTGTCGGGGCGACCGAGCTCGAGGCTCTAGTGAGTCATTTGCTGGGCGGTCTGTGGCATACGCCGCAGCCAGACCTGGAAGCGGTCCGGCATTGGCTGGAGCACGATACATGCGCGGCAGTGGCGTGGATGCGACCCGCATTACAGCCCGGCTGGCCCGATTTCGGCCGCTGCGCAGTGGATGCGCTGCCGGCATTCTCCGATCCGATGCTGAAAGCGGCGCTCGGACCGGGATCGATGCGCGTGAGTCCGACATGTCCGGAATGGGACGAGCTACCGCGCGAGACCGGCTGTTTGGTCCGCCAGAGTTCGGCCCCGCTGATACGGGAGGCCTTGGCGGTTTACGGCAAGGGCTTGTTCACCCGCATGCTGGCGCGGATGGTCGAATTGAACTCGCTGGTCCGCAGTTTGATCGAGGGTATCGAACAGCTTGCGCCGATCGAACCCGGCTCGCTGCCGGGTCGTACCGGCGGTATCGGCGTCGCGCAAACCGAGGCGGCACGGGGCCGCCTCATACATCGCGTCGAGGTGGCCGACGGTCGCGTTTGCGATTATCGTATTCTGGCGCCGACGGACTGGAATTTTCATCCCCGCGGCCTGGTATACCGAGCGCTGCTGGGCGCGGCGGTCGGCGATGCGGATTCGGCCAAGGCACGGATCGAAGCGTTTTTGCGGGTCGTGGACCCTTGCGTCGACCATCGGCTGATTCTGGAGCCGGCCGAACGGCCCGTCCCAACCCCTTTGTTTTGACATGCACGAGCTATCCCTCTGCCAAGGCATCATCGATATCCTGGAGACCGAAGCAAGCAAGCAGCACTTTGCGCGGGTGCGGAAGGTCAGACTGTTAGTCGGCCCTCTCGCGGGGGTCGATCGTGCAACCTTGAGCTTCGGCTTCGACGCGGTGAGCCGGGACACGATCGCCGAAGGAGCGGAACTGGAATTCATCGATACGCCGGGCCTGGCCTGGTGTTTTACTTGCGATCGTACGGTGGAAATCGCGCACTATTACGACCCGTGTCCCGCATGCGGCGGGCATCGCCTGAAAGTGACCGGGGGCGAAGAATTCAGAATTCTCGATTTGGAGGTGGAATAAGCATGTGTACCGTTTGCGGCTGCGGTGAAGCCGATCAGCACCATCACGCTCACGCCCACGATTCCGGGCATGAGCATACCCACGATCACGGCCATGACCATGGTCATCACCATCATCACCACGGCCAAGGCGCTGCCGGACTGAGTATTGACGGTCTCAGCCAGGAGCGCATCGTTCGCATCGAACAGGACATCCTCGGCCGCAACGACGCCCACGCCCGAGGCAACCGGCAATTTTTCGAAAGCCACGGCATTCTGGCCGTGAACCTGCTTTCGAGCCCCGGGTCCGGCAAGACCACGCTGCTCGAGCGCAGCATCGCGGATCTTAAGGAGCGGTTCGACGTCAGCGTGATCGAAGGCGACCAGCAGACCGAGAACGATGCGGAGCGCATACGCGCCACCGGCGTTCCGGTGTTGCAGATCAATACCGGCAAGGGCTGCCACCTGGATGCCCATATGATCGGCCACGGCGTGCAGGATCTGAAACCCGCCGATTACGGCATCCTTTTCATCGAGAATGTCGGCAACCTGGTCTGTCCGGCCATGTTCGATCTGGGCGAGGCGGCCCGTGTGGTGATCCTGTCGGTCACCGAGGGCGAGGACAAGCCGCTGAAATACCCGGACATGTTCCACCGCGCCGATATGGTCCTGATCAACAAGATCGATCTGTTGCCGTATCTGCGTTTCGACCTCGAGCGCTGCATCGGCTATTTACAGCAGGTCAATCCGGAGGTGGAGACGATCCGCGTATCGGCTACCACGGGCGACGGGATGGACCAGTGGTACGGATGGCTGGAACGACGCCGCAAGGCGCTGTTGGCCGAACGGCTGGCGGGACTGGAGCGTCAGGCCGCGGCGATTCGGGCACAGATTTGAGCGTTGCCGCCGAGGCCGGACGGCAGCGCCGGCGGCTGACACTGAGCGGTCTGGTGCAGGGCGTGGGCATGCGGCCTTTCGTGTACCGCCTGGCGCGAGAGCTGGGCCTGGCCGGCCGGGTATCCAACGGCCCGGAAGGGGTGATCATCGAGGCGGAAGGCGACGCGCCGGCTTTGGCGGCGTTCGAAATCCGCCTGAAGCGCGACTGTCCGCCGCCGGCCGACATCGTCGATTGTATCGTGCAAAGTATTCCCGCCATCGGCGATCAGGGTTTCCGGGTCGAAGCGAGCCGCGCCGATGGCGCCATAGCTCCGTTCGCTCTGCCGGATCTGGCCCCATGCCCGGCCTGCGTTCGGGAACTGTTCGATTCCGGCAACCGCCGCTTCCGCTATCCCTTCATCAGCTGCACTCATTGCGGCCCTCGCTACAGCATCCTCGACGCCTTGCCGTTCGACCGCGAACGCACCGCCATGGCCGGTTTTCCCCTGTGCGCGGACTGCCTCGAAGAGTACCGCGACCCGTCGGACCGCCGGTTTCACGCCCAGACCACCTGCTGTCCGAGCTGCGGCCCGACCTTGGCACTGTGGGACGCCGCCGGTCGCACGCTAGCGCATGGCGACGAGGCGTTGTTGCAAGCCGTCGAGCGCTTGCGGCAGGGACAGGTGCTGGCGCTTCAAGGTGTTGGCGGATTCCAGTTGCTGGTCGATGCGGCGGATGAAAAAGCGGTGCAGCGTCAGCGCGAACGCAAACACCGGCCCCACAAGCCGTTGGCGCTGATGGTGGCTGACCTCGCGGCGGCATGCGAGCTTTGCGATGTGACCGACGCTGAAACGCGGGTGCTGACGTCATCGGCAGCCCCCATCGTGCTACTGCGCCGCCGCGATGCGTCCGGGGCCATCGCATCCGGCATTGCGCCGGGCCAGAATCGCCTGGGGCTAATACTGCCCGCCTCCCCCTTGCACCATCTGTTGGCGCGGGATTTCGGCGCGCCGCTGGTCTGTACCAGCGGCAACCGGGGCAACGAACCGATCTGCATCGCGCCCGAGGAGGCCCAGCAGCGTCTCGCCGGCATCGCCGACGGTTTCCTGGTGCACGACCGGCCGATACGCCAGCCCTTGGACGATTCCGTGATTCGGATCGCCGACGGGAAACCCCTGATGCTGCGGCGCGCCCGCGGCTATGTGCCGCGCCCGGTGGCCCTGGATGCGGACACGCCGCCGATCCTGGCCGCGGGCGGGCATCTCAAGAATACGGTTGCCTACGCGGACGGCAGGCGCGTGATCCTGAGCCAGCATCTCGGCGATCTCGATACGGCGGAATCCCTGGACCGCCATCGCGCCACGGCCGAACTGCTCCCGCAACTTTTCGGCCGTGCGCCGCAGTCGGTCGCATGCGATCAGCACCCCGATTACGCCGCAACTCGTTGGGCCGAGGCCGCCGGGCTGCCGCTACAGCGCGTGCCTCACCATCTCGCCCACGCGCTGGCCTGCATGGCCGAGCATAGTTTGAAGCCGCCGCTTCTGGCCGTGACCTGGGACGGCTTGGGACTGGGCGAAGACGGCACGCTATGGGGCGGGGAGTTCTTGCGCATCGCTCCGGACGGCCATCGCCGCATCGCCAGCCTGTTCCCGCTTCGTCTGCCCGGCGGCGAACGGGCGATCAAAGACCCGCGCCGGTCGGCCTTGAGCGTGCTGTACGCGCTGTACGGCGAGCGCACGCAGGAGCGTCTGCCGACGACCTGGAAATCCCGTCTGGAAAACGCGACTCTGACGGCGCTGCTGCGCCTGTTGCAAACCGGCACGCGGTCGCCCGAGTGCAGCAGCGCGGGGCGCTTGTTCGATGCGGCCGCGAGTCTGCTCGGGCTGTGCCGGGACATCAGTTTCGAAGGGCAGGCGGCGATGGCATTGGAGGCCGCTGCGGAGCGGGGCGGGGAGGGCGACGGGACGATTTATCCGATGCCCGTGATCGACGGTGAGCCGAAACGGCTGGACTGGCGTCCCTTGTTTCGGGCACTGCTGGACGATCGGTCGGCCGGCGTGCCGGCGACGGTCCTGGCCTATCGGTTTCATGCCAGCCTTGCGGCCGCCATTACCGACGTCGCACTTGCCGAACCGATTTCCACCGTCGCCCTGGCCGGCGGATGTTTTCAGAACCGCCTGCTGCTGGAGCTGTGCGCACAGCGGCTCCGCCATGCCGGCTTGCGGGTATACTGGCCGGAGCAGATCCCCCCCAACGATGGCGGCCTGGCGCTGGGCCAGATCGCCGCCGCGACATTTTCCGAGGAGCTTCTCACATGTGTCTAGCCGTACCCGGTCAGATCCTCTCCATCGAACAGGCCGACGATCCCTTGCTGCGATCCGGTCGGGTCGATTTCGGCGGCGTGGTCAAGGTGGTGAACCTGGCCTATGTACCGGAAGCCGAAGTTGGCGACTATGCCATCGTTCACGCCGGTTTCGCGATTTCGCGCCTGGACGAGGCCGAAGCGCAGGCGGTGCTGAAAGAGATTGCCGCATTGGAGGACATCACCGATGAAATATCTTGACGAGTACCGCGACGCCGCGTCGGTAAAAGCCCTGGCCGACGCCATCGCACGCCGGCAGACCAGGCCCTGGACGCTGATGGAAGTCTGCGGCGGGCAGACCCATTCCATCGTCAAGCACGGCCTGGACCGCTTGCTGCCGCCGTCGCTCAGCCTGATCCACGGTCCCGGCTGCCCGGTTTGTGTGACCCCGGAAGCCATCATCGACCAGGCGCTGGAATTGGCGGCCCGGCCCGACGTCATCTTCTGTTCCTTCGGCGACATGCTGCGGGTGCCGGGTTCGCAACACGACTTGTTGACGGTCAGGGCCCGCGGCGGCGACGTGCGCATGGTTTATTCGCCCCTGGATGCGCTGAATCTGGCCCGCGAACATCCGGAGCGCCAGGTGGTGTTTTTCGCCGTGGGTTTCGAAACCACCGCGCCGACGACTGCAATGGCGGTACTACAGGCGCAGCGCTTCGGTGTCCGGAACTTTTCGCTGCTGGTCGCCCATGTCCGGGTGCCGCCGGCGGTGGAAACCCTGCTATCGGCGCCGGACAACCGGGTCGACGGTCTGTTGGCGGCGGGTCATGTTTGCGCGGTGATGGGCTATACCGAATACGAGCCCATAGTCGCCCGTTTTCGCGCGCCCATCGTGGTGACCGGGTTCGAGCCCCTGGACATCCTGCGCGGCGTCCTGAGCTGCGTGGAGCAATTGGAAGAGGGGCGCGCCGAAGTTGAGAACCGCTATGGCCGTGCGGTGAGCCGGGAGGGCAATCGACCGGCCCAGGCGCTGATGGAGCAAGTTTTCGAACCCGTCACACTGAGCTGGCGCGGCCTGGACGCCATCGCAGACAGCGGCCTGGGACTGCGTCCCGAGTTTGCCGATTTCGATGCGGTGCGCCGCTTCGAGCTATCTGTTCGGAAGACCGCCAGCGCCGGTCCCTGCCGCAGCGGAGAGGTCTTGACCGGGCGGCTGAAACCCTTCGAGTGTCCCGCCTTCGCCACGGCCTGCACGCCGGAACATCCCCTGGGTGCGACCATGGTTTCGTCGGAAGGGGCCTGTGCCGCTTATTACCGCTACCGCCGCAATGCCGCCTGAAGCCATGAGCGACGACACCCGGTTGATTTGTCCGACGCCCATAGGCCAGTACGCCCAGATCGTCATGGCCCACGGCGGAGGCGGGCGGCTGATGCAGCAATTGCTCGAGCGCCTGGTGCGCCCGGCCTTCGCCAACCCGCACCTGGACCAGCGCCACGACAGCGCGGTCTTGGACGTGGGCGGCAAGCGGTTGGCCTTCACCACCGACGGCTACGTGGTCAAGCCGCTGTTCTTCCCCGGCGGCGACATCGGCAAGCTGGCGGTGTGCGGCACCTTGAACGATCTCGCGATGAGCGGTGCGAAACCCTTGTTCCTGAGCGCCGCGCTGGTGATCGAGGAAGGTTTTCCGGTCGATGATCTAGCGCGCGTGCTGGCCAGCATGAACGCCGCGGCGCAGGCGGCGGGAACGGCGATCGTCACCGGCGACACCAAGGTGGTCGAAAACGGCAAGGGGGACGGGCTGTACATCGCGACCAGCGGCATCGGCCTGATCGAACATGACCTGCAAATAGCCCCCGCCGGCATTCGGGAAGGCGATGCGATCCTGCTGAGCGGCGACATCGGCCGCCATGGCGTCGCGATCATCGCCGAGCGGGAAGGGCTGGGTTTCGAAACCACCGTGGAAAGCGATTGCGCCGACTTGTCCGGTCTCGTTGGGCAGTTGCTGGCAGCCGGCGTGGAACTGCACTGCCTGCGCGATCTGACCCGCGGCGGACTGGCGGCCGCCGTGCTGGAGCTAGCCAGGGATGCCGGGTTCGACATGGAGCTGAACGAGGACGCCATACCGGTCGCCGCGCCGGTGCGGGGCGCCTGCGAAATCCTCGGTTTCGACCCGCTCTACGTGGCCAACGAAGGCCGCATGGTCCTTTTCGTACCGGCGAGCGCCGTAGATCGGGCGATGGATGTGCTGCACGCCCATCCGCTGGGGCGCGACGCGTCTCTCATCGGGCGGGTCGGCGCGGCGGGCGAAGGGCGAGTCGGCCTGCGCAAGCCGTACGGCATCGTCCGCGTACTCGACCTTCCGAGCGGCGAGCAACTGCCGAGGATCTGTTGAGTGCTCGCTAGTACTCAGTAAGTAGCCCGGATGCAACGCAGTGAAATCCGGGAAGGTCGGAGCACCGATCATCCCGGATTCAGCAAGGCTTCATCCGGGCTACGCTGGCGGAAGTTAGGTCTCTCCTTCTTGCCCGTCGCGCCAGGGTAGAGATGGCCAACCGCCATCAGCCCCAAGCGCGCCCTGAAAAAAGAGCCACGCATCCGACGACCTCGACGGAAACCTCGCGAAACCGCTGATTAAGCGCCGCCTTCAGTCCGTCCAGACTGTCGTGCGCGTTCGACATGATTCCCTTCTTGTTGTAGATGTCCATGAGGCGCTTCGCGAATCGACTTCGCGGAACGCCGCCCTGGAGCAGGGTCGAACCGAACAGGACCGCACCGGGATTCATCAGCGCCTTGAGGTGATCGAAAGCGACCGCCTTGGATTCGATGGGCCCCGGAAGGCAGTGGAGCAGGTAATTGATCCCGACCGAATCGAATTTCGGCTCGTCGATGGATATGGGTGCCAGGACGTTGCGGACATAGGTTTCCGGCTGATATCGGGCGATGCGCCGGGAGGCGAAATCCAGCGAGGTCTCGTTGAGGTCCATCAGTGCAACGCGCGGTACCAGCATCGGAAAGCGGCACTTATCCACAAAATAGCCGGTGCCGACGCCGACATCCAAATGATTCGCCGTGACGTGTTTGTTGTAATGCTCTACGAGTCGCTGAGTTGGGCACTTCCAAATCAGTCGGTTGGATAGCCCGAGCACGGCAAGGTCGTAGATTTTCAGGATAGGTCGGGTATAGACGGCCTGGCCGGCGTGAATCTGGTCTGCGGTAAAGCTCATTGCTCTTGTCTCCCTGTTGTGAATCCTGCACTCAAATCGGGACGATCAACCGGCTTGAGCTCGAGTGATGACTCGGCCTTCAAACGAAGATACGTCCCGGATGTCTTCTCGTCCTCAGAGTCGGTATTATGCCCATGGAGGCTGTGCAACAAACAAGGTTTTACGCCGACGCCCGTCCCACACCGATATTCCCATCACTCCAGATCCATGTCCCTTCTCAACAGTTGGTTTCAGGAAAAGCAATCAGCCTGGTTGTATCGCGTGATCGCCGCCGCCGAGAACAATCGCCGGATGCGGCGTTTGTTTCGCAAGCTCGCCGAACAGGCCGACACTCAAGCCGCGCTTTGGGAGAGCCGTTTGAAGGCGGAAGGTTCCGCGTTGCCGCCTTTCAAGCCGACGCCGCGGGCCCGATTGATCGGCCGCCTGGTTCGGGCGTTCGGCCCGAAGGCCCTGCGCCCGGTTCTGGCCAGCATGAAGATCCGGGGGCTTTCCGCCTATTCGGGCCAAGGGCTGGAGACACGCCATGCGATGCCCACCAGCGCCGAAGATGTAGGCCGGCGCCATAAAGGGGTGGCCGGCGGCAACCTGCGGGCGGCCGTATTCGGCGTCAACGACGGACTGTTGTCGAACACCAGCTTGATCTTGGGTATGGCCGGAGCGAGCACGGGGACCGGGGTGGTGGCGATGGCCGGCATCGCCGGTTTGTTGGCCGGCGCTTTGTCCATGGCGGCGGGGGAGTATGTGTCGATGCGGTCGCAGCGGGAGCTGTTCGAATACCAGATCGATCTCGAACGGGCGGAGTTCGCGATGTTCCCGGAAGAAGAAGTCGAGGAGCTGGCGGTCATTTATGCGGCCCGCGGCATGAGTTTGCAGCAGGCGCGCCGCGCCACCCGACAGATGATGAGCGACCCGGAAAACGCCCTGGATCTTCTGGCGCGCGAGGAACTGGGCGTAAATCCTGACGATTTGGGTTCGCCCTGGGGCGCCGCGTTGTTCTCGTTTCTGGCATTTTCAGGGGGCGCGAGCATCCCGCTCATCCCGTTTCTCCTGGGTTTCGACATGCATAGAGGCGTTCAGATCGCGGGTCTCTCAGCCGGAGTCAGTTTGTTTGCAATCGGGGCATGCTTGAGTCTCTTCACCGGCCGGAGTGCTCTGTTGGGCGGTCTGCGCATGGTGCTGATCGGCGGCATCGCCGGCATCGTGACGTATGCCATCGGTTCATTGATTGCCCCAGGTGCGCCGGGCCTGACCTGATGAGCGATCCAGCGCGACGTTATACCCGGTGTGGGCTTTTCAGATTCCATATCGATAAGGAGATCGCGGACGGAAAACGAAGCGAAAGTGGGGTACGGTTTCGATTCCAGGCGTTCTCTGCGAAACTTGTTTTAAGAAAGGGCGACTAAGAAAACGTCTCCGACAGTTCGGCAACGACCCCATTTGACCTTCAACTCAGTATTCGGAAGCGATCATGTTCAATTTTCCAGGTCCGGATTTGATCGGACACTTCATATCCCCCGCCGTGCACGGAGCCGGCGACGGAAATGGCGGCGGATTCCTAATGGTTGTCGAGAGCGCGCTCGACACCGTGTCTCGGACGCTCGAGTCCGGATCTTCCGGCAATCCGTTTGCCGGCATCGAGGCGCTGGGAACCAATTGGCACCCGCTAATTGTCCACTTTCCGATCGCTTTTCTGACCGGTTTTTTTCTGCTCGAGCTCATAGGCGTGGTGCTAAGACAGCCGGGTCTGCGGAATGCTGCAAGCTGGATGCTTTATTTGGGGGCTTTGGGCGCCATCGCGGCCGCTGTCGCAGGTTTGATCGCGGAAGACACCGTTCCCCACGGCAGCACCGTACACGACATCATGGAATGGCATGAAAGGCTGGGATTGACAGTGGCAGGTTTGTCATCGACCCTGGCCATTTGGCGCCTCTTCAGTAGGGAACGATTTTCCGCCATGGGTCAGGCTTTACACTTGTTCCTGGGAGCGATCATCCTCGCCGGCATCGTTTTTGCCGCGGACTTGGGAGGATTGATGGTTTACCAGCACGGTGTCGGGGTAAAAAGTCTACAGGTCGCAGACGACCACCATCATGACGATGGTCACGAGCATCGCCCAGCCGGCTCGGACATGGCTTTGGATGCTCATCGCGAACCGGATTCCGAGGAGGCCGTGCATATCCACGACGAACCGGCCTCCGACGAAACTGCGCATACCCATGCCGAACCGGATTCCGACAAGACTTCGCATACCCACGGCAAACCCGGTTCCGACAAGGCAGTTCATACCCACGGTAAACCGCATTCCGGCAAGGCTCTGGCGAAATAATCCAAACTGTCTAAACCGGAATTTCTGGCCGGAGGACGAGCGGGGCAGGGTACCAGGGTTCAAGCAACCTCTGCCGATAGCACTCGGTCCGCGCGACCGATAGGGCCATGGCCGAAATCCGTAATTCTCGTAGCAATCGGAAAGCCGTCGCGGCGGTTCTGCCGGCCCTACGGCGAATTAATCTCACCCGAGCCCGCCTCGCTCGCAAGGCCGAGTATCCCTGTGCAGTCAAGCGCTCCGGGACTCGGGAGTTGCTGCAATTCCGTGACAATCCCGTTCGACTTTCGCCGGTTTGCACATTATCATTCGTCCGTTTGCTCAAAGCTTTTGCGAGACATGGAATATTCAATAGCCGAATTGCTGCTTTCCGGTATCAAGCTCATGCTGATCGGCATGACGATCGTGTATCTCTTTTTAGCGTTGCTGGTCTGGGTAATCGGTATTACATCGAAATTGCTCAATCGCTACGTACCCGAACCGGAACACGCTCCAGGCGCTTCTGTCCAGGCCCCGGATGTCGAGTCGGATCAATCCGAAATCGTAGCCGCCATAACGGCGGCCATTCACCGGTACCAGAATCAATAACATACAGAGAAGAACTTAGGAGTTTGTTCCATGGCTAACCCCTTAGGCATAACCGACGTCGTTCTGCGCGACGCGCATCAGTCCCTGTTGGCTACCCGTTTGCGGCTCGAGGACATGCTGCCGATTTGCGACAAGTTGGATCAAGTCGGTTTCTGGTCGCTCGAAAGCTGGGGGGGAGCGACCTTCGACGCCTGCATTCGTTATTTGGGCGAAGACCCGTGGGAGCGTTTGCGCGCGCTCAAAAAGGCGCTGCCTCGCACCCGACTGCAAATGCTGCTGCGCGGGCAGAACCTGCTCGGCTATCGTCATTACGCCGACGACGTGGTGGACAAGTTCGTCGAGCGGGCGGCGGACAACGGCGTAGACGTGTTCCGCATCTTCGACGCGTTGAACGACCTGCGCAATTTCGAAAGAGCCATCAAAGCGACGATCAATGCCGGCAAGCACGCCCAGGGCACCATCTCTTACACCGTGAGCCCGGTGCATACCATCCCGATGTGGGTCGACTTGGCGAAACGCCTGGAGGACATGGGCGCGCACTCCATCTGCATCAAGGACATGGCCGGACTCTTGAAGCCTTATGTAGCCGAGGAACTGATCAAGAAGCTGAAAAAGGCCGTCAAGGTTCCGATTCACATGCAGTGTCATGCGACGACCGGGCTCAGCACCGCTGCCATCGTCAAGGCGGTGGAAGCCGGCATCGATAATGTTGACACCGCGATCTCGTCGATGAGCATGACCTACGGCCACAGCCCCACCGAAGCCATCGTGGCGACCTATCAGGGGCATAAGCGGGACACCGGTCTGGATCTGCGCCTTCTTGAAGAGATTGCCGCCTATTTCCGCGAGGTCCGGAAGAAATACGCCAAGTTCGAGGGCAGCCTGAAGGGTGTCGACAGCCGCATCCTGGTGGCGCAAGTTCCCGGCGGCATGTTGACCAACATGGAAAGCCAGTTGAAAGAGCAGGGGGCTTTGGACCGCTTCGACGAGGTGCTGGAAGAGATTCCGAGGGTTCGCGAAGATTTGGGCTTCATTCCGCTGGTTACGCCGACCTCGCAGATCGTCGGGACCCAGGCCGTGATCAACGTGCTGTCGGGCGAGCGCTACAAAACGATTGCCAAGGAAACCGCCGGCGTGCTCAGGGGCGAATACGGGGCGACGCCCGCTCCGGTAAATAAAGAGTTGCAACAGCGGGTGCTCGAAGGTTCCGAGCCTATCACTTGCCGGCCGGCGGACCTGCTGGAGCCCGAAATGGACAAGCTGACGGCGGAACTCAGGAAAATGGCTGCCGAGCACAAGGTCAATCTGACGGAAAACGAAGTGGACGACGTGCTGACTTACGCGCTCTTTCCCCAGATCGGTTGGCGCTTCCTTCAGAACCGCGGCAATCCTTCGGCTTTCGAGCCGGCGCCGGGAACGGAAGAGACTCCGAAGTCCGAAGCTCCGAGAGGCGAAGTTACGCAGGCGGCGGCATTCTCGGACGGGGCCAAGGCCTATACCGTCACGGTCAACGGCAGGGTTTATCACGTCGAGGTCGCTCCGGGAGGCGCCATCACGTCGGTGCAACCTGTCGCGGGTTCGACCGTGCAGCCCGCCGTTCGCATCGGTACGGGGGAAGCGGTGAAGGCACCTATGGCCGGGCATATTCTTCGGATCAACGTCAAGGAAGGCCAGACCGTTGCGGAAAGCGAGGTCGTGGTGGTGATGGAAGCCATGAAGATGGAAACCGAGGTCCGCACGCGTGTAGGCGGAACGGTGGGCCACATCGCGGTCAAGGTCGGCGATACCGTCGCGGCCAACGATGTCTTGCTGACCCTGGGATGAGGTAACCGATGGAGGGTTTCATCCAGCTTTGGCAAAGCACCGGATTGTCCAATTTCCAGTTTGGCCAGGTGCTCATGATGGGCGTCGGCTTTCTCCTGATTTTCCTGGCTATTCGCAAGGGTTTCGAGCCGCTGCTCCTGCTTCCCATCGGATTCGGCGCCGTGTTGAGCAATATTCCGGTAGCCGGTATCGCCGAGGAGGGGGGGCTGCTGTCGTATCTTTACTACGGCATCAAAACGGGAATCTTCCCACTGCTCATCTTCATGGGTGTCGGCGCGATGACCGACTTCGGGCCCATGCTGGCGAACCCCAAGACACTGCTCTTGGGAGCGGCCGCGCAATTCGGCATCTTCGGAACCTTGTTCGGGGCATTGGCGCTGAATCTGGTTCCGGGTCTCACCTTTTCTTTCAAGGATGCCGCAGCTATCGCCATCATCGGCGGAGCGGACGGGCCTACGGCGATTTACGTCGCCTCCAAGCTTGCGCCGGAACTATTGGGCGCGATCGCGGTGGCGGCTTACTCCTACATGGCTTTGGTGCCCCTGATTCAGCCGCCGATCATGCGCGCCTTGACGACATCCGAGGAGCGCTTGATCGAGATGGCGCAGCTTCGGATCGTCAGCCGCAAGGAAAAGATCATTTTTCCGGTGGTCTTGCTGATCCTCACCGCGATGTTGCTGCCGTCGGCCGCGCCTTTGATCGGTATGTTCTGCCTGGGCAATCTGATGCGCGAATGCGGCGTCGTCGAGCGCTTGAGCAAGACTGCACAGAACGAGCTGATCAATATCGTCACGATCTTTCTGGGGCTTTCGGTCGGATCGAAACTGAGCGCGGCGCAGTTCTTGCGGCCGGAAACCTTGGGCATTCTGGTACTCGGAGCCATCGCCTTCAGCTTCGGCACGGCGTCCGGTGTGCTCATGGCGAAGGTGATGAATAAATTCAGCGAAAACAAGGTCAATCCTCTCATCGGCGCGGCCGGCGTTTCGGCAGTGCCGATGTCCGCTCGGGTAGCCAACAAGGTCGGGCAGGAGAGTAATCCTTACAACTTCCTGCTCATGCACGCCATGGGGCCGAACGTGGCCGGAGTCATAGGTTCGGCGGTGGCGGCCGGCGTTCTCTTGGCTTTGGTCCAGTAACCGCGGTTCGCCGGAGACTTGTTCAAGGCGGTCCTGCTCTAGAACTTTTCCGGTTTGGCGTAGCATCCACTGGATGCCGCAGGCCGAGAATTCCTTCCCGGCGTCGGCAAAGGATTGCCGACCTACAGCACTTGGCCCCTTATCGCGGCCTACAGAACCCAGTCACCGATCCGTTGCCAACAAACGTGTCTGACTCGCCAGAAGACCGGAATGAGCGAAGCGTTTCCGGCCTAGCCGTACACCATAACTCTCGCGCATACCGCTGGTCCAATACTGGGACAAATCCCGAATTAGGCGTGCGAATTCCAAGAGCCTTTGGATAACACGCCGCTCTCACTCCCTATCAGCGAGGAGAACGATGGACTTCACAAGCATCAACCCGACAACTGGCGAGATGATCAAGCGCTACGCCTCGTGGACCGACAGCGAACTCGAACAGGCTTTGCGACTGACGGCGGACGCATCGCCGGCCTGGCAATCGACTCGAATCGCCGACCGCTGCGAACGGCTGGAAAAAGTCGCCGCCGCGCTGCGAAACCGTTCGGACTCTTATGCCGCGCAAATCACCCTCGAAATGGGAAAACCGATTCGCGAGGCGCGCGCCGAAATCGAAAAATGCGCGTGGGTCTGCGAGTTCTTCACTAAAAATGCCGAAAGTTTTTTGCAGGACGAACCGGTCGAGACCGACGCAAGCCGAAGTTACGTGGCATTTCAGCCCCTCGGAACGGTGATGGGCATCATGCCCTGGAATTTTCCTTTCTGGCAGGTATTCCGGTTCGCCGTGCCGGTACTGGCGGCGGGCAACTGCGCCTTGCTGAAGCACGCTTCCAACGTACCCCAGTGCGCCGAAGCGATCGAGGAGGTTTTCCTGGAGTCGGGAGTACCGCCCGGCGTCTTTCAGTGGCTCAGAATCTCTCACGCCCAAAGCGAAAAAGTCATCGAAGATAAGCGAGTTCATGCGATCAGCCTGACCGGGAGCGAACTGGCGGGGCGGCGAATAGCGGCTTTGGCCGGAAAAAGCCTCAAGAAGACGGTTCTGGAGCTCGGAGGCTCGGACCCCTTCGTCGTTCTGGCGGACGCCGACCTGGAACTCGCCGCGACGACCGCGGTAACCGCGCGGTTCCAAAATTGCGGCCAAAGCTGTATCGCGGCCAAGCGCTTCATTCTGGCCGAATCCATCGCGGATGAATTCCTGGCGTTGCTCAAATCAAAAGTCGACGCGCTGGCGATCGGCGACCCTGCACGGGAAGAAACCCAGATCGGCCCGATGGCGAGGAGCGATCTCCGCGATGGAGTCCATCGCGCGGTCATCGAATCCGTTCGGCAGGGAGCGGTCATTCTTTCAGGCTCCGAGCCGATCGAAGGACCGGGTTATTTTTACCGGCCCTCGATCTTGGATCGGGTACAACCCGGGATGCCGGCATACGAGGAAGAGCTGTTCGGACCGGTCGCCGTGGTGTTGCGGGCGAGCGATGAGAAGGAAGCGCTTGAAATCGCAAACCGGCATCGCTACGGCCTCGGCGCATCGGTTTGGACACGCGATCGGGCCAGGGGCGAAGACTTTGCGCGGCGACTCCAATGCGGCGCCGCTTTCGTTAATGGCATGGTCAAGAGCGATCCGCGCATGCCGTTCGGCGGCGTGAAGGATTCGGGCTACGGGCGGGAACTGAGTATTTACGGGTTGCGGGAATTTACCAATATCAAGAGCGTGTGGATCGGCTGACGGGCGACCGGTTGTGGGCAAGGGATTGCCGACAAACCGCTGTAGGGTGGGTTGGACGCGGATTGCCGCGAGCCATACCGTAAAGGACTTACGCCGAATCGCCTTTAGTCCCCTCTCCCTCTGGAAGAGGGTAAGGGCGTTTTTTTTCTTCGTCCTTTCCATCGTTAGTCCCGCTCGCTTTATCAAGTCCGTATGCCGAGAAAAAGCCGTCCTGCATCGTTTGCCAAAGCTTCAGGTTCTGCCGGGTCAACTCCGTAAACACGGACAAGGGAGCGTTCTTGATCAGATTTGCCATCTGGGCCTGCATCAGCTTTTGCTGCTTTAGAAAGACATCCATGCTTTCCTTGAGATAGGCCGTCATGAAGCCTTGCATCGCATTGCCGTAGGTCCGGATGATCTGTTCCAGAATCTCGGTGGTGAAGATCGGCTGGCCTTTTTCCTCTTCTTCCAGGATCAGCTGCAAGAGAGTGCTCCGGGTGATGTCCTCATCGGTTTTCGCGTCCACCACCCGGAACTTGATAGCGTCTCTTACGAGTCCACGGATGTCCCCAAACGTAACGTATTTACTGATGGCCGTGTCGTATAGGCGCCGGTTGGGATATTTCTTGATGATGCGTTCGTTGTATGCGTTGCTCATATTCCGGGGTTGTCATGCGGCCTACCCCATATGTTGGCCGCCGTTGATCGAGAAATCGGCTCCCGTGATGAATCCAGCCTCATCACCCGCCAAAAAGCTTATCAGCCGGGCGACTTCCGAGGGCCGACCGAACCGGCCGACCGGGATTTCCGCCAGGATTTTAGCGCGATGCTCTTCCGGGACGCTCATGATCATCGGCGATTCGATATAACCCGGCGATACCGTGTTTACGGTAACTCCCTTTTTCGCGACTTCGCGAGCGACGGACATCGTGAACCCGTGAATTCCGGCCTTGCTGGCGGCATAGTTCGCCTGGCCGAACTGGCCCTTTTGGCCGTTCACCGAGGAGATGTTGATGATGCGGCCGAAGCCGCGGTCCTGCATTCCTTCGATGATGCAGCGCGTGGTGTTGAACACGCCGTCGAGATTGGTACGGAGCACCGTATGCCACTGCTCGGGCGTCATTCTGCGCAAGGTTGCGTCGCTTGTGACGCCTGCGGCATTGACGAGAACGTCTACCCCGCCGTACTTGCGCGCGATGTCTTCGAACACGGCAGTGGTGTGCCCGAAATCCGTGACATCGCATTCCATGGCGTGCATCTCGTAGCCTTCGCTCTTGCGCGCCGCCTCCCACGCGTCGGTGACACAGTCTAGCGCCCGCGGACGGCAAAGGGCAACGACGCGGCTAGGCATCGCGGCCAGGTGCCTGCATATTTCGGTGCCGATAGTTCCGGTTCCCCCGGTTACGACGGCCACTCGTCCATTCATGAGAAAATCCTCCGTGCTAGGTATAAAGCTGGGCCAGGCCGGACCGAACCATTCGGAAATGCCGGGATCGGCTGCCCCCTTGCCCCGGCCTACAAATTATGAAAATCGTAGGTCGGCAATCCTTTGCCGACAAATGTGCTCAGGTCCGGCTTCTCCCAGCAGTTGTACAAATCCTGACAAAGCCGATATGGCTTATCGACCGCCAATCTCCGTCTACCGCTCCACGGCGACGGCGATGCCCTGACCTCCGCCGATGCAAAGCGTGGCGACGCCTTTATGTACATCGCGGCGGCGCATTTCGTGCAACAGGGTGACCAGAATCCTCGCGCCGGACGCGCCGATCGGGTGCCCGAGCGCTATGGCGCCACCGTTGACGTTGAGCTTGTCGGTGTCCCATCCAAGTTCGCGATTGACCGCGATCGCCTGGGCCGCGAAAGCTTCGTTCGCTTCGATCAAATCGAGATCATCGATGGTCCATCCGGCCCGGTTGAGACAACGCCGCGTCGCCGAGATCGGACCGGTTCCCATGATCGCCGGCTCGACACCCGCGGTGCCGAAGGCCGCGATACGGGCCAAAGGCTTCAAAGCGTATCGCTCGGCCATATGCGCGGACATCACCAGCACCGCAGCCGCCCCGTCGTTGATACCGGACGAGTTGCCCGGCGTGACGGTACCGTTCGGCCGAAAGGCGGGTTTCAGCTTTGCCAGCGCTTCGGCGGTGGTGCCCGCACGCGGAAATTCATCGGTATCGAACACGATGGCCGGACCTTTGGGCTGCGGAACTTCGATCGGCACGATCTCGTCCCGGAATTTCCCCGCCTTTTGCGCGGCTTCCGTCTTTTGCTGGGAGGCGGCGGCGAAAGCATCCTGTTCTTCCCGTGATATTCCGTACTGATCGACGATATTCTCCGCGGTGCAGCCCATGTGGCAGTCGTGGAAGGCATCCCAAAGCCCGTCCACGATCATGCTGTCGATGAGCGTCCAGTCGCCCATTTTGATTCCGTTGCGCGAATTGGGCAGCAGGTGAGGGGCCGCGCTCATGTTCTCCTGCCCGCCCGCAATCACGATTTCCGAGTCCCCGCACTGGATCGACTGCACGGCCAGTTGTATCGCCTTGAGGCCGCTCCCGCACACTTTGTTGATCGTGGTGGCCGAAACTTCGACCGGAAGATTGGCCTTGATCGCCGTTTGTCGGGCCGAATTTTGCCCGGTACCGGCGGTGAGCACCTGTCCCATGATGACTTCGTCGATCTGCTGCGGCTCGAGGCCGGTTTTGGAAAGCAGATCGAGGACGAGCTTGGCTCCGAGATGTACGGCCGGAATATTGGTCAGCGCGCCGCCGAATTTACCGATCGCCGTACGCACGGCGCCTACGATTACTACATCTTGCATCGATTGACCTCTTGTTGAGACTTAATTCTTGAAATAGGAAAGGGCCGGTGTCGGAGGGCGGACAACCGGCCCGTCGCCTTACGGTCTGATGGAAATGCGCTCAATCCGAACCGTCGCTCATCCTTTCTGAGCTCCTCGCGGCGCCTGTTGCCCTTCGGCACCGGCCGCGGCTTTGGCTGTCTCGCCGCCGGCCCGCGCCGTGGTTTCCGCCGCGCGCGCCGCTCTCTCCGCGGTTTCTTTCGCGGTCTGATTGGCCCACTCGTTGAATGCGTCCTGGGTTTCCTTCGCCACTCGCAGATAGTCTCCTGCGTGGTCCGCGATCTTTTGACCGAATTCGGAAATCAGTTTCCGTTCCCCGTCCTTCCATTTGTCGGGATCTCTCGTTTCGCAATTCAATTGCGCCTGGCGCGTTCCCATCTCCAAATAGTCCTGAGCCATGGCCAAATTGCATTTGGCGACTTTCTCGACGGCCTGTAACGCAATCTCGTTCCACCGCATGAACGGGTCGACCGCTATACGGTTCATCTCGAACCATTGATCGTAAACTTGCCGATTACCGGCCATCCTTTCGGCCGCCTGAAGGGCGATTTCGTTCCAACGCATCAACGGATCGAACGCCGCGCGGTTGATCTCGAACCATTGATCGCACATTTGACGAGTGTTCATCACAAGCTCCTTAACAAGGGTTTAAACACACTGGGAATCCGGCAGTATCAGTGGTGCACTGCACCATACCGGAGCGGGACAAGCCGATCAATAGGCCGGAATACTTACATTCAGCAAGAGCATTGATGTGTAAAAAGTAATAGTGATCCGATTCGGGAACCGTGCCTGCGAAACACAGGTCGGATGTCTTTGAATGACGATTTTCGTACTGGCAAACGACAGACCAGATGTTTTTATGCGTATCGAAAACGAAACGCTTCGATCACGTCTTCGCCGCGAGGAAACAAGCGGTTCACCTCCGGTTTACAATGCTGCGTCGCAGCATTGATCTGGTATAGTATCGACACGGCGTCATGCCGTAACAAATCCGACCAACGGAGACTCGAATGACCGATCAATCTTCCTCCCCAGTGGATGCCTGGGCTCGTCTCTGGCTAGACACGCAACGCAAGTACTGGGAGTCGTGGTCCGATCTTTCCCGTAAGGCGATCGAAGAACCTCGAGCGGTTTCCGAGGGAGCAGGCCCGGAAGCTGGACCCGGTCCGTTCGACTGGGGCGATTTCTGGATCGCTACGCAACGGAAGAGCTGGGATCTCTGGCTCGAACTTTCGCGGCAAACCTTCGAATCCAAACCCGGGGCGACGGATGAGAAAGCGCCAGCCGATCCGTGGTCACGCCTTTTCGATCTATGGGGCACCTTTTGGATGCCCCTGATACCGGGACACTCCCGCGAATCGATCGGAAAGCTGCTGGACGCTAATAAAGCCTATTTCCGCATGGGAGAGGGATTGTGGAAGATCCTTTCCAACAGTTACGGGGCCGCTCAAGGCGCGGAAAGCCAGTGGGATGCGCTCAGCCGCGGCATCCGGCAGATGCACGAACAATTCGGGGAGCAGCTTCGGGCCGCCAAGGATCCCTGGTCCGGGTTCGCCACCTTCTGGGGCATGCCTTTGGACAACTGGCGCCGCGTCTGCTCGGCGTTCTCGATCTTGCCGGGCGACATGGAGAAGGCGGTACGCGGATTCGGCTCCCCATACGGCCCGGAAACCTTGCACCAGGGCATGGTTGGCCTCCTGTCGATGCCGACCATCGGCTATACCCGCGAATGGCAGGAAGAGCTGCAACGCTGGGGATTGCTATGGCTCGATTATTATCAGGCTCTCCAGGCGTATGCTCTGTCCCTTTCGGGAATAACGGCGAAAGCCATCGATCTGTTCGCCAACGAGCTTTACGAAAAAGCCCAAAAAAGAGAATCGTTCGACAGTCTGCGCGCTCTTTACAACTTGTGGATCGACTGTAGCGAACAGGCCTACACCGATATATCGACTTCGGATGAATTCACCCAGGCTCAAACCCTGTTGACCAACGCTGTCTTTGCCGTAAAACGCCAGGAACAGAAGATGGTCGAGGAGACCCTCAGCGCATTCAACATGCCGACGCGCCGCGAGCTGGACACCAGTCACCGCCGCGTTCATCAGTTGCAGCGGCGGGTTTGGCAGTTGGAACAGACGCTGGAGGAATCCGGCGTACTGGAGCTTCGGGCCGAAGTTTCGGCCTTGCAGCGCGAGTTGGAAAACCTGCGCGGGCAAGCGCGAGGCGAAAAGAGCGAAACACCCAGCGCGCCACGCAGAACGAGGGCCAAGACATCTACCTAAGTTATCGAGGAGCGAGCGATGCTACGCCCGGAACAGATTACTCAAGAGCTTTTTGAATTCAACCGCCGAATCGCGAACGGGATGACCACGCTCAGCAAGATCGGCCGAGTCGACGTGGAAGCGAGTCCCAAGGATCCGGTTTACCGTGAGGACAAACTCGTTCTTTACCGTTATCGCCCGCGGCGGAAACAAGTCTCGACCGTTCCGCTGCTGATCGTTTATGCCTTGGTGAACCGTCCTTACATGACGGATCTTCAGGAGGACCGTTCCATCATCCGCGGGTTGCTCGATCAAGGCGTCGACGTTTACCTGATCGATTGGGGTTATCCCGATGGAGCCGACCGGTTTCTCGACCTGGAGGACTACGTCAACCGGTACATACGCCGGTGTGTCGATTTCGTCTGCAAACAGCACGACCTGCCCAGCATCAACGTGCTCGGGATCTGCCAAGGCGGCACCCTGAGCCTGTGCTATACGGCCCTGCACCCCGAAAGGGTGCGCAATTTGATCACCATGGTGACCCCGGTCGACTTCCACACGCCGGACAACACATTGAGCCACTGGTATCGCGATCTCGATGTGGACCTCATGGTCGATACCCTGGGGAATATTCCCGGCGAGCTGCTCAACTGGAGCTTCCTGTCCTTGAAGCCGTTCCGGCTGACCGGCCAGAAATACGTGGATATGGCAGACATTCTGGAGGACGAGGACCGCCTCAAGAATTTCCTGCGCATGGAGAAGTGGATTTTCGATAGTCCGGATCAGCCCGGCGAACTGTTCCGGCAGTTCATCAAATGCTTCTATCAGGAAAACCGGTTGATCAAGGGAACCTTGAAAATCGGCGGGCGGACTATCGATCTCAAGCAGATCAAGATGCCGGTGCTGAATGTCTACGCCACCGAAGACCATCTCGTTCCGCCGTCGGCTTCCATTCCTTTGGAGAAATACGTCGGCACCAAGGATTACGGCACGATCGTTTTCAAGGGCGGCCATATCGGGATCTACGTCAGCAGCCGCTCGCAGAAGGACATCCCGCCGGCGATCGCCGAATGGCTTAAGGTACGTTCAGAGGAATAAGCCGCTCGCTACGGAAGCGTGTAAGCCCGGCTCCGGGAAGTGCGCGGAACGCGCCGACCAATTTTCTGCGACGAGGAATCTCGCCGGTCGTGATCGGTGCGGTTCGTCCACCCGCTGCACCCTACAGGTGTAGATATAGGTCGGCAACCCGTTGCGTCGGCAAAGGATTGCCGACCTACAGGGCGGCATAGTTGCAGGTCGGAAATCCCTTGCCGACGGAGCCATTGCGTCGGGAAAGGATTCCCGACCTACTTGGCGGCGCAGACGTAGTTCGGCAATCCTTTGCCGACGACTGCCCTTTCAAATCCAATACTTCGCGAACAGAACCAAATGCGCCAGAAAGCGCTGCCATAACGGCCGGTTCGGGTAAGCCTCGGGCGATATTTCCTTGGAGTGCTTCAAATCCCTTAGAAACGCAGACGCCAGGGCTGCCTTCGTACCGGCTTGACGCAGCACGTAATCGACTTCCAGATCGTGCCGTAGACTCCGCGAATTCATATTGCTCGAACCCACCGTCATCCACTCGTCGATAATGATGGTCTTGGCGTGCAGAACGCCCGGCTGATACTCGTAAATTTTCACCCCGTGATCCAGCAGACTGCCGTAGAACGTCGCCGAGGTCCATGGCATGAAAAAGATGTCGGATATCGACGGGAGAATGATGCGAACGTCGACCCCTCGCTTCGCGGCTCGGTTAATCTCGTGAAGAAGACGCTCGTCCGGAACGAAATACGCGTTGGTGATCCAGATTCGCCGCTTGCTTCGGCCGATCCGCCGCAGGAGCTCCCTCGTGCGCGCGCGGCGCTGGCGCCGGGTGTCGTTCAGACGGAAGGGAGACCGCAGTGACGTTCGGCGCCGGAGAGGATGCCAGCGCCAAGGATTCCATGCGCGCCGGAACGCCTGTTCGAGCGGCCGGGTGTCGATGTTCTCGATGCGAACCGCGGTGTCCCTCCATTCTTCTCCGCCGTGCGCGACCGGAAGATGTAGCGCGGAGACATTGAAACTGCCGATCCAGGCGATCCTTCGATCTATTGTGCAGACCTTCCGGTGATTGCGGTTGTTGAGCCGGGTCAATAGCTGCAAGAATCGCGGCGGCACCGCCCGGCCACCCGCCATGTGCCGCCAATGACGGAAAAACCACGGAATCGGATGGAATATCCGGAACGGAAATCCCGACTCCTCGAGCGCGGCGAGCAAGCGGCCTCCGGCAAGCGGCAGTCCCACGCCATCCACCAGGAAGCGGACTCTGACACCCCGCTGATGGGCATGGCTCATCGCGGCAATGAAGGCGCGCCCGACGGCGTCCAGTTCGAAAATATAGGTCTCGAGCTGAACCTCCCGGACGGCCGCGTTGATGTCGCGCACCAGATCGATAAAAAATTCATCCCCTCGAACGTAAAGCCGCTCCTCCACCGGCGATTCCGTCTCGGCATCGGGCCGATAGACAGCGGCGGACCCCGGCTTGAGCTCGGCAATCGATGAAACGGTATGGGGGTTGCTCCTAATTTTCTTCACTTGACGAAAACGTGCTTATGACACACTCCCGATAAGTTTGGTGCCGGGTCCACGCAAGGGCGTGCTAGAGAGCATGTTCCGGTTTGGCGTAGCGCCCGAGGTAGGTCGGGAATCCTTTCCCGACGCAGCTTCCCGACATACGGCTCCGTCGGCAAGGGATTGCCGACCTACGAACCGGCACCGCGAGGTAGGTCGGGAATCCTTTCCCGACGCAGCTTCCCGACATTCAACTCCGTCGGCAAGGGATTGCCGACCTACGAACCGGCACCGCGAGGTAGGTCGGGAATCCTTTCCCGACGCAGCTTCCCGACATGCAACTCCGTCGGCAAGGGATCGCCGACCTACGAACCGGCACCGCGAGGTAGGTCGGGAATCCTTTCCCGACGCAGCTTCCCGACATGCGGCTCCGTCGGCAAAGGGTTGCCGACCTACGCAATACTTGTCCACCAGCAAAAAACCATATCCGATTAGACCCAGCCCGCTCTATAACGTCGTCCCGATAGACGTTCTCAGAAAATCCCTGAACTCGGGCAAGGCGCGGATCGGTGCGAGGCATGTCATGCCCGAACACGCATAAGCAATTTCCCCCGTCTCCGCCTTGCGTTCGGCCAAAGTGCCGGACAAGGACTTTTCCTCGGCGGGTATCGCGAACACCAGGCGCTGCGCGCCGGCAGCCGGCGTATCACGGACCGCATCGATCCAAGGCCGAAAAGCCTCCGGCCTTCCTCGCAGCACGATGAATTGCGGCGGATATAGCCAATCCAGCATGGCATTCAGCAAGGCACCGTGGGCATGGGGATATTGGCGCACCGACGGCATGGCAGCCCGCAGCGTACGTTCCGCGGCTTCGGTGTAGCGGTACTCGCCCACCAGATGGCCGAGGCGCAGCAAGGCCAACGCAGCAACGCCGTTACCCGAAGGCATCGATTCGTCCATGAGCGTTTTCGGCCGCTGGATCAGTTCTTCGTGATCGTCCGAAGTGAAGAAAAATCCGCCTTGTTCCCGGTCTTCGAAACGGGCGAGAAGCTGGTCGGCCAGCTTCGAGAGCCAATCGAGGCGCTCCGTTCGCCACTCGCATTGCAGGAGTTCCAGACCGGCGTCGAGCAGAAACGCGTAGTCGTCCAAATACCCATTCAAATGGGCTCTGCCATCCTTGTAAGTCGCCAGCAGCCGGCTTTCCTCGACACATAGCTCCCGGCGCAGAAACTCGAAGGCCCGGTCCGCCGCGTCGATCCAATCCTTCCGCTCCAGCAACCGGCCGGCGGAAGCCAGTCCCTTGATCATCAAGCCGTTCCAGGCCGTCAGCACCTTGTCGTCGCGTCCCGGCCTGATCCGCTTTTCGCGAGCCTGGAATAGGGCAGCGCGCGCGGATGCCAGTCGGCGCTCGGCTTCCGCCTGATCGGTGCTCAAACGGGCGGCCACCTCCCGAAGCGGTGTTTCCACGTGCAGATGCCAATGGCCCTCGAAATTGGGGCTTCGATCCAGACCGTAATGGAGCTCCACGACGGCATATTCCTCGGACGAAAGAAGGTCTTTTATTTCCGCCCGATTCCAAACGTAATACTTGCCTTCCTCACCCTCGGAATCCGCGTCCAGACTCGAATAGAAACCGCCTTCCGGCGATTGCATCTCCCGTACGGCCCATTCCGCCGTCTCCTCCGAGACCTTCCGGAACAAAGGATCTTGGGTCGCTCGCCAAGCCTCGGCATACAGAGACAAAAAAACGCCGTTGTCGTACAGCATTTTCTCGAAATGGGGAATTTCCCAAGCGGTGTCTACCGAATAGCGGGCGAACCCGCCGCCGATGTGATCGTAAATCCCGCCTTCCGCCATCTTGGTAAGCGTCGTCGTCACCATGCGAAGAGCGGATGCATGCTCGTTCGGGTTCCGGCCCCATAAACGCAGCAGAAATTCGAGATTGGACAATTGGGGAAACTTCGGCGCATCGCCGAATCCGCCGTTGACGCTGTCGAAATTGGCTTCCAACTCGCGCTCCGCCCGGATAAGGACACCGGCATCCGGAGCTTCCGAGCCTTCTGCTTGTCTAATGGATTGCAGGATGTCGGCAAAAGACTTGCCGTGGTCCTCGAGATCTTGTTTGTGTCGGCGATAGTATTCGGCAACCTGGGCCAGCAAGGAACGGAATGCCGGTAACTGATAGCGAGCGGTATTCGGGAAATAGGTGCCGCCGAAGAACGGTAACTGATTGTGCGGATTGAGAAACATGGTCAGCGGCCAGCCGCCGGGACGGCGGGCGATAATTTGATGCGCTAGCTGATAGATCTTGTCCAAATCCGGCCGTTCCTCGCGATCCACCTTGATGTTGACGAACAGCTCGTTCATCACCGCCGCGGTCGCCTCGTCCTCGAACGATTCATGAGCCATCACGTGGCACCAGTGGCAGGCCGAATACCCGATGGACAACAAGATCGGTTTGTCTTCCTTGCGGGCTTTTTCCAGCGCCTCGTCGCCCCAAGGGTACCAGTCGACCGGATTGTCGGCATGTTGCAGCAAATAGGGACTGGTTTCGGAACTCAGACGGTTTCTGTGAATGGAGTCCATGAGACTGCACCTTTTCTGGCGCCGGGGTACGGCGGGTTAATTTTCATTCATAGGGACGGTTGCCACCGGTCCGTTATTCAGGCTTGTGGCAGGCTTTTACCTTAACACTAGTTTGACACTCGAACAGCGGAAGAATCATCGTGGCCACGACATCATTTCCTTCCTACGGAGAGCCACCTTTATTCGTTGCCCATCCGGCGAAGCGATCAAAGCGGACGTTTCCGTTCGCCACGCCTTTCGACTTCATCGGGAATTTGCGGACCGCCGAGGGAGCGACCATCCGTTATGGTATCGCTCGCCCCGCCCATGCGTTGAAACGGGGATCCGTGCTGCTGCTTCAGGGCCGCGCCGAATGTCTGGAGAAATATCGCGAAATCGTCGAAGGCCTTACCGCCAGGGGCCTTTATGTTTATTCGTTCGACTGGCACGGACAGGGGATGTCGGACCGCTTCCCGAAAGGTCGGAAAAAAGTCGACGTGACATCCTTCGACGATTATCTGGAAGACATCGCCTTGTTCATCCGGGAAGTGTGGTGCGTTCCGGAAGCCAACCGATATGTCATCGCCCATTCCACCGGCGGGCATGTCGCCTTGCGGTTCATGGCCGAACGGCGCTTGAAAGTCGACGGCGCACTGCTTTGCGCGCCCATGGTCGACCTTAAAACCAAGGGCTGGCCGCGCTGGTTCGCGCCCATACTGGTCGGCGCCGTCGCCGGCATGGGATTCGCGGACTTACAGGCCCCCGGGGAACGGCATCATCTCCCGTCATTGCGGCGGTTTGAAGGCAATGCCCTGACCAGCGATCCGGTGCGCTTCCGGGTTCTGCCGGAACTCGTCAAATCCAATCCGCTGCTGGAGCGCCGTGGTGCGACGTATCGCTGGGTGCGTTCGGCATTCGCCTCGATCGCCAAGCTCAATGCTCGCGGAATCCCCGAGTCCATCGACGTGCCCGTGACCATCCTGATCGGCGACGACGACCGGATCGTCGATGCCGACGCGGCAAAACGCTTCGCGCGTCGACTGCCGAACGGACGGCTGCAGCTATTGAAAGGAGCACGCCACGAAATCATGATGGAAAGAAACGCGATCCTGAAGCGTTTCTGGCGCGCGGTGGACACTATGACCGAAAGGGGCCGGGCGGGGTTGCCAACTGTCCGCGGGGGCAATGGCATGGTGAAGAAGGTTCGTAATGCGTCCGCTAAGACGCACTGCCATTAAGTTAAGCCGTCATACTGGCAGGGATGCCAGTATCCAGGGACAAGGATGTTAGCCGGCTTGCCATCCATGGACGCTGAATTCCGGCCTCCCTGCCGGAATGACGGACATCTCTTCTTAACTTAATGGCAGTGCCGCTAAGACGGCCGTCCCGAAACCTGCCTGCCGATCGTAGGGTGGGTTAGGTGCGCGTCCATCCATCCGCGTGTCGCTCGGCGAGTCAGGCGCGCACCGTAACCCACCAAAGCGAAGCGGCAAGGCCATCGAACGTTGCTCCGGTGGGTTACGGCGCACGCGAAGCGCCGTGATCCGCGGCCGGTCGGCGCCGAAGTGCGCCTAACCCACCCTACGAAACCCCGGTCTTTCCTGGCTCCCAAGCTCTCGCTGCGGAGCCCTACCTCAGAAGCTCTAGCTTCAAGATATGGGGTCCCAAACAGGAGTTTAGAGCGTTTTCCGAGTCGGTGTAAGGGATTCGGATATGTAGGTCGGCAATCCCTTGCCGACGTATCGGCTCGGCGAAGGGCTTTGTCGGCAAGGGATTGCCGACCTACGTTCCCCCCTCCTGGCACGAATCCGTACACCGGGATGGAAAACGCTCTAGGACCCAGCGTAACCGTTCGAAGTAGGTCGGGAATCCTTTCCCGACAAGATGGTCGGCAAGGGATTGCCGACCTACGAATTAGACCAATTCCACGCCGCTATATGGCGGTGAAAAACGCACTAAGGTGTCAGCCCCGTTCCCGGCAACTCGGAACCATAGGCAAATAGCTGTATCAACCAGGCTGTCCCGGTTCCCCCAGCTTCGCCGGCTCGGCTTTTTCCTTCTTTTTCCGGGGACGCCACAAGCCGCCCGAAGCGTAGCACTGCCATCCCCAGCGCAGCCAGTCCAGCAGCGTATAGGCCAGCCACAAGGCCCAGGCCAGCATCAGCACGCGATACACCCAGAGGGGCGCCGACACGATCCAGGGACGGGGAAGCATCGGGCCGCTGCGGTCCTGATACCAGTTCAACTCGTACGGACCGGAGCCGTTGCCGGCGATTTGCATGTCGGGCAGTCCTAGCAGTCCATGCCGAACCGCCTCCAGCAAAAGAGAGAGGGCGGCCAAGGTCAGAACGGCGAGTGCGACTTGGAGCAGATTGAATCGGGTATCGTCCAGTCTTTGTCCGGCGTTAGCCCTCCACCCCAAGGCCAGCAACCAGCCGGCCACGATAATGCCGCCGACCACCGGAATCTGGCTGAGGCCGATCAACAGCAGAAACCATTGCCAAGCCTTGACCGGCGTCAACGGCAGTTTTCCCAATGCCACCGAAAGCAATAGGATCACGATGAGCACGCCCCAGAACAACACCGCCGGGCCGAAGCGCGGGCCGCCCGTCAGCAGCACCCAACGGTCCTGTCCCAGCGAAAAGGTAATCGCGCTGTTCACACTGGGGGCGCCGAGATCGATTTCGGGGGAGATCAGACGGCTACGAATCCCGTTTCCGTCGCGCCACACCAGAGTCGCGACCTGTTCGCCCGGATGAATCGGCAGCGCAACCAGCCGCTCTTGCTGACGGACCGGCTGCGTCGCGCCATCGATGGTCACGGATTGAAGTTCGGCATTCTCGGGAAGCTTAACCGTATGCTGCCCGCCCTGTGAGCTTCGCAGGCTAAGCGTGAGCGTGGCGTCCGTGGCATGCAGCCCTGGATTCAATTCCAACCGGCTGCGGTCCATGGTCAGCGTATTGCCGGGTACGCCTTGAGGCCTAGTCAAGTGAAGCGTAACGGATTCGCCGGGCCACGGACGCCATTCCGGCAGCCAGTTGCCTTCCGCGTCCTGGTGGTGGATGACCACGAGTCCTTCGGGACGCATGTGCCAGATCGGGCTGATGTCCGCGCGCCAGATCTCGATCCACTCGGTAGTCTCCGGAGCCCTTAGACCGATCGCAGGCCTTTTCGCCAGAACCGATTCCCAGCTGGTTGCATGCTGACCCGGCAATAGATTGACCATTACCTTGCCGTCGTCGACTTGCAGTCCCGGCGTGACGACCGACTCTCCCTCGATGAGCGGAATGCCGACGACCACCGGACGATCCGGCGGCGAAGCCCGGCGCACCACCGTGACCACGCGCCAGTCCAAGCCGATCTTGAGCGTGCGCTCGACCTCCAGAAACGGCGGCAAAGGCCGGGATTCCAACGCCGGCAGTGTCTCAGCGGGCCGGTCGCCGTTCGAGACCCGCACGAGTTGCAATTGAACATCGGGAACGCCATTCTCGCGAATGCCTTCGATCCTCCAGCCTTCGCCCGAGGCTTCTACTCGCCGTGGCTTGAGCGGCAGAGGGATTTGCATCTGATCGCGCATGGGCAAGATTCCGGAAAGCGTGACGACATGACGGCCCGGCTTCAGGGCAAGCCAGAGTGCGCCATCCCGGTTGCGGAACAAACCCTCCGCCGGCACGTTGTCGACCTCGACTTTCGAGGGCGTCCATTGCGCGGCGTTTACCGGCAAGGGCAGGGCGATCAGCTCCTGAGCGTGGACTTCCAGGGCTTGCCGCAACTGCGAGCCCTTGGCTTCGATCTTGAGCAGCGGGATCTCGGCGCATTGCGGCAGGCAATCAGGAGGTGCGAGCAGGCGCGTTTTCAGTTCCTCCAGCAAACCCGGATCGGGAAAATCCGCCTTGGCATCCGGTATGAACAAGAGCAAGGGAAGCAATAACAGCGGCATGGCCGCATGGGGGGCAAAGGGACGAAAACGTGGCCGTCCGCCCAGAAACAGCACGGCCAAGGCGATCAACACCGCAATACGCAGAAAGTTCAGCAGCAAATTGACCACCGGAGAGAGCAGCACGAGGCCGATTTCCTGACCGCGGAGAACGGGACCGCTCCAGCCGAGCGGAATCGATTTCCACTGCCATTCCGGGAGACCAGGACCAGTTTGGGTGATCGCATTGGGATCGGTCTCCTTGAAAGCTCTGCCGCCTAAATCCGCCGCGGACGGAGCAGCCGGAGGCGCACCTCGCTTATACAGCTTCGACCGGGGTGCATACGACTCCATGGTTTGCGGCGCTTCCACGGGCTCTTCCGCCTGTCTTCGAAACTCGGAAGGGGCAGTTGCCGACGGCATTGCGATCCATGGCTGTTCCAGTTGCGGATAAAGCGCGAATCGGGCCTGATCGACCATGAAAGGGATGGCCATCAGAATCAGCGCCAGCACGGCCAGATTCCGGTAAATACGAACGGCCGAAGCGATCTTTCCTTCCGGCAAAACCATCAGCAAGGCCGCCGCCGCCAGAATGTTGAGCCAGACGTAACGCGGCGCGCCCGGCTCGTGCCAGAGGAGCGCCAGGGCAACCAGCGTAAAGGCGGCATACGGCCAGGACCACAATCGCGCCACCGCCATGGCCGTGATAAGCACCACGAATAGATCCAGCAGCGTCCATTCCGCAACCCAGGTGCCCGGCGCGTGATCCACGCCGGTCGCGGCGAATAAACGCCATCCGGGAGGAAGATTGAGCTCTGCGCTCACGCTTCGGAAATCCTTGTCCCAGCCGGTCGCCGAGAGCGTTCGGATTCCGTCGATCCGGCTGTCGGCGGAAAGATCGACCGCCCCGCGCCGGACCTCGACGCCGACCGCGCCGGTGTCGTCCTCGCGCGTGATCGATTGTGGCTCCCCGTCGATGGCGACACGTCCCAGATCGACGCCCGGCCGAACGTTCAGCCGCCAATCTCGGGTCATGCGCCCGCCGACGAGATCGTTCACCGTATAGCCGCCTCCATCGAAATCCAGCCAGATGCGCCGCTGCAAGGTAAGGCTGTCGGGTTCCGGTTCCGGATCGCCGCGCCGGATGAGCTTAAGATTCATCGTGGCGCCGGATTCCATCCGGTAGGCAGGAAGCGACTTCCATTCATCCGGAAGATTGGTTTGGCGCGGATCGATGGCGGGAACGCCCTCGATTTCGACCACGCGCAATTGCGGCCGAGCGTCGAAAACCCAGATTTCTTCCGCAGGCCAGGGCTCGCCGCTTAGAGGCCGCCGAAGCGACTCGACCGGCCCCGGAAAGCGGGCGGCGAGTTGAACGGTCCAGTGCCCCGGACGAAGCTGCAAACGCAGCTTGCCGTCTGGCTCAAGACGGGCGGGCAGGGGAGATGAAACCTGCGCGGGAATCGAATCGGGCGGAAGAGCCCCATAGAGAACGATCTCGCGCTGTCTGCCGGACACATCAAGATCGATATGCGTCACCACGCGCAGCGGGGTGTTGTCCATGATCCGCCGGTAAACCTGCACGTCGACGGTCTCGGCTCTCGCCGATGGCCCCGTATCGTCGGACGCGTCGCGGTAGATCCACAACTGTCCCTGTTCGTTGAAGGCAGGGAAAGGGACGGATTGCCCCTTGACGATCAAAGAAATGATGCCGGTGTCGGTGGGCACCGCAAGATTTTCCGGCAGCCGATCCCAAACAAAACTGCCCTTGACGGAGTGCTCTCCCGGAGTGAGGCGGATTCCGGGGCTATTTTCGACGGTTGCGACAACGGCCGGTTTTCCATCCACCTCCACCTGTTGCGGCCAATGCTCGACACCGCCCGGAAGCGGCAACCAGCTCTCCGCGTAAACGCGAGCCTTCAACGCGAACCGGCCGGCACGATCGTCCAAAACCAATTCGAGACTCGTCGGCCAAATGCAGCGCCGTTCCTCCGGGTTGCCTTGTACTTGTGGGCAAAATCGATTCTCGTGGCCGCGCAAGACCCAGTCGGTCCAGGGTTTGAGAGAGTCGGGGACCGAATCCGCCGGCAGCGGACCGGCTAGGGCGATGACCGTGAACAGCAGAAGCGGAAGGACCAACAGCGCCGATCGACGAAACATGAAGGGTCTCCATCTAAATTGGTAAGGGAAGGCAGGGCGGAGTTTGCATTTATCAGATTTGTAAAGGTAGTGTAACGCCTGAAACACGTCTATCGAGGAAGAAGACCGAAGTGCGTTGGGGAAAGCTCCGAAAAATCCCTTTTTCTCAGGAGCAATTCCTTTAAGGAAGCTCTGAACAAGTGGATTCCGTTCATGCCCCTTCGACAGGCTTAGCGAGTAGGTCGGGAATCCTTTCCCGACGGCGCCTTATGGATCAACGGGTTCGTCGGCAAGGGATTGCCGACCTACAAATGCTGAATAAGTGGATTCCGTTCACGGTTCGACAAGCCTGTCCTGAGCCAAGTCGAAGGGCTCACCACGAACGGAATCAAATCGTTACCGTTCGTCCTGAGCCTGTCGAAGGATTTAATCAAAGCGTCCTGAAAGCGAGTCGTAGGTCAGCAATCCTTTGGCGACCAATGTGGCTCGGAAGGATCGCGATTAAAGCCTCGCCGCATGGGGCTGAGCACCATTCCGCGCGAGCGCTATAATACCGCCCCATGGCCCAACCCCTTACCGATCCGCATGACCGTTTTTTCCGCGAAACCTTCTCCCGTCGCGACGTGGCGGAGGGCTTTTTGCGAAACTATCTGCCCACGGCCGTTGCGGATCGCATCGATTGGGCGAGTCTCGCCATCGCTAAGGACAGCTTCGTGGAAAAAGCCCTGCGTCATCATTTTTCCGACCTGCTGTACAGCGCCCGCCATCGCAATCGGGAAATCAAGATTTATCTGCTGGTAGAGCACAAAAGTCATTCGGATACCTGGGTGGCCCTCCAATTGCTGCGTTATCAAGTGCGCATTTGGGAGCTGCACCGTAAGCAAAAGCCCGGCGAGTATCTGCCGCCTATCGTGCCGCTGGTTCTTTATCATGGCGAGCAGCGCTGGCAGATACCGGACCGTTTCCATGCCCTGTTCGGCATGCTGGACGAAGACTTAGCGTTCTATGTGCCGGATTTCCACTACGAGCTGTGCGACCTTACCCTGCCGGAACCGGCGAAAGTCCGCGACGCGGTGCTGAGCCGCCTGGTGCTCCTCGCTCTCAAGCACATCTTCGACCCGAATCCGAAGCAGGCGCTGGCAGGCATTCTTCCCCTAGTTCGGGAAATCCTGAATCGAGATACCACTCTTGAAATGTTGGAAGTAGTATTGCGCTACTATGTGCAAGCGAATCCGATATTGGAAGAAAACGACATTCGCGAATTGCTCACCGACATTGCCAACCTGGAGGACTATATGCCCACTTTTATAGACCGTTACATCGAACAAGGTCGGCAGCAAGGATTGTTTATTGGAAGACAGGAAGGAAGACAAGAAGGCAGACAGGAAGGAAGACAAGAAGGCAGACAGGAAGGAAGACAAGAAGGACAGGCTGAATTGTTGCTTCGTCTGATGACCCGCAAATTCGGTCCACTCAGCAAGAAACATCGTCGACTCATCGAGCAGGCCGACGGCGATACCCTGCTGCGCTGGTCGGAACAGGTGTTGTTCGCAACAACGCCGGACGAAGCTTTGCGTTGAGCGGTCATGTTTTGCTCCGTATTTTTGAGGAAGTTCTGCTCAGGTCCTTCGACGGGTTCAGGACGAACGGTAAAGTCGTAGGTCGGCAATCCTTTGCCGACAAATGGGTCGGGAAGGATCGCGATTAAAGCGACCGTTTGCGATGGGAAAGGGGTGGATGAACGTCTTGATAGATCAATCACTTACACGCATCGTTTGCGCCGGTGGACGAATTAATCAGAGCTTCGATAAGAGCATTTTTTCGCAGAGCCGATCCGAGGAATGTCCCTGATCCGGTTGCCTACGGGCCTCATCGGCAACTCGACGAATGATTACCCTGGTGGTGGCAACCCCAAACCTCGGAACCGTCGCTTCACACCGAATCCCGTAACCCTCCATGACCATAGACATTGATCAGTTCACCGAGGCCGAACTCATCGACCTCAACCGCCGGATCGTCGAGCGCCTGCGCTTTCTCCAGCAGATGCGGGCGCACGCCACCATGCTGAAGTTCTCGATCGGCGCCCGCGTCTGCTTCGATACCGACGACTTTCGCCGTATTACGGGAACGCTCGTACGCTACAACAAGAAAAGCGTAACCGTGGTGACCGACGACGGCCATCGTTGGACTGTCTCGCCCGGCTTTCTCCATCCGGTGGAACCCCGCGATATTACGCCCACCGTCGACGGATTAACCTGCAGCATTCACCCTCGAAAGTAAGACTTCATCCTCGGAGATACCCCTCCCAGTCGTTGCGACTTTGCAGAACGCGTGCGTCAGAAAGCGACCCGCAAATATCTGAAAGAGGACATTTGAGATGGATAAAGAAAGCAAACTCGAAGAAGAAATTCTGGCTTCCTTCGAAAGGGAAGAGTGGCGATCCGTGCCCAATCTCATGGAGGGCGTTTTCATCTCGCTCGTATGGCAAAACAGGCTTGGCGGACGTCGTCGGCGCCTTCGGCTCGGGTGAATTGATTCAAGCATTCGTAGGTCGGCAATCCTTTGCCGACGAACCCGTTGGCCCAACTGCACCGTCGGGAAGGGCGGCTTCGGCGCTCCCGAAGACGCCGTTTGCGATTGGAAGGGGCCGATTAAAGGCCCGTTTGCGATTGGAAGGGTCATTCGGGCGCTCCCCGGATGACCGTTTGCGATTGGAATGGATTCCCGACCTACTCGAGCGTGCCCGCACAGTAGGTATGAAAACCCTCTATGCATCGATAGCTTCCGCTTCGCTTGCCAAGGACAAGCGTGTCAATATACGCATCTCATCCCGTGATCTCGAAGATATTCAAGCAAAGGCCGCGGAAGAAGGAATCCCCTATCAGATACTGATGGCCAGCGTACTTCACAAGTACGTCACGGGGCGCCTTGTCGAAACGCCACCGAGCCCAACGCGTCGTTCAGCCCAGGTCGCCAGGAAAGCACGCACCGACTAACTTGCGATTGGCCACAGTTGCGATATCCGGCTGAGGCTCACTCCCATCGTTGAGTGATACGGAGTTTTGCACACGTAGACGTCCATTTTTGGGTAATTGTCTTGCGATCAGTTGAATAAATTCGTCTACGGTATTTGCATGCCTGCTACCAATCGGCGCCATATCTATGATCCCCCCCCTAGATGAGCTCCACCCGGTCATCCTCGGAAAAAATGCCGGCTTCGCCCATGCGATGGTAGTCCTCGACGGTGATCCGGTGACGGCGCGGAAACGACTCCGCATTGGTATTCATGACGATCCTCCATAGGAACGGAATAGGCCAAACTTAGGCGCGCAAGAGGCGCGCTATCAATCGGCGGCACGAGGCGGCGGCAATTCTCATTTTGGACTTCCATTTATAATCAAGCGTTAGTAGAAGATTGACATGGTTTTGGCTCGTCATGCCGACATGACGGATTGGTGCTGATCGATGGAGGCCGCCACTCTGAGCTTTAGTCGAGTCATTGATTTTCCATACTCTTCAAAATGAGAACTGCTGATGTGGCGTGGCGCTTATCGAACCAGAGTTCCAGAAAGAAATCGTCTCCGGGCAAGACGCGAATGACGATTTCCATAACGATTGGACCTCCTCAACGCAAGGGATCGATGGAAAACGGCGTCTAACAGTTCCTCGGGACGGGTTTCAATCCATGGCTGAGCAACGCGGGCTTTTGGCCAGCGGAATCTCGCCAGCACGACGGCGTTTAAAGCACCTCCGAACAAAGAATGGACACCCCTCCAGAACCGTGACGCGAAGAGCATCGTGGTGCCGGAAACAGGGATGCGCCTTCGAGACTCCGCGTGCTCAGCTTGACATCCGCCTCCCTTCGGGCCAGTATTACCGTATTACTGCACGTCGGAGCTTACATTCATGCGGACTGAAACCAGCAAACTGACTTCCAAGTATCAGGCCACGATTCCGGAAGCCGTCCGCAAGGTCATGCACTTGCGCGCGGGGGATATTGTTGCGTTCGACATTGACGGGGATGAGGTGCGTTTGCGTAAAGCCAGCCCGGTCGATATTGCTTTTGCGCGAGCGCTTGAAGGGACATTGGGCGAATGGATGTCGGAGGCGGACGAAGAGGCCTATCGTGACCTTTGAGGCTTTTGATGTCGTGGTAGTGCCTTTTCCCTTTACCGACCGCTCGACTACCAAACGGAGGCCGGCACTGGTGTTATCCGATGGAGGTGGATTCAATGCGCAAGTCGGCCAGGCCGCAATGGCCATGATTACCAGCGCGAAGAATTCGGAATGGCCGCTGGATGTGGAAATTGCTGATTTGGACAGTGCGGGTTTGCCCTCGGCCTCCCTGGTACGAATGAAGCTTTTTACGCTTGACGAGCGACTGGTTATACGAAAAGCGGGACAACTCGCCCTGCGCGATCGCGACCGGGTCATCGAGTCGTTGCGCCGACTGCTATCCCAGACAGCAAAATAAAGGGACACCCACTTTTTTATTCAAAAACAGCGAACCAAAGAGCATCGTGGTGCCGGAATAGCGGAGCTGCCTTCACCCCTTCTGAAATGAATCAAGAAAGCAAACTCGAAGAAGAGATTCTGGCTTCCTTCGAAAGGGACGAGTGGCGATCCGTGCCCAATCTCAAGGAGGAAATCGCGCTATGCATCGATAGTCTCCGCTTCGCTTGCCAAGGACAAGGGTGTCAATATACGTATCTCATCTCGTGATCTCGAAGATATTCAAGCAAAGGCAGCGGAAGAGGGAATCCCTATCAGACACTGATGGCCAGCATACTTCACAAATACGTCACCGGACGCCTTGTCGAGCCCGCCGTCTCGTTCAACCCGGACTGCTCGTAAAGCGGCAGTCGATTAGCTGTGGGCGGTTTTATTCCAACGCTATTTTGTTAACGAGGTTATCGGTTTTACTTCTTTCGACCCTAAACAAACCTGCCCGTGATACTGTGTTCTCCCGGATTGAGGCGAATTCCCGGAGAGTTTTCGACGGTTGCGACTACGGCCGGTTTTCCGTCCGCCTCGATCTGCTGCGGCCAATGCTCGACACCGCCCGGAAGCGGCAACCAGCTCTCCGCGTAAACGCGAGCCTTTAACGCGAACCGGCCGGCACGATCGTCCAAGACCAATTCGAGACTCGTCGGCCAAATGCAGCGCCGCTCTTCGGGATTACCCTGTACTTGTGGGCAAGAGCGATTTTCGTGTCCATGCAACACCTAATCGGTCCAGGGTTTGAGGGAATCGGGGACCGAATCCGGCGGTAGCGGACCAGCCAAGGCGGTGACCGTGAACAGCAGAAACGGAAGGACCAACAGCGCCGACCGACGAAACATGACGGGTCTCCATCTGAATTGGTAAGAAGACGGCAGGGCGGAGTTTGCATTTATCAGATTTGTAAAGGTAGTGTAACCCTGAATTACGCCTAAAGTGGAAAACAGCTGAAGTGCATTACGGAACCTCTGAAAAAGCTGTATCCCTCAGGATAGTGCCGCGAAGGCCCCCTCGCCCCCTGCGCATGAGTAACATGCCTTTGGGAGGTCACTCCGTCAGCGAAGAGGACGGTTGAAACAACCCATTTGTGAATGGAAGGGACCGATTGGAGATCCGTTTGCGGTTGGAGCGCTTTGCTCGGTTATACCGGTCTTCTGTCTGCCCCAAGCTTCGTAGAGTTTATGGAAGCTCTGTTGACGCCGATAGGTCAGTAGCTATAATCCGCCCTTTCCCTAATTCCCGCATGGAATGCCCTGGTGCCGTGCTTACCACTAGAGAACGTGTTGGCTACCTTCCCGTTTGGACCCGCTAGGCGGTCACTGACCCCGTCCGAACACGAGAAGGGATGGCACTGAGGCTTATCTTTCATCCTACGGCTTTTCGGCACAAAAAGTTACAAATGACCCGTGAGATTAAATCCTCGCCCGTAGCTATTGCAAAAAGTTTCTGGAGCAATCGTCAGTTGATTTGGCAGATGACCAAACGCGATGTCGTTGGACGCTACCGGGGCTCTATTATGGGGATTGCCTGGTCCTTCTTTAATCCCATTCTGATGCTGACTGTCTACACGTTCGTTTTCAGCGTGGTGTTCAAGGCACGTTGGGATGTAGGCGGCGAAGAAAGCAAGACTGGGTTCGCTATTATCCTTTTCGCCGGCATGATCGTGCACGCCTTATTCGCAGAGTGTGTCAACCGTGCCCCCAGTCTTATCCTGAGCAATGCCAATTACGTTAAAAAAGTAGTTTTTCCTCTCGAGATTCTTCCGTGGGTGACGATGGGATCGGCTCTGTTTCATACAGCAATCAGTATCATTGTTCTTCTGACGTTTTTCGCATCACTGAATTTCTATCTCAACTGGACCATAGTTTTCCTGCCGCTCGTTTTGCTTCCTCTTGTACTGGTTACGATGGGCGCAGCGTGGTTTCTCGCCTCCACTGGTGTTTATTTAAGAGATGTTGGCCAAACTACGGGACTCGTTACCACAATCATGTTGTTTCTCGCCCCCGTCTTTTATCCAATCTCGGTGCTGCCGCAGGAATATCAGCAGTGGCTGCATCTAAATCCTTTGACTTTCATCATTGAGCAAATGAGAAACGTGCTTATCTGGGGCAAAATTCCTGACTTCCACGGATTCGGGTGGTATTCGGCAGCAAGCCTATTGGTGGCATGGATGGGTTACTTCTGGTTTCAGAAGACGCGGAAAGGGTTCGCCGATGTCCTCTGACGAGTTTGCCATTCGCGTTAAGAATCTCAGCAAGTGCTATCAGATTTATGATCGTCCGCAAGACCGCCTGAAGCAATCCATCTTTCCTCGCCTGCAAAAGCTTGTCGGACGCTCGGCCAAACCCTATTTTCACGAGTTTTGGGCGCTGAAGGATTTATCCTTCAAAGTTCGCAAAGGAGAAACGATCGGTATTATCGGCCGCAACGGCTCGGGCAAATCCACTCTGCTGCAATTGATCTGCGGCACGCTTACACCAACGACCGGAAGCGTGGAGGTCAACGGACGCGTGGCGGCGTTGCTCGAACTCGGCGCCGGGTTCAACCCCGAATTCACCGGCCGCGAAAATGTGTACTTGAACGGCGCGGTGCTGGGGTTGAGCAAAGAAGAAATCGATGAACGATTCGAGGAAATCGTCGCATTTGCGGACATAGGCGAGTTCATCGAACAGCCGGTAAAGACCTATTCCAGTGGCATGTTCGTTCGCCTGGCATTCGCGGTTCAGGCCTGCGTCGAACCGGACATATTTATCGTGGACGAGGCGCTGGCGGTCGGTGATATCTTCTTTCGGCAAAAATGCTACCGGCGATTGGAAACGCTTCGTAACAACGGAACATCGATTTTGTTAGTAACGCATGCAATGCTCGACGTCGAGCAGTTCTGTCAACGTGCAATTCTTTTAGATCACGGTAAGGAGATATTTCAAGGCGGAGCTTCAGAAGCGGTAAAACGATACTATTTGGTTGAGGAGCGGCATCGCTTTATCTCTGAGAAATCTGTGGCAACGGCGCCGACAGCTCCGTTCGAATCAAATTCCGTGACAAATAAGGACGAATTCTTTTGGCCCAAGCCGGAGGCATTTCTCGACATATCCGCGATACCTCAGATTTCGAACGGGTGGGCGAGATGCATAGGCATCGCTTTGTGTGACCAGAATGGTAGGCCCTGTAAAGCATACCAGCAAGGTGAGACTGCAAGCTTTTTTTATGAATTCGAGCTGCTTCGAGATATCGAAGTGCCCATTGGTGGTATATCAATTGCCAGTGACAAAGGAATAATTATTCATGGCAAGAGTACATTGGAGTATGGTTCAGATGTTCCAGCATTGGTTAAAAAGCAGTTGCGCCTAAGATTTCGACAGGACATTAATCTTGCGATTGCATGTGGTGAATATACTTTTACAGTCGGTCTAGCCACAATTGACCATTTGAATTACGAATTACGGTCGGAATATTCTTATCAAGACCTAGCAACAAAAACATTCAGGTTGTGCCACCTCTGCAATGTGGCGGTTTTCAGTATTTTTCCTCGCAAAAGCGGGACACCCGTGCAGCTTTTGCATCACGGCATAGCTGATCTGCCGGGCAGGTGCAATGTCTTAACCATAGATGTGAATCCGAGTGATATGAAACAGGAATTTCCGATAACAGAAGAAATAGGTTGATCGCCTTCCATGTTCACGTACTAAGAATTGATATGAATAATCATCCATCGAAGAGGATCGTCCTTTCCGAATATCCCAAGTCGGGAGGGTCTTGGGTAGTTAGCATGTTAGGAGATGCTCTTCAGCTGCCAAAAAGGGATATATACGTAAGAGATGGATTTAATCTTTTCGATATTTCAAAGCATCCATGGTATGAATCAGCTTCTAGTTTGGATTTTCCGCAAAGCTGTATCATAAAGAGTCATGAGTTACCAAAATCTCCATTAATTGATTTCTCAGCATGTTTTTTTCATTTGATACGTGACGGTCGAGACGTAGTCGTATCCAAGTACTTCTATGAGAAAGATTTCTGTGTGGAGAATGGAATATACGATGAGTTTTCTGTGGTATTTGATGAATACGTAGCTAGAATTGCAGGAGAGTGGCGAAATTATGTTTTCGCCTGGCTAAATGCAGGTTTTCCCTATTATCTCTATGAGTCATTTTTGAAAGAACCCACTGATACACTTCATAAGATAATTAACGATCTCGAATTAGATACGAATATTCCTGAGTTTCAGATCATACAGGCTGTGGAAGCTAATTCGAAGGAAAAATTTAAGCGCGCTTTAGATCAGACTTTTAGGCACAATACATTTGTCCGTAAAGCAACTCATGGCGATTGGAGAAATTATTTTAATCATAATCATGTTGCAACATTTAAAGATATTGCCGGTGATGCTTTAATTTATCTTCGCTATGAAAAAGACCTAGATTGGTAAGCAAGCTAAGATGATGGTAAAAAAACTGCGTCAGATTGACGAAATCAATGCGGATTTTGGCACACAATTCGGCTCATCCCTTTTGTTGTCAGTATATTTTGGGCAATTAGTGTAATTTTTTCGGAGCCCACAAAAAGGCTTGTAAGATTCGGTATGGAGAGCTGTTTATCGCTACAGGATACGAGCAGAGTAGTAATTGGTAATTAATGAATAACATAAAACAAGTATTGCTATCGGCGGAAGAAGTTCTGAAAGGCTATGATGCCGTAAGCCAGCTCTACCCATATGTCCCGCCTATGTCAATGTGGCGTGCGTGGGAGTATGCCGCTTATCAACGTTATCAGCTCATGGAGCCAGTGCTAGATATTGGTTGCGGGGATGGACAATATTTCAGGTTGATCTGGCCAGAGCTAAAAGAAGTTGTTGGGGTAGATATCAATCCAAGTGTCGCCGATGTGGCAAGAAAATCGGGTGTCTATAGTGAAGTCCATGTAATGCCTGCCGACCGGTTGGCCTTATCAGGCGGTAGTTTTGCATCAGCTTTTGCAAATTGCTCATTGGAACATATGGACAATTTATCGGAAGTGCTGCGTGGTATTTCGCATCGCCTACGTCCCGGCGGCCAGTTTCTGTTGAGCGTGGTGACGGATAAATTTCTCGAATGGTCTACATTGCCTTTGCTCATCGACAAGATGGGGGATACACAGCGGGCACAGATGTTGCTTAATGAATATAAAGCTTATCATCATCTCGTCAATCCGTTGCCTCCAGAGGTTTGGATTAAGAGCTTTGAGAATGCAGGTTTCGAAGTTATTGAACACATACCAATCCTGCCTGAAATGACGAGTCGCCTGTTTTTATTTTTGGATAACTTATGGCATGTGCCGAGACCGATCGGCGAGTTGGGGGATGACTTATTTCCTTACCTGATGAGGTTGCCGTCCTTTCCACTGGCTTTTCGCCAAATACTAACAGGAGTTTTGGAGATGGAACAAGATTGGTCCCTAGGCAGTGGCGCTGTATTTTGCGTAAGGAGACTCAAATGAATTCGGCTTTGCATTGCTGGTGCGGCAATGCGAATCTCGAGGTTTTTTCCCCCGCCTATTTGACCTGCTCGGCCTGTGGAACTCTGGTTACTCGCAAAATGCCGGGGACACAAATCTCACAAATTAGTGATGATGAACAGGGATTGTACGGGCGCGAATATTGGTTTTCTCATCAGGAACAAGAGTTAGGGTTCGGAAATATCGTTACTCGGTCTAGAACAGATCTTTCCGAGCGTTGCCTGTACTGGCTACGTACTGTCTTAAAGTACAAGCTGCCTCCGGCTAAAACCCTGGAATTGGGGTGTGCTCACGGGGGATTCGTCGCTTTGCTCAAGCAAGTAGGTTTCGATTCGTCAGGCCTGGAACTCAGCCCGTGGGTGGTAAATTTTTCGCGGCAAACGTTTAACGTGCCGGTAGTGTGCGGTCCGGTTGAGAAACAACAGATAGAGCGGGAGTCATTGGATGTCGTTGTACTGATGGATGTTTTGGAGCATCTTGCTGATCCGCTGGGTACCATGCAACACTGCCTTAGCTTGCTCAAGCAAGACGGATTATTGGTCATCCAAACGCCTCGGTATCCGACCGAAACAACCTATCCAGAGATGGTTGATCGGAGCGATCGTTTCCTCGAAATGTTGCAGGAACACGAGCATCTATATTTGTTCAGTCAAGATTCCATCCGTGAGCTCTTCCGTCGGTTAGGAGCCCGATATATAGCGTTCGAGCCCGCAATTTTTGCCCATTACGACATGTTTCTGGTCGTGAGTCGACAACCACTGAGCGTAAACACTCAAGTGAAAATTGATGAGTTCTTGAGCTCGACGCCCGAAAATCGAATCGTTCAAGCGCTTCTCGATGCAGACGGTCGGGCGCGACAATTAGACCTACGCCTGCGAGAGTCCGAAGCTGACAGGAATGCTCGGCTTGGCCAAATCAATGAACTGACCCAATTACTTCAGGTATCGGAGAAGGACCGCGCCGCGAGGTTAGATCAAATCAATGAACTTACGCGGTTACTCCATGAATCGCTCCCATATTTGGATCAGGACATGGCGGCTCTGAGAAAACTAAAGGCAAGTCTAGGCTTTCGAGCTATACGCACACTTGGAGGGTTGGAATCGCTTGAAGGTGCTATCTCTCGGATTTTGACCTTTGGTGAAGCTAAGAAGAAATAGAGACAAGAGGATATGTATCGTGAGTGCGTTCGCATCTGGCTTAAATGAGAGAACGAGAAAAATTGCTGTAGACCTCACTCCAATTTTGCCGGGCGGAGAAAATGGTGGCGCGAAGCTAATGACCATAGAGTTGATTCGCCATCTCGGTGAGATAGCCGGCAATTGCGAATTTATATTGTTGACTTCGGACCGGAATCACGAGGAATTAGCACGACTAGATTCGGCTAACGTACGTCGCTTTTGCGTTATCAACCAAGCTAATCAGGAAGACCAGACAGCGTCAGCTTTCTCTGTGACGAAAGCCAAATGGCGTAGAAGAGTAGCAGCGCTTTTGCCACTACCTATAAAAACTAGATTGAGTTTTGCCATAAGACGAGCCCAGACGCGGCTTCAGCGGAACAGTTTACTTAGAGGCTTACGAGCCGATCTGCTATTTTGTCCTTTCACCGCTCCGTTCTTTTTTGAGCCTTCCGTTCCGGTAGTGTCAGTAATTTATGATCTGCAGTACCGTTACTACCCGCAGTTTTTTGGTGCCGAAGAATGCTATGCACGGGATCAGCACTTTAAAGAGGCCTACACACGGGCGAGCAAGCTGGTCTGCATTTCGGACCATGTCCGCGACACAGTTCTTCAGAATGCGGATGTGAGTCCGGATCACGTCGTAACCGTTCCGATTCGTTTGCCAAACCGCTTAAGCAGCGATCCCTCAGTCGAACAGGTTGCAGCGATATTGAATCGCCTTGCAGTCGTCGATAGGAAGTTTCTTTTTTTTCCGGCCAATTTTTGGCTTCACAAGAATCACCAGATGCTATTCACCGCGTTTGGGATGTATCTATCCCGTCATCCGGAATCTAGTCTTAAGCTGGTCTGCACGGGTGCTCCCGGTGCTCGGATGGAGTATCTACGTGAGGCGGTCACACGTATGGGGATAGGTGATCGAGTCGTTTTTCCGGGATATCTAACTGACCCAGAATTCGCTGCTCTAATGCAATCCTGTAAGGCTGTCATTTTTCCTTCTCTCTATGAAGGGTTTGGTATGCCTATACTAGAAGCGATGGCATTTGGTAAGCCAGTGTTATGCAGTAACGTAACGAGCCTTCCGGAAGTGGCCGGTGATGCAGCTCTTCTTTTCGACCCAACGAAGCCAAACACGATTATCGATGCCATGGAACGTATCGAAAATGATTCTAAGCTAGTATCTCGTTTGATAGAAAAGGGCATAGAACGAGCTGCTAATTTTGGTACTCCTATGGATATGGCTTGGGAATATCTCCGGATATTCCATGACGTAATAGATGGTCACGGGTATGTTGGCCAAGCCTTACATGGTATTTATCCGGACAGATGGATGGCTAAGTACGCATATATAACCTTCCCCGAAAGTCACAAACAGAGGCACCTCGAGATCCTTCTGAGTACACCGAATTGGTTGCCTTTTAAGCATGTGTATGCGAATTTGAGCCGAGATGGCGAATCGCAAGTTTTTACCATTCGGCGAGGAGAAAGCATTTCAATTCAAAGCCCCCTTCCAGCCGAAAAGGGTTTTATAGAGCTATCGTTCGATCCTGTTTTCCAACCGAAAGCATATCAACTCGGAGAAGATATACGCCTCCTTGGTTCGATCTGTGAGGCCTGTAGAATAGTCTCAGCTGACGAGACGTTTGATCTACTTAAGGAAACAGCATGACCGCTTCGACTCCTACGATTTCCATAATTACCCCTTCATTTAATCAGGGACGTTTCATAGAGCGTACTATCCAAAGTATTATTTCTCAGGAAATAGGCAGTATTGAGTACATAGTTGTTGATGGAGGTAGTACTGATCAAACAATAGACGTCCTAAAACGCTATGAAACGCATCTCCGTTTTATTTCAGAGAAGGACAACGGTCAGACTGATGCGGTAAACAAAGGTTTAAAAGCCACTACCGGAGATATTATCGGATGGTTGAACTCCGATGATATTTACTACCCAGGTGCGCTAAAGACTGTGTGCCAGTTTTTTGATGATCATCCTGAGATAGATGTAATTTATGGTGATGCCAATCACATTGATGAATTGAATCATGTTATCGAGCCTTATTATACAGAGCACTGGGATATAGAGCGCCTAAAGGAAGTATGTTATCTCTGTCAACCCGCGGTTTTCTTTCGTCGTAGAGTAGTCGATCGATTCGGACTTCTAGATGAAAAGCTGCAGTATTGCATGGATTATGAATATTGGCTGCGGTTGGCTATGGGCGGAGCCAAATTCGCGTACGTCAAGCAGATATTAGCTGGTTCGCGTTTGTACGCTGAAACCAAAACATTGGGAGCGCGATTAAAAGTCCATAATGAAATTAATAATATGTTGAAAAGTCAACTCAGCAGAGTTCCCGACCGTTGGCTGTTTAATTATGCCCACGCATTTCTTGAGACAAAAAGTGTGCCACGGTCTCGACCATTCGCTTTCGCGTTAGCTGTGTCGGCTACGAGCCTTTATGCCGCTTTGCGTTGGAATAAGGCAATTTCATGGGATTTGCTGCGCACGGCAGCAACTTGGATAGGTGGTGGGCTTCATCGAAGTATTTCTCGGGGGTGACTGTGCGGATTGGCTTTGATATCAGTCAAACCGGAAAATCAAAGGCAGGCTGCGGTTATTTTGCGGATAGCCTGATCCGCCATTTGGCAAAGATCGATACTCAAAACGAGTACGTTTTATATCCGACTTTTGGTGATTTTTTCTGGGACAGCAACAATTCATCGGTTTGTCGTATTGATCAGGCCAATTTTCGCGTTGGTCTTCATCATTACTCTTTTTATGGCGCTCAGCAGTTTTGGAGGAAGCCGCCTGGCGATTTCGAACAACAGCTCAGCGCTCCAGATGTCGTGCATGCGAACAATTTTTTTTGCCCGACTAACTTAGAAAATGCACGGTTAATCTATACGCTTTATGACCTTGGTTTTTTGGAAAATCCGGAGTGGACTACCGAGCAGAACCGAACAGGTTGTTTTAACGGGGTATTCAACGCTAGCTTGTATGCCGATTATATAATCGCAATATCGGGTTACAGTCGCCGGCACTTTCTTGAAACCTTTCCTCATTTTCCAGAGCACCGCGCTATAGTGGTCTATCCGGCCAGTCGTTATTCTTCGACTAAGGCACTTGCTCGACCAGGTAACCTCGAGGTATTGAGACCTGAATCTTTTTGGCTTAGCGTTGGAACATTAGAGCCTCGAAAGAATCATCTTCGACTATTGAAAGCTTATGCCAGGCTAAAGGCTCAAGTCGGTCACACTCATCCATTGGTGTTGGCTGGAGGCAAAGGCTGGCTGATGGACGATTTTGAGCAGGTATTGGACGAATTGAGAATCCGGCAGGATGTCGTTTTGCTCGGATATGTGGATGATGAAGCCCTTCAGTGGCTATACCAGAATTGCTTTGCACTCTTATATCCTTCGCTTTTTGAAGGGTTCGGGTTACCGGTACTCGAAGCGATGAGCTTGGGCGCACCCGTGATCACATCGAATGTTACATCGATACCGGAAATTGTTGGCGATGCAGGATTGCTCGTCGATCCTTACGAAGAAGAGGATATTTTGCAAGCAATGCTAAATCTGTCGAGGGGAAAAGTGGATCGAAATCGACTTAAGGAGATGTCGATTTCGAGAGCGTCGATGTTTTCGTGGGTTGATGCCGCCAAATCGGTGCTTGAGATTTATCGAGACGCTCTCCTTAAGCCGCCGCGTTTTAGTCGACATGCTTCGTCAAAAGGGGAGTGTTCTTCCTTATGAAAAAAACAGCGTTGATTACGGGAATCACTGGTCAGGATGGTTCTTATCTTGCCGAGCTATTATTGGAAAAAGGCTATCGTGTGATCGGGCTTGGAAGAAAAGCCTCGATAATACAGCCTAGTAGCATTAATTATCTTCATGGAAAGATAGAATTTGCTTACGGAGACCTTGCAGATACGGTTTCGCTGGTGTCGGCAGTAAAAAGATTTCAACCTGATGAAATCTACAATCTTGCTTCTCAATCGCATCCTGGGGAGTCATGGCGACTTGCAATCGAAACCGGGGAAATTACCGGTCTTGGCGCCCATCGATTGTTTGATGCTGTAAGAGAGGAAAGGCCGGACTGCCGAATTTATCAGGCCTCGTCATCAGAAATGTTCGGCGAGGTGATAGAAACCCCACAAACTGAACGTACCCCGTTTAATCCTGTCAATCCTTATGCGGCGGCAAAGGTCTACGCTCACAATATCGCCCATATCTACCGCAAAAGTTACGGCCTCTTTATCGCTTGCGGCATTCTTTTTAATCATGAAAGCCCCCGCCGAGGCATGCATTTTATTACTCAAAAAGTGACCTACGGGGCCGCCTGCATCAAACTAGGAATCAAAAATTCTCCGACGTATAACGAAGAAGGCGAGCCAATCGTAAAAGATGGCAAACTATCTCTCGGAAATCTGGATGCTAAGAGAGATTGGGGTTATGCGGGCGACTATGCCGAGGCCATGTGGCTTATATTACAGCAGGAAAAGCCGGACGATTTCGTAATTGGAACTGGCAAGATTCGAACGATCAGAGAACTGTGCCAGGTAGCCTTCGATTGTGTCGATCTACACTGGGAGGATTACGTGATTATCGATCCACGCTTTGTGCGCCCCACCGAAACCGGACCGACGGTAGCGGATGCCGCGAAAGCTCGTGAAGTGCTAGGGTGGATTCCACGGACGACGTTTCACGAAATGATTGCCATGATGGTAGATTCCCACCTTATTAGGTTAAATAGCGCGCTTCGCCCTGCTTGAACGGCGCCACCGTGAAGCTGGCATCATTGCCACTTTTTTCTACATCCGCTGAGCGGCGGATGGATCAATCTAACAAAATCGGGAGTTCCCCCGGCTCTGCCGGGGAGGCAGTAACCGTTTGACATTTGCGGCGGTCCATCGGGGAGACTCCGCGTTGTGAGCCGCCAAAACACACGATATAGAGAGAAACCCGATGGACGAGTATGAAAGCCTAAGCCACTCGAAGAGGAGTTTCACTCTACCGCCACATCCGGACGCGAGGTGGCGACGCGCAAGCGCTCAAACGGGAGCTCGGCTTCAAGGTGCGGCGCTGGGTCGTGGAGCGCACCCACAGTTGGCTCAACCGGAGTCGTCGCCTGCTGATTCGATGGGAGAAGCGTACCGATACGTTTCTCGCCATGCTGCATTTAGCCTGCGGCATCATCACCTGGCGCGCCACCGGTCTACTGGGATAGGCTCTAAGAATCGTGAAGAGAGCAGGGAGGCAAGAGGATGTGCGATTTTATGCAATGTCGAACGTGAAGGGCTCATTTTGTTTGATATCAGGGGTATTGGTGCAAAATGCGCCGAGATGTTGGTGGCATTATTGAGGAGAGAAAGCAAAGGGAGGGATTGATCTAATTTCCGATATCACGGAAGCGATTGTGTAGTAGTATTTAAACAGTCTCATTTAACGCAAATTGGGTCTTATGATAGCGAAAAGAGCGGCTCTTATAACTGGTATTACTGGACAAGATGGTGCTTATCTTGCCGAGTTCCTGTTAAGAAAAGGTTATATCGTTCATGGAATTAAGCGGCGAGCATCCTTGTTTAACACTGATCGTATTGACCATCTATATCAGGATCCGCATGTTGAGAATCGTAACTTTATTCTGCATTATGGGGATCTGACTGATTCAACGAGTTTAATTCGGATTGTTCAACAAGTTCAGCCGGACGAGATTTACAATCTTGCGGCACAGAGCCATGTAGCTGTTTCGTTCGAGGAACCCGAATACACAGCTAATTCCGATGCATTGGGGACCTTACGGATTCTGGAGGCTATTCGCATTTTAGGTTTGGAAAAGAGAACTAGGTTTTATCAGGCATCCACTTCGGAGCTGTATGGTCTCGTTCAGGAAGTTCCTCAAAAGGAAACCACACCCTTTTATCCTAGGTCACCCTATGCCGCCGCCAAGCTCTATGCTTACTGGATTACGGTGAACTACCGTGAGGCCTACGGGATGTACGCTTGTAACGGCATCTTGTTCAATCATGAGTCGCCAATCCGTGGAGAGACCTTCGTTACTCGGAAGATCACCCGAGCCGTTGCTCGCATCAAGCTAGGGCTTCAGGATAGACTCTATCTGGGTAATCTAGACTCCAGACGAGATTGGGGTCACGCACGCGATTACGTGGAAGCTCAGTGGCTGATCCTACAGCAGGACAATCCTGAAGATTATGTGATTGCCACCGGAGAGCAGCATTCGGTTCGTGAATTTGTCCAGTTTGCGTTTGGGGAGGTCGGAATTGGGATTGAATGGCAGGGGCATGGGGTGGATGAAGTGGGGATTGCAACTTCGGGTCTAACGAAGCTTTCAGGCGAAAATCCTATTGTCGTGGCTGTTGATCCCCGTTACTTCCGGCCTAGTGAAGTGGAAACCCTGCTCGGCGACCCATCGAAGGCTAAGAGGCAGTTGGGATGGCATCCCAAAACCAGCTTTAAAGAACTGGTTTCAGAGATGGTACGTGAGGATCTCAAACAGGCTGAAAAAGACGAGCTGTGCCGGCGTGAGGGTTATCGTACCTACGATTATCACGAGTAAACGATGGACAAGCAGGACAAGATATACGTGGCTGGTCACACCGGCTTGGTGGGATCGGCTATCTATCGTCATTTAAGGGCGTGCGGTTACGACAATATCGTCACCCGCTCTCATGCCGAGTTGGATTTGACAAATCAGCCGGCAGTCCATGCATTCTTAGAAGCGGAGCGCCCGGATTACGTGTTGTTGTGCGCCGCCAAGGTAGGTGGAATTCTCGCAAACTCCACCTACCCGGCACAGTTCATCTACGAGAACCTGGCCATCCAGACCAATGTGATCGATGCGGCCATGCGGGTGGGTGTTGATAGACTTTTATTTTTAGGGTCTTCTTGCATTTATCCACGCGACTGCCCGCAACCGATCAGCGAGGATTACCTGCTTTCCGGCCCCCTGGAGTTTACCAATCGCCCTTACGCGATTGCCAAGATAGCTGGCATCGAAATGTGTTGGGCATATAACCGCGAATACGATACACGCTATTTGGCAGTTATGCCCACCAATCTCTACGGTCCGGGCGATAACTACGATCTTGCGACATCGCACGTTCTGCCGGCTTTGATCCGGAAGATGCACGAAGCAAAAGAAGCGAATGCCGATGCAGTTGTCGTTTGGGGCAAGGGAACTCCAAAGCGGGAGTTCTTGTACAGCGACGATTTAGCAGACGCTGTGCTTCATCTGATGAACCTTCCGGAGGATCAGTTTTCGGCTATTTGTGCGTCCAGCAACCAGCCACCACTGATCAATATTGGCTGTGGTGAGGATCTTTCGATTCGAGAGCTTGCTGAGTTGGTCCGCGAGATTATAGGTTTCAAGGGCAAGATCGTTTGGGACACCACAAAGCCCGACGGGACTCCGCGTAAGTTGCTCAATGTTACGCGACTGAGCGAACTCGGCTGGCAGGCAAAAACAGCGCTTCGGGAAGGTATTGAAATGGCTTACCGGGACTATCTCGCGACTCTATCCGATGCCTCAATTAATTCCCGCTGACCATCTAGTCTACAGATATCGTATTTAAGAATAAGAATCGACCGGTGCAATTCAGCATAGCAATACCCACATTTGGGCAAGCCCAGTTTCTTCCTACGGCACTAGCGAGCATTCGCGCACAGACTAGCTCTTTCGAGTTAGCCGTGATGGATGCGACTCCTGACGATAGCGTTCAAGAGGTTCTGGAAAGTCATAGCGATATCCTGAGCTATAACCGGCATGGTCCTGACATGGGGCAGTCCTCGGCTATTCAAGAAGGTTGGGATCATACATGTGGTGACATAGTTGCTTGGTTGTGCGCGGACGATTATTACTTTCCTTATACCTTAAGGGAAGTTGAAAAAATATTTGTTGAAAGGCCTGATATCGATGTGGTTTACGGCGACTGCGTATTCGTCGATCAGGACGGACAATTTTCGAGATATTTTCCTGAAATTAGCGATGACATTTCAGTAATTAAGTGGAGCAATTGCGTCTCTCAGCCGTCTTGTTTTATCCGTCGAGCGGTTTTGGAAGAGGTGGGCAAGCTTAATCCCGACCTACACTACATTATGGATTGGGATTTGTGGACGCGCCTCCATGAGAATGGTGCAAAATTCTATTATCTCAAAAAACCCTTGTCTGCAGTGCGGATGTACCGGGACACTAAGACGGCGAGCGGTTCCAAGGAGAGATATATAGAAATATTTAATCACCTAAAGCATTACACTGATCTAAAACACACGATTTATTCACTAGTTGGATTCTATTATCAGGATCTTTCATCGAAGCAAAGATCTCTCAGGGAACAGCTTGAATTCAATGGAATCAATCTTATCCGGCTTACTAGAGATCTTTTAAATCGACACTCCCCTTCGAAGCAGCGGGTACTCTACGGTATCGAGTCCTACTCACATCAGGTACATGGTGAATGCGAGATATTTTTGCCCTGGTACAGTGAAAGAGATCCATATAACCTATCTATTCAGTGCAGAGGTATCGTTAATCTAGACATATGTATTAATGGAGGTCCAACCAGAGTCTTATCCAAGGCTGACAATGTTTTTTTATATGCCGGTGATGACCTTAATGATATGGGAAATCTGATACATCTCCGGTTGCTGGCGCCAGACAAACGATCATGGCAGTTATCAGCTGTACATCTGGATTGATATCGAATACCGATCCTATGCCGAAGATTGCTGTCATTATTGTTAGCTGGAATTCCGGTCCCTTTTTAAGTAAATGTCTGTCTGCGCTTAAAAAGCAAATTTTTCAAGAATTTCGCACAATAGTTATACATAACGGCGAGTTCGATGATACTTTAATTAGTGCTCAAGCGGCGCTAAAGTCCGCTGAAATTATTTGTCTGGGCGAAAACAAAGGGTTTGCCGCTGGAAATAACGTCGCAGTTCAGCTAGTAAAGAATTGTGATTGGATAGCCCTCTTGAATCCAGATGCATTTCCTGAACCAGACTGGCTCGGTAATCTCGTCAAGGCAACGATTGCGTATCCTGAATATTCATTTTTTGGAAGCCGCTTAGTGGTCGCGAATAATCCGAAACTACTTGACGGGGTCGGCGATGCGTATCATACGAGTGGGTTAGTATGGCGAAGAGGGCATGGGTCTACGGCTATAAACAACTATGTAGAATCCGAGGAAATTTTCTCGCCCTGCGCAGCGGCAGCGCTTTATCGCACTGATGCCTTTCTGGAGGTGGGTGGCTTTGATGAGGATTTTTTCTGCTATGTGGAGGATGTGGATTTAGGCTTCCGCATGCGCCTTGCCGGACATCGGTGCCTTTATGTACCTGATGCTGTTGTTGCACACGTTGGTTCAGCTTCAACAGGCCGGCACAGCGATTTCTCGGTCTATCATGGCCATCGCAATATCGTGTGGACATATTTAAAAAATATGCCATTTCCTTTATTTTGCATTTATCTCCCTCAGCATCTTATTCTAAATGTCATAAGTATCATTTGGTTTGCCATGTTAGGCCAAGGCAAGGTGATATTGAATGCAAAAATAGATGCAGTAAAAGGTATTCCTGCCATGTTAAAAAAGCGGAGGACCATTCAACACAACACGAAGATCAACGCTTCCGATATTAGGGCAATAATGGATAAAGGGTTTCCGGGAACGGTTGTTCTATTAGGACTAATTAACAAGATTGCTTATTTTATAAAAGACGCAGTTAAAGGTAGATTAAATTCAAAACCAACATGATACCGCTTGAAAATGCTTCGGCAAGATATTAATTTGTTAGGAAACGGCGTGGGGTAAAGTTAATATCGGAAGTAGCATCATGATGATCAAAGCACATATCCAAGTTTATGCGATTCGCAGCTTCTGGTGTGACCTTTTGATAACCGGGCAGATTGGACAACCAGCCTAAGGCAAATCTCATAAGCGGTAGAGGTATGTGGATGATCTTGCATTTAATTCCAAGGTGCACGGATACTCGATATATCATCTCTCGATAAGTAAGAACCTCTCCACCGCTTAAGTTGTAAGACTTATTGAATGTCTTCGGATTACCTATAGCGTCGAGACAGGCTAAAGCTAAATCCTCTGCATGAACGGGCTGGCGCAGTCCGTCTCCAGTTCCGACCAAGGGGAAGAATCGGAATCGCTTGATAAAACGGGCAATCGTTGTGATGTTCTTGTCTCTTCCCAGACTGTAGACCATCGTGGGCCGAAAGATCGTCCAATCGATATTCCGTTTTGCGCAGTAAGCATGAAGGTCCTCCTCGGCTTTTTTTAGCTTGCTTACCATTTCGCGCTCTTGTTCGTACCCCGAGTTCTCTTTCGTAAAGAGGCTGGTCGAACTGAAGGCGATGATGCGTTTTATTTGGCCGTCGTTGGCAATACCGTCTAGTAAGGGCGGTAACGTCCATAATGGGGCCAAATGGATCAATATTTCGGCCCCGTAGGTTTCAGCTAATCCGCCATTACTGATGTCCTGCCGATGCCAGATGATGTGCCGATGAGTTGCCGGAATCGGCGGTTTGCGGCTTATGGCGTGAACCTCGAAACCGGCTCGAAGCAAAGCGGGTAACAAAAAATCGCCGATTAAGCTGGTGGCTCCGGTAACGATTGCCCGCCGGGTAGGGAGAGGATGTTCGACCGATTCGACCGGTTCAGGGTGTGTATTCGAGGAGTCGGCAGCGTCGCCCTTCTTTTTAGGACCGATCATGACTGCCAACGATCTTGCGCAATACCGAATGCCGATGCCCGCCATAACGAGCCACATGAGACCGGTCGGATATTGATGGCGGAAGAACTTTCTGTAAAAGCGAACCATCCCTCTGTGCTTGTAGTATTCCACCAAGGCCGGCCGCGAGGCGCTGCAAACGCCGCCGACGTGCAGAATTTCGACATCGGGTACGAAAAGAATCTGGAATCCCGCTTGCCGGAATCGCATACACCAGTCCAAGTCCTCGCAATGCATGAAATAGCCTTCGTCCAAAGGCCCGACCTTTTCCAGGGCGCTGCGTCGCACCAGCATGAATGCGCCGGAAATGGCTTCGATTTCGACGGGTTCGGTTGGTAGGGGAGTGTCCGTTTGGATAAAGCTATTCAGTTTTGGATGGTACTTCGAGAGCCTGTATAGACTCGTGAGCCGGACAAACGTCCGCCACGGCGTCGGAACGGCGCGCCGGCAACCGGATTGTTCACTGCCATCCGGGTTGAGGATCAGGCAGCCCGCCATTCCGGTCTGCGGGTGCTGCTCCATCACGGTTAGCATTCTGGAGAGCGTGTCGGGCCGAATCAGACAGTCCGGATTCAGGAATAGGAGATAGTCGCCTTGTGCGACAGGCAGGGCGATATTGTTCGCTTTGGCGAAGCCGAAGTTTTCCTGATTTTCGATGATTTTCAACCGATTTTCGTCCGGAAAATCACGGCGCAGAATGTCCATGCTGTCGTCGGTGGACCGGTTGTCGACGACGATTGCTTCGATCGGTACGGTGGATGCAAGCACCGAGCGCACGCAGTCGGAAAGAAAATGGCCAGCGTTAAAGTTGACGATGATGACGGAAATCGGCTTCATTGCGTCCAGTTTTGGGATAGCCCTGTCATATAAAAATCACGAATGATTGCACTTCGCCCCTGACAACCATTATGTGTCCTTCAAACATATTTGTCGGCAAAGGATTGCCGACCTACGAGCCATACGGGGTATGCACGGCGTACCTTATACCTTATGCCTTGAGCACCGTCACGATGCTGGACTTCAGCAATTTACGAAAGCCTTTGTCGAAAGTCACCAGGTGCAAATGATGGCTTTGCGCTGCGGCGGCAATCCAGGCATCCGGGACCGCATTGCCGGTCAGATTGTGTCGCACGCACAATTGCTCGACCTCCGGCCATTCGTCGCCCAACGACGGAAGTGCGTAGGTTGGGGTGACGAAGGAATCCCAGCACCAAATTGACCAGGCAGGGCAGTCTTTCGGTGGCTCAAAGCAAATTTGGCTATTCTTCGACGGCTTAGAGCCTATCCCGGTAGGTCCCAAAAATCCTTCGACTCGGCTCAGGACAGGCCCTTCGACAGGCTCAGGGCGAACGACCTGGAAGGCTCTTAGTGGTGTTGCAACTTATCCGCTAGCCAGAGCTTGATTAGGGATTGACGAGTCACACCTAGCCGATGCGCTTCTCGATCGAGCGAACGCACCATCCAGACGGGAAAATCCACATTGACGCGCTTCTGCTCCAGGCCGGGGCGGCGCGCCTTTTCAAGATCGAGCATGGCCGTCACGTCCTCGCCTGCATCAAATTTCTCGTCAAAATCCGAAGCTTTCATAGATTTCTATCTCTTCTTTCCGGGAGCGCCTGACGGAAATCAGACGGATGTTCTCGTTTCGATAGGTGACGACCGCTGACAAATGCTTGCCGCCGATCATGCCTATGACCAAATAGCGCGGTTCGTCCACTGTCTTCGCTGGAATTTCGATAAGATCGGGATCGTCCCACAAAGTTTGCGCCTCGTCGAAATCAATTCCGTGTTTGTGCTTGTTAGCAGAGCTTTTGTCCTGGTCATATTCGAAAGCCATACTGGGGATATAGCAGAGAAAGAATAATTATGGAACCTTTTTTATACTTTTTATGACGGTAACCAGGACCTCCAGTTCGGGGCAGCGAACCGGGTGCCATATTCTACACGGCTGCTCTTGATCCTTAAGGAAGCTCTGATTAAGAGCCTATCCCAGTAGGTCCTCAAAACCCTTCGACAAGCTCAGGGCGAACGGCCTACCGAGATAGGCTCTAAGTCCTTCGAGTCGGCTCAGGACAGACTTGTCGAACGCTCTCCTGAGCCTGTTGAAGGGGCATGAACGGAATCCACTTGTTCAGAGCTTCCTTAAGGTCATTTGCCTTCAGATACGGTCGTCGGCAAAGAATTACCGATCTACGAGCCATGTACCGCGAACCATGCGGGTGCGGTTCATGCCGCACAATCCCCGTCCGGTGTCATGGGCGGCAAGGCGTGCATCCGTGGCATGCGGGTAACGGTCGGTATGATCGTCGGCCAAATCGGAGCTGGGCACAGCATCGAAGAGGTCCTCTCGGATTATCCCTACCTCGAACGCGAGGATATCCTACAGGCGCTACGCCGCGTGGCGTGCGGAAGAACGGGAAATTACGCTGGCGAGCGCATGAAGTTATTGGTCGACATGAATCTGTCACCGCGCTGGGTTAGCCTATTGGCTGATTCCATTCGGCATCCAAGTGAACATTAATCGTAGGTGGGTTAGCCCCTCGGCTCCGCTCGGGACAGGCCTTTCGACTGGGCTCAGGACAGGCTCTGCGTAACCCACCGATTCGAGGGTGCTCGGTGGGTTACGGCCTAACCCGCCATCGATGGGTTTCGCTTCGCTCTACCCATCCTACAAAAATGAATTCCTTATTGACAGCGATTTGGAATGACGCAGGCCTCGAGGCAGCGATGCCTTGCTGCAAATGACGGCCGAGCTGGAAGAGGGTGCGTTGCTCACCATTGATCCGAATCGCACCCGGTTGCGGCTCCTACCCTTACACTTCCGATAGGCCAAGCCGTTTTGGCACTGAGCGGCAAATGCGCGCGGTGCGTACATTACATAGCCGCGCGCAAAGCGTCCTCGACCTTCTTGTGAATCCCGCCGAAGCTGCCGTTGCTCATGAAAACCAGATGGTCGCCGGGGCGGGCGTCTTTCGCCAGTCGCTCCACGATCGAATCCAGCGAGCGGCACACGCTGATGTGTTCGGCTCCCTGAATCGCCTGCTCGGCGTCCCAACCGAGGTCTTCTGGCTGGAAAATGATGGATTGATCGGCAGCCTTCAAGGAATCGGCAAGCGTATCGGCGTGAACGCCCATGCGCATGGTGTTGGACCTGGGTTCCAACACGGCGATGATGCGGGCGCTGTCGACACGCGCGCGCAAGCCTTCGAGCGTCGTGGCGATGGCGGTGGGATGGTGGGCGAAATCGTCGTAAAGGGTGATTCCGTCGATGCGGGCGCGTACTTCCAGTCGCCGCCTGACGTTCTTGAACATGCTCAACGCGGCCGCGGCCTCTTCGGGGCTTACGCCGGCATGGTGGGCTGCGGCGATGGCGGAGAGCGCGTTCATCACGTTGTGGCGGCCGGTTAGGCTCCATTCCACGACACCGCTCGGCCGTCCCTGGTGGTAAAGCTGGAATTGGCTGCCGTCGGGTGCCAACAGATCGGCGCGCCAAACGGCGTTCTCGGGATTTTCTTCCAAAGTCGTTTTCTCGACCGGTGTCCAGCAACCCATTTGCAGGACTTCGGCCAGGATTTTGTCCGTCTCCGGAGCGATGATGAGCCCGTTTCCCGGAATGCTGCGTATCAAGTGGTGAAACTGCCGCTGGATTGCGGCGAGATCGGGAAAAATGTCGGCGTGGTCGAATTCCAGGTTATTGAGAATCGTCGTGCGCGGCCGGTAATGGACGAACTTGGAACGTTTGTCGAAAAAAGCGGTGTCGTACTCGTCGGCTTCGACGACGAAGAACCTGCCGTCGCCCAGACGCGCGGATAAGCCGAAGTTGAGCGGAACGCCTCCGATCAGAAAGCCGGGCTTGAGTCCCGCGCTTTCGAGTATCCAGGCGAGCATGCTCGAGGTGGTGGTCTTGCCGTGCGTTCCGGCCACGGCCAACACCCAGGAGTTCTTCAGCACATAGCAATAAAGCCACTGCGGACCCGACGTGTAGGCGAGTCCCCGATTGAGCACCGCTTCTATTTCCGGATTGCCGCGGGAGATGGCATTGCCTACGACGACCAGATCGGGCGCCGGGTCCAGATTCTCCGGGCTGTACCCTTTCATGAGCGCGATTCCTTGCTCCTCGAGCTGGGTGCTCATGGGGGGATAGACGTTTTGGTCGGAGCCGGTGACGTGATGGCCCATTTGTTTGGCCATGATCGCCAAACCGCCCATAAATGTCCCGCAGATGCCCAAAATATGAATGTGCACGATCCTGTCCTCTTAGGTTCGGTCCGTTATTTCTTGACGTTGTCCGGGTTTTTGTTCGCGGACGTTCCGTCATCCGTTTTGCCTTCCGAGACGGGTTTAACCATCGCGGCTTGTTCCAATATCGCTGCGATCCGCATATTCCCGCTTTTCTTGGCTCGATCGATAAGCGTGAGTCCTGAATTTTCTTTTGCGGAAACGTCCGCTCCGCCGGCGATCAGCGCCCTGACGGCATCCTCGTAGCCTTGCGCGGCAGCCTCCATGAGCGCGGTCACCCCGCGCTGATCCGCTGCATCGGGATCGGCGCCGAAACTCAAAAGCTTTCTGATCACGCGGACATTGCCCGAAAATGCCGCCGCCATCAGCGGCGTGCGGCCGGCGCCGTTTTTGCCGTTGACGTCCGCGCCCTGGGCGAGCAGCGAATCCAGCCGTTCCAGCTGCCCGGATGCGGCCGCGGCGAACAGTGCCTGATTCGGATCTTCCGCTTGCAGAACGGTTGTCGACGCGAGCAGGGCAAGAACGAGCATGGCTTTTTTTAACATAGCGAAAACCGGTTTGGTCCGAAAGACATTCTTTAAAATTGCCGAGTACTCCGGAACGCGCCGCGCGACTCCATGGTGATCGAGCTCGTCGGCGGTTGCGAAAGGTGCTTGAAGAACTCTCTTCCGTTTAAACTATCGGCAAAAAAACAATCGTCTGTAACCATAGTCCAAGCCATGAACAACAAGTATCGTATCGATATCGACGCCGTAACCGATTATTTGGAAGCCGAATCCTCCCCGGAGACGAACCGCTATGTGTTCGCCTATACCATCACCATCCGGAACGCCGGCGACATGCCCGCAAAATTGGTATCCCGCCACTGGATCATCACCGACGCGCACGGAAAGATACAGGAAGTCCGCGGGGAAGGGGTAGTGGGCGAACAGCCTCATCTTTCTCCGGGGGAATCCTTCCGCTATACCAGCGCCGCCATGATCGAAACGCCGGTAGGCACGATGCGAGGCGAATATCAAATGATTGCCGATGACGGTGAGCATTTCGATGCCGAAATACCGTCGTTCACGCTGGCCATTCCGCGAACCTTGCACTGATCGATGGCGATATACGCAATTGGCGACGTACAGGGTTGCTTCGCCGAGCTTCAACGTCTTCTGGACCAGATCCGTTTCGATCCGGCTGAGGACCGGCTCTGGTTCACGGGCGATTTGGTCAACCGCGGCCCGCAATCTCTGGAGACTCTACGGTTTATCCGATCCTTGGGGGACAGGGCCGTTACCGTGCTCGGCAATCACGACCTGCATCTTCTCGCCGTGGCACACGGCGTGTCGAGGACAAAGCGCAAGGACACGTTTTCCGATGTCCTCACCGCTCCCGATCGCGACATCCTCGTCGATTGGTTGCGCCGCCGTCCGTTATTGTTTCGAGACGGAGCATTTTACTTGATTCACGCCGGTTTGCCGCCCCAGTGGAGTGCGGAGGATGCAGAACGTTATGCCAAGGAGGTGGAAAGCTGTTTGCAGGGCGATGATTTCGTTGAGCTGTTTCGGCATATGTACGGCGATCAACCCGATCTTTGGACAGAGACCTTGCAGGGATGGGACAGGCTGCGTTTCATCACCAACTGTTTTACGCGCGTTCGGTACTGCGACCGCTACGGGCGTACCGATTTCAAGGAGAAAGGCGGTCCCGGGACGCAACCGTCCCATCTGATGCCTTGGTTCAAGGTGCCGGGACGGAAAAGCGCCGGGGCCGAAATCGTTTTCGGCCATTGGTCGACCTTAGGGTTTTATGCCGACGATGATGTTTACGGGATCGATACCGGCTGCCTGTGGGGAGGGGAGTTGACGGCGCTTCGACTCGACGGGGAAAAGAAACGCTTCTGCGTATCGTGCCGCGAAGGCGGCTATCAAGAACCTTTTTGAGCGCGGCGCAAGTTGGTGTCTTATTCGTATGGATTCAGACACATGTGTCGGCAAAGGATTGCCGACCTACGATATTTTTTAAGAGAGGGCAGGGTTCGTAGGTCGGGAATCCATTCCCGACAGCTTGCGTAGGGCACATTAGTGTTAGCGTAATGCGCCGAATGGAACGTCTCCATGCGGCAAATACGCGAGTACGCTATTCCGCCCGACCTGGGCTTTTTGGGTTTTGGGCGACACGTAACGTTTTGTACGTATGGCTTCAGCCAAACAGGCAGGTTTGACGGAAAAGGAACCGCCTCTATCACGTCGGGGAGACTAACCATCGACAGGGTTCTGCGCTTTATCACGCTAGGCGTCTTTTTGACCGTACTGGTGTTCTTGATCTTCCAGGTCATGAGCGCTTTCCTGCAGCCGATCGGCTGGGCCGTGATCTTGGTTTATGCGACATGGCCTCTCCACGTTCGCCTAACGCGCTTGTTGGAAGGACGGAGCAGCCTCAGCGCGCTTACCATGACTTTGCTTTTGGCCGCCTTGCTGATCATTCCGTTTATCGGCCTGACCATTATTCTTCAGGCCGAAATGGTCGAGTTTTTCCAGCGACTCCCCGCCTGGCTGGACCAGAAACCGGAGTTGCCCGAATGGTTAAGCAAGATTCCCATTCTCGGCGCCGAGCTACAGTTCATATTCGATCAATTCGAGGACTTGCAGGGCTTGATGCGCCGGTATGTATTGCCTTGGCTGACCGGACTTTCCGGTAGAGTCGTGGGCATGTTGGAAGGCGTCGGCTACCTGGGCGCGAAGCTTTTCTTCACCGTATTCTTGATGTTTTTCGTTTACCGCGACGGGCACCGGTTGATTTATGAGGTGCGTCAAGGGTTGTTGCTGGCTCTGGGCGAACGCGCCGACGAGTACCTTTCCACCACCGAAGTGACCGTCAAGGCGGTCGTTTACGGCATTGTACTGACGGCCATAGCCCAGGGCGTCATGGCCGGAATAGGGTACTGGATTGTCGGCATCAGGGCGCCGGTCCTTCTCGCCGCATTTACCACGTTTTTCGCGCTGATCCCTTTCGGCACGGTAGCGGTCTGGATTTCCGCAAGCCTGTGGCTGATGCTGAACGGAGACTATTGGGCCGGAGCCGTGTTGTTCCTCTGGGGAACCTTGGTCGTGAGTTGGATTGACAACCTGGTCCGCCCCCTGGTCATCAGCCGCACCACCCGCATTCCGTTCGTGGTCGTGATGTTCGGAGTCTTGGGCGGGTTGGCCAGCTTCGGGTTCATAGGTTTATTCGTGGGACCGGTGATTCTGGCCGTGGGCATGGCGGTATGGCATGAATGGCTGGAGTCCGCGCCGCGTTATCAGCCTTGAGTCGAATCGCCTAGCTATGGCGAACTCGCCGGCAAAAGATTGCCGGCCTACGAACTTGTGTCGCCATGTAGGTCGGGAATCCCTTCCCGACGCAAAGCCGGTCGACAAACGGGTTTGTCGGCAAAGGATTGCCGACCTACTTTGCGCTTACGCAAACAGTTGCTGTGCTTCTTCGACTTCGGCGGCGACGCCTTCGATTTCCAGGACTTCGATTTCGGGATCGAGTCCGAGCTTGGTGAAGGCCGGGACGCCCGAAAGGTCGACATCGGGCGCTGCCTTCGTGCCCATCACGCTTTCCAGATAAGCGACCTGCACCAGATCCACATAATCCGGCGCGGGGTTGCCGCCTCTCTCGAAATCCCTATATTCCCAGGCCGCACGACTCAAACTGTCCGGGAGCCCCCAAGTTTCCATGATGATTTTGCCGATCTGCGTGTGCAAATTCTCGAGGTGGCTTTCCAGCACCGCATCATCTTCCAATAGTTCGGAAAACTTTTCCGCCAACGCGAGGATCGGCAGCTTACCGATCTGATGAACAAGCCCGGCAAGCATGGCTTGGTCGGGATCCAGCGGACGGGCGCGCAGCGCCAAAGCGCGGCTCACGGCGGCGACATTGAGACTGTGTTGCCAAATGTCGTGAAAACGGCTTTCCAACAACAGGGAAGTGGGTTTGAAAACTTGCTTCATCGCCAAATTCATCACCAAGCTGCGGATGGTGTTATGTCCCATTCGGGTGATGGCGGCTTGAAGATTGTCGATTTTCTGCCTGGCCCTGTAGAGCGGACTGTTGGCGATTTGCAGGAGCCGCGCGGAAAGCGCCGGATCGGACGAAATCGCTTTTGCTATCTCGGCATCCGATGCGTTGTCCTTGTTGATCGCTTGGCGAACCTTGAGGGCGACTTCCGGAATCGTGGGCAATTGCAATTTATCGTTCTCGATAGCGGCTTTGATGTAATCGAGAAAGACCTGCTCGTTTCTTAGGTCCATATTTGACTGAACTCTATCCGCATTATTGTTATGGAACGTCGAAAGTATAGGGCAAAGTCAGAAACTCGGCGGCCGGACCGTCGGGTCGAAAGAGCCGGAGATCGGCATCTGGAGCGCGGTCGAGAGGCAGAACCGCCAGCAATTGAAAACTCCGCTCCGCTTCAGGCGCCGCAGCGACGACTTGCCCGACCCGCTGCCCATCGGCTTCGCCGGACTGATAGAGCGGATCGCCGGGCTTGGGCTCGTGCTCGCTGATCGTTCGAAGACGAAACATCCGTCGTTTCAGGTGCCCGAGAAAGTGCGTCCGTGCCACGACCTCCTGCCCGGTATAGCAACCCTTGCGATAGCTGACGCCGCCCAGAATATCGAGATTGAGCATCTGCGGGAGGAATTCCTCGCTGGTCACCTGCGTTTCGCTCGGAAGACCGTCTTCGATTTCCTTCAAGCGCCACGCACCGGAACTGACCAGGCTGTAATCCGATGACGACCGGAGACCTTCCCAGAGTCGCTTGGCGGTCTCGTTCGGTGCGGCAATCAGAATGCGCGCGGAGCTTTGGTCGACGCGGACCGCCAGCACGTCGCCGCCCTGGCCATCGAGAAGCCCGGAGTCGGGCTGGAAAAGCCCGATGAATCCCCAGTGCGGCGTCAGATTTTCTATGGAAACTTTCGAGCGCAGCACATACATGCGAAGGCGCTTGTGTATCGCCTCCACCAAATCGGCCGGCACAAAGAGGTAATAATCTTCGACGTGGCGAAGGACACGAAAGCTCGCTATGACGCGGCCCTTGGGATTACAAAAAGCTCCGAGCCCGGATTCGTCGAACCCAAGGCTGGCGATATCGCAAGTCGATTGGCCTTGCAGAAAAGTCTCCGCATCGACGCCGGAAACCCGCAACAAGCCTAAATCGGCCAAACCGCAAAACGCCGATCCTTCGCCCTTTGCCCGAAAATCGGCGGTAGCCTCGCTTTCGCTCAGTAGGTCCGACCATTCGATGCTCATGGATGTAGTCCCGTGGTCAATCGATAAAAAAGCCCGCCCGGATGGGGTTCTCGGGCGGGCGGCAAGGGCGCTTTACGTTAGCGCAGATTCTGCAGAGCGGCGATACGCTCCTCCAGCGGAGGATGGCTCATGAAGAGTTTCTTGAAGCCGTAGCCTAAACCGCCGTTGATTCCAAACGCAGCGAACTCGCCGGGCAAATCTCTATGGTCATGGGCTCGCTGCAAGGCTCTCAGGGCTCCGATCATCCGGTTCTGACCGGCCAGGCGCGCGCCGCCGGCATCGGCGCGAAACTCGCGCCAGCGGGAGAACCACATGACAACCATCGTCGCCAGAATGGAGAGGAATATTTGCGCCACAATTTGCGTCAAATAATAGGCCGGTCCATACCCGCCACGGTCATCTTCCGAGCGGAACACTACCCGGTCGATGAGATGGCCCGCGATGGAGGCGAAGAAGTAGACGAACGTATTCACTACGCCCTGAATAAGGCCCAGGGTGACCATATCGCCGTTGGCCACGTGGCTGATCTCGTGTCCCAAAACGGCTTCCACTTCATCGGCATTCATGTGGTGCATAAGACCGGTGCTGACGGCGACGAGAGCATCGTTCTTGTTCATGCCGGTCGCGAACGCATTGGGCTCCGGGGAATCGAAAATCCCTACCTCGGGCATGCCGATGCCGGCCTGCTGCGCGTGGCGCCGGACAGTGTCGACCAGCCAGCGCTCGGTTTGATTGGTCGGTTGCTCGATCACGTAGACGCCCATGGATTGTTTGGCCATCCATTTGGACATCATCAGCGAAATGAAGGAGCCGCTCATGCCGATGATGGCGGACATCAGGAGCAAGCTGTCGAGGTTCAGATGGACGCCGCGCTGGCTGAGAAAGTTGCCGAGCCCCAAGACATGGAAAATGATGCTGATCAGAAGCAGTACCGCGGCGTTAGTGAGCAGAAAGAGAAATATGCGCATGATTGTCGGTCACCTATGGAAATCGTGGGTGTTACCATATTTGGAGGCGAAGCATTAAAAATCAAGTCGTTCGCCGTAAACACAATTTTGCCCTCCAAGCCTTTCATGAATCTTTCAGCTCATTGAGGGAGACGTATGGACGTAAGAGAACATTCTTGGCTGAAGCTCGCGGCGTGTGCGCTCGGTTTGACGGTCTGCGCCGAAGTCCGGGCCGAAGCGCTGTTGAGCGAGATCAAGCTCCCTCCCGGTTTTCGAATCGCGCTCTACACCGATCAGACGCCCAACGCCAGGTCTTTGGCTTTGGGGAACGACGGTACCGTATATGTGGGCAGCATGGAGGAGGGCAAGGTTTACGCAGTGCGCGATCGGGACGGCGATGGCAAAGCCGATCAGGTCCAGGTGCTGGCCGAGAACTTGAACATGCCGAACGGCATCGCTTATGTCGATGGCGACCTGTATGTTGCGGAGATTCCGCGCATTTTGAGGTTCACGGACATCGGGCGGCAGGTGTCGAACCCACCCAAGCCGGAGATCGTCTTCGACCGCTATCCCGAGGATGTGCACCACGGCTGGAAATATCTGCGAGTGGGACCGGACGGGAAGCTTTATGCCCCCGTGGGCGCTCCCTGCAATGTCTGCCTTTCGGAAAAAGACATTTACGCGACGCTGACGCGATTGGACAAGGACGGCTCGAACTTCGAAATTTATGCTCGCGGCATCCGCAATACCGTCGGTTTCGACTGGCATCCGGAAACGAAAGAACTATGGTTGAACGAGAACGGACGCGACTGGATGGGCGACGACATGCCGCCCGATGAGCTGAATCATGCGCCGAAACCGGGGCTGCATTTCGGATTTCCGCATTGCCATGGCAAGGACATCGTCGATCCGTCTTTCGGCAAAGGGACATCCTGCGCCGAATTCGAGTCGCCCGCATGGACGTATCCGGCCCACGTCGCACCGCTCGGCATGCGCTTTTACACCGGCAAGCAATTTCCGGCCGAATATCGGGGCCAGCTTTTCGTCGCCCAGCACGGTTCATGGAATCGAAGTGCGCCCGTCGGCTATCGGGTCGTGATGGTCGAATTCCGCGGGGGAAAACCCGTCAACAACAAGATTTTCGCGGAAGGCTGGTTGCGGCCCAACGGCGAAGTCCTCGGCCGGCCGGTGGACGTCTTGGAAATGCCCGATGGAGCGCTATTGGTATCGGACGATAAGGCCGGGGCGATTTACCGCATTGTTTATCGACCGTGAACCGATGCTTAATTTGTAACTCTTAATGATCGATCATGAATGAAGTGACTGCTGAAAAACTTTTTTCCGGCCCGATCGGGGAAGAATACGAAATGCTAAAGCGGATTTGTCCCGCGGCGGCCGACATGAGCCGGCGAGTCGGCGAGTTCGTGGCCGGCTGGATACCCAAGGTTTCGACGGAATCGTTAAATTTGGTTGAACTCGGCTGCGGCACCGGCGTGACGACTATGAATCTCATCCGCGCACGATCCGATGCGATGATTACTGCGGTCGACAACGAATCCACCATGTTGAGCCAAGCGCGTCGGAATCTGGCCGGCGTTTTGGAGCATGGACGCCTGCGACTGATCGAAAACGATGCTCTGTCCTATCTACAGGGAGTGCCGTCGGCAAGCATAGACGTCGTCGCCTCGGCCTATACGCTGCACAACTTTCTGAATGGCTATCGTGTCCGAGTGCTCGAAGAAATCTTTCGCGTTCTAAAGCCGGGAGGGGTATTCGTCAACGGCGATCGCTATGCCCTGGACGATTCCCTGACCCATCTGCAGTCGACTCAGGAGGAGGTAAGGCAATACTTCCGTACGTTTACGGAGCTTAACCGCATCGACCTTTTGGAACAGTGGATCGTTCACCTTTTCAGCGACGAATCTCCCGATCACGTCATGCCTCTCGATAAGGGTTTGGGCGCCATGCGCGAGATCGGCTTCGATGCGGTGACGGTGCATTTTCGGCAGGATGTGAACGCTTTGGTCAGCGGGGGTAAACCGTGGCCGTAAGCCGTACCAAAGACCGGAAGATCGTGTTTCGCTGTACCGAGTGCGGGCACGCTCAAACCAAGTGGTCCGGACAGTGTCCGGCCTGCAATTCCTGGAATTCGATGGTGGAAGGCGTGGAGGATCGGGTGGCGCCGTCCGCCTCGCGCTTCTCGGGCTATGCAGGGGCCTCCGAACGCGCGTCTCCCGTCTCGCTCGCGGAGGTCGAAGCGGAAGAAATTTTCAGAACGCCGACCGGCATCGAAGAATTCGACAGAGTCTTGGGCGGCGGGCTGGTCACAGGTTCCGCCATCCTGATCGGCGGCGATCCCGGTATCGGCAAATCGACCCTCTTGCTGCAAACCCTCGCTACCTTGAGCGAACGCCAGCGGGTGCTCTATGTGACCGGCGAAGAATCCATAAGGCAGGTAAGCCTTCGCGCCAAGCGGCTGCAACTGTCTTGCGCCGGCGTGCAGATCATTGCCGAAACCTCGCTGGAGCGGATCTTGGCGGTCGCGTCGGAGGCCCGGCCGGACGTTCTGGTCATCGATTCGATCCAAACCACGTTCAGCGAAATTCTGCAATCGGCGCCGGGCTCCGTGGCTCAGGTGAGGGAGTGTGCTGCGCAATTGGTTCGATATGCCAAGCAGACGCCGACGACCGTATTCCTCGTCGGTCATGTCACCAAGGAAGGCGCCCTGGCGGGCCCCCGCGTGCTGGAGCACATGGTGGACACCGTGCTTTATTTCGAGGGCGATTCGAGCAGCCGGTTCCGGGTTATTCGGGCGTTCAAGAACCGCTTCGGGGCGGTCAACGAGCTTGGCGTATTCGCCATGACCGAGACCGGGCTCAGAGAGGTGCGCAATCCGTCGGCGCTATTCTTGTCGCGCGGCGAGGAAGACGCTCCCGGCAGCGTCGTGATGGTGATGCGCGAAGGCAGCCGGCCTCTTCTGGTGGAAGTTCAAGCCTTGGTCGATGAGTCCCATTCGCCGTCACCCCGCCGGGTCGCCGTGGGCATGGAACAAAATCGGCTGGCCATGCTGTTAGCGGTGCTCCATAGGCACGGTGGAATCCCTTTGTTCAACCAGGATGTTTTCGTCAATATGGTGGGCGGGCTGCGCCTTACCGAAACCGCGGGCGATCTGGCGGTGGCCTTGGCGGTCGTGTCCAGCTACCGGGACCGTCCCATTCCGAAGGACTGGGTAGTATTCGGGGAATTGGGGCTCAACGGCGAGGTCAGGCCGGTTCAAAACGGCGAGGAACGGCTCAAGGAGGCCGCAAAACACGGGTTCACCCATGCCTTGGCGCCCGCCAAGAATGTCGCGAAAGGGGGAATCAAGAATTTGGAGATCGTGCCGGTAAGAAGTCTGCGCGATGCCCTGGCCGCATTGTGATCGAGAACGATGCGGCTCGTGCCGGACCATCCCTGTCCGCACACTGGGGGGCTGTTCCGCCGTGCAGATCGGCACAAATCCTCCAGGAGAGAATTGGGACGCGACGCGCCCGGTAGGGTGGAAAACAGGGATACTTTTCATCAATGCTGCCGATTTGTCGTTCCTCACTTCGTCCTACCGGCTGACCTCACCAAGATACTATTAACCCGGCCTATATTTATAGGCCGGGTTAATCCGGGGCAGGGATGCCCCGGCGCGGCGACAAGCCGCGTGAGCCCAGGCCGGGCGTGTACCGGCCTGGGCTCACGCGGCCCGAAATACCAGGAGGGTATTTACGGGCCTGATTAATAACGAACGGTCCTAGAGCCGAGGAGTTCCTTTGCTTTCTCAGGAGAACCGGCTTAAAGCAGATCATGGGCGGAATTCATTGGTTTCCGAAATCTGCGATTCAGCACGTAGCCTGGATGGAGTGAAACGGAATCCAGGAGGAGTGGTCGATGAACGAGACGGCATAAGCCCCGGATTCTACTTCGTTTCATCCAGGCTGTGCTTGCTCTCAGCGCTTCCTCGGCCGGCGGTTCGCCGCTGTTCTGGTGCTCCGGCAGGATTGGCAATTTCCGAAAAGACCGGACCGTCTCCTACGGGCTCGCCATAGCGCTAGGAAATTCAATGGGTTTCGCTAGCCGATTCGGGAAACGCTGCACCCAGGGAGGTAGACTGTCAATGTCGGACATTGCGAGTGTAAGAGTAAACCAGCCCATATCCGAGGCCGGTATCGACTCAGTCGATCAAGCACTACCGAAGCCGGACGGTCGGACTTTTGCAATTCGCTTCAGATTTCTTTATGCGGCGCGGCTTGGCAAAACGTAAGAAGTCGAAATCAAACAAAAAAACCTGACCTGACCATACTCCCGTAGCCCAGCTCGAAACGGACGATTTTAAAGCCGTCAGTCCGAGAAAAACCGATATCCGGATTATTCAGATTTCCCGATTAAACACTGAATTTGACGCGGCGAAAGACCTCATATATCGTCCGGGTTCAGATTCAATGTCGGTTTTTGGGGGCGATTTCACATCGGGCAACTACTTAGGAGTGACAAAATGGACCTGATTCAGAGTCGAGAAAAAGAGTGCGAAGTAATCGTAGACTACATCAAGGCACAATCGACTTCCGCGAAGCCGCTGGAGATACTGGAAGCGGGTTGTGGCCGGAGATGGCAATTGAATCTTAACGGCGTCGAATATGTATTAACCGGCGTTGACCTCGACGCAGCCGCGCTAAAGATGAGAAAGGACGATATTGGCGATCTCGATATAGCGGTTGAAGGAGACTTGCGCTCGGTACAACTTCCCGAGCATCACTACGATGTGATCTACAGCTCGTATGTCCTCGAGCACATTAAGGGCGCAGAGCAGGTACTAAACAACCTCAGCCGATGGGTCAAGCCCGGCGGAATCATCGTTATTCGCATACCAGACCCCCATTCCGTTCATGGGTTTATAACCCGCATGACACCGCATTGGTTTCATGTGCTTTATTACCGCATTTTCCTGGGTCTCCGGAACGCTGGCAAACCGGGCTATGAACCCTATCCGGTTCATTACGATCCGGTGGTTTCACGGCGCGGCATATGGGACTTTTGTAAGAAAAATGACTTTACCGTCCTAGCGGAATACGGCGACGGCTACATGAGACCCGGCAAAGGTGTCTTTCGGCTGCTGATCCACTCCGTAAAGGTAGTAGGCAGCATTTTGTCCTTTGGCGCCCTTAGCTCCAGGTACAGCAATCTTCTGTACATTGTGCAGAAACAGCAGGCGGCGCAGCCGATCTGAGTAGGCCGGACTTTCGTTAGTGGCCGCGGATTTGTGGATGTTTACTTAGACGGCCGAAACCCGACGTCAGATAAAAAACTGACCGTACGGCGTACCCCGGCTTGAAAAGAAGATTTTCATAGTCGCTGACTCACGAAAAATCCATATCCGGCTTATTCTGGTTTTGTCAATCAGCCGCCAAAATGACGCCAAGGAAGGCGTTGATATGGTCCGGTTCCCAATTCGATTTTAGTTTTCCGGGGCCGACTTTTCGTCCGACGTCTAGTACTACAGCCGCAGTTATGGTGGATGACCGCGACAGCGGCGTCGGTAAAGGCACTGCCGGCGCTCCACTGATGCCGGTGCCACCAGCTTGACTAGGCCAAAACGTGTCTGGCTGTTCTCGATGCGACCGGCCGTGTCGCTGTATTGCCGCTTCACGCCAACCGAGTGGATGCCATTCTTCAGAGAGCCCGTCTCGTCCACCATCAGCACCGCCTCCGGGTCGGCCAACGGTTTCACCAGGTAAGCCCTCATGGTGGCCTCCTCAGTCGAGTACCATGCCTCGTTAGACCAACAACTGCGGCTGTAGTACAGAGGGTTAATGGTCCGAGCTCGACGCCAGCGCCTGTAAATCTCGCTCGAGCAGTTCCTCGTCGCCCAGATTGAGTTCGACCAACCTCTTCAGCGCGGAAATGCTGTCCAGATCCGTACGTTGGCACACGAGGCCGATCTTCGTTCCGCTGCGGTGGGCTAAGGAAACGCCCATCAAGATGCGAACCGTCCCGCTCAGATCGATGCGAAGTTCGTAGATATAGTCTGGATCAAGGGGCCGGTCCGCATCGAGCTCGATCAGACAGCCCTTGAGCGAAAGGTCCAGGATTTTGCAGGGAAAGCTGTCATCTTTATGAAATAGCGTGGCGGGCGCGTCATGAGCTATACGATGAAAATGGCGTTTTTCCGAACGCCTGATGCTGGACATTAAGCAGCTCCGTGCGGTTACTCTTGAAAGAATTGCATTAGGGATTCATTGACCTTGATGAGATCGCCGTCGTTCAAGAGCACGGCCTGATCCTTTACGGGCTTGTCGTTGATGGTCAGCGAGGTGCCGTCCGCCAAAGGCGAAATAAAATACCCGCTCTTGCGCTTGGCGATGATGACCACGCCGGAGCCTTCTTTTCCGAGACGAACCAAAGATTTTTTCAATGGTATCACTAGCCCGATCTGCCGTCCGTTCAACACCTGCAAGCTGCCATTGAAAAATTTGGCATCGGCGTCTGTCCAGACTTCCGGTTCCGACTCGGCGTCCGCTTGCCTCTCCGATCTGAAGATCTCTTCCTTGGTGAAGAAAATCACATGTTTGCCGACGGTAATTCGGTCGCCGTGACCGAGCGCATGTTCGGCGATCTTTTTGTCATTGACGAAAACAGGAAACTCGCTATCGACTTCGCGAATGATATTTTGTTCGGGCGTGGACTCGATAATCGCGTGTTGGGGCGCAACGGCCAGACTATCGATATGCAAGAGATTGGACGGATCGCGACCTATGCCGATCTCGCCCGGCCTAAGCGTGATGGCCTGGAGTGACTTGCCTCTGAATGTGAGCGTTAATTTGGCCATTAAAAAGCTCGCCTTGATACATAAAGTCGATTGTTGTCAAAAGTATACATGCTATTCCCTTGTCTCGTTCGCGTCACGTTAATATTTGTGTCGCTGATCGGCGACTCGGCTTTTTTCAAATAAATAAAAAATAGCTTATATCGCTATTTCCCGCTCGCTGAATTGATGCATTTCGATGTTCGCCTAAAAAACGTTCTGTTGACGACGATATTTTGACGGCTAAACTTTCAAGCCGTTTGTTGTTGCATATTTACCATACCATCCGAACCGGTCGACTCACGTTTCAGGGTCGGGCCATTGGAGAGCAAACTAGATGGGCTTGCGCCGAATTTTATTACTCCAAAGCGATAGCGCCTTGTTGACCGAACTGAGGATTATTCTTAGGTTCCTCGATTGTGAGGTCATCGCATGCGATTTGGATACCCTCAGAGACGAAACTGAACCGGAATTCGACGCAATCTTCGTCGGCGTGGACGACGACATCGAAAAGGTGGTTTTGCGGATCGTGGAGCTTTACAGGCAGGCGCCGCTTGTCCTAGTAATGGATAAGTCGCCGACAAGACCTTTGCCGGCCGGGCTGGAAAACAGAGCTTCCGCCGTATTGGCCTGGCCGACCAATCACGCGACGTTGAGCGCCTGCCTCGAAAAGATCAGCCGGGGAGCGCCGGAAGTGGTCAACGTCCGTCCTTCGGAGTTGTTTCGCAGCTTGACCGGCGCCAGCGCAGCCGTCCAACGCACGCGCAAACTCATTCAGCAAGTCGCTCCGTCCGACGCAACGGTTCTGATCTTAGGCGAGTCGGGCACCGGCAAAGAGGTTATCGCTCGCAACTTACATTATTACTCCGCCCGCCGAAGCAAGCCGTTCGTACCCGTGAATTGCGGCGCCATACCGGGTGAGCTGCTGGAAAGCGAGCTTTTCGGTCACGAGAAGGGCGCTTTCACCGGGGCGCTCAGTTCCCGCCAAGGACGTTTCGAAATGGCCGAAGGCGGCACGCTGTTTTTGGATGAAATCGGGGACATGCCCCTGTCGATGCAGGTAAAGTTGCTGCGAGTCTTGCAGGAGCGCTGCTTCGAGAGGGTAGGCAGCAATAGGACCATTCAGTGCGACGTACGCATCATCGCGGCGACTCACCGCAATCTGGAAGAGGAAATCGGCCGGAACCGATTTAGGGAAGATCTTTATTACCGTCTCAATGTCTTTCCGATCGATGTACCGTCGCTGCGCGAGCGACTGGAAGACGTGCCGACTCTGGTCGAGGATCTTACCGCCCGTCTCAAAGCCGAGAAGCGGGGAGACATGCGGCTTACGCCGGCCGCTCTTCGGGTTTTGCAGCGGTACCATTGGCCAGGAAACGTACGTGAACTGGCCAATTTGATCGAGCGTCTGGCGATATTATTTCCAAACGGCGTCGTCGATGCGGCAGATTTGCCGGAAAAATTCCAGCAGTATGTCAAACCGGAAGACGCCACGCTCAGGCGCGAGCCGAACGCCGAAAGTGTAAACGGTACCGATGGACTCGTCCTTGCCCGCTTGCCGGGAGAAGGTTTGGACTTGCGCGAGCATTTGAATAATCTGGAATGCGAATTGATCAAGCAGGCCCTGGACGAGTGTAACGGCGTCGTGGCCCATGCCGCCAATCTTCTCAAAATGCGCCGCACGACTTTAGTCGAGAAGTTGCGCAAATACGGCTTGCGGGGAGAAGAGACGACGGTAATTTGACGTCCCTCCAAAAGGAGGTCGTCCAAGCCATTGTTTTTATTGGGCAATAAAGTGGCACTTTGATTGCTTCTCGCCGGTCAGGTTCAACTTTTACCGGACTCGGCGCTCCCTTGGTCAATCAAATTTTCGACAATGCCCAGCGCTTGCAGGATGCCTTCCAGGTATTCAATGCGCTTTCCGAGAATCTGACCCAGTCCTACCTCGACCTCGAAGCCCAGGTCGCACGTCTCAGCGAAGAACTTGCGGCCGCCCGAAGCGAGCGACTGAAAACCCTGGCCGAAAAGGAGTTGTTGGCCAATCGCCTACAATTACTCCTGAAGACTCTGCCGGGCGGCGTGGTCGTGATCGACGGTCGCGGTCTGATCGTAGAGTATAACCCGGTTGCCGGGCTGTTTCTTGGCGAACCGCTTTTGGGACGGATGTGGCGCGACGTCCTGAATGCCTTGCCGATCGTCGAAAACCCCCACCAAAGACTCTTGCCCGATGGAAAAACCATAAGCCTTACCCTCAGCCCGCTCGGCGATGAACCGGGGCAAATCGTGCTCCTTACGGACGTAACGGAAATGCGCTCTCTTCAGGAGTGGGCGGATCATCAAAGGCGACTCTCGGCACTGGGGGAAATGGTGGCGAGCCTTGCCCATCAGGTGCGCACGCCTTTGGCAACCGCGCTGCTCTACGCCTCTCATCTCGCAAAATCCGATCTTGACGTTTCCCACCGCTCGAAATTTGCAGCCAAACTGACCGAGCGGCTCCATCACTTGGAACGTCAGGTCAACGATATGCTGACCTTCGCCCGGATGGGAACCTTGGCCAAGGAACGGTTCTCGATCAGCGAGCTCATGACCAAGCTTGTGGAAAACTGTGAGCCGTTGATGCAGGGCAAATCGATACGTTTCACGGTTGCCAACCGGTCCGACGAAGACGATCTGCACGGCAACGGCGACGCGCTCCTGGGCATACTGATCAACTTGGTCAGCAACGCCGTGGACGCCGTGGGCGGCAAGGGCAGCGTAACGGTCGTGGCGGATCGGCGCGAGCCTCGATATCTGCACATCAGCGTGTCGGACAACGGTCCGGGGATAGCCGAAGACATCAGAGCACGGATTTTCGAGCCGTTTTTCACAACCCGAGCCAACGGCACCGGACTCGGGTTGGCGATCGCCGAATACGTGGTCAAAGCGCATCTCGGGCGAATCTGGTGCGAATCCTCGGAGGGTTTTGGTACGACCTTTCGTATTCGACTGCCTTTAAGTCCTGGCGGCACGCCTTTGCCGGGCAACTTTTCCGGCCGTGCCGCCTTTATGGGAGGAGATGATGCAGCAAACTGACATTTTGATCGTCGAAGACGACCCCTCCTTGTCGGAGGCCTTGACGGATACTTTGGAAATCGCCGGTTATCGGACCATGGCCGCAGGGGATGGCGCGGAGGCGCTCGCCAAATTGGCAGAGTCCCAGGTAAGACTGGTGATCAGCGACGTGCAGATGCCTAAATTGCACGGACTGAGCCTGCTCGAACGCATCAGAGCGGACTATCCTGATGTTCCGGTCCTCCTCATGACCGCCTACGGCACTATCGAAAATGCGGTTCAAGCGATGCAGGCAGGAGCCTGCGACTATCTGGTCAAGCCCTTTGCGGCGGAAACCTTGGTCGAGCAGGTATCGCGACGTATCCTGCCGAAGCCGGAGAAAACAGACGGACGCGTGGCGGAAAGCCCGGCGATGAAAAAGCTGCTAGGCTTGGCGGCACGGATCGCGAAATCCGACGCAACGGTGCTCATTCAGGGTGAGAGCGGAACCGGCAAGGAAGTTCTGGCTCGCTATATCCATCAGAGTTCCCTTCGGCACAAGGGCCCTTTCGTGGCCATAAACTGTGCCGCGATCCCCGAAAACATGCTCGAGGCGGAGCTTTTCGGCTACGAGAAAGGCGCTTACACCGGAGCGGTCCAAACAGTGCCTGGGAAACTCGAAATGGCTCAAGGCGGCACCGTGCTGCTCGATGAAATATCCGAGATGAACCTGCCCCTGCAGGCGAAGTTGCTCAGGGTTCTTCAGGAACGCGAAGTCGAGCGTCTCGGCGGACGCAAGCCGCTCGCACTGGATATCCGCATATTGGCGACCACCAACCGGAATCCGAAAGAATGGATCAGCCGCGGGCTTTTCAGGGAAGACCTTTATTACCGCTTAAGCGTCTTTCCGCTGACCATCCCGCCGTTACGGGAACGGAAGGAAGACATTGTTCCGCTGGCGGAAGCCTTTGTCCGGCGTCACTGGCGTAGCGGCAAACCGTTACCGGAACTGAGCAAGGAAGCGGCCGATCGGCTGTCGGCCTACCGATGGCCGGGTAACGTGCGGGAGTTGGACAACTCGATTCAAAGAGCCTTGATACTCCAATCCGGCGGTCGCATCGCGCCCGAAGATCTGGTGTTCGAGGATGATCTCTACGGCAGCGACGGAATTTCGCCGGAGCCCGATTCATCCGCCGCCGACTCGCTGATGGGCGGCCTGCGGACCCACGAGGAAAAAATCATTCTGGATACGCTGAAGGAGCAGAACGGCAGCCGTAAATCGACTGCGGAGCGGCTGGGAATCAGCGAACGGACGCTCCGCTACAAGCTTGCCAAGATGCGCGAAGCCGGCCATCTGGCGGCCGTATAACGTTGGCGCGGATCATGCATTTATGGGCGTAGTGACAAAAAACGGGCATTACCATGAGCGAGCTCGATATCAATAAGGTTCTCACACAAATGCGCATCATGCGGGATCAGGCCCGCAGCACCGCATTGCCTACCGATAACGCGGTCGATTTTGGCACTTTGCTCAAGGATTCGATCGACAAGGTCAACGAAACTCAGCAGCAAGCCAACAAATTGGCGGAAGCGTTCGAGTCCGGCGCGACCGATGCCAATCTGTCGGAAGTGATGATCTCGCTGCAGAAAGCCAGTCTGTCGTTCCAGGCCATGGTACAGGTCAGGAACAAGCTTGTGGAGGCTTACAAGGACGTCATGAACATGCCCATGTAGTCCGGAAACGATAGCGCCAGATGGAACTCAGTCAAAGCGAAAGCAAAAACCTGGTGCCGGGCGGGCAAGCCGCGGTCGTCCAAAGCGAGAAATCGTCGCCGGTCCTCAGGACCTGGATGCGGATGCCGCGCGGCCGACAAATCGGCTTGATCGCCGCTCTCGCGTTCACGGTGGCGACGGCGATCGCCGTGCTGCTGTGGGCTAACAAAACCGAATATGCAACCTTGTTTTCCAACTTGGAGGAAAAGGAGGGCGGAGAAATCGTCGAAGCGCTGCAAAAACTCAACATACAACACCAGATCCAGCCGACGACCGGTGCCATATTGGTTCCGGCCGATCAGGTCCATGCCGTGCGATTGAAACTGGCCGGGATGGGGTTGCCCAAGGAAAGCGGCACCGGTTTCGAACTGTTGGAAAAACAGTCGGGCTTTGGCGCTAGCCAAATGGTTGAGGGCGCGCGGTATCAACGCGCTTTGGAGGGAGAGATTGCCCGTTCGATCACCACCATTCGGAATGTCAAATCGGCCCGCGTTCATCTGGCATTGCCGAAAGAATCGGTATTCGTGCGGCAAGCTAAAAAACCCAGTGCTTCCGTTATGGTCGAATTGCATTCGGGACGCGGCCTGGAGCCGGGACAAGTGGAGGCTATCGTCCATCTAGTGGCGTCCAGCGTGCCGCAGTTGGAACCCGGACAAGTTACGGTCGTCGATCAGCGGGGGCATCTGCTCAATGCCAAGGACAACGGCAATGACCTATATCCGAACGCCAAGCAATTCGACTACAAAAAGCAGGTCGAGGAGCATCTCATCGAGCGTATCGAAAACATCTTGAGCCCGGTGGTCGGCAGGGATGGGCTTCGCACCCAGGTCACCGCTGATATCGATTTCACCGTCACCGAGCGCACTCAGGAAGTCTACAACCCGGACCTGCCCGCCTTGCGCAGCGAACAGACCAACGAGGAACAAAACAAAGGCTCGGCAGTGCAGGGCGTGCCAGGAGCCCTGTCGAATCAGCCGCCTCCTGCCGGTATCGCGCCTGAAACAACCGGCGCAGCGCAACCCGGGCAAAGCCCTTCGGAGCCTCCTCTCAGCACCGTTAAAAGCGCTACCCGAAATTACGAACTGGACAAGACCATCAGTCACTCTCGTCTAGGGGCCGGTGTCATCCGTCGCATCACTGCCGCGGTAGTAGTCGACTATCAGCACGTTCCACAAGGCGATAATGGGGTGACTCTCCAACCCTACAGCGAGGAAGATCTGACTCGTTTCACCAATCTGGTGAAGGAGGCCGTAGGATACGACGCCGCGCGCGGAGACCGGGTTACCGTAACCAACGCGGCCTTCCGCAGCGAGATCGAAACTTTGCCGGTTGCGCCGGTTTGGGAGCAGGATTGGTTTTGGTCGATCGTCAAGCAAGCGGGAGCGGCGCTAATCGTGCTCGCGCTGGTCTTCGGCGTACTTCGTCCGGCGGTGAAAGGCCTAGTGGGACGAGGCGAATCGTCCGGCGCCGATGCGAATGACATAGCGGATTCGGCTACTAAAGATGGCGCGATCGTCGATGCCCGCGAGCCACGCGAAATCTCAAAGGAGAACGAGGACGAAGAGCTGTTGATGCTGGAAGCGCCCGAAAGTCATGAAAAGCGCGTGGTTTTCGCGCAGAGGGCTGTGGATCAGGATCCAAAGCGCGTCGCGCAGGTCATCAAAAACTGGATGAACGTGAATGGCTGAAGCAGAGTCGAGCAGATTGGACGGGCCGCAGAGGGCCGCGCTGTTCTTTCTGACGGTCGGGCAGGATAGGGCGGCGGAAGTGCTCAAGCACATGTCGCCGAAAGAGGTTCAGCAAATCGGTGCGGCCATGGCTGAGCTTCGCAACATCACCATGCCAATGGTGGAAGACGTCCTCGGGAAATTCGTGGACGATATCCGCAACCAGACCGCCCTGGGCGTGAATTCGGAAGAATATATCCGCAATCTCCTTACCCAGGCCTTGGGAGCCGACAAGGCCAGCAGCGTTTGTGACCGTATCCTGTTGGGCCGCAACAGCAAGGGCCTGGAACAGCTCAAATGGATGGATCCACGCGCCATCGCCGATCTGATCCGGCTCGAACACCCGCAAATCATCGCGATCATCTTGTCTCTATTGGACAGCGACCAAGCCGCGGAAACCCTCGGCTATCTCCCGGAACGGGCGCGGCCGGACCTCATCATGCGCGTGGCTACGCTCACCGGCGTACAGCCGGCGGCCCTTCGCGAGCTTGACGACATCATGGAAAGACAGCTGAGCGGGAATGCGAATGTCAAATCGTCGACACTCGGCGGCATCGAAACCGCGGCCAATATTCTCAATTTTATCGAAAGCACCGTCGAAGCCTCGATCATGGAGCAGATCAGCGAAGTCAATCCGGACCTCAGCCAAAAGATCCAGGACAAGATGTTCGTATTCGACGATCTGGTCGATATCGATGATCGAGGCATCCAGACCTTGCTTCGCGAAGTGTCGACGGATTCGTTATTGCTTGCGCTGCGCGGCGCCGACGACGCGCTGAAAGAAAAGATTTTCAGCAACATGTCGCGCCGGGCGGCAGAGATGTTGCGCGACGATTTGGAGGCCGCGCCCCCGGCCCGCTTAAGCGAGGTGGAGGCCGCACAGAAGGATATTCTAGCCATCGCAAGGCGCATGGCGGAGGCCGGCGAACTCTCGTTAGGCGGTAGCGATGAGCTCATTTAAAGGCTTCTCCGCAGAGGAGCTCGCTTCACTCGAACCGTGGAAGCTGCCGGTCATGGGCGAACCCGAAGAGGAATGTCCCGTGGTCGTGGTCGAGGAGGAAACGGACTATCCGGCGATGCCCACGGCGGAAGAAATCGAAGCGATGCAGAAGCAAGCTTATGAGGAAGCCCGCGCCGCTGGATTCAAAGAGGGTTCGGAGCAGGGCTATCGGGACGGCCGCGAAGAAGGTTACCGCCAGGGGTACGACGAAGGACGCGTAAACGCGGCGTCTTTGGCCCAGCGCTTACAGGAATTGATCGACTGCTTGAGCGAACCGCTGGCCGAAGTGGGCGATCGCGTCGAGCAGGAACTGGTCGCGTTGGCGATTGCTGTCGCGAAGCAGCTCATTCGGCGAGAGCTGAAAACCGAGCCCGGCGAAATCATTGCCGTGGTGCGCGAAGCCATGGCAATCCTTCCATCCAGTGCGCGGAAAATAGCGCTTCACTTGCATCCGGACGATGCGGAGCTGATTCGGTCTACACTCGCGCTGGACGAATTGGGGCCACGCTGGAAGGTCGTCGAAGATCCGCTCTTGACCCGTGGCGGCTGCCGGGTAACGACCGACACGTCTTACATCGACGCCACAGTCGAAAAACGCCTCGCATCGACAATCGCACGTTTATTCGGCGGCGAACGGGACGAGGATCGGTCATGACCAATCTCGCTCCGGCACCTAGACTCAAGGAATTGTGGGCCGCGAAACTGGCCAGTTACGGCGCGCGTCTCAACGAGCCGCCGGAATTGCTGGTGGAAGGCAAGCTGAGCCGGATGGTCGGCCTCACCCTTGAGGCAGTCGGCTGCCGAGCGGCCGTCGGAGCTCGTTGCCTGGTCAAGACAGCGCATGGAAACGGCGTGGAAGCGGAAGTTGTCGGTTTCGCAGGAGAGCGGATTTATTTGATGCCGACCGGCGATATCCAGGGTTTGGAGCCGGACTGCCGGGTCATACCGCTGACCAAAACCTCTTCCGTGCGAGTGGGCTTCGGTTTGCTCGGACGGGTGTTGGACGGGGCCGGCAAGCCATTGGACGGCAAGGGGCCTGTGCAGAGCGATTGCTCGATGCCGCTGACCGGGAGCGCGATCAATCCGCTGGCGCGGAAGCCGATCCGCGAGCCTTTGGATGTCGGGGTCCGCGCAATCAACGCCTTGCTCACTGTCGGCCGGGGACAGCGGCTCGGATTGTTTGCGGGAACGGGCGTTGGCAAGAGCAATCTGCTCGGCATGATGACCAAATACACGAATGCCGATGTAGTGGTGGTGGGCCTGATCGGCGAGCGGGGCAGAGAGGTTAACGAGTTCGTGCAGAAAATTCTGGGCGAAGAAGGACGCGCCAAGGCCGTCGTAATCGCAACCCCGGCGGATTACCCGCCTTTAATGCGCATGCACGGCGCTTTGTTGGCCACGAGCATAGCCGAGTTTTTTCGCAATCGAGGTCTCGATGTCCTGCTCTTGATGGACTCGCTGACCCGCTTTGCGCAGGCGCAACGCGAGATCGCTCTGGCGATCGACGAGCCGCCCGCCACCAAGGGCTATCCTCCCTCGGTATTCGCAAAACTGCCGCAACTCGTGGAGCGGGCGGGAAACGGGAACGAAGGGGAAGGGTCGATCACTGCCTTCTATACCGTGCTCGCCGAAGGCGACGATGCCAACGACCCCATCGCCGACGCGGCGCGCGGAATACTGGACGGCCATATCGTGCTGTCGCGTGCCTTGGCTGACTCCGGGCATTATCCTGCCATCGATATCGAAGCCTCGATCAGCCGCGTGATGACGGACATTGCCGATGATCGGCATATGCAGCTTGCCAGGCGTCTAAAACGCCTATACTCCCTCTATCAACAAAATCGCGATCTGGTTAGCGTGGGGGCCTATCACAAGGGATCCGATCCGCGTATCGATGAAGCCATCGCCATGAATCCAGGCATCATGAGTTTTCTGCAACAGGATCTGCACGAGGCGGTCGGCTTCGAACGAAGCCTCGACGATTTGGAAAAATTATTGGGCGCATCCGCGTAACGACATCCGGCATGCCTCACAACTTCAGAAAACGGGACTAAGGTATGAAACGATCGAAGCGCTTGAGCCCGGTTTTGGAGCTCGCCGAATCACGGGAGAAACAAATGGCTCAAATTTTTGGGGAAAGCCAAAAAAAGGTGGAATCCGCGCGGCGAAATCTCGATAGTCTCATGACGTTCCGCGACAATTATTCAGCCCAGTTTCAACGATCCGGAAACGAAGGCCTCGGAACTCGTCAGTTGATCGAGTACCGGATGTTTCTGGCCAAGATCAATACCGCAATCGCCGACCAAGAAAAGGCCGTTCATGCGGCGCAAGCAGAGCTTCAGAATCGCCAAGCCGAATGGGAAGCGGCGCGCAAGCGAAGTCTGGGCATCAAGAAAGTTTTCGAGCATTCGCTTAGGGAAGAGACGCGCATGGAGGAAAAGAAACAGCAAGCCGAGCAGGATGAGAGAGCGGGCCGCCGCTCAAGCGGCGGCACCTTGACCGTATTCATATGATTTCGATTCAGCATTCTGGCATTCGATTTGCTGACCATGGTCATGCGAACTCGGAATTTATGACATGAACATCAATACTTCTATTACTTCAGTGTCGGCCGCGCCGACTTCCATTCTTGAATTGGTCCAGCTTGTCGGCAATACCTCGCCGGAAAGCAAAGCGGATCCGGCCGCCTTTCTCGCGGCGCTGGTCAGGCAATTTGAAGCGATGAAGGGGAACACGGGATCCAATGGGACCGGAGAAAGTCCTGAAATCGCCGCCGCGGAAACGAACGAAACAGGCGCGGATCCGCTGCAGGAGCTTCTCCAGTATGTATCCAATCTCGAAACATTTTCCGATCGGCAGTTCCAAGACTATTCGGGTGCTGAAGTGCCCGGCGGCAACGGCTTGCCGGCGGAAGGCAGTTCGTTGCCTAAGTCCGTGCCGCTCGATGAGGATCTGGAGTCTGAAAACGAAAACCGTGCGGCCGATTCGCTGTTGGCGGCACTCGCCGCCCATGGGATTCCGTTGACGTCCTCTCAACAGGCGGAATCTTTAGGTTCTGAGAGTGCAGAAGCATTCACCTCGCAGGACGAACTCATTCAAACAAGCCAAGAGCTCCGCACCAGCGAGTTAGCCGATCATGGTGAATCCCGTTCGCACGACAACCTTGGCGTAGCGCTGCGCGGCGAGCAATTCTTCTATCAATCCCAAGGCGAAGAAAAGGGGTTGACGCCTGCAGAAAAGGGCTTATCCGGAATGGCGTCATCTGGAGTCGAAGAGCCGGATGCGCTCCTGGCGCAATTGCTTACCGCTGAATCGGACGGTCAGGATTCGACCAAGCGTGGAGCCGGTGAAAGTCTCTTTTCGCAGTTCGACAAGTACATGTCACCGCCGACCGCCGTTCCCGCCGAGGGAGTCCAAAACTCGATCGAGACCGGTTTTCCGTTACAAGCGATTCCTTCGGCATCCCAGCTCACCACGGTTGTTGCCAACGATTCGATACCGGCATTGGATAAGCCTTTGAATCAAGCTGGATGGCAGGAAGGACTGGGAGAACGCATCCTATGGATGACCGATAAAGGTCTGCAGACGGCCGAAATCAGGCTCAATCCTGCACACTTAGGACCTCTGGAAATCCGTATCCAGATCGATCAAGACCAAGCGACGGTCCATTTCGCGACCCATCACGCTTCAGTTCGGGAGGCCATCGAGGCCGCTGTACCCAAGCTACGCGAAATGCTCGGCGCTCAGGAGATTGCGCTGGCCGACATCAATGTAACGGCTCCGTCGGGATTGTCCGATGAAAGAGGGCAGCCCTTCGATTTCAATCAACAGTCAAGTTTTGGCGATCGGAGCCAGCCTTTTTCGGAGCATGTTTCGACTCAAGAGGAAAATGGCCCCACAGACTCAGATCGAGCCACGGCGGTTAACGGCTTACTCAACTTATACGCATGAATCTTATTGTGCCTTTGCCGTTACGCAACAAAGAAGGCCGAGTGTCGGTTGTGGGGACGTCGGCTCGGCTCAGAAAAATGTCGAGAATCCGATCCGCGATGCCGATCGATTCAAAGTATATTCACGGCTATCGTTCTCTCTCACAGCAATTCATTGACTTGTAAGCTCACGGCGATCGCATTACAATCGCTCGTTCTGGTTGGCAGCTCAAAAGGCCGCCACTCCTTGCCTTACCGTCGTGTGCGGAAGGCTGTTTAACCCATAAGGAGCATACATGCGACATTATGAGATCGTTTTTATGGTTCATCCGGACCAAAGCGCGCAAGTCCCCGCCATGCTGGATCGTTATCGCACCATGATCGAGTCCAGTGATGGAAAAATCCATCGCCTGGAAGACTGGGGGCGTCGCCAATTGGCCTATCCCATCAATAAGGTTCATAAAGCACACTATGTGTTGATGAACATCGAATGCGACCAGCAGACCCTTGATGAACTGGAGAGCGGGTTCCGCTTTAATGATGCCGTTTTGCGCAGCTTGACGGTTCGTCGTGAAGAGCCGGTAACCGAACCCTCGCCGATGGCAAAAGCCGGCCAGTCCGAACCCGAAGCGGAACGAGGCGAAGAAGTCGCCGCGAACGCCGACGAAGAGGGTGGCGACGAAGCCGAGGCTTCATCGGATACCTGAGGCTGCAAGCCAGTTTCAGGTCGCGTACGACAACCTTAATCAAGAAATAGGTCTTCTATGGTTCGCCAATTCAAGCGTAAGAAATATTGCAGATTTACCGCCGAGGGCGTTAAAGAGATCGATTACAAAGATCTCGACGTACTGAGGGAATATATCTCGGAGACAGGCAAAATCGTCCCGAGTCGGATTACGGGAACAAAGGGAAAATACCAAAGGCAACTCGCCACTGCTATCAAGCGGGCTCGTTTTTTGGCGCTGTTGCCGTATACCGACGCCCACAAATAAGTGAGTTTAGTTCCGGCGGAAGCGCGGCCTGATTATGCGCACGTTGGCCGCTTTTATCATGAGAGGAAGGGTGCAAGCCGTATTTGCGGCCTGCACCCTGGCTCTCGTATCTTGGGTCGTTCCGTTTCTTAGCCTATTAGCTGCGGCAGCCGTAGGCCTCCCCACACTGCGAAAAGGCGTATACGAGGGTGGCCTTATAATGGCGGCATCCATCGTGGTTTTGGGTGCTCTAGGCGGGGCTCTTATCGGCAGCATGGCCGATGCGGTTGGTTACGGGCTTCTCCTTTGGGTTCCGATGTGGCTAACAGCAGCGATTCTCCGAGAATCGGGCAAGCTATCGACCTCTTTGGGATTTGTGTCGATCATGGGCATTCTCATGGTGACCGCGGTCTATTGGCTTCATCCGGATCCTTCGTCCATTTGGATGGAAGGTTTGGAACGGTTTTTCAAACCGTTGATGGATGGCACTTCCCCGGACTTGGATGCGGATCAGCTCTGGAACGACTTCTCGGCGGTGGCCGCACGTTACATGACCGGGATCGTGTCCGCTAGCCTGGTGATTAGCCTGATGCTGGGTTTATTGATCGCCCGATGGTGGCAATCAGCGCTTTTTAATCCGGGCGGATTCCGTTCAGAATTCATAGAACTCCGTATGCACGCGGCATTTCCCTATTCCGGGATGGGGGCGCTGATAGTCGCTGTTACGGCGAATGGAGGAATGGCGGAGCTCGCTTTGAATTTGAGCCTTCCGCTTTTCGCGCTATTTCTGTTGGTTGGCTTTTCGGTGCTTCACGCATTGGTATCCCGCAGCAAATCGTGGAAAGCTTGGCTAGTCGGAACTTATGTAGCGCTGTTATTCATTCCTTATATTATCGTGCCAATCGCATTAGTCGGGTTGAGCGACCTTTGGTTTGATTGGCGAGAAAGGCTATCGCCAAGCTGAGCTGAACTATTGCTGTCATTATTAGAACGCTAAAAACTATCGAGGCATTCGACGATGGAAATTATTCTTTTAGAAAAGATTGCGGGTCTAGGGAATCTCGGCGACAAAGTTGCCGTCAGACCCGGTTATGGCCGGAATTATTTGATTCCACAGGGCAAGGCGGTCGCGGCTACTGCCGAAAAATTGGCTGAGTTCGAGAAAAGACGTGCCGAGCTCGAGAAGAAAGCCGCTGCGGACTTGGCTGCGGCTCAAGCTCGAGCCGAGGCTATTGGTAAACTAGCCGTAAAGATCGCTCAGAAAGCGGGCGAAGAAGGACGGCTATATGGCTCCGTCGGCACAAAAGATATCGCCGAAGCAGTGACGGCCGCCGGCGTGAGCATTCAGAAACACGAAGTACGCTTACCGTCGGGCCCTATCCGCCAAGCGGGCGATTACGAGATCACCGTGCAGCTGCACGGCGATGTCGTAGCCAGTGTGGCGCTCTCGATTGTCCCTGAATAAAACCGAAGCGCGTCCACATGGCCTGTAAAGCCATGTGGACCCTCGCCCCCTGCTAGCCTAGTGAGGCTAATCTACTCAGCGCTGTTCTATTTCCTTGCGCCAGTCATCCTTGCGCGCCTCTTCTGGCGGGCCCGTAAGGAGTCAACTTACTCCCAGCGCTGGCTCGAAAGGCTGGCCGTCTATGATTCCGAGCCGGAATCCGGCGTGATTTGGTTCCACGCCGTTTCCGTCGGCGAGGCCGAAGCCGCGTTTCCTCTGATTCGTGCGGTTAAAGATCGTTTTCCGGCAAGTACCATACTCGTTACGGCGACAACACCGACGGGTTCCGCGCGAATAAAAGATGTTTTAGGCGAAACAGCAAAGCATGTTTATTTGCCTTATGACTTACCCGATTGCGTAAATCGGTTTATCCGGCATTACAGTCCGATACTCGCGGTCGTGTTGGAGACGGAAATCTGGCCGAATCTATATCGCGTCTGCGGACTGCGAGACATACCCCTCGCCATTGTTAACGGTCGCCTATCCGAAAAGTCGGCGCGCGGTTACCTCAAGCTTCGTTCCCTAACGCGCGAAAGCTTATCTCACGTCCGGTTGATCGCCGCTCAGACACCGGAGGACGCCAGACGATACGTGGCGATCGGTGCCGATCCGAATTCCGTTGCCGTAACCGGCAACATCAAATTCGACACGGAACTCCCGACCGAAGCGCAAGATCGAGCCAAAGCTCTGCGAGACACGCTTTTCGGTAAACGCCCGATTTTTATCGCGGGTAGTACACACCCCGGCGAAGAAAGCCAAATTCTAAGCGCTTTCGACAGGCTTCGTAGCCAATTCCCTGAACTGTTACTGGTGCTCGCGCCACGACATCCCCACCGCATCGCCCATGTCGTTGCGGAGTGTGAAAAGATGGGCCTGGGGACCCGGCTCAGGAGTGAGAGTGAGCCTTGTGACGAATCCATCGACGTCTTCTTGCTCGACACACTGGGGGAATTGCGCGTTTTTTACGCCGCTTCCGATGTTGCCTTCGTCGGTGGCAGCTTGGCGCCCATCGGTGGCCACAATGTGCTCGAACCGGCCATTGCAGGGGTGCCGGTCTTGTTCGGCCCACACATGTTTAATTTCGCCGATATCGCTTGCAAGCTCAAAGAGAGCGGCGGAGGAATCGAAGTGAAGAACGTTGAAGAGTTAGCCCTTTGGACAGGGCGCCTGCTAACTGACGAATGTCTTCGTAGCGAGGTCGGCGAAAATGGGAAACGCTTCGTTTCGTCGAATCAGGGAGCTGTGGATCGAATAGTCGAACAACTCGGTTTGTTGATCAGCAATCCTTAGTTCAATCGCCCGCCAGCGGTGCCGGGCGCCCGATAAAATAGCCCTGCGCCATATCGACGCCCAACTCGCCAAGCGCAACAAGAGTAGCTTCGTTCTCCACGCCTTCGGCGATCACCTCGATATCGTTCCCATGGGCAAGCGTCGTGATAGCCGAGACGAAGGCTCGATCCTGCGGGTTATCGATTAGGTTGGTCACATAACTCTTGTCGATCTTCACGAATTTCACCGGTAGATGTCTCAAATAAGAGAAAGAAGCGAACCCCGCGCCGAAGTCGTCTATCGCGAAACGGAAGCCCAGAGTGGCGAGATCTTCCATGATTTCTTTTGCTGTACCGAAGTCGGCGATGGCGGCCGTCTCGGTGATCTCGAAGATTAATTGCTCGGGCTTTAACACATTGTTTTTTAGGGCCGATTTTAAAGCCACAGTCCAATCGCGATTGGTCAACGCGGAGCCTGAAAGATTCACATGGACAGCTCCCGCGGGAGCCCGTTCAGCAAATTCGGTTAGCAATCGTATGTTTGCTTCAACGGCATAGCGGTCGATTTCGTTGATTAGACCCGTAAGCTGAGCGAATTCGAGAAACTCTGCTGGCGCGACCAATGAGCCGTCAATCCGTTTCAGACGTATTAATGATTCGAAAAAGCGGATTTCACGCCCCTTGATGACGGCAATCGGTTGATAATGAAATACGAGCCGGCGCGCCGTAAGCGCTTCCTGGATGGCCTGTTTCCACAACGTCCGTTCGCTGATACGCTGCTTGGATTGATCGTCATAAGAAAATAAATGGACCCGGCCGCGACCGCGATCTTTCGCTTGATACATCGCGAGATCGGCATTCGCCATGACCTCGTCCATCACGGTTCCATGCTCGGGAATCATGGCGATACCGATGCTTGCCGAAATCCGGAAGATTTTTTGCTGGATTTTGAGCGGTTGTTCGGTGAGTCTTTGATTCAGAAGATTGGCGAATGCCAATGCACCTTCCGCGGTCTGACTAGGCATGAGAATGGCGAACTCATCGCCTCCCAGTCTCGCTGCGATATCAGTCTTGCGCACGCGATTTTTCAGTTCCTGCGCGATTTTTCGAAGTAGGGCGTCACCGGCGAGATGCCCGCTGGTGTCATTGATGTCCTTGAAGTGGTCAAGATCAAAAAGAAGGATGGCGGCTCGCGTGCTGTTTCTATCCGCTTCGATAAATTGACGCTCTAATTCCTGTTGGAAACGGTGACGATTATATAGGCCGGTCAACGGGTCATGGTTCGCGAGCCAAATCATACGGTTTTCCGCTTCGACTCTATCCGTAACGTCGAGACCGACCGACAGAATCGCAATGCCCTCCGGGTTATTTTCATGGAGCCGGGTGTGCACCCAGACCACGAAGCGGCGCGTCCCGTCTTTACACAGTAATTCCGCCTCGTGCTGCAGACGTTTCCGTTGCCCATTCCATAACCCGAGTAGTGCCTGCTCCAAATCGTCCCCGATTTTGCTTTCCAAAATTAAGGAAAGAAAATCCTTGCCGCTAAGGTCGCTTTGGCTATAACCGGTAATCTGTATGACAAAGTCGTTAGCCGTAAGAATTCGCCCTTGACTTGTTTGGGTCAGGATAATGACCTGCGCAGTGTCCAATAGCCCTTGAACGAAATCGCGCTCGGCGGCCAGTTCGGTGGTCTTGTGCGTTATTGCCTGTGCTTGCTCCTCAAGTTGGTGGGACAGAGTCAATGCTGTTGCACTCAGAATCGTGATTTCATCGTTGAGTCCGGATGCCCGATGGGCAAGCCGCTGTCGAGCTTCCTTATAGGCGCCTTGTGCCAACATCGGTAGGGTGTCGGCCAGCCGGCGAAGCTGACGGATCGGCAGGCGCATTAGTAGAAGCAACAGCAGCTCAGCCGTTAAGAGGCTCAAACCGCTCAGCAAAATACCGTCACGGGCAGCTCGCCTAATGTGACTCACCTGAGCGGTGACGTCGCTTATCATCAGAACCGATCCTTCCGCTTGAAGCAGATTCTTCAACGGCATGACATCGATCGCATAGTAGCGTCCTTTCCAAGTATGAATGTCCTCACTCGCCATAACCGGATTAGGTAAACGCTCGGACAGCTGCTTCAGAAATGGAGCGAGGAGGTCCAAGTGGGTGAGGGCGGCTATCCTCATAGACCACTTAGGGATAGAGTAGGCATTGTCTTCCGTGCCATTCGCGATCAAGATTCCCAGGTCTGAACCGGTCAATGAGCGGTGTTCGACTACGAGCTGCGCGATAGATTGGGTAAGACTGAACACGCCAACGACCTGTCCCTGGGACAAAACCGGTTGGTATGCGTTTAGAGTGCAATGTTGGGCGCACGACAACAACGACAAGGGCTTTTCTTCCTTGAATACCTGTAAAACCGTAGCTTGCTCTTCCGGACGCGGCGCCTGCGCCGGCGCAGGAGTACCCCCCCATTGCCAGAATCGCTGTGCATTCGGCTTAAACAATGCAAGACGCTCGATGTCCAGATCGTACTGAAAATCGTTGAAAACGTTAGCGGCTTGCCGTAATCCCGCATAGTCCTCTCCGGTCAAAGCAGAAGCAAAGCCGCCGACCGAGGCTAGCAAAGAGCCGATTTGCTGCAAACGGGAAGTCGAACGGTCCAGCAAGTCTTGAACTTGTCTGCTTAGCAAACGTCTATCGAGTTGGCGCTGCTCCTGAAATTGGTACTCGAGATAGAAATAATTCAGAATGGCGAAGGCGCTGCCAATTCCGACGATCATGATGCTGAGAAACAAAAAACCTTTCCAAAAAAGGCTCAGGAAGGGTGATCGTGGTTTGGAACTAGCCCGAGCCTGCCCAGCCGAAAGACGCGCCGGATATGATTTCGGTCTGGCAGTACTACCGAATTCGGGTCCGTTGAAAATTTTTCGAAGTGCCAAGATTTTGAACTGAATTGAGAGAACGGGCTTAGGCGTTTATCCGGATAACCTTTTTTTCAGTATAACCCATGTAATGATAATCAATCGTTTGCCGCCTCGCTCTTTCGTGACGAATGGAAGTACAAGTCACCTGTGAGCAACTGGGATGGCTAGGATTCAGCCGCCTCGTTTATACTCTTGTACTGATCAGACGATTTTTACGGAAAGCTCATGAAGATATCTGTTCAGGCTGTGGTTTTATCTGGAGGGGCCGGTACTCGATTATGGCCATTTTCACGGGAAGCTTACCCAAAACAATTTCTCCCGCTTGTCGGAGATAAAAGTCTCTTTCAGGAAACGATTTATCGGGTCATTAGCATGGGCGCTCAGGAGGGCCAGTTAGAGTTACTGTCGCCCTTGGTCGTCTGCAACGAAATGCACCGGTTTATCGTGGCAGAGCAGCTTAGACAGATGGGCTTGGACCGAAGCGCTATTCTTCTTGAGCCTATCGGAAAAAATACCGCGCCGGCAGTGACTCTTGCAGCTTTGTACGCTTTAGAGGATGAGTGCGATCCCGTTTTGGTGGTATTACCCTCCGATCATCACGTAGAAAATGTCGCAGAATTTCAGGCGCGAATGTCGAAAGCCGTGGAACTGGCTGCCAAAGGTGACATCGTCACGTTCGGCATAGTGGCTCAAAAGCCGGAAATAGGCTTTGGTTATATTCGGCGCGGAGCTGAAATTGAGCAGGGCGTATTCGTTCTAGATGGGTTTACGGAAAAACCGGATGCCAAAACGGCTGCCGATTATCTCGCGTCCGGCCGTTATCTCTGGAACAGCGGGATATTTGTCATGCGGGCCGGAATCTGGCTTGACCAAATTAGTCGTTGCCAGCCTGCAATCTTTGACGCTTGCAAAGCGGCATTGTCGGCCAGCAAACGTGACGGTGATTTCATACGTGTCGACAAGGACGCATTTGCACAATGTCCTAGTGACTCGATCGATTACGCTGTCATGGAAAAGCTGAACACCGCGGCGGAGGAGGTGCCTAGAGGCGTCGTATTGGCGCTGGACGCGGGTTGGTCGGATCTTGGATCGTGGCCGGCGCTCAGCGAAGTAAAGCCTGCGGATGATTCCGGCAACGTCGCGATCGGCGATGTCTTTCTCAAAGATACGAGAAACTCGTTGCTGTATTCGCAGAACCGTTTTTTGGCCACGGTCGGTATAGAAGACGTTGTAGTGATCGAAACCACGGATGCCGTTTTAGTGGCCCACAAAGATAGAGCTCAGGATGTTAAGTCGATTACGGAGTATCTCAAGAAAGCCAATAGATCGGAGCACGTGTTCCACGCGAAAGTTCACAGGCCCTGGGGTGATTATGAGTCGATCGATAACGGCTCTCGTTATCAGGTAAAACGCCTTACGATTAAGCCTGGCGCGACTCTCTCGCTACAGATGCATCACCATCGCGCGGAACATTGGATCGTCGTCAAAGGCACGGCGCAAGTGACGCGCGGTGAAGATACCTTTCTTCTCACCGAAAACGAGTCCACTTATATCCCGCTCGGCATTAGGCATCGCCTTGAAAATCCGGGCACAATTCCTTTGGAAATCATTGAAGTACAATCCGGAAGTTATCTCGGCGAGGACGATATCGTTCGGTTCGAAGACCGATACCATCGCCTCGAATCTTAAATAATCGACAGACTCTATAAATTATTCACGTATGACGCTTCACTGCGGAATCGTGGGTTTGCCGAACGTCGGCAAATCCACCTTGTTTAATGCACTGACAAAAGCAGCCATTGCGGCGGAAAATTATCCTTTTTGTACCATCGACCCAAACGTCGGCGTGGTTCCCGTACCGGATCCCCGATTGGACGCACTGGCCGAAATTGTAAAGCCGGAGCGCGTTGTACCGACGACCATCGAATTTGTCGATATTGCAGGCCTGGTAGCCGGCGCGTCTAAAGGGGAGGGGTTGGGAAACCAATTCCTCGCGCACATTCGAGAGACCGATGCCATTGCCCATGTCGTCCGCTGCTTCGAAGACGAAGATGTTGTGCATGTGGCAGGAAAAGTCGACCCCATTTCGGATATCGAAATCATCAACACAGAGCTGACTTTGGCTGATCTAGCTACGGCCGATAAAGCTTTGCAGCGTGTATCGAAATCGGCGAAATCCGGAAGCAAGGAAGATTTAGCAAAGAAGCAGCTGATTGAGAAATTGCTGGAACATCTCGATTCCGGTCAACCGGCACGAACTCTGCCGATGGAGGAAGAGGCCAGAGCGTTTGTTCGCGACCTGCATCTTCTTACGATGAAGCCGACGATGTACATCGCCAATGTACGCGAGGATGGATTCGAAAATAATCCCTACTTAGACCAAGTACGCGCCTTCGCAGCAAAGGAGGGGGCTGTGGTCGTGCCGGTTTGCGCAGCTTTCGAAGCTGAAATAGCGCAACTGGAAGATGATGAGAAAGGAGACTTTTTAAAGGAAATGGGATTGGAAGAACCGGGCTTGAACCGTGTCATTAGAGCCGCGTATCGACTGCTCAACCTGGCGACTTACTTTACGGCCGGAGTTAAGGAGGTACGGGCTTGGACCATCCCGATCGGAGCGACGGCTCCCCAAGCTGCGGGTGTAATTCACACGGATTTCGAACGCGGCTTCATTCGCGCCGAAGTCATTGCATACGATGACTTCATCGGCCATCGAGGCGAACAAGGCGCCAAAGATGCTGGAAAGTGGCGCCTCGAGGGAAAGGACTACGTCATGCACGATGGTGATGTAGTTCATTTCCGCTTCAACGTTTGAGTCTTAATTTAGTAAACGGCATTAGTCATCGAGGCACGCGATAGCAGTGTCGATCGATCTGTTTGTTGGAAGCGGTTCAGAAATGGGAGCCGCTTTCAACACTATGTATTTAGCCCGTGGTTTCTGATTTAACATAATATACATTATCCGCTATTACAGACGCCTCAAGCGCCGGCTGCGCAGGCTAAGCTTAATCGTCCTCAAAACAATTATCAGAGGACGACATGAACGAGTTTTACTGTCTCAGGCTTAAATGCGGTTACCAGTGCCCGAAAAAGACCGCCGCGTTTTTGGGGGTCACGGTCCGGACCGTGAAAAACTGGGAACGATCCGGCCCACCCGTTGCGGTCATCAAACTGTTTCGGCTAATGACCCAAGACCTCAGCTCGATCGGTCGGGACTGGGACGGCTTCAGGATCCTCGAGGATCGCATCATCGGCCCAGGACGGGCTTTCATCACACCCGGCATGATCCGAGCTTATCCGTACCTCGAAAGCGAACTGAATCGGCGACGAGCCGCCGACCTGGAACGCCGAAAACATCGCCAACGCTGGCGAAACTGGATCAAGGAAGGCCGGGAATTGGCTGCAACAGCGGTTCAACACTTTACTCGGTCTCTCGCGCGCGCGCGAATACCACAGACCAAGGAGAGCGGTCAAATTTGACCGCTCGAAAACCCTTTTTGAGAGCGAAGCGGCAACCCATTGCCGGAAGTGGGGGTTATTACTAATCACCCCCACAATTAAAGCCTGAGCAAATCAGTCGGAAATATCAGACAGGAAAAACGGTAGCCGGGCGCATCCGCGCGATAGACACACTGAACCAGGACAGAGCCGCAGCAACCGCCGTGACTCATGCCCCACCGTCCGGGATGATTGATTAATCGCAGTGGCGCCGGTTCCCGGCATCGACCCGCAGGGGATTCGAGAAAGGAACTTAAGGCTTAGCAGGAAGGAAGATCGGGACTAGATGCCTGGACGGAAGGCCTCGGCGGAAGGCCTGGACGGAAGGCCTGGACGGAAGGCCTCGGCGGAAGGCCTGGACGGAAGGCCTGGACGGAAGACCTGGACGGAAGACCTGGACGGAAGGCCTCGGCGGAAGGCCTGGACGGAAGGCCTGGACGGAAGACCTGGACGGAAGGCCTGGACGGAAGACCTGGACGGAAGGCCTGGACGGAAGGCCTGGACGGAAGGCCTGCGCCGACCTAAACGATGCCGGCCAGAGGGACTATCAAACTTCTTCACGAAGCTCTAACCGACGCTCGATCCGGTCCAAGCGAGTATCAACCAAATCGATCCGACCATGAATCAGCGCCATATCAGAATGAATCGCCGCCATCTGACTTTCCAACGATGTAAGCCGCAGCTTAATTAAGCTCAAATCCGAAGTCGCCTGAACCTTGAAATCGCGAAGTTCGTTCCGAAGCGCTTTCAAATGTTCCAAGATCAGGTTTTCCACATTTTCAGTCATCGGCTTTTTCCTTTTTTGTAACGCGTTACGATTTTAGCACATCATAGGCAAAGACCCATTTTTCCGAGACTTCTCTCGATAGCCTCATGAGCAGTTTTATATATTTTCATCCTTTACTCCGACAAATGAGGAAAAAAATCGTTAATACGACGCAATAAATCCGCATGCTCCGGTCTATACAAAAGAGCACCAGACAGGCGAGCAACAAAGCTCCGAGCGATGTAACTTTTTGCCAGATCATCATCTCTGATGTCACGATTGTCTGATATAGCGCCGTCAAAACAGGATACCAGGACGGAAACCACATCCGCCCCCCCTCTTTTCGTAACATTACGCTTTTTAAGTTTCTCGATTTCCCTGTTGAGCCTGGCCCGCTCCAACTCAGCATTACCCAGCAAACGAACGCCGCGTTGCTCGATCTCATCACGTTCTTCAATCACAAGCCTAAGCTGTCCCTTAATTTTCCTTAACTCAAGCTCAAGATCCGACAGCCGATGCTTTAAACGCTCATTTTCAGCCCTCGCCGAATTAAGTTCCGTTTCCATATCCCGTATTTTCGTAATGTTTTCCGTAACGAATCCGGATAACGATTTTTCGACCCCATCAGCCTTTTTGCGAAGACGATACTCGCGCATCCGCTCAGACGCGGTTTTGGCCTGACCCGTCGACGGACGGCCCCGGCGACGCGGAGCCGGAAAAAGTTCCGAGGTTTGATTGTCGGCTTGGTCTTTCATTTTTCGTCACCCGTTGGTTATTTGAAACTATGATTTATTGTAACGCGTTACGAGAATTAGTCAAGCTTTTTTCGTCACGCGTTACGAATATTTAGCACAGCATTTCCGTAACATGTTACGATTTTACTTGCCAGACAATCATTCCCGACTACCCTTAGAGAACGAATACGGAGGGATAAATGGGACTACAAGACCGAGACTACTACCAAGCGAGACAGCAAAAGGCCCAACAGCACGATGCAAAAAACAACGATCTATCAGCCTACACGAGACACTACCGACAATCCCCTAGACTACAAACAAAAATGATCATCATATGGATCGGGATAACCATCGTTCTGACCATCGTTGGCACCGCCTTGCTCGATGCAAAGCACCGATCTAAAAACACTTCAAAACCTGTTTGGGATAAAACGGAAGTAATCCGACCAATACCAACGGACGAACAACGAAATAACCGATCCACCTGGACCATTTAAACGGCAACTTCACCACCGATTTTTTACCCTCATATCGACCGATCAAATGCCAGGGCGACAAAACCGTATACGAAGCTCGCATATCCACCAGATCATTACCCACGACCTCAAACCCAGTAGCAAATACCTGTCTAGTATCGTAAGCCGAATATAAGTCCTTACCCCTGTACATATCCCGCCCTTGCTGAATCGCATTCGACCCATACCCGGCATAAATCGTTGCCAAAGTCCCCTTAGGCATCTTAAGTCCAAGGAATTTACCAATAACCGGAATATTGTATTTCCCCATCTTTCGGCACGACACGTGATAACTCAGTAATGTCTCACGAATCTGAGGATCACAATAATCAGCCGATTGAAGGAGAAACACGATATTCCATCCATGCTTACGAGCATGCAAAAACCAATCTAATACCGGAGCCCGTTCCTTATCCTGCCAGCTTCGACTATTCAGCCAAGTCAGACATTCATCCAGGACCAAGAGCCCAAACTTAGATTCGTCATAGCCTTCAGATAAATCGTAACCATCCCCCATATCATCCAGGTGTTTACGTAACGGTTTATCCGGTATCCGATAGACTACAGACCGAGACGATTTAGGCAGCATCTCAGTTAATTCGAGATTTAGATTTGTCGCAACCCGTTTACCGGCTAAAAGATATTCCTGGATCATCCGGACCGCAAACATCGTTTTGCCAGCACCGAGCTCACCAGTCACAAACCAATTACCAGCGGGGTATATTTCCCGACTCATCGCGCAACCCTATGCACACCGGCGACACTCGCCTTCGTCCGCAGAAACCGACCCAATACCACGGCAAACCACCCCGCCGCACGAGCCGACACAATACACGTAATCACCAACACCGCATTACTCGGGACCAGCGATAAACCTAAACGCGCCCACTCGGATAACCCGCCCCAATTAAGAGCTAGCCCACAAACCGAAGCATAACAACTCGTAACCGCAGCGGTAAACGAAACAATAAGCCCGATCCAAGCGGACATAGCCGCAGCAGATATCGCAACCTTAATCCCAAACCGCCGAATAACCGCAGATACTACCCAAAGGAGAATATTAAAAATGAGCTGGAATATAGCATTCATCGTTAAATTTCCTTCACAACTTGACCCCAATAGAAATACAAATAAATCACACCCCAGACCGCAATCATCCAATCTAAAATACCACGAACATGATCATCATATATCTCGCAAAACGTCTCCAAAGACACTTCTCCAAATCGACCAACATCCCACGTAGCCGGATAACAGGTTCCCGTTGCATATTCCCAATAAGGAGGCACTGTTATATCCGGAGCCGGATTATTCGGAAAATCGGTAGTCAGATTTTCGATCTCTTGTTGTATACCCTCCAATGGTGCAACTAACGAATCCTCCAAATTAGCCGGGATACTCTGCGGCGTAACCTTCAACGAATCTCGAACCTCTTGCAAAGTCTGTTCACGGGCATAATCATCAGGTAATTCAATAGTCCCTACCTGAGTAGTATTAGATATCTGTTCAAGTGTCGTATTTTCGAAAACCTGATACGTATAGTTAACCACATCACCAGCCGAATTAGTCGTTACCTCATGTTTCGATACTTCAGTCCGACCCGTTTGCGGATTAGTCCCCTCTGTCAATTGCGTGGTTTTTACACCTCCATCCGCCTGAGGAGTAACAGTAGTTTTATTTTTGTTACCATGCTCATCCTCATCATAGGCGGGCAACGTCGCAGGCGGAGATATCGAACCAGTATCAGGATCACGAGGATAGGGCGTCCAAACCCCCGTATTAGGATCATAATACGTATCTATCGCATCACTAGGCCATTTGACAGCAGACTCATCCGACAACGCACACGTACCACCCGAATAAGAATAACCAACAGGACAAAAATTGCCCTTAGTCAGACCAAAACCGTTAATCCCTTCGGAAACTCCATTTGATAACCGGATTTGATCATACCTACATGTTCCCGTAGTCGCCGTAATATTGGTCACATCATAATACTCATACCGAAAAACCGAATCGATAGAATTTTTGTAAACTACAAAAGCCTGACACGCTGACTCAGGAGTATCAAATCCCCCCAAACTAGTAAGAGTCACCCACCGCTGATACCCAGCTACCGACGATGGCGGTACCGTAGGATCGGCCCAACCCGGCACAGCCGGAGGCTTAGCAGCTCGACCAGCAACCATATTAATACATTGAAGTTCTACACATAACTGAATCGCATTAACAGCAATCCCTACAGGCGACGCAAACCGACCAGCCAACGCGCCGACACCAATAGACGGCGACAAGGACACGGGAGGACCACCATCCTTAGGAAGCAACTCGACCTTGCCTCTGGCGGCAAAGCCAAGGCACGGGATAAAAGCCATAACGAGGATTAAAATCAGACGATAATATCGGTCAAACATTGCAATACCCCCAAAATAAAAAGCGCGCTGGCGAACCACTGCGTGCTCCACCAGCGCGCTTTTTTTTAAACGGCTACTGACAGATTAGGACGCGCCCTTTTTAGTAAATTTCTTTACCAGGCTAATGCCGACATCCCAGCCGAGACCTACGACCATGATGGCAACGCCGATAGCAGCGGCAACACCAATCGTGCCGATGATATCCGCCTCAAGCGTTCCAAAATCACCAGCAGCCAACGGAGCGGCATTCACCGCAGATCCGACCGCAGCCATACCACCGGCGACAGCCGCCGAACCGTACTTGATAACCTGATTTCTGAACTTCATAACAATCACCTTATTTAACTTTTTCAACAAACTGGCGGACATTCAGATAAATGCGGCCAGCACCATATCCCACAAGCCACGAGATAACGAGGAAACCCACATACCAACTTATAGCGGTCATCGTTGCTGACCCCCTATAAAGCCTAGGGCGAATACCACGATTACCCCAATGGCCGCGAGAATCTGCTCAAGCGAGGCGGTATCCGACATCCCCGCCGTAGACAGTGATGGCCAAATATCCCACCCACTCATAATCAATGTCCCCCTAAATTACGAGGATTTGACAAAACCTTTCGGCGCTTCAACCAATCAAAAAACCCAAAACACAAATCGTAGACAATAACACCAATGAAAGCGCCGACCGACGCAGATATTAACTCCACTTCAGTAAATGCCTCGACAACAAGGCCAACAGCCTCAATCGTTTCCTTGGTGCAGCTTTCCATTACGGATTAGTCCCGGTCTTAGCAAACTGAACCGAACCACTCTCAAACCCAATAATGAGTAATTCACCCCGGCCCACCATCGAGGTTTTCAGATCAACTTCAACATAACCGCTTTCCTTCAATTCCTTCTTGAGATAATCCTCGAGTCTCGGAAAGAATTCCTTAGATACAGATACCTCAGCCGTATCATTACCAAAGCCCCGAAGCTGAAAAGTTTCCCGCTCAACCTCGATCAAAGGAACCAGTATCTTTACCTGGTGCATTTCATAAGGTTTTCCAGAAGCCTTTGCTAAACCCGATCTTGTCATTACAGCCATCACTTTCATTTTCATGATTTCACCCTTTTTCGTTACTCGTTACATTAATTAAATATCACGCAGCCTTGCGCAATTCATCCCAACTGTGCACCGGCTCACCCAAGACAATCACCTTGCGACGGAATGGAACCACGTTACCGGCGGAGAAATCGGCCCAGGAGAGACCGGCAGCAAAAAGCAGGCTTTTATGATGTCGCCACGTGCGTTCAGGCATACTAGCCTTCGCTTCCTCTTGACCAACCATTTTGATCAAACCCCAAGTGCGATATGCCGCCAGCGCCTGACCTTCGGATATCGGTTTCCCGGTCTTTTCGTTAATTACCTGTTTCAATCGTTCCAATATGTTGTCCATTTCCGCCACCTCAATACTTTCTTTGCCGATAATGTTTTCAAATGCTTGCCGATGTAATTCATTCAATTCCTGTTCACTGATACTTTTCCAATCTCTTCCGGTTTGACGGAAACGACGCCACCATTCGTTACCCCGCTTGTTTTCCAAACGCAATAATCGCTTAGCAGATTCCAATTCACCGGGCGTTATCTCGACTTGACCCTTTTTGATTTGGTATTCGAGATGGGAACCCTTGGAATATGCTTTATTGCTGTTCAACGGTGACTTTTCATTCCAGTACACCGTTTCAGCAAATTTATTATTGACCTTAAGCCGCCCCCCATCCGCTTGACGCAGCCAGCACAAAGCCGCCTTGACTTCGATATGCCCACCTAAATCGTAGTTATGGGTAATGTCCATCCGTGTCGGAAACCAGGCATCCAACGGCGGAAGATCGAACGGCAAGTGCTGTTGCGCCAGACGAATATGCGCCAGCGCGCACGCAACAATGTCAGAGCTACCAAAGACGTTATTACCGAGGCCCATCGACCGCGCCGGAGACCCGTAAACCTGGACGCGATCACCGCAGACCTTGACGGTGACTTGATGGCTATCGGAGCGAACCGACTCATTAGCCGGCACACACCACTCGATATGGCCGGTCATCGGATCGATCAGCATGATTTGCTTCCGAGTATTCCGGTAATGGATAACCGGCGCAGGATCGGGAAAGGATTCGATTAAGCAGTTCATAGTGAGCCAATCGAGCATGTCCCTGCCCTATCCCGCCGATGTCCAACAGACGGAGTTAACCGGGCGAATCCTCGGACGCTCGGACGGCGACCAATAAAAATCCTGAGCCAGACCGAGACCGCAGGTTTTCGTAGGTACCCGGTGCCAACATTCGTAGTGGTTGCACCCGAAGCAAAGCGGGAAGGATTCGCCCTGGTTCTCGAACGAGTCGCCGCCGAGATCGGCAGGAAAACGAAAATCATCGAGATCGCACGGTTTCAACGGCAAGAGCGACGCGGGAGACGCACCGCAGGCGCACGGTTCCGGACCATTGACCGGATGATTTTCGTAACGCGTTACGGTTTTGCAATCATCACACCGGTAAGCGGCTGGACGGTCCAGACGCTCAACGTTGGCCGTAATCGGCTCGAAGAAGTAGGTGACGGGTTGAAGAGGGCGGTATTTAGCCATTGGTTAAACCCCATACCGATGCCAAAAAAAAGCATCTTCCGCCGCATCCGAAATCAACATAGCCATCATCCATAAATCCCCACTCCAAAGCCCTTGATCAGCCAAATACAACAACACATCCTCAAAAGCTGACTCAGTCGCCACACCCATATGCGGAGCAACCCGATACGAGGCACGGTACGACCGATACCCAACCACCCAGGCTTGACGAATGACCGCGTTACCCCTAGACATGACAACCCCCCAAATCATTACAGAGCGCCGAGTAACGGCGATAGGCCCGGAACGCTAAAGAAAGAAGCCGCGCCGATTGTTGAGCATCGGACGCAGCTTCGAAACGGTCCCAGAGGGAGAGGTAGAGCCGTTGGAGACGAGAAGCGCGGAGAATCAAGCGATCCGTACCCGGCAGCGGGTAGTAATCGGCATCGCTCACGGAGAAGACTGGAACGACGAACGCCGTTCCAGCGGGCGAGGCGCTTATTGCCGTTTGGGGTAGATAGACGCGCCCCATAGTGCCCAAAAACGAAAGATCGGACATGATGGCCCGACCCGGAAACCCTGTAGAACTCTGTATTGCCATTATCTACCCCCGTAGTCAAGTGATCTTTACCACGGGAAAAAGCATAGACAAGTGCACTTGACCTTGTCAAGCAAGCTTGACCTGATAGCCTCTAGAAGCCGATCAGAGCCAATCTTTGGAGAAACCCCTATGAAAACGACACAGGAATACCTAAACGCAGCCAAGAAGACGCTAGGGATCGAATCAGACTACGCGCTAGCCAAATGGCTAGGAGTCACGAAGCAAGCCGCAAGCAATTGGAGGACAGGAAAGAACATCATTGACGACTACACAGCGGCCAAGATCGCAGACACACTGAACCTCGATCCGTTAGAAGTGATCGCGGTAGCCAACATGGAACGAGCAAAAGAAGACGAAAAACGGGAATACTGGCGAACGATTTTCCGCCGCTGCGCAGCGGCCTGCGTCGTGTTTTTCCTTTCGATTCCGACGCCTTACGCCGTAGATGGAAACTCTTTCGAATTTAACGAGTTATACATTATGCGTAATTAGCTTAATGGTAATCCGTCACTTACACCGGCGGTTCCGCTGGTTACGGTCGTTCGTCCTTCAAACAATAACAACGAGAGGACAACATGAACGAGTTTTATTGTGTGCGCGCTAAGACGGGTTTCCGGTGCCCCAAGAAGGCCGCCGCGTTCCTGGGGGTGTCCGGTCCGGACCGTGAAGAACTGGGAACGAGCGGGCGCACCCGTTGCGGTCATAAAGCTATTCCGGCTAATGGCCCAGGATCTCGGCTGGATCGGTCGGGAGTGGGAAGGCTTCAGAATCGTTGAGGATCGCATCATCGGCCCAGGACGGACCTTCATCACGCCCGGCATGATCCGGGCTTACCCCTACCTCGAAAGCGAGCTGGAACGGCGGCGAGCCGCCGAGCTGGAACGCTGGCGCCATCGCCAGCGCTGGCGAAACTGGATCAAGGAAGGCCGGGAACTGGCCGCAACCGCGTTCCAACGCTTCGCACGGTCTCGCACACGCGCGCGAATAACACAAAGGCCGGAACTCTCCAAATTTCCAATACCGAAACTCCCGATTTAAGCCAAGAGTGCCACCCATGGCACTAAGTCCGGGTTATTACTCATGACCCGGACCCTCCAGAATCCTTGCTCGACTTCTCAAACAAAATACCTCGCTTTGCGTACTTGTCTTGATAGGTAACAACAGCTTCCGCCCAGTCCTTTCGCCCCGCCTCCATTTCCGCAACGTAGTACCACCAAAAATCCTCCGTCTTCATTACCGTTTGATACTCTCGAGGTTTCATCGCAAACACCTGATCTTCCGCACGCGTCTTCGCCTCCGGCGTTTTCACCGAAATATATACCTGAGTATGCGCCAGGCACTCTGTAGCCAACTTGATGCAATCCAATGCTGCGTTCTCGCGGACCACTGCAACAGGGATTTGTATCGTTGAGGAATCAGGACGAATATCTGTGTACATGGCTGGCTCTCGTCCATACTTCAAATCAACGATTACTTTGATTGCAGGCATCACAGCTTCACGCGCACTCGGATGGACAAGAAGATAGGCGCTAAATGCCGAGGTAATTTTTTGAGAATGATCCTCCATCGTGCGTTTCAACTTGGATGCCACAGCAGAGTCTGACAGATTTCGCCCCTGACCGTCGAAAGCTAGGAAGGCTTTCCCAGTTTCTTCGATCGACGCGACAGCCAGAAAATACGCTCTAGCGAAGCAACCGTGTTTGTAAAGGATCAAAGCCTCAGAAACGAGTTCCCTAGCATTAGCCAACGCGGCAAGGCTGTAGTCACGAAGGAGTGTGGGCGAAAATTTAATATTCCTGTATTCGCTCATGATCGCTAATGATTAATAAAGAAATCCCTCATTGTCACACCTGCCGTGACCCGCCGGAACCGTCATCAAAAACGTCAAAACTGCCACCCATGGCAGAAAGTACCCGTGTTACAAGCACTGGCACCTCAAAAATGGTTCACGGGCATCCGGGCGATCGATACTAAACAAGGGTAAGCCGTAGCAGGCAACGTCACCTATCGGCTCATCGGAAAGGCGGGGCTTGGAGGTGGCTCTTCAAGCATTTTCGGTCGGACTTGTCGGCGGGTCCCAACTCCACGTAGATGTAAATCTCGTCGCCGGTTGGATCTTTAGTTCATGGAACATCGTCGACCAGGTCTTTCTGACCAGATTCCATACGAAATCAACTGAGCCGACAGAGGAAACTGACCAAGCCCGCCAATCGATCCCGTCATGGAGTAAATTCTTGGTCGCCAACGGAAGTTCGTCATAACCAACGATCGGCCGTTAATTTTGAGTTACGTAACGATTCGACTTCAGGTTGGAAATCTCAAGTCCCGCATCGTTCAACAGCTTAATTACATCCGCCAACTCGCTTTGAACCTGGATCAGTTCCCGCTGCACCGATTCAAGCTCGGCTTTCATCCGCTCAACTTCATGCCCACCAGTCCCCTTCCCTTTTTCGTCACGTAACGCCTGTAATTCGGCCTGCCTCTTGGCTCGCCATTCCGCCTGTCGCTGCGCATTGGTTTTTGCTTGACCAGTTGCAGGACGCCCCCGTCGACGTTGCAAGGGGGCGCTTTTAACGGGCTGCTTATCAGTCTGGTCTTTCATTTCTCGTTACTAACGGTATTTAGCGAAGGCAGTTCTATTATAGTTACGTAACAACTAATTTCAAATATTTTTCATTACGTAACACCTATCGTTTACCGCAGTTGCGACGTCGGACAGGAAGAGACGAAATGCGCCGATATCCAGCCCGAGCAGTAGAACTCGGAGCGTGAAGCCTTGTTGTGACAGCAAGAAAATCGGAGAAACTCCAATGCCAGGAAAAATCCGATCGGGAGCGGAGGAGGCGCCGGTTAAAACGTTTTTTAGTGAGAGGGGCAGCTTGGATGCTCGAAGCGCGGAACTCCCCCGCAAACCGAGTGGGCGTTCGTTATCGGCAAATCCCGATGACGCCACGCTCCGCAAGCGATCGCAGGATCTCAGCGCCATGGCAGGCTAAAGTTTGAGGATCTGAATGCCCGATTTCCGCTGCCAACTTGAAGAGGCAATCGATCCCCCGCATCTCTTCTTCTTGTTGAAGAATCTGCAGGAGCCGGCACGTTACGGGGCTAATTTCCAAGAATTTCACCTTATCGGCACGGTCGCGATACACGGCAAGACAAGTGGGCTGGTCCGGAGGTTCGCTCGGCTGCTGCCCCGGGCCGATTTTGTGTACGGGAAATTGGTAAACTAAGGGCCAGGCAAGTTCCGACAGGTAAAACGTTTGCTCCAGCGGGTCATCAGCCGAGTCGATATTTCCTTGTGGCACCTCGCCTTCAGCGATGACTAAAGCCAACTCGGTCCACTCGTAATGCGCGAGTTCCAACAAATATGGCGGATCGCTAGGGCGGCTTATGTATTCATTCTGGAGATAATCCAGAAATTCTTCGGCTATTTCGGCAAAGTACGGCGTTTTACTTCGATGCCTTGCATAGAACGCCTGAACTAAAGCAAGCCAATCAGTCTTGCTCAAGATACTCTTAAGCACCGGAAAACCGGTTGCTAGAAAGTTCTCGATGTTGTTGAAGAAGAGTTCTCGGTAAACCTTCATCCGTTCCGGCGCGGGTCCGCACGGAGGTGGATTTTGATGTGGTTCACGAATATATGCGGCAAACGCATATTGTATCTGTTGGAATGGAGCAATCTCTTTAGCCATAACGCCGAACAGGTTGCGACGATGCAGCCGTCTGAAGCGCTCGAATCCGTTGAACTTCAGAAAGAAGTTCGGATAAAGGAGGAATGTTGAAATCCCGCTCTAAAAGAGTCGGAAACACGCCGAATTTCTCATAAGCCATGCTCAGCAATCGCCAAACCGGATCTATAACCGTCGCACCATGGGTGTCGACCAGAAAATCAACCGCCTCGACGTAGTGCCCCGCTACATGGGCATAGGCGATACGATGCGCCGGTATCGCGCTCAAAAACGCTTCCGCATCGTAGCCGTGGTTAACGCTGTTGACATAAATATTATTGATGTCGAGCAGCAGGTCGCAGTCAGCTTCTTCAAGCACCGCGTTGAGGAAATCGATTTCTTCGAGTTCTTTGCCCGGTGCGGCGTAATAGGAAATGTTTTCGATCGCTATCCGCCGCTCGAGAATCTCTTGAGTTCTGATGATGCGCTCAGCTGTGTATTTGACCGCTTCTTTCGTAAATGGAATCGGCATGAGGTCGTACAGATGGCCGTCATCTCCACAGTAACTCAGATGTTCGCTGTACAGGCGAATATGATGCCGGTCGAGGAAAGTCTTGAGCTCGGTGAGAAATTCTTCGTCAAGCGGCGCAGGACCACCCAGCGACAGGGATAATCCGTGACAGACGAAGGGAAACCGCTCGGTTAAGGTTCGTAGCTGTTTTCCGAGCTTCCCCCCTATTCTCATCCAATTTTCCGGTGCGATTTCGTAAAAATCGACCGATTCCGGCGGATGCTCGGTAAGCGGGCCAATGAAGGCCCGCCTAAGACCGAGCCCGGCGCCTTGGATGGCGAAATTCTTCATGTTCCCCGGAGGGTGGCAACACGAAGTCGCTTATTGTGGTTTCGTTTCCGTGCTGGGAGGCTGCGCTTGATCCGTTTTCATACCTGCACATTTGCCTTCCATTGCTTTTTTCTCCTGCTCCTGGCTTTGTTTTTTCATGGCGCCGCAATTCATTTCCTGGGATTTCATCATTTGCCCGCCGCATTTCCCCTCGCCGCATACCATTTCTTTTTGCTCCTTGCCCGCCTCTGCCACCTGTAGATAGCCATTATCCAAGTCTTTAATTCCAAACGGGTTTTCGGACGCATTAGCGACAGCGGACAAGGATGTTACGACAGCGGCTCCCATTACGGTTTTTAATACTCTTTTGCTCATTGCCTCTTATTCCTCTCAATCGATTTCGAATTGTCGAGCGCCACGCGCGCCAAACTGTTAGACATCAGGATTCAACAAAGCGGCAGGTCATTCTCCAGGACGGCACGTGCCGGGACGATATCTCCGTGTCAGACTTTGTTAAGTCCGTTATTCTCACACAATAAGCGAAAATTGTGCACTCTATCAGCCCTGAACCGCCGCCTTTTTCCTAAGCTGACGGTGCCAATTGGCCATCACGTTTCTCAGTTGCTGATGAAAATCTCGAAGTAATAAAGGGAACTGTGGCCGGAATGATATGGTCAGCAACTGAGCATTGAGCTATTCTCTCGATTCCATAATTCTCGATAAAGCAGACGCCTTAAAGAAGTTAAAGGCGCTTTCTGACAGGTAGACATAAAGACAAGTTCTGGGGCATGTATGTATTGTCAACATTGCGGAAAAGAGATTAAAGACAAAGCAGTGGTTTGTACGGGGTGTGGCCATCCGGTCGACAGCGTCGGAGACGTCGAAGGCAAAACCGTGGCAGGCGAGCCTTGGAATCTCTTGATGATGAGCGGTTTGATTGTTGCCACCTTGTTTGTGCCTCCGGTTGGCCTCGTCTTTGGGATAATGGGCCTGATGGATGAGGCGAAGAAGGTTCAAGGGGCGATTCTCACGACTATAGGCGTTTTCATGACCCTCCTTATGGTCGCGATCATTCTCGGTTTGTAGGTGTTCGGTAAGCCGCGAAAATAATTTCGCCAGATTATCTCGGCGCTTTTAATTCAATACATCGATTTTCGATCCGTCTGCCAGAACTCATTCGACCGGCTAACTTATTCTTGAACCCTGCTTTGATTATCCTGTCATAAATCTACGCGAAGGGCCTTGGGGTGTTCCGCCAAAAGAACTTCCTGGTTGTCGATGATAATGAGATCAACCGCATTCTCCTGACAACGCAGCTTTCCGATTTGGGCGCGCATGTCATCGAAGCAGGCAGCGGCATCAAGGCAGTCGAGAAAATCCGGACACACTATTTCGACTTGATTTTTCTCGATCTGCGCATGCCGGGAGTAAGTGGCTTCGACGTAATACAAGCCATTCGGATGGACGCTGAGTTTTTTAATCGAAATACGCCGATAATCGCAGTTACCGCCCATGCGCTTCCTCAACAGCGAAAGGAGATTCTCGAAGCTGGATTTTGCGACTGTCTGATCAAACCCATCTTGGAAGACCAGCTTTTGAGAGTCATCGACACCTGGCTGGGCGTCAGTGCAGGCCCATCACCTCGCACCACCCTACCCTCTGCCGATTCGTATGATCTTTATCTCGATGCGATCATCGAAAAAACCGGTGGTAACCGGGCACTAGCCGAAAAGCTCATGCTTAGACTGGCTCAAGAACTGCCTGAACAGCTAGCCGACGTGGAAAAAGCACTCTGTGATGATAATTACCGCCAAGCCAGAGAAATTACCCACAAGATCAACGGATCAGCGAGCTTCTGTGGTTTGTTTGGCATCAGAAAGGCAGCTAGCGAATTAGAAACCGCTCTGGTGGCATCACCGTCGCGTGACACCCTTCGCGAGTATCTCCGGGCAATGGAATGCGAGATCGGAGCGTTTCTCTCAAAGAAAATGGGTCTCGTAGGTGCATTGAATAATTCGTGAAGAGATTTTTCTCGGCACAAGCATTTGTAAATCCAACGGCGGGGAATATGCCTCAAAGCTTAAAGAGGTATTTCCGGTAGTATTGGAGTTCTGCAATCGATTCCAAAATATCGTCGAGAGCCCGATGCGAATTCTTTTTTCTAAATCCTTCTTTGAGATGTGGTGCCCAGCGCCCCGCCAACTCCTTCAGAGTCGATACATCGAGATTGCGATAATGGAAATAAGCTTCCAATTCCGGCATCCATCGTGCGAGGAACCGTCGGTCCTGACAGATACTGTTGCCGCACATCGGCGATGTTCCGGCGGGTACCCACTGTTGCAGAAATGAGAGCGTAAGCTTTTCGGCATCCGATTCGGCCGTGCGGCTCTCCCGGACCCGATCGATTAATCCGGATTCCCCATGGTGTTTCTTGTTCCAATCGTCCATGCGAGCAAGCGCTTCATCGCTTTGAAAAATCGCCAATACCGGCCCCTCAGCCAAAACATTCAAATCTTTGTCGGTCACCACTGTCGCAATCTCGATAATATGGTCAGTTTGAGTGTCGAGGCCGGTCATCTCCAAGTCTACCCAGATGAGGTTTTGTGAATCTTGCGCCATGAACGTTCCTTTATTATGGAGGGAATGATGGTGATGGGACTCATCGCAGTTATGCTCTAAGCTCCGCGTGAAAACGGCGAGCTAAGGGAGTCATTAACCGAGAAATCTTGTCAGGGATTTTACCAAAGGCTAAGCTGTAAAGCCGATATAGAGAAACCAAGCCCCTAATCCGATGAACATGTTCACTGTCCTATTTCTCGTGACGCTCGCCCTTGCCTTTGCTATCGAGTGGTGGCTGTCGCATCGGCAGTTGGCTTACGTCCGCACTCATAGGGATGCGGTTCCCGACGCGTTCAAAGACACCATCTCGCTAGAGGCGCATCGGAAAGCGGCAGATTACACGATAGATAAAGCGCGCTTGGCAAACGTCGATCGAATAGTCGGCTTGGTGATCTTGTTGCTGTTTACGCTCGGTGGCGGCATCGACGTCGTAAATCGATTTTGGGCAGGCTTCGAGTTGTCCCCCCTCGTTACGGGGATCGCCGTGATTCTCTCAACGATGCTTTTGATCAACCTGTTCGAGCTGCCCATAAGCCTCTATCAAACTTTCGTGATCGAGGAGCGCTACGGCTTTAACCGCAATACGCCCAAACAGTTCATCACCGATCTATTGCTCCAAACCGGGTTAAGTTTGGCTATCGGCGGACCTTTGCTCGCTTTGATACTGTGGATCATGCAGAGCGTGGGAAATTATTGGTGGCTCTTGGCGTGGTCGATCGTGATGGGGTTTTCCATTCTGATGAGTTGGGCCTTTCCTACTTTCATCGCACCTTTGTTTAACAAGTTCACGCCGCTCGAAGATGAGACGCTGAAAAAGCGCATCGAAACTTTGCTGGACCGGTGCGGCTTTCAAAGCAAGGGTATCTTTGTAATGGACGGCTCACGTCGGTCCGGGCATGGAAACGCCTATTTCACTGGAATTGGAGACAGCAAGCGTATCGTTTTCTTCGACACCCTGATCAATTCTCTAAATCATGATGAGTTGGAGGCGGTATTGGCTCACGAGTTAGGCCATTTTCGGCGTAAGCACGTATTGAAAATGCTTGTTGCGAGCGCGCTGATTACACTTACCGGCTTCGCCCTGCTGGGGTGGCTAAGTGGACAGGACTGGTTTTACAGTGGCCTTGGGGTAAGCAGCCAATCGAATGCTCTTGCGCTTCTTCTATTTATGCTGATCGCACCGGTATTCGCCACGTTTTTGCAACCGATCATCGCTTATTTTCAACGACGCCATGAGTTCGAAGCAGACGACTTCGCGGCTTATTACACCAGGCCGATCTATCTCATCAATGCCCTCGTCAAGCTCTATCGCGACAACGCCAGTACCTTGACGCCGGACCCCTTGTATTCTGCCTTCCATTACAGCCATCCCCCCGCGTCGATTCGTATCGCTAACTTGTCGGCCAAGTCTTCATAAGACTGCAGATGAATAGAGGGCGGAATAGCAGAACCGTTACGTCAAAATCTGCTGCTCCGGGCTCTCCGTTCCGTGAGGGGCTCGTGATCGCTCACCTAGGCCAAGGCTTGGCCGTCGAAGGATCACCGGGTGACATAATCCTTTGCCACACCCGGAGGCGCCTGGGCTTCGCCACAGTGGGAGATCGTGTGTTGTGGGAGCCGAGCGAAGGGAATCTAGGGCGGGTTATGGAAATTCTACCCCGCCGAAACGTACTGAACCGCCCTGGCCATAACGAAACCATACGTCCGGTGGCCGCCAATCTCGATCGGGTTTTCGTGGTCGTTGCCGCCGAACCGGAACCCGATTGGTTATTGGTCGATCAATATCTGGCCGCTTGCGAGCGCCGAGATCTCCGCGCAGCAATTATCTTCAATAAAGTCGACCTACTCCCGAGCCAGGCGGTGGGGGAAGGCTTATTGGCTGATTATCACGGAATCGGCTATGACTCCTTTCTAGTCAGCGTCAGGACCGGCGAAAGGCTCTCCGAGTTGCGAAAAGAGCTTATCGGACAATGCAGCATGCTGGTCGGACAATCGGGCGTAGGCAAATCATCGCTCACGAATGCGCTATTACCGGATAAGCAACTCCAGACACGAACACTTTCGGAAAAGACGAGTTTGGGTCGGCACACGACGACCACGGCAACCCTTTACCATCTTCCAGATGGGGGAGACCTCATCGATAGTCCGGGAGTCTCGGTCTTCGGTCTGGCTGAAATGAGCATTCGTGACCTGGCATCGGGCTTTCGGGAGTTTCGTCCGTGGATACCCCGTTGCCGGTTCAACGATTGCAGGCATATCAATGATAAAGGCTGCGCCGTGCGGGAAGCAGCGGAGACCGGCGCCCTGCCCTATGCTCGCTATGAGCGCTATCTAAAGCTCATTGAAAAGCTTCCGCCATCGCAAAGACCATAGCGGAAGTCGAAAACTGCCTGCAACTTGGGGCTCTTACGCGTTCGGATGTTCAGGCATTTTTTGAGGGGTATCGTCGATCGATTAGCCGCAAGGCCTTTACTGTGCCGCGTGGAAGCGTGACCGAGTCCAAAACGACAATTATCCTTGCTGGAGGAGACTGCGCAAGTCGATAGTCGCGGCGTTGGCTCTAGCAATGTAGTTAGCCAAAGTGAGTGAATAATTGGCGAATAAGCCAAAACCGCCACCGTTTAGAATGACCGGGCTCAAATATGTGGCTTGGCCATCCTCGAGTTCATGAGTAATTTGCTGCAGCGTCACCGAAGCGGTTTTATTGCCGAGAATGTCCCTGAAATCGAACTCGATGGCTTTGAGAATATGCATCGCCGCCCAAGTATAGCCGCGTGCTTCGAAGAAAACGTCGTCGATAATCAGCCAAGGCGTCCTGGTGACGACGGTACGACGCTCATCGGCACTGACTTGCCTGGTGTCGCCCGCACTGGCACTTAAACGGTTGGAAAGGCTACCCAACCGTTTTTCCAACACCTCTAAATATTGGCGCAGATTGTCGGCACGGGAATAAAAGTTCGCGTCACGTTTCATCAAACGCAAGCGGTAACTTTCAAGTGCCTCGATTCCTTTTTCGTATTCCGACTCGGATGAAGGCAGCTGCCACGATTTGTGATCGAAATAGAAAAAAGGCTCGGCTCTTGCCAGATCCGGATCTTCTCGTGACTGGGTTTGAGCCCGTGCGATATGGTTACGGAGTGCCGTGGTCGCGTCGCGCAACGCCGTAAGAGCGCCGTACTCCCAGGAAGGAATGTTGTCCAACAAAACCCCGGGTGGAAAGACGTCGTTAACCAAAAGACCGCCCGGTTTCCTTAGCAACGTGTCCCCGATTTGCACAAGAGCGGAGGCATACGTGTATCCGAGAGGCAATTCTTTTGGATTCTTGACATTCCCGTGCCTTGCGGCTATTTCGAGTACGTCGAACTTACTGGGTTCTTTACTCCAGTACCACGAAACGGCGACGAAAATCAGCACGACCACAACCGCTAACGCACCGATTACCCAAATGAGCCCTTTTTCGGTCGTCGTTTTGGGGGTGAATACTCCCTTAATTCGCGAACCGAGTGATTCCGGCCGACTTCCGGTTTGTTCTGGCACTGACATGAATAAAGCCCTTTAGCGGTTCCCCGAATCAAATCATTATAGCGTAAAGGTTCTGCTTAAGTCACAGAAGAACCCGGACGCCGCCTTTTCGCACGAGGGTGTGACTGATCGTATACGGCCGCCAAATGCTGAAAATCGAGATGGGTGTATATCTGCGTGGTACTGAGATTGGCATGTCCAAGTAATTCCTGCACAGCCCGCAAGTCTCCGCTGGACTCCAGTATGTGGCTCGCGAACGAATGTCTGAGCATGTGCGGATGCACGTGTTCAGGCAAGCCCAGCTTGCGTTGCCAGCGTTCAAGGCGCAACTGAACCGTCCGACCGGCGATTCGGTTCCCTCTCTTGCTGACGAACAACGCCTTCTCTCCGGCGTGCGCGTAGCGAGATCGCAAGACCAGCCAGCGCTCGACGGCTTGGCAAGCGCATTGACCGACCGGTAGGATGCGGGACTTCTGTCCCTTACCGTGCCTAACCAGCATGGATCCAGCGTTCAAATCCAGATCTTGAATTTCGAGCGAAACCAGTTCGCTCAATCGTAGACCCGAGGAGTAGAAAAGCTCCCACATGGCCACATCGCGAATCTCCAGTTCGTCATCTTGCTCACCTTCCAAGAGCCCCGTCATTTGATCGGCATCCAATAGCGCCGGCAGTTTCCGCGGCGATTTGGGAGGACGTATTCCGCGTGCGACGTTGTCTGGAACTTGGCGTCGTTTCACCAAAAAATTGAGGAAGCTGCGGATCGCAGACAGTTCTCGTTGAAGGCTCCGGCTGCTCAGCCCCTCGATATGACGGGAAGCGATATGGTCCCGAACATGCTGAGGGATTAAAGCGTCCCAGCACGGTATGCCATGAACGTCGCAGTATCGCTTTAGCTGCCCTAGGTCGCGTGAATAATTGGCCAAAGTATGTGGGGATACCCGCTGCTGAAATCGCAGAACATCGAGAAAGTCGGTAACCTGCTGTTCCGCGTCTTTTTGCATGAAGATTACGTCGCTTCGCTAAGCAAAGATGCCAGTCGGGCGGAAACGACCTCCCCCAACTGCCCGAGAAAATGTAATCCCATACCCGTTTGGAATCGGCTTGCGTCACGGCTGCCGATAGCGAGCAATCCCTTAAGTCCTACATGTTGCAGGGGTACCAGTGCGTATGAGAGCACGCCGGAGGCGTTGTTGCCGAACATGTATTTGGCATGAACCGGGTCCGGCTTTCCGCAGTAGGGTTTTCCAGTCTCCAAAACCGATGCGAAAAGGACTAGCCCAACGTCGTCGGAGGGCACGTAAAGGCCGGCGATTGGGCTTTCGATGGATGGCTGCACAATTTTTACCGTGACGAAGTCGGCTTGAAAATACTCGTGCAGGCACCACGTCAGACTGCCTAAAGTGTCGTCTAGAGTCGCGGCATCGAGTAACGTCAGCGTCAATTGATGAATCCGCTGATGCAAGGCATCGTTATCGCGGGCGATTTGCAAGATATCGTTCAACTGTGATTGAAGTTGCCGATTGCTGTCCCGCAATAGCGAAATTTGGCGCGCCACCAGGGACACTGCCTCCCCGCAGGGATGCGGCACCTTCAGCATTTCCAGCAAATCCAATTGATCGTAAAAAAAATCGGGATGTTGGCGCAAATAGGCCTCCACTTCGTCAGCGGAGATAGTCGTTGCTTTATGACGCTTTGGCGCCTTTGGAGTAATCAAGCTCATAATTCGATTTCGCCCTCGAACACGCGAACGGCCGGTCCAGTCATGAACACCGGCCTCCCCCGTCCTTCCCAAGTTATATTAAGGGACCCGCCAGGGAGATCAACTTGCACCGGACTGCTCAAATCTCCCTGCTCTATGCCAACAACTGTTGCGGCGCAAGCTCCACTGCCGCAAGCCAAGGTTTCTCCGGAACCGCGCTCAAAAACTCGGAGCCTAATGTGATGTCGGTTGATGATCTGGACAAAGCCGATGTTTGCGCGTTGCGGAAAAATCGGATGGTTTTCCAATAGCGGTCCTACGGTTTCGACCGGCGCACGATCTACATCGCCGACCTTGAGCACGGCGTGCGGATTGCCCATCGATACAGCGCCGAACGGCCGCGGGTTTCCACCCACCATCACCTCATAAAGAACGGCCTCATCCGGAATGTCCAGCGGGATTTCGGCAGGAGCATGCCTGGGAACTCCCATGTTAACGGTCACGAGTCCATTATCTCGAAGGAGCAAGCACAATTGGCCGGCTTCCGTATCGACTACGATTTCGCTTTTGTCGCACATGCCGTGATCGTGAACGAATTGTGCAAAGCAGCGGGCACCGTTTCCGCATTGCGCTACTTCGCCGCCATCCGCATTGAAGATTCGATAGCGAAAATCGGCGTTTGAATTGATCGGGGCTTCAACGACCAACACCTGATCGCAGCCGATTCCAAAGTGTCGGTCTGCAATATGACGGACCTTTTCCGGCGTCAATGAAACGCTCTGCCGCACGCCATCGATAACAACGAAGTCGTTGCCTAGCCCATGCATTTTGGTGAATTTCAGTGCCATCAGTCTAATACGTGCTCACCCTGAAAAAGTTGCGCGATGGTCTCCCGCTCTCGGATCAGGTGAGTCCGGCCTCCATCCACCATGACTTCGGCGGGCCGGGGGCGGGAATTGTAATTTGAACTCATGCTGAATCCGTACGCGCCTGCGGAACGGACTGCCAGCAGATCGCCCTCGGCGATCGAAAGCTCGCGCTCTTTGCCAAGAAAATCGCCGGTTTCGCAAACGGGTCCGACGATATCGTAGCTTTTATTGTCCACGCCGCTTGCCGGTCGAACCGGCACGACTTCCTGCCACGAATCGTAGAGCGCTGGTCTAATGAGGTCATTCATAGCGGCATCGACGATGGCGAAGTTTTTCTCCTGATTCGATTTCAGGTATTCCACGCGGGTCAGTAGAACGCCGGCATTGCCGATAATCGCGCGGCCGGGTTCGATGAGAATCTCGTAATCCGTTTGCGCGAGCCGTCCCAACAGCGCAGACGCGTATTCGCGAGGCTCGGGCGGCTGCTCATCGCGGTAGCGTATGCCTAGACCTCCCCCTAAATCCAAGTGATGGAGGTTGATCCCCTGCTCTTTCAAGGTATCGACAAGCGCCAGAACTCGATCGAGAGCATCGAGGAAGGGCCTGACAGACGTCAGCTGAGAACCAATGTGGCAGTCGATGCCGGTAATTTCGAGATGCGGCATATCGGCTGCACGCCGATATTGATGCAGTGCTTCGCTGACGTCGATGCCGAATTTGTTTTCCCGAAGCCCGGTAGAAATGTACGGATGCGTAAGAGCGTCCACGTCCGGATTCACGCGCAGCGAGATCGGAGCTTTTACACCGAGTTCTCCGGCGATTCGATTTAACCGATCCAGTTCGCCCGGAACTTCAACGTTGAAGCAACGGATACCGACTTCCAGAGCGCGGCGTAGTTCATCTTCGCGCTTGCCCACTCCGGAAAAAACGATCTTCGCCGGCTCGCCGCCCGCCGCCAGTACCCGCTCCAATTCGCCGACGGATACGATATCGAAACCCGAGCCCAGGCGCGCTAAGACGTTCAGCACCGCCAGATTGGAATTGGCTTTCACCGCATAGCAGACCAAATGTGGCTCACCGGCGAAAGCGTCGTCGAAAGCCCGCCAGTGGCGTTCGATCGTGGCGCGCGAATAGACGTAGCAGGGGGTCCCGTAACGCTCTGCGATGGCAGGCAGGGACACATCCTCGGCGTATAACGTACCGTCGTGATAATTGAAATAATCCATCAGCGCTGTTCTTCTTTCGAAGCAGGATCTTCGCTGGGTAGGTAAAGTGGTCCTTTCTGGCCGCAAGCGGAGAGGACGAGACTGAAAAAAATCAGCGGGAGGAGTGTTCGAAACGAAAGAGACATGATTTTTCGGTTTGCTGCGTCTTGTCGACAATAATCTTGCTTATTCTAATGGAAAAATGGGGGCGGCCCAATGCACGGACCGCCTTATATCGTTTATGCAAAGGAAGACTGACCGAAGCTTCAAGCGTCCGTTCCGGAAAAATCTGCGGACGCCTGAAATTTGAAACCAGCCGTTCAATCACTCGTCTTACACGCGTATGCAAAATGAACTATTCCGGGCGACCGTACTTGCCTGGTTCGATCGATACGGGCGCAAGCAACTGCCCTGGCAAGTCGACCGAACACCTTATCGGGTTTGGATCTCGGAAATCATGCTCCAACAGACCCAAGTCGTAACGGTCATCCCGTACTTCGAGCGTTTTGTAGGCCATTTTCCTGTTGTCGACGCGCTCGCCCAGGCATCCTTGGACGAGGTTATCGCACTTTGGGCCGGGCTCGGCTACTATGCGCGCGCTCGTAACCTACACCGGGCGGCGCGGATAATCGTGGAACAGCACGACGCACAGTTGCCCGTCACTCTCGAGGAATTGAGCGCTCTGCCCGGCATCGGACGCTCTACGGCTGGAGCGATCCTGAGTCTCGGATCGGGTATTCGTGCACCCATCCTGGATGGCAACGTCAAACGGGTTTTATGCCGATATCAGGGTATCGAAGGCTGGCCTGGAGACACCCGGATTCTCGCGAGATTATGGCAACTCAGCGAAGAATTGACACCTTCGCTCCGTATCGCCGACTACAACCAAGCCATGATGGATCTGGGAGCAACCGTGTGCACCAAGCGGAAACCGGTTTGTTCCGCCTGTCCGATCAGCGCGAACTGCGTGGCACTTCAGTCGGGGCGAGTCGACGCCATCCCAGCGCCGAAACCAAAACAAACCCTACCTGCCCGACGATGTTTTATGTTGGTGTTAAGAAACGCCTGTGGCGAGCTTTACCTGGAAAAGCGTCCGAATACCGGCATTTGGGGAGGTCTTTGGAGCTTGCCGGAGTTCGATAGCGAAGAGGACGTATATGCTTGGTGCACGAAACAGCATATCGATTGTTTTGAGCTTGAGCGCCTCCCGCAGCGCCGGCATACTTTTTCCCATTATCACCTTGATTTTGTTCCGCTGGTGGCTCGCACACATTCCGAGTACTACGGAATCAGCGAACCATCGCTCTATCGATGGCTTACACCGGATAAAACGATCGGGCTCCCGGCGCCGGTACTGAAACTGGTAAACGAGATTGCCAGCCAGGATCGATAGCTGCGAATTCAAGCGAATTCAATGGGCGCGGATGGCGCGGAACGAGTCGAATTGGGTTTCTATAGTGCTGATCATTACGAGGTAACTGATGACGCGACGAGTTAAATGTGCACGTTTGGGAGTCGAGGCCGAAGGCTTGGAGAAACCGCCCTTCCCTGGAGTAGAAGGGCAGCGGATTTTCGACCATATCTCCGCTCAGGCATGGCAGGATTGGCTCAAACTCCAGACCATGCTGATCAATGAGCACCGGCTCACACCATTCGAGCCCGAAGCACGACGATTCCTGGCGAAGGAGCGCGAGAAATTTCTATTCGGCGGCGGAGCTCAGATGCCTGAAGGCTACGTGCCGCCCAAAGTCTGAATCGGCTCCGGAATCGGCTCAGACGGTTTGGAGATAGCGACCGGAATACCAGTTGGCTGCTGCAGCGCTTGCTTTAGCGCTGCGCCATCGAGAATGATCTCGCGGCCCTTCGTTTTCTTCTCAATCAAATCCATAGCCGAGTCGAGCAACTGTTCGTAAGTCATGCGGTCTTCGTCCAACGGCTGATGGACTTCCATATATAAAATTCCTGCCGACCAGCCCAGCTTGACCGGCTGGTTGACCAGATGGACCAGGGTACCGACATTGACGAGCGGAAAAAGCCGCTCGATATCTTCTGGATACATTCGAATGCATCCGTGAGTGACTCGCATTCCGATGCCGTAGGCCTTGTCAGTGCCGGTGCCGTGGATAAGGTATCCTGGAACGCCAAGCCGCATGGCGAAGCGGCCGAGCGGATTCAGTGGTCCCGCTGGGACCACGTCCGGTAAAATATCCCCGTCCCGGGCGTGTTCTTGCTTGATGGTTTCCGGAGGTACCCAAACCGGGTCCTTTACTTTCTGCGCGATTTTGGTGGCGCCCAAGGGAGTGCGCCAATCCATTCGGCCGATGCTCACCGGATAGCTAATGACTTGTGTCGCTTTCGCTTTCCGCTGAGCCGGATAGTAGTAAAGGCGCATTTCCGGAATATTGATGACAACGCCGGAACGTGGCGCATCGGGAAGGATAAATTGGCGTGGGATCAATACATCCTTACCGTCACCAGGCAACCAGCGGTCGACGGTCGGATTGGCCATGACGATTTCGTCCTGACCGACGCTGAACTCCCGCGCAATATCGATGAGCGTATCTTCATGCTTCGCCTTCGTATATCGAATCTCGCCGATTAGATCGCTACCGTCCGTCGGAAGTGCGAACACCTCCGCTGTAGAATTGAGCGGGGCAGCAAGCATGAGCGCGATCGCTAGCCAGGCCGCCTCCCGTCTCTTGATGCGCGCCAATTCGATTGTTTTCAGCAACATTGCGTTTTTCCTACACCACAGGTTGTTTCGTTTGAAGGTTTTCGCCGCCAAAGAGCTCGATGAAGCGTGGCAAGAATGTCGCTAACTCGAGGCTCATGATTGCAAAATCCGCGTCGAAGCGTTCTACCGGATCGGACGTTTCGATATCCGCCGCCTCTTCCTGTACCAGGTCCAGAAAACGGAGTTTCTTGATGCCAAACGCCTCGTCGAGAACAAAGCTTAGACGGTCATTCCAAGTGATAGCCAATTTGATGACCTCTTTACCGGCCTCAATGTGATTTTGAATCTCCGGTGCGCTCAGATCGTGGCGGCGGCAGCGCACGATACCGCCGTCTTCTTCCGGAGATCGCAACTCGCATTCGCTTTCCAGAGTGATATCCGACGGCAAGTCGGCATCCATAACCCAGTGGGTCATGATAGCACTGGGCCGCTCATGGGTCGCAGGAGGAACCACTGGCAAAGAACCAAGACACTGACGCAGCAGCGAAGCAATTTCCTCGGTTTTCTTAGCGCTGGCGCTATCTGCAACAAGCCAGCCGCCCTTCGGGTCAATGTAGGCATAGGTGCGCCGGCTGTGGCTAAAGGCGCGAGGCAGTAAATCCTGCATCACTTCATCGCGTAGCGCGTCCCGCTCTTTCCGTCGCATCGGCCGGCCTTGCCGGTCTTCGACTTCGGCTACCCGCTCCGAGAGGATTTCGTTAACTACCGAGGCAGGAACGATTTTTTCCTCCTTTTGAACACACACCATCGCAAATCCGTTGGTGACGTGGACCAGGGGAAAAGTATCCTTGCCGAGCGGTGCGCACCAGCCGTAACTGACGGGCTCTAGACTCCCGCAAGGACGAAAGCGGCGTTGATCGAGCTTTTGCTCGAACTCTGCGACGTCAAGATCGAAAGGTTCTGTAAAACGTAATAAAGATAAGTTCTTAAACCACATAATTCGGAAGCGGCAACCAAAAGGGGCGAATTATGGCGATTGGCGCGTTTTTTGTCATCAATACCGTTTAATCGCCATTTAAATCAGTCTGAAAACTCGACCTAAAGTATATTCGCTACATGTAGAGCGGAAGATCAGGCCTGTCATTGGATGTCAGAATCTTCATTATCATTCGTCGCACTACATTATGATTGATGAAAATGTCCTCGGAATCGGCTTGTCAAATTCGGGAATTAATTGACGCCATCCAGTCCTAACTATTTTGTGAGTTCCATGCTGATCTTTGTTCGAGAATTCTAGCTTTCCGGAATCAGTTGGAAAAATCGGCATTTAAATTATCTCGGATTCATGCTGAGCCATGAGTGATTGCCGGCCTTATTGAAATATCCGACTATTTTTTCGACCATCCTTTTGAAGAGTTGAGTAATTCTATGGGCTACTACCGACAGTCTCTTCCAGCGAGCGTTCTCTACAAAGCGTGCGATCCACAGGAATTCGACTTCTCCACCACTGACGAGTTGGCCGATATCGGTGTCGTGATAGGCCAAGAGCGAGCGCTGGATGCAATTCAGTTCGGCATTTCCATCGTCCAGAAGGGCTACAACATTTTCGCTCTAGGTCCGAGCGGATCCGGGAAGCTGGCGGCGGTTAAGGAAATCGTCGGCCGCGAAGCTGAAAACCGGCCGGTACCCGACGACTGGTGCTACGTCAACAACTTCGGCGAAGCCTCGAAACCCAAGGCCTTGAGATTGCCGGCCGGTCAGGGGCGCCGCTTCGCCCGGGACATGGAGCAAGTCATCGAGGAACTCAGTACCGTCATTCCGGCGACGTTCGAGGGTGAAGAATACCGCGGTCGCGCAGAAGAAATCGAGGAGGAAGCGAAGGAGCGCGAGATCAATGCTCTAAATGAGTTACGCCGAAAATCTTTGCAGCATGGCATCGCTTTAATCGAAACGCCTACCGGATTTGCGTTTGCTCCGGTGGACGAAAAAGGCGAAGTGCTCGGACCCGAGCAATTTCAAAAGCTTTCGGAGCATCAGCAGGAACAGATCCAGGAGGCGGTAACGGATTTGCGTCAGCAGTTGCAAAAGCTGTTGAAGCAATTTCCGGTGTGGCGCAAGGAAGCAAAGGAAAAGCTGAAAACGCTGAATCGAGAAATTGCCGAGTTTGCCGTCAACCATTTGATGGACGATTTGAAAGCCCGTTACGAAGCCATTCCCGGAGTCCTTCAGTATCTGAATGAAGCTCAACGGGAAATCATCGATCACGCGGAAGATTTTTTCCCGAAGCAGGAAGGTGGCATAGCGACGTTGATCGGGCATGCGCCGCGGCCAAGTCCTTTTCTGCGCTATAAGGTGAACCTATTGGTCGACAATAGCGAGTGCAAATATGCCCCAGTCGTCTTCGAGAGCTTGCCGAGTCACAACAATCTGGTGGGACGGGTTGAATACCAAGCCTACATGGGCGCTCTGGTCACCGATTTCACAATGATCAAACCAGGCGCCTTGCATATCGCCAACGGCGGCTATTTGATCCTGGACGCTCGCAAAGTGCTGATGCAGCCGTTCGCTTGGGACAGCCTGAAACGCATTCTTCAGTCGCGCGAAATCCGTATCGAATCTTTGGAGCGTGCGCTAAGCGTAATCAGTACCTCGAGCCTGGAGCCGGAACCGATTCCGCTGGATATCAAGATCATTTTGATCGGGGATCGCGTTCTTTATTATTTGCTCAATGTTTACGATCCTGAATTTCGCGAGCTTTTCAAAGTTTCGGCGGATTTCGAAGAAACGATCGATCGAGATGCCGACGGCAATGCACTATACGCTCGGCTTATCGCCAGCCTGGCGCGGAGAAACCAGTTGCGCCCGCTGGACAAGGAAGCGGTAATCCGGGTAGTGGAACATGCGGCTCGCTTGGTGGAAGATTCGGAGAAATTATCCACCCATTTGCGCAGCCTGGACGATCTTCTCAAGGAAGCCGACCACTGGGCGGCACAGGTACAGCGCGCGATCATCACTCGGGACGACGTGCAGGCCGCCATCGATCACCAGATCCGTAGGGCTGACCGGCTCCGCGAGCGAGTTTATGAAAACATTCGACGCGGAACGATTTTCATCGACACTGAAGGCGCGGTGGTTGGCCAGGTCAACGGCTTGTCCGTAATCAGTTTGGGTGATTTTTCATTCGGCCAGCCGTCCCGCATTACCGCCACCACTCGGTTGGGCAGCGGCAAAATTCTTGACATCGAGCGGGAAAGCGAACTGGGCGGCGCCATTCACAGCAAAGGTGTGATGATTTTGTCCGGTTTCCTAGCACATCGTTATGCTAAGACCCGGCCGTTTTCAGTGACCGCCAGCCTCGTCTTCGAACAATCCTACGGCCAGGTCGAGGGCGACAGTGCGTCCTTGGCGGAACTCAGTGCGATTTTATCGTCACTGGCCGATTTACCGATTCGCCAGTCGCTGGCGGTAACCGGTTCGGTCAATCAAAATGGACAAGTTCAACCTATTGGCGGGGTCAACGAAAAGATCGAAGGCTTTTTTGACATTTGCGCCTCGATTGGCCTAAGCGGAAAACAGGGAGTGATCATTCCCCGTGCCAACGTTAAACACCTCATGCTGCGGCAGGATGTAGTCAAAGCCGCGGAATCGGGCAAATTTCACGTCTACGCGGTGGACACGGTAGATCAGGCTTTAGAGCTGCTCATGGATAAGCCGGCCGGCGAACGTGACGTGACAGGCGCGTTCCCGCCAGATAGCATTAACGGGCGTATCGAAAAACGCCTCAGGGAGTGGATCGATATCCAGAAGGAGTTCAGGAGTCAAGAAAGAGCCGGAGAGAATCAAAGCTATGGCTGAAGACGCTCCCATCTCCGAACGAGTCGTGGTTGCTTTGAACGTGCTGCGCCATGATATCGGTATTCTCGAATTGGCGGCGCATCTCGCCGCACGAAAGCAGGCGCAGTTGATTGCAGTTTATGTGGAAGAGACGAACTTAATCAATTTGGCCGAGCTTCCGTTCGCGATAGAGATTGATCGCATCTGCGCGGCCGAGCGTAAAGTCGATTTGCCACGCCTGATGCGCACCCTGCGCTCCAGCACCGAACAAATTCAGCAAACGTTGTACCGGCTGAATCAAAGCCTGCGAATTGACGTAAGTTTCCGGACAGTGCGCGGACATCTCGTTTCCGCCGTCATGTCACAGATCGAGCAGGTTGACGTCGTTTTCCTTCCCAAGAGAACCGAGCCGTATAACAGCGGCGTTAAGAAGAAGATCTCTACATTCCCTATCTGGGTTGTATTCGACGGATCTATGGAAGCTAAGCGCGCCTTACGGATGTCTGTCGAGTTGGCCGAGCTCGAATCAAGCCGACTTAATGTTGCCCTTCCGGCAGAGACTGAGGCCGAATCCGAGGCATTAAAAAGGTTGGCGTTGGAAAGCTGTGTTCAAAGCGCAGCCGCGCAGTTTGTTTCCGTCCGCCCGTTTGATGCCCCAAATTTACTGCGCTCGATGCAGCGCACTGGCTGCCGCTTGTTGGTAGTCAAACGTCAAAATGGTGATTTCAGCAAAGCCATTTCGGAGATCGTCGCTTGCCCCGTCGTCTTGGTTTGAATCCTCGCGCACCGTGGCTACGCCGGTAGTATAAAGATGCAAATTACGAGCGGTCGCGATTCCATTTCGCGACCGCTCGTTCAGTGATTGCCCGTTACGATTCACTATCCAAGCTTCACGTATGCCAAGCATGTACCCGTGCTGCACCGGCAAATCCAAAATACGCGGCTACCGCTGCGCTCAATAGGTGCAACCAGGCGTCGATACCGTATATTGGAGCCAACCCGAACAGTGTGTTCGTTGCCGGAATAATCCCCAACAGGAATAACACACCGAAGAGGATCGCATTGGCTCGCGCGAAGGTCACGGCCCTAGGAATACTCCGGGCGGCAAGAATACCCCAAACTCCAACGCCGATATGTACCAAGTTGTGAATCAGATTAACCGGAAAGAGGCCAAACAATCTGCCGTAGCCAGCTTCTATGGCCAATGGAGGACCTCCTACTATCGGCTGTACAAGGCCCGGGATAAAGCCAAGAATACCGATTATCAGGTACACAATGCCAAACACTTTCGCGAAAGTCTGAACCATGACACATCTCCTTCAATATCAGGATAAAACACTCGCTACCTTACTTATCCTCGGACATAAAATATTGCCTCTCTGAAAGGCGGCAGCGCGGTATTTTTCATTTCGTACTGCTAGTCCGAGAAAAGCTTATGTTGTCAATTAGAGCCTTCGAAAAATCGCTAGTTCAGGCTTTAAGGCGTGTCTTTTGACCATTTGAAGACCGAGACGGCAGCTTGCGTACTCTTACCTATTCAAAAGTGAATCTCATGGCAGCATCCTATTTTGAACTACACCGTTAACTCGAAGTTTGAGAGGTGCCGATATGCTGACTCAAGAAGCATCTTCAACTGGCTCCATGCAAGCATGTATCGAGCAGTGTCTGGATTGCCATTCTATATGCCTGGAAACGGTAACCCACTGTCTGGAAAAAGGAGGGCCGCATGCGGAAGCCGATCATATTCGACTCCTCCTGGATTGTGCCGAAATTTGCCAAACCAGTGCGAACTTCATGCTCCGCGGTTCAGAGCTTCACACGTTAACCTGCGAAGTCTGCGCAGAAACATGCGAACAGTGCGGGGACAGTTGTGAGCAATTCGAGAATGACCCCCAAATGCAGGCATGCGCGCAAACTTGCCGAAGCTGTGCTGACGCCTGTCAGGCTATGGCCGAAGAAGCAGGCGTTGAATGACGGGTTTTGGGTTTTAGATAGTCCGACTGAAATTACACCATCGGAGCCCGCATTTCCGGAGCGTGCCGCTCGTCAAGCGCAATTTGTCATCATCACCGTACGAGGGCGGTAGCTAAGCGTGTGCGTAAATTGGAGAGCTTAGGCTCCTCAGCTTATGGCTCGGAGCGATTACTCTAATGCCGCCGCTCTCGACCGACCACTGAGAAAATTCACGACCACTCACCAGTTTCTGGACGCCTATTCATGGAGGCTGACGCGTGGCGATCGTGTGTCAAGGGAGCGCCGAAAAGCAATGGACTACAACACCCGACCGATTATGAAAAAAGCCGCGCCAGGAAACAGCAACGCGGCTCCCCACCAGGTACCGGCCATCATCGCAAGAATGCTGACTGCGACCAGAATGGTGCCGATCGCCTGCAATTTTCCGCTCAAGCTGCGTATTGGAGCTGCTCTTAAAGCCCGCCCGCAATGTGGACAAGCATTGGCTTGATCGGGAATCTCCGAGTCGCACGCGGGACATTTCATGAGGGCCATAGCTATAAACTCCATTACCTTAACAGCGTGAGATTAGCGGAGATTCAGCATGCCCACAACAGTTCGTACTATCGAAATTCGAATGTGACTCTCGGCAATTTCGAACAATGCCTGGATTGGGATAGATCAGGAAAACCTTGCTCCTAAAGCTGAAGATGCTCCAAATTACCGGTAGGACACGGCGGAGAGGTTTCAAAAATGAGGCCCGGTTAAATTCCGACAAGAGATGAGTTTTGGGAATTTTTTGGAAACCCAAAAACAAAAAGGCCTGCATTACTGCAAGCCTTTGATTTAATTGGTGGGCCATGTAGGGATCGAACCTACGACAAACGGATTAAGAGTCCGCTGCTCTACCAGCTGAGCTAATGGCCCGATATGGAGTGCTTGACGAGCTAGAAGTGGGGTGACCGATGGGGCTCGAACCCACGACAACCGGAATCACAATCCGGGGCTCTACCAACTGAGCTACGGCCACCGTCGGAAAATTACAAATAGATGGCGCGCTTGGCAGGACTCGAACCTGCGACCCTCGGCTTAGAAGGCCGATGCTCTATCCGGCTGAGCTACAAGCGCTTGGTCGGGGTAGAGGGATTCGAACCCCCGACATTCTGCTCCCAAAGCAGACGCGCTACCAGACTGCGCTATACCCCGGACGACCTTCTTTAACGAGAAGCCGTTCGGCTAACCATCAAGACTCACAATAATACCCATGTCGTTACAGATCGTCAATCGGTATGCTGCATACCTCTGTCGTCAATGATAACAAGCGCTTGCTTTACAGCTTGCTCTTGACGGTCTGGAAAATTTCCTCATTCAGGAGATCCATTCCGCTCAAAATCCCGTTCAATTCCGCTAAGCGGGAAGATACGAATTTTTCATCCTTTATAGCACCGGCGTTCACATAAACATTTAGCGCGGCGCTTTTCAGCGCAGCGTAACCTGCCACGACGGCAACGCCGGCATCACTGACTACGTTTCGATTCCCTTTTTCCGCTACGATTTTGCTCAACCTGATCACTTCGGCACAGGCTTTCGCGCACGCGATCGGCACATCGGTCGCCTCCTGCAAAGCCGATTGTATCTGCTGGCTTCTGGCGGTCTTCTGTTCTTGCGTTTCTTTTGGTAAACCGTAGGCGCCCATGACCTTATCAAATACTTCGACATCGGCTCTAACCATGTCCATCAGCTGCGCACGCAAGTTTTCCGCTTTCGTCAGCAGCTCTTTCATCTCTGGTTCGACGGCCTCATAATTTTTTTTTCCTATGGTGAGATTACAAACCATGCTCACCAAAGCGGCGCCCATAGCTCCCATAATGGCCGCTGCGCTGCCGCCACCGGGAGTTGCCGACTTGCTGGCCAAGTCGTCCAAAAATTGATGGATTGTTTTGTCTTTGATCATGCCATTCGCTCCATCAGGTTCATAGTATGAAAAATGGCCGGAAAGTATAAAACACAAGGCGTTACGGGTTAAAATTTTCCGTTTTTTCGGATTGGCGATATCTCGCCGGTTCGATGACGAATCGGAAAAATCCGCCAAACCCGCTCAAGGTTAAGTGCCATTCCAAGGAAAAAGAATGAAGAAGCTTTTGTTCCAATTCGATACCGATTTTTACCCATCTGTGTTCGACACCGTTGTCGCCTATGATGGCGGCGCGGATCATGTAATCGGCCACGGTGGCCTGACGCCGGAGAACGTTGGGACATTGGTGGACGGCACAATTTTTACAAGAGCGCCCAAGGATAAAAAAAATACGGCAATCTTCATCGGGGGCAGCGATTTGATGGCCGGACAAGCGCTATTGAAGGCGGTCAAGAAAAAGTTTTTCGGAGGTTTTCGAGTCTCCGTAATGCTGGATAGCAACGGCAGCAACACCACGGCCGCAGCGGGCGTCGCCAAACTCGCAGCGAGCGGAGCAATTGCCGGAAAACGGGCTGTCGTTCTTGCAGGTACCGGGCCTGTGGGCCAGCGGGCGGCGGTAATGCTGGCCAAAGAAGGCGCTCGGGTCTCGATCACATCACGCCAGATGGCTCGCGCCGAGAAAGCTTGCCAAGACATGAAACAGCGGTTCGGCGTCGAACTGACCCCTATTGAGGCTCATGATAACGACGCACGCGGGAAATCCATAGAGCAAGCGCATATCGTGTTTGCGGCCGGCGCAGCCGGTGTAGAACTGTTGGAAGAACGTCATTGGCAGGATAATCCGTCGATCGAGCTGGTGGCGGATGCCAACGCGACTCCTCCAATCGGTATCGGCGGGACCGATATGATGGACCGTGGAATAGACCGAAACGGAAAAATCGTTTGGGGAGCCATTGGCTTCGGTACGCTGAAACTGGCACTGCACCGTGCCTGTATCGCTAAGCTTTTCGAGAGTAACGATCAAATTCTGGATGCCGAAGAAATTTTCGAAATCGCGAAGACAATGGCCTGAAGGACGCAGGCGCGATTCGAACAGGGCAGCCGCTGACGTTTTCGCTTGACCTCGGAGAGCGCCTAAATTTCCAAGATTTTTTTTAGGTCGAATTCGCTTACGAGCTGATTTGGGAAATAGCCTCGGGGATTGCAGAGAATTCGCGTGCCTGAGCAGCGATAGTCGGAGACGGCATGGGTATGGCCATGGAACCAGGCTGCGATTTCGAAACTGTGCAGGACTTCTCTCAGGTCATTGCAGTAGGCATGGCGTTTGATCTGGCTGGGGCTGTCCCGCCAGCTCCAAGGCGTCGGAGCGTGGTGGGTGACCACCACGGTTTTCCCGGGAAACGGTTTTGCGAGTTCGGCAAAGAGCCATTCGCGGGATTCCCGATGCAATTGGCGATAGCTCTTCGCATTTAAAGCATCTGTGCGGTACCGAATCTTTCGGAAATCATTGACGATAGAAACCAGTTCCTCCAGCTGATCGTTATCGTCGCCCCCGAGATCGCTCCACAGGGAACAACCCAAAAATCTCACTCCGTCATACACCCACGCGCGTTGTTCCAGGAACTGCACATTGGTTCCGCTAGCGGCACTAGTTAGGTTTGCCAGGGTGGAGAGATATTCTTGGCCGTAAAACTCGTGGTTACCCGCTACATATATGACAGGCTTTCCAAATGATTTAAGCCAGTCCAAAGCTTGCAGGCCAACACCGATATCTCCGGCTGCGACGACAACGTCCGCATCGGCCGCCGTCGTCTCCAAAGATCCGAATTCGAGATGTATGTCCGAAAAATACTGAATACGCACGGTGTAATGTGATCCTTGGCCGGAGCGTCCTTCGAGGGCTTACTATTCCGGCACACGCTGTAAGTTCCATAATTATAACTTGACACCCAAGTAAAGAACTCGGAAATTACCGCAAGCCTACGATAGGCTTGAGCTGTGTCATTGATAAAATAGCGGACTCGCGAAGTATCCCAGTAGGTTTTTAAGCATGATGAATAGAAGAGATTCGGTCGGTGTAAAAGTCGGTGAGATCCAGATCGGCGGCGATGCGCCGGTGGTCGTCCAATCCATGACCAATACCGACACCGCGGATGTAAAAAGCACCGTCAGACAGGTGATGGATCTGGCCAAGGCCGGTTCCGAATTGGTCCGCATTACCGTAAACAATGAAGAATCAGCACAGGCCGTATCTCAGATACGCGAAGAATTGGACAGGAATGGCTGCTTCGTTCCTCTGATCGGCGACTTCCATTTCAACGGTCATAAGCTGCTGGACAAGTTTCCCGGTTGTGCCGAAGCACTGGCGAAATACCGTATCAACCCCGGCAACGTGGGCCGAGGATCCAAGCGCGATCCCCAATTCGCCCAGATGATCGAATTTGCCTGCCGCTACGAAAAACCCGTGCGGATCGGGGTCAACTGGGGAAGCCTCGATCAATCCGTGCTGGCACGCCTGCTTGATGAGAACGCGCAGCTTAGTGACCCAAGACCACTCGCCGAAGTGATGCGCGAGGCGGTCATCACCTCGGCTTTGGAAAGCGCCGAGCGTGCCGTGTCATTAGGATTGCCCAAAAACCGCATCGTGCTGTCGTGCAAGATGAGCGGCGTTCAGGAGCTGATTGCCGTTTATCAAGCGCTCGCCGAACGCTGCGATTACGCTCTGCACTTGGGGCTTACCGAAGCCGGCATGGGATCCAAGGGCATCGTGGCGTCTACGGCCGCATTGGCGGTACTGCTGCAGCAAGGCATCGGCGATACCATCCGTATTTCCTTGACCCCCGAGCCGGGCGCCGATCGCACTCACGAAGTCATCGTCGCCCAGGAGATTCTCCAAACCATGGGGATCCGCTCGTTCACGCCGATGGTGATCTCCTGCCCCGGTTGCGGCCGTACGACCAGCGACTATTTTCAAAAGCTGGCTCAGCAGATTCAGAGCCATCTCCGTCACAAGATGCCGGAATGGCGCAAGAAATATTCGGGTGTCGAGGACATGCACGTGGCCGTGATGGGCTGTGTGGTCAACGGCCCGGGCGAGAGCAAGAACGCCAATATCGGAATCAGCTTGCCCGGCACGGGTGAGCAACCGGTCGCCCCGGTCTTCGAGGATGGCGTAAAGACGGTAACACTGAAGGGCGATCGTATCGCCGAAGACTTTCAGGAATTGGTCGAGCGTTATGTCGTGTCCCACTACGGCCCGAATCAGGAACATCAAGCCATCGCCGAGTAAGGAATCGAAAGCTCCCCGGCCCGCGGCCCCTCAGTCCGGGCGGGCCGGACTTTCGCTAGCCATCCTCTTCAAACGCTGCAGCTCCAGATCGCTAAATCCCGCCGCTCGGCGCAATTCGATATTGAACGGACCGCGAACAGCCCCCCGAAGATAGCGTTCGACAAGATCGAAATATTCCGTTACGGGATCGATTCCCTGTTCGTTGCACACGTATTGAAACCAACGAGTACCTCGCGCCACATGGCCAACCTCGTCCCTCAGGATAATCCTGAGGATATTCGCGGTTGCGTCATCGCCTAAGGCATCGAGCTTGTCAATCATTGCCGGGGTGACGTCCAATCCCCTCGCTTCCATCACGCGCGGAACCAACGCCAGGCGGGCTTTCACGTCATGCGCCGTCTCCTCGGCTAACTCCCATAATCCTCTATGTGCGGGAAACTGGCCGTAGTCGGCATCAAAGTCTTTTAGCCTTCCTCGAACCAGAGAAAAGTGATAGGCCTCCTCGATGGCTACTTCCAGCCAATCGTTATAGAAGGCCCGTGGCATTCCGCGGAACCGGTAAACCATATCCCAGGCGAGCTGAATCGCGGTGAGTTCGATGTGGGCAACCGCATGCAGAAACGCGATCTTCCCGGCACGGGTCGTGAGTTTCCGCCGCGGCAAATGCCTCGGGTCCACCAACTCCGGACGCTCCGGGAAGCGGACTTCCGATGCCGGCTTGGGCGGCAAGCGATCATCCAGGGAAAAGCCTTCTCCCCGGAAGGCCAGCGCAGCCCGCTTGGTCGCTTCCAGTTTGGCTTCCACGGATGGCGTGTATAGGCACGATTCCGCAATCTCGAATAGATTGGTCGACATGAGTTTCGTAATCGTTTCGGAATAAGAACAACAGGCCGCCACTTGCCGATGCCTCGTCGGTTGCGGCAAGCGGCGCTGTCGCACTTGGCATTTCAAGCCGTGGCGTCTAAAGCGACTTGTTCCGCCTTTCTGACGTAGTCGGGAATCTGATCGAAATTCAGATATCGATAGGTATCCGTTGCGTCCTTTTCCAGAGACTGAACGAAAGCCATGTATTCTTCGTACGACGGGATGCGCCCTAAACTCGAACATACGGCCGCGAGTTCTGCCGAGGCCAGAAACACATTGGCACCCGCTCCCATCCGATTGGGAAAGTTTCGCGTCGAGGTCGATACCACGGTGGCATGGTCCGCCACCCGTGCCTGATTGCCCATGCACAATGAACATCCGGGCATTTCGGTCCGAGCGCCCACTTTGCCGTAGATGCCGTAATACCCTTCCTCGGTCAATTCCAACTGATCCATCCGGGTCGGCGGAGCGATCCATAAACGCCCTGGAACTTGCGTCCCGAAGTGCTCCAGGATTTTTCCGGCCGCACGGAAATGGCCGATGTTCGTCATGCAGGAACCGAGAAAGACCTCGTCGATCTGGGTGCCGGCAAGGGCAGACAAGGGTTTTACGTCGTCAGGATCGTTCGGGCAACACAAGAGCGGCTCTTTAATCTCGCTCAGGTCGATCTCGATCACTTCGTGATATTCGGCATCGGCATCGGGCTCCAGGAGCATGGGATCAGCCAGCCAATCCTCCATGGCCGCGATTCGCCGGATTAAGGTTCGTACGTCGCCATAACCTTGCTCGATCATCCATTTGAGCAAAACGATATTGGACCGCAAATATTCCTCGATCGGCTCTTTGTTCAGGCGTACGGTACAGGCGGCGGCGGACCGCTCGGCGGAAGCATCCGCCAGCTCGAATGCCTGCTCTACCTTTAGAGTCGGCAGTCCTTCGATTTCCAAGATGCGTCCTGAAAAAACGTTCTTCTTGCCCTTTTTCTCGAGAGTCAAAAGCCCGCGCTGCATCGCCGCATAAGGAATGGCATGCACCAGGTCCCTGAGCGTGATGCCCGGCTGCATTTCGCCCTTGAACCTGACCAGTACCGATTCCGGCATGTCCAAAGGCATCACACCGGTGGCGGCAGCGAAAGCGACCAGGCCGGAACCCGCGGGAAACGATATCCCGATAGGGAAGCGGGTATGCGAATCGCCGCCGGTTCCGACGGTATCCGGAATCAGCATGCGGTTGAGCCATGAATGGATGATGCCGTCGCCGGGACGAAGCGACACGCCGCCGCGATTCATGATGAAATCGGGCAAAGTGTGGTGGACATCGATGTCTACGGGCTTGGGATAGGCCGCCGTGTGACAGAAGGACTGCATCACCAAATCTGCAGAAAACCCCAAGCAAGCTAAATCCTTGAGCTCGTCGCGCGTCATCGGGCCCGTAGTGTCTTGAGATCCTACCGTCGTCATATGAGGCTCGCAGTAGGTGCCGGGACGTACACCCTTTACCCCGCAGGCTTTTCCGACCATCTTTTGGGCGAGGGTATATCCCTTGCCGCTGTCCAGTTTAGATTCCGGACGTCGGAATACCGGCGAGATATCGAGACCCAGTGCCTTGCGGGCACGATCGGTAAGGCCGCGTCCGATGATGAGCGAGATCCTCCCCCCGGCCTGCACCTCGTCCAGCAGAATATCGTTCTTCAAGGCGAAAGTGCAAAGCAGCTCGCCGGTATCGTGGCGCTTGATCTCGCCTTTGTAAGGGTAGACGTCGATAACGTCGCCGGTATGCAAGTTCGAGACATCGCACTCGATAGGCAGGGCACCGGAATCTTCCATGGTGTTGAAGAAGATGGGAGCGATCTTTCCTCCGATGCACATGCCTCCCGCCCGTTTGTTCGGAACACATGGAATATTCTCGCCGATATACCACAGCACCGAGTTGGTCGCGGATTTCCGAGAAGAACCCGTACCTACGACGTCGCCCACGAATGCGACCGGCCAGCCTTTTGTCTTGAGTTCCGCTATCTGTGCCTCGGCATCGGTGACGCCTTCGCGCGGCATTTTCAGCATGGCTTTGGCGTGCAGCGGAATATCGGGCCGCGACCAAGCATCCTGGGCGGGCGACAAATCGTCGGTGTTGATCTCACCCGGCACCTTGAATACGGTCACCGTAATGACGTCAGGCACCTTCGGCCGGCTCGTGAACCATTCGGCTTCGGCCCAAGCCCGCATGACCGCCTGTGCGTTCGCATTGCCGGCTTCGGCCTTCTCGCAAACATCGTGGAACGCATCGAACATCAGCAAGGTATGCGACAAGCCCTTTGCGGCCAGCGTTCCCAACGCCGGATGGTCGAGCAGTTCGATCAGCGGGGCTACGTTGTAGCCGCCCAGCATAGTGCCGAGAAGCTCGGTCGCAAGGCGCGGATCCAATATCGGCGAGACGGTCTCGCCTTTCGCGACAGCTGCCAGAAAACCTGCCTTGACGTAGGCCGCTTCGTCCACGCCTGCCGGCACGCGGTTGGTCAACAGGTCGAGCAAGAATTCTTCCTCGCCTCGAGGCGGATTTTTGATGAGCGATATCAGAGCCGTGGTCATTTCCGCGCTCAGAGGTTTCGGCACAAGCCCTTGTGCCGCTCGCTCGGCAACGTGTCTGCGATATTCTTCCAGCATGGTTTCCCCTAAAGTTTGCAATTCTGTTCGACTCGAGCCCCACGCACGATTCGAAACGGTTTCATTTGTCGTATAAAACGACCGCCGTTTTCCATTCCCGAGAACGAGTCATCGATCATTGGTCCAAATACCGGGGAACGATCAATCATCAAACGGTATCGGTTCTATTCCAACGGCAATACTCGGGTATTATATGGATCACTCATACGTTTATCACGCCGGATGCTCGTCATGACTACGATTTGCTTCAGTCATCGGAGTTTCTTGGAACACGACACCGGCCTTGGGCATCCGGAAAACGCGGAGCGCTTGCGTTCGATCGAGCGCGCACTTAGTCGACCCGATTTCTCCGGTCTCGATCGACGGGAAGCGCCGCGCGGTACCCGCGAACAGATTCGTTTAATCCACACCGATCGGCACATCGATTACGTCTTGGGAGCCGTGCCCAAACTGGGTTTTGCTTACCTCGATGGCGATACGGTCGTGTCGCCCGGTTCGGGCGAAGCGGCTTTGCATGCCGTAGGTGCCGCATGTGCCGCGGTGGATGCCGTTTTTGCCAAGGAGTCCACGAACGCTTTCTGCGCTGTCCGGCCGCCGGGACATCATGCCGAACCCGACGCGGCCATGGGGTTCTGCTTGTTCAACAATATCGCCATTGCCGCCGAATATGCCCGCAAACACCATGGAATCGAACGGGTCGCCATCATGGATTTCGACGTGCACCATGGAAACGGTACCCAACGAGCATTCGAAACGAATAAGGACGTCTTATATGCATCGACTCACCAGTTCCCTTGGTATCCCGGGACCGGGAGGTCCGGCGAAACCGGTGCGGGCAATATGATCAATGTGCCTCTGGTAGCCGGCAGCGGGTCCCATGAATTTCGCTTGGCCGTGGCGGACAAGATTCTGCCCGCTATCAATCGTTTTACGCCGGAGCTTGTCTTGATTTCCGCCGGCTTCGATGCCCATCGGGACGATCCCCTGGCCGATCTGAATTTGGTCGAGGACGATTATGCTTGGGTAACTTCGGAACTGGTGAAATTGGCGAAAGAACACGCACGAGGCCGACTGGTATCCGTTTTGGAAGGTGGATACAACCTGGAGGCTTTAGGAAAGAGCGTGGCCGCGCATGTACGTGCGCTAATGAAGAGCTGATGGCTGGAAAAGAGGGGGCGCCGAGCGCCCCCGCTATTCGAATCAGGCTAAGGACGCGCCCCGCCCAATGCCGAAATAATCAAATCCCATCATTTTCATCCGGGCCGGATCATAAAGATTCCGACCGTCGAAGATGACGGGATGCGACAGTTCGGCCTTGATCGTATCAAAGTCGGGGCTGCGGAATACATTCCATTCGGTGACGATAATCAAGCCGTCAGCACCTTTCAAGGTAGCTTCGGGGCTGTCGCAAAGCGCGAGATCGGACCTATGCCCATATAATCGCCCGGCTTCGTGCGTCGCGACCGGATCGAACGCTTGTACCTTGGCGCCCGCCTCCCAAAGGGCTTCGATGATCACCCGGCTGGAAGCTTCGCGCATGTCGTCCGTATTCGGCTTGAATGCCAACCCCCAGAGAGCGAGTGTCTTTCCTTTTAGATCGTCCTTAAAATAATCCTTAACTTTTTCGTAAAGTCTCAGTTTCTGCCGGTCATTGACATCCTCGACCGCCCGCAGCAACTGGGCCTGATATCCGACGTCCCGCGCGGTGCGCTCGAGTGCTTTAACGTCTTTCGGGAAGCACGAACCGCCGTATCCGCAGCCGGGATAAATGAAGTGGTAACCGATCCGCGGATCGGACCCGATGCCCACCCTCACCTTCTCGATATCCGCGCCCAGACATTCGGCGAGATTCGCCAATTCGTTCATGAAGCTGATTTTCGTCGCCAGCATGGCATTGGCCGCGTACTTGGTCAGCTCGGCCGAGCGGATATCCATGCAGACCAGGCGGTCGTGATTGCGATTGAATGGCGCGTACAAGGCCCGTAGAAGTTCGGTAGTGCGGGGATTGTCGGTGCCCACCACGATACGATCCGGCTTCATGAAATCCTCGATGGCCGCCCCCTCTTTCAGGAATTCCGGATTTGAAACCACATCGAATTCACATGGCTTCTGCCGGTCGTTGAGCACCGTATTTATCGCCTGGCGGACTTTATCCGCCGTGCCGACGGGCACGGTCGACTTGTTGACTACAACGCGATAATCCTCCATGCGTTCGCCAATGCTGCGCGCGACGGCCAACACATATTGCAGGTCGGCCGACCCATCCTCGTCGGGAGGCGTGCCGACTGCGATGAACTGGAATAAACCATGCTGAACCGCCAGGTCCACATCGGTGGTGAAATGCAGACGTTTCGCGGCCATGTTGCGTTCGATGATGCTATCCAGACCAGGCTCGTAAATCGGAACCTCGCCTTGATTGAGCCGGGCAATCTTGCCCTCGTCGATATCTACGCATACCACCTCATTGCCTACCTCGGCCAGACAGGCTCCGGTAACGAGGCCGACATAACCCGAACCAAAGACGGTGACTTTCATGACTGTTCCTTTTTGTTACGAATGAGATTCTGCACGCGGAGGTCGATACGACCACTCCGATCTTATGCAAAGGCGCGAAGCAAATCGCGCCTGATGTCATCGATATTTTCAAGCCCCACGGCGATACGGACCAAACCCTCGCTGATACCGGCAGCGGCACGTTCGTTCTCGCTCAGCCTGCCATGAGTCGTGGTTGCGGGATGGGTGATGGTCGTTTTGACATCCCCTAGATTCGCAGTGATGGATAGCAGGCGGGTCGAGTCGATCAGGTTCCAGGCCCCTTCCCGGCCCCCTTCGACCTCGAAACTCACGATGCCGCCGCCCGCAAATTGTTGCCGCACGGCTAACTCATGTTGGGGGTGGGACGGCAGTCCCGGATAATACACGCGCTTGACCCAAGACTGGGCTTCCAGCCACTCCGCAAGATTCAGGGCATTCTCGCTATGCGCGCGCATGCGTATCGCCAAGGTTTCCAGCCCCTTGAGAAATACCCAGGCATTGAACGGACTCATGGAAGGGCCACCCGTCCTTAGAAAGGGATAGATTTCCTTATCTAATAACTCCTGCCGGCCAACGATCGCGCCTCCGACGCATCTCCCCTGCCCGTCCAGGTACTTGGTTGCCGAATGAACGACGATATCCGCTCCCAAATCCAGAGGCTTCTGCAAAGCGGGCGTACAGAAACAGTTATCGACCACCAGAAGGCTCCCATTTTGCCTGGCTATCGTTGCAATGCGATGAATATCCGCAATTTCGGTCAGCGGATTTGAGGGAGTCTCGAGAAAAAGAAAGCGCGTTTCGGGCCTGACGGCTGTTTCCCAGGCCGCATAATCGGTCATATCCACGAAAGTGGTCGTGACGCCGAATTTGCTCAGGTAATTCTGGAACAGCAGAACTGTGTTGCCGAACACGCTCCGGGAGCACACGACATGGTCTCCGGCCTTTAACAATCCGAAGGCCGTCGTAGCGATAGCGGCCATTCCCGAAGCCACCGCAATGCAGCGTTCTCCGCTTTCCAGGGCGGCGAGCCGTTCCTCGAAAGCTCGAACGGTGGGATTGGTGAAGCGCGAATAGATATTGCCGGGAATCTTACCGGAAAACCTCGCGGCGGCATCCTCGGCGCTGTCGAACACGTAACTGGACGTCGCAAAGATCGGATCGGAATGTTCCTGTTCGGACGTCCGTCGCTGCCCGGCGCGTATCGCCTGAGTTTCGATGGCATACTGCTGCCATTCCCAATCGGTCATGTGGTCTACCTCGCAAAAAGCGTCCGTGATACTAGCCCGCGTTGTGCAACTCGATGATCGAACCATCGGCCGAGCGTCTGGCCTTGGACTGATCGTTACGGTGCTTGCTGAGCCGATCGAGGTATTCCTGATTGATATCCCCGGTGACATAGTCATCGTTGAAACACGATGTGTCAAACCGCCCGATGGAAGGATTTCCTCTCTGCACGGCCTCGATCAAATCGCTCAAGTCCTGATAAATCAACCAATCCGCGCCAAGCTCATCCTGCACCTCCTGTTCGCTGCGCCCATGGGCGATCAATTCATGCGCCGCAGGCATGTCGATGCCGTATACATTAGGATAGCGTACCGGCGGAGACGCGGACGCGAAGTAAACTTTGCGCGCTCCGGCATCCCGCGCCATTTGAATGATTTGCATGGACGTAGTGCCTCGGACGATTGAATCGTCGACCAGCAAAACGTTCTTGTCCTTGAATTCGAGGTCGATCGCGTTCAGTTTCTGTCTGACCGACTTCTTGCGAAGCTGTTGTCCGGGCATGATGAACGTACGTCCGATGTAGCGATTCTTGATAAAGCCCTCCCGGTATTTCACGCCCAGCCGGTTGGCGAGCTGCAACGCCGCAGTCCGGCTCGTATCCGGAATGGGGATCACGACATCGATGTCGTGATCCGGGCGCAGCCGCATAATTTTCTCGGCCAGTTTATCGCCCATGCGAAGCCGGGCCTTGTAGACCGAGATATTGTCGATGATGGAGTCGGGGCGTGCGAAGTAAACGAATTCGAATATGCACGGCGAATAAAGCACTTTTTCGGCGCATCGGCGCGTATGTAGCGTACCGTTTTTTTCGATGATCACGGCCTCGCCAGGCTGCACATCCCTAATCAACTTGAATCCCAACACGTCCAGGGCGACGCTCTCCGATGCGATCATGTAGTCGGTGCCCTTGGCGGTCTTGCGTTCGCCGAACACCAAGGGGCGAATGCCGTAAGGGTCCCGGAAACCGATGATACCGAAACCGGTGATCATCGCCACCACCGAGTAAGCGCCCCGGCAGCGCTGGTGTACGGCCGCCACGGCACGGAACACATCTTCGGGGCCGACCCGAAGTTTCCCCAGTTCCTGGAGTTCATGAGCAAAGACGTTAAGGAGAACCTCGGAGTCGGAATCGGTGTTGATGTGTCGTTGATCTTGGGCGAACAGATCTTCCTTCAGCACCTCGGCATTGGTCAGATTACCGTTATGCGCCAGACTGATGCCGTAAGGAGAATTGACGTAAAACGGCTGGGCTTCGGCCGAGCTCGTGCAACCGGCGGTGGGATAACGGACGTGGGCGATGCCCATCTTTCCCCTGAGGTTCACCATGTGGCGAGTATGAAATACGTCCCGTACCAAACCGCTGTCCTTGCGCAAGTTAAAGCGATCGTGTTCGCAGGTGACGATACCCGCGGCATCCTGTCCCCGATGCTGCAATACGGTCAGGGCTTCATACAGCTCCTGATTGACTTCGTCACTGGAAACGATGCCGGCAATACCACACATAGGTCAACTCACTTAACAATGAAAAATCATCGAAATTTGACATAACTGCCGAAGTCCGACGGAAGTTGGTCGCGAAGCCATAAAGCTAACGACTGAAATGGCGGAATCAAGGCAGACTCTTTCCACCAAGGGTCTGCCGGAAGAGGTGTCGCTCCGGCCAAAAGAACCAGCACTGAAACGATGACGACTCCGCGGCCGATACCGAATACCATTCCGGCAAGACGATCGGTCCCCGTCAACCCGGTACTTTTCACCAGCATGTGCAGCAAAAAAGTAACCAGGCTGGCCAATATCAAACTGGCTAAAAAGAGTATCCCAAACGATGCAGCCATCCGGGCGGAGGGAAGGGAAATGACGGAATCGAGATAAACCGAAAAATCACGGCTGAATTGCAAACCGATCCACGCTGCCGCAACCCATGCACAGAGTGAAAACACTTCGCGAATAAGACCGCGCAACAGCCCGATGAGGGCTGATAAACCAATGATTCCGGCAATACAATAATCGACCCAAACCAGATTAGACATGTCGTACTCTCGCCGACGATAGCACTGTCGTATTGATAATCGTCTGGTCAGAAATCCGGTATCCGGGAATGCCAGCGATCACGGATGCGGAACCACGATACCCTTGATACCGATAGTATTCTCAATCTGCTTCTGTATCTGCTCTGCCCGTGTCCGGTTCAACTCGGGACCTACCTGAACGCGGTAGACTGAGGTTCCGGCGTTGTTAACGACCTCCACAAATGCGGGAAAGTTCGATTTTCGCAGCTTATCGGCCAGTGACCGCGCATTGCCCTCGGTGGTAAAACTACCGGTTTGGACTACCCATGCCGCCAAGTCATCGGATGCCTCCGGTGCGGGAATTGGCGGCTCAGGAAGCTTCGCTCCCCCACCTCCAACGGCTGGTTTCGATGGGATTTCAGGAGCTTTTGAAACCGCTTCGGACGGTACCGCCTTCGAATTATCCAATGAAGGCTTGATCTGCGCCGGTTTTTGGGGACTCACCGGAGACGACGCAGATTTAGCCGATTCGGCAGCTCTTGTCGTCTCGGACTTCTTCGATCCTTTTTCGATCGGTTTCGCGGGCGGGGCTTTTGGTTTCGCCTTAGGCAGTGCGGCGGGCTGCTCCGGCGGCATCGTATCAACGGCGCCCTCTTCCGAATTGACCGTCAGGGTTGTCGGCTCGAGTTTGCTTTTTCTGGCGAGAGCCTGTTTTGATTTGCTAACTCCGGCGGCTTTTGCCGGTTCATCGGTTTTAGCCACTTGCGCTTTGTCCGATTCAGCGGGATCGGCTGCGCGACTAGTTTGCGCATCGCCCGTGGCTTTCAAAACATCCTCATCGGCAACCGTCGGTTCACTATCCGCTATAGAAGCCGCCCGATTTTCGGGCTTTTCGCCGGACTCGGCAGAAGCGGACTGCTCGCTTTCCGCGGCGGTCGAATCGCCATCGGTCAAGGGGATTATCCGATAACCCGTACTAGTGCTTTCGCTCTCCTCCGACGGAGCAACATCGGCTGCCGAGTTCGGCAGCTCGATGGCCTTGGCTTCAACCTCTTTGGGAAGTGCCGGAATCTCGCCGGAGCCGGCAGCGCTTAGATCGTCCTGCCGTTCCTCGAACAGCATGGGCACGAAAATAACTACCAGAGAAACAATGATGATAGCGCCGATGAGACGTTGTTTCAGTTGCTGATCCATGAATACCTCGGACTCAGCTCATTTGAGCCAAATACTCGGAAACTAGAAAGAATGAGCCAAACACGAGCACGAGGTGATCGTTTTCGGCGTCCTGTTTGGCGGCACCGAATGCCGCTGCAGCATCGGCGAACCCAGACCGGACTGCTGAAACGCCAAGACTGTCGAAAATAGCTAAAAGTTGATCGGCAGTCGCTGCCCGGGGCATTTTGAGGGGAGCCAAATACCAATGCTCGACCAGGTCTTTTATGTTAGTGATAATCCCGAGAACGTCCTTGTCGCGCATAACGGCGAAGACTGCATGTATGGTTTTCCCGCCAAACCGGGAGCCCAGATATTCCGCCAATACCCTCACCGCCTGAGGATTGTGCGCCACGTCCAATAATACAGGAACACTTCCAGGGATGTACTGAAACCGTCCGGCCAAAGTGACATTTCTCAACCCATTCCGAACGGCCGCCGCTGATACGGGCATGTGGGTTTCGATCCTCTGCAAGACTTCCAACACAGCCGAAGCATTGATCAATTGGTGACTACCTTGGAGCGCCGGAAACGGCAAATCGGCCAGCTGGGTGTTTCGCCCCAGCCAGTTCCATCCGTCGCCGGACACCTCATAGATAAAATGCCGCCCCGCATACGAAAGCGGCACGCCACCCTCCTCGGCATATCGGACCACGGCCTCCGGCACTTCGCTGTCTCCGATGACCGCGGGTCTGCCGGGTCGAAAAATACCGGCTTTCTCCAGCCCTATGGCCGTGCGGGTATCACCCAACCAATCCTGGTGATCGAGGTCGATGCTGGCAATCAGGGCCGCATCCGCGTCGATGATATTGACGGCGTCCAGACGACCGCCCAAACCGACTTCGAGCACTTGTACGTCCAGATCGGCGGTAGCGAAGATATCGAGCGCCGCCAAGGTGCCGAACTCGAAGAAACTGAGAGTCGTCTCGTCGCGCACCCGTTCAATACGCTCGAACGCGTCGCAAATCCGGTCGTCGCTGACGGGTTCCCCGTCAATACGGATTCGCTCGTTATAGCGTAGAAGATGCGGCGACGTATATGTGCCGACCCGGTAGCCCTCCTGGCGTAAAATCGCGTCCAGCATCGCTACACATGAGCCTTTTCCGTTTGTGCCGCCGACGGTGATGGTGAAAGGCGGCTTTTCGCGACGACCAAGCCGTCCATGGACCATTTTGACGCGGGACAAGCCGAGGTCGATAGACTTCGGGTGCAGGGTCTCCTGCCAGGCCAGCCAATCAGCCAGCGTTTTGAAACGCATGAACTATTCGTTGCCCGTAAGTTCTTCGGCAGAAAGAGAGGTATAAGCCGCGGCAAGCATTTCGGGTCTTTCGGCGCGCTTTTCGACGACGACCGCCTCGATACTGGCGGCAGCCGGCTTTTCAAAGGCCAGTATCGACAACAGGGACGCGATTTTTTCGCGCATCTCCCGACGATCGACGATCATGTCCAGAGCGCCGTGATTGAGCAAAAACTCGCTTCTCTGAAATCCTTCCGGCAGCTTTTCGCGAACCGTCTGTTCGATCACACGAGGTCCCGCAAACCCGATCAGAGCGCCCGGCTCACCGATGTTGATGTCGCCCAGCATGGCCAAACTGGCTGATACGCCTCCCATCGTCGGATCGGTCATCACGGAAATGAAAGGAATGCCCGCATCGGCCAACCGCGCCAAGGCAGCGCTGGTTTTCGCCATTTGAAACAGGGACAACAAGGATTCCTGCATACGGGCGCCGCCGCTGGCGCTGAAGACGACCAATGGAATTCCCTGCTCCAGGCAGTGATTGACGCCCCGCACGAAGCGCTCTCCCACGACCGACCCCATGGAACCGCCCATGAATTCGAAATTGAATGCGGCAGCGACTAATGGCCGGCCTTGGAGCTGACCGGCGACGACGATCAGCGCGTCCTTTTCGCCGGTGGCTTTTTGCGCCTGAACCAAGCGATCCTTGTACTTCTTGCTGTCTTTGAACTTAAGCGGATCGACAGGCGTAAGTCCTTCGCCGATTTCCAGGCGATTGCCGGGGTCGAGAAACAGATGCAGGCGCTTGCGCCCGCTGATGCGCATGTGATGGCCGCACTTCGGGCAAACCTCCAGATTCCGTTCGACTTCCGACCGGTACAAAATTGCGTTGCAGGCCGGACATTTGCTCCACAAGCCTTCGGGGATCGCGCTTTTCGTAGACGCTTCCGTGCGGATTTTCGAAGGTACTAATTTGTGAAACCAGCTCAAGGTGATGACTCTCGCTAAAAAGATGCGTCCATCGCGGTACGCATGGATTTCAACAGATCGACGATATCGTTGAGCGCTCGCCCGGAATCGCCCCGTGCAACCTCGATTTTCTCGACTAGCGCACTGCCCACTACCACCGCGTCGGCAAACTTGGAGATCGTGGCAGCGATCTCGGAGTTCTTGACGCCGAACCCGACGCCCAGCGGCAGATCCGTCAGCGCGCGAATTTCGGAAAGCTTACGCTGGACATCGCTCAAATCCAAATGCGAGGCGCCGGTGACACCTTTCAGAGAGACGTAATACAAATAGCCCCGCCCCAACTGGCCCATCTTGCGTATCCGCTCATCGGTACTGTTGGGGGCGAGCAAAAAGATCGGATCGATACCGGCTTGCTCCAAAAGCGACAACAGGTCGGACGATTCTTCGGGAGGCATGTCCACGGTAAGAACGCCGTCGACGCCAGCGCTCCTGGCCCTGTCGACGAACGCGCGGTACCCCATGCACTCGACCGGGTTGAGATACCCCATGAGAACGACAGGAGTCTCGCTATCGTTCGAACGGAACTTTTCTACCATGTCCAGCACGCGGCGAAGGCTCATCTTGTGCAGAAGAGCTCGCTCGCTGGCCTTTTGGATGACCGGACCATCCGCCATCGGATCGGAGAAAGGCACGCCCAGTTCGATGATGTCGGCCCCGGCCTCCACCATCGCGTGCATCGCCGGAACCGTGAAATCCGGATGGGGATCGCCCGCCGTGATGAAAGGAATGAGAGCTTTCCGGTTGGCTTCTTTTAAAGTCTGGAACTTGGCGGTCAAACGGCTCACAGGGTAATTCCTTCGCGCCTTGCAATGGTGTTGATGTCTTTGTCCCCGCGTCCCGATAGGTTGACCAGGATTTTTCGATCCTTGCTCATGGTGGGCGCGAGCTTCATGGCGTAAGCCACGGCGTGGCTGGATTCCAGCGCCGGAATGATGCCTTCGATCCGGGTCAGCGTGTGAAAGGCCTCCATCGCCTCGTCATCGGTGATGCTGACGTATGTAGCCCGACCGCTGTCCTTTAACCAGGAATGCTCCGGACCCACGCCGGGGTAATCGAGGCCGGCTGAAATCGAATGGGTTTCGATGATCTCGCCATCCTCGTCCTCCATGAGATAGGTGCGATTGCCGTGCAGAACGCCCGGCTTGCCGGCGCTCAGAGGAGCCGAGTGGCGTCCTGTCGCAATGCCCTCGCCCGCCGCCTCCACGCCGTACATCGCAACGCCGTGCTCGTCAATAAAGGGATAGAACAAACCTATGGCGTTCGAACCGCCTCCGACGCAAGCTACCAGCGCGTCCGGCAAGCTTCCGGTCAGCTCCTTCATCTGCTGTCTGGCTTCGCGGCCTATGACCGCCTGAAAATCGCGGACCATGGCCGGATAAGGATGAGGACCGGCCACTGTGCCGATGATATAAAAGGTATTGTCCACATTCGTAACCCAATCGCGCATGGCCTCGTTGAGCGCGTCCTTGAGGGTTTTCGAACCGGATTCCACCGGCACCACGGTCGCACCGAGCAACTTCATGCGGAACACATTGAGGGCCTGGCGCTCGACGTCGACAGCCCCCATATAAACCACGCACTCCATCCCCAAGCGGGCGGCGACTGTAGCGGTAGCCACGCCGTGCTGTCCGGCGCCGGTCTCGGCTATGACGCGCTGTTTGCCCATACGTTTGGCGAGCAAAGCTTGTCCTACGGTATTGTTGACCTTATGGGCACCGGTGTGATTGAGATCCTCGCGTTTGAAGAAAACTTGCGCGCCGCCCAGCATTGAACTAAGGCGCTCCGCGTAATAGATCGGCGAAGGGCGCCCCACGTAATGCTTGAGATCGTAATCTAATTCCGCAAGGAACTCGGGATCTTTCATGTAGCGGTAATACGCGTCCCTCAACTCCTGAATCGGATACATCAAGGTTTCGGCAACGAATACGCCGCCATAGGGCCCGAAGTGGCCCCGCTCGTCGGGCAGGTTGTACGATTCAGTCGATGTGTACTCTATGGTCATATTCGTGTACCTGTTCTAGAAACGCCGCCATTTTATCGGCATCCTTGATGCCCTTGCCTGCTTCTACACCGCTGGATACGTCGACGGCATAAGGCTGCACCGTCCGCAAGGCTTCCACGACGTTATCAGGAGCAAGCCCTCCGGCCAAGATCACCGATCGGCGGAGTTCCTTCGGAATTAAGTCCCAGTCGAAGCGATGACCGGTCCCCCCCTTGGCATCCGAATGCCATGCGTCCAACAGAAAACCTGCAGCATCTGGATAAGTATCCACAATTGTCGTCAGATCTGTTTCCGACCGCATCCTTACGGCCTTGATATAGGGTTTTCCGAAACGGCGGCAGTAATCCGGGCTTTCATCACCGTGAAACTGAATCAGATCGATACGTACCTGTTGCAAAATCTCGCGGACGACAACCTCGTCTTCATCGACGAACAACCCGACCACCGTGGCGAATGGCGGCAAAGCAGACACGATGCTTTGCGCCGTCTCGACGTCGAGATTTCGTGGACTTGGCGGATAAAAAACCAAACCGACGGCGTCGGCGCCCAGTTGAACAGCTATCAAGGCGTCGTCCGGGCGGGTGAAGCCGCAGATTTTAACGCGAGTTCTACGGAAGGGATACGGAAATTTCACTCGCTTTCCGAAGGAGTATAACGACTGGCGCCTTCCGGCAGATAATCGAATATCGGATGACGGGGTAAACCGAAATGGGGAGGGTAATAAACACCGCCTAAGTATAACCCGTCGGCCGGCGCCGTAACACCGGCGCACTTTCGGTCTCGGGCCCCGAGAACCTCGGCCGCCCAATCCGGGCGCTGCTTGCCCGATCCAACCTCCATCAAGACGCCTACGATATTCCGAACCATATGATGCAGGAAAGCATTGGCGCACAGCTCGATGATCACCTTATCGTTTTCCCGGCGAACGTGGATGAAATGCATCCGGCGCATGGGACTCTTGGATTGACAGTCCTGGGCTCGGAACGAGGAAAAATCATGTTCCCCGATCAGATTGTTTGCCGCCTCCTGCATGGCTTTCTCATTGAGCGGATGAAAATGCCAGGTGACCTGCCGCCTAAGCAGTGCGGACTTCATCGGGCGATTCAGGATGACATACCGATAGAATCGAGCGATGGCGCTGTAGCGCGCATGGAAGTCCTCCGGAGTCTCTTGAACCCAGAGGATGCGCACGTCTTCGGGAAGCGCCGTATTAGTCCCCATCAGCCAGGAATACGGCTTACGGTATACCTTGGTATCGAAATGGACGACCTGCTCCAAGGCATGCACGCCCGCATCCGTCCGGCCAGCGCAGATGACGCGAATCGACTCGGCCGCAACGCGGCTTAGAGCGTCTTCGACCGCGCCCTGGACGGTAAGCTTCCCCTTTTGCCATTGCCAACCGGAGAAGGCTTGACCGTCGTACTCGATACCCAAGGCGATACGCATCGTTTTAGAAATTATTTGTTTAACAAGATAACAGGAAAGAACGTTCCGCTATCAGTCCAATGTTACCATCTTGAAACAATCGCGGCCGAAACGGGCCTACTGAAAAGCATCGAAAAACGACTGAGCACTCTTTAGGCAGGCTAGCGTTAAATGACCGGTTGTCGTTACACTGAAACAGAAACGAGAACAAAGTCCGTATTTAGGGTTTCTTAGCATTATGGCAGACACAGCAAAGCTCGAACTGGACGGCAAACGGTTCGATATTCCCGTCGTCGTCGGTACCGAGAACGAAAAAGGGCTGGATATCACCCGGCTCCAGGCATCGACCGGTTACATCACCGTCGATCCCGGTTACGCCAATACAGGCTCCTGCACATCCGCCATCACCTACATCGACGGCGACAAAGGAATTCTCCGCTACCGCGGGATCGACATTGCCGAGCTCTGCGAGAAGTCGACGTTCATGGAAGTCTGCTATTTGCTCATTTACGGCGAGTTGCCGAACGCCGAGCAATTTACGAAATTCAAGGACAAGGTCCTTTTCCACTCGCTGATTCACGAGGACATGAAGAGCTTCTTCACCTCGTACCCCGGCCATGCCCATCCCATGGCCATTCTTTCGGCGATGGTGTGTTCCCTCTCGGTTTATCATCCGGAACTGTTGAAACCGGATCAGTCGCCGCACGAGCGGGACCAAACCATTACCCGGCTCCTGTCCAAAGTGCGTGTGCTGGCCGCCTTCGCCTACAAGCGATCGGTGGGTGAAGCTTTTGTCTACAGCCGTCCGGAACTGGACTACCTCTCCAACTTCCTGCACATGATGTTCACGACGCCGGTCAAACTGTACGAGCCGGACGAGGTGACGCGCAAGGCGCTGGACGTATTGTTCATCCTGCATGCCGACCACGAGCAGAATTGCTCCACCTCGACCGTTCGCATGGTGGGATCTTCCAAGGCCAACCTTTTTGCATCCATTTCGGCCGGCATCTGCGCCTTGTGGGGTCCGCTGCACGGCGGCGCCAACCAGGCTGTGATCGAAATGCTGGAGGCGATCGCGGCCGACGGCGGAAACTACAAGAAATTCATCGACAAGGCCAAGGATAAAAACGATCCATTTCGACTGATGGGGTTCGGACACCGAATCTACAAGAATTACGACCCCAGGGCGCAGATCATCAAAAAGCACTGCGACGAAGTACTCGGAAAGCTGGGCATTCACGACCCGATTCTCGAAATCGCCAAGGGTCTAGAGGAAGTGGCGCTTACCGATCCCTACTTCATCGAGCGCAAGCTTTACCCCAATGTCGATTTCTATTCGGGAATCCTCTACCGTGCCATGCGGATTCCGACGAACATGTTTACCGTAATGTTCGCTTTGGGAAGACTGCCTGGCTGGATTGCTCACTGGAAGGAAATGATCGAGGAACCCGGCATGAGAATCGCGCGGCCCCGCCAGATATACATCGGCGAAAGGCAACGGGCCTATAAACCCATGAACGACAGGTAGAATCCGTCTTCGGATTATGCTTTGCCCCGATCCGACGGAGACATCCGAACCGGGCGCGTAGCATCGGCGCTTGCCCGCCATTGACCGCTTCCGAACGCATCATCCATCGGCAAAGCGGCCGCTGACGTTTACCGTTTCGGACTTCCGGCTTCTTTTGATCGCCTTGGGGCAACCCGATGCTGTTTATTGAGTCAAATTTGATACAAGGGTTATCGTATCGCCGTCTTGAATCGAAAATCGAACGTCATTGCCTGGCTTGCTTCCCACTTTCTCGTCCTGTCCTTTCTTTCCGCGTCAGCCGCCGAAGAAAGCCTGTGCAAACCTGAATCGGCCCCAGCGGCCGCATCGACTCCCGTTCGTTCGCCGACTCGGGTATTGCTTATTCCCCTCTTAAGAAAAGATCCGGATTCCGCGGAAAACGAACGCTGGCCAGAACGCCCGGCGGCGGAAATCGAAGCCTTTTATCGAACCCGCTTCTCCGCACAAGTCACCTGGCTGCGGGATGTCCGCAAATGGGAGGACTACTACCGCAAGGCCGATATGTTGGCGCAGCGCTCGGCGCCTTTCGACCGAGTGATTCTTATCGGACACGGCGGATATGACGGACCGATTCTGAACGGTCATATCATTCAGAACGCGCTCACCATCGAGGGAGATCACGCTAAAGCGACCCGGATCGTCGAGGCGCAGCCCGGAGTTGCGGAGATTTTCACCGTTACCTATGACATCGGCCAGAATCGGGAATTCAGCAGCTTCATGGACAGCCGTTGGAAAGAACTTTCCCGAAAAGATCCTACGGAAATCAGAAATATTCTGATAAGCAAAGAGCGCAGACTCCAACCCTTGGATACCGCTTGCCTGCAGCGCCAATGTTCGGCCGCGATGCTGGCCTCCATTCCGAACGATACCGATCGGGATCTCAAGCGGGCAGCCTGCGAATCCATATGCAGAGTTCCGCTCTTCGTTTTGCGCTCATTCGAAGAGCTTAGCCCGGAGCGGTTTCGAAATTTCGTCCAGAGCTTGCGTTCTCTCGTCAAGCCGAACGGCTTGATCGTGCTCGGCATGTGCAATCCGGGCAGCAGCGTACCGGAGAGAGAATCTCCCTGGGATGTCGGCGGTGCCTTGGTACACTCGAAGCTGGCCTCCGGCCCTCATCAAACCTATGTACACTTGCTCGCTGCCTCAACCGGGCGAACCGTAGCCGGCCCGATCGGCAAGACCAGCGCCGAGGATGTCGTGAACCGGGTGACGCTGTTCGAAGAACGGCGACCCCAACGATATCTGCGCATTGTCGCTCCGACCGAACGCTGCGCTCCCTGAACTCCCCTCAATGATCGTCCAGCGGTCTCGATTGCTCCGGATTCGGTGCGACAAACTACTTCAGCGCGTAAAATCCCTGTTTTTTCCTGTCCCACACTCCGATGGCTTTAATCACCTTCCGCAATATACACGTCAGCTTCGGTCAGCCTCTGCTGGACGGAATCGGCTTTTCCCTGGAAAAAGGCGAGCGGGTATGCCTCGTCGGACGCAACGGAGCGGGGAAATCCACGCTGCTCAAACTTTTGACAGGCGATTTGATTCCGGATGAAGGGGAAATCATCGCTCAAGAGGGCTTGCGCATCGCCCGGCTCGATCAGGAAGTCCCGCTGGACGCCACCGGCAGCGTGTTCGACGTCGTGGCAGGGGGGTTAGGCGATACGGGCGAGTTGATCCGCCGGTTTCATGACGTATCCCATCGCGTTGCGAGTCATTCCGACTCGACGGCCTTGGCGGAATTGGAGCAATGCCAGCACGCGATCGATGCCATCGGCGGCTGGGATCTCCACCGGAAAGTCGAATCCCTGCTGTCTAAGCTCGACCTGCCGGTAGATACCGATGTCGAGTCTCTGTCGGGCGGCCTGAAACGCCGGGTGCTGCTGGCCCGAGCTCTAGTCTCAGAGCCCGACGTATTATTGCTCGACGAGCCCACCAACCACCTCGATCTCGCGGCGATTCTTTGGCTGGAGGAATTTCTGCTCGGTTGGCCGGGAACTTTGATCTTCATCACCCACGACCGGATGTTCCTGCAAAGGCTGGCAACCCGGATTATCGAGCTCGACCGGGGCAAGCTGTTCGACTGGCCCGGCGATTACGCCACCTATCTGAAGCGCAAGGAAGAACAACTGAACGCCGAAGCCAAGGCTCAATCGGAATTCGATAAAAGGCTCGCGCAGGAAGAAGCCTGGATTCGCGAAGGCATCAAGGCGCGCCGCACCCGCAACATGGGCCGGGTACGGCGTCTGCTCGACATGCGCCAGGAACGCGCGGAACGGCGGGGCCGTACCGGCCAGGTCAGCATGCTGCTGCAGCAGGCGGAAAAGTCCGGACGACTGGTGGTGGAAGCCGAGAACGTTCGGTTCGATTACGGCGGTCAACCGATCGTGCGCGATTTTTCCACCACGATCCTGCGGGGCGACAAGGTCGGCATCATCGGGCCCAACGGCTGCGGCAAGACCACCCTGCTTCGCCTGATGCTGGGCGAACTGCAACCGACGTCGGGCCGCATCCGTCTTGGAACCAACCTGCAAATCGCCTATTTCGACCAGTACCGGGCACAGCTCGAGGAAGAAAAATCGGTGATCGACAATGTCGCCCAAGGCAGCGACCGGGTGAGCGTCAACGGGCGCAACGTTCACGCCATCGGCTACCTCAAGGATTTCCTCTTCACTCCCGAACGGGCACGTCAGCCGGTGAAGTCGCTTTCGGGGGGCGAGCGCAACCGCCTCCTGCTCGCGCGGCTGTTCACTCAGCCCGCGAATCTCCTGGTGCTCGACGAACCCACCAACGATCTGGACGCGGACACGCTGGAACTGCTGGAAGAACTGTTGACCGATTACGACGGCACCGTATTGCTGGTGAGCCACGACCGGGCGTTCCTGAACAACCTCGTCACCAGCGTGCTGGCGTTCGAAGGCGACGGCATCGTCAACGATTACGTGGGCGGCTACGACGACTGGGTGCGGCAACGCCCGGCACCTCAGCCCGCCCCGGCAAAGCCGGCCGTTGAAAAACCGATTCCGCCCAAGCCGGTCAAGGAAAAGCCGAGAAAGTTGAGCTTCAAGGAACAGCGCGAACTCGAGGCTTTGCCCCAGCAGATCGAGGCGCTCGAAACCGAAATAGCCTCATTGAATGAAGCGATCTCCCGCCCCGAGTTCTATCAGCAGACGAAAGACACCATTACCGGAACCCAGGCCCGGCTGGCGGAATTGCAGCAGACGGTGGAGGCGGCGTATATGCGCTGGGAAGAACTGGAGGCCTTGCGGGAACAGCTGAGCACTTGAGCCGGCGCCCGCAGGCTCATTTTCCGTAGTGGTCCCAATGCTCCCGAAACAGAGCGTGCTCGCTGATCGGACTTCGCGACGACCGCGACGGCGACGGCGGCCGCCGCCTATTGCGGTCTGGGCTATACCGCCGTCTTCTGGGGCGACGTGCCCGAGCGTATCGACGGCAACTACCGCATCACCCGCATGCTGCAAGCCGAGACCATGTTCACCGGCGATCCCGACAGAGCTTCGATGGATCATGGTATACAGGCGGTCTGCGAGGACCTGCGGCTCAGGGTCGCCATCCCTACCCCATCCGCCTGTGCTCTAGGCGCATTGGGACATGCGCTGCCGGCGCGGGAACTTCAGCGGTTGGGCATCGGCGTTCGCCATGATCTTCCGGGCGTCGGCAAGAACCTCCAGGACCATCTCCACACGAGGGTGCGCTGCGAGATCACACAAGCGTTGACCTTCGCCCCGCTTCCGGAAGCGCAAAAGGCCGCTGCGCTGCGGGAATACGAAGCGAGCCGAAGCGGCGCGCTGGCTTCGAATTTCCTCGAGGCGGGGGCCTTCGTCAAAAGCCGTCCGGAAGAGACGATTCCCGGGCTACAGATGTTCTTCCTGATGACCCTGCCGCCCGATTATCCCGAAGCCGGAGCGACCAACCGGCACGGCATCACGTTCACCGCCTATATCAATCGTCCGTTCAGCCGCGGTGCGGTCACGCTGGCCTCGGCCGATCCGCTTGACCGGCCGATCATCGACCCCAACTACCTGAGCCATTCCGACGATGTGCGCTGCGCCGTCGCCGGAGTACGCTGGAACCTCGAGATTCTCTACTCGAAAGCCTTCGACGACATCCGGGGCGAGGAGGTGGCACCGGGAGCGCACCTCCGAAGCGACGCGGATCTCGAATCCTTCGTGAGGCGTACGGCCTCCACCACCTGGCACCCGGCCGGCACCTGCAAGATGGGCCACGACGCCATGGCGGTCGTCGATTCCCGCTTGAAGGTGCACGGAATCGAGGGACTGCGGGTGGTCGATGCCTCGATCATGCCGACCATCGTGAGCGGCAACACCAATGCGCCGACGATCATGATCGCCGAGAAGGCCGCGGATCTGATTCGGAACGGCTAGAGCATTTTCCGGTTTGGCGTAGAGCCCGAAGTAGGTCGGCAATCCCTTGCCGACAAATCGCACGTAAGGATTGATTGCAAATGGCCTTATTCCATTCGGCATTCGAGTGAACATTAATTGTAGGGTGGGTTAGCCCCTCGGCTTCGCTCGGGACAGGCCCTTCGACAGGCTCAGGACAGGCTCCGCGTAACCCACCGATTCGAGGCCGCGCGGTGGGTTACGGCCTCGCGGCCTAACCCACCATCGATGGGTTTCGCTTCGCTCTACCCATCCTACAAAATGAATGCCTGATTGAAAGCGATTTGGAATTAGTGTGAGAGCGGGCCGTAAACCAATCCGACAGCCGCTCCAGTGTGTCGGCAACGGATTGCCGACCTACGAATTTCCGGTCCTTGCCTATGCGCGCAGCCCTTCCTGATGCGTTGCGTGTTTCATATTCGTGCGGCATCCCTGCATTGGTGCACGGAAGTTCGACGAGTTCTGCCAATAAGCGGATCGCAAAGGCTCGAATATCCATAGCTCCGTGACTTTCCGGCGCCTGGCATACCTTCTGCTTCTATGACTCATTGAACAAGCTGCGCGCCAAAGGCGGCGCGCGAAAGAACGACAACGGCGTCTCGCTGCCATCGATGATGGCAGCCAGGCGCTTTTTTTTGCCCGACGATAAACACTGGAGCACAAAAATGGGAGACAAAAAGGCTGTACGAGGAGAGGGGGGCCAAAGGGCTGGCGTCGGTAGACGCGGGTTTATGCAGCAGGCGGCCGGCATGGCCATGGCGGTTGCGCTTTGCGCGATGATGGCGGCGGGTTCCCACGAAGCGCAAGCGGAGGCGGGGCCACCGGAAAAAGTTTCGCTCAAGTTCGGCTTCATCAAGCTGACCGATATGGTGCCGTTGGCGATCGCCTACGAGAACGGCTATTTCGAGGACGAGGGGCTGTCCGTCACGCTGGAAGCCCAGGCCAACTGGAAAGTGCTGCTCGACCGAGTGATCTCGGGCGAACTGGACGGCGCCCACATGCTGGCGGGACAACCCATAGGCGCCACCATCGGCTTCGGCACCCAGGCCGACGTCATCACCGCCTTCAGCATGGATCTCAACGGCAACGGCATCACCGTCTCCAACACCGTTTGGGAGGAATTGAAGAAGAAGCTGCCGATGAAGGACGGCAAGCCGGTGCATCCCATCGACCCCAAATACCTCAAGACGGTCGTCGACGGTTACAAGAAAAAAGGAAAGTCCTTCAACATGGGCGTGGTGTTCCCGGTATCCACCCACAATTATGAATTGCGCTACTGGCTTGCGGCAGGCGGCATGAATCCGGGCTATTACGCGCCCACCAAGGGTGACATCAGCGGCACGCTCAAGGCCGATGTACTGATATCGGTGACCCCGCCGCCACAGATGCCGGCCACCATGGAAGCGGGCACCATCGACGGCTATTGCGTGGGCGAACCCTGGAACCAGCAGGCCGTGTTCAAGGGCATCGGCGTGCCGGTGGCCACCGACTACGAGGTCCAGGTGAACAATCCGGAGAAGGTGTTCGGCGTCACCAAAGCCTGGGCGGACGCCAATCCCAACACCCATATCCGCGTGGTCAAGGCGCTGATCCGCGCCGGGTACTGGCTGGATGCGGAGAACAACAAGAACCGCGCCGAGGCAGTGAAAATCATCTCGAAACCGAACTACGTGGGTGCGGACGAAGCGGTGATCGCGAACAGCATGACCGGCACCTTCGAATACGAAAAAGGCGACAAGCGCGAGGCACCCGATTTCAACGTGTTCTTCCGTTATCACGCCACCTATCCGTACTACTCCGACGCCATCTGGTATCTCACTCAGATGCGGCGCTGGGGCCAGATTCCCGAGGCCAAGCCCGATTCCTGGTACATGGAAACGGCGAAGAAAGTCTATCGTCCGGACATTTACGCCGCCGCGGCCAAGGAACTAATCGCCGAAGGCAAGCTTAGCCCTCAGGACTTCCCCGATTTCGACAAGGAGACCGGATTCAAGGGCCCGCAAAAAGGTTTCATCGACGGCATCGTCTACGACGGACGCAAACCCAACGATTACCTGAAGCAATTCAAGATCGGGCTCAAGGGCAACGAAAAACCGTAAGCGGCGAGTCGTTCTTCATTCAGTCACGTCGGCGGGCCCTCGCGCTGCGCGGGCTCTCCGACAGGGAGGATCAACATGACGGCACAAACATTATTGCAACGATTGGGCACTCTGACACAGGCCAACGCCAACGGGGATTCGAAACTGGCGGCCATCTTCCACAGCAACTGGCCGCCCCTATTCGGCATCGCCCTCTTTCTGGTGCTCTGGCACGTGGGAGCCGCCGGAGTCAAAACCTCGCTCGGGGAACTGCCGGGTCCTGCGGCGGTGTGGGAACAAACCCAGAACCTGTACCAGGAACACATCGCGGAACGGGAACGCGAGGCCGCGTTCTACGAACGTCAGGAAAAGCGCAAGGCGCGGTTCTTGGCGGAAAATCCGGGCAAGGAATTCACCCCGCTGCCCTATACCGGCAAGCCGACCTACCTGGACCAGATCTTTACCAGCCTTTACACGGTGTTCGCCGGATTCACCATGGCGACCCTGGTCGCGGTGCCGCTCGGAATCCTGTGCGGCCTGAGCAAATCCTTCCAGAACGCGATCAACCCGCTGATCCAGATTTTCCGTCCGGTATCACCGCTGGCCTGGCTGCCCATCGTCACCCTGGTGGTGAGCGCGCTGTACGTGACGAGCGGCACGCCCATGTTCGAGAAATCCTTCATCATCTCGGCCATCACCGTGACCCTGTGCTCGCTCTGGCCAACCCTGATCAATACCGCCGTCGGGGTCGCCTCCATCGACAAGGACCTCATCAACGTGTCCAAGGTGCTGCGGCTTTCCACCCGCACCAAGGTGATGAAGATCGTCATTCCGTCCTCGCTCAAGCTCATCTTCACGGGGCTCCGCCTGTCCCTGGGAGTGGGCTGGATGGTCTTGATCGCAGCGGAGATGCTGGCACAGAACCCCGGCCTCGGAAAATTCGTGTGGGACGAATTCCAGAACGGCAGTTCGCAGTCGCTGGGGCGCATCATGGTAGCGGTGTTCACCATCGGCTTTGTCGGCTTCCTGCTCGACCGCATCATGCAAACCCTGCAACAACTGGTTAGCTTCGGCGAACGTACGAGTTGAGGAGCCCAATATGTTAAGCCTACAACGCATCTACACCGACGACTTCGACAACCAGCCGCCCGAGGAGCAGGCGCCGCGGACCGTGGCGCTAGAACTCAAAGGCGTCGGCAAGGGCTACGGCGCCGGCGCCCGGCGGACCGAGGTGCTGAACGACATCAACCTCCGTATCGAGGAGGGGGAGTTCGTCGCCATCGTCGGTTTCTCCGGGAGCGGCAAGACCACTCTTATTTCGCTTATGGCCGGTCTCCTCGACGCCGATACCGGCGAACTGCTGTGCAACGGTAAGCCCATCGCGGGGCCTGGCCCCGACCGGGGCGTCGTGTTCCAGAGTTATTCGCTGATGCCCTGGATGACCGTGCGCCAGAACGTGGCGCTGGCGGTCGACCAGGTGTTCAAGGATGCGCCCAGGGCGGAGAGAGCAGCGCGGGTCGAGAAATACATTGCCATGGTGAATCTCACCCCCGCCATGGACAAGCGTCCCGCCGAACTTTCCGGCGGCATGAGACAGCGGGTTTCGGTGGCACGCGCGCTGGCGGCTTCGCCCGACATCCTGCTGCTCGACGAACCCCTTAGCGCTCTGGATGCGTTGACTCGCTCCAAGCTCCAGGACGAAATCATCCGCATCTGGAGCCGGGAAAAGAAGACCGTCGTGCTCATCACCAACGATGTGGACGAGGGCATCATCATGGCGGATCGCATCATTCCGCTGAAGCCCGGCCCGAACGCGACCCTGGGACCGGAATTCAGGGTCGCCCTGCCCCGTCCGCGCGACCGCCAGGCCATCAACCATTCCCCGGAATTCAAGCGCATCCGGCGCGAGGTGACCCAATATCTCATGCAAATCAGCCATGAGCGGGAAGTTGCGACTTCCGATAACATCGTCAGCTTGCCGACGGTCCTTCCGAACACCGCACGCGAACACCAGGCTCCCAACATCAAGGCGGTTCCGGCAAAAGCCGGTTTGGAGCGCTACGTGGAATTCTCCCGCGTCTCCAAGATCTATCCGAGCCGCAAGGGTCCCATCAAGGTCGTCGACGGCTTCGATCTCAAGATCCGCAAGGGCGAATTCATTTCCATCATCGGCCACTCCGGCTGCGGCAAATCGACGGTGCTGTCCATGGTGGCGGGTCTCAACGACATCAGCGAGGGCGGCATCGTCCTCGACGGCCGGGAAGTCGTCACCGCCGGCCCGGACCGCGGCATCGTATTCCAGGCGCCCAGCCTGGTGCCCTGGCTCACGGCGTACGAGAACGTCTGTCTGGGGGTGGAACAGGTCTATCCCCACGCCAGCAAGAAAGAGCGCATAGCCATCGTCGAGCACTATCTCAGCCGGGTAGGTCTGGCCGATGCCAGAGACAAGAAGGCCAGCGAGTTGTCCAACGGCATGAAACAACGGGTGGGCATCGCCCGGGCATTCGCGCTATCCCCCAAGCTGCTACTGCTGGACGAGCCGTTCGGCATGCTCGATTCGCTCACCCGATGGGATTTGCAGGAAGTGCTGATGGAGGTGTGGACCCGCACCAAACTGACCGCCATCATGGTGACTCACGACGTGGACGAGGCCATTCTGCTCGCCGACCGCGTGGTGATGATGACCAACGGGCCGAACGCGAAAGTCGGCAAGATCCTCGAAATCGACCTGCCGCGCCCCCGCACCCGCACCATGCTGCTCGAACACCCGAACTACTACGACTTGCGCGAGCAGTTGCTTACCTTCCTGGCGGAGTGCGATCACAGTTGATGAAATGGGTCACGCTGAGGGACCGCCACGCCGGATGCTGCGAGGGCGGTGAGTAGCCCGCACGGAGCGCAACGCGATGTCGTTGCCGAATGGCCTTTTGGCTCGTTCCCAGATGGATGGGAACGGGAAAGCCCGAGGTTGAGAACCCGCGCAAATGGAAAGCGGCGGGTCAGAGGGCGGCTTCCCTTTCCTTTCCTTTCCCTTCCCGACCCCGCCGGCTGCCGCGTAGGCCACCTCATACCCGAGGCCAGCAGCCGCAGGCCCCCCATTCGGCTCCAGGGCATGTTGGCATGTGGAACAGCCCCATATGCACCCGCGTTCAAGCGGTGAGCCTCGAGAAAGCAAGGCTGTCGAGGATGGTCAGGCAAAATTCCTGAGAGCAGACCCCGTATGCGCCCCTGTTCCGCTGTGCACCATGTTAGTTCAAGCAATATCTTTCATTCTATTCCAAGCCGCACAAAATTACGTAACCGCCATTATCTATCAATAACTTAGCAAGAATAACGACACTTGGCACAAAATACGCTTATATCGAGCTGAGGTTTATTAAGCAACGGCGCTTTAACCCCTTTAGGGTTATGGCGCTTTTTTTTTGCCTCAGTAGTTCTTCATTGAGCGACCTGTACTAATAATCGAACTAGAGGAAAAAAATATGTCTTATTTAGTCCCGTCAGAATTTGTCACCAAGATGGTAGATGCAGGTGAATCGAAAGTATTCATGTCAACCAGGGATACGGTGATCAGAGCGTATATGGCCGGCGCCATCCTGGCATTGGCTGCGGTGTTTGCGGTTGCGATGACCGTACAGACGGGCTCTCCGCTCATTGGCGCCATGTTGTTCCCCGTCGGTTTTTCCATGCTGTATTTGTTGGGCTTCGATCTACTGACCGGAGTATTTGTTTTGACGCCGCTTGCATGGCTCGATAAACGCCCGGGGGTGACAATTGGCGGTATCTTACGGAACTGGGCGTTGGTCTTTATCGGCAATTTCATGGGGGCGTTTACCGTGGCGGTGATGATGTCGATCGTTTTCACCTTCGGTTTCTCGACAGAACCCAATGAAGTAGGTCAAAAAATTGCCGGTATCGGGGAAGCGCGTACGCTAGGTTATGCAAAGTATGGAGCGGCAGGCATGCTGACGCTCTTTATCAGAGGCATGCTTTGCAACTGGATGGTCTCTACCGGCGTTGTCGGCGCGATGATTTCCACGTCGGTGAGCGGTAAGGTGATCGCCATGTGGATGCCGATCATGCTCTTCTTTGCAATGACCTTCGAGCATTCGATCGTCAATATGTTTTTGTTTCCGTCAGGTCTGATCATGGGCGGAAAGTTTTCGATCATGGATTACCTTATCTGGAATGAGATTCCGACCGTTGTGGGAAATCTGGTTGGCGGGCTCGCGTTCACCGGACTGACTTTGTATTCCACACATGTAAGAACGGCGCCAAAACGGGTCAGTAAGGAACGTGTCTCGGTGGGAAGAGCAGCCTGACGAGTGACCTCTCATGCCAAAAAGTTGGTGAAGAGGAATCAGTGAGGCTGGTAATAAAGGATGATGGCTGGCGGGAATTCCGGATGAGTTGTGGGAGCGGAACGGTGGGTCGGGAGGCGCGCCCATAGCCGGCTTATTAACCCGGCCTATAAATATTGGCCGGGTTAATCCGGGGCAGGGATGCCCCGGCGCGGCGACAAGCCGCGTGAGCCCAGGCCGGGCGTGTACCGGGCCTGGGCGGCGGCCCGAAATACCAGGAGGGTATTTACGGGCCTGATTAATAATCTGTTCAGCCGTAATTTGATCCATTGGGAACAACGGGCGATAACGATCTTGCCATGCTCTACTTGGCCTGCAGCATCATCGCCTGACGTGCGACCAGCCTACTGGGATCGGCTCCAAATAATATGCAATAAGATGAAAGAGCTTCAGCTGTCTACACGGTTGAAGCTCCCTCAATCTCGTTCTTGATCCGGTCCCCATGAAGTATTAGGCCGTTTGTGCTGGGCTTGCCGAAGCTTTGTAGTCTTTCGACAAGCTCAAGGCGGGCGGCTTAAAAGCTTTACCAGGTCGGATCTATAAAAACAAAAATGTCCAGTCAATTAAGAATCTCCGTAGGACAATACTCCGACAAAGGCCGTAAGGAAACCAATCAGGATTTTCACGGTGTTTGCATACCGAAAGAGCCCCAGTTGAGCTCGAAAGGAATTGCGATTGCGCTGGCCGACGGGATCAGCAGCAGCGATGTGAGCCAGATTGCCAGCGAAGCCGCCGTTAGGAGTTTTCTCGAGGATTATTTCTGCACTTCGGACGCTTGGTCTGTCAGGAAGTCAGCACAGCGGGTTTTGATCGCGACCAACTCCTGGTTACATTCACAGACACAGCAAAGCCAGTATCGTTACGATAAAGACAGAGGTTATGTGTGCACCTTTAGCGGCATGGTGATCAAGTCAACCACCGCACATATTTTTCACGTGGGCGATACGCGCATCTATAGATTGCATGATGATGCCTTGGAGCAATTGACCAACGATCATCGATTTTGGGTATCGCAGGATAAAAGCTATCTTGGTCGGGCTTTAGGCGTTAATCCTCAGCTCGAAATTGATTATCGAGTATTGCCAGTGGAAGAAGGCGATATTTTCTTATTCGCGACAGACGGCGTTTATGAATATGCCAGTCCTCGGTTCATCATCAATGCCATCAGAGAGCATGAAGACGATCTCGATACCGCTGCGAAAGCGATCGTGGACGCGGCATACCAACAAGGCAGTCCGGATAATCTCACGGCTCAGGTCGTTAAAATCGAAAACTTGCCTAAGCAGAATGCGGATGAACTCTATCAGCAGTTAACCGAACTGCCGTTCCCCCCGATTTTGGAAGCCAGAATGGTTTTTGATGGCTACAAGATCGTCCGGGAGGTGCATGCCAGCAGTCGCAGCCATGTTTATCTGGCGGTTGATAACGAAACCGGCACACCGGTCATCATCAAAACGCCATCGATCGATCTTCGGGGCGACCCGGCTTATTTGGAAAGATTCTTGATGGAAGAATGGATCGCTCGGCGCATCAATAGTGCGTATGTACTGAAGCCTTGCGCACAGACGCGGAAACGCAACTATCTCTATATCGTCACCGAATTCATTGACGGTCAGACATTAACGCAGTGGATGATCGACAATCCGAGACCGGACCTGGAAACCGTGCGCGGCATCGTTGAACAAATTGCCAAAGGATTACGCGCTTTTCACAGGCTGGAAATGCTGCATCAGGACCTGAGACCGGACAATATCATGATCGACCGTACCGGCACGGTGAAGATCATCGATTTCGGTTCGACGAAAGTTGCCGGCCTGATGGAGATCACAACGGCAATCGAGCGAAGTCATCTGCTAGGTACTGCGCAATATACCGCGCCCGAATATTTTCTTGGCGAAAGCGGGACAACATATTCCGATATGTTTTCGCTGGGCGTTATAGCTTATCAAATGCTGTCGGGTAAACTGCCTTATGGCGCCGAAGTCTCCAAGGCCAGAACCAGAGCCGCACAAAAGAAATTAGCCTATCGCTCCGTACTCGATGATGATCGGGAAATCCCCACGTGGATTGATGATGTGCTCAGGAAAGCAGTACATCCGAACCCGTATCAGCGATACGAGGAATTATCCGAGTTTATCTATGACCTGCGCCATCCGAACCAAGCGTTTCTGAATAAGACCCGTCCACCGCTCATCGAACGTAATCCAATAGTTTTTTGGAAAAGCGTTTCCTTCATTCTGACAGTCATCGTTTTGGCCTTATTGTTTCAATTAACAAATAGAGGTATCTAAAATGAAAATTACACCGACACAAACCCCGTCATCTTGCAAGGCCGATTCTCTGCTGACCAAAGAACAAATGACGGACCGCATTATTACCGCAAAAGTAAGAAAACAACTCACTTGGACCGCCATTGCCGAACAGATTGGCGTCAATGAAGTTTGGCTGGCCTCGGCTTGTCTTGGCATGAACAGCATGAAACACGACATTGCCGAAAAGCTCTGCGCCATTCTGGAGCTGCCTATTGAAGTTCAAGCCGCCTTGGAAATGTTTCCTCACAAACAATGGCCCTTCGAAATACCCCAAGACCCGCTTATTTATCGGCTTTATGAAATCGTCGGCGTTTACGGAGAAACCTTGAACGAAATCATTCATGAAAAATTCGGAGACGGTATCATGAGCGCGATAGATTTCAGCATGACGGTCGGCAAAGAAGAAAACCCAGCCGGCGATCGCGTCGTCATCACCATGAACGGTAAATTTTTGCCTTACAAATCCTGGTAAATCGGTAAAGGATTGCTTTGCCGGGCGCTATGAGACGAGTCGGCAACCGGCGGATCGGGCGAAAGGGCGGGCTCGAGTGAGAGCCGCTATTAGCTCACCGCGTGAAACCCGTGGCCAGAACCAGGAACAGGTAGCCCTGCTCCCGACCCTCGGCGTCGAGAGCACGGCGGCGCTCCCGGTCGATGGACACCACCGCAGTGCTTAAGACCATGAGGAGGGCGGCAGAGATCGAGGTGAATTCGATGGAACGGAAATCGGCTCCCGGTCTGCGAAGAACACGTTGCTTAGACGCAGTGCAACGGTAACTTCCGCCGTTGGACGATCACGAGTGCGTACGGACGAACTTGATAATAGCCTTAGCGTACACGTCCGGGCGGGTGGCGTGCGGGATGTGCCCTGCTCCCGGAAATTTCAGGACCTCCGCGCGAGGCATCGCCTCTGCAAGCTTGCCGACTACTGGTCCGAAGATGGGTGGGCTCTGGTCGCCCAGCGTGAGGAGAGCCGGACGCGTAAACTCCTTGATCCACTCCAGCTCGAAAACCAGCTGTTCGGGATCTTTCGCCTCGTCGAGGAAGGTCGGAGCATTATCCATCATGATCTTCTGGTACTCCGGCGACAGTTGAGCCCAGGACCCCGGGCCGAGCACAACAGTCTCGACGAACTGTTCGGCGGCGCCGGCATGATCGCCCGAGGCGATCCGTTCGACCACGGCCCCAACTCGTTGCCGAACCTGCTCCAGCATCGGCGCAACGGCGGAGTCGTCGGCGAGCAGCGCGAAGAGGGGCGGCTCGTGAACGATGAGGCCGCGAAGGAGGTCGTGCCGCTCAGCGGCCAGCCGCAGCGCGATCGACGCGCCGAACGAGTTTCCGGCCACCCATGCCGGCGCGAGTCCCAGGTCCTGTATCAACGCAGCAAGGTCGGCCACGTCCTCGCGCACACTGCCTTGTCCCGGTGGACACGTACTCTCGCTGTGGCCACGGCGATCGTAAGGTGAGAACTCGAAAAGAGTCGACCAAACGGGGAACGAGCAGGTCCCAGTCGTGATGAGAATCCCATGAGCCGTGAACCAATACGAGGGGAACCTCCCCGCTGCCTTGGAGTTCATAGAAAAGCCGCACACCGTTGACATTTGCGGTTGCCATGCCGACCTCCTACGTCCGCGACTTCGCCCTGCAACAAAGCGTCACGGGCGATGCTCGGTGTATTTCGTTTCCGTTAATCTCGCCGTCAAACAATATCTCGCTATCCGCTTTCCAATCGGACTTTACCTTTTTGAGGGGAAAGTATTTGACGATTTCATCCGACCGCGTGAGCGCATCGAATATCGTCTCCGGCCTTGCTTCGATAAAAATACTTTTCCTCATCGTAAAGCTATCCATTCTCCGTAGCGCTCCGTCTGTTTATTAGGTATTCAAAGTGAGTAGGTTACGCCGTATTGCTTTTCTCCATTCGGCTAACAACCCGCGCTTAAAGTGCTTTTCCATCGTTTCCCGCGGTTTCTGCTGATGGCGTTCATGGAGGATGCACCAGACGGCTTGATCCATCAGGGAGACGGGTCCTTGATATCGAGGATGACGAGCCGACCACCAGGCCGAAGCGAGCGGACTGGCGTCCCGAGCCTACGCGTTTTTTCCATCTCCAGTGATCTTGCCATTCCGCAAGTTAAATAAGGCGAACCTGCCCCTCTCCTCGGAAGGTTGCAACCCGGTCACCCTCAGGATATAAAAAACACCCATTTATTGTCCGGAAATCGTGCCCGCCATCCGCAAGATGAGTACTCGTATCGAATATCCGCACCACAGGTTGCAGCTCATGTTCCTGTTGTCGATAGCCGCCGGCGTAGTTCTTCACCTGCTGCAACTGCCGAGCCTGTTGCCCCAGCGGGAGGCTGGGACGATTATGCTGCTGGCGGCATGGCCTCAGCGCTTCTATTTCTGGACATTCGAAGCGCTGGCCTGGTTGCTTGCCGGAACTGCACTTGCCTTGAACCTCTTCTCGCCGAACCTTCCGACCTGGCACGAGGGCGCAACCCCAACTCAGCGAGCGCGTGCACTGGGTACCGCTCTGGTCCTGGTTCAGCTCCTGCTCGGCCTCGGTTTTTGGCTTACCCGAGACAAGGGAGCGGACCAGCTCAGATGGCTGCGTGCCGCGTTCTGGATGGGCGGCGAGTTCCGAATTCCAGCCATTTTTGCAAGCTTACAGCTCTGGTTTGCCGCGTGGCTTTCGTTCCAGTGCTACCGCCTCGACCGCGCGATTTTCTGGTTCGCGTCCGCGCTGGTATGTACCTACCTCGGGTTCGATGAGTTGCTTTCGTTCCACGAGGCGGTCGGCGCCCTGCTGAAAGGCAGCACACTGATCGGCGACGGCGAGAACACCCTGAGCGTCGGCCCGGTCAGGACGTATTTCTGGCCACTGGTTTTCCTGCCGTTGCTGCTGGTCATGAGCGCCTGGTTTCTTGTCGCGGCACGTCGAGCGGTCGGCCGCCGCGCCCTGTGGCAACTGGTATTGGCCGGGCTGGTATTCGCGACAGGCGCGCTGGGCTTCGAGATCGTCGAGGCGAACGGCGCAGCACGCCTGGGAGAAGCATGGTTTAACTCCACGCCGGGGCAGATCGTACTTCTGGCGGAGGAATCCTTCGAAACACTGGGAGTGACGCTCGCCGTCGTCGTATTCGCGAGGCACCGCTGGCAGACCCTTGCCGTGTCCCGCGGCGTCGATTGAACGGCCGGTTCACCCCGGCCGTACCTCGGTGGTGCCGGACGCGGAAACACCACCGAAACCTTCAAGCCGCGCTGTTCCGGGCCTTCCAGCAATTTCAGCGTCGCGCCCGACGGGACCGTAGGCTGGGTTGCAGCGATAGCGAAAACCCAGCTAATCCACGTCTTAAACTGACGAAAAAACCGCATCACTCGCGAACGATGCGGTTTATGCCCGGCCAGTCCCGGTTCGGCATCCAACCGGCTCCACCTGCTCTATCCATTACTTTATATAGACTCACCGGAATACGGGTGCCGTCTTACCACCATTAAGCGCCCGCGATCCGGACCTGCGCTTCAACTCGGTGCACCGTAGGCGCAACAATGGTGCAAATAGCCATGGGAAGGCATTCTGCACAGCCCAGCCGACCGCCGAAATGCCGGGCCGACGTGCTTTCGCGCTGTTTGGCACGCGAGCTGCTTACATCAATCAATAGAATGTACCTGCGCCAACGGTGGCGTTCAGGAACATGGCAAAGGCGTCTTGCGATCATCGTGCATCGATGTTCGCCGGGCGCTTTTTTTTTGCTCCGGATTTACCGGAGAGCGGCTCTAGGATTTTTCGAGAAGATTTGTCGATGGACTTCAAAGAATTCAAGCGTGCCGGCCACTGGCCAACCCTGTTGTCCGCCTTTCTTTATTTCGACGTCTCCTTCATGGTCTGGGTGATGCTCGGGCCCTTGTCCCTCTACATCACCAAGGATCTGGGGCTACCGGTGGGGGAGAAGTTCACCATTGTCGCGATTCCCATCCTGTCCGGCGCGGTGTTCCGCATCGTTCTGGGTTCGATGGCCGACCATCTGGGACCCAAGCTGACCGGAGTTCTGGCCCAATTGCTGGTGATCCTCGGGCTCACCTATGTATTCGTGTTCGGCCTGCATTCCAAGCTGGAAGTGGAGTTGCTGGGATTGCTCTTAGGTATAGCCGGAGCCAGCTTCGCCGTGGCCTTGCCCCAGGCCAGCCGCTGGTATCCGCCCCAATACCAGGGCGTGGTGATGGGTATCGCGGGAGCCGGCAATATGGGGGTAGTCCTGGACTCCATGATCGTCCCTTGGCTGGCGGAACGTTTCGGCTGGCAGGCGGTGTTCGGTTTCCTGCTCATTCCTCTGGTGCTGGTGCTCGTCATCTACGCCGTTCTCGTCAAGGATGCCCCCGACAAGCGCACGCCGGTCACCCTGGCCAACTACGCCGCGGTCATGAAGGACCCCGACACCTGGTGGTTCATGTTCTTTTATTCCATCACCTTTGGTGGCTTCGTGGGGCTCGGCAATGCCCTGCCCCTTTACTTCACCAGCTGGTATCACGTCTCCGGAATAGCCGCGGGCATGATGGTTGCCCTTGTGGTATTCGCCGGCTCGATGTTCAGGCCGGTGGGAGGGCTTTTGGCCGATCGGATAGGCGGCATCCGTGCCCTGCAAGTTCTGTTCGTAATCGTTTCCCTGAGCTACCTCGCGATTTCGTTCTTGCCGGAGGGGCCGGCGCCGCAATCGACGAGCGACGCGAAAGTGGCCGGCTGGGGTCTGTTCGAACTGCCGGCACTCGCATGGTCCGCCGTCGCCATCTTTTTCGTCGGCACGCTGGCCCTGGGGATGGGCAACGGCTCGGTATTCCAACTGGTGCCGCTGCGTTTCCGCAGAGAAATCGGCGTGATTACCGGACTCGTCGGCTGCGCCGGCGGGGTGGGCGGATTCTTCCTGGCCAAGACCCTAGGATGGTCCTGGAACATGCAACACGGCTTCGCCCTGGGTTTCAGCGTTTTCGCCGGGTTGCCGCTCCTGGGGCTCGTCGGCCTGATCATGGTCAAGAAACGCTGGCGCACGACCTGGGGCGCGGTATCCGGTGCGCGGGTCTGAGCATGGCGGAATGGGGATAAGGAAACACACCGGGGTGCGTCAGTGACTGCGAACGGACAACTCGCCTTGAGCGCCGCCTTCGCTTCCCGCCAAGGGCGTCGCGAAGACAACCAGGACTACGCCGGTATCGCTCAACCGTCGCAGCAGGAACTGGCCTGTCGCGGCGTCGTCGCGGCGGTGGCGGACGGCATGGGCGGGGCCAAGGGCGGGCGGGTGGCCGCGGAGTTGTGCGTGCACAGCTTCATGGAAGCCTATTACAGCCTGGCCGAAACCTTGGCGGTGGAGCAGTTGCTGGATCGAAGCCTGGATGCCACAAATCGCTGGATACACGCGATGGGCAAGCGCGACCCGAATCTCGCCCACATGGCTACCACCTTCAGTGCCTTGATTCTTCGCGGCCGCCGCGCACATCTGATACACGTCGGCGACTCGCGCATCTACCGTTTGCGCGGCGAGCGGCTGGAGCTGCTGACGGAGGATCATACTCTGAACGGCCCCGAACTGGACCACATCCTGTACCGGGCCGTGGGCCTGGAGCCCCTACTCCGGACCGACTACGCCGTGCACACGCTCGAAATCCACGACCGTTTCCTGCTGTGCAGCGACGGCCTACACGGCGGACTTAAACAAGCCGAGATCGCGCGCATCCTGCTGGAAAGGGCCGCGCCCCAAAGCAGTGCGGACGCTCTGGTCGAATCGGCGCTGGAGCGAGGCAGCACCGACAACGTCACCGCGCTGGTGGTGGATGTCATCGCCCTGCCCCGGGCCGACCGGCAATCGCTGCGGGAAATCATCGAGTCCTTGCCGATCCTGGAACTGCCCCGTCCCGGCGACACGGTGGATGATTTTCAACTGGAAGAACTGCTGTCTTCCGGGCGCTACAGCGCGCTGTTCCGCGCTGTCGACAGGCGCAACGGCAACCCGGTGGTCATCAAGTTCCCTCATCCGCGGGTAGCCAGCGAGCGGCAATATCACGATGCCTTTGTCCGGGAAGCATGGATCGGCGGGCGGGTGAAGAGTCCGTGGGTGGCCGAAATTCTGGAACAGCCGCCGGAGCGGCAAAGCCGTCTCTACTCGGTCATGCCGTATTATCGCGGCGCCACGCTCGAACGGCACCTGCGGCGAAACGCACGCATCGGCCTGGAGCCGGGCATCGACCTCGCTCTCAAACTGTGCAAGGCGGTGCACGCACTGCACCGCCAGCAGATCGTGCACCGCGACATCAAGCCCGACAACATCCTGCTTCCGGACGACGGCGGCCTGAAACTGCTGGATCTCGGCATTGCGCGATTGCCGGCCTGGGACGAGGACCAGGCCGATCCGATGCCGGGCACCGCCAGCTACATGGCGCCGGAACTGTTTCACGGCGAGCGGGGCAGCGTCGCCAGCGACATCTTCGCGCTGGGGGTAACGCTCTACCGCGTGTTCTCCGGAGGTGCCTATCCCTACGGCGAGATCGAACCCTTCAGCACGCCCCGGTTCGGAAAACCCAAACCCCTGACCAGCCGCCGTCCGGATTTGCCGGTCTGGCTGGACGCCGCCTTGGCGCGCGCGGTCGCGATCGACCCCGGCGAACGCTATGCCGACGCCATCGAGCTGGCCTTCGAGCTGGAATCCGGATTATCGAAAGGCGGCGGCAAGCGCGTCTCCGCCCGTCCCCTTCCCCTGTACCAGCGCAATCCGGTTCTGTTCTGGCAGCTGACCGCGCTGCTCCTGTTCGGATTGCTGATGGTCTGCCTGTTTCAGGCCTACGGGAGGGTTTAGGTGTTTATCAATGCAGTAAGTAAAACCGTCATGCCGGCAGGGAAGGGTCATCCGGGCGCTCCCTGGATGACCGTTTGCGATTGGAATGCCGGCATCCAGAGCACAGGGATTGTGATCCGGGCCGATGCCATCCCTGGCGTCTGGATTCCGGCACAAAACCGTCGGGAACGGTTTTGGACCGCCCGCGGCGGGTCCGAAGGACGAGCCCCAGGGAAGGGGCGAGCAATCCGTGCCGGAATGACGAGGTTCATCTCACGTCCCCGCATCCTAAAAAAGTTGACTTGACGAGTGCGATTCATCCCGGAGGTAGGTAAGCCATGAAAAAACAGAAACTCATCGTAATCGGCAACGGTATGGCCGGCATTCGTACTGTCGAGGAGCTGCTGAAAATCGCTCCCGACGCATACGACGTCACCGTGTTCGGTGCCGAACCGCACTGCAATTACAACCGCATTCTTCTGTCCCCGGTCCTGGCCGGCGAAAAGACGCTGAACGACATCATCTTGAACGATGACGACTGGTACGCGTCGAACGGCATCACGCTGCACAAGGGGCGGAAGGTCGTCGCGATCGACCGCCGGCGGCGGCTGGTTCGGACCGAAGACGGGCTGGAGGCCGGCTACGACCGGCTGCTGCTCGCCACCGGCTCCATGCCTTTCATGCTGCCGGTCCCAGGCAGGGATCTGCCGGGCGTAATCGGTTTTCGCGACATCCGCGACGTGGAACTGATGCTGGAGGCTTCGCAGAAGTACCGGCATGCGATCGTCATCGGCGGCGGCCTCTTGGGGCTTGAAGCGGCCAATGGGCTGAAAAAGCGGGGGATGGCGGTTACCGTCGTGCATCTCCTCGATACCCTGATGGAAAGGCAACTGGACAAACCTGCCGCGGACCTTTTGAAACGGGCGCTCGAGGACAGCGGCCTGGATTTCCGAATGGAAGCGCAGACCGAAGCTATCCTCGGCCACGACCGCGTCACCGGCGTACGCTTCAAGGACGGCTCGGAAACCCCGGCCGATCTGGTGGTCATGGCAGTGGGCATCCGCCCCAACGTCGATCTCGCCAAGAGCGCCGGCATCCATTGCGAGCGAGGAATCCTGGTCAACGACACCCTGCAAACCTTCGATCCCCGCATTTATGCCGTAGGCGAATGCGTGCAACACCGGAAGCAGCTTTTCGGCCTGGTGGCCCCGCTTTTCGAGCAGGCCAAGGTCTGCGCGAATCACCTGGCGGAATACGGCATCGCGCGCTATGAGGGCTCGGTGACGTCCACCAAGCTGAAAGTGACCGGCATCGATCTTTTCTCCGCCGGCGAGTTTCAGGGCGGAAACGGCTACGAAGAATTGTTGTTTCAAGATCCCGCCCGAGGCATCTACAAGAAGCTGGTGGTCGAATCCAACCGCATCAAGGGCGCGGTGCTTTATGGCGATACCGGCGACGGCGCCTGGTACTTCCAGTTGATGCGGGACGGCACCGATATCTCCGCTTTCCGGGAAAACATCCTGTTCGGGCAGGCGCATCTGGGCGATGCCGGCCACGGGGCGGACAACCGCGCGGCGCTCATGCCGGACACGGCGGAGGTCTGCGGCTGCAACGGCGTCTGCAAGAAGACGATCGTCGACGCCATCGTCCAGAAGAAGCTGTTCACCCTGGAGGACGTGCGGGCCCACACCAAGGCATCGGCTTCCTGCGGCTCGTGCACCGGTTTGGTCGAGCAGATACTGCAAAGCACCCTGGGCAGCGATTACTCGGTCAGTCCGGCCAAAAAGCCGCTGTGCAAATGCACCGACCATACCCATGAAGAAGTGCGAGAGGCCATTCGCACGGAAAATCTCAAGACGATTCCCGAAGTCATGCGATTCCTCGATTGGAAAACCGTCGACGGCTGCCATTCCTGCCGCCCCGCGCTCAATTATTACCTGCTCTGCCAATGGCCCAACGAATACCGGGACGATCCGCAGTCGCGCTTCATCAACGAGCGGGCCCACGCCAATATCCAGAAGGACGGCACCTATTCAGTGGTGCCGCGGATTTGGGGCGGCGTCACCAATCCTCGGGAGCTGCGCGCCATCGCCGACGTGGCCGAAAAGTTCGAGATTCCGACGGTCAAGATCACCGGCGGCCAGCGTATCGATCTTCTGGGCGTCCCGAAACAACAGCTTCCAGCGGTTTGGGCGGAACTCGGCAAGCACGGTCTGGTCTCCGGCCATGCCTACGGCAAATCGCTGCGCACGGTGAAAACCTGCGTCGGCAAGGAATGGTGCCGGTTCGGCACGCAAGATTCCACCAAGATGGGCATAGACCTCGAGAAAATGACCTGGGGGTCGTGGACGCCGGCCAAGGTCAAGATGGCGGTATCGGGCTGCCCTCGCAACTGCGCCGAGGCCACGATCAAGGACTTCGGCGTGGTGGCGGTGGATTCAGGCTGGGAACTTCACGTCGGCGGCAACGGCGGCGTGAAGGTCCGCGCCACCGATTTTCTGTGCAAGGTCGATACGGAAGAGGAAGTGAAGGAATACTGCGGCGCCTATATGCAGCTCTACCGGGAAGAAGCCCGCTACCTGGAACGGACCGCTCACTGGATCGAACGCGTCGGTCTCGCTTATGTCCAGGAGCGCATCGTCTCGAATCCGGAAAGCCGACGCGCCTTGTACGAGCGGTTTCTCGAATCGCAGAAAAGCGCCCAGATCGATCCATGGGCGGTTCTCGCCAAGGAATCCGAGCGGCAACATTTCGAACCCTTGAGGAAAGTAGGATGAATGTCATGAGCGACTGGATCGAAATCGGCCGAATCGAGGACATCCCCCGCCAAGGCGCTCGCGTCGTCGCCACGCCGGCCGGCAATGTCGCCATCTTCCGCACCCTGAACGACGAAATTTTCGCGGTTCGCGACCTCTGCCCGCACAAAGGAGGGCCGCTCTCCCAAGGCATCGTGTGCGGAAAGCGGGTGGCCTGTCCATTGCACAACTGGGTGATCGACCTGGCGTCCGGCGAAGCCGCTCCGCCGGACGAGGGCCGAACGGCGTGCTTTCCGGTAAAGCTGGAAAACGAAAGATTGTGGTTGCAACTCGACAGGCCGGAATAGCCGGAATTCCGAAAACGCTTGCCCTTATCCCAGCCACACTTCGTTATTAAGAGGAAGAGAAACGTGAGTTCTGCACCGCTCTCAGATCCGTCCTTAACAGCGGACGATGCGCCCATCGCCACCACCTGTCCCTACTGTGGCGTCGGCTGCGGCGTGCTGGCCAAGCCCCGCGGTCCCGAATCGGTCGACATCAAGGGCGATCCGGAACATCCGTCCAATTTCGGGCGGCTTTGCTCCAAGGGCTCGTCGCTTGGCGAAACCCTGTCGCTGGAAACTCGGCTGCTTTATCCCGAGATCAGGGGCCGGCGGGTGAGTTGGGACGAAGCGCTAGGCGCCGTCGCCGACACGTTTCGCCGGACCATCGATACCCACGGTCCCGACTCGGTGGCATTCTACGTCTCCGGCCAGCTCTTGACCGAGGACTATTACGTCGCGAACAAGCTGATGAAGGGTTTCATCGGCTCGGGCAATATCGATACCAATTCCCGCCTCTGCATGTCGTCCACGGTCGCGGCCCAGAAACGGGCCTTCGGCGAGGATGTCGTGCCCGGCTGTTACGAGGACCTGGAACTCGCCGATCTCGTCGTGCTGGTCGGTTCCAACGCGGCCTGGTGCCATCCGGTGCTGTTTCAGCGTCTGGTTGCGGCCAAACGGGAAAATCCCCGCCTGAAGATCGTCAACATCGATCCGCGCCGCACGGCGACGAGTCAGTCCGCCGATCTGCATCTCCCGATACGGCCGGGCACCGACGTGGTTCTGTTCAACGGACTCCTGAATTATCTGCGCCAGGATGACAGGATCGATTTCGCCTTCCTGGAAAATCATCTCGGTCGCTACGCCGAAGCGTTCGAGAACGCGCGCAAAACGGCTCCTTCCTTGCCTGCTGTTGCCAGGATCTGCGGTATTCCCGAAGAGGACCTCGCGAGCTTTTACCAATGGTTTGCCCGCACCGAAAAAGTCGTCACCGCTTGGTCGCAGGGGGTCAACCAGTCGTCCAGCGGCACCGACAAGGTCAACAGCATCATCAACGTTCATCTTGCCACCGGGCGGATCGGCAAACCGGGCATGGGCCCCTTCTCCCTGACCGGCCAGCCCAACGCCATGGGCGGGCGGGAGGTCGGCGGACTCGCCAATCAGCTCGCGGCGCATCTCGACATCGAGAATCCCGAACACCGGGCTCTCGTGCAGGAGCACTGGAATGCGCCGCGCATGCCGGATAAGTCCGGACTCAAGGCCGTGGAGCTGTTTCAGGCGATCGCCGAGGGACGCATCAAGGCAGTCTGGATCATGGCCACCAATCCGGCCGTTAGCCTGCCGGACGCGAACGCGGTGCGGGACGCGCTCCGCCGCTGCGAATTCGTGGTGGTTTCCGAATGCGAGTCGGGCACCGACTTGGGCGCCTACGCCCATGTGAGCCTGCCCGCGCTGGCCTGGGGTGAGAAGGACGGCACCGTCACCAACTCGGAGCGTCGCATTTCGCGCCAGCGGGCATTTCTGGCAGCGCCGGGCGAAGCCAAGCCGGACTGGTGGATCGTCAGCCGGATTGCCCAGCGGATGGGATACGAGGAAGGTTTTCGCTACGGGTCGGCCTGGGAAATTTTCCTGGAGCACGCCCATTTGTCCGGCCTTCAAAACGGCGGCAAACGGGTGTTCGACATTTCCGGTCTCGCGGAACTCGATCGCGCCGGCTACGATGCCTTGAGGCCGATCCAATGGCCGGTAAATGGGCGTTATCCGAACGGCGCGTCTCGCCTGTTCGACGCAGGCGGGTTTTCAAACATCAGCCGCCGCGCCGAAATGGTGCCGGTGGTCCCCAAAGCGCCGGCCAACCCGCCCGACGCGGCCTATCCGCTGGTGCTCAATACCGGGCGCGTCCGCGATCAATGGCACACCATGACCCGCACCGGCAAAACCGCCCGGTTGACCAACCATGTTCCCGAGCCTTACGCCGAGCTGAACCCCCGCGATGCGGCCCGATTCGCCATTCAGGACGGAACCCTGGTTCGCCTCGAGAGCCGGTTCGGCCAAGCCCTGGTCCGCGCCCGCGTCAGTAAAGACCAGCAGCCAGGATCGGTATTCGTGCCCATGCACTGGAGCGGACCCTATGCCAGCAAAGGCTTGATCAATGCCTTGGTCAACCCGGCAACCGATCCGATGTCCGGCGAACCCGAATCCAAGCACACACCGCTCCGGATCGCGCCCTATCGACCGGCGTGGCACGGCTTCTTGCTGTCGCGCGAACCGCTTGACGCTATCGAGGTCGAGTACCGCGTCACGATACGGGGAGACGGCCATTGGCTTTACGAGCTGGCACATTCCGAGTCACCTTCGGACTGGCCTGTCTGGATGCGCGGCTTGTTCGCCCATCCCTCGGGTTCGCGCGAATCCGCTTCCGCCGAGCCGGTGCCCGGCAAGGAGGAATGGCTGGAGTTCGCCGACATCCACTCGGGCCGGTACCGCTGCGCACGCCTCCTCGGCGGACGTTTGCAGTTTTGCGCCTTTGTGGATAGGCACTTTGAGCTGCCGCCGCGCGGTTGGCTGGCCGGTCTATTCGCCTTGGATGAAGTGCCCGATCGGGCACGCATGAGCCTCTTGGCCGGGAAACCGGCTTCGGCCGAGGACGATCAGGGACGTATCGTCTGCTCCTGTTTCGGGGTCGGCATCAATACCTTGAAACGCGCCATTGAGAAGCAAAATCTGTCGACGACGGAACAAATTGGTGCAGCACTCAAAGCGGGAACCAATTGCGGTTCCTGTATTCCCGAGCTCAAGTCCTTATTGCAGGGGTAAAAACACCAGCGCCGCTGCGGCGGCGGCACAAGGCATCGAGCCTTGCTTCGTATTTGTGCACTTCAATGGCCTATGTTCCTATTTAAGGCGTCTCTTTATCTCGGCCTAACTCCAAATCGCTTTCAATCAGGAATCGATTTTCGTAGGGTGGGTTAGGCCGTGAGGCCGTAACCCATCGAGCGACCTCGGACCTGTCCTGAGCCAAGTCGAAGGGTCGGTAGGTTACGCGGAGCCTGTCCTGAGCCCTTCGACGATGCTCAGGACAGGCTTGTCGAAGGGCCTGTCCCGAGCGGAGACTAGGGGCTAACCCACCATCGATGGGTTTCGCTTCGCTCTACCCATCCTACGATGAATGTTCACTCGAATGCCGAACGGAATGACGTAGGTCGGCAATCCCTTGCCGACTGTCTGGGCTACGGCCAAGCACTGGACCGTATGGCACGATCATTGCTGAAACCATAACGTCGTGGCAGGCTACTCGCGTCGTAACTGCTATCGGAGCCGATACGCTCTTGACGCTTCACAATCCAATCCATCCTGGAGAATTTTGGACAAGGAGACCCTTAACTCATGACCTCGGTTCCCCAATGGCTGCGCCCTGGCGTTCATGCGGCAGGCGGCGAAGGACTCGAGAAAACCCAGATCGACTTGGGTTTCATCCCGCTGACGGACTGCGCACCGCTCGTCATCGCCTACGAAAAAGGTTTTTTTCGAAAACACGGGCTGGAGGCGAGACTTTCCAGAGAGGTGTCCTGGGCCAATATCCGCGACAAGGTATTCGCCGGCTTGCTGGACGGCGGTCATATGCTGGCGCCCATGCCCATCGCCACGACGCTCGGTCTCGGGGAACTGAAAAAACCGACCATCGCCGCTCTGTCCCTGGATCTCAACGGCAACGCCATTACCGTTTCCCTGGACTTGTACCGGCGCATGGCCGAACTCGATCCGGCGGCGGCAGCCGAGCGGTCCATGAGCGTCCGTGCACTGAAGAAAGTCATCGATACCGGCAAGAACTCAGGAAGCGAGCCCTTGTGCTTCGCAACGGTATTTCCGTTTTCCCCCCATAACTACATGCTCCGCTACTGGCTGGCCGCCGGCGGCATCGACCCGGACCGCGACGTGCGCCTGGTCGTGATCCCGCCGCCGCACATGGTGAAGTACCTGAGCAGCGGAGAAATAGACGGTTACTGCGTCGGAGAACCGTGGAACGCGCAGGCCGTCGCCACCGGCGTCGGACGCACGCTGATCACCGATTATGAAATCTGGAACAACAAGCCGGAAAAAGTGCTGGGCGTGAACCGGGAGTGGGCCGAACAACATCCCAACACTCACCGCGCCATGCTGATGGCGCTGCTGGAGGCGGCGCAATGGATCGATCAACCGGAAAACCGTATCGAAGTGGCCGATATTCTGGCTCGGGAGGAATACGTCAACGCACCGGCTGACGTTGTGAAAATGTCCATGGTCGGCTCGTTTCGCTACCAGGTCGACGCCGCGCCCGCGCCGCTTCCCGACTTTAACGTGTTCTTCCGTTATGCCGCGACGTTTCCCTGGCGCTCCCATGCCGTTTGGTTCATCACTCAGATGTACCGTTGGGGACAACTCCGCGATCCCGTAGACATGCGAAAGCTTGCCGAAGAGGTCTATCGGCCCGATCTTTACCGCGAAGCCGCCCAGGCTCTGGGCCTGCCCTTCCCCACCGCGGACTACAAGACCGAGGGGCAGCACGGCGAACCGTGGACGCTTCGGGAAGCCACCGAGCCGATGATCCTGGGTACGGACCGGTTCCTGGACGGCGGCACCTTCGATGCGCTCCGTCCGGTGGATTATCTGGAGCGCTTCGAGCTGCACAATCGGCAGGTTTCACTGGACGAACTGGCCAAGGTCAATCCATGAGCCTCAGAATCATGCTGGTCGATCAGGATTCGGCACGCAGCGCCATATTGGAGCAAGCGCTGCACGATGCCGGACATCAGGTCGTCGCCCGGATCAAGCACGGCCACAACCTGCTTCGAGAACTCAAGGAATGCCAGCCGGACATGGTGATCATGGACCTGGAGGCGCCGGGCCGCGACACCTTGGAGCAAATGCGGGAGATCAGCCGCGACCAGCCGAGGCCGATCATCCTGTTCTCGAACAAGCGCGACGGCGATTACATCCGCCAGGCCGTGCAGGCCGGGGTGAGCGCCTATGTGGTGGACGGCCTCAGCCAGGAACGCATCATGCCCATCGTCGAGGTGGCCATGGCCCGTTTCCGCGAATTCGAGGCGCTCAAACGCGAACTGCACGAAACCAAAACCCAGCTAGCCGACCGGAAAGTGGTGGACAAGGCCAAGGGTATTTTGATGCAGCGGAAAGGAATGAGCGAGGACGAAGCCTATCAGTTGCTGCGCAAAACGGCCATGAGCCGCAACATGCGCATCGCGGACGTCGCCAGGACCCTGCTTACTCTGGAAGGGCTGACGGACTGACTTCGGGGCGAATTCCGCCCGCCTTTCGCGCATCGCGCACTCTTTTGTCGCACGCAATGTACCGGCCCACCCGCCCGGCGCCTCCGCACTGCGCCGCCAGCTGCTGTTTCAGAGCTGTTTAGCGCGTTAAACGAGCTTGGCACGCTTCCTGTTAGTCCTATGAAAGCTAGAGTCGCGCGCTGACGGCGGCGCTCGACTTCCGGACAAAGGCGTCCTCCCGCAGCTCTTCAAACTGCGGGCGACGCCTTTTTTATTGCTTATCGGATCACAACAGAATGGGGGTACAGTCATGGGGATTATCAGGCAGCCGCTGAGTGGCGGCAGCTTAGCGCCGCTTCTGATGCTGGGGCTCGGCACGGCCAGCCCGGTCTTTGCGGAGGGTATCAACGAGAATATCGAAAAGGCGTTGAACGTCGGCGGCGGCAAGATCAATATCGATATCCGGTATCGGTTCGAATACGTGGATCAGGCCAATCTTCCCGAAATCGGCAAGGCCGATATGATCCGGGCGCGCATCGGCTATCTGACTCCGGAGTTTCACGGGCTCAAGGCCTTCGCCGAATACGAAGGCAACCAGGATATCTTCAGCAACGAGTACAACAGCACCTGGAACAACAAGACCCGGCATCCCGTCATCGCCGATCCCCAGAAGAACGAGGTTAACCAGTTATGGCTGAATTACAGCGGTTTACCTCAGACCAACATAAAAGTCGGCCGTCAACGCATCATCTTCGACAACCACCGTTTCATCGGCAACGTCATCTGGCGGCAGCTGGAACAGACTTACGACGCCGTGGCCATCACCAACGCCAGCCTGCCCGACACCACGATCACCGCCGGTTATATTTGGAAAGTGCAGGACGTCACCTCCCGCACCATCGGCATGAATTCGCCGATCTTCAACATTGCCTACACCGGTCTCCCTTACGGCAAACTCGTCGTCCACGGTGAGTGGCTGGATTACGACAATCAACACGAAAGCTTTCCGACGCGGACCTTCAATACCCTCACCAATTCCACCCAGACGGTAGGCGTTCGCTTTGACGGCGCGACACCCATCACCGACAAAATCAAGGCCCTCTACACGGCCGAATACGCCTGGCAGGAAGACTATGCGGAAAACCCGAAGGACTTCAAGGTCGATTACTGGCTGGCGGAAGGCGGGATCGATTTGTGGGGCTTCGTCTTTAAAGGGTCCTTCGAGGAACTGGGCTCGGACAACGGCCAGGGCTTCCGTACGCCGCTCGCGACGCTGCACGCCTTTCAGGGCTGGGCGGACAAGTTCCTGGTGACGCCGCCCGACGGCGTCCGGGACGTGTACGGCACGTTCAAGACCAGCCTGTACGGCTTGGATTTATGGTTCGTCTACCACGATTTCCGGGACGATACCGGCAGCATCCGCTATGGCGAGGAGTTCGACGTACAGGTGGAAAAGAAATTCGGCAAGCATTATTCCCTGCTCTTCAAGTTCGCCGACTACAACTCGTCCAACCCGAGAGCGTTTGCCGGCAACGTCGATACTCAAAAATGGTGGCTGCAGGCAGGCATCAGTTTCTGAAAGAAAGCTGGGAATTTAAGGCCGTAGGATGCGGTGAGTGCTCGAACCGCCCTTCGACTCGGCTCAGGACAGGCATCGATCGCGAATGGAGCGGCTCCTGCGTCCCACACCCTCAATGCCGTTAAGCTTAGGCGAATGACGTCACCCCGGCAGGGAATGCCGGGGTCCAGAAGCCATGGATGGCAGAGGCGTGTCACTTCCCTGTGCTCTGGATTCATGCCGGGCGATCCTGCCCGGCACCCTTCGGGCGCGATGCGTGCAAACCGGCTGTCCTGCCGGTTTGTCCGGCACAAATTCGCCCGGAGCGACCATTCGGCCGGGAGCCGAATGGGACAAACGAAGTTTGCCCAACGGGCGAAAGCCAAGGACGGCTTTGGTCTATTTGGACGTGCTAAGCACGGTCCGAAGGACGAGCCCCAGGGAAGGGGCGAGCAATCCCTGCCGGAATGACGGCTTAATTTAACGGTATTGCCCACATCCTACGGTGATTCACGTCTACCCCTGCAAGTGCTTCAGCACCTCGTCCAGCATCTTCTTGGCGTCGCCGAACAGCATCCGGTTGTTCTCCTTGTAGAACAAGGGATTGTCGACGCCGGCATAGCCGGACGCCATCGAGCGCTTCATGACGATCGAGGTTTTAGCCTTCCAGACCTCCAGGACCGGCATGCCGGCGATGGGGCTGTTGGGGTCTTCCTGCGCCGCCGGGTTCACGATGTCGTTGGCGCCGATGACCATGGCGACGTCGGTTTCCGGGAAGTCCTCGTTGATTTCGTCCATTTCCAGCACGATGTCGTAAGGAACCTTAGCCTCGGCCAAAAGCACGTTCATATGGCCCGGCATGCGGCCCGCCACCGGGTGGATGGCGAAACGCACGTCGACGCCTTTTTCACGCAGCAACTTGGTGATCTCGTACACCGTATGCTGGGCCTGAGCCACCGCCATGCCGTAACCCGGCACCAGAATGGCGCGGCTGGCGTTGCGCAGGAGTTCGGCCGTTTCTTCCGGCGTGATCGGCTGCACCTCGCCTTGTGGTCCCGCCCCTGCCGCCGGCGCTACGCCGGTACCGGTACCGAACCCGCCGGCGATGACCGAGAGAAAATGGCGGTTCATGGCGCGGCACATGATGTAGGACAGGATCGCACCGGACGAACCCACCAGAGCGCCGGTCACGATCAGCAGATCGTTGGACAGCATGAAGCCGGTGGCCGAAGCCGCCCATCCCGAGTAGCTGTTGAGCATGGAAACCACCACCGGCATATCGGCGCCGCCGATCGCCATGACCATGTGCACGCCGAAAGCTAGCGCAACGGCCGTCATCAGCAGCAAGGGAACGAACCCGCCCGCAGTGGACTGCGCGTTGACGAAGCCGGCCCCCAAGATGATGGCTAGAATCAAAAGGCCCAGATTGAGCCAGTGCCGGGCCGGAAGCAGCATGGGTTTGCCGTCGATCTTGCCCGACAGCTTACCGAATGCGATGACCGAACCGGAAAAGGTCACGGCGCCGATCAGAACGCCGAGATAGATTTCCACCTCATGGATGGTTCTCTCCACCCCGGTAAAGGCAGCCGTCGGATCGATGAAGTTCGCATAGCCCACCAGCACCGCAGCCAACCCCACCAGGCTGTGCATCAGCGCGACGAGTTCCGGCATTTCGGTCATCTTGACCTTGATAGCGGCGTAGACCCCGACGCTGCCGCCGATAGCCATCGCGACGATGATCGGAACATAGCTGGTCACCTTCGGCCCGAATACGGTTGCGAGGATGGCGATGGCCATGCCGAGGATGCCGTAGAAATTGCCGCGCCGCGCGGATTCAGGATGGGAAAGCCCCCCGAGGCTCAAGATAAACAGTATCGTCGAGCCGATATAGGAAACGGTAACTAATCCTTCTGACATTGTTATTCTCTCCGCTTATCTTCTGAACATGCGCAGCATGCGCTGGGTGACCCAGAAACCGCCGGCCATGTTGACCGAGGTCAGAACGATGGCGAGCCCCGCCAGGATGGCGAGCAAGACACCGGGCGAGGAAATCTGGATCAAGGCGCCGATGGCGATGATGCTCGAAATGGCGTTGGTGACGCTCATGAGCGGAGTGTGCAGAGCCGGGGTGACGTTCCAGATCACCATGTAGCCCACGAAACAGGCCAGCACGAAAACGGTGAAGTGGGACATGAACGCCGCCGGAGCCACAGAACCGAGGCCGTAGAACAGGAGACCCGCCACGCCCAGCGTGATGCCGGTTTGCGCCCAGGCGGGCAGCAGCGGCTTCTTTTCCGCCTTCTTGATTTCGACCGGCGGTGCCGGGGTGGCGCCTGCCGGGGCTGCGGTGATTTTCGGCGGTGGCGGCGGCCAGGTGATTTCCCCCTCCTTGATCACCGTGGTTCCGCGTATGACCTCGTCCTCCATGTTGACGTCGATCGTGCCGTCCTTGTTCGGGCACAGCTCTTCCATCAGTCTCAGAAGATTGGTGGCGTACAGCGTGCTGGACTGACGGGCAAGCCGGCTGGGCAGATCGGCATAGCCGATGATGGTGACGCCGTGTCGGACGACGACTTCGCCCGGGACCGTCAGCTCGCAGTTGCCGCCCTGCTCGGCCGCCAGGTCGACGATGACGCTGCCGGGTTTCATGGATTCCACCATTCCCGCGGTGATCAGTGTGGGCGCGGGCTTGCCCGGAATCAGCGCGGTCGTGATAACGATGTCCACGTCCATGCACTGGCGGGCGATCATTTCCTTTTGGGCCTTTTGGTAGCCCTCGCTCATCACTTTGGCATAGCCGCCGACGCCGGTGCCCTCCTCCTGATAGTTGACTTCCACGAACTCCGCGCCCATGGATTTGACTTGGTCCTTGACTTCCGGGCGGGTATCCGTTGCCCGGACGATGGCGCCGAGACCGTTCGCCGCGCCGAGGGCGGCCAACCCGGCGACGCCGCAGCCGATGACGAATACTTTCGCCGGCGGCACTTTGCCGGCGGCGGTCACCTGTCCCGTGAAGAACCGCCCGAAATGCTGGGCCGCCTCGATCACTGCGCGGTAGCCGGCGATATTCGCCATGGAACTCAAGGCGTCCAGCTTCTGCGCGCGGGAAATGCGAGGCACGCTGTCCATCGCCAGCACGGTGGCTTTCTTGGCCGCGAGCCGTTCCATGAGATCGGGGTTCTGGGCCGGCCAGATAAAGCTGATGAGATTGCCGCCCTCGCGCAAATAGTCGACTTCATCCACGGCCAGCTCGGGATGGACTTGAGGACCACGCACCTTGAGCACGATGTCCGAGCCGGCCCATAAGGATTTAGCATCATCGGCGATGTCGCAGCCGACTTCGCGGTAGGCATCGTCGGAAAAGTTGGCGCTGTCGCCGGCCCCGGTTTCCACGGTCACCGAGAAACCGAGCTTCATGAGTTTTTCGGCCACCTCCGGCACGGTTGCAACACGCTTCTCTCCGGCGTGTATTTCTTTGGGAACCCCAATTCGCATAAAACGTACTCCTCCTAGCGCTATCGAGCGCAACAATTACGAACGTTGTTTTTGTTCAAGAGGGCGAAAACAGGGCGCCAGAAGTCCCGTTCCTGGTGGGACGGAAATAGCTAACTTGCGTGCGACAATGAGAAATTCACAATCTATGTCTCGATAATTGACAAAATTTTCTGGCCCGGCTTAACGACCCCCGCACCTTCTTAAAGTAATTGCCGGGAGAGGTCAACTTATTTTGCCTCTGGCAACCCATCCGGATTGGGCTGCGGAACTCTTTGCAACGCCGCCGATCAGCCGGATTTTTCGGCGACCAGCATGTAGTTGACGCTCATTCCGGGACTTAGCCTGAATTTCCGAGTAAAGGGATCGATCTTGACGCCGGTGCGATCGAAAACACGCATGCCGCTTTCGAGAAGCATGCCTTCCAATTCCTCCGGTTTCGGAAACTTCCGCCAATGATGGGTTCCCTTGGGGAGCCAGCGCAGCACGTATTCGGCGCCGACGATCGCGGTAAGAAAGGATGCGGCCGTCCGGTTGAGCGTGCCGATGACCATCAGCCCTCCGGGCCGGACCAATCGGCCGCAGGCGCTCATGAAGAGCGGCAAATCGGCCACGTGCTCGACGACTTCTAGATTCAAGACGGCATCGTACGATTCGCCCTGTTTGGCCAAACTTTCCGCGGTGCCGCAGGTGTACCGGATCGCCAGACCGCTCGCTTCTGCATGCTGTTGCGCGATGCGGATATTCTTTTCCACCATGTCGACGCCGTGCACCTCCGCGCCGAGCCGCGCCATCGCTTCGCTCAGCAACCCTCCGCCGCAGCCGATGTCCAAGAGGCGAATTCCCTGAAGCGGGACAGCTCGATTCGCGCTGCGACCGAAGCGAGCGCTCAAACGCTCGGAGATGTAACCGGCTCGAAGCCGATTGAGGCGATGCAAGGGCCAGAATGGACCGTCGGGGTCCCACCAGGCATGGGCCAGCCGGTCGAAATGCGCCGCCTCGGCGGGATCGATTGTGGTTTTTGTGCTCAAGGTTTATTTTTCCGGAGGAAGGAAGCCCGATATGCGTGCCTTCGTCTTAGCGCGTGGCGAGGAATCGGGATAAAATCGCTTTTTTGATTGGAAAGACCGGATATTCAATGGTTCACGTCGGCATCATCATGGGCAGCAATAGCGACTGGGAGATCATGCAGCATGCCGCCCGTCAGTTGAAAGATTTCAATGTCCCGTTCGAAACGAAGGTGGTCTCCGCTCACCGGACGCCGGATTTGTTGTTTCAATACGCCGAAACGGCGGCCGATCGCGGACTCAAATGCATCATCGCCGGGGCGGGAGGCGCGGCGCATCTGCCCGGCATGATGGCGGCGAAAACCCACCTGCCCGTGCTGGGCGTTCCGGTGCCGACGACATACATGAAAGGCAAGGACTCCCTGTACTCCATCGTCCAGATGCCCAAGGGCATACCGGTCGCGACCTTCGCCATCGGCGAACCGGGCGCGGTGAATGCCGGTCTGTTCGCGGTGGCGCTGCTCGCCGTTCACGATTCGGACTTGGCCGCCAAACTCAAGGCTTATCGCCTTAAGCAAACGGAAGCCGTGCTGGGGCTGACGCTGCCGGAAATCGAATGATGCCGAAAGCAGGCCGCTGATTTTCCGGAACAGGACGTCCTGAAGCTAACTAGAATAAGAACGGCTGTCGTCTATCGACCCGTTCCCGTAGTTCCACATTAACCCTATCGACGATGAAACACATTCTACCGAATGCCATGCTCGGCATCCTGGGCGGCGGTCAATTGGGCCGCATGTTCACCATGGCGGCGCGGGCCATGGGCTATCGCGTTACCGTGCTGGATCCCGACGGCGACAGTCCGGCCGGCGGATTGGCCGATGTGCACATCCGCGCTGCCTACGATGACCGGGCGGCTCTCGATAGACTCGCCGAAACCTGCGCCGCGGTTACCACGGAATTCGAGAATGTCCCGGCCGAAAGCCTCAGCTACCTGGCACAGCGCGTACGGGTAAGCCCTTCGGCGGAATGCGTTTCGATCGCGCAGGACCGTATCGCGGAAAAGCGATACATTTCCGGGGCAGGGCTCGGAGTCGCTCCGTTTCTCGCGATCGAGACCGCCACCGACCTGGATCGGAATCTGGCGGACCACTTGCCCGGCATTCTGAAGCTGGCGCGGCTCGGCTACGACGGCAAGGGCCAAATCCGGGCGAAGACCGTCGAGGAAGCGAAAGCCGCATTCGCCGAACTGGGCGGAAAGTCTTGCGTACTGGAGCGGCAACTGAATCTAAAAACCGAGATTTCGGTCATCATCGCCCGTTCTTCGCCGACCGAAGTAGTCTGCTTCCCCGTGGCGGAAAACCAGCACGAATCGGGGATTCTCGACGTCAGCATCGTGCCGGCCAGGGTTGCGCCGGCCGTCGCGACACACGCGCAAGACATGGCGCTTAAGCTCGCTCAAGCCATGGACTATATCGGCGTCCTGGCGGTGGAATTCTTCGTGCTGGACAACGACGACCTGGTCATCAATGAAATCGCCCCGCGCCCCCACAACAGCGGCCACTACACGCTGGATGCCTGCGCCGCCAGCCAGTTCGAACAACAGGTCCGCACCTTATGCGGATTGCCGCCCGCGGATACCCGCTTGCTGAGTCCGGTGGTGATGGTCAATCTTCTGGGCGATATCTGGCGGGACGACGAGCCGGCCTGGGACAAGCTCTTGAGCCAGCCCAACGTCAAGCTCCATCTTTATGGCAAGAAGACCGCCCGCATCGGTCGCAAAATGGGACATTTCAACGTGCTGGCCGAAAACGTGGAAGCCGCTTTGTCCCAGGCACTGGAACTGAAACAGATGCTCCAGGCTTAGCCGGAAAAGCGGCGCTTCCGGCAAGCTGGCGGATCATGCCGAAAGACCCCCTTCAGGTCCTGCGCAGCGTCTTTGGCTACGAACGGTTTCGCGGCCAGCAGCGCGCCGTCATCGATCATCTGACGGCAGGGGGCGATGCGCTGGTGCTGATGCCCACCGGCGGCGGCAAGTCGCTCTGCTACCAGATTCCCGCGCTAATCCGCCCCGGTACGGGCGTCGTGGTCTCGCCCCTGATCGCCCTGATGCAGGATCAGGTCGAAACCCTGCTCCAACTCGGCGTTCGAGCCGCCTTTCTGAATTCCACCCTGGCCTACGACACACAGCGCCAGGTCGAGCAGAACTTTCTGGACGGCCAACTGGACCTCCTCTACGTCGCGCCCGAACGTCTCTTGACCGAGCGCGTGCAGGCGCTCATCGGGCGGGCCGAAGTCAGTTTATTCGCCATAGACGAAGCACACTGCGTGTCCCAGTGGGGCCACGACTTCCGCGCCGATTACTGGCAGCTCTCCTTGCTGCACGAACGTTTTCCCGGCATTCCCAGAATCGGCTTGACCGCCACCGCCGACGAGCGGACCCGGCAGGAGATCGTCGAGCGCCTCGGACTGCAGGAGGCCAGGGTCTTTTGCAGCGGTTTCGACCGGCCCAACATACGCTACCGGATATCGCCCAAGCAGGACGCGCGCCGGCAGCTGGTTCAGTTTCTCCGAAACGAACATCCGGGAGATGCCGGCATCGTTTACTGCCTGTCGCGAAAAAAGGTGGAATCGACCGCGGAATGGCTCCGCGCTCAAGGATTCTCCGCCCTGCCCTACCATGCCGGCCTTTCCGCCGAGGAACGCCAGAAAAACCAGCGGCGATTTCTGATGGAGGAAGGCGTGATCGTCGTTGCGACGATCGCCTTCGGCATGGGCATAGATAAACCCAATGTCCGTTTCGTCGCGCACCTCGACCTGCCCAAGAGCCTCGAGGCTTATTATCAGGAGACCGGACGCGCGGGACGCGACGGCTTGCCGGCCAATGCCTGGATGATTTACGGCTTGCAGGATGTGATCACCTTGCGGCAAATGGTGGAGGCCTCCCAAGCGGATGAACTGCATAAACGGGTCGAGCGCCACAAACTCGATTCGATGCTCGGCTTCTGCGAGCTGACCGGTTGCCGTAGGCAAGCGTTGCTCCGCTACTTCGGCGAAATCTCCGACAAACCCTGCGGCAATTGCGACAACTGCCTCAACCCGCCGGACACCTGGGACGGCACCGACGCCGCCCGCAAGGCATTGTCCTGCGTCTACCGCACAGGCCAGCGCTTCGGCGTTCACCACATCATCGACGTACTGCGCGGCAAGTCCAACGAGAGAATACAGCGGCTGGGTCACGACAGGCTCAGCACCTTCGGCATCGGTCACGCCATGGACGAGAAACAATGGCTCTCGGTATTCCGTCAGATCATCGCCCAAGGCTATTTGACGGTGGACTGGGAGGCTCACGGCGCACTCCGTCTGACCGAGGAATGCCGCCCGGTACTGCGCAGCGAAGTCGACCTTCGGCTAAGGCGGGACAGTTACAAGGAGGCTTCGAGCGGCCGACGCCAGGCCGTCGAGCGCTTTTCCAACCCGGAAGACGAGCGTCTCTGGCAAGCCTTGCGCGCCTTGCGGCGCACGCTGGCCGAGGAGCAGGACGTGCCTGCTTACGTGATTTTTCAGGACGCCGTTCTGATGGAAATGGTCCAGTCGAGACCGACCAGCCGCACCGAAATGAGCCGCCTGGCGGGCATCGGCGAACGCAAGCTGGAGCTCTACGGCGACGAGTTTCTGTCGGCCATCCTGGAGCACGGAAGCGGCGACGGTTCGGCCTCGACCGCCAGCACGACGGCAGACGAAAGCCTGGCGCTATTCCGGCTCGGCATGAACGCCGAACAGATCGCTTATCAGCGCGGATTGACGATTTCGACCGTCTACGGCCATCTGGCCAGGGCCATCGAAACCGGGGCCGTGGAACTCGGCGAGGTGGTGGGTTTGAGCGATTCGGAAATCGGAGAAATAGACGCGGTTTGGCAGAGCCTGCCGGAAGACCAGCGGCGTGCCCTCAAACCGCTATACCAGGCGCTGAACGGCAAATACAGCTATGAAGTGCTTCGTTGCGTGCGGGCCTATTACGACAAGCTGCGTAACTCCCCTGACTCCGAGGCATAGAGTGAACGCCCCTTGGTGGGTTACGGTGCGCGTCTAAACCTGCCGGCGCAAATCCGCTCTTTCGAGACGCCCTAACCCACCCGTCCATGGTCCCTTTCAATCGCAAACCGGCGCCGACAGGAGCCACCCAACTGACGTAGGTCGGGAATCCTTTCCCGACGCAACGGGTCGGCAAGCGGGTGCGTCGGCAAAGGATTGCCGACCTACTTCGCTCATTCGGTGGGTTACGGTGCGCTTCCAGCCAGCCGGACTAAATCCGGTCTCTCGGGGCGCACCTAACCCACCCTACCATGGCTGCACTTCTAGAACCGTCTTTCCGCTTAATCCGCGTACCTCTCGTACAACCGCATCAGCATGGCGAGTTCTCCTTCCTGCGGCACGCACCAGCCGTCGAACTGGATGTCCTTTAGGATGCTCTTACCCTGCTCGTCGTCGCCCATGCCGGTAAAGACTTTCGCGACGGATTCCCCGAGGTCGGCGATTTGCGGGCTCGCGCAAAGAAGATGGAAGGCAAACTGGGTGTCGCTTTCGTCCACGACACGGGTATTGTTTCGAGTGAGATTGGACAGGCCGTAATAGGTCTTCTTCAGCATGAACAAGACATCCGACTGTTCCTTTAGAAGCAATTGCAGCGCTTTGATTTCGTTGCCCGCGAAGTGATGCTGGAACTTGGACGAGTCCAGCCCGTTCTCGTCGCAGAGGAAACGACCCAGCAGGTAGACGAAACTGCCCTGCGAAGCCGTGACTGCGCGGACGTCTCCCATGTCGGCGAGTGACCGCTCGTCGTTGGCGCGCATGACGATCACCACTTCGTCGGCCTCTCCCAAGGGCCGCAGCAATGGCACGAACTGCTGCCGCCGAATCATGGCACAGGCTTCGAAGGGCTTGGCGAAGAAGATGTCCACCGTTTCGTGGCCGATCTCATGTCCCGCCGGCAGCTGCTCGAAATGGATCGCCCGCTGCAAGTGCCGTTGCAAATAGGTGTTGAGCAGGTACCAGCCGCTCAATTGAGCACCGACCTGTAGACTGGCCACGAAATTCAGCTTGCCCCGGGGATGCGGCGAACCCGATTCGACGGGACGCTCGGGTGCGGCTCGTACGGCGCTGACCACGGACGGCTGGGCCCGCTCCGACGGCAGGCTGACATCGGTGGTGAGGAAACGGCCTAGCCCCGTGATCTTGAACAGCATCGCCACCATGCGATTTGGGTTATTGACTTCGATCTTGATCCCCTGCCTTTCCCAGTGTTCGAACAGCTTGAGGAGCAGAGACAGGCCCATGGAATTGACCCGCTCGACCTGTTTGAAATCCAAACTGACGCGGGCGTTGGCCGGAATGCCGTTCAACTGACCGAGGGTCTGCGCGGAATGGGCGTCTACCGAACCGGCAAAGGCGTAGCACAGCACGCCTTCCTCGCCGGACGGCAGGCTGTTAATGAAAAGTGAATCTGCCAGAGTCATGGCTTACAACCTCATCGTGCTCGCTGTGGTAGAGGAACTGGAATCCGGTTTTCAAGCCGACCTGCAAGGGCCGGCTCAGATCCCACAGAGTGGTGATCTGGGTACGGCGATGCGGTGTGACGCGCACCTGCAAGTAATCCGACATACGCCACATCAGATATAACCCGGCTCCACCGATACCGGCTTCGACGCCTTTCGCAAGCGTGTGAGTCAGATGGTCCAGGAAGATTGCCGGGGTCAAGGTGCCCCAGTTATCGGTAACCGACAAACCGATGGTGTCGGAACCTACCGCCAGGTGGATGCGCACGTGTTCGTTCTCGGACAGATTCCGCGTCGTTCCCTTCAGATAAAACGGGCGGCTTTGGCCGTCACGGGGCGCGCCGTACAACGAGTTCTCCACCATTTCGTCGAGGACCAACAGGATAGACTCGAGTTGGTCCGGCGCCATGACGCCCAGTTCCTCCAGCCAGGCTCGACCTTCCTCCATGAAGAACAGTTTGTCGTCGCTGTGGGTGAGCTGGAATTGCCGCTCCGCGACGCGCCCCGGGACGAGACAGTAAATATCATCATCCGGCGATGCTTGATGCTGACTGAGCAAATGTTCCCAACCGAGCCGATGGTAAAAGGCATCGTCGCGGGGCAATACCCGGCGGATACCGTCCACGCTGAGGCGCGGCAAGAGGTCGTGAAACTCGCCTTCGGACAGGAAAACCACCAACTGGCGCGAGGTCGGCGAGGTAAAGTGATCGCTTTGGCCTCGGTAAAATCCCTCGGTGATGCGGATGAGCTGAGCCGAGTCCTCGTCGCGCGCGGCCTGGACCTCCACGCGATCGGTATGCTCCAGCACGGCCACGGTCACATCGTCGTCGAAATGGTCGCGTCCGCCGTAAGCCTTGAGTGCAGCGAGAATTTTTTCTTCCAGCACGCGCGGCTCGGCCTCGGCGTTTTCGTTCAGAATGGCTTCTAGCCGCTCGTAGCCGAAGGGTTCGCCGCGCGCCGATTCCTGTTCCACCACGCCATCGGTGTAGAGGAATATCCGGTCGCCGATATCGAGTTGCAGATCCAGTTCTACCGAGAGGTAATCGGAATCGCGGCTCTTTCCCAAGGGCAAGCCGCCCCCCTCGATCATGGTCCAGTGCTTATCCCCGCGCCGCTTGAGGTAAGGCAGCACGTGTCCGGCGTTGGCGAAGCGCAAGTGACCGGTGCGGCTGTCCAGACTCAGACAGCCCATGGTCATCAGCAACGACTGGTGCGCCGTTGCCAACATGGTTTCGTTGAGGGAACGAAGGATCTCCGCGGGGCGGGTCACCCCTTCATTCGCCAGCGGATAGAGACCTGCCTTGGCGGCGCTCACCATGGTGCCCGCCGCCACGCCGTGCCCGCTCACGTCGCCGATCACCATAACGGCGTAATAGCCGCCGACCTTGTAATAGTCGTAGTAGTCGCCGCCCACCTCGCTGGAAGTAGTCAAGGAGGCGACGCCGTGTACGCCCGGCAGAACGATGTCGGGGCTCGGCAGAATGGAATGCTGCAAGGCGGCGGCGAGGTTGATTTCTTCCTGCAGTCGGCTGCTCAGCTTTTCCAGTTCCACCAGGGTGGCTTGCAGACGATCTTCCGCCCGCTTGCGCTCGGTAATGTCGTCGCCGGTGATGAGGAACAGGACCGGCTGCTTGCTGTCCTGATCGCGGACCACCGTGGCATGCCAGATGATGTCCACCAGTTCCTCGCTACGGATTCGCATGGGAACTTCCGCCCCGGTCTCGCCGGACAGACCGCCCTGCACGACATCGTCGAACAAAACCCGCATTTGGCCCTGCTGTTCGGGCGTAAAGAGCATGGCAAAAAACTCGCTACCGCGCACCTCGTCCTCGGTCCAGCCGGAGATTTCCTGGGCATAGCGGTTGAACAAGATGATCTTGCCTCGGGTGTCCAAACCGATGATCAGCGCTTGAGCCGTATTGATGATGTTTTCGTTGAAGTCCCTCTGGGCCTGTAGGTTCGCCATGCTGTCCTTGAGGCGCTTGACCAGAGGATTCAAGAGGCCCATGCCGCCGAAAGCCAAGGCAAACAGGAACAGCGCCAGCATCACGCCTTGCAGGTCTTGGGTATTTTGCAGGCGGAAGTCGGCATTTTGCTGGTAATACGCCACCACCTTGTCGAGGCCGGAGAGGATCTTTTCGGGGGCGTCGGAAGTGAGATACTGAAAATACGGATCGTCCGAATTGACGGCATCCACCGGCCGCGACAATAGCTTACGTATCGCCTCGATGTAAGCATTGATCTGTTGATCGAGTTTGATCGGATCTTCGAAGTAGATGAGGCGCAGTTCCGGAGCCAGTTCGCCCGGCTCGGCCAGTAGACGCGGCCCCTGGCGCACCAGGCGATCGCCGTTCCTGAGATAACCGTGCATGTTCTCGAACAGGCTGATGGTATCCACCATCTGCTGTCGGATGGCCTGGCGCTCGACATGGCTTTCGGTGGCTGTCATTTTCATCGCCAGAACCACGCCGCGCTCCACCAACATGCGCTCGTGGCCAGCCAGGTTCAAGGCAGCGGCGCTGCCCTCCTGACTGCGAAGGTCGGCGATCAGAACGGCGTAGCTCACGACGGCCGTCATCGCCAGAAGGCCCAGCACGGTGCCGTACTGGTCCAATGCCCAGCCGAGAGACTCTCGAAAAAAACCTTGCATTTTCGAGGGTGTTTGCTGGGACAAGGGAAACTTTCCGGGCTCCATAAGTTCTCCTTCCTCTTTCCGTTCTATTAATGAATGCCCCCTTGTAGGGCATTCATTAATAGTAGATGGATTTGTAAACTTCGCCCGAAATGTTGATCTAGATCAGGAACTGACGCTCACGGCTCCAATATATTTGAGAATTTTTGCGTCAGAATGGCGCCTCATGGGACCACGGCGCCGGTGTCGAGGAGCGTAGCGGAAGCACAGCGCGGTGAACGGGAATATGGGGAGGTTGCAGGATCTTATTGCTAGTCTTCGGCCTTAGTATGGATAACCCTCACCTCCTAAAAAGGCCGGAATGATCCGACATCGAAAGCCAATCACGGAACCCTGGCCCGGATAGTCGATTGGGCATCGGCCGACGGTCACTCGGCGGGAAACCAACTTCGCCACAGCGCTTCCTACGCGGACCGCCTTGTTTGCCCATCACGTACTTTTTGCCGATTTGTCTGACGTTCCCGCAGAATTAGCATCCAATTGCCAGAGACCGCTCGGCCACGTTCGCGAATCCGTGAAAAACGGAGTATGCGCTCTTGGCATCAGCGAACGACTCGCGCACAAGGCCAGGATAATTTCACTTCAAGCAGTCATGACAAAGAAACGTACTCCGAAAACACGGGATGAATCGCAGTCCAAGAACACCTCACCGTCAACGCATGTCGCCTTGTCTCCAAAGCACCCGCTCATGATCGTCGGCACCGGTGCCTCTGCCGGCGGCTTCGAAGCTTTCAAGGAGCAGCAAAACCTTCTCAGAATTGTGCTGGTTCCCAAACTCCAGCTTGGGAACCCAGTGCCAACTCGGGCGTCTCGGATATGGCTTCCAAGCGGGAGCCTGGAAGCCAGCGAAAGCCCTGTTGGAAGCATCCCGATTAAAACGACCCCTTGCTATTGAAATGAGAAGTGGGCCGTAACGCACGGGCAAACGCCCGACTCACTCGTTGCCGGCTTCTTCGTCGAGACTGGCTACGTTTTTTCTGCCGTTGAGCAATACGGTGCGGATCACGTCGGCGTTTTGTTCGGCTGCCTTTGCCTGATCCGAAAACCGTTGCTCCGAAAAGACGCTGCCGTGCTCGTGGCATCGCGCGGCCATGCGCTTGAGCAGGGCTGCCCGCTCCTCCAGTGAGCGGATTGCGGACCACAGGGCGACTTCAAGCGTTTCGGCCTGCTCGTTGAGCAGGCTTTCCGTGGAAAATGCATGCCCCACATGGCAGCGGTAATTAACCAGTTCGCCGTTGCTGAGTTCCCACATCACCCCGCCGCATTCCGGACAGGTCAGAACGCTGGCAAGGCGCGGGTTTCCCCCCGTTTCGAACTGTCTTACGTCTTCTTTGACGATCTTACGCTCTTTTTCCGCTTCATCCGGCATGGGGGCACCTCTTCGTTGTCGCACGGGCTGTTCGGCGAGCTGCTTGATGGTGGCGGTAATGCCCGCGACGGGCAGGATGTAGTCGACCGCGACGCTTTCGATGGCGTTCAGCGGCATCTCGGAGAAAATGGCTTCCTGTGGGTCCTGGACTATCGCTATCCCGCCGGCGTTCTTGATGGATTTGAGTCCGAAACTGCCGTCGCCGAGCGTGCCCGATAAAATGACTCCTATCACGCGAGAGTCGTAAATCCTTGCCGCCGAGTGGAAAAGCGGATCGATCGCGGGGCGGAAGCCGTTCTCTCTGGGGCCGCCCGAAAGATGAATCTTCCCGTCTCTCAGCACCAGATGCCGGTTGGGCGGCGCGACATAGATCTGCCCCCGCCGAATCGTCTCGCCGTCATCCGGATGGCTGGCCGGCAGCGGCCCGTTTCGCTGGAGAATATGCGGCAGAAAGCTCGTACTATGACTGGGAACATGAAGGACGATGAAGAGCGTTACCTTAATATCGGAAGACAGATCGCCGACCATACTTTTCAACGCTTCGACGCCTCCCGCCGAGGCGCCGATGACGATCATGTCGCGAGTATGCATCGTACGGGTTTTTATTCCAAATACTTACTTAGACCCGAAGGACGCCGAATGGTTGATCAAGGGCGAAATTGGATCGACGTTCGGGTACAACGGATAGGAGTAACTCGACCACCCCTCCAAATCGCTTTCAATCAGGAATCGTTTTTCGTAGGGTGGGTTAGGCGCACATTAGCACTGACCGACTGCCGATCACTGCGCTTCGCGTGCGCCGTAACCCGCCGAGCGACCTTCCATCGGCGGGTTACGCGGGGCCTGTCCTGCGCGGAGACTAGGGCTAACCCGCCATCGATGGGTTTCGCTTCGCTCTACCCATCCTACGATGAATATTCACTCGAATGTCGAATGGAATTAGACCGTGGCGAATTCTTCCCGCGAATAACGGGCGGTTCCGAATCGGTAGTCGCTTTGGAGGCAGTGATCCAGCCAGCGGGTGAGAAAGTAGTTCAGCGACCATTTGTAATCGAGCACGCTCTTGGCGCTGGACCGATCCCTTACCGCATCGAGGACCACCGGTCGGCAGTGGTCGCTGAGCGCTTCAGCGGTCTTGGCGTCCAGACTGACGCGGATTCTCACCGCCGGCTCGAAACCCCGCACGAAATCGTGGGTAAGCTCCAGCGTCAGGGTATAAGGCGACCTTTCGAGCAACCTCAGATGCAGGGACGGCTTGCCGTTGACTTGGGCGACGGCGGTCTCGTCGATGCGGTCCAAGTCGGGAATCAGGTGCGCCAGTTTCTCGTAGTTCGATTCGCAGACTTTTTGCAGCCAGAAGGATTTTTCTGCGGGCTGGAAAATGCTCATTACCGGTAAAAACGATCTCTCAAAATTCACTGTAGGTAGCGCAGGCGCTGGATGTCTCCCATAAAGTCACGCTCCTGACGTTGTATCCTCGGCTCGCGACGTGTCCGAATATCAGCTTGGCCAGATACTCGGCCGTAGGATGCTCGTCGAGCGCCAGAAAACGTTCTCCGGCCGAAACTAGCGCCGGCAGGAGTGGGTCATCCTTGTGCAGAAGCAGATTGTGATCGAGCTGCCGGTCGATATACTCCGACGCGACGGCGCTGATCTCCGCGAAATCGCAGACCATGCCCTGTTCGTTCAAACTTTCGGCAATCACGGTAATTGCTGCCTTGACACTATGACCATGGAGATGACGGCACTTGCCCGTATGTTCCATTAGACGGTGTCCGTAGCAAAAATACACTTCTTTGGTAATCGTAAACATGAATTGCGACAAGGATATTGAGCAGCGATTTCACTCGCTCTTGATGCCTTTGATGGCGCCGGCAATTCGGTAACCACCCGCTTCGCTCTCCGCGCAGCGGATCGTTTCGATATAGGCGGTCAGAGGCGGGGTGATTTTGTTCTGCGGAACGAGGCGCACTTCGACGGCTTTACCGACATCTAAAGGAATATCGGCCTCGAACAAGATGCCGGAGCCGCTGATATTTACACATACCCCCTCATGTACAATATCGCTGTCGGCCAGCCGGAAGGTCATCTTGCAATCGGCCTGCATGCGGATGAAATCCCGCTTTTCGTCGTACTCCAGCATAGCTGTGCATCTCCCCCTTTAGGTTTCCCGGTATTCTAACCGATAGATCATAGCCGAAGTCGTTCGGACGATTCCGATTTCGGGTTTGGCAATGCGCGCCCTTTTATGCCATAGTGCCGCGCCTAAATCGACACAACCTGTTGGAACGACGCAGTAATCCGACACCTTGAACCTATGAGCACGAAATCCATCGTCCTAACTGGAATAACCACGACCGGTACACCTCATCTCGGCAATTACGTGGGCGCCATACGCCCTGCCATCGAAGCCAGCCGCGATCATAACGTCCTACCTTTCTATTTTCTGGCGGACTACCATGCCTTGATCAAATGCCAGGACCCGGAACGCGTCCGCCAATCGACACTGGAAATCGCCGCCACCTGGCTGGCCTTGGGCTTGGATACGGAAAACGCCGTGTTTTACCGCCAGTCGGACGTCCCCGAGATCACGGAACTGGCCTGGATACTCAGTTGCGTCACTGCAAAAGGACTGATGAATCGCGCCCATGCCTATAAGGCCGCGGTCCAAGCTAATGAAGAAAGTGGCGAAAGCGATCCCGATAAGGGCGTCACCATGGGATTGTTCAATTATCCCATCCTGATGGCCGCCGACATTCTGATCTTCAACGCCAATAAAGTTCCCGTCGGAAAGGATCAGGTTCAGCATATCGAAATGGCACGCGACATCGCCGGACGCTTCAATCATATTTACGGCGAGCATTTCGTGCTTCCCGAAGCGGACGTCAGCGAGGATACCGCCGTGCTATGCGGATTGGACGGGCGCAAGATGAGCAAGAGCTACGACAACACCATCCCGCTGTTCGCGCCCGAAAAACAGCTGCGCAAGCTGATCATGAAGATCAAGACCAACTCCCTGTTGCCGGGCGAACCCAAAGATCCGGACACCTGCACCCTGTTCGGCATCTATAGGGCATTCGCGACAAAGGAGGAGACTGCGGCGATAAGGCGCCGCTACGCGGAAGGCATTGCGTGGGGAGAAATGAAAAACATATTGTTCGAGTATCTGGACGATCATCTGAAAGCCGCGAGGGAACGTTATGAAGCACTGCTACAAGCACCCGACAAAATCGAGGAAGCATTGCAGGACGGTGCCCGCAAGGCCCGGAGCTACAGTGCCCCGCTGGTACGGAAGGTCCGTCACAGCATCGGAATCCGAAGTCTGAGTCTCTGACCTTTGCGCGCGGTTCGGATGCGGTGTCATCGCCGCTCATCCCATGCCCTACCGTCGGAGGTGACATGTCCCACCATTCCAAACCCGGGGCTAAAAGGTATCTTGAGGCGACCGGCTCACTGACAAGATTGTTCTGGCTGCTGATCGCGTTAACGCTGTTCGCCGGTTGTGCGCCGAACCGACTGCACGAGCCGCTGGCCATGGAAGAGCCCGACGCCGAACGAGCCATCTATTTGGTCGATCTGGGCTGGCATGCCGGCCTGGCCGTCAAGCGAGCCGATATCCCGCCCGGGTTGTGGCCGGAAAGCCAAGACTTTCCGAAAGCGGAGTATCTCGAAGTCGGCTGGGGAGACCGCGATTTTTATCAGGCCGCCGGCTTCAACCTCTGGTATGGATTCAAGGCCGTCGTGGTCCCCACCGCCAGCGTTCTGCACGTTGTCGGAGTACCCGTTCATCCGACCGCTTATTTTCCCGCCGCCGAGATCGTTGAGATCGCCTTATCGGAACAGCAGCTCAGGCAAATCATCGTATCCATTCACAACACCTACGCCCGCGAGAATACCGCCAGAGCGCAAGCCATCGGCCCGGGTCTATATCCCGACAGCCGCTTTTACGCGGCCGAGGGCAAATTCCATTTGTTCAATACCTGCAATGTCTGGGTTGCGCGAGTCCTGCGCAATGCAGGCCTGCCCGTCGTGCCGTTTTTCGCGGTCACGTCGCGGGGGCTCTTGTCCCAGGCGCGCGAGTTCGGCAAGATCGTCCGGCCGGAGTCGGAAGGTCGCTATTAATCAGGCCCGTAAATACCCTCCAGGTATTTCGGGCCGCCGCCCAGGCCGGTACACGCCCGGCCTGGGCTCACGCGGCTTGTCGCCGCGCCGGGGCATCCCTGCCCCGGATTAACCCGGCCTATATTTATAGGCCGGGTTAATAAGTATCGGCGTAAGAATCGCTTCAAGGCTCTTTTTGATATTTCACGCTTACCTGTTATCGCGAGGAAACTCCATGCACGTCGTCATCATTGGTTCAGGTATCGCGGGCATCACTTTCGCGGAGGAACTTCGGAAACTCGCGCCGGAATGCCGAATTTCCGTCGTAACTCAGGAAGGCCACGGCTATTATTCGCGGCCGATGCTATCCCACGGCTTTTCGAGGGACGACATCGAAACCAAGATCATTCTGAAGCCGTTCGATGCACTGCACGATGCGGGCATCGCGATCTATCGCGAGACCAGCGTATTGACACTCGACCGCGACGATAAAACCATTGTCTGCCGGAACAGTTCGGGCGAATTTACCCTGAATTACGGCAAGGCGGTGCTCGCGCCCGGCTCGGATGCGCTGATTCCGCCTCCGTTTCAGGCAAGCCGCGATTTGTTCTTTGTCGTCAACAGCCTCGACGACTTGATCGAACTCCGGCGGCATCGGGAAAAAATCGTCGAGACCTCGGCAAAGCCCCTGTGGGCGGTGATCGGTGGCGGGCTGATCGGCTGCGAAGTCGCTTCCGATCTGGCCAAGGCCGGCGATCGGGTGGTCTTGTTTCATGCCTTGGCAAGACTCATGGAACGTCAGTTGATCGAGGAAGATTCGGCAACTCTGTTGCAGGTATTGCAGGGCCACGGGATAGAGGTTCGCTTGAATGCCTCGGTCCAGGGCTTCGAAAAAATCGGCAGCCTTTACGCGGTGAAGTTGCAGGACGAAACGGCGAGCGGTTTCCACGGCGTCATCGTCGCCTGCGGTTTCAAGCCGCGAACCGAACTGGCGCGGCGCATCGGGTTAAATGCCAATCGGGGCATATTGGTCGATGAGTTCCTGCGCACCAACGACCCCGACATCCACGCCATAGGCGATGCCGCCGAATTCGTGGACGGCCGCTTGTACGCCTATATCATGCCGATACGGCATCAAGCCTTCTGGCTGGCCCGTTTTCTTGCCGGGCAAACCAACGAGCCATGGCAGCCGCCCGATTTCAAACCGCGCGCCAAAGTGCACGGTTTCAATGCAGTGCACCCTTATATTTTTTGATGGGGCGAGGGTCGAGAAACCGAAGGTCACATCCGCCAAACCAACAGCTTGCCGGAGCGGCCATCTCGCGGGATCAAGGTCTGATCCGGTTCGACACCCGGTACCTCGAACGTGTTGCTGATGAAAAGCGACCCCGGCTTCATTTCCTTCCGCGCCTTGCGCCACAGGCGAGGCATGGGTGCCGGCGATAGAAAGGCGTAAACCACATCGAAACGGCCGAGATCCTCGATCCAAAAATCGCCGAAACGGATACGGCAGTTCTTTTCGTTCCGCAATCGAAACCGGCCGAGCAGGGCCGGCAGAGGCGCCGATTCTACGCCCCGGAATTCGCCGGATTTGCATTGCCCGGCTAAAACCGCCAGGCCGCCGCCCCAGCCGCAACCGAGGTCGATGAATTTGAACGCGGCGTTCCGCGGCAACAACTCGGAAACGGCAAGCCAGGTTTCGCGATCGGTCAAATAAAAAGGAACCCGCTCGCGAAGATTACTGCGAAAAACCAGCCACATCAGGACGAAACCGGCCAAATACAGGACCGGCGGGAGATTCAGCCGCCAGCTGACGGCGATTGCGGGAACGAACAGCGCCTGGATCGGCAGCCACCAATAAGGAAGTCTCAGCATCCAGCCGAAGGCCATGGCGAGAAGACCTTCAAATGCCACGGCGAACTCGAGGGACGCCCAGAACAGGCCGCCGCTCTTTAGAAGCAGGAATGTGCCTAAGATGGCCAAGAGTTGACTCAGGACGGCCCTGAACCAAACCGGCAGCGCTTCGACCATGAATATGGTGCCCTAGAGTGCGGACGCGGCCTTGTTGGCGGCCGGCACCATGCCTTGGCCCGTAATCGCCCCTTTGTCCAGCGGCTTTTGCATAGATATATCTATCCCGGAACCGCCGGTAATGATTTCTTCGGCCGTATGCTTGTTCATCACGATGATGGAAATGCGCCGATTGGTGGCGGCCAAGGGGTCTTCCCTGACATAAGGAACGCTCGAAGAGAGCCCCACCACCCGCATCATTTTTTCTTCCTTGAGGCCGCTCTTGATCAGCTCCTTGCGGGCGGAATTGGCACGGTCGGCGGATAATTCCCAATTCGTATAACCCTGTCCTTTGCCCGGAAACGGCTTTGCATCCGTATGTCCGGCGATGCTGATCTTGTTCGGCAACTCGTTGATGACCGGCGCGATTTGGCGAAGTATCTCCGATGCATAGCCTTCCATTTTGGCGCTCGCCGAATTGAACATGGGCCGGCCTTCCGAATCGATGATCTGGATACGTAGCCCCTCCTGAGTGATGTCGATCTTCAATTGATTCTGGAACTGTGTGAGCAAAGGGCTGGTTTCGATCATCCGCTCGATCTTTTCCTTCAGCGCCTCGAGTTGTTCCATCTCCTTTTCCGATTCGGCGGCTTCTCCGACGATATCTTCCTTCCCTTGGTCGGTCAGTTTGACTTGACCCTCGGATTGAGTGATGTCCTCCCCTCCTCCCTTGATCACGCTGGTTGCATCGCCCGTGTTGGGACCGCCTTGCCGGGAAGGTTTCCAGGGATCCTTGAAATACTCGGCGATGCCTTGCCTGAAAGCGGGTTCGGTCGTACCTAAAAGCCACATTAGCAAAAAGAACGCCATCATCGCGGTGACGAAATCGGCGTAGGCCAGCTTCCAGGCTCCTCCATGATGGCCGTGACCGCCTTTCTTGATTTTCTTGATGACGATTTGGTTCGAATTATCGGCCATGGTCTTATCCGGATAAGCTCGTTAACGGCTTTCTTTGAGATGCTTCTCCAATTCGGAGAATCCCGGACGCTCCGCGGAAAACATCGCTTTGCGGGCGAATTCCACGGCGGTGGATGGGGCGTAACCGTTTATCGAGGCGATCAGCCCGGCTTTGATGCTTTGATAATACTTCGTCGATTCCGCCAAACGTTGTTCCAACAGACCCGCCAGGGGACTGATGAAACCATAGGCAACCAAAATACCCAGAAATGTGCCGACCAGTGCCGCGGCGATCAGCTTGCCGAGTTCCGCCGGCGGCAAACCCACCGACTCCATGGTATGCACCACGCCCATGACCGCGGCGACGATGCCGAACGCCGGCATGCCGTCCGCGAGGCGCTGCAGCGCCTGTATGGGCAGGTGGCCTTCCTCGTGATGGGTTTCGATGTCGATGTCCATCAGATTGTCGATTTGATGGACGTCCAAACTGCCGCTCGTCATCAAGCGCAAATAATCGGTGATGAACTCGACCGCGTGATGGTCGGCCAGCACCTTGGGCGCGGATTTGAACAATTCGCTTTGATCCGGCGTCTCGATATCCCCTTCGATGGACAACAGCCCATTTTGACGGATCTTGTTGAAGATCCGATACAAGAGCGTCAAGGTTTCAAGATAAAGCGCCTGGTTGTATTTGGAACCCTTCAGGGAGCTCATCAACGCGCCGAAAACGGCTTTCAAGACCTTGGGATTGTTCGACACGACGAATGCGCCGAGCGCGCCGCCGAAAATGATGATGACCTCGTTCGGTTGAATAAGAACGCCGATATGGCCTCCCGCCATCAAAAAACCGCCCAGAATGGCGCCCACGACGATGATGTAACCGATGATGACGAACATGCGTTAACTCTTTGGAGATACTTGACTGAAGGGCGGCACGGATAGCCGGTCGAAGTTTGGTGCTGGTTGTCCGAGCCACAGCAGGCTCGAAAAAAGTCTAGACGAAAAAACGTGGCGCTCGTCTCAAAAAACGAAACAGACTTGAAAACGGGAAGGATCGCCCCAAATTCTCATCGTCATCTTATTAACCCAGGGCAGGGATGTTCCGGCGCGGCGACAAGCCGCGTGAGCCAAGGCGGGACGTGTAACCGGCCTTGGCGGTGGTCCGTAAATACCAGGAGGGTATTTACGGGCCTGATTAATAGAGTCGATCCACTTAAACCTCCGGAGGAAAGTCACTGCCATGACCGTAGCAGAAAGCAAGGTAACTTTTGGGTTCGAAGCTGAGGTAAAACAGCTTCTGCACCTGATGATTCACTCCTTGTACAGCAACAAGGAAATCTTCTTGCGCGAGCTCATCTCGAACGGATCCGACGCTGCCGACAAGCTCCGCTTTATGGCACTGGGAAACGATGCGCTGTACGAGGGCGACAGCGAGCTGAAGATTCGGATCGAACACGACAAAACGAACCGGACTTTGACCATTACCGACAACGGCATCGGCATGACCCGCGACGAGGTCCGCGAGAACATCGGGACCATCGCCCGCTCCGGCACCCGCCAGTTCTTCGAGTCGCTGACCGGGGACGAGGCGAAGGACAGCCAGCTCATCGGCCAGTTCGGCGTGGGCTTTTATTCCGCATTCATCGTTGCCGACAAAGTCACCCTGGAAACCCGCAAGGCGGGTCTGGACGCGGCCCAAGGGGTACGCTGGGAATCCAAGGGCGAAGGCGATTACACGCTGGAAACCATCGAAAAACCCGAGCACGGAACGAAGATTACGCTGCACCTCCGCGAAGGCGAGGACGAGTTCCTGGACGGTTGGAAACTCCGGTCGATCATACGCAAATTCTCCGATCACATTTCCTTGCCGATCCTGATGAAGAAGGAAGCGTACGGAGACGAAAAGCCGGCAGCGGACGAGTGGGAAACCGTCAACAGCGCTTCCGCCTTATGGGCAAAGAACAGGGATGAGATTTCGGACGAGCAATACAACGAATTCTACAAGCACGTTTCCCACGACTTTCAGGAGCCTCTGGCTCGCCTCCACAGCCGCGTGGAGGGCACCAACGAATACACCCTTCTGCTCTACATCCCGTCGCATGCGCCGTTCGATCTGTGGGATCGCGACGCGAAGCACGGCGTAAAGCTTTACGTGCGGAAGGTCTTCATCATGGAAGGATCGGAGAAACTGATGCCCCGTTATCTCCGCTTCGTCCGCGGCGTGATCGACTCCGATTCGCTCCCCTTGAACGTTTCGCGGGAAATTCTTCAGGAAAACGCGCTGCTCGAAAAAATCCGCTCCGGCGCGGTCAAGAAGGTTCTCGGTCTGTTGGAGGACATGGCCAGGAACGAGCCGGAAAAATACCAAGCTTTCTGGAAGGAATTCGGCCAGGTCATCAAGGAAGGTCCGATCGAAGACTTCAAGAACCGCGACCGCATCGCCAAACTGCTGCGCTTCGCCTCCACTCATAACGACTCCGACGTCCAGAACGTTTCCCTGGAGGATTACGTCGGCCGCATGAAGGAGGGGCAGGCCAAGATTTACTATATTACCGCCGAGAATTACGCCGCGGCCAAGAACAGTCCGCACTTGGAAATCTTCCGTCGCAAGGGATTGGAAGTACTCCTGCTGCACGATCGGGTCGATGACTGGCTGGTCAGCTATCTCACCGATTTCGAAGGAAAGCATCTGCAATCGGTGGCCAAGGGGGATCTGGACCTGGGCGCCCTTGCCGACGAAGCGGACAAGCAGCATACCGAGGAAGCCAGCAAGGCGTTCCAGCCCGTTATCGACAAAATCAAGCAAACGCTGGGCGACAAGATCAGCGATGTGAAAATCAGCGCTCGCCTGACCGACTCTCCGGCTTGCCTGGTCAGCGAAACCTACGGGCTAAGCCGTACCATGGAACGCATCATGAAATCGGCCGGGCAAGACGTACCGGCCAGCAAACCGATTTTCGAGATCAATCCCGATCATCCCCTAGTGACAAGGCTCAAGGACGAGGCGGACGAATCGCGCTTCGCCGATCTGACCCATATTCTTTATGACCAGGCGGTCCTCAGCGAAGGCGGCCAGCTGGACGATACCGCCGCCTTCGTCCGCCGCTTGAACGGCTTGCTTCAAGCTGTCGTGCACTATTAACCCGGCCTATAAATATAGGCCGGGTTAATCCGGGGCAGGGATGCCCCGGCGCGGCGACAAGCCGCGTGAGCCCAGGCCGGGCGTGTACCGGGCCTGGGCGGCGGCCCGAAATACCAGGAGGGTATTGACGGGCCTGATTAATAATCCATAAGGCGGCGCTGACCGCGACGATGGATTTAGCCGTTCGGCGATCCTCTGCCGACTCAGCGAATCGCCGAACGGCTGCGTCGGGAAAGGATTCCCGACCTACTCGCAACGCTCTTGTAGGTCGGCAATCCCTTGCCGACGAACCGGAAAACGCTTTTAAAACCCGTACTTGGAGTTATTGTGCACAGGACCTTTCTTCTTCTCGGCGCTGCTGCCGGATTCCTCGGCGTCGCCATGGGCGCATTCGGAGCTCACGGATTACGAGCGGTTCTAGACGAATACCACCTCGCGATTTACCGCACCGGCGTGGAATATCAGATGTGGCATGCGCTGGGTCTTGCCTTGATCGGCATAACGGCCAAACAACTCCCCGATACGCGCCTTCTTGTCAAGGCCGGCTGGTTCATGTTCGCGGGAATCGTACTTTTTTCCGGAAGCCTTTATGTCTTGAGTATCACCGGAGTTCGCTGGCTGGGCTGGATTACCCCCTTCGGGGGCTTGTCGTTTCTCACCGGCTGGTTCCTGCTAGGGCTTTCAGCCTGGCGGCTCGGACGGGAATAACCGACCCTTCAGATCTCCTCGTCGGCGCTCACGGTGGTTTTGCCTCGCTCGTCGTACAATCGGTTGACCGTTTCGAGGAACCATCGCGGGCGGTTGATGATGACGTACAATCCGATCAGCCCGACGACCGGTATCGGAAAAATATCCAATATCATCAAGCCTATCAGCGTGATGAAGCATTTCGCTCTGGTGCTCATAATCTCGGATCCAGACGCTTACTATTAACCCGGCCTATATTTATAGGCCGGGTTAATCCGGGGCAGGGATGCCCCGGCGCGGCGACAAGCCGCGTGAGCCCAGGCCGGGCGTGTACCGGCCTGGGCGGCGGCCCGAAATACCAGGAGGGTATTTACGGGCCTGATTAATAAGATCGATAGTCTGACCAAGGACTCTAGTGCGCTTTGGGCGGTCGACTCTCTTGCACCAACACCCACGGCGCAACGACCACGGCCCAAAAGGTGCACTTCGAATCGACCCATCGCCTGGCGTGATCGTCGGTCGCTCGCACAACCTGCCCTCTTTGGATCCACTCTTGCAAAGCGCTTTTATCGTCTTCGGCTATCTTTGCCGCAGCCTCGACCAAGTTCAATTCCGGTCCAATAACGATTAAGACGCCTCGGGCGAAATGGCGCTCCAGCTCCTGCCAGCCGATTTGTCCGGTTTCCGCCGCAAGCTTCTGGCGCAGTTCGGTATCGTGCATTTTGGCTGTTTTTAAAGTCATCAAATAAAGGATTGGAATCGAGAAACGCTCGCGAATTCACTGAACCGGCAGCCGCCAAGCTTCGCCTATCGGTCGAATCGCTCGATTATGATCGCAGAAATGGAGGGATAAAAGAGAGTCCTGTTTTTATCCTCATCACATGCGGTGGGGATAAAAAAAGAAGAAGGCAGAAACGGTATATTTGGGTGGGGGATATTTCTGCCTTCTGGGGAAACCGAATCTAGAGAGTCGAAAAACCTGCTTAAAGGGAACCCGCTCTGATTTCCTTTTCAGCCTCTAGCCAATCTTCGACTTCGTAACCTGGAACAAAGCCCCGCTTTTCAGCACGATAATACGCGGCTTCGGCAATCTTTTGGTTTATCTCGTCATCGGGAAATGGAACCGGATTGCTCGGAGCATCCGACATCAAATCTTCCGACATGTCATCCACGGCTTTCAGCGCTTTCCTAGCCATAGCAAGAGAACCTCCTAATTTCTAATTTCTTTTTCCTTAAAGACAGAAGGGAAACGAGAACCTCCCTGTTCGAAATTGCATCCCAGCCGAACTCGGATTGTCCGGTCACATAGGATCAATTCAAATCCATTGCAACCATCCCGGTTGGATTAAGAATTGTCTCAATCTCCTACGGAACATCCCGGATCCGTCAAGAACGTCCTGTCCTTCGGCAAAAATCCCTCTGCTTCTAAGCCGTATTGCGGTCCTTATTGGAACGTTCCGGTTCCGAACTCGACGTCATCCTTCGGAGGTTTTGCCAGCCTACGGCTGTCGTTCGAGTGGGTGTATTTAACCGTCGTGGTTTCGTGTGGAGAATACGTAAGAGTTCGTATCCTGCCGGATTAGATTGCTACGATTCGCGGTCCTGGGCTTCCGCTCGCAGGAGGACAGCCGGACTACCCTTTACTCCTGGCTCGCATGGCGCAGCTTCTCGAGATCCCACACCTTGGCGGCATCCCAACCGACGGTTACCACCTTGCCCTGCCTCGAGCATGCGATCTGCTCGATGGAACCCTCGTGTGCGAGCACACTTCCCAGCTTTTTGGCCTCCGCAATATCCCAAAGGTATAGATTGCCGCTTTTCGTACCCACCGCTATCCAGCCTTTCCGGCTTTCGCGGCAGAAACCCGCAATCTCGCTGTCATGATCTCCCAAGCTGGCGATGAGTGTGCCTGATCGCGTATCCCAGAGTTCGAGAACAGGCCCCTCGCGAAACGCCACCAAGAAACCGTCCTGACTCAAACCCAGAAGGGATCGGTCGGTATTGAGCTCGGATTGCTTGGCGATCTCCATGGACGCCGCATCCCAAAACCAAACTTCCCTGCCCGAGGCAGTGACCAAAAGGGGCTTGCCGTCGTCCCTGCGAACGAACGCCAAAGCGTCCGATCCCTCATGCGTAGCGCGCAAGAATTTTCCGCTGCCCGGTTCCCAGATTCCGGCCGGTCCACGGGCGATCCACCCCACGGATTTGCCGTCCGGCGAAAATGCGACGGACTTCACGTCGTACCACTCCACGGCGTAGTCCGCCAGCAGCTCTCCGGTTTTTTGATCCCACAACACGAGATACCCGCCTTCGTGCCCGGACATCCCGGCCGCGATCCGGAGGCCGTCCGGAGAATATGCCAAAGCCTCCAAATAGCGACCGCCGCGGGTCTGAAAGCCGTTCTTGTCCCGGATCAACCGCCGTCCCGTGGTCGAATCCCAAAAATATAGGCTGGTTCCGCCCACCGCCAGAATGTCCCGTCCGTCAGGCGAAAAAATGGGAAGGGCGATGCCGGCGCGTGGCGGCAAGTGCGTGCGCTCGAGCCGGGCGACCAATCCCCGCTGGCGCTGAAGCTGATCCAATGCTTTTTCCGCATCCTGCTCGTGTGGACACGCTTGGCAATCCCGCAGATAGTCCAAGTATCCCTCGATGGTATTCTGGGTTTTGGCCTGCTTCCAGGATTTTCGATCCTCACCTTCATCGCCCTGGTAACGAATCAGCGCGACCAGTACCAGCACCGCAAGGCCTAGTACGAACAATCCGATGAGCAGTTTTTGGATAAACGACAACAGCGCGTTCATGATTGAAACAGAATTCCTGAGCGTTTCGATGCAATACCGATGACAAGCTTATTCTTTAAATAACCCTACCGCTACCGGGGTTCATGGAAAGGAATGCTAGCGAACCGATTGCGCCAACGGCAAGCTTGTCCCCTTTCGACGCATTGGCCGATGCGACGCAAGAAATCCGATATCGCTCGTCGACGAGTCGATGACTCCGGAGCGTTATCTCTCCCATTCGAAAAGAATGTCCGCCCCGCTCTGCTCTCCGGTCTCCGATTGAAGCCGCCAATGCTCATTGAGCTTATAGCGCAGCTTGAACACGTTGCTCGACTGGAATATGCCGAGACCGTATTGCAGGTAAAGCCGCGGCGTTAGGTATTTCCCCAAGAATAGCGATGTGGTTTCGGTGCCGTTCGGTGTTCCGACTCCGATCTCGTCCAATAGTCCCCCCAGTCCGAACCGGCTGCTGATTTCTCTCGCGAGCAGGCTTCCGGCCGCTCCGCCCAGGGAAGAAGCGGCATTTCTCAGCCTGTCGCCTTCCTCGCGCGGCGCAAAGTCCATGGGTTTTCCGGCGATCAGGTAGGCGAGAATGTCCGCTTCGGGCAACGGCGGTATGGAGTACAAGGAAACGTTGGGGTTCTTGAGCGAGCCGAGTACCCGCACACCGGCCACTACCTGGTCCAGCCTGCGGGTGACGGTAACGTCCAATCCGGGGTTGTCCACCGGCGTGTCCGTGAAAATCAAACGCCCATCGTCTATGGTCAAGTCCACCCCATAGAACGAATAGGTACCGTCCTGAACCACGATCTGCCCGGTTCCGCGCGCCTCTTCGTTCGGCTCCTGAACGATTCTTACCCTGCCGCCGATTTCGCCTTGGAAGCCGGCGGCCTTTACTTGAATCTTGTCGCCGAGGACGACTTGAACGTCGCTATGCAGTCGAAACTCTGTTTCCTCCTCGCCCGGTTCGCCGTTGACCAGCACGACGTCCTCGGACGGGGTCACGGCCTGTTCCTTCCTGGGAACGTTGATAAACGCTTCCGGAACATCTACCCGTCCCCGCATATCGATCCGCTGCCGTTCGGTCATGATGTTGATATCCGGCGACAAGTAGACCTTGGCTTCCGGCGTATCAACGCCGAGAAACCGGGTTCCGTCCAGATTCAAGGTCAAGGGCCAGCCCGCCGTACCGTCAAGCCGCCAGAGGCCGCTCATCCGTACGGTTCCGCCACCCGACATCGCGCTCCCTTCGAGCCGGATTTGGCGCTGTTCTACCGAGTTCGCCCGCAGCGTCAAATGTTCGATACCGATGCCCAACTGAGGCACGCGAAAACCGGCATCCGGCACGCTGGCCTCTAGATCCAACAAAGGCGCTCTCGCTGTGCCTTCGATCTCCAAATCCGCCCGGAACGAGCCGTTCAAGCCTTCGATTTGCTCCAGCCAAGGTTCGAATACCGCCAAGGTTTCCAAATCGGCGGTCAGACGTCCCGACACCGGCAGATCCTGAAGCTCGGCCAATCGGAAGATCCCCCGACTCTCCATTGCCCCTTCAACGTCCAGGAGTCCCGCCTGACGTATTCCGACTTGCATCGTCAATATTTGGTCGGAAAGATCCGCGTATATCGATGCCGTTTCCGGTCTTATCCGAACCTTCTTCGACTCGTTGACGGTGAGGTCGAACGCTAAGCCTTCCGCATCGAGATCCAGAATGCCTTGATCGATCAGGGTGTCTTTGCCGCGGAATGCGGCGCTGCCATTCAGCACGCCGGAGATCGGCACGGGTTTCGGCAATTGAGTCGCCAGCACGCTTAAAGGAAAGCCGGACATGCGGGTCGACGCTCGCCATTCGCTCGCTTCGGCGATCTCTCCTTCGAAACACCAGCGTGCATCCCGGTTGGTCAAACAGATTTCCTCGATCTCGCTTCGGGTTCGCCCGAGTTTCAAGCGGGCGGTCTCGCGCAGGGTCCAGGAACCCGATCGAGGCTCCTTAAGATCGAACCGGCTCAGTACGCCGCTCCAAACATCCTCGCGCAACCCGCCTTCCGCTTCGAAGGCAAGCGCATAGGGCGGGCTGTCGATCCGCCCGGTCAAACGGTGTCTTTCCCGGCTGCCGCGACCGGAAAGTCCGATATCCATGGTATAGGCGTCGAAGCGGACCGCATTCCCTTGTAGATCGAAGGTCAACGGCGCGTTGGGCGCGGCGCCCGCTTTGAGCGTCAGGCTCAAATCCCGTACGCCGTACTCCTGATATTTCAAACCCGCGGCATTGAGCTCCGCTTCGACGGCAGGCGCCGACCTGGCTCCTTCCAGCTTTCCGTTGCTCGTCATCCGGCCTTTGGCACCCGGCAGCCAGATTCCTAAATCGTCAAACCTCAGTGTCCATCGGAGATTCAACTGCGGCCCCAAAGTGCCGTCCACCACCAGGGCCGTGGACACGCTGTTCACACGAAAATCCCGGAACACGACGGCGTCTTCCGGAAATCCGATGTTTCCTTTCGCCTGAACCCGCTGCTCCCTTATCAGCCCGTCGAGTTCGACCCGGACGTCAGAGCGGGTCCCGGCAACGGTCAACTTTCCTTCGGGACTCTGCCATTCGCCATCCGCTTGCGGCGGCCAGAGCAGGTTCTTCCATCGGGCTTCCAGATCGATTTCCGGTGTTTCCTCAAGACCGAGAACCTGCCCCGAGATAGCGATCTCCGTTCCGGTCTCCGGGAGCCTCAGGATGAGCGCTTCGAGCGCAAGTTCGCCGGGGTCCCGGTAGCTCAGGTCCAAGCGCCCTCGCGCTTGGCCCACGTCCGGCACGGTCAACGCGAAATCTCCGGAAACCTTGGCTGTGCGGCCGGCGCCCTCGCCTTTCAACTGTGCGGAGAACGGCCACGCCTTCCAGTCCCGATCGATCCGATTCAGCGGAAATTCCGGAAGATCGACCTCGGCATTCCAAGCGAGGGAATCCTCTCGGATCAAGACCTCCGCCGTCACGCTCATTGCCGTCGGAGCCGTAATCCTCTGGACCGTCGAAATCCGCTCCAGGTCTCCTGTAATCCTTCCGCCCCCGGCGATTTTCGGCCGGTCCGGCAGCTCCACGTTCCATGCGGTATCGAGGTCGATAGGTCGTTCTTCGCCGGGAGCGATGGTTCCGCCGAGCGATGCGCTGACCTCGGGCGTTTTCACCGTGAACCGTTCGACCATCATGCGGCCTTCGCGAAGTTTCAGACCCGCATCGATCCGTTCCAGACGGATCGGCTCCGCCGATTCGGACGGTTGCCAGCTTGCATCGCGAATCTCGATCTCGTCGATCGCTATATCCAGCGGCAGACGTAAATCAGGCAACCCGGGGGCTTTCGGCTCCGGCGCGGCTTCGGCGATCTGCACGACTCGGACATCCATCAAGCGAACCGCGTCAAGATGCAAGGTTCGGTGCAGCAAGGCCCTCGGCCGCCATTCGATCTCGAGTTCCCGGAGGTCTATGCTCAATCCCTCATCCCGGTAACTTAGATCCTTAAGCGAAAATCCGCCCAACACCGAGCCTGAGGCAGGGCCGATTTTCAAACCACCGACCCCACGCTCCACGCCGCGAACCAGCCATGTCAGGCCGATCTCGGTCGCGAGCAGCACGTAGCCGACGGCGGCGAGAATAAGAAAAACGGCCAGTACGGATGCCGCCAGGCGTTTCATCCTAGAAACGGTCGTTTCTTGGATCATAAATCGGGACCCAGAATCAGATGCACCTGAAACGAGTCCTCCGCCCTCGACAGGGGCACGGCGAAATCGAGCCGAACCGGACCTATGGGCGAACGCCAGCGAGCTCCCAGGCCAACACCATGACTGAACGGTTCGTCGAAATGATTGGCGGCACGTCCGACGTCGTAAAAGACGGCCACGCCCCAAGGGCCGAACAGCGTCCGTTCGTATTCGATGCTGCCGACGGTCAGGTAGCGCCCGCCTATGCGGTCCCCGTCCGCATTCCTCGCGCTGATCTCGTTCAGACGATAACCGCGCACGGACCTGTCGCCGCCGGCATAAAAGCGTTGCGTGAGCGGCAGTTCGCTGAATTCGTCGGTCGCGATATAGCCGAGCTGGGCGCGCGCGATCAGCCGATTGCGCTCCCCCAGGCTGTAGATCCCCTTGGCGTTAAGCCGCAGCTTGAAAAACGAAACATCGGATAGCAGGTCTTTCGAAGCGCCGTTCCCGATCAGGTCGATACGCGCCCCGCGCTCGGGATTCAGCACGTTTTCCGAGCTCAACCAGGTATAACCCAGGCTCGGAAGCAATAAAACCGCGGTTTGCGGCCCCTCGCCCACATCGAAACGCTCGCGCTGCAGATCCAGCGACAATACTTCCCGCAAACCCCAACGGGCGGTCGAATGCCTGATGCCGATGCGTGCGACTTCGGCTGTACCGGCCAGGGTATCCTCGGTGCCGATTTGTGCGGCAAAGCCGAGTTGATCCTTTTCCGGACGTTTCAAGGGAATGGCGTATAGCGCGTCGAGTTCGGTACGGATGAGCGACAGCCGCAGGTCGGCGTAGAAGCTATGTCCATGGCGATTCAGGTAACGATTGCGATAGCCCAGGGTTAAGCGCGGGCCAGTGTCAGTGCCGTATCCCGCACCGGCCTGAAATCGGTTTTTCGGCTGCATCGCCAATGAAACCGAAACCGGGACCTGTCGAGCATCCGCCTGCTCGGGGTGCGGGATGACGTCGGCCTTGCTGAAATAACTGCTGTCGAGCAGGTTTTTCTGAAGCCTGGTCAGGGTCGAAGAACGAAAAGGTTCGCCTGCGTGGAAATTCACGAAGCGTTCGAGCAGCGACGGCTTGAGCGGCGTTTCCGAGAATGAGACTTCGCCGAAGCGGTAACGTTTGCCGGTATCGAAATGCAGATGGATCTCGGATCGGTAATCCGAAAGATGCACCAAAATTTCAGCACGGCTGAAGCTGGCGTCGAAAAACCCGAACTCGGTCGCGGCTTCCGAGAACGCCTCCTTTCCCTTTTCGTAACGGGTATGGTCGAGAACATCACCCTCCTTCAGCGGAAAGCGTGCAATCAAGGTTTTGAATTCCCGCAGTTCGAGACCTTCGCCCGTCAAGCGGACATCCACTTCGCTCAGCTTGATCGGATCTCCCGGATCGATTCGGTAGACCGCCAGCCAGCCCGGCCCTTCGCGCGTCAACGCCGCGTCGATTTTCGGGCGGTAGTACCCGAACGGTTCCAGCGCTCTTCGGATCTCGTCCGGCGCGCGCTCGTGAGCGATGCGAATCCTGTGCGGGTCGCTCATGCTTTCCGCCTGGGCGATGGTCAGCAGCGCACGGACGTTTCTTTCCAGCCTCTCGTCGAGCCCCTCGATTCTGATCGCAACCTGTTCGGCGCTCCATGCGGATGCGAAACATAGCAAGCAACTGAGCAATAAGATCCACCGCACCCCTGTTCCCCGTAATCCCGTTTGCGCCGAATAAACTCGCAGCACAGATGGTCTAATGATCGCAGAGGCTACAAACACGGAAAAGCAAAGGAGTAACAATCATGGGACTTTTCGATTTTGCAAAGGACATCGGACATCGGCTCTTCAGCGAGGAAGGCCAGGCCGCCCGAAAAATAGAAGAGCACATCAACGAAAACAATCCCGGCATCAAGAACCTGAAGGTGGATTACCGTGATTCCGTCGCCTATCTCTCCGGCGAGGCGGACTCGGCGGAGGCTTTGCAGAAAGCCGCACTGATGGCCGGCAACATCAAGGGCGTCGAAGCGGTGAAGGTGGAAGGCGTCAAGCTGCCGGCAGGCGTAGCTAGCCCCCAGGCGGCGGAGACCTACGGCGACACGCAGTACTACGTCATCCAGTCCGGCGACACCCTTTCCAAAATCGCGCAGCAGTTCTACAAGGATCCCAACAAGTATTCGAAGATTTTCGAAGCGAACCGCGAGGTCATCAAGAACCCCGACCTGATCTTTCCGGGGCAGAAGATACGGATTCCGACCGAGCATTAGAGAGCTGGCGACCGATAACGCCTCGTTCTCCTCGAAACCGATTGTGGGGTGGGTTAGGCACGCATCGCACGGAATCCACAAAGTTCCAGCGGAGTTTCCGCGCGCCGTAACCCACCGGACAAGGCCGCGGTGTCGGTGGGTTATGGCGCACTGAGAGTCCTGCGATCACGGCATCGTTCGTGGTCATGCGCGCCTAACCCACCCTACACCAGGAGCGCCAATCGGAACCTTGTTTTCGGCCACGTCCCTCAGACTAGGAGCGTCAGTTGCTCCACCCGCTGAAAGCCTTTCGGCAGCGGATTTCCGCGCCGCGCGCGCGATCCTTGGTAATGGGCCAGATCCTTGGCCGTCACGCTCAGGCTACGCTTGCCGCAGTGAACCTTCAGGCCGGCGTCGGGGGGCACGGCAGTCATGGCTACTACGTAATCCTGCCGCGCGGCCAGATCCGCCGGTTGAATCTGGATCAGCTTATTGCCTTTGCCCTTGTTGAGGACCGGGATCTCGCTGATGGGGAATACCAGAAACCGGCCTTGCGCGGTGGCGATCGCCACCAGATCGGACTCGGGTTGACCGACCAGTACCGGCGTCAGGACCTTCGCATGTTCCGGTACCGTCAGCAGGGCTTTGCCCGCCCGGTTCTTGGTGTGGAGCTCCTTGAGCTGGGTAATGAAACCATAGCCGCTGTCGGTCGCGAACAGATACCAGTCGTCGTCCGCACCTGCCAGCACTGCCTTGAACAGCGCACCCGGCGGCGGGTTGAGCCGTCCGGTCAGGGGTTCTCCCTGGGAGCGGGCGGATGGGAATTCATGGGCCGGCACGGCGTAACTTCGGCCCGTTGAATCGAGGAAATAGGCCGGCTGGTTGCTGCGCCCGAGCGCGGCAGAGAGAAAGCTGTCGCCGGAACGGAAGGCGAGCGTGGTCGGATCGATATCATGCCCTTTGGCGGCGCGAATCCAGCCTTTTTCGGAAAGAATGAGCGTGACCGGCTCGCTGCCGATCACCACGGTAATATCCAGGGCTTGGGACGCCGAGCGAGCGACGATGGGCGAACGGCGCGCATCGCCGTGTTTTTCGGCGTCCTGTTTCAGCTCGTTCTTGATCAAAGCGTTCAGCTTCTTCTGTGAACCCAGCGTGGCTTCGAGGCTGGCCCGTTCCTTTGCCAACTCGTCCTGTTCGCCGCGGATCTTGATTTCCTCGAGCTTGGCCAGATGACGCAGCTTCAGTTCCAGAATGGCCTCGGCCTGCACGTCGCTCAGCCCGAAACGCGCCATCAGCACGGGCTTAGGTTGGTCCTCGTTCCGGATGATCGCGATCACCTCGTCGATGTTGAGGTAGGCGATCAGCAAGCCTTCCAGGATGTGCAAACGCGCGATGACCTTGTCCAGCCGGTACTGAAGCCGCCGGCGCACGGTCTCGGTGCGGTAGCTCAGCCATTCCAGCAGGATTTCCTGAAGATTCTTGACCTGCGGCTTGCCGTTCAGCCCGATCATGTTGAGATTGACCCGGTAGGCCTTCTCCAGATCGGTGGTCGCGAACAGATGCGACATCAGTTGATCCGCGTCGATGCGCCGCCCGCGCGGCATGATGACCAGCCGGGTCGGGTTTTCGTGATCGGATTCGTCGCGGAGATCTTCCACCATGGGGAGCTTCTTCGCCTGCATCTGGGCGGCAATCTGCTCCATGATCGCGTTGCCGGACACCTGGTGGGGCAAGGCGGTGACGACGATATTCCCTTCTTCCAGCTCCCACCGCGCCCGCAAGCGGATCGAACCGTTCCCGGTCTGGTACATGCGGACGATATCCTGGCGCGGCGTGATGATCTCGGCTTCAGTCGTGAAATCCGGACCCTTGATCGAGTCGCACAATTCCTCGACGCTGAGCCGGGGGTCGTCCAACAATCGAATGCAGGCTCCGACCACCTCGCGCAGGTTGTGCGGCGGAATATCCGTCGCCATGCCTACCGCGATGCCGGTCGAGCCGTTCAGCAGCACGTTCGGCAAGCGCGCCGGCAGCAGGGACGGTTCGTCGAGGGTGCCGTCGAAGTTCGGCACCCAGTCGACGGTACCCTGCTCCAGTTCCGACAACAGGGTCTGCGCGTACGGCGTCAGGCGCGCCTCGGTATAGCGCATGGCTGCGAAGGATTTGGGATCGTCCGGCGAGCCCCAGTTCCCCTGCCCGTCGATCAAGGGATAGCGGTAGGAAAACGGCTGGGCCATCAACACCATGGCCTCGTAACAGGCCGAATCCCCGTGGGGATGGTATTTACCCAATACGTCGCCGACCGTGCGGGCGGATTTTTTATATTTGGCCTGGGCCGATAAACCCAGCTCGGACATGGCATAGACGATGCGTCTTTGCACCGGCTTGAGTCCGTCGGCGATGCTGGGCAAGGCACGGTCGAGAATGACGTACATGGAGTAATCCAGGTACGCCTTCTCGGTGAAATCTTTCAATGGTATGCGTTCGTGGGAAACTGAATTCACGGTTTTTTCGGTAGAGAGTGAGCGATTGATAAACAGAAGAGCCTGGGCGGTTGCATCTCCGCCGATGTGTTAAGGAAGCTCTGAGTAAGTGGATTTCGATTATGGTTCGACAAGCTCACCACGAGCGGAATCAATACCTTACCGTTCGTCCTGAGCCTGTCGAAGGACTTAATCAGAGCTTCCTTAACTGATCATTTTAAGTCCTTTCGCAGCCGCCTGCCTTATCACGGTTACGCTCGTTCCCAATCTCCGGATTGGGAACGCTGCCTTGGAAGCTCCGGCTTCGCGAAATATGGCAAGCAGGAGCTTGCAAAACCCGGTTCCCAAACCGGAGCTCGGGAACCGGCACATCGTGGGTTTGTGCTGCCCGTCAAACCACGGCAGCGCCGAATCTTGTAAGATTGCGTCTTTAAACATCCACTGCCATCCATGCAACGACTGACCATCACCTGCCCCGACGACTGGCATTTGCACCTCCGCGACGGCGCCGCCATGCGCGACGTGCTGCCGGACAGCGCACGGCAATTCAGCCGAGCCGTCATCATGCCCAATCTGAAGCCGCCGGTCACCACCGTGGCGGACGCCCTCGCCTACCGCCGCCGCATTCTGGACGCCTTGCCCGCCGGGCTCGAATTCGATCCGCTGATGACGCTCTATCTCACCGAGGGAACCTCGCCCGAGGAAATTCGGCGGGTTGCCGAGGAACCCGAGATCGTGGCGCTGAAACTTTATCCCGCCGGCGCGACGACGCATTCGGAAGCCGGGGTCGCCACCCTCGAAAAGATCTATCCGGTGCTCGAAGCCATGGAGCGCCACGGCGTTCCCCTGCTGGTGCACGGCGAAGTGACGGACCCCGAGGTCGATATCTTCGACCGCGAAAAAGCGTTCATCGACAGTCATCTGACCGCCGTCACGAACCGATTTTCGGCGCTCCGCATCGTTCTGGAGCATGTCACCACACGGGACGGCGTCCAATTCGTGCAGGATGGCGGGCCGAACATCGCGGCTACCATTACCGCCCATCATCTGCTTTATAATCGCAACGCCCTGCTGGCCGGAGGCGTTCGTCCCCATTTTTACTGCCTGCCGGTATTGAAACGCGAAACTCATCGCCTGGCCTTGGTCGAGGCGGCAACCAGCGGCAACCCAAAGTTTTTCCTGGGAACCGACAGCGCGCCTCATCCACGCAATCAAAAGGAATCGGTCTGCGGCTGTGCCGGGTGTTATACCGCCCGCGGGGCGCTCGAGCTCTATGCGACGGTTTTCGAATCCGCCGGTGCCCTGGACAAGCTCGAAGCGTTTGCGAGCTTCAACGGCCCGGATTTTTACCGTCTGCCGCGCAATCAGGCAAAAATCGCGATCAAGAAATCCGAGTGGAAGATGCCCGAGGCCATCCCATTCGGCGACGATACCCTGGTGCCGCTCAGGGCGGGCGAGACGATAGGCTGGCGTGTTGTCGAGCGGCTACGATAAACGATAAATCACGCGTCAGACACTCCATTGCTGGAATCGAGGCAGTCCATGGACGGAATTCGGAACTTCCACTAACAGGTGATTCGTGTCCGGTCCCAAGTCGATCTCCAAAGAGAAATCTTCGATGCCTCCTGCTTCGTCCTCCGATTCATTCCTGGCGGCGCCGAGCAAGCCACTCAAGCCCGTACAAGGCGAGCTGGACTTGGTCCCTCCTGCCTCATCCCCTCCCAAAAAGCGGCGATCCAATAACGCGGCCAAGCCGAAAAAGAAACGGACACAGGCCAAGAAAGGCGCCGAGCCCGCGGCAAAACTGAACCCGTGGCGATGGGTAGCCGTTATCGGCACCGAAATCCTGGCATTGGCTGCGTCCGCCCTCATCGGAATCATCGCGGTATTCGGACGCTCGGTGGATTGGTTTGCCGGAACCGGATTATGGTCCAATCTGCTTCCGTTCGCCGCAATGGTACTCGCCGTAGGGATCGCAAATGCGGTGCTGTTGCGCCTCTGGCTGGGCATGCGCGCCAAGCTGGTGCTCAAAGGCATGATTCTGCCTGCGATCCTGGCGGTTTTCGTCGCCGTCGCAGCCGGCTGGTTCGCCGCCCAGGAAGAATTCGGCCGCGATCTCGGCAAGCTTCGCAGCCTGGTCGGCGGCATGCAGGAGGCCGAGCGGAACACGATTGCGCATCAGGTGTTTGCCGCCTATCGGCGTTCCGATCTGACTCAAATGCAGCGCATCATCGAGCGAGCCCAAATCTATCTGCCGACGATCCACGAAGCTGCCAAGGCCTTCGATGTCGACCCCGAAGTCATGGTCGGCATCGGCGCTACGGAATCGTCATTCTATCCGCGGGACAGCAAAGACGGAGGCCGCGGACTCTTCCAGATCACCGCTGCCCCGAAGTCGGCGGTCAGCGTCGTCAAGAAACATCTGGATGTCGACCATCTGGACATGCTCAACCAGCGCCACAATACCTTCGTAGCCGCGGCGACCCTGCGTCTTTATCTGGCGGAGATGCGCGGCGATTTGTTCCTCGGTCTTCTCGCCTACAATATCGGGCCGGCCAACGGCGGTTTGCGCTCGATCATGACGCAGTACGGCGCGCGCGACTTCGTGACGATCCAGCCCTATCTGCAAAACCTTCCGCGCGATTATCCGATCCGGGTTTTGACGGCCGCCCTGGCTTATCGATTGTGGCACACCGAAGGGCGGCTCCCGCGTTATGAGGAAGGCAGCAACGCCATGCACATCCAGAGCGTCGGCATACCCGGCTTGAATCAGGGATTCTCGCCGAAAATAAGCATCGGCAAGGACAAAGCAGCCTAAAAAGTGGCGAAACCGGCTAGAGCGTTTTCATCTCGCTCGTACGGCAAAACCGGCTCGGCGGGCGTCATTGGCGCCTTCGGCGACGGTAAATTGATTCAAGCATTCGTAGGTCGGCAATCCTTTGCCGACGAACCCGTTACCCCAACGGCACCGTCGGGAAGGGTCGCGACTAAAGCGACCGTTTGCGATTGGAAGGATTCCCGACCTACGCGCGAGTGCCCGTACAGTAGGTATGAAAATGCTCGAATCGATCGTCCGCTCCCGGAAGCAAAGCCGGGCATCAGTTTTCCGTGTAGAGCAGCTTCAAGCCTACGACGCCCAAGACGATCAGCAGAATGCACACGATCCGGACCAGGTCCGTGGATTCGTTGAACAGTATGATGCCGATAATCGCGGTCCCGGCGACGCCTATTCCAGTCCAAACGGCGTAACCGGTGCCTAACGGTATCGTCCTCAGCGCCAGGGACAAGAACACCAGACTGATTATCATGGCGGCGCCTACGCCTAAACTCGGCCACCAACGCGTAAAGCCTTCGGTGAATTTCAATCCCACCGCCCAGACGATCTCGAATATCCCCGCAACAAGTAAATATGTCCAACCCATGCTTAAAAGAATGTCGCTACGCAGCGAAGCCATAGCCTAGTTTAGACAGACGATATTACCCGATCTTTCTGCCGAGTCGGTTTGCGAGATTTGATTTTCCACACGATTCGCTTACGTTGATTCCCGATCTTCGAGCCAGCTGATCTTCCGTTCCGCTGATTCGGTTAACTGCTCCCAAGTCCTTTCAAAAGGTACGGAAATGTACGTATGTTTAATTTGGGGGTGGTGAGCTTAAATACATCCACCTGAGCTGATCTCGGGTCCGGAACATGGATGCTCCCGCAGGACGGGATTACGGCGAATGGACTTAAGGATGTCGCCAAGAACAGGACGTTCCCAAACGCAACCGGGATGTTGCGAAGGGAGTTGGAGTGTTTCAACGGATTCTGGACGCTCCCTATCCTCGGGCCAGGATGCTCGACACGGAAATGGAATGCTCCGCATGTAACTGGACTGATCCGAATTTGGCTGGGATGTATTTTTGGGAACACGGAAGTTCCATTTTTCTTTCTCCCGTCGTTCACACACTTGCTCATCCAGCTTCACGGCCGGCAAAGTCGCCAGGCGCCCTGCCGTTCCGTCAAAAACGTATCCTCGTTTTCGATGTTGCGTCCGGCGCCATCCAAGGTCGGAAATCCCTTTCTGACATAGCTGCCTGAAATCCTTGGCCGTTCATCGAAGGAGTGAACAGCGTGATGAAAAGAAGACAGTTTCTCGCCCTGGCCGCAGCCGCAATGGTCGTCGGGTGCGCCGGTTCGAAGACCCGCGAGAGCACCGGCGAATATCTCGATGACACGGCCGTTACCACCAAGGTCAAATCGGCTCTGCTGCGCGATGAAGTGGTTAAAGGGCTGGACATCCAGGTCGAAACGTTCAAAGGTACCGTGCAACTCAGCGGCTTCGTCAATACGGCCTCGGAAAAGCAGCGCGCCGAAGCGATCGCGAGAGACGTCGCCGGCGTTCGATCCGTCAAGAACGATATCCGCGTGATGCAATAACCGCTACCGTAAGCGGTGGCCGACTCACATTCAACGGCCGACGCAACATCGTCTCAAACTCGATCCAGTGTCAGGAGCGCCGGCACGGCCCGGCGGCATCATCCTTCATACGCATCCAACCATCCGCGCGGCGCTCGAAATACTCCGCGGCAGAGGGAACGAAACGCGCATTTTCGGATTCCCATGTGCAACGCTCCAGGACAACCTTCGGATGCTCGATCCGGAGCACGTTAAACGCGTTTTTTTCCTTTCGCGTGCGGACCGAAAGCGCAGTTCCGGCGCTGATCACGAGCGCCTTGTAACCGGCGATGCGATACCGTTCTCCCGTGTGCCCCGAATGGCTGACATGGAGATGCCCGGCTAAGAACATATCGACTCCGCAGCTCGCCAGCGCTTCCATGGCCATCCGCGCCCGGCCCACCAGATCGCCCTCTCGGTAGCCCTCGGGCAGGTCGAAAGGGTGATGGGTCACCACGATCTTGATGACCGCATCGGGGTAATCACACAAGCGTTCTCGAATGCGGTCCAGCTGCCTTCGATTGACCCGCCCGTTCTTGATGGTCAGCGAGCGCGCCGTATTGACGCCGACCACGGCGATCTGCTCATCGGCATAGAAGGGCTCGATGTTTTCACCGATATAGCGCCGGTATTTGACTAGCGGCCGGAAAAAACGGGCCAGCGGATTATAGAGGGGTACGTCATGATTGCCGGGCACCACGATTTGCGGCTTCGGCAGCGCATCGAGAAAGCGCCGGGCTTCGATGAACTGAGCGGTTCGTGCACGTTGGGTCAGATCGCCCGAGATCGCGACCAGATCGGGCCCTATCTCCCGAACCGATTGGATCAGCGGATCGACCAAGGAGCGGTCGACGCGGCCGAAGTGCAGATCCGAAAGATGGACGATGGTTCGCATGCGCCGCGTTACGCCTCGCCGACCGATCGGCAGCCGGACCTAGCTCGCAATGGCGCTTCCGCGAGACTCGACCTTCGTATTCGGCACCATCACCCGTAGAGCGCCAGGCCGAATTCGATAATGCAGCGGAGTCTGCATGACGATCACCTCGCCGTCGGTAGCGACCCGAAGGCGGCTGCTGTGCCTAGCCTCGATAACGATCTCCTTGGTCCGCATCATGTCGAAGTCCTTGTCTTTACGCAAACTCCGCAAGAGCGCGCGGAGCCCGAATCGCAAAAGGCCGAGCCGGCCGATTTCTCGAGTGGTATACAGCCACAGCCAGCCCGAATCGAGGGTGGTCCGCGCTCCGATATTGAATCCTTCGACCTGGTACCGATTGTTCCCGACGAAAATGAAAGGCGTGTGCCGCACGAGTTCCCGGTCGTCGACACGCAATCGGGCTTCCAGAACGGCATACCGGCGCAAGACGGACAGAGATGCCCAGAGAAACGCCGGCCATTTGCCGTATTCCAGGCGGTCCTGCAGGTTCTCGCGACCGTGTACGATGCTGGGATACAGCCCCAGGCTGGAATTGTTGACGAAAATCCTGCCGTTGACCTCTCCGACATCGATCCGGGCGGGCGTGCCGTCGACAAGAATTTGCGCGGCTTGCTCCAAATCCAGGGGAATCCCGAGATCCTTGGCGAAGTGGTTGAGCGTGCCGAGCGGCAGTACGCCCAGTATCTTGCCGGTTTCGGCGAGCACCGAGGCAACCGCATTGATGGTGCCGTCTCCGCCGCCTGCCGCTATCAAATCGGCGTTCTCGGCCAGGGCTCGCCGCGCGAGGTCCGGAACTTCATCGCCGCTGTTCGCAACCCATATCCGGGCATCCCGGTTGCGTGAAACGAAGAACTCTTCGAGCCGCCTTTCCAGTCCCTTTTTTTCGTCACTACCCGCAGAAGTGCTAACGATAATCGCCAAACGGGCGGCCATAAGCTGATTTTACCGGGGGGATTACATGGGATAGATCACCAAATGCCGGTGTGGTTCACAGCCAATGCTTTCGGCGACCAAGCCGTGGCGGGTAACGATGCGATGTTGCATCTGGCGCAAGGCGGCCGAACGGGGCGAGAGTTCCGCCATGACGCCTTCGGCCTTGACCTGCTGCACGGCACGCTCGGTCTCGCGCACCATTTCCCCGACCTCGTCCTGTTTGTCGCCGGGAACGATGTGAAACAGACTGCGCAGGAGCTGCCGAATCTGAGCGGTCGTGTTCTTCTTGACGGCATGCACCGGCAAATGAGCGCCTTGAACGATGCGTTGCAGGCTTGCATCGTCTTCCCGCGCGCGCAGCGTCACGACAAGATCGGCCTGGTCCGGATATCTCACGGTGCGGGCCTCCAAGTGGAGGTCGCGGATCACGCGTTCCACCGAGTCCCGGCTGAGCGCATAAGCATAGATGCGGACCGGACGCTGCCGGTCGGAGCGGACGAATAGGACCTCCCTCGCGATTTCCACGGTCGATTCGGGTTCGTTCGCCGTCACCGGCGACTGAACGGCAACCGGGCCTTGGCGGCGTATGCCTTTGGGCTGTATGCCGCTCAGGATGGCATCGACTGCCTGCGAGGTGTCCGGGTGCACGACCACCTCGTCCCTGGCGGTAATCTCTACGACGATATCGAAGGTAGGCGGCGCCTTCCGCTCGCTTACGGTTTTTTGCGTGCCCCGAAGCCGGGCCTCTTCGTCGCTGAGAGTCACCGTTTGCACGCCGCCGACCAGATCGCACAGCGTGGGATTCAGAACTAAATTCTCCAGCGTGTTGCCGTGAGCCGTGCCGATCAGCTGAACGCCGCGCTCGGCGATGGTGCGCGCGGCCATTGCCTCCGTGGCTGTGCCGATTTCGTCGACGATGATCGCTTCGGGCATATGGTTTTCCACCGCCTCGATCATCACTGCATGTTGTCGATCCGGATGCGCGACCATCATTCGCCGGGCGCTGCCAATGGCCGGGTGCGGGACATCGCCGTCGCCGGCAATCTCATTGGATGTATCGATCACGACGACGCGCTTGCCGAAATCGTCGGCCAGTACGCGCGCCACCTCTCTCAATTTGGTCGTCTTTCCGACGCCGGGCCGGCCGAGCAATACGAGGCTCTTGCCGCTCTCGACGAGATCACGTATCAGATCGATGGTTCCGAATACCGCGCGCCCCACGCGCAAGGTCAAACCGATGATCTCGCCCCGCCGGTTGCGAATGGCGGAGATGCGGTGCAAAGTCCCCTCGATGCCGGCGCGGTTGTCCGCGCCGAATTCACCCAAGGCGCCGATTACGGCATCGAGGTCTTCGCGGGTAACCGGTTGATTCGATAAGTTCAGGGCGGCGTGGGGATAGCGTGCCTGGGGCAGGCGCCCTAAGTCCAAGATGATTTCGAGCAATTCCCCCTGGCCTTGCAGCGCTAGGGATTTCTGGAGCTCCGGTGGAAGGAGCTTTATGAGCAGGTGGAGATCATCGAGATGGGTCTTGGCGGTCACATCTTTGCACGGGGTGTTCTTTCAAGCCCTGTCCGACGCCGTAACGGCATCCAATCGCGTGTCCGCAGCTCCGCCGAGCCGTCAGGTCGATGATTCGAGAACATCTCTATCGACCATTACCTTCCCCGCCCGTCCGGCCGCGGACGCCTCCTGGTCAGTCGCATTCGTACGATTTCTGGATCCGTCCGTTCTCGTCCACCGTTTCGAGTCTCGCCTTGAATCCCCACAGCCGGCGCACATGCCGCAGCATCTCGTTGGTGCTCTCTCCCAAGGGGCGGCGATGATGCTGATAATGCCGCAGGGTCAACGACCGGTCTCCTCGGGTGTCCACCCGGTAGACCTGAATGCTGGGCTCCAGGTTGCCGAGGTTGTACTGATCCGAAAGCACGTGGCGAACGGCTCGATAGCCGTCCTCGTCGTGAATGTGGGTGATTTCCAGTTCGTCGTTCAAATCGTCGTCCAGCACGCTGAACAGCTTGAAATCCCGAATGACCTTGGGCGAGAGGTATTGGGCGATGAAACTCTCGTCCTTGAAATTGCGCATGGCGAAGTCCAGCGTCTTGGTCCAATCGGTATCCACAAGATCGGGGAACCATTTCCGATCTTCGTCGGTGGGGTGTTCGCAGATCCGCCGAATGTCGCTCATCATGGCGAATCCCAAGGCATAAGGATTGAGTCCCGAAAAGTGATTGCTGTAATACGGCGGCTGGCTGATGACGTTGGTATGCGATTGCAGGAATTCCAGCATGAATCCGTCGGTCACCAAGCCTTCGTCATAGAGCCTGTTCAGAAGGGTGTAGTGCCAGAAGGTCGCCCAACCCTCGTTCATTACCTTGGTTTGACGCTGGGGATAGAGATATTGCGCGATCTTGCGGACGATTCGAATGATTTCCCGCTGCCAAGACTCCAGCAGCGGCGCGTTCTTCTCGAAGAAATAAAGGAGATTTTCCTCGGGTTCGGCCGGAAACTGATGGGCTTGCTCCTGGAAGTATCTTTCCTTCTTTGGAACGGTGCGCAGCCATAAATCGTTAATCTGCGACTGAAGATATTCCTCCCGCTCTTTCTGCCTATGCTTCTCCTCGGTTATCGAAAGCGCCGGCGGCCGGCGGTAACGGTCCACGCCGTAGTTCATCAAGGCATGACAGGAATCCAGCAGCTCCTCTACGGCCGAGACGCCGTAACGTTCTTCGCATTCCGCGATGTAGTTCCGGGCGAACACCAGGTAATCGATGATGGCGTCGGCATTGGTCCAGGTCTTGAACAAATAATTGTTTTTGAAGAAGGAGTTATGGCCATAACAGGCATGCGCGATGACCAGCGCCTGCATGGTCATGCTGTTCTCCTCCATGAGATAGGCGATACACGGGTTGGAATTGATGACCAGCTCGTAGGCCAGCCCCATGTATCCGCGCCGATAGCTTTTCTCGACGGTCAGAAACTGCTTGCCGAAGGACCAATGCGGGTAGAACACCGGCATGCCCGTGCTCGAATAGCAGTCCATCATCTGTTCCGAGGTGATGATCTCGATTTGGTTGGGATAAGTGTCCAGACCGAAACCCGCCGCGATTCGGGCGATCTCGGTGTCATAGCTCTGAAGGAGTTCGAAAGTCCATTCGGAGCCTTCTGAAAGGGGTTTGCGGCTCATGCCTGCTGCTTCTTGAAGAGTTCTCTAAAGACCGGATAAATGTCCGCCGCGCTATAAATCGGCTGCATGGCAAAGTTGGGCCAGTATTCCGCCACTTTTTCGTATTCCATCCACAGGCTGTGGGGCTCGTGGTTGTTGATCTCGATATAGGCGTAATACTGCACGCTCGCCATGATGTCTTCGATCAGCAAGCGCGAACAATTCGTCGAGTCCTCGGGCCAGTTGTCGCCGTCCGACGCCTGGGCGCCGTAGATGTTCCAGTCGCCCGAGGGGTAGCGGTCGCGGATGATGTCCTTCATCAGCTCGAGCGCGCTCGACACAACGGTCCCGCCGGTTTCCCGCGAATAGAAGAAATCCTGTTCATCCACCTCCAGCGCCACCGTATGATGGCGAATGAAGACCACGTCCGTCTTTTCGTAATTTCGCGTAAGAAACAAGTAAAGCAACAAGAAAAAACGTTTCGCAAGATTCTTTTTCACCTCGTCCATGGAACCGGAGACGTCCATGAGGCAAAACATCACGGCCTGGGTGCTGGGCTTCGGAACTTGAATGCGGTTTCGGTAACGGAGATCGATGGTGTCGAGGAACGGCACTGCCCGAATCCTGCGCTCCAGCAGGGCGATCTCCTCGCTCAATGCGGCGATACGCTCCTCGTCAGGCTCACCGCCAGTTAGCAAAGCAGCGAGTTCGACTTCCAGCTCCCGCTTCCGGTCCGACGATGGCGCGCGCAAGGCCGTGCGGCGCGCCAAAGCCTCCCGCATCGAGCGGATGACGTGCAGGTTCGAGGGCGATCCGTCGCTGGTAAAACCCGCGTGCTGACTCTTGAAAGTGGCTTCTCTCGCCAGTTGCCGCTTCACCATGTTCGGCAGCTCGAGATCTTCGAAGATGAATTCCAAAAACTCTTCGCGCGACAATTCGAAAACGAATTCGTCCATGCCCTCGCCGGTATCGCTGGCACGGTTGCCCGAACCGCCCTCCTCGCCTTCCGGACGGGGTACCTTGTCGCCCGCTATAAACTCCTTATTGCCGGGTTGAACGACCTCCCGCCGCCCGCCTTGGCCATGCCGAAACGTCGGTTCCGAAATATCCTTGGTCGGAATCTGAATCTTTTCGCCACGGTCTACGTCCGTTACCGACCGCTTCGCGACGGCATCGGCAACGGCCTTGCGAATCTGACCGCGGAAGCGTTGGAGAAAGCGCTGCCGATTGACAGCGCTCTTGTTCTTGGGGTTTAAGCGGCGGTCTATAAATTGACTCATGGGCTTGAATACCTATCGCTCGGTTAAGAGGACTTGCGCACCCTGAGATACCATTCGCACAACAGCCGCACCTGCTTGGGCGTGTACCCTTTGTGAACCATGCGGTTCACGAATTCCTCGTGTTTCTTCTGATCGTCCAGCGACGCCTTGGCGTTGAAGGAGATCACCGGCAGCAGTTCTTCCGTATTGGCGAACATCTTCTTCTCGATGACCGCACGCAGCTTTTCATAGCTGGTCCAGGCCGGATTCTTGCCGGCGTTCTTGGCGCGGGCACGCAGCACGAAGTTCACCACTTCATTGCGGAAATCCTTGGGATTGCTGATGCCTGCCGGTTTTTCGATCTTTTCGAGTTCCTCGTTGAGTGCCCTGCGGTCGAAACTCTCGCCGGTATCCGGATCGCGGTATTCCTGATCCTGTATCCAGTAGTCGGCGTACGTGACATACCGGTCGAAGATATTCTGTCCGTACTCGGAATACGACTCCAGGTAAGCGGTCTGGATTTCCTTGCCGATGAAATCCACGTAGCGCGGCACCAGGAATTCCTTGATGAAGCGCAGATAACGCTCCTGCACCTCCGGCGGGAATTGCTCCTGCGTGATCTGCTGTTCCAGCGTATACAGCAAGTGAACGGGATTCGCCGCGACTTCGGAATGGTCGAAGTTGAACACTTTCGACAGGATCTTGAACGCGAAGCGCGTGGAAAGACCGGTCATCCCTTCATCTACGCCCGCGAAGTCCCGGTATTCCTGATAGGATTTCGCCTTGGGATCGGTGTCCTTCAGGTTCTCGCCGTCGTAAACCCGCATTTTCGAGTAAACATTGGAGTTCTCCGGTTCTTTAAGCCTCGACAGCACCGCGAACTGCGCCAGCATTTTCAGGGTGTGGGGTGCGCAGGGCGAATCGGACAGCGAACTGTGGATCAAGAGTTTCTCGTAAATCTTGATCTCTTCTGAAACCCTTAGGCAATAAGGCACTTTGACCACGTAGACACGGTCCAGAAACGCCTCGTTGTTCTTGTTGTTCTTGAACTGCAACCACTCGGACTCGTTCGAATGGGCCATGATGATGCCCTCGAACGGAATGGCCGAAAGCCCTTCGGTACCTTTGTAATTGCCCTCCTGGGTCGCCGTCAGGAGAGGATGCAGCACCTTGATCGGCGCCTTGAACATCTCCACGAATTCCATGATACCTCGGTTGCCGAGACAAAGGCCGCCCGAGAAGCTGTAGGCATCCGGATCGTCCTGGCTGAAGCGCTCCAGCTTCCGGATGTCGACCTTGCCGACCAAGGACGAGATGTCCTGGTTGTTTTCGTCGCCCGGTTCGGTCTTCGACACCGCCCGCTGATCCAACATGGACGGGCGCACCTTGACGACGCGGAATTTGGTGATATCGCCGTTGTACTCGTGCAGGCGTTTCACCGCCCAAGGCGACATGATCGTATTGAAGTAACGGCGCGGGATGCCGTATTCGTTTTCGAGAATCGGACCGTCCTCTTCGGGGTCGAACAGTCCCAGCGGCGATTCGTTGATGGGCGAACCCTTGATGGCGTAAAACGGCACCTGCTCCATGAGGTGCTTCAACTTCTCGGCCAGCGAAGACTTGCCGCCTCCGACCGGGCCCAGCAAGTACAGAATCTGTTTGCGCTCTTCCAGCCCCTGAGCGGCGTGGCGAAAAAATGCCACCATCTGCTCAATGGTTTCCTCCATGCCGTAAAAATCGGCAAAAGCCGGATAGCGCTTGATGACTTTATTGGCGAAAATGCGTGAAAGGCGCGGATCGAGCCTGGTATCGACCAGTTCGGGTTCGCCGATGGCGATCAGCATACGCTCGGCTGGGCTGGCGTAGGCCGTCGGATCCTTACGGCAAATTTCTAGATATTCCTGAAGCGAATACTCTTCTTCGCGCGCTTTTTCATAGCGGGATTGATAGTGATCGAAGATACCCATAGATGCGAGGTCTCCTCTGCAATCAGCAGATGCTCAAAAAGGTCTTAACGTCTCCGGCGAGAGGACCGCAAGCTGCCTCGTTCGATATTTTGCTGGTTGAGACAACGAGCGTATTAACTGTCCCTATCATAGCGAACGTGGCTTTCTCATCCATCCGCACTATGCAATAAATGCGGCGCTCGCGGCTCTTACCGCTAAGACGTAGCCTAACATATTTCGGTTCCTCGGCTGCGAGACACCCAAGAAAAACTTTATGCCAAAGAGAACCTCATCGAGCATGTAACAAAACTGTTTCGCACTGCTTGCCGAGCGATACACAATACTTAGCGATGGCCGGACTCGAGCCCACTCCGCTGTATTGTCCTCTTATTAGTTTAGAATTAATCGTCGGCCATACGTTCGACGCTAAACACCCGAGTTTACGCCGGGAAGCGTATTTCCAATAAACGGCACCCTCTTCTCGATCATTTGCGATGCTCAGCCACACTTGACACGAAACCTGTGCCGATGTTCCACTTCGGGCCACAAGCACGTTTGAACTCCGAGGAGAATGGACTTCCGGATGGGCGTCTACCGCCTGAGAGCGGGACGGTTTTTTCAAGTCAACAAGTGGCCGGCCCGCATCTCGTCGCGGTGCTCGATCGCGCTACTGCGCCTGCTGTTTCTTCTGTCCCTCGGTTTGCCGGCGTGGTCCTGCCGCAATCCGGAACCCGTCGGACCGCCTCATTTGACCTGGTATGTGTTCGACGAACCTTCCGGCGCCTTCCGAGAAGCCGCCCGGCGCTGCACCGAATTCGCAAAAGACCGCTATCGCATCGATGTCGTCTCTCTGCCGGCCGATGCCGATCAGCAAAGGGAGCAATTGACGCGCCGCCTGGCTGCAGGCGACGAATCTATCGACATCATCGGGATGGACGTGATCTGGACCGCCGAATTCGCCGAAGCGGGCTGGATACGGGAATGGCCGATGAGATCGACCCGCCGGGCTTCAGCCGGTCGGTTTCCGATAACGGTTCAAACCGCTACTTATAAGAATGTGTTCTGGGCGACGCCTTTCACGACCAATGTCCAATTGCTCTGGTATCGAACCGACCGTGTCCCGACACCGCCGGATACCTGGGACGAGATGATCGATTCGGCCGAGAAGTTGGGCAGGAATGGCCGGATTCAGGTTCAGGGCGAACGCTATGAGGGGCTGACCGTCCTTTTTGTATCCCTGCTCGCCTCGGCCGGGGGCACGGTCCTGGATGCTGGGGGACAGCAGGTCTCCCTGGAGCCCGAACCCACCCGTAAAGCTCTTCAGGTGATGAAGCGGTTGGCGACTTCTCCCGCGGCCGATCCGGGGCTGTCCACCAGCCGCGAAGACCAGGCGCGGCTGGCTTTCGAAACCGGCAATTCGGCATTCATGCTCAACTATACCTTCGTCTGGCCCAGCGCTCGGCAGAACGCGCCCGACGTCGCGGCGAACATGGGCTGGGCACGCTGGCCCGCGGTTCTGCCCGGCCGGCCCAGCCGGGTGACGGTCGGAGGCATCGATCTCGCCGTCAGCACCTACTCGCGTTATCCCGAACTCGCCTTCAACGCGGCCGAATGCCTAGCAAGCAGGGATAATCAGCGGATCGCCGCACAACGAGGGGGACTTCCACCCACCGTGTCCGCCCTTTATAACGATCCGGCCGTGCGTCGCCGGCTGCCGTTTGCGGATGTGCTGCGAGCGGCCTTGAACGATGCGGTGGAACGTCCTCAAACGCCGCTCTACGCCGACGTGTCCCTCGCCATCAGCCGCACCCTTCATCCCATGCGCGACATCGAGCCGGACCGGGATACGACTCGCTTGCGGAAAGCCGTGCAACGAGCATTGCGTTCGGAAGGCTTGCTATGAGGCGTGCCCAGAACGTCAAAGGATGGCTTTTTTGCACCCCGGCTCTAGCCGCGATGGCTTTGGTTACGGCCTATCCCATTCTCGATGCCGTCCGGCTCTCGCTTTACCGCTACGACCTACGCCACGCGGCTCCGCCCGATTTCATAGGCATCGGCAACTACTTCAGCGTATTAAGTTCGGAAGTATGGTGGCAGGCGCTTGGAAATACGCTTCTGATCACGACCATTTCGGTTTTTTTCGAACTGGTGCTCGGCTTCGCTCTCGCACTGCTCATGCATAAAGCCGTGTTCGGACGCCGAACGGTCCGTTCGGCGGCTTTGGTGCCTTACGCCATCATCACCGTGGTAGCAGCTCTCGCCTGGAAGTTCGCATTCGATCCGACCACCGGATTCGTCAACAGCCTGCTCGGCGTCGATCGAGCCTGGCTCAACGAACGCTGGTCGGCATTCGGCGTCATCATACTCAGCGAGATCTGGAAAACCACGCCGTTCATGGCTCTTTTGCTGCTGGCCGGCCTGAGCCTCATTCCGGATGATGTGCTCAGGGCGGCTCGGGTCGACGGAGCATCCGCCTTACAGCGCTTCCGTCTCATTACCCTGCCCTTGATGAAACCGTCCATCTTGGTGGCGCTGCTGTTCCGGACCTTGGATGCTTTTCGCATCTTCGATTCGGTCTATGTTCTGACACGCGGCGCGCATGGCACCGAATCGGTATCGGTGATTGGATACAACACGCTGATTGCCCGTCTCAACCTGGGTTTGGGTTCGGCGGTATCGGTGCTGATTTTTCTGTGCACGCTCGCGATCGCTCTGCTCTTCACCAAGAGCTTCGGAACGCCCTTGCTCCGCACGGGACGGTGACATGCGAATACGATTCGCAGGTATGGACGGATTCCTCGGTGCCTTGGGAAGTCTCCTCGTTGTTACTTACGCCTTGTTGCCCGTGATTTGGATCATATCGCTGTCGCTCAAGCCTGGGCGCGAACTCGGCAATGCGCGTTTTTTCCCGGACACGCTCAGTCTCGAGCACTACCGAACGGTCTTTAACGACCCGCAATTTCCGGCGGCGCTCTTGAACTCCGTGGGCATCGCTTCGATCGCCACCGGGTTGTCCATAATAATCGCCATCTTTGCGGCGTACGCCATCGTTCGGCTCGACTTTCGCGGCAAACACTGGATTTTTTACGGCACGCTCGCGGTAGCCATGTTTCCGCCGATATCCGTGGTCGGTCCCTTGTTCGAACTCTGGCGCACGCTGCGTCTTTTCGACACCTGGCCGGGCTTGATCCTTCCCTATCTGAGCTTCACCTTGCCGCTCGCCATTTGGACCTTGACCGCTTTTTTTCGCGAAATCCCGTGGGACCTGGAGCGAGCCGCACGGGTCGACGGCGCCACCCCGTCGCAAGCCTTTCGGCTCGTCATCTTGCCGCTGGTGGCGCCGGGAATCGTCGCTTCGGCCATCTTGGTCTTCATTTTCGCGTGGAACGATTTTTTGTTCGCCGCGTCCCTCACGTCCACGGATCGGGCCCGCACCGTGCCGGTCGCCATCGCGTTTTTTACGGGAAGTTCCCAATTCGAGCTGCCTACCGGTTCCATCGCCGCCGCTTCCGTAGTGGTCACGATACCGATCATCGCACTGGTCCTGATGTTCCAGCGCCGCATCATTGCCGGACTTACGGCCGGTGCCGTCAAAGGATGACCGGGAGTAGCAAAAATGGCCGAAATCGTCTTCGATCACGTGAGCAAACGCTTTGCCGGCGGGGCCTGGGCGGTCAGAAAGGCAAATTTCACCGTCAAGGACGGCGAGTTTTTCATTCTCGTGGGGCCGTCAGGCTGCGGCAAGTCGACCCTGCTGAACATGATCGTCGGTCTGGAAGACATCACCGAGGGCGAAATCCGGGTCGACGGCAACAGGATCAATGAACTCGACCCCAAGGACCGCAACATGGCGATGGTATTCCAAAGCTATGCGCTCTACCCCCATATGACGGTCAGGGAAAACATTTCGTTTCCGCTCAAATTGGCCAAACTGGCGCGGGACGAAATCAAGCGGCGGGTGGACGAGGTCGCGGCCATCCTCCAACTGGACCCGCTGCTCGACCGCAAACCTTCGGACCTGTCCGGAGGACAGCGCCAGCGGGTAGCCATGGGACGAGCGATCGTGCGAAGACCACAGGTGTTCTTGTTGGACGAGCCCCTATCGAATCTCGATGCTCGGCTGCGCGTTCAAATGCGCACCGAGATCGCGGCCCTCCAGGAAAGGCTCGGCATCACGACCGTTTACGTCACTCACGACCAAACCGAAGCCATGGTGCTGGGCGATCGTGTGGCGATATTGCGGAGCGGAGAAGTCCAGCAGATCGGAACGCCGAAGGAACTGTACGAGACGCCCCGTAACGAATTCGTGGCGGGCTTCATCGGATCGCCGTCGATGAACTTCCTGAATGCCGAGATCGGCGATACCGGCGTGCTGCTGCCTATGGGGCCTTGCCCCCTGCCGCCTTCCTTTCCGTTAGAGCGCCTGAGCAACCGCTACGTCGTCGCCGGCATCCGTCCGGAACATTTTTGTTTGCCGGGAACGTCGCGTAGAGCCGGCCCCGTTTTTCCGGCTGAAATCATTTCGGTCGAATGGCTGGGCGCGGATCTTTATCTTCATGTTCAGCCGGCCCCGTCACTCCGGCCATCCAGGGACAAATCGGCGGTTGTCGAGCCGGGAACTCATCCAGCTGGACTGGTTCTGATTGTCCGAGTGCCTCCCGACCTCCGGCTGAAACGCGGCGATAGGATCGAGCTGACTTTCGACGCCACGAAGATTCAACTGTTCGACGCCGATACCGGCGAAAATTTTTTGCGGAACCATTGAAACGACAGTCTGTCGAAGCGCCTTCGGTGATGTGGCGCCCGCGACGGGCATGTTTGAAACGATCAAAACGTATAGGGAACCGCTATGAGCAACCTCGAACTCGGCATTATCGGCAACTGCATGTACAGCGCACTGATCGACCGCAAGGGGCGTGTCGTCTGGTGCTGCTTGCCCCGTTTCGACGGCGATCCAATTTTTTGCAGCCTGATCAACGGCGATGAGGACGAGGTGCAGGAAGGATTCTTCGACATCGTGATCGATGATTTCTCCCATAGCGAACAGCACTACGAGCACAACACCGCTATCCTGGTAACCACGCTTTACGATCAGCACGGCGCTGCGGTGCAAATTACCGACTTTGCCCCGCGTTTTCGACGGTACGGCCATATGCATCGTTCGCAACGGCTGATCAGAAGACTTCAGCCGATCAACGGCACGCCGCGGATTTCCGTCAGAGTGCGGCCGACCTACGACTACGGCGTCAAACCCATGCAAACCATCCAGGGGTCCAACTATATCCAGTTCGTCGCTCCCGGTATGTGTTTCCGCATGAGCACCGACATGCCGGTTTCCTACATATTGGACGAGACGCCCTTTCTGCTGGAGGAACCTTCGGCGATCACCTTCGGTCCCGACGAACCGCTGCGTTATACGGTGGCCGAAGCAACCCGCGAAAGCTACGAGCAAACCCTGCTGTATTGGCGCGAATGGACCCGATCGCTGTCCATTCCTTTCGAATGGCAGAAGGCCGTGATCCGCGCCGCCATCACCCTCAAGCTGTGCTGTTTCGAGGAAACCGGTGCCGTCATTGCCGCCATGACCACATCCATCCCCGAAGCGGCCGGCACGGAACGCAATTGGGATTATCGCTATTGCTGGCTGCGCGACGCCTATTTCGTCGTGAGCGCCCTAAACCGGCTTGGCGCGACCGGAACCATGGAGGAATATCTGGACTATATCTCGAACATCGCGGCCGAGGCCGACGATAGCCTGCTTCAGCCGGTCTACGGCATCGCGCTGGAGAAAAAATTGATCGAATGCCGGATCAGCTCTCTCAGGGGCTATCGGAATCACAGGCCGGTACGGGTCGGGAATCAGGCCTATGAGCACATCCAGAACGACATCTACGGCAGCGTGATCATGGCCGCCACCCAGGCCTTCTTCGACCGCCGCCTCGCGCATCCCGGAGACCAGCGTCTTTTCGAACGCCTGGAAAATCTCGGCCGCCAATGCACCCGGCTGTATAACGTACCGGATGCGAGTCTCTGGGAGTTCCGCGGGTTCGCTCGCATCCATACCTTTTCGGCAGTGATGTGCTGGGCCGGCTGCGATCGTTTGGCCCGCATCGCCGATCACATGGAACTGCACGACCGCGCTCAATATTGGCGCTCCCAGGCAGAGCGGATTCGGACCGAAATCATGGAGCATGCCTACGATTCCGGACGCAATACCTTCGTCGGAAGCTTCGGCGGCTCCGAACTCGATGCGAGCCTTTTGCTCCTCCACGACCTTCAGTTCCTAGCTGCGGATGATCCCAGCTTCATCGGTACCGTCGAGGCGGTGGAAAAGGAATTGCGGCGCGGCAATCACATGATGCGGTATGTGGAACCGGACGACTTCGGCGCACCGCAAAACGCCTTCAATATCTGCACCTTTTGGATGATCGGCGCTTTGGCGGCCATCGGCAGAAAGGAAGACGCCCGCGCCATGTTCGAGGAAATGCTCAACTGCCGGAACCATCTTGGGCTCTTGTCCGAAGACACCGATCCGCAAACCGGCGAAATGTGGGGCAATTTCCCGCAGACCTATTCCATGGTCGGGATCATTCACTCGGCCATGGTTCTGTCCAAGTCATGGGAGGAAGCGTTTTAACAAGGCTTCTTAATGAAAGCGTTCTCCCGGAACTCGTGCATGATCAGTTGTCGTCTTCGACCCACGTCGCCTGTGTTGGCGATGCCGGGTCAAGAGATACGACGTATGCTCCGGCCACCCCGAGCCACCGACGGTCCCCAAAAGAAATTGGCGGGAGCAAACCGGTATCGTAGCCGTTCAGGTTTTTCAGTGCGGACATGAAGCTATCTCTTCCCAAGCGCCGGCCGGCACGCCGCAGCCCTTCTTCGAATAAGCGGGCCATAACATAGGTGACGACCTCCGAATGCTCAGGCGACTGCGTACCGGCGAGGACCGCAAGTTCGGCGATCTTCTCGGGCGCACGGTCGCGGGGAAGCGTCGGATAACCGATCAGCAGACGTTGACGAAAATCCGGTGGTGCCTGAAGCACCGACGTCCCGGCCAGGGCACCGGGCAGTAACACCCATGGTCTCCAGGTCGTTTTCAGTGCACTCCGGTAAAACTCCCCGAGTTCATCGTCCGTACCTAAAAAAATGACGGCCCGCACGCGACGCTGGCGAAGGGCGTTGACAGTCTCGTCGGCGTGCCCGCGGGTTCCGACATATTCGATAGGTTCCAGAGTTCCGAGGTTTTTGCTTCGAATGCGTTTAAGAATGCGCTGAGTCAGCATACTCGATGCTGCTCCCGGACCGTGAACGATCGCAAGAACGAAGCCGCGCTTGGCGAGAACGCGAGCCGTGTAATCTGCCAACAGTAGACTCTGCTCGCTTATCCCGGACAGCAGATAAAACGTAAACGGATTGACTGCGCGCTCGGGATCCGGAAACTCCGGAGAAGGCTCGATTACCGGGATGCGCAACGCTTTTGCTATATCGGCAAGATCGGCTTGTGCTCGATGGGAAGCGAATCCGAAAATGGCGAACACATTCTTCTCCTCGATCGATGTTCTCAACCCGGAGCCAGATTTTTCGCCGTCAAGAAACACCGGCTCTACGGTTCGGCCGAAATAGCCGCCCTCGTTATTTCGCGCTCGGAAATAGGCGGTAATGACCCGCCGTATTCTCTCGCCCTTTTGATCGGCCGGAATCAACACTCCTACACGGATGATGCTGTCGCTCAGCCCAGAGTCGTGGTCGCCCTCGATGCGCTTGATATAAGCGATCAAATCCGCGAGATCCCGAGCCGACATTCGGTACCGCGGCATGCCTTTATCAAGCTTGTTGCGCGCCGGGTCGAGACCTTGCGTAATAGCCCGTGCAAGTGTTTCGTCGGTGAACGGCGGATGTGTTCGCCCGTAGGAATGGGCGTGGCCGTAAGGCTTGGCGAGATTGGTCCAGGTGATGTTGGACGGTGTCAGGCCGCCCTCGGCCCGCCCGAGTCCGTCCTTGCCATGGCAGTTGGCACAAGGAAGCGCGCGTCCGTTCAGTTCCGCATCGTCGTCGCCCATCAGCGCTGTAACGGGCGTTCCGGACAGGCTTTCACCCTGGAGATAAATGTGCTTTCCGCGCGTTTCCGCCGGCGTCAGTTGCTGTGCGCCGGCAGCCGATTCGAAAAGGAACAGGGATATAGTTGCCAGGTACGCCCTGACGCTGATTCGGAGCCTATCCCTTTGCATGCTGCTCACAAGGCTTAATCACGACGCCACCCAACTCGCGCCCGCTTATCTTTATTGCGATAGTCGGTCCGCTAATGTATCGGGCTTCACCTCAACCCGCGCTAGCGAACCGGACCTCGCGAGCATGTCGATCTGAGCCATGACTTTTTTCACGCCTTGAAAGCCATAGAGACGAGTCCACAGCCGTCGGCGCCCGTCGCCGATCAAGAGTAGTTCCGATGCCTGGAGCGGATTCGATGTAAAAAGACCCGCCCGAGCTTTCGCTCCGCTGACGCATGCTTGCGAGCCCCAGACCGCGTTGTCGTATTTCCCTTTCCAGCGCCTCGCTCACCTCGAATCCGCAACCGTTATCGGTGACGGTCAGTTCGATCGCAGAGTCGGTTTTTATCAAACGAAGAACGACGCGATCGGCTTTGGCATGCTTGGCGACATTGTTCAGAGCTTCCTGGACTATTCGGTAGATCGAAATTTTCAATCCTCCGGACAGGTCGTTTTCTCGTATATCCACTTGTTTTTCGATTGCGACGTAGGCGTAGATGTCCTGAAATGTACGGCAATGCCAGCTCAGCGTTGCGAGAAGACCCAAGTCGTCGAGAATCGCCGGTCTTAAATCCATCGAGATGCGCCTCACCTCGGAAATGGCCTCCTTGATCACGGGAAGAATAGCCCGCAAGGATCTCTGGCCGGATGCGATCTGGTTGTTTTCAAGCAGAACGTTGACGTTGTCCAAGCTGAATTTGATGGCGCTCAGGTATTGTCCGACCGTGTCGTGAAGTTCCGAAGCGATTCGCTTGCGCTCTTGCTCCTGAGCGCCGAGAAGCTTTGCGGACAATAGGCGGAGTTCCCGTTTCGACTGCCAGACGATTTCCTTCAGCCGTTTCTTCGGAGTTAGGTCGACGACATTCCCAAAGACGGCGCTCGATCCGTTATACGAGATCAAGACTTCGCTCCGCTTGATCCAGATGATCTCGCCATCTTTCCTGACGGCTCTGGCTTTGGGCACCGATGGCGTAGCGGCCAGTCTTCGCTGATGTATGACCACGCCTTGTTGAGATGACCGATGATCGGAATGAAACAATTTCGCCGGTGACATGCCGATCAGCTGATCCTTGGGATATCCGAGAATTTTGGCCAGCTTGTCGTTGGCATAGACGATCTCTCCATACTGGGTGACGTAGATGCCGATGAGCAAACAGTCGTCGAAGACATGCCTGATCGCCAGGTGCTCCGATTTCTCGGCTTTCTTGTGGGAATCAGCGATATTTCGACTAAGTTTTCCGGCGTCGGAGGGCTGCCGATAGGCGTGGGGAAAGGGTTCGCTGGCGTGCGGTACCAAAACGCCTCGATGCGCGGCCTCGACCATTCGTCGGAGCCATTCGACGGGTTTCTTCTTTTCGGCCATCCTTGCCCTCCGCTCGTTCGCTGTAATCCATAAAGTGGCCAACCATCGGAGAATCGTGCACTCCGCCTTTGCCGTGCCTCCATAACCTTGGACGGCATCCCTTCTCCTCCAAGTGGCGGTAACGAAATATAAACGAAAGGAGATCCTGTTTGCAAAGCGTAGCCGGCGGGCCTCGGAAGGCCTTGCGACAGCCTCGGATCGGTAGCTCCGTAGGTCGACAATCCCTTGCCGACAAACGTACCTGACGTTCTTGAAAATCAGTGATCGGATTCGGCGATGCGCTTGAGATTTTCCAGGCCGGCTTTAAATAAAGCCTGCATCGACTGAACGGCCGCCTCGTCGTTCAGTTCGTCGGGCGGGAAATTGCCGGTGTCTCCGCGATACAAACGGCTTTTCCATTCCGCCTTGGTCCCCTGCCCCGCCGGCGTCAGCTTCAATACAGCGGAATAGGAACTCGCCGGCAGCGCCTTGACGTTGGCTTCCATCAGCCGGTAGTCGTACTCGTAGGTTTTTTCGTCGTAAAAGTCGAGTTCCTCCACCAGTTGTTCGCCGTTCGGAAAAGTCAGGGTACGCTTTTCGCCAGGCTTGTTGCCGCCTTGGGCTTCGCTTTTCGAGATGGCCGGATTCCATTGCGCGACGGCGCCGAACTCCTTGACCGTCTCCCAGACTTTTTCGATGGGGCGGTCGATTTCGACGGTTTCGACCACTTTCTGGGGTGTCGGACCATGGGCCGAAACTCCGGCGGAAAAAGCCAAACCGAGCGTCAACAAGGCAGGAACGATCATTTTCATGGAATACACAACTCCTCGGGTTAATGAAAAAGAATGGTGGGAGCGCGCCTTTCGACATAGCTCAAGACAGGTTTCACCCCGCGATATAAACCGTGCTATCCATCAGCGGAGCCTAAACGGCAGAATGCCGTAAAGCACGACCAGCGCGGCCAGAGCCAGGCCGGCAGGCAGCCAGCGAATATCCGCGGCAACCGCTTCGAGGCGCGCGAACTCCGGGCTCTTAAGCGCCAAGCTCAATTCCTCGGGTTTCTCCAGCCGCCGGTAAACGAGTCCGGTCTCGTCGGCTAGTTGGCGAAGATAGTCTTCCTTGAGCGAGGACAGATGCTCGGTCCCGATCACCCGCTCGCTGCCGAACGGCGCGTTCCGCTCGTGATAGCCCTCGATCTCGGAAGGCGGCTTGGGCGGCAGCCCGAACGAGGATCGGTGAGGGACGTCGTCCTCCGAATAGAAACCGACGGCTTCGCCGCGTTCGTCGAATTTCGGAATGGGCGCCGGGCTCAGCCCCCCGGCTCCAACGATCAATCCCCTGAGCTTGCCCTTGAAAGCGCCGAACTCCCGCTTGTAGCGAGGATTGAGAGGCGGGGCTTCCTGGCCGTCGGTAACGAAAACCAGGTTCGAACCGTAATTCTGAAATTGATTCAAGGCATCGTAGAGTCCATCGGCGATGCGGCTGTCGGCACCCCAGGCCATGCGCCAATCGATGTGCTCAATGGCGGTATCGACCGCTTCGAACCCGCGGCAGACTTCGATGGGCTCGAACAGCAGGAAGGATCTTCGCTCGGTGAAGAGCCCCAGCCCCAACCGAGAACCGCAGGGCAATTCCCGCAGGGCCGAGCGCAAGGCGGACTTGACTGTTTCCAAGCGGCTCGTCGACCGGCTTTCTACCCGATAATCGGCGACGTTCATGCTCCGGGTAATGTCGACGACGACGATGTGATCGAATACCGGCCGCGACAGCTTCAGGGTGGGATGGAAAAGCGTAACCCCGACGCTGAGCAAGGCCAGAGCCAGACAGACGAAGCGCGGGTCGCGTGCGCGGGTGGACAACTTCAAGGCAGGCCCCGCGGAAAACCCGGCACCGTGGTCCACAGCGCCCCCTCTTCTTCATCGTTTTCCTCTTCTCCGTCCTCGCGGCGAATCCTGTCCATTTCCGGCAGAAGCCGCATGGCGACTTCCAGGTTGTATTTGCTGTCCCAGTGGTTCGGGTCCAGGCGCAACGCCTTCTTGTAGGCATCCTTGGCCAATTCCACCAGCGGCAGCGCCCGGTTGATCTCGTTTTGTTCCACGTGTGTCAAGGCGCGTCGCAGGTGCAGGTTCCCGAGATCGAACAGGGCCGTAACGCGAAATCGGGTATTGCCCTGGTCGACCAGATAGCCGTAGGCATCCAGGGCCTCTTCATGACGATCCTTGCCGGCGAGATAAACCGCCCGAGCCAGCCTCACTTCCGGCGCCGCACGGACTCGATCGTCCGGGGAAATATCGGTGCCGCTCAGCAAGCTTCGAACCTGCTCCCCGGCAAGCTCGATCCGCCGGAGCTCCTGCCATTCCAATATTCCGGCGATGGTCGAAACGGCTAGCGCCAGCAGCGCGATTTTCAGCTCTAGGCTTTTTCCCATGATTCAGCTTCCGAGAGTTTCACGCCGATCAACAGCAGCAACGCGAAACCTGCCGCGCCGTAGCAGAGCGGCGTCAGATCGAGGCGCGGAATGCGTGCCTGATAATGGATCGGCAGGCTTTCGATCCGGTCGATATCGGCTATGGCCTGACGCAGGGCAGCCGGATTTTCCGCCTCGTATGCCTTGTACGGGATGCCGAGGCTTTCGAAAAACAAATGCAGATAACGCTCGGGCCGGACGCTCGCGTTATCGTCGCGCGGATCCTCCGGTATTTCGAAGATGCCGGGACTTCCGAGAGTCCGGAGAAAAATCCAGTACAGGCGGATTTGATGCTCCTTGAACAGCTTGCGCAGTTTCTGCTCGCTGTCCGGATCGACAACCGCCGCGCCGTCGGACACCAGCAGCACGATGCGAGACCCGGTGAGCGCCTGGCCGGCGAAGTACGACAGCGCCAGCAGCAAGCCTTTACCGATGTGCGTTTGCGCCAGGGCCGGCAAACGCAAGGCGCGCACCGCGGCCAGCACCGCCTCGCGGTCGTCGGTCAGGGGCAGTACGAATAAGGGGCCTGTGCTGTAGGCCGCGACGCCGGTCCGGTCGTTCTTTCGTTCGCTGACGAATTCGCTGAGCAAGCGCTCCGCCGCGGCTGATTTCGCCTCTTCGGCGCCCGACGTCGCACGCCCCGCGAAACTGTGGTCCATGCTCTGGCTGCGGTCGAGAAGCAACACGATATGGGCGCCGTTACCGACTCGATCGACCGCATATTCCTCCCGATGCAGCCCGGCGAGTCCGAGCACCAGACCGGTGATGGCGACGACGCCCATCAGCTTGATCAGCCAGGTCCAGACGCGCGATTGCGCATCGGCGGGCAGCAACGCATTCCACGGCGCATCGAAGCCAGTCACCGGCAAACGGACCAGCGGCAGCAGAGCGAGGCCGAGGAACGGCAGAACCCAGGCATGATCGACCGCCAGATTCATCGAAGATTCCGCTCTACGTCGTAACAGTCCCGGCAAAGGCGGAAGAGCCTGGGCATCGGAAATTCCGTCTGCGCCCCCCCTCTCTGGGGTTCGCCCCCTCGGGGCCCGCTTTGCGGTCCAAGTTCGTTCCCGACGAACTTGTCCTTGGGCCGTTCGGTGAAAAAGAAATCGTAGGAGCTCGCGAAAAAGGCGGCAATTTCCTCGCGCAAAGGTTCGAATGCCGGATGATCCGCAAAGAATGCCTCCAGATGATCCGAAAATAGCGGCTGCCCGTTTACGCCGTTGAACGCCCGGTGGATGGCGGTATAGGCGGAGGAATAGTCCGGTGTCCCGGATGCTCGGCTCAAGGTTCGTACGGCGCGGCAGGCCGCTCTGAAATGGCGGCCTCTCTGTTGCCAGGGAAGATAGCCGTAAAGATAAAACAGGTACAATCCAGCCCCCGCACCGACAGCGGCGGCCGAAGCCAGTCCTCGGAGCGGACCGGTTCGGCTCGGAAGCGCGGGAGGCGCATCAGGCTGCATCGGCTCCAGCCCTTCCTCCCGAAGAATCGAAAGCTCGCGAATCGGCGCCGTGGTGAAACGCCAGGCCGGCACTTCCAGTTCGAAGACATCCTCACCGTGGGTAAAGGCCAGCTTGAAGGCGGGAATCGCCAGATTCTTGACCTCCAATGGCGCGTAAAAACTTTGATAGGCGAGTTCTATCGAATAGCGGCGCAGACCGTCGTGCTCCGACTCCCGTACGTTCGCCTCCCGCAGTTCCAGCCAGCGATTGATTCGGCTCGGAGGAAGCGAATTTCGGTCGAGCAAGGCTTCCCGATCGACCGCGACATTCAGCGTCTGCCGGATAACATCACCGATGGCATAGCCGAATGGACGCGGCGTCGAGACCTGAAAGTCCCTGACCGGGCCGGGAGTCTCGCCGCCGTGCGAAACAGCAGCGCCTAAAAAAAGCAGCAGAAAAGCGAGGTACGTCCTTTTCATAAGGCGCGCTGAAAATACCGGGTAAGATAGTCGGCCTTGAATCCTTCTTCGAGAAACAGCGGCTCCCGCCCGTGACTGAGGAACAGATGAACCAGACGCTCCCGCCGATCCCGGTAGGATTCTTCCAGCCGCGCACGAAGCTTCGGGCGTAACAGCAGCAAGCGCTCCGAACCGTCTTCCAGGTCGCGCATACGGCGAAATCCGAGCGTAGCCTCGCCCCCCATCTCGCTCGCGTCCCAAAATACCAAGGGCACTACATCGTGCGGCCCCAGAGACACCAGAATCCGTTTGACCAAGGTCAAGGGCATGTGGAAGTCGGAGACGAGAAAAACCAATGAACGCGAATTGGGCACGCATCGCGCCGCTTCCACCAGGCCACGGGCGTTTGTCCCCTTGGGTCGAAACCGGCGCAGACGCCTCACCAGGTTCAAAGCCATGGCGGGGTGACGGCACAGCGGCAGGGAAAATTCGGCGTGGATCTTGTCCGAGCAACCGATGATTCCCAAGGAGTCGCCGGTGCGGTACGCGGACAAGGCCAAAGACGCCAGGAAATCGGCCAGCGTGTCCATTTTGGAACCGGTGCCGCGAAACTCCATCGACGCCGACAAATCCACGATGGCGAACACCTTGATGGCACTGCGTTGCTCGTAGATCCGGACGGCATAGCCGCCGAAGGGATCGAGCACGCTGGCCCGGAGATCGATCCGGCGCGGATCCGGGTGTTTCAGCAAGGGCGCGAGCCCATGAAAGCGCTCGCCGCTGCCGGAGCGCCGGCTCGGATGAAAGCCGGGGCGCACGGCATCGGAACGCCAGGAAACCCGGTAATGGAATTCCTCGGTATGCCTAGCCTGCATTTCTCACACCCCTTCGTAGCGAGGACGTCGAGGCGTCGGTGCGGCGCGCCGCACGGACTGAGTGGCGGCGTCGTGGTAGGTCGGGAATCCTTTCCCGACACACGCTCGTCGGCAAAGGATTGCCGACCTACGACGTCGAGCCGGCGCGAAAGAGTACGGTGCGCCACGGCGAGCGAATCGGCGTCCGCAGTAGAAGGGGTGTGAGAAATGCAGGCTAGCAATCACGGTGCGGCAATCGAATGGAGGATTTTATCCACCAATCCCGGCACCAGTTCATCGCGCCGGTATTCGTAAGCGGGTTTCAGGAACACCCGATGAGCCATGGCCGGATAGAATACGCCCTGTATGTCCTCGGGAATGACCCGGTCGCGGCCTTTGAGCCAGGCATGGACGCGCGCGGCGCGAATCAGATAACTCATGCCGCGGGGACTCGCCCCGGCCTGGATGAGCTCGGACATGTCGGCGTCGGCCACGGAGATGCCGAACCGCTCCGGTTCGTGACTGGCGCGCCACAAGTCGCGGGTATAGGCACGCAGCGTCGGGCTGGCCTGAATGCCGCTCTGGATGGCCGCGGCGATCTCGTCGAGCTCGCGATAAGGCAGCACGGCCGGCGTCACCACCCCGAGCAGACGGTTGGCATCGTGGTACCGCGGATCAAAGGTCAGCTGATCCAGGATATCCGCGTCGCTCGGATAGTCCATTGCGATCTCTAACAGGAACCGATCGCGGGCGGCAGCCGGAAGCTCGAAGGTTTCCTCTTTCTCCACCCGGTTGCGGTCGGCGAACACCTGAAGATAGGGGAATCGGAACTCGCGGTTGAATGCGGTGACGCTGCGCTCGGCCATGATGCGCAGCAGCAACGAGTGAATCTGGGGACGCGCCCGGTTGATTTCGTTGAAGAAGAAGGTCGAAAGCCCCTCACCGTGCTTGAGCACGGGACCTGGATCGACTCGCGGCCGGCCGTTCTCGTCGAGGTAGGTGTAATAGATCAAATCGGCGGGCATCAAATCGATGGTCCCTTCGATCCGTTCGTACTCGCCCCCGATGGCGAGTGACACGGCTCTCAGCAAAGTGGTCTTGCCCACACCGACGTTGCCCTCCAGCAGCACGTGGCCGCGGGCGAACACGGCGATGGTCATCAGCCGGATTGCTCGCGGCTGGCCGATGATGGCTTTTTCGATTTCCGACTCGAAGCGAAAAGCTTTTTCTCGCCAGTCGGCCAATTGTTGTTCGGAATGCATGTTTGAATTATTGGAATAGCCAACCTATCGTAAGGCGGGTTAGCCGGTATTCCGGCGTAACCCGCCTTACGAGGCGAGGCGGCGGGTTACGCAAGTACGCTAACCCGCCCTACAACTCCCAAGCCGCCAGCCAACTCAATCTACCTTGTAGACGAACTTCCCGGTCTTGCTGAACTGTTCCCAGCGCTTCTGATTGCGGGCTTCCATGGCCTTGATGGCCTCTTGTTGCTTGTTCAGCTCCGCCGGGTCGTGCTTCGGATCATATTTGCTGCCCGCCACTTTTTCGGGATAACCGGGTTTCGGCTCCCAGCAATTGCCCGGTGCCTTGCACTTGGTGCCGTCGTAGGCACTCGCGTTGAAAGCGGCTATGGACAACAGCCCGGCGCTCAGGATTAAAGTTTTCAGTTTCATTGGTCGAGTCTCCTGTTCGGTGGTGGGGAAAGCTATTTGAGCCATTCGGCCTTGGCGGGATCGCCTTTGTAGATGTCGCGCAACCAGGCCATGACTCGAAGCATTTCGTCGGCGTTCAGATTGGTACTCTGCGGCCCCATCATGCCTTGGGCGCCGCCCCAGAGAACTTCGAACAAGCCGACATCGGTAGCGGCTCTCGGGTAAGTCCAGTAGTCGTCTCCCAGTCCCGGCCCCAGTTTGCCTTCGGCCTCGTGACCATGGCAGCCGGAGCAGGCGGTGAGATACAGGCTATGGCCTTTGTCGATGGCTTCCTTGTCGCCGTTGTAGGGATTCTTGCCGGTTTCCTTGAATTTCTTGAAAGCGTCCGTATCGCCGCCTTTTTTACCGTATTCGAAATCGAGGGTCTCGCCGGTGACGGCGTGGCGGAAAGTGATTTCCGCACAGCTTTCGGCGGATACGAGGGCCACGCCCACGGCGAGCGCAGCCATACAGATTCGTAACTTCATGAAGCTTGTGTCCTCTTCGTTTTTTTCATTCACTTAATTCGTGGCCGGCTGAAACGTAGCAGTGCCCAGGAATTCCGCTCACGGATTCCTGCCGCACATCCCTGTGCGGCACCCCCTAAGGGTGCCGCGTGTGCAAGTCAGCCTCGCTCCGCTACTCAATCCTGCTTCGCCGATCGCTAGGCCGACTTGTTATGCGGCAGATCCCTCTGCCGCGCCTTTCATGCGCTCTGCGGACCAGCCGGCAGAACAGCCCTCGGGAAGAAGGGTTGGACGCGAACGGTCGGTCAAACTGAAAAACGGGAATGTTTTTCATTAGCCACCACTCGTCCGCCGCATCCGTGCTACGTCGATTTGCCTTTTTTGGCGATCTCCCTCGCAGCCGCTCCCGTTTCCTCCACGGGCAATAGCGGAACTCCCTCCGCGTTGAGAAGCGCGCGAATCTCCTTCTCGCGCTTCTTCAACACCCGGTCGATGTCCGCCAGCAAGGCTTCCTCACCTTTTCTCACGCCAACGGAGGTGGAATAGTGGTGCGGCACCTTTTCCCCGTCCGAGCGGGCCTGATGATCCGGGATCACTCGCATCTCCAGAGGTCTGTCCGCGTTTTTGACATAACGGGCAGCCTGGGGCCCCCAAAGCACCGCCAGGTCGGCGCTGCCGGACTCGACTTCCCGAACCAGTTTTTCGGGGTCGTAGCGAACATATTGGTTGCGGCGCGCCTTGAAACCAACCAGGGATTGCAGGTAGTTGAACTGGTCGTAATAGCGTCCGACCTTCTTGAGCATGGTCTCCGCGGGGGTATCCGGCATGAACGCGATACGTTCGGCCTTCTTCAGAAAGTCGGAGTCCCAATCGGCGACCTTTACTCCTTTTTCCTTGCGGTACACGAACACGTACCCGGAACGATAATAGGGCTTCGACGTCGACATCCGCGGATCGTCCGTGTCCACGCCGATAACAGCATCGCACAAGCCCCGATCCAGCTGGTCCCGAATGAAGTACCGCGGATCTTGCCACCACACGTATTCCACCGGCCTTCCCAATTCCTTGCCGATCAGTTCCGCCAGCTTGTTTTCGAAGCCTTCGCCGTCCTTGTTTGAATAAGGCAGTTCGTTTTCCGCAGCACAAACTTTGAGGGGCTCTGCGGCCGCCTCAGGTCCGCTGCCGATACCGGCCAACAGCCAGGCGCAAATGACTATGCGTGTCAAACGCATGGGGTGATTTCCTCCCAATAAATAAAGAGTCGCTCGACGTAGGGCGGGTTAGACGCGCAGCCCACCTTGCCATCCGGATTCCACGGCAGTCCGGCGGGTTACGCGAGTACGCTAACCCGCCCTACGACAATGCGGTACTTATAGCGAGAACACGAACAGCGAACCGCCCATCTGGGTATGATGAGCCAGCTCCTTGAACGCGCCTACCGCACCAAGACCAGCGGTCGGGTCCTTCAGGTCGAACACCAGACCGACACCAGGCCAGCCGCCGACGCCCGAGTAGATGGCGACGTACTGTCTGCCGTTGTGCTTATAAGTGATGGGATGGCCGATAACGCCGGAAGGAAGCTTGAACTTCCAGACCTCCTTGCCGTTGCGGGAATCCAGCGCCTTGATGTAGCCATCGAGCGTACCGTAGAACACCAGATTGCCGGCGGTCGCCAAGGTGCCTCCCCAGACGGCGAACTTCTCCGGAATTTCCCATTCCATCTTGCCGGTGACAGAGTTCATGGCCTTGACCTGACCCAAGGTGCCTTTCGGTCCCGGATACATATTGAGGGTCGCGCCCACGAAGAACTGGCCGGCACGGTAAGGCAGCATGAACGGTTCCCAATCCATGCAGATGTGGTTCACGCCCATGAAGAACAGTTTCTTTTCAGGATCGTAGGATTCGATACCCTGGTTGTGGTAACCCATGGCCGAGGGGCAAATCCCTTTCGCTTCGTGGTCCATGCGGGTGGAGTATTCCGGATCGCGGATCGGCAAGCCGGTCTTGAGATCCACCTTTTTCACCCAATTCACGGTGTCGTCGATCTTGAAGGCGTTGACCAGATCGCCGGTTTCCCGGTTGAGGGTGTAGACGATGCCATTGCGGTCGGGATGGGTCAGAAGCGGCGTCATCTTGCCGTCCACTTCCTGCTCGGACAAGCCCATGTAATTGACACCGGCGTAATCCCATTCGTCGTGCGGCGTCTTCTGATAGCCGAACTTGGCCTTGCCGGTGTTGAGATCACGACCCCAAATGGTCATGGTCCACTTGTTGTCGCCGGGGCGCATGGTTTCGTTCCAGGGCGCCGGGTTGCCGGAACCGTAGTAGATCATGTCCAGCTTGGGATCATAGGCATACCAGCCCCAGTTGGTGCCGCCCCCGATCTTCCAGGCGTCGCCTTCCCAAGTTTGCTGACCCAGTCCGAACTGGCCGTAGTGAGGGTTATGTACGTTGAACGACTTGTCCAACAGCAGATCTTCGTCGGAACCGGTGGCGTAGGCACGCCATTCCATCTTGCCGTCCTTGATGTTGTAGGCGGTCACGTAGCCGCGCACGCCCAGCTCGGCGCCGGCGGACCCGACCAGCACCTTGTCCTTAGCCACGAAGGGCGCGCCGGTCAGGGTGGAACCCATGGTGATGTCGGAATTTTCCATCTTCCAGATTTCTTCGCCGGTCTTGGCGTTGAGGGCAACGACATGACCGTCCAACTGATTCAGGAAAATCTTGGCCGGACCGTGGTCGCCGGCCGGCACGTAAGCAAGGCCGCGGTTCACCACGTCGCAGCAGGCCACGGCACGGGCCGCCGGATTCTGCTTCGGCTTGTACTGCCAGAGAATCTTGCCGGGGTCGTTGAGATCTAGGGCGTAAACATTGTTAGGAAACGGCGTGTGCACGTACATGATGCCATCCGCGACCAGCGGAGCACCCTCGTGACCATGCAGGGTACCGGTGGAGAACGTCCACGCCACCTTCAGATGATGAACGTTATCCACGTTGATTTGGTCCATCTCGGAGTAATGGGTGGCGCTGTAATCCTTGGTCTGCATGACCCAGTTCTTCGGATCCTTAGCCATTTCGATGAGAGCGTCGTTTGCGGAGCCGGTGCCGGAGACGGCCAAAAGCCCCCCTGCCATCAGAGCGCCGCTGACGGCCGCCGCCAGTTTGCGTTTTTGCATGTTTTCTCCTCGCTGAATACTTGTTCGGACTGTCCTGAGACAGAGCGATCACGGATCGATGATCACGGCGGCGAATTTTGGAAGAATCGCATGGCGGGCTGTAGTGAAATAAGCCCGAATTGGGACAGGAAAAAATCAGGAAGAAATGCGATAAATCTCCCGCTCCCTTACAATTTTCGGTTTCAAATAAAAAAACGGAAGGATCTCGGGAAAAATTCCTTTTTTTTCAACTATTGATTCACGCTCTTGACAGGGTAATTCGTGTTCTCTAGCTTGATTCGATTCAAATTCCCGTTGAAAAAGATGAAGAGAGTTATCGAATTGCTAAAGAATGACGTTCATCCGTTTTGATTTACTCTCGAACGGGCTCGCTGGAGCCCGTTTTCGTTTCTATGAAAAGGCTGAAGATTCACAGCCGCGCCGATAAAAATCATGCACGAAAGTCTTAGCTTACGTTTTCGCCTGAACCTGATGATCGTGCTGACCATGTTGGCGATACTGGGCCTCGGCACTTTATTCGCCGTCCACAACGCCCGCCGATCGGTAGCAGAGGAAATCGATTCCACGGTCAATCTAGCCCTGCAACTGATCGAAGTCAGCTTGTCCGAAGGTCGAAACTCTACGGATGATTCGCTAGGCAATTGGTTCTCCCAGTTGAATAGACTGGACAAGACCCGGCACCTTCGCATTCAAGTCCGCCAAACCCCGGATCGAGTGGATGGACGCACATTTGGACAGCCGCAGGCCGGCCCGAAGGGCGAATCCCAAGGACGGGGCGAGCACTCTCTCACCGACTCGGCGGCACGAGGGAATCCACGAACATCCAAAGTGCCCGGCTGGTTTGCCTGGGCGGTCAAGCCCGATTCCAGTTCCATCGTCGCCGAAAAACGGGTAGAAACCGACGGCAAGGATGTCATCAGCATTCTTATCGAAGCCAACCCGGAGGACGAAATTGCCGAAGCTTGGAACGAAGCTCTGGGCTTTTTGACGCTCATAGCGGTCCTGGCAGTGACGATCTATGCCCTGGTGCACATTACGGTAGGCAGGGCCTTCCGGTGCGTAGGCGTGATTCTCGACGGTCTGGAAGACATCGAGAGAGGCGATTACGGCAGGCGTCTGCCGAGCTTTTCCTTGCCTGAATTCGCGCGGATTTCTCGGGCGTTCAACCATATGGCCTCGACTTTGGAAAAGGCCCGCGACGAAAACCGCGCGCTCACTCAGCAGTCCTTGGCCATACAGGAGGAAGAACGGCGCTATCTGGCTCAGGAACTGCACGACGAGCTCGGACAATCTTTGAGCGCGATCAAGGTCATGGCAGCCTCGCTGCGCAAGCGGGACAGCCGCCCTCAGGATAATGAAGCCATCGAGTGCATCATGGGCGTTTGCGACCGGCTGTTCGGCGTCGTGCGTGGAATGATGCGCCGTCTGCGCCCTCTCATGCTGGACGAACTGGGGCTCATCGCCTCGTTGGAAGATCTGATCGAAAGCTGGCGGAGCCGCAATCCCGGCGTCAGTCTTCACTTCGATTGTGAAGACGATGTCGACGAACTCGCCGGTGCCGGGAAAATCCATCTGTTTCGTATCGTGCAGGAATGTCTTACGAATGTCGTTAAACACGCCGAAGCCGACGGCGTTTGGATAGAACTTCGACTGAAGGAAATGGACACCCGTTCTCGAAGCTGGATCCAGCTCAAAATCAGCGACAACGGATGCGGATTCGATCCGAACCAACCTAGGCGCGGCTTCGGATTGATCGGCATTCGTGAACGCGTCGCCAGCCTGGGCGGGCAATTCAGCCTGAACACCCGCTCCGGCGAAGGCGTATCGCTCGAAGTCTGCGTACCTTGCGGAGAAGCCTCCCGATGAATCCGAAAATCACCGTTATGCTGGTCGATGACCATGCCGTGGTCCGTGCGGGCTATCGCCTCCTGCTGTCTCAAAGCGAAAATATCGAGGTGATCTGCGAAGCCGAACGCGGCGAGGAAGCCTGCCAATACTATTCCGAGTCGCAACCCAATGTGATCGTCATGGACCTCAGCCTGCCGGGGATAGGCGGGCTTGCCTCGATCCGCCGCATTTCGAGCCGCGACCCCGGGGCCAAAATACTCGTGTTCAGCATCCATGACGAACTGGTTTATGTCCTTAGGGCCTTGGAGGCCGGCGCCAAGGGCTACATCACCAAGAGCAGCGCTCCGGAGACCTTGGTCGAGGCCGTTAAGAAAGTGGCCGGGGGCGAAACTTATGTGGAACCGGAAATCGCTCAGAAACTTTTGGTTCAAACCATCACCGGAAAAGACGCTTCCACCGATTTGAACTCGCTTTCCGCCCGCGAATTCGACGTGTTTTGTCTGTTGGCCAAAGGTTATACGACCCGAGAGGTCGCTGACGAACTCCGCCTCAGCTATAAAACCGTCGGCAATTACACCACTCTGATCAAGAACAAGCTCAATGTGAGCACCACCGCGGAAATGGCTCGCCTCGCCTATCAATACGGCCTCTTGAAGGCTTAAACGTCGGGAATTTTTCCCATATTCCATCCGGTTAAACTCCCTTACCATTCCCTGTTCTGCTGAATGTGTGGGGGTTTTTATGTTTATAAGAAGAATATGTCACACGGGAACCTCTCTGCTGGTCCTCGTGAGTACGGAGATTGCCGTTGCCGCGGAAAACGACGACGGCAGCGTAAATCTGGGTACGGTCGAAATTGTGGGCGAAACGCCGCTGATGGTCTCGGGCGTACCGGCGGAGAAAATTCCCTCGCCGGTGCAGACGGCCACGTCCAAGCAACTCGATGACTATCAGAGCTTTTCGCTCGCGGATTACATGCGTTGGAACTTCGCCAGCGTCAACGTCAACGATGCCCAAAACAACCCGTTCCAGCCCGATGTTCAATTCAGGGGGTTTACCGCATCGCCGCTGCTGGGATTACCCCAGGGCTTATCGGTCTATGTCAACGGCATTCGTTTCAACGAACCGTTCGGCGATACCGTCAACTGGGACTTGATCCCCGAAGGCGCCATCGAACGAATGACGCTGCACTCGGGCTCGAATCCGGTTTACGGCCTGAACAGCCTGGGTGGGGCTATTTCCATGCGCACCAAGACCGGTTTCAGTGCACCAGGCCACACGCTCGAGGTGGCAGGCGGCTCCTGGGGACGGCACTGGCAGGAAATTACCAGCGGATGGAATAACGGCACCGTCGGCTATTTCATCGACCTCAAGAGCTTCTATGAAGACGGCTGGCGCGATAACTCGCCCACCGACGTCAAGCAGGGATTCGGAACGTTCAGCTGGCAAAACGAACGGTCCAAGCTGAACCTCACCCTGGCTTCCAACAATAACCGATTGATCGGCAACGGTGCTTTGCCGCTTCAACTGGCCAAGCAAGATCCGGAAGCGATTTTCACCCACCCGGACCGTACCATCACCCGATTGTTCCTGGCGTCCTTGGACGGCAGCACCTGGCTTACCGATCGCTTCGAGCTGTCGGGTAATGCTTATTTCCGGCAAAACCGGATCAAGACGTTCAATGGCGACGATTCCGATTTCGAGGAATGCGAGGACGAGGCCAACGAAGGTTTCCTTTGCGAGGAGGAAGGCGACGAAGAAGAGATCGTCGAAGATGTCAACGGCGGTAACGTCTTGGCCAGCGACGCCGTCGAGGGCGCGACCAACAACACTAGCCAAACCAACCAGCGCAGTTACGGCGGCAGCTTGCAGGGCGCTTTCGAGCACGATCTCTTCGCCATGCATAACCGTATCGTCGCCGGCGGAAGTTATGACGAAGGACGAATTCATTTCAGCTCGGATACGGAGCTTGCTTCTCTCACCGACGACCGAGGCACCATAGGCAGCGGAGTTCTGGTGGGCGAATCGCGGGTGAGAGTCCACGCCCATGTTCGTCACCACGGAATTTATTTCAGCGACACCTTGTCGGTCACCGACAAACTGGCGGTGACGGCAGCGGGCCGTTACAATCTGTCTTTCGTCCGGCTCGACGATCAGTACGGCGAGGACTTGAACGGCTTTCACAAGTTCGAACGGTTCAACCCCTCGGCCGGACTGACCTATGCCTTCCTACCGGAATTCACCGCTTACGGCAGCTATAGCGAATCGAACCGGGCACCGACTCCGGTTGAGCTGACCTGCGCCAATCCGGAAGCCCCTTGCAAGCTACCGAATGCGTTTCTTGCCGACCCGCCGCTGGATCAGGTGGTGGCCAAAACTTGGGAAGCCGGTTTCCGGGGCGAATTCGCTCGACTGTGGGGCGGAAATATCAACTGGAACGCTGGCCTGTTCCAAACTGAAAACCACGACGACATTCTTTTCATCAGCAGCGGCAATCTCACCAATCAGGGTTACTTCGACAACGTCGGGACCACCCGGCGCCGGGGTATCGAACTTGGGCTTTCCGGGGCATTCGAGCGGGTGCGGTTCGGAATCAATTACACACTGCTCGATGCCACCTTCCGTACGCCATTTCTTGCTAGCAGCCCGAATAACCCGTCTGCTGATGATAACGGCCAGATCCAGGTGGAAAAAGGCGACCGCGTCCCCGGCCTTCCGAAGCACATGCTGAAAGTTTCGACGGACGTGGAGGTCGTTAAAGGACTGACCGTGGGCGTAAACATGATTTACAACAGCGGTCAGTACTTCCGTGGCGACGAAGCCAATCTAAACAAGCCGCTTGAGGAATATGCCGTGTTCAACCTACATGGCGAATACCGTTTCAACAAGCACGTGGCATTATTCAGCCGTATCGACAACCTGTTCGACAAACGGTACTACACTTTCGGACTATATGGCGAAGCTGACGAAGTGCTTGGTGATAGCTTTACCGATCCACGTTTCGTGGGCATCGGCTCTCCGAGGGCTGGTTGGGTCGGGCTTAAGCTGTCCCTATGAGTTCGGCGTTTACCATCCGCTGTTTTACATATTGTTTTCCGGACGGTAATAACCGGGCCCTATTTAATTCATAAGAATATCTTATGACAAAGGCGAGTATAAGTCTGTATACTTTATACCAACCTCAATAGAACTTGGTGTGATTTAGTTCGAAACTTCGATTGAGTCCGGCCGAAAGTTCTCCTCCTCTTGGCGACCCTAGTGGTCGCTTTTTTTTGCCCGATGGCAGGCAAAAAAAAGCCCGCAGTACGCGGGCAATATCATTATTATTGTTGTTGTAGCGTAACGCGTCGGCCACTAGCGGCGACGCATCTTGTTAGTGCTTTTATAGTAGTTATATCGCCCCCTAAGGGGTCTTTCCTCCTCTTTGACGACTCTATGTTTTCGCGCTTCCTCCGTAAAGCTGCGGCACAGTCTAAAGAAAAAATTTTGTGTGTCCACACTTTTTTACCCGTCCCTTGATCTATGAACACCCTCACAATTTTTTCTTTAAAAATCTGAAACCTATTTGTATTCGAATAGAAGTATTTTCTAATACCCAAGCAAATTACTAAGGATTTAAGTATCGCTGAGTATCCGCAATGTTTCCAAAAATGATCAGGTCGATACAGTTCGCGTCCAACACATGAATCTCATTTTGAGACATGCGCGATAAGGTGCTATCGAATGGCGCCCCTCGGTAACCGGGGATGGAGTATGGACACGACCGCCGAAAACGGCTCAAGGAGTTCCCCCAACGGCCCCACGCGCGAGATCCATCCCTTCCGTCCAGGTCCGGACCGCCGCTATGGCGTCGTCGGCCAGATCCGCTAAGGACACTACCGCGCCTGCGGCATCGGCGCTAGGCGAGATCTTGTCGAGCTCGAAAGTCCGTTCGGCCAGAAGCTTCTTACTGCTGCGATCGTAAGCCGATGCGCGAAAACGGATCAGCGCCTTGGCGTGGTCGGGACGGTCGAAAATCTGCTCGAACTCCTGAAGTTCGATTCGAACCCGTAGTGGTCCGCCATCGCCCGAAAGTTCAAAGCGCAGTTCCAGAAGTTCAGGCGGAGGCGCGATCCAGCGGTCCAAAGTGTAAACTCCAACCCGTGTGGCATCCGAATACACGAGACGATAACGAATTCGGTCGTCTTTCAACCACTCCGGAGCGGTCACGTCCACTTTGGACCAAGGTGCCGGCAGACGGTCCGAGCCGTGCGGCAGCGGTCCCAGATCATGAAGCCTAGGCGGAGGTGATTTTTCGGGCGTGAAGGTACAACCCGAAGCGATCAAGAGCACAAGAAACAGCTTTGCGAAAAAAAATCTCTTCATTTCGGCTCCTGAAAGCCCGGTTCTCCCGGTCCAGGCACTTGCTTGGGCGGCCCGAGCAACAGGATCCGCGGGTCATCTCTCAGCATATCGGACAGATGTCGAACGTTGACGGCGATCGAACGGGTCTCGTCGAGCAATGCGTTTACCTTAGGCAGAGTGGATTGCACCACCACCTCTCCCGCCGAGCTACCGGCGGTGATCAAGTCTTCCGTGTTCCTGGCGAGCCCCCGGATTTCCTTGACAGCGATTCCCAGGTCATCAGTCAGGCGCGTGATTCCCGCCATCATCCGCTGCGCCTCTCCGGTCAAAGCGGGCATTTCCGCCAGCATCTCGTCCATGCTTTCCTCTAATGTAGCCAATTGTTCGGCTGCGATCGCAACCGATTCCAGAATGCGCTGAATCCGCTCGCGATTGCCCTCGTTCAGCACGCTGTTGAGCCGGTTCGCCAACATGCCGAGCTGGGAGAGGATGTCTTGCCCCGATTCGGTCAGCTTATCGAACAGCGAAGGCCGTAGCGGAATACGCGCGGGATTGTCGGGATCCGTAGGTAAAGGCTCCGGTTGTTCGCCGGTGTCGAACAATTCCACCTGCGCCAGGCCGGTCAGCGCCTGAACGCGCAGCATGGCGTAGGTGCTATGGGTAATCGGCAGATCCTCATTCAACTCGACCCGGACGAGAATGTTCCGGCGGTCTTCAGGATCGAAACTGATGGATGACACTTTGCCGGCATTCACGCCGCGAAAAAGGACGGTCGACTCGGGATTGAGCCCCGAAACCGCTCCCTGGGTGACGACATAATAGCTCTTGTACTCTTCGCCGTAGTTCCCCAACCATAAGGCGGCGATGATCGACGCCGCACCTAAAATGATTACGAACAATCCGGTCAGGAATGCATAGGTTTCTCTACCCATATCAACCGATCCGCTCGAAAACGCGGTGACCGCGCTTTCCATGAAAATAATGCCGGGCAAAAGGATGTTCGGAAGTCAACGCATCCTCAACCGGACCACACACGACTAGCTGCTGATCGGCCAGTACGCCGACCTTCGTGCATAAATCTTTTACCGTGTCCAAATCGTGCGTCACCATGACCACCGTAAAGCCGAGTTCCCGATGCAGCCCGCTCAGTAGATCGACAAACTCTTCGCTCAACACGGGATCGAGCCCGGAGGTCGGCTCATCGAGAAACAGCAATTCAGGCTCCATCACCAGCGCCCGTGCCAAGGCGACCCGCTTGATCATGCCGCCGGACAATTCGGATGGCATCAGCAATCCGGCGTTTTCGGTCAACCCCACCATAGTAAGCTTCATACGTACCAAATGGCCGATGAGTTCTTCATCGAAAAGACCGAATTCACGCAATGGGAATGCGATGTTATCGAAAACGCTCAGGGCACTGAATAAAGCTCCCCCCTGAAAAAGCACGCCGCAACGGTTGCGGAGCCGCTGGTGACGATCGGCCGCGGCGTCCTGTAGACACTCGCCGAAAAGGTAGACTTTGCCACGGGTCGGCTCCTGGAGTCCGATCATTTCCCGCATCAGCACCGTCTTGCCGCTCCCAGAACCGCCGACCAGTCCGAAGATTTCGCCCTTGCCCAGAGTCAGGCTAATGTCCCGATGCACCACGTTTTTTCCGAAACAGGTCCAAATCCTTTCCATTCGGATGACGGGATCGCTCATGATTACAGCCCTACCCCGCGGAACAGGATTGCGAAAACGGCGTCGATCAAGATTACCAGAGTAATGGATGCGACCACCGAGCGGGTGGTTTCATTGCCCAAACTCTCGGTGTTCGGCTCTATGCGTAAGCCGAAATGACAAGCCAAGAGTGCGATGAACAGTCCGAACACCGCTCCCTTGCCGAACCCGATCGTGAAATTGGCCACCGGCACCGCATCAGGTAATTTCATGAAGAATTGATAATAACCAACTCCCAGTTCGAAATGCGCGGCGATCGCTCCGCCGATCAATGCGATCGCATCGGTCCAAACGACCAGGAGCGGCAAGGCAACCATCAGCGCGATGACTTTTGGAAAAATAAGGCGTAGCGAACGGGAAATACCTAGCGCTTCGAGCGCATCCAATTCCTGAGTGACTCGCATCACACCGATACGCGCGGTCATGGCCGATCCCGAGCGTCCCGCCACGAGAATGGCCGCAAGCAGTGGACCGAGTTCTCGGATAATGCTCAGCCCGAGTATGTTGACGATGTAGATTTGAGCGCCGAAGGTTTGTAATTGCAGGGACGAGAGGTAGCTAACCACGATTCCGATGAGAAACCCGACCAAAGCGGTAATGCCCAACGCACGTCCCCCGGTCTCATGAATCGCCGCCGAGATTTCCCGCCACGGCACGTCCCGAGGATGGCGCAGCACATGCCCCACATCCAAGATCAATTGTCCGAGTATCGAGACAAGCGCCCTTAAATGTTCGGTTCCAACGGAAAAGAAGCTTCGAACGCGCTCGCCGACCGGTTTCGCATGCCGGACTATCGGCCCGAAGGAGGTTGCAGACCAGTTCTGCAACCGGATGAACGTAGACTCCTGCTCGGGGCGCAAATAGACCTTGCCTGGCAACTGCCCACCCCAAGCTCTCCAAAGCAAAAATGCCCCCGCACTGTCCAAGGCGGCAACTTCGCGGATGTCCCACTCGCTTGCTTCATCGCGGGCATAGACCTGAAGCTGTTCGCGAAGACGCGCCCCCTCCGCCGACAGGCCGCGCAAATTCCAGCCCCCCTTCAGCACGAGAATATAACGGCCGGATACTGTCCTTTTTTCGATAGACGGCGTGAATGACTCACCGGGCGACTGCTTTACCATGCCGGGTATTCAATCGCCTTTAGTGCCTACGCACAAGGCCGCAGCCTAATCGACATCGCTGCGGGTTTGGTCTCGGAGACGCTCGTCAGTGTCCGGCCGGCCGTGCCGGTCTGTCGCCGAATACCCGCATCAAACTTGCGATAGTGGCGAGCGTCGCGAGATAAAACAGGATTTGCACGCCGTCCGGACGGGACACGTAACCCAACAGAGTATGCAAGACTTGACCGATCAAACTGTCTTCGGATAACCAATTGGAGGTATTCCACACTTCGTGACCCAAAGGCGGAAGCAGATCGGCCTGCACCAGATAGGCCGCTCCCTGAGAAGCCAGGCCGGCGGCCAAAAATAAAATAAGCCAACTGGTAACCTTGAATAGATAACGCGTAGGAATACGAAGCAAACCATAATACATCGCCAAGCCCACGGCTGTGCCAAGCGAAATGCCGACGACTCCGCCCGTCAGCATCGATCCCGTATGGCTTCCGTCTGCTGACGCGATCCCATATAAAAAGAGAACGACCTCCGAGCCTTCCCGTAGCACCGCGAGCCCCACCACGACTGCCAGAGCATAGAGCGGCCGGTCGCCCGACAGCACGGCTTTTCCGACCTGGCTCATCGCCTGGGCGAGCTCTCGCCCGTGACGCTGCATCCAGATATTGTGCCAACCGAGCATCGCGACCGCGGTAAACAACACGGCCGCGTTGAAAAGATCCTGCCCGACACCCGATGCCGCTTCCGCGAGGGTATCGGCAAAACCCGCAACCACGCAGGCGCCTATAAGCCCGCCTCCGACGCCGCTCCATATCCACCAACTGCGAGCCGCAACGCCGCGGCTGGCCGCCATGACGATACTGATCACCAGTGCGGCCTCGATGACCTCTCGGAATACGATGATTGCAGTGGCTAACATGTTCTGACCAATACCGCTTTATTTTGCAACGATGTGCCCTTTGGCGGATTCCTCATGAAATTCGCCAAAAAAATCATACGTACCCGGATCAAGTGGACCGATCGATACGGTGACCTGACTCTTGCCTGGAATGATCTTTTCCCTCTTCAAGGATCGACTCTCGAATTCCTCCGGCGTGGGGTCTTCGTTTTTCACGACCAGCTTGATCTTCTGGCCTGCAGGCACCTCGAGCTCTGCCGGTTCGAAACGATGTTCCTTAATGATCAGCGTATAGGTCTCAGCCGCCGAAACCGAGACGCAAACCATCAAAAGTGCGCTTAAAACGACAAACCGGCCCGAGTAAGTCCTGTTCTGCATGATGTTCGGTCCTCTCAAGTTCGAAGAAGTAAGTCAACCGCGCGATTGCTACGGTTTTTCAGAAAGCTAAATGATAATCCTTATCAATTGATTAGGCAAACCGGATAGGCTGACTTTATGGGCCGGTTCGTATCGGAAAAACGACCGAAACGTCGATAGCGCTTCTTTCGATTAGCCTCTTTTACTCGCGGATTTCCGTTCGGCATCCTTCAAATTTTACTTGCCCGCATGATGAGGCCGTGATAGGTAGGCAATCACGGGATATGGCATCAGGCACGCATCCCGGAAGCCAACTATTTTTGAAGTCACACCATGCCCCGTTATATCGCCGTCATCGATCAAGGCACCAGCAGTACCCGGTGCATTCTCTTCGATCACACCGGACGTGCGGGAGCGATGGCTCAAGCCGAGCACCGGCAGTTCTACCCTAAACCCGGCTGGGTTGAACACGATCCGCTGGAAATCTGGCGAAACGCCCAAGCGGTGGTCGTAGAGGCCTTGCGAAAAGCGGAAGTCGAAGCCGATGAAATCGTAGCTCTCGGAGTGACTAATCAGCGCGAAACGCTTGTCGTCTGGGATAAAATCACCGGGAAACCGGTATATCCCGCCATCGTTTGGCAAGATACGCGCAGCGCCGAAATTTGCGAGCGGCTTGCCATCGAAGGCGGACAGGATAGATTTCGCGCAAGAACCGGACTGCCGATCGCCACCTATTTTTCGGGGCCCAAACTTCAATGGCTGTTGGATAACGTAGAAGAGGCCAGGATTAAGGCCGAACGCGGCGAGTTGCTGTGCGGCACGATCGACAGCTGGCTGGTTTGGAACCTAACCGGCGGTAATGAGGGCGGCGCACATGTCACCGACGTAAGCAACGCCTCGCGCACGCTGTTGATGAATCTTGAAACCCTGGCTTGGGACGAAGAACTGCTCGCCGCCATGAATATACCCGCTCCCATCCTGCCGACGATCCGTTCTTCATCCGAAATTTACGGCGTCGCCCAGGGCGCACTCGCCGGCGTTCCGGTCGCGGGTATTTTAGGCGATCAACAAGCCGCCTTATTCGGGCAAACCTGTTTCGCCGAGGGGGAAGCAAAAAACACCTATGGAACCGGATGCTTCATGCTTCTGAACACCGGCCTTAAGCCGGTGCAATCCCGCCATGGGCTCATCACGACAGTAGCGTACCAGCTCGGCGGCGCAGCTCCAATCTTCGCGCTTGAAGGCTCGATAGCGGTCACAGGAGCTCTCGTGCAGTGGCTCAGGGATAATCTGGAACTCATTCGGACCTCCGCGGAAGTCGAGTCGCTGGCTAATACCGTCGAGGACAACGGCGGCATCTATATCGTCCCTGCTTTCTCCGGCCTATTCGCGCCCTACTGGCGCAGCGACGCACGGGGAATCGTAATCGGGCTGACCCGCTACGTGAACAAGGGCCACTTTGCCCGAGCCGCACTGGAGGCCACGGCCTATCAGACCCGTGACATCGTCGACGCGATGCGGCAGGAGACGGGCCTGACTCTGGCTGCTCTCAAAGTGGACGGCGGCATGGTCGTCAACGAGACCCTCATGCAATTCCAGTCCGACATACTCGGCATTCCGGTTATTCGTCCCATCGTGACCGAAACGACGGCACTCGGAGCGGCGTACGCAGCCGGTCTCGCTGTTGGCTTTTGGACCGACATCAAGGAACTGCGCGACTTATGGCGAAAAGACAAGGAATGGCGACCGCGAATGACAGCCGAGACTCGGGAGCGGCTCTATGCCGGCTGGAGCAAGGCGGTCGAACGAACCTTCGGGTGGCTCGACTGAGCGAAAACATCTTCATTGCGGGCTTCCGCCTCCGCAGTCGTGGTCTTTCTCGACGGAACTGCCGTGTTCAGCCTCCGTTCAGGAAACCGGAACAATACTAATCGCGCCTTCTCAGAAAAGGAGCGAATGCCGTGAACAAGCTAAGAAATAGGTTAATGGTGCTGGCCTTTACGATTGCGCTAACGGGCTGTGCGTCTACCGGATATCACAACCATGGCGATTACGCGTATCGCAATACGGTCACCGGTGCCGCAATCGGTGCTGCCGGCGGCGCATTGCTAGGACATGCCGCCGACGATGGCGGACGAGGCGCGCTCGTGGGCGGCGCGGTCGGGGCCGTCGTCGGCGGAGCAGCTGGCTATTACATGGACCAGAAGAAAAAACGCGAGTCTTACTACAACCGTCAGCCCGGTTACAGCAGTTACAACGATGGGTACCGCCCCTCTCCGTATGGCGAACAGCAGCCCCGCACTTATCCGTACCCGTACTGAGCCGCAGCGATAATCACTACCGAAGCGGCAAAAAACTACGCCCACGAAAAACTTATGATCGCTCCGCCTTCTCGGTTTGCGTGGATAGCGCCCGGTCTACCGAGACCGGGGCATCCTGGAGCGGCGACCGGCTTGGCCGACGACTGGCGCGGCCGCTCGCCGTCTAAACGGCAATCGCCGAGTCTCGGTCTCTTATCGGTCGCCTATTTCTCCTGATAAATGACTTTCGGCTCAAAGTGATAGGCTGGATATCGAGGATCCGGTTGCGGGCTCTCCTCCGGAACTTTTTTTGCCGCCTCTTCGGATGCCGGCATGATCACTTTCGGTTCGAAGTAAGCGGCTGGGTATCTCGAATCCGGCTCCGGACTTTCTGCTTTCGATGAATCACCCGTTGCTCCTTCGGGCGCCGAAATGATCACTTTTGGCTCGAAATCATAGGCCGGATACCGTGGGTCGTCGCCAGCCCAACCTACCGAAGAAACCGCCAACAAAAATCCGCCGAAGATAATTGCATTTCTCACGATGCTCACCCCTGTGCCGTCAAGCTGACCTCTTATCACAACAAACTGATCTAGCATGGCTCATTAAAGTATCCCAAATTCTTTAATCCTGCTGTTGCTATGTCAACGCGTTTCCCGAAACGGCGGGACCGCAACATTAGAATCGCCTCAAACCGCTGAAAAAGCCACATCTTGGTGCAATGTCTTTTCGATTTGCACCTCTCGGGAAAGAAATCGAAATTTCGACCATCGTTTTGATGGATTTTCGAGTGAATTAACGCCCCCGATCAATGGCATGAGTTCTGCTTAAAGATGAATAAGCGTGATTTTCTACTGGCAAAGGCATTTCCAAAACGCGGAGTGACCGTGACCAGTCAGAAGTTGGCTTCACCATCGTTGCAGTGAGGGACACTCATGAAAACATCGCTAAGAGTTTTTCTGGAACGCTTTCTAACCGTCTTCATGCTCTGGGGGTGCGGCTGGAAACGGCGAAGGCAATCCGGCAGCGAAAGTTATCGAATCGAATGGCAAGACCCGATGACCGGGCAATGGTACGGCGAACGAAATGCGATGAAGCTTCTTAAAGTGTACGCGCTGGCGGAATATGGCAAGACGAACTTCAAAACCGACCATTATCGCGCCTATTTTTGACATCGAATCCCATTACCTACCTCCTCTCTAAGCTGCTTGAAAAGGCAGCTTTATTTTTTGCTCCATTCACCAAGCAATGAACAGTATGAAAAGCGCCCCCAGCTCGATAAGCGGAGCTGTACCGCATTGTCTCGGCCGATCAACCTGCGTCCGTTCTGTTTAAACAGCCCCGCAGGAATAATTTCACCACTTGTTCTGTCCAATGCTCGACCTCATCTTCGGTAGGAGCGCTCTCCAAGCCTAGTTGTTGTCGCTGGAAGCGCTCGCCGCGGAGTGCGTTGACAAACTGTCCGGCTAAAAATGCCGGATCCATGGCGACCACATGACCTACTTGCTGATGCATGCCGAAAAACTTCGCGAGCCGATCCAGCGTCCGCTGCGGTCCCTGCTCATAAAACTCCGCTGCAAGCTCCGGAAATTGATGTGCCTCGGCGATCAATTGCGCACGCAAGCGAATGATTTCCGGACGGGAAAGCCGAAAAAGAAAATGCTTTCCGAACACGATCAGTGTTTCCTCCAACGGTTTGGCCAAGGCTTGCTCTAACGGCAACGTCGCCACCAACAGATCGCTATAGTGGCGAATGACCGCCCCGAATAAATCTGCCTTACCGCCAAAGTATCGATAAATGGTACGGAGAGACACGCGAGCCTCGCGGGCGATAGTTTCCAGGCTTACATTGCCGTAGCCTCGCTCTACAAATAGCCGAAGTGCATGATCCAGAAGTTGATCGCGGCGGATGGCAGATTCACCCTTCCTAGGTCGGCCTATTCGATTCATTATCGTTACTTTTCACTTTAATAGATGGACACAGTCGTCCAGTTTAGCGAGAATAATGAAACGATATCTTACCCTTTCTTTTCGTGCCGTGTCGCTACTCCCGATCGCTCCCTCTTAATACGCCAAACTTATGCTAGTTTCGTTTGCTGCCGCTAGAGCATGCCGTTCGTCATACCGAACTTCTCCCCGCACTACTTTTCGCCGCATCGCGCTGTGGCTCCTCCTTTGCGCAGCGCTGATCGTACAGCTCTTCGGCTGTAGCAACCGCTCGGAAAACCAAGCGGCCGAGAGTCAAATGCCGCCGGTGAAAGTCAAAGTCGCCCAACCGCTACAAAAGGAAGTCTTGGAATGGGACGAGTACACCGGACGCATAGAAGCGATGGAAACCGTGGAAGTCCGTGCGAGAGTCGACGGCTATCTGGACAGAGTGAACTTCAAGGCTGGCGACAAGGTAAAAAAGGGCGATTTATTGTTTGTCATCGATCCGAGACCTTATCGGGCCGAGCTGAACCGGGCGGAGGGAGAACTCGAACGGGCCAAGGCTCGGCTCGAACTTGCCAAAAACGACTTGCAGCGGGCGGAGCATCTAAGACGGGCCAAGGCCATTTCCGAAGAAGAATACGACGCCCGCAGCAAGGGTCAGCGTGAAGCCATCGCCGCCGTTCGTGCGGCCGAGGCGGCTGCTCAGACAGCCAGGTTGAACCTGGAATTCACCGAGGTGCGAGCGCCTATCGGCGGGCGAATCGCACGCGAGCTTGTCACCCCGGGCAACTTGGTCAGCGGCGGCGGCGGCGGCGGGACTTTGCTGACGATCATTGTATCCATCGATCCGGTTTACGTTTATGTCGACGCAGACGAACGGGCGGTCCTTAAATACAGGCGCTTGGCCGAAGCCGGGAAACGGACGAGCGCTCGCGAAACTCGAATTCCAGCAAAATTGGCCCTGCTCGACGAGTCCGAATTTCCTCATCAGGGTTACATCGATTACATCGAGCCGCGCATGGATCCGAGCACCGGAACCTTGCGCGCCAGAGGCGTTTTCAGCAATCCCAATGAACTCCTGAGCCCCGGATTCTTCGCTCGGCTTCGCGTGCCCGGAAGCCCACCTTATCAAGGCCTTCTGGTTCCCGACAGAGCCATCGGCACCGATCAAGGCCAGAAGTTCGTCTGGATCGCGAAAGACGATGGCTCGACCGAATACCGTCGGATCGTACCGGGCACTGCCGCCGGCCAGATGCGGGTGATATCGGAAGGTTTACAGCCTGGCGAGTGGGTAATCATCGAAGGCATTCAAAAAATACGTCCCGGCACCAAAATTGAGGCGGAGCGAGTCACGCTTTCAGAGACCGACGGTACTTAATCGGAGACACGGCGTCCGGCCATGACGAGATTTACTCACTTTTTCATCGACCGCCCTATCTTCGCGTCGGTTCTTTCGATTCTCATCGTTCTCGTCGGAGGGCTGGCGTCGCTTGCGCTGCCCATCGCCCAATACCCCGAGATCGCACCGCCCAACGTCGTCGTGCGCGCGACCTATCCGGGCGCCAATGCGAAAGTGCTGGCCGAAACGGTGGCGACTCCCATCGAACAGGAGGTCAACGGCGTCGAGGACATGCTGTACATGTCGTCCCAGTCCACCAACGACGGCGTGATGCAGTTGACCATCACGTTCAAACCGGGCACCGATCTCGACAAATCGCAGGTGCTGGTCCAGAACCGGGTGGCTTTGGCCGAGCCGAGGCTGCCGGAAGAAGTGCGCCGGCAAGGCATCACCGTGCGCAAACGCAGTCCGGACTTGAGCCTGGTGGTGAACCTGATTTCCCCCGACGGGCGCTACGACAGCGTGTATCTCAGCAATTACGCGCTGCTGCAAATCCGGGATGTGCTGGCTCGCCTGCCCGGCGTAGGCGACATCGTGCTGTTCGGCGGCCGCGAATACAGCATGCGGATTTGGCTGGACCCGGAAAAGGTAGCCGCCCGCAATCTGACGTCCACCGACGTGGTACAGGCTATACGCGAGCAGAACATCCAAGTGGCAGCCGGTGTCGTCGGGCAACCGCCTACGCCGGGAGGAATCGAATTTCAGCTTACCGTTACCACCATGGGCCGGCTGACGGACGAAAGCCAGTTCGGCGACATCATCATCAAGACCGGAAAAGACGGCCAGGTGACACGACTCAAGGACGTGGCACGGATCGAACTGGGGGCTAAAGATTACAGTTCGTCGCTCAACCTCGACGGGAAAGCAACGGTAGGCGTGGCTATTTTCCAACTGCCGGGATCCAACGCGATCGAGACCAAGAAAGCGGTGGTGGAAGCCATGGAGAAGCTCAAGCAGCGCTTTCCGGAGGGGCTCGATTACCTGCTCGTCTATGACACCGTGGTGTTCGTCACCCAATCCATCGCTGCCGTCGTAGAGACCCTCTTCGAAGCCATTCTGCTGGTCGTCGTCGTCGTACTGATATTCCTACAGAATTGGCGGGCCACCATCATCCCGCTCCTGGCGGTACCGGTGTCGCTCATCGGCACCTTCGCGGTCATGGCGGCCATGGGACTCTCGCTGAACACGCTTTCGTTGTTCGGACTGGTTCTCGCCATCGGTATCGTGGTAGACGACGCCATCGTCGTGGTCGAGAACGTCGAACGGAACATCGCGCTCGGCCTCAGGGCACGGGAAGCGACCCGGCGCGCCATGGAAGAAGTGGTCGGTCCCATCATCGCAACCTCATTGGTGTTGGTTGCGGTGTTCGTACCGACGGCCTTCATTACCGGCGTGTCCGGGGCTTTCTACAAGCAGTTCGCCCTGACCATTTCGGTGTCCACGGTTATTTCCACATTCAACTCGCTCACCTTGAGTCCGGCTCTCTGCGCCCTGCTTCTGGACCGGGCCCACGGTGACAAAGATTGGTTCACGCGCCTGTTCGACCGGCTCTTCGGCTGGTTTTTCCGCGGCTTCAACCGGATTTTCGGTGCCTTCAGCGAGGGCTATTCACGGCTGGTCGGCCGACTGATCCGCATCACAAGTGTGGTTCTGGTGCTCTATGTCGTGCTCAACGGACTCAATTTTCTGGCTTTCTCCAAGGTGCCGACCGGGTTCATCCCTCAACAGGATCAAGGCTATCTCATTCTGTACGCACAGCTCCCCGATGCCGCCTCGCTGGAACGTACCGACGCGGTGATCAAGCGCGCCACGGACATCATCCTGAAAACCGAGGGCATCTCGCATGTCAACGCATACGCTGGATATTCGGTGCTGGCCGGAGCCAGCCAGTCCAACGCCGGCACCATGTTCGCCCGTCTCGCCCCGTTCGACGACCGCGCCGGCCATCCGGAACTTTCCGCGGAAGCGATCATAAACAAGCTGCGCCAGAATCTCTCGGGGATAGAGGACGCTCATATCGCGGTGTTCTCGCCTCCGCCGGTTCGCGGCCTCAGTTCGGTGGGCGGCTTCAAGCTGCAAATCCAGGACCGCGCCAACGTCGGCCCGGACGAATTGCAACGTATCGCGAGCGAAGTCGTTGCCAAGGGCAACCAGCAACCCGGATTGGTCGGCTTATTTACGACATTCCGGTCCAGCGTGCCGCAAGTCTACGTGGACGTAAACCGGACTCAGGCCAAGTCGTATGATGTTCCTTTGGGCAGCGTCTTCGACACGCTCCAGATTTATCTCGGCTCGCTGTACGTCAACGATTTCAACCGGTTCGGCAGAACTTACCAGGTCACGGCGCAGGCCGATTCGCAGTTCAGACTGAGGCCTTCGGATATCGCCAATCTCAAGACCCGCAACCGGAACGGCGATATGGTTCCGCTGGGTACCCTGGTCGATATTCGCGAAACGGTGGGTCCGGACAAGGTGGCGCACTACAACATGTATCCGTCGGCGGAAATCAACGGCAGCACCTTGCCCGGCGTCAGTTCGGGCCAAGCCATCACCTTGATGGAAAAGGTGGTGAATCAAGAGCTCCCGCTCACCATGGGCTACGAATGGACCGAACTCAGCCTTCAGCAGATTCTCGCGGGCAATACCGCCATGATCATATTTCCGCTGAGCGTGATCTTCGTGTTTCTTGCCCTGGCTGCGCAGTACGAGAGCTGGTCGTTGCCCTTCGCCGTCATTCTCATCGTGCCCATGTGCCTCTTGAGCTCTATGGCCGGCGTATCGCTCCGCGGCATGGACAACAATATCTTCACTCAGGTTGGCTTTATCGTTCTGGTCGGATTGGCCAGCAAGAATGCGATCCTGATCGTCGAGTTCGCCCGTAATCTTCAAGATAAGGGCAGGGACCGCTATCAAGCCGCCATCGAAGCCGCGCGCCTCCGCCTTCGGCCCATTTTGATGACCTCCTTCGCCTTCATTCTCGGCGTATTCCCGCTGGTCATTTCCAGCGGCGCCGGTGCCGAATCACGGCGGATACTCGGCACCGCCGTCTTCAGCGGCATGCTGGGAGTCACGTTCTTCGGTCTGTTGCTGACTCCAGTGTTCTATGTCGTCATGCGGAGACTGGTCGAGCGCCGTCAGCGGCCATCGCCCGAACCTACCGATACCAAGACTCACTCCACGCCGAATAACAGTCCCTAATTTCGCAAAAAAAATATGTCTATACCTTGCTCTTCCGTCCAGTCCGAGCGATTTGAAAGGCGCGATCGTTTTTCGGGCGCGTCCGCGCGCAATGTCGTCCCGATCATGGTCGCTGCGCTTCTTTCCGCCTGCGCAGTCGGCCCCGACTACACGAAACCGGACGCGGCGCCCGGAGCGCAGTTCGCCAACGCCGTGCTTCCCGAGTTCAAACGCGACGGCATCGAAGTGGCTTGGTGGAAGCAGTTCGACGATCCGCTGCTGTCGGAGTTGATAGACCGGGCGGTGAGCAACAACCGTGATCTGAAGGCGGCAGAGGCGAATCTCCGCGTTGCGCGCGCCCTTTACCTGGAAGCCGGGCTGGATCTCTTGCCGACCATTACGAGCCACGCCAATTACACGACGCAAAAGCGAAGTTTCGACGCCATGAACCGCCGGACCTTCGCGCCGCGCGAGCTCGAGCTCTTCAATGTCGGTTTCGACGCTTTTTGGGAAGTGGACTTCTTCGGCAGGATACGGCGTAGCGTCGAGGCGCGTGATGCCGAGGTGGATGCCGCGGAGGCCGATCTGCGCGACCTGCTGGTCAGCGTCATTTCGGAGGTAGCGCTTAACTACTTCGAGTTGCGCGGTCTGCAGAATCAACTGGACGTCGCTCAAAAAAACGCCGACAACCAGGCCGCGACCTTGGAATTGACTCAAGCCAGACTGGAAGCCGGACGCGGCACGGAGCTGGACACCTCGCGAGCCAAGGCTCAACTGGACTCCACGCTGGCAACGATTCCGCCGATTCAAACCCGGATTCGCGAAAACATCCATCGCCTCGGCGTGCTGATCGGCCAGCTTCCTGACACGCTCTCCGCACGCCTGTCAGAACCGGCCCCGATGCCCAAGATTCCGGAAACGATCCATATCGGGGCGCCGGCCGATCTGATGCGCCGCCGCCCCGATATTCGCGTTGCCGAACGCAATTTGGCCGCGGCTACCGCCCGGATCGGCGTCGCTACGGCCGATCTTTTTCCACGAGTGACCTTCAACGGCACGATCGCCTTGGAATCCCGAACTCTGTCGGGCCTCGGCGCGTCCGGTACGGAGGCTTTCTCGGCGGGGCCACGGATTTCGTGGGCGTTCCTGGATCTCGGGCGCGTCCGTGCCCGCATCAGGGCGGCGGACGCCAGCGCGGATGCCACCCTCGCAAATTATGAGCAAACCGTACTCACGGCGCTCGAGGAAACCGAAAATGCATTGGTGAGTTACAATCGGCAGCGCGCCCGCCGCGGGCTGCTGGCTTCGGCCGCGACCTCCAGCGAGCGCGCTCATCAGCTCGCGCATCTTCGTTTCGAGGACGGCATTACGGATTTCCTCACCGTGCTGGACGCCGAACGCCGCTTGCTCTTGGATCAGGAACTGCTGGCCCAAAGCCAGACCGCCACTGCAACCAGTCTGATCGCAGTCTATAAGGCGCTCGGCGGCGGATGGGAAGTTTACGAGTCCGGCCGGAATGCCGTCGCGGCGGTTCCAGCCTCGGCGCGATAGCGTTCCATGGTCCATCTCATATCGCTGCCGCCGTGAATCCGTCGCGGCATTCACGGCAAAACAGACATGTGACTTTCTATGAACGACGAACTACTTTATGAAGTCGACGAGCACGATCGCGTTGTCGGCCCGCGTGTGCGCGGCGAAGTCCATGAGCTCGGACTGCGGCATCGGGCCGTGCACATCCTGGTTTTCAACGATCTCGAGGAAATACTTCTGCAAAAGCGTTCGCGGACCAAGGACATCAATCCCGGACTCTGGGACACGTCCGCCGCCGGGCACGTCGACTGGGGCGAAAGCTACGATGACTGCGCGATGCGGGAATTGGGCGAAGAGCTCGGAATCGCGAGCCGCTCGCCTCTTCGATTCTTGTTCAAGCTGCCCGCCTCAGCGCAAACCGGATGGGAATTCATTCAGGTTTATCGGGTCGTTCATTCCGGCGCTCTGCAACCAGATCCCAGCGAAATAGACGAGTGCCGATGGTTCGGCATGAACGAGCTGGATGCGTGGGTCAGCAATTCCGGAATCGAATTGACTTCGTCGTTCCGGCTGATCTGGCAAACCTACCGCAATCCGGAGACCGCAGGTTAACGGTTTTCAGTGGTAGGTCGGCAATCCTTTGCCGACGAAGGTGTCGGCAAAGGATTGCCGACCTACTAGCGCTACGCCAAACCGGAAAATGCTCTAATGGTTTTCAGTTCTGATCCAGCCACGCCCGAAGCTTTACGAGCGCCAGTCTGGTCGAGTTGAATGCCAATTCTTCGGGCTCGATTTCGTCAGGCGATACCAGCCGATAATCCGCTACATCGTCCGCTGCCCTGAGCGTGTCGATCTGCGGCGCATCGCAAAGGAAAAACATATCCGTTACTTTGTAAAGTACGCCGCCGTATAGGTAATCATTCGGCGCGCTGGCGAGATAGCGGTAATTGGTCGTTTGGATGTTCAACTCTTCTCCGATTTCTCGCTGCAACGCTTCTTCCACGGTTTCGTTGAATTCGATGAACCCGCCGGGAAGGTCCAGCTTGCCTTTCGCCGGGTCCTTGGCACGCACGCATAGAATGAGCTGATCCTGGTGAAAAACGAACGCGCCCGCAGCCGTGCACGTGTTGAAGAAGTACAAGAACCCGCAGCGGCCGCATCTTATCGCGCGCTGCTCCTGAACGCTCAAATGCTCACCGCCGCACCGGGGACAAAACCGAAAGGCGTCGTACGGTCCGGGGCCTGGGTCGAAGTCACCGAATGACAAATCCTCAGAACTCTGTAGTTTCATAATCTTATCGAAATTGAACGATACTCAGTTTACCTTTCCGCGACAAATAGCGGACTAAATTAGAGATTTGGCACCAAGCGGGCGATTTTGCCGTCGTCGGTCGAAAAATAAAGAAACCCTTCCGGTCCCGTTCTTACATGGCGAAAGTTAACGCCAAGGTCATTCAGCAGTTCCTCCTGCTTCACGACCTTATTGTTGTCGTCTATCACCAGTCGGCGAAGGTGCTGACCGCTCAGATTGGCTACGAACAGATTGCCCTTCCATCTCGGGAAGGCGTCGCCGAAATAGAAAGCGAGTCCGGATGGGGAAATGGACGGCACATAATACGCCACAGGCTGTTCCATACCGGCTTTTTCGGTGCCTTCGCCGATTTTCGGTCCCCAATACTCGCGACCATACGTGATTACGGGCCAGCCGTAGTTCGCTCCCGGACGGATCACATTGATTTCGTCGCCGCCGCGCGGACCGAACTCGCTCTCCCATAACTCGCCGGTAATCGGATGCTTCACCAGGCCTTGCGGATTGCGGTGACCGTAGCTCCAAATCTCCGGCTTGGCGTCGGGATTATTCGCGAACGGATTGTCGACGGGCGCGCTGCCGTCCTCGTTCAGACGCAGGATCTTGCCGTTGTGGTAGCGCAAGTCTTGCGCATTATGCCGCTCGTTGCGATCGCCAACCGAGATGAAGAGCTTGCCGGCCCCATCGAACTCGATGCGGGAGCCGAAGTGAATGTTATTTCCATTCGGCTCGAAGGCACTGAAAAGCTTCCGGTAATCCTTCAGCTCCGTTCCTTCCAGCCGGCCACGGCCTAGGGCCGTGGTCATTCCGTGGGTCGCTTTTTCCGAATAGGTCAGATAAATCCAGCCGTTCTTGTCGAACTCGGGATGAACCCTCACGTCCAGCAGTCCGCCTTGTCCGGCCTGAACCACGGCCGGCGCCCCCTGAACGGTTTGCACCGATCTGGTACTCGGATCGAGGATGCGCAGCTGTCCGTCTCGTTCCGTGAATACGATCCGTCCGTCGGGCAAAAAATCGAAACCCCAGACCACGTCTTCCTGTTGGGCGATGACTTCCACTGAAAACGGTTGCCCTTCGGACTCATACGCGCCTCCGGAAGACCGAAAAGCAACGATTCCCATGGCAATAATCGCCAAAAGGAATCCTGCGCGAATTCCGATAGTCCTAATCTTGTCGGCTTCAAGTTTCACAACTCCTCCCATGGAATTTCCGATCCAAACCGCCTTTCCGTCTCTTTCAACGGATTATGCTTTTCCCCGCCTTATATCCGGACCGACGAAACACCCTCCTTCGGATATAGCCTCAAGCAGCCGGTCGATTCAAGTCAAATTCGCCGCCAGGTGGTACCGCCAGCCGTATCTTCCAGCACAATGCCCTGCTCCTTGAGTTCATTCCGAATGCGGTCGGCGGTGGCCCAGTCTTTGTTCTTGCGGGCGTCTAAGCGCTCTTGAATTTTTTGCTCGATGCGTTCGTCACTCCAAATAAGCATCGCATCGAGCTGAGCGCCAACGGTAACACCGAGCCTCACTGCTCCAACTCCCGATTTGAAAAACTCTTCTGGATCTGTCTGCAACAGGCCAAGAAGTCCACCGAGTTGCTTTAAGGTTCGCGCTAAAGTTTCCGCTTCCTCTACATTCGAATTCCGCCCCCGATTGATCTCACGTGCCAGATCAAACAGCACAGCAATCGCTTCCGGGGTATTGAAATCGTCGTTCATCGCCTCTTCGAAACGGGCGATGAAGTCCTTGCTCCTGCCCTCTCCCTCGGAAACCGGCAGATCGCAGCGGAGTCCGCGCAAGGCGGTATAAAGCCTCGTCAGCGCGGCATTGGCCTCGTCGAGATTTTCGTCGGAGTAATTGAGCGGACTGCGGTAGTGGCTGTTGAGTATGAAGAACCGCACGACTTCGGGACGATACCGGGCCAGAACTTCGCGTACCGTGAAGAAATTGCCCAGGGACTTGGACATTTTCTCCTCGTTCACCCGCACGAATCCGTTGTGCATCCAAAGGTTCACGAACTTTTCGCCGGTCGCCCCCTCCGATTGCGCGATTTCGTTTTCATGATGAGGGAACTGCAAATCCATGCCGCCGCCGTGGATGTCGAAATGATGCCCGAGACAACGGGTGGACATGGCGGAGCATTCGATGTGCCAGCCGGGACGTCCCCTGCCCCAAGGCGAATCCCAGGCCGGCTCTCCCGGCTTCGCCATTTTCCACAAAACGAAATCCAAGGGATCGCGCTTGGCGTCCTCGACCTCCACCCGCTCGCCGGCGCGGAGATCTTCGATGTTCTTGCCCGACAAACGGCCGTAACCCTCGAATTTGGACACGGCGTAGAAGACATCGCCGTTGTCGCCGACATAGGCATAGCCACGGTCGATCAAGGCCTGAATCATGGCCAGCATGTCTTCTATGGATTGCGTCGCCCTCGGTTCGATATCGGGCGGAAGCACGCCCAGCGCCCGCTCGTCTTCGTGCATCGCATCGATGAACCTCGCGGTCAGCGCCGAAATGGACTCGCCGTTTTCGTTGGCCCGCTTGATGATCTTGTCGTCGATATCCGTGATATTCCGGACATAAGTAACCTTAAACCCAAGATGCCGCAAATAGCGCACCACCATGTCGAATACCACCATGACGCGGGCATGCCCCAGATGGCAGTAGTCGTATACGGTCATGCCGCACACGTAGAGCCGGACCTTGCCCGGTTCGATAGGGGTGAAGACTTCCTTCCGGCCGGTCAGGCTATTGTGGATCTTTAGCATCATTCGGACTCGTAGGTGAATTCGGCCAAGCGGCGATGCAGGCGGTGCGGGTCCAACAGGCGATAAATCGTTCCTAGCTCCGGTCCGTCCAGGCGCCCGGTCATGGCGGCGCGCAATGGCATGAAGAGGGCCTTGCCCTTGGCTCCCGTCCTGGCTTTCAGCTCGCGCATGAATATGTCGAACTCGGCCTGAGCCGCATTGGCCGCATCGATGGCCGAGAGATAATAAGATTCTCCGGCTTGCTTCGCGGCTTCGGCGGCTTCCGGGTCGAGCTGCAATTCATCCGTAAACAGAATGCGCGCCCAGCGGTCGGCTTGTTCCGGAAAAACGCAGTTGCTGCGGACGATCTCGATGAACGCCGCGAGATGCTCGTCGGGCACGATGGCGCCGGTCTCCTTGCGCATCCAGTTCTTGAGCGTCTCGTCATCCGCCGAGCGTACCGCCAGCTGCTGCCAGTGACTCAGATGGGCGACGTCGAACCGTGCCGGCGATTTGCCGAGGTGCGACAAATCGAAACGCGCCTTGAGCGCTTGGAAATCCATAATCTCATCGCTCTCATAGTGATGGCCCAGCCGGGCCAGCATGTTCAACAGGGCCGCCGGAAAATAGCCCTCTTCGCGCAATTGATTCAGGCTGCGGCTGCCGTTGCGCTTGGACAGCGGCGTTCCGTCGTCGCCCAAAATCAGCGAAATATGGGCATATTGGGGTATCGGCAGATCGAGCGCCGCAAGAATCAGCATTTGCCGGGGCGTATTGGCGAGATGGTCTTCGCCCCGGAGCACGTGCGTGACGCCCATCAGCGCATCGTCGATCGCGTTGCAGAAGAAAAACGCCGCACTCCCGTCGGCGCGGCGGATGATGAAGTCGCCGATATCGTCGGTCGCGAATTTCTGCGGTCCGCGAACGAGATCCTCGAATTCCACCGTTTCGTTCTTCGGTACTCGGAAGCGCAAGGTCGGCTGAAGTCCTTCCTCGAATTTGCGGCTCACCTCCGCCGCGCTCAGGTGCGCACACTTGCCCGTGTAACGCGGCGGCTGCCCGGAGCTCAACTGAATCTTGCGGGAAATTTCCAGTTCCCTCGGCGAACAGAAGCAGAAATACGCTCTACCCTGTTGTTCCAGTTCCTCATAATACCGCTGGTAAATGGCTCCACGGCAGGATTGAAAGTATCGTTCATCCGGCTCGGCGGTTTCGGGACCTTCGTCCCAATTCAAACCCATCCAATGCAAATCGCTTATCAGTTCATCGACAAATTCGCTGCGGCTCCGCTCGCTATCGGTATCCTCGATGCGAAGCAGAAAACGATCTCCGAATAACGCACTGAACAGCGCCGTGCGTGCGTTGCCGAGGTGCATGAGTCCGGTCGGGCTGGGAGCGAAGCGGGTTTTGGTCGATGTCATATTGAGCGCAAATTGGGGGATTATATTCGGCAAGATTCTTGCGAATAGGACAATTTAGAGCAAGGCCGAACCCGCCGCAACCCCGCAAAAGCTCCGGCTGCGGCGCCTTGCCGGTCGTTTGCGGCCTAGATGACATTTCAATCAAACGACCATTTGCATGAATATCGCATGTTAAGCTTACCTCCTCTGAAATTTTCATTTATAGTGTCGACCCAAAACAACTAACCGTTCCTGGCACGCGGCTGATCGAACCACAAGACTCGGCCCTCAGCCAGCCAAAACGAGCGTTTGATCATGTATATCCTCAGTCAGATCCTTTGGACACCGGTCGTCGGCGCATTAGCCATTTTGGCTCTGCCGGCGCAGCAAATCCGCTCCATTCGGGCTACCGCGATAACCTCGTCGGTGGTCGTACTGATGTTGACCGTTTGGCTTTTGTTTCATTTCGATACGTCTTCATCGGCGATTCAATTTCCGGAAAGCCTGCCCTGGAACGCCGAACTGGGGAGTTACTACGCTCTCGGCGTCGATGGTTTTTCCCTGCCCATGGTCGTGTTGTCGGCTCTGCTCTGTCTTGTGGCGATGCTGGCCTCGGAAAGCGTGAATACGCGAGTCAAGGGATATCATTTCTGGCTTCTCGCCCTCGAATTCGGGATGATCGGCGTCTTTCTTGCTCAGGATTGGGCTTTGTTCTACGTATTTTGGGAACTGACGCTGATACCGCTCTTTTTTCTCATCGACCAATGGGGCGGCAAGCGCAAACATACCGCGAGCCTCAATTTCGTCCTGTACACGATGGGCGGATCGGTGTTCATGCTGGTCAGCCTATTAATGATTTTCACCGCATCGTCCGAACACTCCACCACGATGGAATCCATGCTGGCTACCGCGCGGAGCTTGCCCCGGGAGCAGCAGATCTGGATTTTTCTGGGGTTCTTGATCGGCTTCGGCGTAAAAATGCCGGTTTTCCCCATCCACGGCTGGTTGCCGCTCGCCCACGTGGAAGCGCCGAGTCCGGTGAGCATTCTACTGTCGGGTGCGCTTCTCAAGATGGGCGCCTATGGCTTGCTCAAAGCGACCGGCATGCTGCCTGAGGCCGCTTCGGCGCTTCAATCCGTGCTGGCCGGCATCGCCTTGGTCAGCATCGTCTACGGCGCCTTGCTGGCGTGGCGGCAAACCGATCTCAAGGCGATGATCGCCTATTCGTCGATCAGTCACATGGGCGTCGTGCTGCTCGGCATAGCGGCGCTCAATGAAGCCGGATTGCTGGGAGCCGTCTTGCAGATGACCGCCCATGGCCTCATTGCCGGGGCGCTGTTTCTCTTGATCGGACTGTTGTACGAACGCACTCACACCCGGGAAATTTCGGACTACAGCTCGCTAGTCCAAGTGACTCCACGCTTCGCCTTCTTCACCACCCTAGCGCTTCTCGCGTCCATGGGACTGCCCGGCTCGGCCGGATTCGTGGCGGAACTTCACGCCATCATCGGGGGCTTTCAGAGTTTCGGCTGGGTCATGGTCTTTGCGAGTCTAGGGGTACTCATCGGCGCATCCTACGCCATCCGAACCGCCGCCCGGTTGTTCACCGGTCCGATGCGCCCGGAAATGCAGAATGTCCGCGATCTGCACAGCCACGAACTGATCGCGGCGGGAACGTTGGCGGTCGGCATCATGGCTCTGGGGCTCGTGCCGGGCCCCATCGTGGCGCTGATGAACGCTTCCGTCAATGAACTCAGCATGATCTTCAGCCACAAGAACTTCTAAGGAGGCCAGCGTGCTATCGCCCCAATCGAAAGGTTCGAAGCCCGACGTTCGCCGGCGGCTGCAAGAAGCGGTCTGCCACCTCGATCATGTGTTGCCGGGACAAGCGCCTATTCTGAATTTCGTGCACCACAATACGCTGCACGGTTATCAGCATCTTCCGTTTCAAGAGGCCCTGGAATCCGTTGAGCGATTGACGGGCGTCCGAGGGTATCTGCCCGAGGAAGAGTTCCGGAAGTTCTATGCCCAAGGCCGCATTCTCGATGAAGATCTCGCTGCCGCCTTCGCCGAAATGCCGGAACTTGGAGGCGAAGAGGCACTGCTGCGAATCGGCGATCGAGAGATTCTGCGCCGGGACGTCTATCGTATCGCCATGGTTTATGGCGTGGACGCGGTAACGCCGAGCCAATTGAACTGGCAAATCGAAGAAATGGCAGCACTCGACCGGTTTCACAGCGATGTTCCCCCCGAGGCGCGCCATCGCCTCATGGACTCCGTCAAGCGAATAACGGGAAATGCAGAGGCGCTCCAGGAAGCCGGCTTGATTCGCGACTTGTGGGATGCCGGACTGACGGTCCTCGGATTGGAGCAGGCAGCCCTGCACCCCGAAGATCTGACCGATCTCACCGTTCGGCAAGCGGAGAACTTATTGAATCACACCAACCGGTCGTCGAACGATGCGGCGGCAAGCACTACCCTTGCCCGCCAAAAGATGAGAACAGAGGCTCGCGCACTCACGGAATCCGCCTTCGCCGACGTCGGTCGCGGCGTCTCATTGCGCGGACTGCTCGCCGCGTTGACGGGCAGGGACGTGCTCGACATCGTCCGTCCGATACTGATCCGCTTCAGCGCCTCCCATTTGGACGAAGGACTGGCCGCCTGGCATGCAGCCGATCGCCGGGAAGGACTGTACTCGGCATGGCGCCGTTCGGCGTCCTACGATCTATCGCTGGATCTCTGCGATTTTCCGGATTGGCGGGAAACCGTGTCGGCTTTACCGGAACAGGCGGTCGACGCCGTGCATGCCGAACTGATTCGGATCGGACTCCCGGAGAATCGCTGGGAAACCTATTTGGAACGGCTCGCCCTGGAACTCCCCGGCTGGTCGGGCATCATCAATTGGCGGCAGCACCATCCCGATTACGAGGCCAACCGGGAAGCGCCCGCCTCGCTCATGGATTATCTGGCCATCCGACTGGTTCTGGACCGTTTGGCAATCGAAGGACTATGCCGCGAAATCTGGGGCATAGCCGGCACCTTGCCGTCGCTGCGCGCCTATTTCGAACGGAATCCGTCCGAATTCCTGGTGCGTCATGCTCTGTGCCAGGGCCGTCTGCCCGAGTATCTGGCGGACTGCGCGCAGCAGTTGGTAGCCGAATCCAGCCCGGGAAACTACGATCGAGAGCGCTGGTGGTCGGTAGCGGATATGATTTCTACCTGGAAGCACAGCGCGCTAGCGGAAAAAACTCAACGGCTGACCATCTACAACAGCGGCTGGCGCTTGTTCCGTCTGGCTCAGCATTTGGGCCTCTCGAGCCATGACGTTCGCGCCCTGTCTTTGCAGACCTGTGAAGTCCTCCTCGCCGCGCTGGACGATTTATCTCCGTCACAGCGCAGTTATCTTTGGCTTTCCGCCTATGAGCGGCGTTATCGAGAGGAACTGTTCAATGCCCTCGCCAATAATCGTGGCCGGGGCCGCTGGGCGAAGCGTGACGATCGCCCGGACGCCCAAGTGGTCTTCTGTATCGACGACCGCGAGGAAGGCATTCGACGCCACCTAGAGGAATTGAACCCGCGCATCGAAACCTTGGGCGCCGCCGGCTTTTTCGGTGTGCCGATCAACTGGCGCGCTCTCGACGATGACAAGGTCACGCCGCTCTGTCCCGTGGTCGTCACGCCGGCACACGAGGTGCGCGAAGTCCCCCGCCAGGGCCAGGACGATTTGTGCACCAAACATGATCGGCGCCGAGCCCTTCGTCATCGAATCGGCGCGATATTCAACCAGGAAATCCGCCGGAATCTCGTTTCTTCTCAGTTTTTGATCGGCCTGCTTTCGCCCGGCGTGTTTCTGGCGCTGATCGGCAAAGTGTTTTTCCCCGCCCGGCAAACCGCTCTTGCTCAACGAGCGGATGCCCTGCTCGTTCCCGAGGTAGCCACCGAATTATTTATTACCGCGGCAAGTGGTAGTGCTCCCGCGACCCCGGAAAATCCCCGCCTCGGCTTTACCGACTCGGAACAAGCCGATCGCGTTGCGGCATTTTTGCGCGCCACCGGTTTGACCTATGGCTTTGCTCCGCTGGTGGTCCTGATGGGACACGGATCAATCAGCCAAAACAATCCGCATCTCGCCGCTTACGACTGCGGTGCGTGCAGCGGACGCCACGGAGGACCCAATGCGCGCGCTTTTGCTGCCATGGCTAACCGACCGGAAGTGCGCGGGTTGCTCGCCGAAAGAGGTATAAGCATTCCGGCTGACACCTGGTTCGTCGGTGCGGAACACAATACCTGCAATGAAGACATCCTCTGGTTCGACCTGACGGATCTCCCTCCAGTCTCGCGTCTCGCATTCGGCAAGCTCAAGAACGATCTGGATGCCGCAAGGCGCCTCTCGGCCCATGAGCGTTGCCGGCGACTTGCCTCCGCTCCGCGCAATCCAACGCCTGACACGGCGCTCGCCCATATCGCCGAGCGTGCCACCGACTTTAGCCAAGCACGCCCTGAACTCGGGCATGCCACTAATGCCGCCGCCTTCGTCGGGAGGCGCTCTTTCAGCCAGGGAAGCTTTTTCGACCGCCGGGTATTTCTGATCTCTTACGATCCGACTCAGGACCCCCTCGGCAATGTTCTCGAAAGCGTATTGTTGGCGGTGGGCCCCGTTGGTGCCGGCATCAACCTCGAGTATTACTTTTCCACCGTGAACAACGAGCGTTTCGGCTGCGGCACCAAAGTGCCCCATAACGTCACCGGACTTTTCGGCGTTATGGAGGGTGCGGCCAGCGATCTTCGAACCGGGCTTCCCCGGCAGATGATCGAAATCCACGAGGCGATGCGGCTGCAAATCGTCGTGGAGCACAAAACGGAAGTTTTAACCGCGATTTACGAGCGTCAGCCCTCATTGCAGGAACTGATCGGGAACGGCTGGGTGCTTCTGTCCGCTATCGATCCGGATACCGGAGAAATTTCCATGTTCACGCCGGGCGCCGGTTTTGTGGTGTGGAATCGGGAGCTTCGTCCCTTGCCTATCGTCGAGCATTCCCCCGACTGGTATGCCGGACACGCGGGACCACTGCCGCCGGCATTGATTCAACAAAAGTCTTCGGGAATTTCTTATGCTTGATTGGTTGGTAATACTGATCCCGGGATTGCCGATTTTAGCGGCCTTGACCATCGGCATTGGCATCATATCGGGATTTATCACTGGAGAAGCGGGAGAGCGCTCTACCGCAGCCATCGCAGTCGGCGCAACCCTAGTGTCTTTTGTCGTGTCGATCGCGGTCTTTTGGTGCCGTCACGTGGACCTCATCCCCGATCAGCTCGTTCTGGGCACCTGGCTGGCTAGTGGCGATTATCTCGTCAACGTCAGCTTTGCACTGACTAGTCTCGCCCTGGCATTGTCATCTCTGTTCGCATTGTTTTCGCTGATGGTTGCCAGATTTTCGGTGAATTACATGCACCGCGAAGCCGGCTTCCATCGTTTTTTTCTCGTCCTGTCTCTTTTCGCCGGCGCCATGCAGTTGCTGGTGTTGGCCGGCAACGCCGTTTTTACCTTTATCGGCTGGGAATTGGCCGGGGTGTGCTCTTATCTACTCATCGCCTACGCCTATGACCGGCCGGTGGCCTCCGCCAACGCAACCTACGCCTTCGTAACCAACCGGATCGGCGATGCCGGTTTCACCTTGGGGATTTTCTTGGCTTTCGCTTGGACCGGCGGCGTCGAATGGCCTCAGATTACCCGAGGTGCCGCAGGTCTCGATGGTCTCCAAGCCGGTCTGATGGCTATCTGCTTCCTGCTGGCGGCCGCCGCTAAGTCGGCCCAAGTGCCTCTGGCGCCCTGGGTCGCTCGCGCCATGGAAGGACCAACACCATCCAGTGCCATCTTTTACGGCGCCGTGATGATTCATGCGGGCGTTTTCCTGGTGTTGCGGCTGCAACCGGTCTTCGAAGCGGCACCCGCCGCCATGGGCATCATGGCGGCCATGGGTCTGGTGACGGCTCTTTATGGTTTCGCATGCGGATTGACGCAAACCGACGTCAAGTCCGCACTGATTTTCTCCACCACCGCACAGGTCGGCCTGATGTTTTTGGCTTGTGGCCTCGGCTGGTGGCAATTGGCGGCTTGGCATCTAGCTGCTCATACGATGTTACGCGGCTACCAGTTCCTGACCGCGCCGGCACTAATGCATCGCATTTTCGGTCAGCCGACCCGGCCCGTTCCGGAGTTCGCGGGTCGTTCTCGCTGGCTCTACACGGCCTCGTTACAGCGTTTTTGGCTGGAACATTTCGGCCATCAAGCCCTCGTCAAGCCAATAGCTCGCTTTGCCGCCGATTTGAACGTTTTCGACCGCCGTGTCGTGGAAGAAATCGTCGGACTGCCCGCGCCCGCCATGCGGGGACTGTCTGCGTTGGCCGAGCGGGAGGAACATCGGCTCGGCGCTGGTTATGGCGCCAATGAACGCCGGGTCGGCGGTGTGCTCGGAATCGTGACCGATCTTTTCGCTTCCGCATTCCACTGGTTCGAAGAGCGCCTGGTCTTACAAGGTTTGGGTATGGACCTCGTGACCCTGGGACGCCGTCTCGGCATGCGGTTCAACCGCCTGGAATCCATCCTGGCTCAACCGCGCTATCTGATTCTTTTCGTCCTTTTCACCCTGCTAGCAACTGTGTGAGAACCCTATGGTCGGTGAAATCAACTGGGCGACGCAATCCGCCTTTCCTATCCTCAGCACGATGATCTTTCTGCCGTTGATTGCAATGGGCGCCGCTTATCTCGCCCAGTCGCAGCAGCGTTCGTTTTTGATCGGGCTAGCCGGCTCCGGCCTCGAACTCGCTCTAACGGTTTATCTGTTGATAGCCTTCGATTCGAGCGCCACTCACTTGCAGTTCGCCGAAGACTTTGCGCTGCTGCCGTTTCTTCATTATCACCTAGGCGTCGATGGCCTCAGCATACTGTTCGTGTTCGTCACGTCGCTGTTGAGCTTTCTGTTAATGCTGTATGGGGAAATTACGCCGGAACGTCGGTCGCCAGGGCTGTACGTCGCCAGTCTGTTCGGTTTCCAGGCCGTGCTCACGGCGCTTTTCTTCACCGTCGATCTGCTCCAGTTTTGGTTACTGAGCTGTCTCGAACTCGTACCGGTTTCGTTCATCCTGCTCCGGTGGAGTACCGCTTCCGCGGAAGCTCTCAAAACGACCCGGCTTTATACCCAATTCATGTCCACCGGCTTGTTGATGCTATTTCTCGGCATTTTGATCTTAGGGTGGAATCACGCCCGAGCCGCCGGTGAATGGACTTTCGCGCTCGGAAACCTGCTCGAAACGCCGGTTTCCCCTGCGGCCCAATCCGCGGCTTTCGTACTTCTCTTTTACGGTTTGGCCGTACGGATGGCGCAATTTCCTTTTCATGCCTGGCTGCCCCAGGTTTCTCAACATGGAACCCTGGCCACCATAGGCGTATTTGTGATCGGAGCGAAAGTCGGTATCTACGGATTATTGCGCTTCGTGCTGCCGCTATTGCCTGATGCGGTCCAAACCCTGAAGCCGGCTGTTATCGTTCTGGCGTTGGCGGGCATGTTCTACGGTGCGCTGATGGCACTGATGCAGTTGAATCTGAGGCGGCTCTTGGCCTTCGCGGCGGTCAGCCATACCGGCATGCTGGTGGTAGGCGTATTCTGCCTGAACTCCGAGGGACTCGCGGGTAGCTTGCTGCTGTCGGTGAATTTCAGCATCGCGGCTAGCGGGCTGCTATTTGCCACCGGCTTGATGTTTCGTCGCGCCGGAAGCTCCCTGCTGCCACGTCTCGGAGGACTGTTCGATCTCATGCCGCTATTGGGTATCACGTTCCTGGTCTCCGCGTTGAGCACCATGGCGATGCCAGGGACTCCCGGTTTCGACGCTGCCCATCTTCTCCTGGAGGGATCAATCGAAGCTCATGACTGGGGGGTCACGATTGCCGTAGCCGCAGGCAACGTCCTGGCCGCGGCATTTCTGTTATGGGCCTTCCAGCGCGCCTTCCTGGCCCAGCGCAAAAAATCGGCGTTACATCGCCAGAAAACCAGGCTCACCGTTCCCGAGGTGACGCTTAACGGCGTCGTCTGCGCCGTTTTGTTGGGCGTCGGTTTTTACACCGAGCCTTGGGTTCAGATGGTCAACGAATCCGTAAGTGAATTGGCTCAACGCTTCGAGCGTTTGGAACAGAAGAAACAGTGACTTTGAATTATTTAACCTAAAAACGGCAATTAACCGCTTCGATGCACCAGAAAAGCTCGTTGGATCTCAACTGCTATACCTCTTATCCGCTTCACCGCTTGGGTGAGGCCGCTACGCACTCGATTGCACGGCTATCGGGCCGCCTGACGGCGGCGTCGCGCCCTTTCGACGGGGCTCAGGACAGGCTTGCCGACCGGCCCGCCAACCGCACACTCGGATGCGTCCAGCTGCCGTTTCCAGGTTTAATCGTCGGCTTACGCCACCCGGAGACAAAGTGATGACCGCCGATTTTCCGATTCTGACCATTCTGATATTTCTTCCGCTGGCCGCGGCCGGTTTGTTGTTTTTTTTTCGAGATCCGGCATCCGCCCGTCGGTTCGGACTAGCGGTGTCTCTCGCGGAACTGCTCTTGTCCTTGTCCCTGCTCGGTCTTTTCGACTTCAGCTCGGCGAGAATGCAACTGATCGAGCGAGTCGTCTGGATACCGAGCCTCAACATTTCATACGTCGTCGGCCTTGACGGTCTGTCGATTCTGTTTCCGCTTCTCACGGCGCTTTTGACCTTTGCTGTGATCGCGGCGACCTGGACACAGGTCCAAACTCAGGTAAGGCTCTATCTCGCGCTCACACTCCTTCTGGAAAGCGCCACGCTGGGCGTGTTCTGCGCTCTCGATCTGGCACTGTTCTTTCTATTCTGGGAGCTTACGCTCATTCCCATCTTTTTCCTGGTGAGTTTGTGGGGAATCGGGCCGCAACGACGTTATGCCGCCAGCAAGTACACGCTTTTCATGCTGGCGGGCGGTGTTCCCCTGTTGTTCGGAATCATCCTCTTGGCGCTGAACCATGCCGAGCAAATGGGGAGCTCTGCGCCGCGCGGACTTTCCTTCGACTATCTGACGCTGCTCCACGTGCCGGTTTCCGAAGAGCTGCGCACCGCGGTGTTTCTGCTTCTATTCCTGGGCTTCGCCGTCAAAGCGCCTCTGTTTCCGTTTCACACCTGGCTGCCGACGGTTGCAATGGAAGGGCCTGCGGGCGTTTCGGCCCTGATTACCGGGCTCAAGCTCGGACTTTACGGCATGATGCGATTCGCCATTCCCTTGGTTCCCGATGCAGCCGGCGAATACATCTGGATCTTGACGGCCTTGGGCACCGTCGGGGTTTTGTACGGCGCGCTGATCGCACTGAAGCAAACCAATCTCCGCCGCTTGCTTGCCTACGCCAGTATCAGTCACGCGGGCTTCGTGGTCATCGGCCTTGCCACCCTGAACCCACAGGGGGTTCAGGGTGCCCTGTTTCAGTTGATCAACTTTGCGACCGTATCCGGCGGCATATTCCTGCTGGCCGGGTTTCTCCATCATCGCCTGGGCTCGACCGAACTTGCCAATTTGGGCGGGTTAGCCCGATCGATGCCTTTGCTCACGACCTTCTTCTTTCTTTTCGGAATCGCCGCAATGGGCGTGCCCGGCACCAATGGTTTCGCCGCGGAGCATCTGATCATTATCGGCGCATTCCAGGCTCACGTGGGTACCGGTCTCGCTGTGTTATTGGGTGTGATTCTAGGTGCGGCCTATTTCCTCGGCTTCTTTCAGCGGGCGTTCTGGGGGCCTGTTAAACTAACGGCTGTACGCACCGCTTCCGATTTGCGTCCGCGCGAATCGGGGCTGGCAATCCTGCTGATCGCCTTGATCCTCTTGGGAGGACTGGTGCCTAGCATGATTACGAGTACCAGCAGCGCCGCTGTGACAGCGTGGGTTGCGCGGATCAATGCTGCAACCGGCCCTTCGGCATATGCCGACTTATCCGAAAAATTCCAAGCAACAAGATCCAGTCCTTGAGTGAAATCGAAAATTCCGGTTGAGGAAATTGTTTGTGTCGATTCGATACCTGTTATAGATTAATGCTTCGTCCGGCGGCCCCTAGGCCAAAGCTCGATCGTCAAATCGGATTTTAATACAAGGACTTATATCCGATTTATCGAATAAGAACGTTAACGAGCTTTTTTGGAAAGGCATCCACATGGCTCGGCGAGCCATGCAACCTTATTAAGCGGGTATTAATTTTATGGTACGCAAACACATCAATTACTATGTTAGTCATCTGCGGAACGACATTCCGGCGGGCGTCGTCGTCTTCCTGGTCGCCCTGCCGCTGTGCCTGGGGATCGCGCTCGCCTCGGGCGCCCCGCTGTTCGCCGGCATCATCACCGGCATCGTCGGCGGCG